>OMAP01000006.1_pt1 | contig 125553 bp, 120 predicted proteins | sample 1644691 | NCBI WGS metagenome assembly OMAP01 (sample SAMEA103958141, study PRJEB25191) | human gut metagenome | biome: human-associated habitat [ENVO:00009003]; feature: intestine environment [ENVO:2100002]; material: feces | place: Germany | collected 2013/2015 | reverse complement strand
CCGATGGACTTCATCTTCTTCCTCTTTAGTCATAAATTCTTCTCCTTTTGTTTTTTTTGTTTATTATTTATTCTTAGTTCCTCATTCTTAATAATAAGGAAAGTGCTGCAAAAATAAACAATACTGCACAAAAATATTTATTTTGAGCAAAAATTTAAAGTTAAACTTTGCTAAAGTAACAATCTGAAAGTAGACGGCTGCAAAAATAGCGTTAGAACGGTTTCCTTACCAAATTCTAACGCTATCAGTGTTTATCCTATCACAACCTCAAGGCTCTCCATATCAGCGAACTTCAAGCCGCAATCCTTAGCAGCCTTGAAAATCTCTTTCTCTTCAACTTCCTCGATGGCTACCTCTACCTCCTTGTCGGCAAGTTCCTTGAAATACTTCTCTGTCTTCTGCTTCTGATTGAAGAAGTACTCATTGACCTCAGCGAACTTGGCTGAATCGTCCTTGGTGTATTCGTAGCCCTCATTGGCGTGCTTCTGCTCCAACTGCTGGCACTCCTGAAGCTTGAGCTGCATCTCCTCAAACTTATCGTCCTTCAAGCTCTCCTGTGCTTCCTCCACATCCTTGTCGTAGGTATCGGCTACGTGGCGCAGAGCCTTCATATTCTTCCAAACTCGCATAGCGGCATCATCACTCATTGATGATGTCTTCAATGCCTTCAATGTTCTGTAGGCTGCAACAGCCTCGATTGTCTTAATCTTTTTCATAATTGTTTCTTTATTTTTATGTTATACAATATTCTTCGCCAGATTGCCATAGCAGAATACCTTTCCTGTTAACAGTGCAAAGTTAAGAAAATAATTCCGAATAGCAATGCAGGAGGAGCAAAATTTACGAATTTAAAATTAACTTCCCCATGTTGGATAATCACTAGGTCGCAACGTGTCTGCTTTCTCGGTGGGAACGTAAACCACAAATACATTTCTAGCACATTTATTATATTAAGAACATCTACGTTTTAATACATAATATAACTACCTCCTGGAGGAACTTGTTTCCATCCACCATCTATATTAATTTCAAAAGATAATTGACACATTTGTCCATAATACCCTCCTTCATAAACATTATCAAATCTTATATATACTTCAATATAATCTGTTCTATCACCTTCGGGAATAGTTACAGAGCCTGTATCTTGACCAGAGCTATTAGATACATAACCTCTTCCGTATGTTGTCTTATTATTACCATACTTACAAACACTTCTAAATGTACCATCACTAACTGTAAATGTAGCATCAGGAAGTTTATATATTTTAGCTTTACAAATACAAGTAGCACCAACTAATTCTCTCAACGATGAGAAATCAACAAAACCACTAGAACCACTTTTAATACTTTCCATATTAATTTGTCTAAGATAATATTTAAAACTAATAGCACCCGGAGGAGATATAAAAATTATTTTTGTATTATCATATAAAGTTGCATTACGAGTATATGCTAAAAAAGGTACAATAGTAACATCTTTATCATTACCTACATCAAAAGTTATTTCTCTACTTGCATATATAAAATCTGTTGGTTTTTCGCAATTACCAACATAATAATTTTTATAAATCTTATCAGTATTATTATATGGCGAATCATAACAAATTTGAATCCAAAAAGACCAAGCTAAATACAAATCGGTAATTATATCTTCCATAGTAACATTTGTATTATCATCCACATTTGTATTCTTATATAGAACACAATTAAATTTAGGAGTTGAAGAATAATAAACTTCAACATTAAATAATGTAGGAATAGAAGATTGGAACATATTACTTATTGCTTTGCTATTATAGTTTCTAAAATCACCTAATCTATAAGGAGAATTAGCACCACCTTTTGGAAAATGTTTTCCTGAAGCATATACATAATGCGAATTAGTACTTGCATCTTTATCAATACCTCTAACTCCATATACATTATCGATATAAAGTTCTTTACATGCTTCAATAGCAAAACCTTCTCCACCATAATTATAACGTAAGTTCTTATAAGTATCCATAGGTATATTCATACCACAACGAACAACACAAGTATATTTACTATATGAAGATGTTACTATTTCATCAGAGTCTTCTCTAATAGGATATTCTTTAAATTCACCTTTACAACTAATAGGCTTATACTTACTCCATATATTTATATTTTCACTCTTACAAAGAGTAGCAAGGTCATTGCTACTCTCTCCAAGAGCTTGTTTAACATCATCAATGCTAACAGGAGCACTAATAATTCCGGTTTCACTATTGTAAGACATAATCTTTATTTTTTAAATATTCAACTTCAGTTCCTTATTCTGTTACAACTTCTTTAGTAACAACTCGCTCTACTGTTACATTGAACATTAGGCAAGGCAGCTCTATAAGAGCCACCCTGCGTTAATGCTCACGATACTTACTCTGCTGCCTCGCTTGCCATATTAGCAGCGATAGCGGAATTAACCTCCTTAATCAATGCTGATACCTCACTGAGCTTGCTCTGCGGAACACCGCTGATGTTGTAGGTCAGCTCGCTGCCGTTGGAGCTTGCGTTCGCATTGCCGAGATAATTACCATTTGCGTCACCATAGATACTCATATTGATGCTCTCAATGTTGCCACCCGTCTTGTCAACATTGTAGGTGATTTCTACTCGATAGCCGCCCTTGGTATAAGTGGCAGCTGTCTGTTCACTTTTCTTGTTAATCTTTAAATTCTCCATTTTCTAATCTAATTTAATGAATTAATATTCTTGTTATCTAATCTCTTCTTGTCACTGCTGTCCTGCTTTCCGCTCAATCGCTGAACCTCTGATTCGAGGAAGACCACCCGAGCCTTCAACCTGCTGACCTCATCGCCCACCTGCTCGATAGCACCGAATGCCGTTGCAATCAGCTTCGGAGACCAGTAGTTTATCTTGTAGTAGCCCTTCTCATCAGTCTCCACGATGTCCTTTAAGTGAGGGTTGCACAAGACGTGCTGGGCAATCCAGCCGATAGACCTTGTATTGTCCTTCTTCCAAGCAAAGCCGAACGTGCCACCCATTGCCTTGATGATGCCCAAGTAGTCCAGCTTCCGCAAATCCTGCTTCAAGCGAATATCTGAGGATGAGTAGGCGGTGATACCACCAGTAGCAAGAACATTACCATTCATATATATGTTCGTAGAGCTATCACGATATAGCATCCAATTATCACGTACAACATCATAAATACCTCTATTCACATTTCCAGAACCAATCATTAATCTTATATCATAAGTTCCATTACTAACTCCTATATAAGTATCTAAATTTTTATCAGTTCGTTCTACCATTAATCCACCATTACCAGTAATGTAATTAGTAAATTTAAGTAATGCTGCACCATACCAATTTCTCCAAGTTCCATTATATTGTGCTCGAACGGCAATATAAGGTTTATCACCATTATTAGATATAGCAAGTTGAGAGTCCCAACCACCATTATTATCCCATCCAAAATGTAGAATATGTCCTTCATTACCTAATGGTTTTTGATTAGCTTGAAGAGAACTTGTAGCATGAGTTAAGAATAATCTATTTAATCCTTTAGTATAATCATTGATAGATGTAGTTCTACCATCAGGATAACTACTATATCCATCTATGCTACCTATAGCATAAATATACGCTTGTTTTATAACGTCACCTGCTGACATATCAATAAAACCATTACTCTTTCCAGTTATTCTTATATTATTAGTATGTAATATTTGATATTCTTTAATTGTCTTATTGAGTGCATAATCAGCACCAAACCATATTACTCCATCAGATATTCTTAGAGTATCATAATTACCATTACTTCTCTTAAAAGATATACTTTCTTCTGGTCCATCTGAAACATCGGCAGTATATATACTATTTACACCAACAATATCAGAATTATGTAAATTTATACCAAACTTAGAGTTTGATAACCACCATCTATCACTATCAGTATCTAGATAATCACCAGTTCTATTTACTTTTCCACTAATATCTTGATGAGAAGTTAAATATCCTTTTCCAGTAACCCAAGATTGAGTAGCATAATTACTATCATTTGTGAATTGACTTACCTTTGTCGGTCTTCCACTAACGTTACTCCAAGCTACAGAGTTGGCACTTCCTGCACTATTCGCATAGCTAACAGATAAGCTAGATTCTTTCTTGTGTCCACCACCACCAAGAAGTACGTAACTATCGCTAGAATTATCCTTCTTAAATCCAACTCCGTTCCAATATCCAGATGTATCAAAAGAACCAGCTTTGCGTGAAGCCCATCCACTATTCATATTAGAGAAGAAGTCTATTGCAGCATCATTAGCTACAATCATATTTTCATCTCCACCATTTGTGTGTTGTTTTAGCACCTCACTTGCAGATTCTCCTCCGCCAATAATAGTAAGTCCACCACCACCGATACATATACCATTACCATATACATCAACGTTATTATCTACAAACGTTATCATGTCATAGGTATTCTTAGACCCTTTATATCTAATATTACCAGTCATAGCACCACCGCTAAGTTTAAGGTAAGTATTAGCTGCATCCGCAGACTTCAAATAAGCACTAAGACTTTGATGACTAGTCAGGAACGTTACACCTTTAGTAAAGGTGAGTTTCTTGCCACTTTTCGATACCGAGGTGATGGCGTTACCAGTACCGCTAGTCGCAATCTCGTTGACGTAACCATCTAGGCTCTGATGAGCCGTGAGGAACGTACCCTTCGTGAAAGTAATCACACCAGTGCTTGCGTCATAGGTTGCACCAGTGAGGGCATTGCCGACAGTTGGCACAGACACGCTGATACTAGGAACAGCACTTGCCACATTCTGAATCTCCGAATAGAGCTTTGCTACTGAGTATGCAGAAGCAACCTCTGAAAGGTTTTCCGTAGTAAGCCTGATAGCATCAGCATAAGCCTTTACAGAGCCGTTGAGTCCACCACCACTTGATGATGATGTTCCCACGCCATAGGCAGACACTCCACCACTAGTATAGAGGTTTGCCACCTCGTTAGTCGTAGTGTTCGTAATCTTCAACGCCTTATTAGCTGCATCATACTCCAACTTGATGTTACCGATGGAGATATACTTTCCACTAGGCACGATGATGCTTCCATTGATGTCAGCAGTGCCATTGAACGAATTTCCCCACAATTTGCGAGCATTAGTAAGCTGGAGAGCCTTCTTCGCAGAGCCGCTTGTAAAGTAGCCCTGCAAAGTAGTGATATTCGTCTTATTGGTGGATATGCCCGAAGCGTTCACCCCCTCTGCCTTTTTCGCTCTTGTTACCTCATCTGAAATTGACTTATTGATTCCGTCAACGATTCCGCTCAAAGTATCGGTCTGAGCAATATTTGCGAGGAAGCTAACCACCTCGTTCCACTTATTGATAATGCCGTCCGCAGTCTCTTCGTCAGTAGTCATAAGTGCATACCAACCATAAGCGCTATCCCAATGACTTACTTTTGTCGATGAAATACCGTCCAATACAGACTTATTGCTATGAGTATGCTTTGCTGATACCGCACCATCCCAAGCTGTCTGCTTTGTCGTTGTTGGGATGGAGTACCCAGAGGCAAGACTAATGGCAAACGTGCCGCTTGTTGTGATGGTCTTTGTTGCGCACGTCAAACCAGTAGGGAGGGTAAGTCCTACAGATGTTACAGTACCTTTATTTGTAGTATAACCTTTTGCATCTATTTCAGCTCTAGTATAATAATTAGCTAAAGATTGATGAGTAGTCAAATAACCTGCATCATTAGTAAGCTGACTTACTTTTGTGATTCTATCTGTAATATCTACCCATTTATGTTTATGAGCACTAGGTGCGAACGTTGATGGTTTGCCAGTGATGTTGTTCCAAGAGAGGCTAAGACCGCCAAGTTCTGTGGCTATGTTGTCAATTCGGCTGCTGAGAGCCTTGATAGCATAGGCATTCGGAATACTCGTCAAGTCTGCATCTGTATAGCTTCCCTCTAAGATTCTCGCATAGCTGATTACGCTTGCATTCAATCCGCCACCGCCTGCGACACTACTTGCTCCGTATGCTGTGATACCACCTGTGGCATAGAGATTTCCATCCACTTTTATCGCCTTGTTAGTTGCGTCATACGTGATGCTGATACCGTGGAAAGTGATAGCACCCTCGAATGTAGCATCGCCCGATACACCAAGTTTAGAGAATGGTGCGTTTGGCTTCAGCGACACAAGGTCGGCAACGCTCGTTCCTGCACTTCCTGACTTCCACGTAGGCTCGAAGAAGGTGAGGTATGCGCCAAGATTCTTCTCGCTGATGATAAACGATGTCGGGTCTGCGTGAACCCTACCATCAGTTCCCCACCAGATTGCGCCACCTGCCACATAGCCCGAACCATCGAAGCGGAAGATGGTGTTGGCAGGAGTCTTAGAGCCATCGTTGTAGTCCTTATCGACCATTTCGCCACCGAACCAAGCGGCGACACCACCTCCCTTTGCAGACTTCTCCGTTATACCATTGATACCTGCCGTAGTGTTTCCGTCCGTGTCTCGCAAACCGATGAGTGATGTAAGAACCAGACCTCCGTTAATCTCAGTATCGGGAGCATCCATCAGAGCCTTCTTTAAATAAGCAAGGCTGGTTACGTCACCGATAACTACACCGAGGTCGCCATATATCTTGCTAGTGATATATGCGTTTGCCAAACCCAGCTTGTCATAGAAAGCCGAATACGCACCCTGAAAGTTGGTAAACTTCGTTCCAACGGCTGAAACAATGGTAGCCTTTTTCTCAGTATTAGCCGCATTGTATCTTGCAGATATATCTGAGAGATACGTAACGAGTTCCGTCTTGGCAGTAGTGAGTGTTGCAAAAGCAGTTTTGAGGTCAGTGAGTTCCTTGGTGTCCGTCAGTACCTCTGCTTCCTTCACTTCATTGTAAGACTTCTGCGCTGCCGCAAAATCATCTTCAAGTCGCTTGGAATCCTGAGCCATTGCCGCAATCTCCGATGGCTCAAGATAGCCATCTGTAACATAATTATCGAATGCCTTCTTGTTGCTGGTGACGGTCTTTCCGAGGTTCGTAATGTTCGTCTGTGCGGTCTGTGCCGCCTTCTGAGCTTCTTCTGCTGCCTTTTTAGCTGCGTTGGCAACAGTGTCATCGGTATATTTGGAAGCCTTAATCCAATCGGCGATGGCAAACGGAGAACCAGCAGCTTTTAGGGTCTGGCAGCGCAATACCTCATTTTTGTAGGTACTGCCGTCAGAAGGATAAGTGGCATTTACCCAGATGTCACCAACTTGGTATGGTGGGTTCGGTTGAGTGCTGAACACCTTCATTTTCCCGTCTGCGGTCTCCTGTGCCTTGCTTGCATCGGAAAGGGCTTTAGCAATATCGGTGTCAGTAATGATAGTCCACTTGTAGGTGTTTCCATCCTTGGCAAAGCGGTATGCCTTGCCCGTCTTGTTGTCGTAGTAAAGGTCGCCAAGATGGGTATCTTTATCCTTGTCGGTCGTCCAACTGCTTGCTGGCGCATTCTTCAAGGTAGGCACACCCTCGTAGAACCACGTCTCGATAGCTCCATCCACCTGATTCTGCAAGTCGATAATGACCTGCGAGTTCTTGATGAGATTGTTTACCTGCTCCTCGGTCAAGCCCTTTGCTGAGTTCTCCTTGATATACTGAGACAATTCCTTGCCATCCACGGTGGATTTAGCCGAAAGCTTACCCTTGATGACTACCTGCTTGGTTGCGCTGTCATATTTAACATAAGAGCTTCCTTCATAGCCATTCTCCTTTGTAGGTCGGTCGCCTACATACATATCACCATAGACATTAAAAAATGCCTTGTTAGTCTGCTTATTCACACCATATTCCACGTACTCCTTGTTGGCAAAGGAATAGCTGTTGATGCCGTGATAGAGACTAATGGATGGCGAATAGGTATCTACCGCCGAGAATATAAGGCAGTTCTGACGCTCTACATCGGTTCTGTTACCGCACTGATTGAGTACATCATTTTTAGCAGGAACATCGCTTGCAGTAGCGCAATCGGTATCGGAGAGGTCGATATAATGGTACTTCTTTCCTTCCAGTTCCACAGGTTCCTCGTCACGACCGATTACCAATCGCCAATAGAAGTGATTACCCACCTTGTGATAAGTGCCCTTTCGGACGTTGAATGATTCCGAGCGCACTTGGTCGCCAATAGCGAAATCATTATCCACTGCATCGCCTTCCTGCTCTGCTAAGAAATAGCAACGATAAGCCTTCTGTGACAAATTATTATATGTCACAGTAACCTCTTCCACCTTATGAGCCACAACGCTACTCGCAGGTGAGATAATCTCCTTACCGCCGATTGTAGATGTCTTCTTGACGACCAGCTCCTCGAAGATAGCCTTCATTCTCACCTCAAGATAATCTGTGATGAGATGCGAACGACCTTCTGCATCGGTAGTCCACGAGCCTCCGTTCTCATTGTTGGAGTTACCGACAAGCAATCCACTTAAAAGCTTCTGTACCTTCTCCCAAGTGATTGTGCCCTTGGCGATATCGTCGTTTAATTTAGAGAGATACATCTTATCTGCTATACTAGCATTAAAGCTATTAGCATTACTACTACCAACAATACTAGATAGAGATTTAACAGTTTCTCCTTTTACTGCATCAATAATCTGCTTTGTATCACTCTTTGTAACTTCCAACGAATTTACAAGCTCAATTTCAACTTCTGCCAGCTCATCGTTATCAACCTTTACTGAATAGTTGCTGACGAAAACTTTGTGACTAATAAGATTTCCATCGTTATCATAATCACCTTGTATCTGAATTGACAGTTTTGCATTCTCGTTTAGCTTGCTTGCAAAGTCAGGATTCTCTTGCAAGAATATGCGAGAAAACTTAACAGAGTAGTTAAATTGGTCTGTATTGTTTTCGCTCATGTGCTTGACAAGAGCATCATCTAGTCTTTTTTCTGCTGCCGTTACAAGAACCTTTGGTGGTTTGATGCCTGTGATGACAAACAAATCTCCCTTTTGCGGTTTAAAGCCAGCACTCGCGTTTGGCATTACGATACCTAATGTTGATGTGTCTTTCTGAACCGCAATCCATAACTCTTTCTGAGTTGAATCTTGGTTTAGATTATCTTCGTAAGCATCGCTAGCGTTAGCAAATATGTAGTCATTCTTATCTGTGCGAACTTGTTTTAAGTTTCCATTTTCATCAACACTTACACAGTTGTAATACTTTGAATTGTCAGCACTCGGCTTATTGTAAATCACAAATGAGCAGGCAGGGCATCCGTTACTCTTGATGAGATTTATCTTTGCTGATTCACTAGCCAAAGCATGAGCAAATAAGTCAAATCCAAAATCACCATTGAACTTATGCAACTTTATATAGAAATAACTATGAATATAATTTCCATCGCTATCCTTTACATCGCTATCTTCTTTATCGAAAGCAACATCTGCAATCTCTCCAAACAACTGTCCTTCTGCATTTACAATTCCATTGATAGTTGGTTTTATATCATCAAAAGTAACCGTTCCTTGGTGAGGATTTCCTTTCTTGTACAAGTTTACAAACTCGTAATATCCACTACCGCTTGGCAACTTGTGGGTGTTATTCAAAGCGTAATAGAAACGCTCTGCGCCTTTCGTGTTGCGATATATAGAAGGCATAAGTACCGATGATGGTGCAATCCAGACTCTATCAGTAACCATTACCCTCACTGCATTATCCTCAGTTCCGATATAAATCTTGTTGAATCCGTATCTATCACCATCTTTTACAAATTGATAGTCGTATTCAATGCAATTTGCATCGCTGATTCCACTTACATTAATACCAGCATCACTGTAAGGAATGTACTTATCTCCATTCTTCCATTCATATTCCGATTTTGACTCGTATAAGAACTCAATACTTCCACTAAAAGCAGCATTCCAACTATCTGCGCCATAAAAGTCATTAATGCCAGCACTATTTTTGTACACCTTGCACTTGTAAGAAAACTCGACTTCTATAGATAATACAAAATCTCCACCCTCTTCAAATGTGTACGTGCTAGTACTACCAATACTCATTCTTTTAGAGATAGTCTTATATAATTCTTTTCCCTTGAATAAGTATATGCTCTTGACGGCATTTCCGACATTCGTTATAAAATCTTTTCTAGAAACAGAACTATTAAGCTCAAAGTCAAACCCTAAACTCGTCAAATCTATCGTCTGCCCTTTTATCGCGCTGATTAGAATACTAAACGAAAATCGACAAGTAACCGTTGGATTAGACTGATTATCAGCTTGTGTTAAGTTAGATGGGGTGGTAAATCTATCGAATGTATGCGAGCTTACATCTACACTTCCATTGTAACTTTTTCCTTCCTTGCTTTTATAAAGTACAAGGGTATCATTATATCTTGAATCTTTAAGAAACTTTGATAATTCTACACTAACTTTATCCTTGCTGATATTCTCTGTATTGAACACTGCCTCGCCAAACTCATCATCATTAGGATAATAATATGGCAGGTTATCAGATGAACCGTAACCTGTTATCATATCAACTATCTTATAGTTCGCATTCTCCTTTGATACGGATATAAGGGCATCACTACTACCATATTTTATAGGTGTATCGGTTAAGTCGTGCTGTACCTTGCCGACATGACAAACGCTGCCATCCCAGTAGTAATCAAGCTCAAAAGTTGTGTTGATAAGTTGTAAAACATCAGTCAAATATTGGTCTTCAAATGATACTTCCTTAACTTCATCTGTTCCATATCCTTCATCAATAACAACGTAATATCCCTTGTGTTCATCTGTAGGACGATACAATCCGCAATATGCCATTGAGCTATTGATGCGAGCAACAAACTCATAGATAGTTCCACCAAACGTGAACTTTGTCTGATTTGAGCGGTATCTATCTTTGTTCTGTGTATCAACATCATCAACGACAACATCAAAGAACAGAGTGTTATCAAGTAATTCTCTTCTAGATGTGAAAGTGATTTCACTCTTCCACATTCTAGACGAATTATCCTTTGTAGAGTTTGGTGTATAGGACGCAAAGAATCTATCGCCATTGTACTCCACGAACTCTTCCTTCTTCCATTGCAAAGGCTCAGAAGAATATATTGTAGCAGTAAGGGTAGGAGCACCACCCATACGCTTTGCATCGTATGTATATGATGATACAATAGCAGGGTTAGCTTCCGATGGGAACAAACCGATAATCTCATTACCAGTGTTCTCATCGTAAGTCAACTTCTGTATGTATAATGATTCTGCCTTCATGTTTATTCTTTATTGTTGTCTGTATTCTTTGTCCTTGCGGTAATCTCAGCTTGTTTTTCGGCACGTTCATCTGCCTCTTCTTGCTGAGTCTGCAATCTTACTTCCTCGTCAGGTGCAGAAATAGTATTCTTTTCAACACCAGTCTTAGTAGAAATCAAACCTGCACCGCTCAATGTACAAAGCATCTGATTCCATGCACTTTCATCGAATGGCTGCCAAGGCTTAAATGATGTGCTGATTCTCATCTGCTTAAACTCAGTGATAGCTGTAGGATTCTCGCCGCTTGCAACCAACTGCTTTGCCAATCCTTCCTTGAACAGTCTTGAATGCTTGCTGACGAAATTCTGCCACTCAATAGCTGCATTGTTAGCCTCCTCAATATCCAAAGAGCGTGTCATTTGAATTGCCAAACCGCTTATATCGCCACTAGACTTAATATCCTTCGGCAAGATAAATGTACATCCTGTAGCAATCTGCAACTGGTCGAGAATTGACTGCATGAACTCAATCATGTTCTGTGGAGAAGGTGGAGTCTTGAACTCAGCACTACCATTTCCTTCAATGCTTGTGTCATTCAAGATGATAGAACCAGCAATCTTCTTTGCGGTTTCATTGAGCTTACCCTTGATATAAAGGATTCCCCATCCGTGACGTTTTTGGATGACCGCAAACAGATTATAGATAATCTCGAATAGCTCGATAAGGTCTTGACCGTTATTCCAAGCAACATCACCACGCTTTGTGACAAGTGGACTCTCCGAGAATCCGTGTTCTTCCTTGCTTTCCAAGCACCATCCTTTCAGTACTTCGTTTGTGTCAACGTCCTGAACGAATACATCTGTAAAATGATAATGAAATGTCTTGTCGTATGCATCAATGTGTCTTACATTGTCCTCTGTACGATAATACACGCAATCAAGAAGCGGTTCTCCGTTATCGTCTTTATGGGTAATAATCTGATAGCCATCTTCATACGAGAATAGCCTACTTTTTACTTCGTTATCCTCATTCATGTAAACGAGTAAGCCAACATCACCATAACTCTGCTGAATACGTATAGCTTGCATTTCGATACCATCCTGATTTGTCTCTTTCCAATGCCACTTGAAATCGGCAAAGTTCTTTTTGAGCTTATCAGTCGGATTGCTGTCATGCAAGATATGGTTACGTTTATTACCACCTAAACAGAGAGCTTTCTTGTCAACAATACGCTGTTGCATAGGAATGCCAAACTTCTTAAACTCAATCTCGCAATAACTGCCATCATCAAGCTTGCAGCATATAGAAGGTAAGTTCGTATCAAACAATACCCTATGAGAATAAGGGTCTAATTCCTTCGCAAAACGCTCTTGGCTAACAACTATCTTGCTGATATTCGGAAGCTGTGCCTCTTTACGGAAGTTTGTCTTAATATCTGAACCATCAGAAGAATCATTGATGGTAATAGAGCGCGAACCTCTCAAAAACGGCTTTTTCAGAAGTAGCTTTTGTGGATTCTCCAAAAAATCATTAATTATATCTTGTCTCTTTCTACTCATCGCTATTGTCATTTAATGATGGTTCAACATCGTTGTTATTTTTCGCTTCGCGATTCTCTTGCGGGTCAATCAAACCGTAATGTCTGCAACAAGCCTTTCTTGAAGCCCAATAGTTGCATTCTCTGTTGGTAGTAGGACAAACAATATCATGTTTGCTTGGTACTACGATGATTCGTTTCTGCTTCTGTGACTCTTCCATCTCAAATTTATCATTCAGCTTAACGCGAATATCAGTCTGCATCTTCAATGCGTCCTTCGGTTCAAGATTTCCATCACTAAGAGCTTGGTCTATCTTGTCGAGCATTTTAAGAAGCTCGTTTTTGTTCTCTTCCTTGGTGATAGCGTTGTTATTAACATTGCCGATACCGAAAGGTTCTAGAACATCTAGCAGTTTCTTGAATCGTGGAGTTTCATAGAATTTCGCTGCATTCTTTTCGCTCTTACGATAAGCAAGACGATATGCTAAAGTCTTATCTTCCAATGCGTCACAGAGGATAGCGAACGCAATGTCTTTCTCATCGCATTTATCCCAGTCAATCCGCACGGATTCAAGAATCATTTTTATATTTTCTTTTTTCAGCATATATTCTAAAATTAATAGTACAACGTATCATCATAAATGCTCTGTGCATTAGGATTTTTCTCTTCAACTTCCTGTGCTGCGAGTTTGAACCCTTCCTGTAGTTCGCTACCATACTCCATATTCAAACATGGATACATTCTCATTGCGCAAGGGTCAACCACATCCATAGAACGGTCTTTTCCGAGATTTCTGTTCATTTCCTTCTTGCTCTGCAACTTCTTCTTTCCACTCTGCATCTTATCAAAGCGAACTACCGCGCATTCTTCCATGAACTCATTCTGTATGGTAACTCTGTATTTGAGGTTTTGATGCGTGTAAACCGCATTTGCAACCTTATCAGAGAATGTAAGCTGTCCTCGCTTAATCATGTAGCTCAGTCGCAAGTAACATAGGTCTTTTATTGTCATTGCAGACAAGTAATAAATTCCCATTGCCTTTGCTGCTGATATATATGGAATAGCATCAGGTATATAGTCATTGAAATACCTACCTGCCGTAGCATCATAGATAATATGGCTTTCTGCCACTCCCTCACTCGCCGCGAATAATCTAGCTCTTTCCGCATTAATTCGCGGTGTCGAGTGCATAACGATTTCGTAATTGACAACGTGGAATCCATTCCACGACAACATCAGAGTATTATCCTTTCCGTAATCTGCCAAGTCGATTGTTATCCACTTGTCACCATTTACGGCTGGGTCTTTTATGAAGCAATCTCTTGCCGCTTGGCTTGGAATCGGTATATCCTCATCCTCTTCTGGGTCAACATTGAAGTTACCCTCCATAAGAGCTTGTGCCATTCTGCCGCCCGATGCAGCTACAGAACCTAAATAGCCAGAGTTGTTTTCAAGCATCTTCTTGTTTGAACCAAGTTTACCTTGATAGAAAACAAAGCTCTTAATCATTACTTCATATCCAAAGTTGCCGCCAATGGTTTTAAGCTTTCTGTCTATATCTATTTTACATTTCTCATAGACTTCTCGCTTAGACATCCCCCAAACAACATCCTTAACAGTCGGTCCTGCACAATAGAAATATCTGACTACACCATCACGCTCTGGGATGATAAAACCATCTGAACCAATATACCAATCAAGGAATATTCTTGTCCAGTGGCTACGCTTCGGGTTAAGTGTTGCAAAGAACTTACCTGTAAACGTCTTGCTCTGACCTCTGTTTCGGGTCATAACGTATGAGAAAACTTCCCAAGTCATCTCCGTCAACTCGTCAATCGCAATCAAATCGTACTCCCATCCTTTCGCGCGCTCTCTCAACTTATCCATATTGGAATCGTCAAGATACGTCAAATCGACAAACGTTCCATTCGGAAATGTAACGCGCGGATTCTCGCTCTCTCTGACTTTTACAAAATCAGCTCCGAATATCTGTTTAAACTTCTCTACGAATCCTCCACCTGCTTTTTGATTACCAAGTGAACGGCGTGAAATCATTGCACGAAAATCTGGGTCGGTCATTAACGGCTCTGCCATCGCAAGTACAAGACCATACGATTTGCCTCCTCCGAGATTTCCGCCACCAAAAACAACGTCAACGTTGCTACTTGCAAAGGACATTTGGAATCCCTCTTGTGGTCTGATTTCAATATCTTTATTCGTGTTCATGCTGCAAAGATACCTAATTTATAATATATAATAGCGTGAAAATAATTCTATATTGGTTACGTAACAAATAGAGTTTCTAAAAACAAATAAATCAATACATTATTTAATTATCTTTGCATCAGAATTTTAAAAATTAGTAATATGAAGTTTACAAAACAACAACTTTTAGACACCCTAAAAGCAAAGCTCACTGCAAACGGAAAACACCTTTCCATCAGTGAAAAGACAATCAAGAGTTTGAGTGATTCCCACTTTGACCTCTTAGTTGGTGAAGATACAGAGTTAGATGATTTGGTGAAGAAGATTTTGCCGCAGTATGTTTCCCTTAACGGCAACTACGAGAAGGACAATGCCGACTTCATCAAGAAATGGAACGATGAGCATCCCGACATTAAGCCAAATCCAAAGGACGATGACAAAGAGCCTTCGGCTGTAGAAAAGAAGCTTTTGGAACGCTTGGAAGCTCTAGAGAAGAAGGATGCAGAATACGAAGCATCTAAGCTTGTATCACAGAAACGTAGTGAACTTCTCGCCAAGTTCAAGGAGAAAGGTATCAACGATAGTAAGTGGATTGACAAGTACATGAACAAGTTGAACCTCACTAAGGACTCGGACATCGAGCAGGAATTTACCGATGCGGAAGAGTTTTACAACATATCCCACGTAAAGGGCGGTGGCACTCCAGGCAATCCAAGTGGCGGTAATGGAGATAAACCTATCGGTGCTGAACGATGGGCAGGCGTAAACAAAATCCTCGGTACATCAAATCCTGCTGGCAAGTAAATTCGGATAACATTAATTATTAACTCTTTAAGGTAAAAAGATTATGTTGGATAACTTTTTCACAAGACAAGCCAATGGTGGCGCGGTATTCACTGGTCGCACACTCATTCAGGCACATGGCTCTATTGGAGGTCATAAGAATGTCTTCGTAAAGCTCGTTAAGGGCAGCAAGGATGCGCTCTGTTATCCTACTACGGGTGGCATCTTGAAGAACCCATTCAAGGGTAGAGCGAAGATTTATGCAGGTGACCTCATTGAGTACACACCTAACATTAACAACACTACTGGTGCAGAAGTAAAGATTTTGAAGTTCTATGAGCTGGCGAAGGATGCTACTGAGACAGACGTAACCTACAAATTGGTTCGTGACGGCTATCACCACATACCGTATGCTGGCGATACTATCATGGTAGGACAGAAAGATTTTGCCACACAAGCAAAGGGTGTCACTATCACCAATGTGGAGAAAACTACCGACGGTTCAAACGATATTTGGCTCGTTACAGTATCAGAGACACTTGGTACAGCACAGAAAGCTGGTGACATTCTCGTAGAAGCAGCAAAAGCAGGTGCAAAAACGCTTCCTATGGTTACTAATCCTAATGCTTACGCAGACAAGGATATGGATTTCTTGTATGACGCGAACATGGAAGGGGTTGACGATTTGGAGTATATGCTTACTCCAGCGTTGGCACAAGAAGATACTGTTATCGACCTTGTAGCTATCGGCAATTTGCCACCAGCAGTTCTCGCTCTCAACAAGAGCCGTGTAAAGACTTGGTTCTGGTTTAATTAATCAGACCAAGTAAATGATAACGAACTTATTTTTTTTGTAATTAATTGTATTTAGGATATGCAAAGATTTGACATTAACAACTCGGATTGGGCTGCACTCTTCCGTTCAAAAGATGGCGGTAGTGAACTGTTTCAGTCTCTCGTTGACAACTCAGACCTCCTTAACATGGATGAAGGTTGGGCAATGACACAGGGACATATTGCTGACGCACCTACTCCAACAGCGGATGATGGTTCTGCTACTTTCCGAATGACTTCACATAAGTTGGAAGCTGCACCAGTCATGGATATGCGTGCGCCTCTCGGTGATTCACATCAGATGGATGCCGAGGGTGAGGCAGAGTACGCTGCATCTATTCCTGACTTTATCGGTCGTGGCTTTGTAGAGACCGCTGCACAGCGTATCTATAAGCAGAAGCAGTTTGCTCAGTTTGGTAACACAGACCGCATAATCGCTCGATGGGTACGAGACTATCTCGCAGTTGGATTGAAGTCAGCAAAGGCTACATTGAATAACACAACCGCGCAGTTGGAAACAACTGGTAAGATTGATTACACTGGTCTCGGTGCTGGTATCTACAGCAAGCTCTATGATGCTCGTCTTCCAAAGGATAATTTTCAGAAGGCTGGTGCAAAGGCTTGGACTGCCGCAGATTGTAAAATTCTCACACAGATGCGTAAGTTAGAAGATGCTTATCGTGATAAGCGAGGAGGCTACGATGGTGCTCTTACTTGGAAGATGACAAAGAAGATGTACAATGATGTATTCCTTCAGAACCAAGAAGTACGCGACTTGTATGTTGCTTGGTGTAAGGCTAACTATATTGCATACGTTGAGGGTATGCCTATCACTAACGAGCAATTCTTGAAGTCATTTACAGACATTCAAGGTATTTCTCCTATTGAGATTGTCGTTGAGAAGGAGCGCAACAAGACACGCACAACCGACACATTTGTCAAGGGTTGGGCAGATAATCGCGTTGTTCTTCGCCCTGCTGGTGATGCAGTAGAGTTCAAGTACACTGATGTATTGGAACGTGACGTATTCGGTAGCGGCTATGGTGCAAGTACTATTGATACCACTTTCGCAACCATGCTCAACGGTCTTGTTACAGCAATGAACACCACAACCGACAATGGTCGATTGAAGGAGTGGCACACAGACGTGATGATGTCTGCTATTCCAGCTCTCATCTCATTCACTAACCACGAGATTATCCACACCGAGGTAGCTGGTGACGGTGCAGTATCTTAATGGTTAAATACTCACAATATACGATAACATTTAATTCATTTATCTCTCAATGGCAGCATCGAAGTTTGACATATTGGACTATCTGAGCGGCATGACTAACTTTGTCTTTGACAAGTCGGCATTAAACAATGTCGCTTTTGATTGCGGCGTTTCTGATGTTGAGTCTTATTTGGACTTGACAGAAGAACAGAAAGACAGATGTAAGATTGCACTCTTGGAAAAGATTGTATTCGGTGTCTATCAGACAGCATCGACCACAAATCAACATGGCGCATATACTCTTACGGTAGGTGCTCAGACCATTACATCGGCTGCATTGCTGAGTATCAAATCAGAACTCAAAAGACTTTACAAGAAGTATGGAGAGAATGAGAAACTTGAAGCTCTCAATGAAACCGATGGAGAGGTTAAATGGATTAAAGAAACAGATTGGTAAGCTATGTACACTGACAGAAATTCTTTGGATGAATATGCCTATCATGGCGTGTTCTACCGCTCGGAACAAAAACCGAAAGAAGATGGAGACCTTATCGGAAGCGATGGGGATATGTTAGGTGATACTGATACTAGCTCAGACGAAACAGAAAATGTAGAAACTATCATTTTTGAAACTGATTGCGATATTCAGGAAACCAACAAACTCTTTAATTCGGGTGTTGTTACGCTAGGATATACAATCTATTTTCCGATGCCAACGAAAGAAGGAGAAGACGGAAAAGATGAAGAATATATTCCTGAAGGTTTGAATGCAGGCATTCGTTTCCGTGGAAAAATGTACGGAATGGACGTTGACGGAATGGTTATTGGCGTTTATCCGACACAAATGCACGGATGTGTAGCTTACATCAAGGGTACTGATATTTAGTTTTTTCATCATAAGGTAAAATGTATTTAGGATAACAAGGTATGGCACAGAGGATTAATCGCAGATTGTCTCGAATTGAGAATTTCTTTTCGATGCTTCTTACTAAGGGAAAAATCTCAGACAACATATTTGTTGGAGAATTACCACCTACAACTAGTAAGAACTGGGATGATTTTGTCAATGTGGACGTAGGTCAACAAAGAGATTATGGCGGTTATTCCTCTGGCTATGCTAACATTTATCTCTATGCAAGACCAAAAGGTACTCCACTTAGAAAGAATGTAAAGCTACTTGATAAGATGGAAGGAATCCTTGACGATGTGATTAAACACTCTAATAATAAGGACTATACAATTCAAGTTCTTTACCGTGATAGCGGATATGATTCAAATCGTCAGTTCCATTTTCAGATGATTTCTGTTTCAGTTATCGCAAGATAAATATATAAAATCTATTAAATGTAACATTTAAAACTCATTATATTATGGCGAAAAAGGTTATAAATACTGGTGCTGGAGCTGTCAAGTTCATCAAGCCAGATTATATTGTTGCCACATTATTCGATGGCACAGAAACCGATGAATCTGCTCCAAAGGGTGATTCTTACATTCTTGAAGATGTTATTGAGGACACTACATCTATTTCACAAGATGATAACGATACCACCGATGTTGAGTGTGAGACTTCTGATTCTCCTATCATTTCCATTGTTAAACTTGGTAAGTGGCAGTTTGCAGCAGAGATTGGTGATACGCAGAAGGAACTTTTGGCTGCATTGTGCGACTTTACAGACGATGCAACAGGAAAGAAGACTCTTGCACCTTCGATTTACAAAGCAAAGTATGCAAAGATTGATGTTGTACAGGTTCAACCTAATGGAACTACAATGGAGGCTTACGTTCTCCCAAAGGTTCAGCTCAATTCTAAGTTGACTATTGAATCTCTCAATTCAAACTTGGCTCGTATTGCATTGGCTGGTACTGCCAAGGATATTGCGCTTACCGTTGGTGCTAAGACTGTTCGCACACCATTCTATGTTGACCACAACTATTCATTGCCAACGGCAACTGAGTAATTTCGGTTCTTCAACAATTCTCGACTATATACAAGGGGCGGCGGCTTTAATGCTGTCCGCTCCTTTTTAAGTTTTATCATTTATGGCTGAAACATTATACAAAAAAGCATTAAAGCTTATTACGAAGGAATTAGACAAGGATGCAAAGAATGTGTTAAGAGAATGTATTCAAGAGATTACGTACACACATCGAACATACAACCTATATGATTCTTACGGATATGGCATTTATGTCGAAGGCAAGCTTGAAAAGATAGGTTACTTATCATCCTCGCCAAAAGCATCCAAAGGCAAGAATTGGTATGGAGAAGAAATTAAAGGTCGTGAGGCGATAAACGAATATCTCAAAAACGATTATTCCCCTAGTGGAGTAATTGATTTGGCTGTCGTTGCGACTATGCCATACGCTAAGATATTGGAAGATGGCGGTGGTAATCTGAAACAATCTTACAGAGTTATTTCAATGTCGTTTCAAAAGCTACAAAACCTATCCAAGAAGTATAATGGAACAGTAAGTATGATTAGAAAGTAATTCATATATATGGGAAAAGTATATAGAGCACAAAAAGACCCGAATAAGGCTAAGAAACAAGCTATAGAAGACGAGAATAAGGTGTTACCTAGTTCTCCTTTGTCTGATGCGGCAATGGAACGTCTTGCGCAAATTATGAATGATTCTCCTACAATTGTAAAACTACAAGGTACAGAGTGGGAGATAAGAGCATTGAAGCCTGGCACTCAATGGATGATAGCAGAGGAGGCTTGCAAGATTGTCAAGGGCGAAAACTTATCAATGGGTGACGTTATCAAGGAGTTTGCTATCAACATTCCATCTGTGGCAAGAGTAATCACACTATCCTTGCTAAATGACAAGAAACGCATTGATTCTGAGGAATACCAACAAGTTTACGACCAGTTGCTTTGGGGAGACTATGACATCAAGGATTGGGCAACATTACTCGTTGAAATTCTCAATTTGCTAGATGTGGATTTTTTCTTCGCGAGTACCAATGTGATTCAGACCGTCCGCAATCAAGCTCTGATGAGGAAGAGACAAGCAGCCGAATTATCCCGTCACGAACAGAATACGGACAAATGATAGATTTCTTACGTGCCAACACATGGTGCTCGCAAGAAGAATATAAGTGGAGAATGACCGTTCCTCAGATTCGCCTTGCGTCTATGGATTTTACTCATATAGAGTATATTTCGTCAGACAAAGACAAAAATCAGGAGAACGACAAATTAAAGAATGTAAAGGTAATCAATGGTGCAGAGGATTTACGAAATCTCAATGACCTTGGAATACCTATTTTATAAACTCTTAAACTTTTGAATTATGGCAGATTCAGCATTAGGAGCAGCTCTAACCATTCCTAAAAGTGCGTTAGATGCTATAGAACAAGCAGACAAAAAATTGAAAGACATACAAGGTACGGCTAAAAATACCGCGTCTAGTGTAACACAATCTTTCAAGGATATGTCTGTTGGTACTAAGCCGTTCCTTGATTCTTTAGACCAAGTTATAGCAAAACTCGCAACAATCAACGCATCTGCTTCAAATGCAAGCAGTGGTATCTCAAACGTAGGTGCGAGTGCAGGTAACATGAACAATAACATTACGTCAGCAGCACAGAACATTCAAAATATGGTAGCACAGCTATCTAAGATGAATGGTTCTGGCACTAGTGGTATTATGCAAGCGGCACTTGCATTTCAGAGATTACAGGAATCGGCAAAGGGTGCTAGCGGTATGAATATTGCTGAGTTAAAGCAAGAAATTGGTTCTATTGAAAGTATGTTGCGAGATACAACACAAAATCTCACCAAGGCAGACCAAGATGCACTTATTAAGCGAAAGAAGTCATTACAGGATGAGTTACGATACCAGCAGCAGATGTATAATGAACGTGCTGTTGCTTTTCAGAAGGCTCTTGATAAGATGGTTAGTGCAGAACAATCTTACAACAACAAACAGAGAAAGGCATACGCTGATAGAGCAAAAGACTATCAGACGAGAAATAACAAGGCAAACACCACATATCAAGGCGCGCTTGATTTCTCTGCTACTGCAAATACGCTCAATCGCCAAGTACGCGCTATAGAATATCTGAAAGAGGCTCGTATGAAGTTGTCTCAAACCGATGCTGATTATAAGCGAAAATTGGATATTCTCAATGCTGCCATTGAGCAACATAACAAAAACTTAAAAGAGGCTGGTGTTAATTCTCGCGCGTTGACAGAACAAACATCATATATGGCTGGATATATGTCACGTTGGGCACAGCGTATGGCATTTGCATTCTCAGTGGGTTCTATCAAGAATTTTGTCGAGCAGATTGCATCAGTCAGAGGTCAGTTTGAACTTTCAGAGCGTTCACTCGAAGCTATCTTGCAGAACAAACCAAAGGCAGACGAGATTTTCAATAAGACTGTAGAACTTGCCGTTAAATCACCTTTCCGTATCAAGGACTTGGTGGATTACACACGACAACTTTCCGCTTACCGAATTGAGTCTGATAAACTTTATGATACAACCAAGCGACTTGCCGATGTTTCAGCAGGTCTTGGCGTTGATATGGGAAGACTTATCCTTGCATACGGACAAGTCAAGGCTGCTGCATACCTTCGCGGTTCTGAGGTTCGTCAGTTTACTGAGGCTGGCATCAATATGTATGGTGAGTTGCAACAATACTTTAAGGAAGTTAAGGGAGAAGCGTACACGACCGCACAGATTGTTGATATGATTTCCAAGCGTAAGGTTACATTTGAGGATGTTGAGGCAATATTCCAACGCATGACCGATAAGGGTGGAACATTCTACAATATGCAAGAGATTCAGGCTGAAACTCTCCAAGGTAAGATTTCCAACTTGAAGGATGCTTTCGATGTGATGCTTAATGATATTGGCAAGGCTAACGAGGGCACAATGAAGGGAATGGTAAGCTGGGGTACTTCTCTGCTTGATAATTGGAAGACTCTTGCAGAGATAGGAAAAGCTCTTATACCTATTCTTATTGCCATAAAAGCTAATTCTATGTTTACAAAGACTAGTCTAGGACAAGCTTTTTCGCAAGCATCTGGCACAGGTATCGTGAGATACAAGGCTCTTTTCGTAAATTCCTTAGATGGAATGAAAAAAGCTCTTAAAGATTTTGGCGGTCTCGTTAAAAGTTCATTATCAGGTATAGGCGTAGGTCTTGCTATTTACGCTGTAGCAGAAGTAATAACTACCGTTTACGATAAGATTTCCAAGTACAACGAGAATGTACGTAAAGCCGAAGAAGAAACCATAAAGGCAAAGGGTGCAATAGGTGCTTTGGCTGGAACGTACAACGACCTAGCAAATGCAGCCACAAATGCAAATGGCAAATTAGAAGGAAAGGATTTAGAAAAGAATGTCGAAGATAGGCGTACAACGTTACAAAAGCTTATTGATGCCGCATCAAAAGACGGACTGACTTTTAAAATCAATGTAGATAGTCTCGATGCAAACCAACTTAACGCTACTTTCAGTAAGGTTGAAAAAGAGTATAAAGATTTCATTGATAGCATTGAGGTTATCAGAAGAAATTACGCCAAGAATGATGCAAAAAACACTTGGTTTACTGATGGACTTGATGATGATGCGGACGATTACAAGGATGCCGTGATTGATGCTCTCGCAAAGTCTTCACAAATGGAGAGAGTTGTAGCAAACATTAACGCGAACTACAAACAAGCCATTTCGACCACGAAGAAATACTTTGATGAGATACGTGCAGGTCAAAAGGATAATGAATCCAACATTGACTATATGACACGTATGTATGAGTTGATAAAGAAAATCAACATAGCACAAGGCGGCAGTGACTATAAAATGCCATCTTTCATTGGTACTTCGCAAGCAGATTTCAATGACCTTATCCGTGCAATGAACAGCGTGCAAGATAAGGCGAAAGAATTGAACAGCGAGTTTGATAATGTTTTTGCAGGTATGAAGGATGCGTTCAAAAACGACCCAATAAAGATACAAGCATATATTGATAAAATTGCGGCAGAACGTGATTGGAGTCAATACGAGAGAGACCTTGCTTATAGACACTTTGGCATCAATGTGTATATTGATAGAGCCAATATGGAGAAGCAAGTATCTTGGGTTGATGATTATATCAATGATTTCTTTGCAAAGAAAAAGTATGGCATTAGCCTCGTTGTCAAGGAAATTGATGACGATAAGGCTTTTGAAGGTTTTCTTGGAAAAGGAGACCAAGCAGCAAAGGCTGCAAAATCTTGGAAAGAAGTTGAAAAGAGACTCGCTGCTGTTGGCAAAAACTCGCCTACAATAACAGTTGATGATACTATCCGAAAGATATTCAAGGCTGGTGAAATTGGAGCAAATCAAATGGTAATTTCTGTAGCCAAGGTGAAAGCCAAGGTTAAGGAATTGAAGCAAGCCGCGACTCAGCAAGCTTTAGCTTTAGGTGTTAACCCTTTTGAGAGTGATGCTAAAAAAAATAGAACTAAGCACGACAAGATACAGCGCGATATTCTCAACGAGCGCATTTCTCTGTTGAAGGATATGAGTTCTGAATATCAGAAACTCATTAAATACGAAGGCGAAGAGCAAGCTACAGCCGATGTTCGTAAGCACTTTGCGTTGGCGGCAAAGAATGTTGGTATGAATATAAACAACTTTATCCCAGACCGACAAACTATTGCAAAGAAGATTGAATATCTTGCAAGCCAATATAAGGAACTCGGAAAACGTGGCAGCGCATTACGCAACGCTACCGAAATCCGTCTTGATATTGATGAGGAGTATTTCAAACAACAACTTGACGATGCGAAGAACAATGCGCAAGAAGCATTCTCACAGCTCGATTTGTTTAAGAAACTCAAAGAAGAAGGTCTTTCTGATAGCATCATCAAAAGTATGTTCGGTGACTTAACCTCTTCATTCGATGATGTGCGAAAGTCTATTACAGATGATTTTGAAGCAAAATGGGGTAAAGACCAGACTAAGTGGGGTGATGATGTTGCAAAGGAATACACGTCACAAATGCAGAAACTTGATAAGGAAGTCTATCAAGACCAAGTTAATCAAGCACAAGAACTGATTAAGGCATACAAGCAGCAATTGACAGACCAGCTTCAACTCGATAGATGGTATATCAACGAGCGTTACAAGTTGCAAAACAATGCGAATATTGCTAAGAATCCTGAGTTACAGAAGCAGTTGAAGGAAAACTTGGATGCCCAATACCAGCAGAAAACAAGCAAGAATAACTGGAAAGAGTTTCAGAACTCAGACATGTATGTTCGTTTGTTTGATAATCTAGAGCAAGTTTCATCAAAGGCTCTTGACGCAATGGCAAAAAGATTGCAAGCTCTTCGTGTTGATTTAAAAAATCTCGACCCTAAAGATGCAAAGTCTATTGTTGAACAGATTAATAAGGTCAATGAAGTTCGCAATTCACGCAATCCTTTCAAGGCTTTCACTAGCGGACTTAAAGAAATGATTAAGGCTGGTAAAGACTTAAAAAAGTCGGGCGGCGTAGATAAATACGTAGAGCTTAACGAACTTAAAGCTGATTTGTCTGGCAAATTACAGAGCCAAAATGCTTATGTTGAGTCTTTGGAACAGGAATATAACGAGCTAACAAAGATTAATGGCGCGGACGAAAGCGTTGTTGCAGCCTTAAAGTTGAAGTTGGCAACCAACAAAAGCATTCGTGACTCTTTAAAATCTCAGTTAAACCTCACCGATGAGCAGATTGCAAAGCTCGGAACGATTATGACTGAGGAAGAGCAGGCGAAAGCTAAGTTCTCAAAATCCGTGACGGATATTACAGACGTAGTTTCCACAATGGCTAACTCGTTTAATGCCCTGTTTGAGGCACTTAGCGGTTCTGATGCTAATTTAGAGAACACTCTGGATATTGTCAGCAGCATCGGTCAGGCGGTCGGTTCGTACTATAGCGGGAACTATGCAGGTGTTGTATCGGGCGCAATGGGCGCGCTTACGGGCGTAGCTAAGCTCTTTAGCAACGAAGGAAAGATTGATAAGGAAATTGCACGCCAAGAACGCGCTGTAAATTCCTTGCAACACGCTTACGAAAAGCTTAAAAAGAGTATGGACGATGCCTTTGATACGCAAAAGCTCTACGAATACAACCAAAAATCGGTCGATGCCCTTAAAAAGCAGCAGAAGGCGTACCAAGCAATGATTAACGCAGAGCGCGGTCGCAAGAAACCTGATGAAGGTAAGATTCAAGAATGGGAACAGCAGATTGATGATTTGAACACAACAATCCAAGAATTAGGTGAATCTATGACAGAAGCACTTGGCGGATTCGGTTCTCAGTCTAACTACAAATCTGCTGCTGAAGCTTTCTCGGAAGCGTGGGTAGATGCTTTCAATGAAGGCAGTGATGCACTCGAAGCACTCAATAATAAGTTTGAAGAGTATTTCAATACAATGCTCACCAAGCAGTTGATGAATAGAGCTACATCAAAATACATTCAGCCTATCCTTGAAGCATTCGACAAAGCGGTATCTGAGGGCAGCGAAGGTGGAAACAATGGTCTTGACGTTACCAAGAAAGAACTCGAAGGTATCAAGAAACTGAAAGACAAGAACCTTGCATTATTCAATGAGTATGCAAAGAACTTGATGGACGTTCTCAACGTCAAACCTACTGGCAGTTCAAATATCTCTGCTTTGCAGCAAGGTATTCAGTCTGTTACAGAATCAACCGCACAGGCGTTGGAGTCGATAATCAACAGCATACGATATTATGTAGCTACTCAACAAGCAGACATTCGTATCATCCGCGACACTCTGTTAGAAAAGCTCGGCAATAGTATCAACGCGATAACACAAGACACTTCAAACAGTCCTGTACTCATTGAGTTGAGATTGCAGACAACAATACTTACTGATATTCGCGACACTCTGGCTAGCTGTGTAAAGGGCGGTCACAAACAAGGAAGAAATGGTATCAAGGTATTTATGAATTAGTTTTCTGTGTTCTATACATAAAATTAGGGCAAGCTCGGTTTCACAACTGAACTTGCCCTTTTTAATCAACATAAATCTAACTAAACCTTAACTAATACAAAAAGTAAAATTACACTTTATGTCTGTGTACCGCCGTACACTCTGTAAATAAGAAAATAATATAAATATTTTTACCAAACTTTGCTATTTAAATGAGCTGTAAGACGTTATTTCTGCTCGTCCTTACAACTATTCCACTCTGATGTGTAAACGTGCCCTAACGTCATATTTACGTCATCGTAGCCAATGATTTTAACATCATTATCCTCTCCGTACTCTATGAGGTCGCATTTTCCTTTGCATTCAATGCGAACTTCACTCTTTCCACACACATAAATGCGAGTAACCATATTTTCAGGAACTTCAATTTCCAAATCCTTGCAGTACGCGACAAGAATAATTGTAGAGCGCGCCTTGATAACTCCATGAGCACCTATATACATTTCGCTAGTATATCCGTGCTCGTTACATTGGTAGAATCCATTGGCAAACTCACCAAACTCTTTCAAAAGGTACTCTTTTGACAATCCCCATCCGAAAGCTATAGAATCAGCCATAAACTCAATTCCGTTTGAATCAAGAGCCATATTTACCAATTCTCGCTTACTCGCGGCAGAATCCCATTTCCCTTTATATTCTCCGCACAATCCCAATCTTAGGGCATTGCGCTTCAACGTCAATAATTCATTGCTATTCCCCATACCATTCTCTCAATCTATCGTTAATTAAAGTGTTCACATACGCATAGGTTTTATCGTACCCGACAAGCTCGTGGCACTTGCGGACACAGCGCATAGCAGATTTCTCATTGATGTCCGCGCGCTGTGCGATAACGGCATAGGAAAAACCATAGCGATTGTGTAGAACGTCAAGAACAAAGTTCCTTGCTACCGCTCTCGCAAAAGGAATGTTAGTATTGCCGACATATAAATCGTCTGCATTCACTCCTTCCTTTTCCTCAGTACTCATAGCCGTGTTCACTTGTTCGCAAACCATCCGCTCTACCTTATCCATCGTATCATTACCTAAGTATATCATAGCCGTTAAATCTTATTTTTATCTTTATAAACGTAACCTACCGTATCACAAGGGTATTTATCATCTGGTGACAATACACCTGCATCTTCCATCTTTTGTCTGAAATCCACAGAAACCATGGGAACTAACTTGTGAAGTCTTGAGCCATCGGCGGCAGCCCAAATCGGCTTTAGATACTGAACAGGATTCTTAACCTTTACACCATCCCATTTGATTCCGTTCTGAATGAATGGTATAAAGATACCGTCTCGCTTCACTCCGTTAGCATCACACATCCTTACAATCCTGTAATCTCGGAATAGTCCGTATTTCAGTTCTATATACCATTCATTATACATAAGCTATTCCTTTCCTTGATTAAGAGCCTCGGCTGCTTGCTCTGCCAATATTGCCTGCTGACCGTGCTCAAAGTTCTTCTTCAAGTCTTCCTCTGTCTCTTCGGAAACTGGAGTATTCATTACAGTTTCCAACTCTTTTTGCATACGACCGAGGTAATCCATCTTGTTCTTTGCGAACTTTGCAGCATCATCTGCATCAGTGAACGCTGTAATCGGATGAGTAATGTTGGCTTCTGTGATGATAACCATACTATCAAGCATATCTTGATAAGTAACATCTGTCTCAGGGAAAATATCATTCTCTTTTCCCTTTACTTCTTTCTTCATCGCGACAAGATTTTCAAGCCACGCGAATGTTGTAGTGGTAAGCGCGTGTCCTTCCATATCAACACCGCCCCAACGCTTAAAACGTGCTTCAAATCCAATGTGTGTGTGGAAAATAGCACAATCCTTCAAAATTACGATGAAGAAATGCCCGAAGTCGGTAACACTTTCAACATCTTTTCTGTTGATTCCGACAACAACTTTAAGCAAACCTGCATTGTTGTCAACAGTCTTCTTTTTTGCAATTCTAGCCATAACTATATATTATTTTTGTTCAACAATCGTTTTGTACTCGAAATCCCTGCAAGAAGGATTTTCTTCCGATGTGTATCTCTTCTCCGTGGTATTATGACAAACCCCATCCTTGAAGAAGAAACAATCCTTGCAAGTATATACTAGCGGAATAATGTCTCCGCAAGCATCATCGTCAGGATTTGCGTCTGTATATAAGTCTTTGCCCAAGCAATATGGGAACTCTGAATCTTCATCATTCAACAATACGCAATCCTTACAAGTGTATTTAGTCTGTGCCATGTTCCTTACGTTTTTGATATTCCATCAATGTCAAGATACAATAGTTAGCGCAGTCAAGAAGAGCATCTTCCAATGGTTCATTAGCAACTTGCGCCTCGTTGTTCTTCAACGTCTTGATACGATTCACTTTCTCTCGTATCTTTCCGTAGCCGTAGTTGATACCAAGCTCATCATACATTTCGGAAAAAGCATTCCCATAATCGTGATTCTTACGCTTGTAGGTATCACTCATCTTGTCGGTGATAGACTTGAATGTTTTAGCATCTTCAGCAGATGAACACTCGTGTATCTTTGGTTCAAGATTTTCTTTATTCAAAATTTCTCCACGTTTCATAATATCTTTAACTGAAAGCATGAAGACCTCGTTTTTAATCTCGTCACAAGTTACTTTTACAAATAAACAACAAGAATTGTCAATGGAAGGAATAAACCACCAAATCGGACTATCTATAACCTTAAAAATAGGACGGGTTGGGGTTGTAATGATTTTAAATCCACCACGAATCTCTAAATCTGTTTTGTACCTTGGTAATACAGGGCAGTCTTCGCCCATTATTTGATAATGACGAAATCTTGCCACCTCTTCTTCGTATTCTCTCACTCTGAACGGAAGAACAAACTCTAATCCTATCTTAATATCTTCTTTCTTAATCATAAGCTATTTCTCCTTATCTTTTAGTTCAACGAAATCTCCAATGCCCAAACGAGCCTTATTGATACATGATGCAATCCAACCAATCAGATAGGCAGATGGCTAGCCGCCGTGTTCCATACCAATAGCATCCTCGATGGCATCGCAGGCATGAGATGCCTCGTGACAACAAACTCCCATTCTCATAGAATCCTTGCTTGCAAAATTAATAAACGAACAAAGCTTCTTATTCGACTTTTCCCTAACTTCATCGTAGGTTATTGCGTTAGAATTAGAGAAATCAACCTCCAAAACCTCACCTTTCCTACCTTCAAAACACTTGTTGGCATCCTCTTGGTTCATTCCAATAGCGACACATAACATTCTTGGATAGATAACAGGGTCGTATTCGTAATATCCTTTCTTCTTCATATTCTCAACTATTTTTATGTTTCAAAATAGGCTAGGCTGCATCATTTCCAACTGAATGCGCTTGCAAGCCTTGTCGTAATATTCTTTGTTCAGTTCAAAGCCGATAAAGTTCCGCTTCTCCCTGATACAGGCAATAGCAGTAGTGCCACTGCCCATGCAGTTGTCAAGAACCAAGTCACCTTCATTAGAATGCTTGGCTATGATTTCCCGAATCAAGTCCACAGGCTTCTGCGTAGGGTGAAATCTACCTTTATCATGACAGATAGGATAGGAATACACACCATTATCATATTCACTCTTAAATATCGGTGACGTACCCTTAACGGCACAGATAGCGAACTCTCTTGCATTCGTGAGATAGTTAATTTTACTATTAATAGGAACGGGGTTCGTTTTCTGCCATTCTATCAGTCGTATCTGATTAAAGCCTACTTTCTCCATAGCCTCTTTTACGATATTAATTTTCCATAAGTCATAAAAGCAGACGATATATCCGCCATCTTTTAGGCATCGATACGAATCCGCAATCATAGCTCTTATATCGAAAGCGTCAGGCTTGTCCCATTCACCGAAATCAATGGATATACGAAACCTGTCGGTATCTTTTCCTGTTGGACTGGATTTTGCGTAATTAGAATCTTTTGAAATTGCGTATGGCGGGTCGGTTATAATCAGCGAGATTGAATCCTGGCTAATCTTCTTCATCCCCTTTAGGCAATCTTCATTGTATATTCTATTGCATTCCAATAAATCATCACCATTGCCGCTCCAATAATCGGCATAATCATCGAGTTTATCTTCCTCAGATGGTTCTAGGCTGGTAAATGTAGTACCGCATCGGTCGCAACGATATGTATTTTCTACTCGACCATCGGGTATATCGTTCTCTCCGCACCAAACAATATCCCCACCACAGGTAGGACATTTGAGCGTAATGATTTCTAAATTCCTTTTTTCTACCATAAATTCCACAAACTGTTAATTTATCGTTTCTTTACCCTCCCAATATGCCATTTCTGACATATCCTACACTTATAGACCACATACCCCATTGACTTCAGTTTCGGATTCTGATTCAGAAACTCCCAAGCATCATCCTCTGTCTCGTATGCGACCTTCGCCTTCCAAGAATGAACTTTTTTAGTCCAATGTTCGGGGTCTGGTTTGAACGGCGGCACTTTATTAGGATTGTGATGATTCTTCCTCATAGCTCAATGATATTAATGCAACTATCATCAACTGTGACATAGCAATCAAGTGTCTCGCGTCTGTAGCCACCGAAATCAATAAGTATCTCAGAATCTTCGCTTGCGCAAATGAACTCTTTGTTGGCAAGCAATTCATCCTTCGTAATGGTTTTCTTAACCTCACTAAAATAAATTCTTCCAACCATAGGTGCATTGATAATGCCACCGACTTTTACAACATCATCATCTGATGTTATATATATGATAGGCAAATCACCTTTTGCATTCTCAAAGAACACGTTATTCAAAAGCTCTGATTTAGTCATAATCTGTTATTTTTTAGTTGATGATGGTTTGCGACCACGTTTCTTTGTCGTATCGCGCTTGCTAGCAGTGTAATCCAATGACGATTTCTTCGGTCTTCCTGGCTTTCGCTTTACAGGAACGGCTTCTTTATTCGGCAACTGCAACGTCTCGCATTCCTCATCTTCGCCAAATTCGTTCTCAAACTCTCTTCCTTCACGCTTCTCTGAATCGGCATCATAGGCACGCTTCCACTTGCGCTTGGCAACTTTCAACTGCTCTTTCTTGAATGCCTCTGATTCCTCATGAAGCTTATCATAGTCTATCTCAGGTGCATCAAACTCACCTTCAACACTGCATTCTGGAGTTTTCTCAACGTCCTTTGATTCCATTTCCTTATGAATGCGGTCTTCCTCTGAAATGTATGGCTCATCGTCAACTTTCTGCTTATGACTAGCATTATACTCGTCTATGAACTCTTTAATTTCTTTCTTGGAGCATCCATCTTTCTTCATTTCTGCCAACTCAAACTCGAACTTCTGACGTTCAATGTCCTCAATTCTCGTTCCGTCCAAATCGCTTCCTTCATTGAGTACGTTGATTTTCTTGTTTTCCTCATCAGCTCTCATCTGTTTGGCAATGGCAATCTCCAATAACGCGTGATTAACGTCCGATTCCGTCATTTCATCGACCTCATAAGCCCTAGGGTCTTCACCAAGCTCGTTTTTCAGAAAGTTCTTCTTTGCTTCGATGCATCCACTCGGCAAAAACTGAGCCTCGTCAAGATACATATAAGGATGAATGCTCTTGATAGACATGATAGGACTCGGCGTACCGAAGTCTTGCAAAAGCTTCATGTATTTGTCCGCATTCTGCTGATAAATGCAGTAGCATTCCTCCAAATTGCGCTTCTGAACAAGCACAACAGCCATTATCCAGAATGGGTCTTTACCATCCGTGTAGCGTTTCGGCAATCCCTTCGTCTGCAACGATGCCGCTTCCAACGCCCTGTCAAGTGATTCTTCCTTTATTCGCATACATTCTCAACTGTTTAAAACCCATCCACCGACCGTAGAAGGAACTCGAACCTTCTGTTTGCCCAGACTTGTATCTAAAAGACACGTCCTACCGCCTTGCGGATGCTGTCGTTTCTATTTTCCGCCATTCTTCAACCAATCTTCAATCGTGGTACTGTCACCATCAAACGACTGACCGAAGACGTTTACCAACTTGACAGAACAGAGCAGATACGGAATGTTCTTGATGTTGTCCGTTGATGGCTCTGTAGCATCCTGTACCAAGAACAACGCTTTCTTCTGTCTGTAATCGTCATACCACAAGATAAGCGCACCCTCCAAGTAAGCATACAGACTATCCCATGCTTTCTCGGCAGCTTTTATCTGCTCAGTAACGGAAAGCTCGGTTGTTCCGTCAACATCATACCCGAACACGCAAACTGACAACGTAGCGTTGGTGCTCTCATGCCTAGCATTCGGGTCAACGAACACTCTCAACGCGTCATTCTCAGGATAGCTCTCGGTATATACACCCTTCTGCTTTCCCTTGGAGTTCAATCCATCCAATGACTTGTAGCGGACAGAACCGCCGCCAAAATCATCCTCCAGACTCTTACGCAATCCGTCTGCCTTCCAAGCTCCCTGCTCGGACTTCAAGTAACGCTGTATGTAGAATTTCTTTTCTGCCATATTCCAAAGTCGGTAATTCGTAAATCAAATATTTATGCTGCAAATATACGCCAAAAAATCAAGCCAAAAATGAACTTTACATAGTTTAACAAATTGCAAATTTGTATCAAAATCCCCATATCCCCTATTAAATATATGTTATCCGCATAAATCAGATTTTTCATATTGAAAATTTAACATTTGAAGCAATTCCCATATAATAATAACACGTAAATAAACTATTGTACCCTCGCGCGCAGCCGTAGTAGGGGATGTCAACCCCTGTATATAGTAAACTATATACTCATCCCCTAAGAAGAAAGGCTTCGCAAACAACCCCTGCAATAGACTATCGAAACTGCAATCCATATATAGCAAAAACGAACTTTAAAGTAGAAAGCAGTCTTACTTTTCCGCAAAAATAAAAATAGCTCAAAATTCGCGTTCTAAGACGTTCAAAATAATCTGGTGATAAACTACACCACGAAGCTGCATAAAACGCTACCTGACGCACAGAAATAAGCAAAAGTAGATACTATGAAACTTTATGCAAAAAGAAAAGTAGATATGATATTCTCAAAAATGCTCAAAATTCGGTAGAAAAGCGGAATTTGAAAAATCGGAGTATTTTACAAAAAAATAAAAAATAAAAAAATAAAAAAATCGGATGAGAGCTGACCCACCCTGCGAGTGCCAAAAACGGGGGGGTGGGGTGTAAATCACCCTATATAGGTATAAATTACTGAAAATCAGCGTTTTATTTGCGACAAAAACGGACATTTTATGGCAAAAACGGCAAAAATGCGGCTTTTTCGTTTCTGTTTCTGTTTTCTTCTGAACAATCCAAACAGAAGAAAAAGCGAGAAAATGAAAAGTAAAAAGATAGAACGTTTGCGCAAAGGTGCGGAAAAGCCCGAAATTTCCCAAAAAGTTTTCTGTTTAGAATTAATCTAAACAAAAAACGACAACAAGAAAGCGAGTACAAACAGGGCGAAAAACCAAACATCAAACCTTATTTAGAAATAATCTAGATAACTGAAAGCGTATCAAATAAGCGGCTGCAAACGTACCAAAAACGACAAAACAGATACTTTCTATCTACCAAACACGAAAACGGCTGCAAACATCAAATAAAAGCGTTTTAGGCGTTTTCCTTATATATTAAGGTACGCGCGCCCACTACATTATAAGAAAACGGCTGCAAAGTGATTTTTTCGGGCTGCAAAGGTGCAAAGATAGGGAAAACAGATAAAAGCATACAATAACCCCGATTTAACCTATCATTTTGCAAAGTGGAGATTGCATTTTATGTAATGATTTAAGAAAATGCAGTTATTTTCAAGAAAAAACACAAAAAATCTCATATTTTTTGCTTAAAAGTTTTGCCGTTTCAAATAAAAGTAGTACTTTTGCAGTGCATTTAGGAAATAAGGATGCTTACTTAAGACATAGGAATCCATATATAACAATGCTTCGTTCTTTGATTTACTTTCATGTTAGCGTGATAATGAAACGCTTACTATTTGCAGCCGTGATTCTGTTTATAACAGATAGCGCAAACGTAAGATAGGCATTATCTTAATATCGTTATCAGAAACCTAACAGATGTTAGTGTAACAATACGATATAGTAGTATTAAGCGGTTTGCTAGTTTGCCATCAATAAAGAAACTAGTAGTAACAATTATAACGGTTTTCCCTTTATAAAGAATGTAGCTGCAAAGTACATTATATATTCAGCGTTGAAACATCTTAAAGTGAGTAAGGAAAAGTTAGAGTACAGAAATAAATTAGATGATAAATGAAAACCAAAAGAATATATACCCATACTGGATGCAGGCGAAAACATCGGCTTTTCTGCAAGTTCGAGTCTTGCAAAGGGAACAAATTAGTAACTTAAAAAAATTAGCAATTATGATGTACGGTGAATTTGTAGAGCGCACAGGCGTTTATGTTAGTATTGATGAGTTCAATACTATTGTTGAAGTTTATAATAATAGCGATGTGAACAAAGATGAGTTTTGCAAGTTGTGGGCAAAAATGAACTTTGCCAGAGTTAAGGCTGCAAAGGAACAAAAAGCAAAGGAGGCAAAGGAGGCAAAGGCTATCGAGTACATTACAAAGGTACAAAATAAGCTATCTGCAAAGTTAAACAAAGATTTTATGGTTAATTTCAATATGCTAGCTATTCACGTTATCGGCTCGGCATCTTACAAGAAATTAGTGGATGCTATGCACGTATGCGGTATTATTGAGATTGATGAGTATTGCCCACTTGGGTATTATGTTAATACTCTCGATAATTCGATAAATGAGTATTGGGAGAAAACAGCAGAAAAGTATATTTAAACAAAAAACCCACTACCTTAAAAAAGTAGTGGGCGAATCAAATTAAATCGAAAAATCGAAATAACTTGCTTACTTAAGACGGCTGCAAAGTTATTAGTTTTTTCCGAATTAGCAAAATTAATTAGTAACTTTTAAATATTTTAGGTATGAAACTAGAAAATGCATGGTACAATTTTATCATTGAGAATAATATTGCTACCGAGAAAGAGGTTAATTTGGTAACTGATATTAGCGGTTATTCAGAAAATACGTTTTTGGCTATCGTATATGCACGTACTGGATATAGAAGTTATGAGCAGTTATTGGATGATGGCTATACATCAAATAATGAATTAAGCGAGTATTACGATATTTAATATTGGAGGGTGTAATATGGTAGATTTTAGCAAATTGCCTTTAGGCGCACAAAGAATGGCGATGTACGTTTCAAATGTACGTGAATTTGTGATATTAGAGCAAAGTATCATCAAAGATACTACTGCACGTTTGGCTGATGGCAAATCATTCATTAACCAAATAGTATTGGCACGAAGTGAGAAGGTTTACGACTTAGTAAACAGGTTAGCAAAGTACACTTTGAAGATAGACGGTGAAATGCCTACAGTTGAGGAAAAGCGCAAAATGCGTGCTTATCTCGCTTGGTGTGTGTTGAATGAAGCAAAGAATAACTTAAACTAATTGGAGGGCTATATATGACAAATAAAGAAATTGAACGCTATAGAAATAGCTATAAGGTGGTGAATGGTATTGGCTTTTGCCGTGTGAATAATGATATAAACGGAAATCCCCGATATGTAGTTCATTTTCTCGCTTTTACTACTGATGAGGAAATGAGAAACGACAATTTAAGCCAAAGTCAATTGTATGCAATTGCCAAAAAGCGTGCAAATGATTTGGGCTTTTCTGTTTATCGTGCCAATTGGTACGGAGGCGGTTTTGTTGGGCAATCTTATTCTTTGATTGATACGGCAAACAAGATTAATGAGATAGTAAACAAGTAACTAACAATAACCTTTGCACTCGCTTATTTGTGGGTGCAAAGGTGCAAATAATATAAGGATATGAAAAAGATTAGAATAAACATTTTGATAGACTTCTATACCGACAAATTGAGCGATATTGCAAATCGTGTATCAGTTTTAGCAGCCACGGCACAACAAGAAGACGAAAAACCAAATTTTCACAAAATAGCAAAGGAGGCTAAAGCCCTGTTTTCCGATTACATTGTATTTAAGGCAAAAGCACGTAAATTTATAGATTTACTTGGTATGCCTTACGGTCAAATGTGGGCAAATGAATATGAATTGCGTGCTGCAAAGTACTTCGATTTTCTTTTAAACTAATTGGATATATGGATATAACAATACCTTTCGTTTTCGCCCTTATATCTTACGTATTAGGCATTATTGTAGGGCGCAATTGGAATAAGTACGTAAAAGAGTAAATAACCTTTTAAAACGCAAGTAAAATGAGAAAGATAGAGCAAAGAATGGTTAACGCTATAAATAATAAAGTTAACTATAGAGAAAGTAATACAGAAGTAATTGTTAAGGGTGCAAATGTATTTGTACGCTTGTATGATACATATATATATATGCAAAAGTACGTGGCAATGTGTATTTTTCCGATGGTGGTTTTAATACTGCTACAACTAGTAGCCGTTTGCGTGCGCTTGGTGCAGACTACAGCACAAATAATAAATTGTGTGGCTGCAAACTTACTAGCCAAAAGGAAATGCTTAATTTGCGTTATTACGGCAAAAAGACAATATCATAAAACATATTGGATAGGTGCAAAGATAGTCGGTATCTGTTTACGGTTCGATTCAGTTTGCACCACAAAATAAGTAACATTAAATAATTAGCAATATGAAAGAATTAAAAAAGTTAGCATTAATACTCCGTTCTTTGGGTATTACTGCAAAGGTAGAAAGCGAGCCTATTTATTTTGGTAGCGAGTTAATTAGTGACAATATATTTTGCTTTTGCAAAAAAGGTGATGTGCGCTTTGATATTTGGCACGAAGAAACAAATGAATTTGAACTGCATTTTACCTTCAAAGATACTTTGGTTTATGATACCTTATATTTGGATAGTCTTATTCAGGTAGTTAGCGAGATAACTAGTACTATCGCTAAATTTGAGGGTTAAATAATAGTGTGTGTGCCCTTATCTTTTCCCTTTGGTACACTTTATCAAGTGGGAAAAGATAAGGCTATATAGAGTAAATAAACGGCTAAATATATAAAGATATGAAACATATTGCATTAACTATAAAACAACTTTGGGCATTAAAGATAGTCTTTAATAGTATTTTTAACGCTCTGGAAAAGAAAGAAGATGGTAACTACTATATAGATAACAAAAAATTTTTTCTTTCACTCAACGGCAAAGAGTACCGTTCACTTTTACAAATAAGTGGTAAGTTATAAGATATTGCTTAAAAGTTACTATAGCAGTGAGTAGTTAGAGACTACCTCCAAAAGCGAGATTTGGCACGGCACAAATTTAAAAAGACAACTTGGATATGGGAACAAAGGAAAAAATAAAGAATTGGTTGGAGGCTGAATATAATAGCCTTCACTTGGAACATGTAAGCGAGCAAAAAGAAAGCGAGTTAAAAGATAGATTTATTCGCTTTTATTGCAAGTTTGATAAACGTCTGATACGTATCAAGCGTGAAAAGATAAGCGTATCACCGATTGAAAATGGTGGTGTGCGATTGTCTTTGGTAGCTTGGGGAAAATGCTATAGGCAATTTTACGAAGTGTAACTTTTAAACAATTGGATATATGAGAAAGATTCAAGTAAAAATAAGTAGCCCTATCGGTCAATACAAATGTGTTGAAAGTTGGGGTAATACGTATTGGGTGGATGATTACACGTCACAGCAGGGCGAATTAATCCAGTTTTACAAAGGTGGATATACTTTGTTTTGTTTGGGTAAAAATGATTTTAGATACATCAATTAATCTATAGAGATATGAGTGACAAAGAAATGAATTTGGCTATCTTAAACAAGTTGTATGAGATAGCCTTTGCAGTATGGGAGAAAATGGCAAAGGTAGCCGATTACGGCTCATATACTGCAAGCGAGATAGCTAATAAGGTAAATAAAGAATTTTGTTTCAGCAATGAGCAAAATGAAGACGAAAAAACAACTGTTAGTGTAGGTACATATACTTGCAGTTTTCCTTTGAAGAATATCTTTTATTTTGTTTCAGTCTTCGAAAAGCTAGCGAGTGTTGGCAGAAATGCAAGGCAATTTGTATTTGAAGAGTCGGGCGAATTATTGGGAAAGGCTACCTTTGAAGTAAGCAAAGGAATGAGCGAGCTTTGCAAATTTGTTGCCGATGATGAGTTGCGCCCTGTTATGAACTATATCATATTGGATGCAGCTAATAATTGTTTGATTGCAAGCGATGGGCACAAATTACTTTCTTTTCCTGCAAAGGTATTGGAACATTCGGGAGATTTATCAAACTTCTATATCAGCCCAAAGAAATTTGCTTTGATGTGCAAGAAAATGAAGAAAGGAGAAATCTATAATGTTACAGCCACAAAGGAAAGTGTAAATGGTAAGGAATGCAACAAATTAGAGTTTGAGGGTATTACTTCTAATATCGGCTACATTGGCAGATACCCAAATTGGAAGAGTGTTTTCCCAAAGGTATCAAATGAACTCGCTTTGCACTTTGACAAAAACGCTTGGAATGAGATAAAGAAATTCTGTAAGGTTGCAAAGAAAGATGGTGCAAATACTATTAGTTTGCACGGCTTATCTGGAGAAAGTAAGATTACACTATCTTATGATGATTGCAAACGTGATTTGGCTATCGAAAACAAATTGCAGCATACCATTGATGATGTATCATTTATGATTAAGTCTATTGTTGCTTTCAATAGTGTTGATACCTTATATCTCGGTATGTCTTCTTCTCATGCAGCAGTTGCAACAAATAGTCTTGGTAACATCTATTTGCTTATGCCAGCCGTATATGAGGATAGAGGCTATTCAGTAGATACTAGATACGTACCATTTGATATAGACGTATTGGAAGAGCGTGCAAATGAGCGCACAAATGAGCCTTCAGAAGACGTTATCCCTGCAAAGGTGGATAATGTTACAACTGAGGAAAAAGAGTGCGCTACAGAGGATAAAACAGAGCAAACGAATAAACCTGCAAAGGTAGTATCATTGGATAAGCCTAGCAATAAGTTTAGCTTTGATGCTATCGGTGTAAATGTAGGCGATAAATTAACCTTCATTGATGGTACAGAGGTTATTGCAGCAGGAAACAATAAGATTATATTCTGTGGAGAACTGTTTACATTGTCGGGATTCTGCAAAGAGTTTATGCCCGATGAAAAGCGAACAAAGAGTAATTCCTATCGTGGATGCGCTTTCTTCTTTAAGGATGGTGTAAAATTGGAAAAGCTATTTAAGGAGCAGCAAAAGAAATCATTGGTATCAAGCAAGGAAGAGATTACAGTATCTGATGATACATTGGATAGCGTGCCAAACGAGCATCAAACGAGCGAGAAATGCACCGAGCGGACAATTACACCATTGGCAAATGAAAACGTCTCAGAGCGCAAAGAAACGGCATCAGCCGCAAAGGTTGTGGCTATCTCTATCGGTGTTCCTTCATGCTTGGATATTCCACCGAACAATATGCGGTTGGATATTGCAGCAAACGAACCATTTCCTACAGCTGTAGGCGATTGCTTATGTGGTGTTGGCAAAGTAGTACATACACTACCTTTGCCACCTCCACGGAGCAAAAGAATGAGTGAAATAATAACATATACAAACTTTTATAATACATCATAAAATGAACGTAAATCAATTAAGGAAGGCTATCAAGTTAGCCAAATCAGAAAGTAAGGTAATTCATATTGCAATCCCTGATGTCCGTTTTCATATAGACTTCAATAATTGCAAGTATAGAATAGACGGAACGAATGAGCTACTTATAATAAACGACTCATTTCTTAAAGATACTATCGTCTTGGATATTCATCAAATAATGTTTATCGAAACAAATTTCATACATTAATCAATATGAAACAGACATCATTACCAGAGGTTATTTACTTAGATGTTGATAACCTTACTACAGAGAATAATAATGCTGCATTGGTAGCGAGTATTGAAGAACCGATTAATATTATCGGTGTAATTTAATAACAGAAATGGAAAATACAATAACAAAAAAAAGGCACTGGAATATATTAAGCAGAATATCGGTAGGTGCAATTTATCCAGTTTTAATGTAGGAGCAACTTACGTTGATGATGCAAAAACAGAACTTAGTACTATATTCTTCATTCGTGGGTATGTTATCACAGAGGAAATAGAGTTTCGTGAGCATCAGAATATTCCTTGCTTTAAGTTTCCTCATGTATCACCTGCTTATATGGATATACATGCAGAATATACATCTGAAAGTATATGGGGTTTAGGTACATTTGAATATTTCTATCTAACCAAATCAAACTTAGATGTATTGTTAGATTTTATAAGAATAATCACTTCAAAATAGTAGGAAGGGTTAAGCTATGAAAGTATATGTAGTTATCAATTCACACCAGCATGGACTGGGTGAGGCGGTTGAGGTTGATGCAGAAGTATTCTCAACCAGAGACAAGGCTAGAAAAGCGATGGAAGATAAAGGTCTGAACACATTGGAAAGCTATAAGCATTCATTGGATTGTGACGATTTCCAAATCAGCGTATCAGGCTCATTCTATCATATCTCAGACAACGAAGGTGAGACGTGGGATAATTTCGATATTGTAGAACAAGAATTAAAATAATAAGACTATGAAGAAGTACGTAGTAGAAATTGTTGAGAAAGTCACCTACAAGGTAGATGTGGATACATCATCACCCGAAGACGCAGAGAATGCTGCAAGAGCAATGTACGATAGTGGTATGTTGGAAGGAGAGGGCGAGTTAGAAAACGTTTCTTTTGATGTAGAAGCCAATGATGGTATCACTGAAGTAACAAATACTTCACACAATGGAATTAACGATAAAGACTTTTGCCCTGATGAGTTAGTAAGAGATTTATTTAATGGCGGACAATACGCTTGGAACAAAGACAATACAGAAATGGTTGGATTTGTCGGAAACGAGCCAGTATTGGTACGCCAAGAAACCTACAACAAATTGTTGGTTAGATTCCTTGGCGGTGTTTGGTGTCCTAAAGTTGTCGAGAATTGGGTAAGAACAGTTGAACGTAATAAGAATAAAGATATAGAAAACGTAAATGATTCTTATATGTTTGGAGTGATTGAGAATGACCGTAAACATAAAAGTAGCGATTTTCATGTTTCATTTTATTATCGTGGATAATAAATAGCAGAAAGTGACGTTTTAAGTAATAAGAGATAGGATAGGAGATAGGAGAAATGAAGACAACAGAAATCATGAATGCAGGTGGCACATCTGTAAAATACGACATCGTGAACATCGGCTGTAAGGATTGCCCTTATTGCATGATGGCTGAAGGTCACTACCTTTGCCGTTCAGACAAAAGCTGCAACGCAAAGGCAAACATGACCGATGATGATGAGCCAAAGCAGAAAGTAATAATATACAGTCGTGTCTCTACTGAAAAGCAGACATTGGAGCAGCAGGAAAGAACAATAAACGAATGGTTGAATTGTCACAATCTGAAAGCTACTCACGAAGTGAAGGAGGAAGGAGTATCGGGTAAGGTATCTTATAAGGATAGAAACCTTGGTAAGGTAGTGTTGCCGATGCTTGATAAAGGTGATATACTTATTGTGTCAGAGGTCAGCCGTATCGGTCGTTCCATGAGCGACATCAACAAGTTTGTAAACGACGAACTGAAACCACGTGGCGTGCGCTTGGTTATCGTTCAGATGGGTATTGACCTTGATTGCAGCCATCTGAAAGCGATAGACGAAATGCTACTGTTCGCATTCTCATTCTCGGCACAGATGGAGCGTGAACTCATACAGGAGCGAACACAGAGCGCATTGGAAGTACGCAAGCAGAAGTTGGCACAAGACGGAGAATTTATCTCAAAGTCTGGTAAGGTCGTTAAGAAGTTGGGCAGACCTAGAAAATGTGACTTATCAAATGCACAGAAGGCAGCATCGGAAAAGCGAAAGAAAGAGGCTGCTGAGAAACCTTGCAACAAAGCTATATGGAATGTGGTTAAGAAGTGTACCAATGACTTCACGGAATTGACTACACCTAACTTTGCCGATGCAGCTATGATGTTGCAGCAGATGGGCGTTTATTCGTCCACTGGCAAGGTATTAACCAAAGAACTAGTAAGAAGTGCGTATTACAATCTACGCTCAGTATATGGTACTCAGATAAATTTCAGACGTGGTTCTGCAAACTATCGTGTAATGCGAGAGAAGGGTATGACTGATGAGGAGATTCAGCAGTATTACAAGGAACTGAATAACAACAACAATAATACAGAGGAGGTTTAAGTTATGGCATTCTTAATAGCAATTTGGCTAATCGGCACATTGTTCGATTGCGCCATGGGCAGAAATAAAGATTAAAATTTCTGCCATACACACAATATAATGACGCATATTGCGTTATCTTTTGAAAATAATATAAATATTATAGCCCTACGCATCACGGATAAGCGAATAAGTTATGAAGATTAAGACATCAAAGTACAACGAAGTAAGATTATCTGATGTTGCTCAATACATCAAAGTTCCTGCACAGATAGTAAAGCCATCTACTCCAAATGGAGTATTGATTGGTGATGTTCAATACGAAGACGGAAAGAAAGAACGAGTATATTCAGACTATGAAGTACGTATTAACAACGTTCAGCTACCATTCGCAGTTGGAGAAGATAGCTACTTCAATAGCGAGATAGAAATCAACTAACAGATTCAGCCCTACGCATCACGGATAAGCGGAAAGAATATGACAACAGAGAATTTAATTACAGTCAAGAATAAGGTGGATAATGTTTATGAGTTAATCAATGGCTTGGTTAGTAATCATAGCATTGATATGGTTGACTTAGCATATCCAAAGCACGACGGAAAGCAAGACGATGACGTTATATCAGAAATGATGTTGCTCCGTCAATGTGCGAACAGTCTGTCTAAAGCTTGCGACATCCTTGTCAACAAGCTCACGGATGTTATTGGAGACGAAAATGAAGTAAAATAAACCTATTCAGCCCTCGCTATCACGGTCAAAGCAAAAGTATGAAGAAGAATATCGACAACTACATTGGCAGTATCGTTCACGACAACGAAGATGCCATTATGAATGGTTGGTACAGCAGCATTGCAGACTATATCATCCACAACGCTGAGAATGGTGCAGGTTGGTATGAGTACTTTGATGATTCAGAGACCGAGGATAACTTGGGTGAGCCAACACAAGAGCAAATAGACGAGTTGGAGGCTTATCTTGAAGAGAATTACAACTATCTGCCTGAGTAATATGTATCGACATCCAAAGACCACCTAAGAGCATTTGTTATTCTCCTTGGTGGTAGTTATAATATTACTAATTATTAAATACATTTTCAAGTTATGAAAAAGGTTTTAATGTTTATGGCAATTATGATTGCCGTGGTCGTGCAAGCAAATGCACAAAAAGTTTTTGGTATTGATATTACCACGACTTGCAAGAGATATTGCTATCAGCTTGCAACAAAGAAAGGTTACAAGCCTTACGAAAGTGTGGCTGGCGATAAGCGATTCAAGGTTACATACGCAGGGTACAAAGGTACTGAAATGCACGTAAGATATGACCAATCAAATGATTCTATAACCGAAGTAGCTTTTTACTTTCCAAACAGAACCAAAGAAGAGAAGTCGGATATATATAACGATTTAGTCCGTCAGTTTAAACAGATAGACCCAAACGGAAGTGACTCAAGAATGGATATACCACTTATAAACACGCATAACAGAATGTGGGCAGGCAAGGCTGCTATGATATTTGATGAAGTAAGCGGCAAACTATTCGTTTCATATAAATCTAAATATGAGAGAAAGGGTAATACCACAAAGGCAAGTCCAGATATTTAGTTGGTAATTATTCACCAACATATATAACATCATGTTTTTAAAACTTATGATTTTGCTCATGTTTTATGGGGCTTATTGCCTCTTCAAGGGCAAGTAAAAAGTTGGCTGACTCATTTGTTTGGGTCAGCCTATTTTGTGGAATATGGTGTGAAAAACAAATTAATCGAAGAATTAATAACTGCCAAATGTTAAAGTTTGGTTAAAGGTTTACTTAGCACACGCAAGATTGGAATATTTTTCGTATCTTTGCAGCGTTCAATAAATATATCGGGAGAGAAATAGGAAGCTCTTCCGTCAATTCGGTGGAGCATTTTTTATGCTCTTAATCTTACGAGACTGATATATCCATATCAAAGATATAGGTGTATCGCCCCTTGCACATATCGTAATGGTGTGTGCGTGCTTTCCGATATAGGCATTGAACAAAGGGTAGCGGTACACCCTTTTTGTGTATCAACCCAGCATTTGTTTAACGTTCAAAAATATATCGAAATGAACGAAAATTTAATTTTAACGAAGGATAGTGTTCCATCGGATATTGAACGCTACTTCCGCGGTGTGTTGGCATTAGACCAACAAGACAAGGTATTTTCCGTAAACCTTGATGATGTTTGGCAGTTGGTTTACTCTGAAAAAAGTAAAGCGGTTAGGGCATTAAAAGCTAACTTTATTGAAAATGTGGACTTTATAGTTATCGCCCAAAATGGCGAAAAAGGAAGACCAGTTGATTTCTATTATCTCACTTCGGCATGTTTGGAGTATTTTGTTGCTCGCAAGGTTCGCCCAGTGTTCGAGGTTTATCGTAGAGTGTTCCATCACGCAGTTGCTCAAGTTCAGCAGCAGCCATCTTTGCAGGAGCAGATTCAAGCAAAGTTAGCCTTTGCTGATTGGAGCGCAAAGTTCCTCAACCTGAATGACGCAAGCAAATTGGGCATCGCTCAGAAGATTGGTAAGATGGTAGGCTTGGATGATGCTCTTCCTCAGTCTGTAAACGCAGGAACGGAAAAGCCGATTACGCACGCTGCCACCGATTTGTTGAAGTCACACAACGTTGGTATCTCAGCACAAGCATTCAATCGTATGCTTGAACTCAAAGGAGTAGTGAAGCACGCCACTCGCCCAGGAAAGCGAGGAAAGGTGCATAGCTGGTATGTTATCACTCCAGCCTTTGACAAGTATGGTCAGAATCAGCAAGACCCTAAATTTCAGCAGCAGACACAGATACGTTGGTATGATGCTACATTTATGGAATTGCTCACCATCGTTGGCTTGAACAGCCAGACATCACTCAATTTAAATTAATAGGAGATTACATTATGGATAAGGATATTAAGCAGATTCAGCAAGAATTTGAGAAGAAAGAAGAACAGGAACGTGCTATGAAGAACGTCACCTGCCCTAAGTTGGCAAATACACTGGTAAAGTTACAGCAGGTTTACAACGAGTTCTATGAGGAATATGAACGTGCATACGAAGTAGGCGCACGTGACAAGAATGACAAGATGGAATCGGATTTCACGACATCATTCGACAATATACAGGGTGTTATCGCTACACTTATGGCTAACCTCCTTCAATCAGATTTGTATAGAGCCGTGCCTTACGAATTTCAATCATAGCAATATCAAAGTTACATTTCCTCGCTTATCTATTATGGTAGGCGAGGATTTGTTTTATGTAGCATACAAGACGTTTAAACTACCGCACCGATAAATCTTACCAACAGACTATTTTAACCGCTTACAGAAGAAATTTTCACTATCTCTTTGAGTTCTCAGATATTTTACCTATCTTTGCAATGAATTTATCATCTTGGAACTCATATATCTATCTCAGCCCTGCCGTTGGTGCTCAATGGTGGGGCTTTCCTATTGCATTTCTTTTATACCTATCATATCGCCCTGCATCATCATTTTTGGTGGTGCGGGGCATTTTTTTTGTGTTAATTAAACTTAGAAAGGTTAAAGTCGTAAATCCCCGTAAAGCCTATTAAATATAGGTTATCCATATTTATCCACAATAAAGCGAGTTAATGAAAAATCAGCTAATTTGGTGGTTCGCAGGAATTTATGTACTTTTGCAGTGCTTGTTAGGAGTAACGCACTAAACAGCGGACATATTAAGTATAATTGAGTGATTGTTCACTTCCCTATACGAAACCCTATCCGGAGTTCGGAGCGTTACACGAACAAAGGATAGGGTTTTCACTTTCCATATTCTTTTTCGAGAGTAAGCAAGTAGTCTTGGTGGCTTGTCGGCTAAATACACTCGGCTACACAGACTTAAAACCCACGTCACAAGAGGTGCATGGTGACACCGCAGGAACTGAAGGCAGAAGGCGGGCAGGGCGGGGCGTACCCCGAAAGCTGCTTAGGTTAAGTGCTGTACGATTTGGCAACTGACCCGACCGAAGGGGCTCATTATACTGGGTTCATGTAACTTCGAGTGGAATATTCCTTCCAAACTCTCATCGTTTCAATGAATGATGGGGGTAAGGGGGAGAACCACTTCGTCAGAGGTCTATTGCCTGTTTCATATAACCTTTTTATAAGGAACAATATTAATTATAAATCATTAAATATAGGGAAGATGAAAGTTAATAAAAAGAATATAGGGTATGTAAGACATAGTTTTACTCCTGTAAAGAACAAGTTGCTCAATAAAAACTCGAAAACCGAGTCCAAATTTGAGCAGATGTTAATTGATGCCAACATCTACTTCACAAGAGAGAAGGGAAATTATAAGATTGGTACAAGATGGTGCTATTACGATTTCTTCGTTCCGTATTGGAGAATGTACTTCGAGCTCGATGGGTCATCACACAACTCGCAAGAACAAAAGGTTATCGATTCTCAAAAAGACCGCATCATACGCAAGAAGCAGCGATTTATCTGTAGAATCAGTAATGATTACGTCTTGGACGAGATGACCGAAATTGATTTCGATATAGCAAAAGATTTGCTTTGCAAGTATATGGAAAAGTCTGGCTTTATTCGCAAAAAGGCAGACACGTACGAAAGGGCTAAGAGCTACTATGAGTTCAATCTCAAAAAGAATCATGCTCAATCGGTAGAAGACTTCACGTCTAACAATGATAGCGTTGATTTTAACGATGATAGACAGATTACGTTATATAACAACTTGACTGGTATGTTTTATACATTCGAGAATATTATCGACGCAACCTTGAAGACTGGTCTAAAGGCAAAGTATATCTGGGAGCTCTGCTATACTGAGTATAAAAAGGTCGGAAATCTCAGAACGTACGTTGCAGCATTTTCCGTAGAAGAGTGCGAGAGGAGAGTTGCGATAGTTTACGAATAATTACTAATAGAGATAGAGATTATGACTGAAATTTCAAAGTTTTCAGCCTCAACTTTGAAGAACTTAGTAGGAGTTGATGGCGAGTTGAAGTCACTAAACGACTTATGGAAACTGGTAGGGTCTCCCAAAAATCAAGACCCTAGCCAATGGTTAAGATTACCAGACACTATAAGTTATTTAGACTCAGAGTGTAAGGCACAAAATGTGGGAAAATCCCATATTTTAAAATCAAAGCGTGGACGAAACGGTGGCACGTATGCTAGCAATCGTATATTGTTGGAGTATGCTCGCTATCTTGATAAAGACCTCGCAGTTATCGTGAACGAAGTCTTCCTACAGGAGGTTGCCGCACAGCAGAACCCAAACCTGTATCTTGACAAGTATCGCAACGCCTATAAGAAAAAGGGAAAGGACGATGCCTGGATAGATGAGCGAATGAAAGGAGTCGGTATTAGAAAGGAACTGACATCTACGTTGAGTTCACATGGTGTTGTGGGTAACGGCTATCGAGTATGCACCAACGCATCCTATACTGGTCTATTCGGAATGAATGCACCTGCTATAAGAGACGGACTTGGCATCACGAAGAAAGATAGCATACGTGATAATTTATCTAGAAGACAACTCCTTGCATTATCATTGGCGGAAGATTTGGCAAAAGACGATATTAATCAAAACAAATTATGGGGAACAGTGTGCTCAAACTTGTCACGATGCTTCAAAAACCATAAACAACGCAGTATTGTCTTACGTTAATAGAAAGAATTTGAAATAATTCAGTTATAAAATATCTCATACCAGTCTTTGCTTGTGAAAGTAGAGCTGGTTTTATGAATATTTTTTAGATATTACTATATAGGTTCATTTTAAATTTAGATAATATGTTTGGAGAAGAGACAATCACTCGTAAGTGTGTGATTACACTACGGGGGGGTACAAAGTAGTAGGCACGTTATCAATGCCGAAGCCGAAAAAAGCTATGTTCCCTGAAGAAATGGAACGTAAGTTTATCGAGAGTTTTAATGAGTCGCAGCCTAATGCAGTAAACAAGGCTGTTAGTGTTCACATTTTAAGAAATTGATATATGTTTGAATTAGTTGTTATTTTAGTTTTGATTGCCATTGATTTAGGCGGTTCAATGGTAGCACACAACCTTTACGTAAAGGTTAACTTCTGGTATCGTCTGATGTTTTGGGCAAGTTTTACTTTCTTGCTTTACAATGCAGGTCTGTTTGATGTTCTAATCAAGTAAGCGTATGGCTAGAATCACAAGAAGTAAAGCTGCCGAGATACTGGGAGTATCTCGGCAGACTATTAGTAACTACATAGAGCAGGGTCTGATTGGTAGTTATAAAGACCATAGTATCGTGTATGTGAATAGCGAGGATATTGAGAAGTACGCTCAGAAGTACAAAATGCTTGCAGTCAACGAAAAGATGATAGATGATAAGCTCAAAGAACTCAAAGAGCGCAAGAATGCTATTAATATAGAACTTGCCGAAATGAGAAACGCTGCTACAGCAAAGGGGAAATTATCAGCTAATGCAATAGGTATGTTATTTGTTGCGATAGATGCCATTTCTTATCTAGATATTGCGCCGCATATTAGTTATCGTGAATCCCAAATGCTAAAAGGGATTATCAAAGGTAAGACTTTTGAAGACCTAGCCGATGAGTACGACATTACACCAACTAGGATTCGTCAGATAGTAGAAAAGACATGCGATAAGTTATCACGTAACGAAATTACGATTATCGAGCATATCTCTACCAACAAACATTTAGTATCTGAGGTTGAAAGACTGAAAAAAAAAATCAAGGATATGCAGATGGATTTTGATTCCTACAGACGCGAGAAGGGTGATAAACCTACTAGTGATATTGCTATTCCGCCAAAGATTTTATCTGAGAATATCGGCAATTTCGGCTTTCCTGTACGTATTATGAACATATTTAGATATAGTGAAGTATATACGGTTGGCGATTTACTAAGAAAGCTTGATGTTAATTCTTTAAAGAATCTTAGAAATCTAGGAAAGAAAAGCATTGATATAATCCTTGGATTCCTGGAGCAAAATCATTTAGTATTCAAAAATAGAGGAGAATCTGACGAGTACTTTTATATGCGTCTTAATAAATTAATGAATAAAAAAAAATGAAGAAAATGATTAAGAAGTGTTTCGGATGGTTCGATGTTTACTATGCCGAAATGTTATTAGGTATAGCGTTCGCCATAATGAACGCTTGTACTGGCAGTTGGAGTGTTGCATTCGTTTGGTTGGGATTCGTATTCAGTTGGGGAATATTCAAACTGGTAATAAGCGAGGAGAACAGAAGATACAAAGCTCTTGTTAACCTCTCAAAGGAAATACAGAGTAATGAGGAAAAAGCGGTACAGACAACGGTATGGGCTTATGATGAGCTGCATCTTGAAATGCAGCGTCACAGACTGACCGCAATACAAGGTATGAAGTATAAGAATAAGGCTGAGTTCATGCAGCACAAGAAGAGCCTTACTCAATACCTAAAGGATTCTGATGCGATTGAAAACCTCTATGAGCAAGAGGTCGAACGCTTGCATAAAATGGAGAAAGAAATTGAAAAGAAGAATAATGATGGAAAAGACAAAGGAAATAACTCTGAAACAGAGACTGCAAAATCTGAGTGAAGAACCAACACCATTCTTTCACTCGCTTACACCATTCGCCGCAGGATTTACACAAGGTTTCAATTACGAAAAGAAACGTCTTGTTGCCGCATTGGTGAATAACTCAGAAGTCACAAAGGACTTCATCAACGAGCCTATCAGCGTACCAATAAGCGATAGTTGTCTGTTTATGCACGCATTCATTGACGGCTCTGTTGACTATCGTAAGAAGATAGAAACTATTCTATCGAACCAATAGCAAGAAAGGGAGGTTAACAGCCTCCCTTTTTATTTGCCCTTTTGGAAAACTAAAAACATCATTTGGGTTTTATTTATTGTCTTTATCACACTCTAAATCAGCATTCAGATAGTCAATGACCTTTCTGTTGGCTTCGTCAATCTTCTTTGTATCATATTTAATGTAGGTTGATGTTACCGCATTATCCCAAAGGGAATGACCGAGTGACCGACCTATGACTTCCATCGGTATATCAAGTTCAGATGCCATAGTTGCCCACGTATGCCTACTCCAGTAGCTTGTAATACCTTCTTCGATAGGGTGGACGGTAACATAGTAGCTATGTCTTTCCTTCTCGCCTATTGTACGCAAGTGCCGTGTCAGGTTATTAGCAAACGTGTTAGTGATAGTTGCATCGCCTTCCTCTAAAAAACTCAATAATCTGTCTTTCTTTCGGCTTTTATGCCTTGCGATAATTTCCATTGCCTCTGGCTCTACTTTGATGTCGTATAACTTGCCTGTCTTATTGCGCTTATAGATTATACGACCATTTTTCAATGCCGTTTTAGGCAGAAATAGCAAATCGCTAATATTGATGCCTATAAGATAGAAACTAAGCATGAAGCAGTCTCGGTACATTGCCTTCTTTCCTGTCAGCTTGAAATCCCTAATAGCTCTAAGCTGCTCTAAGGAAAGACAACGTTTCTTTGTCTGCTCCTTCTTGACAGAAACACCTCGGAAAGGGAACTTGTCAGTAAGCTCATCTTCAATCGCCCTGTTGAATACAAATTTCAGGATTTGTATGTCCGTCTGTATGCCATTGTCCTTTCTTCCTTTTCCTCGCTCATGGTCAATGTATGACACAATCCATTTCTTATCGACCGACTCAAAGGTACAATCCTTATCATAAATCTCGATAGCACGCGCTACACGCTCGTAATTACGCTGAGTGTTATATCTGCCTTTGGTTTCTGCAATCTTACGGATATAGCACACAAATGAGCTTGTATCGCTTTTCTTCGCACCCTTGATAACTTCTTGCAGATGGTCTTTCAACTCTTCTACGGTATCGTTAGGATGGCTCAAAACGTAATTCTCTACATCTGCATATAGGTTTGCGAGTCTTGCGGTCTTAGCCTTTGCACTCTTATCAGACTTCGGAAAAATCATTCCCGAAAATTTCTCCGTTGTCTGCAATCCTGTATAGATGTAGAATCTCTTGTACTTGAAGGTTATCGCAAAGAATACCTTGAAGTCTCTGTTGTTTACGTATATCTTCATTGCATGATTTCCTTTCATTATATAACGCATCAGTCTGAACCGTCTGTTTGCATTCTGTTTGCATATTGTTTGCATATTGTTTGCAAAATACATCACATTTACCCATATTTACGGGGTTTTTCGGGCGATTTTCGGACTTTTTGCGTATCAGTTTAATGTTGTTCTTTACTGAAAATCAGCGTGTTATACTGTATTATCAATCAGTTTTGTTACTGTAATCATTCCTTATTTCTAAATATCTTTTTATCTGATTTTATCTTTATTTGGGTGCAAAGGTACGAAAAATTATTTGTATATCAATGTTTTATTGGCAAAAGTTACTAATTTTTAGTTAAAAACTGGTCTCCTCTTTGTTATTTTGCAGAAAAGTCTTACTTTTGTAGGCTGAATTGGCGCCAATAGGGGCTGATTCTTCGGTTTGAGTGTTAAGAACATAAGATGAATCCAAAACACGAAATTGGTTTTAGAACATGAGACAACAAAATAGAAAAGGAAATTTTAGTAAGCACACCAACAATGCCTATGGCTACGGAAATCCCAATGAATACGACCACTATAAGGTGGAAAAGCCAGCACAGCTGTTGGAATGGCTGATGGAAAACGTGAAAGGTCCTAGCAAGACCAAGGTGAAGCAGACTCTGCAGGGTAGGGGAATCAAGGTGGATGGAAAGACCATCACCCAGTTTGACTATGCCCTGAAACCTGGTATGAAGGTTAGCGTGAGCAAGACCAAGAAGAACCAGGATGTCTTCAAGATCCGTTATCTTAAGATTGTCTATGAGGATCGTTATCTCATCGTCATTGAAAAGAACGTAGGCATTCTCAGTATGGCTGTCGGTCATTCTTCCCTGAATGTAAAGAGCGTATTGGATGACTACTTCCACAAGACCCGTCAGAACTGTCAGGCTCACGTGGTGCACCGCCTTGACCGAGATACTTCGGGTTTGATGATTTACGCCAAGGACAAGCAGACTGAACTTGCCCTTGAAGATGACTGGCATCATAATGTATACGACCGCCGATACGTGGCGCTGGTTTCAGGAGAGATGGAGGAGGATGAAGGTACGGTTGCCAACTGGTTGAAGGACAATAAGGCGTACATTACCTTTGCCAGCGATACTGACAATGGTGGCAAGTATGCTGTTACCCATTTCCATACCCTGCAGCGAACCACAGCGCATTCTCTGGTAGAGTATAAGTTGGAGACAGGCCGCAAGAACCAGATTCGTGTTCATACAGCCGATATGGGTCATCCTGTATGTGGAGACATCAAGTATGGTAATGGTGATGATCCATGCGGTCGCCTTTGCCTGCACGCCTATGTTCTCTGCTTCTATCATCCGGTAACCCATCAGCCAATGGAATTCGAAACTCCGATTCCAAATGAATTCGTCAGAGCGATGAAGCAAGACAACAGACCTTTCGATGAAAGAGGCAGAAATCCTAAGGAGGCAAACCGCAAGCCATTCAGAAAGGAGGGACGCAATGGATAGTGATTTCCTTTATTACGCTTTTGCCCTTGTGGCGCTGGTTGTTGGTCTTTTTATCCTGAAGAAGGTTGCTACCTGTATGGTCAAGACGGTGGTGGGAGTTATTCTCGTAGCTGTTCTTGCAGCCATCTATTGGCTTTATTTATCTTAAGCTATACGCTTTCCATTTTCTTAAGTGTCAGTTCCTTTCATAAAAAAATAGTCCGGTAAGAATCAAGCTTTCGCTTGCCTTACCGGACTTTACGTTATCTTTTTACCTTCTAATAATACCTATTTATATTGTCTTTTCAATTGGTATTGCCAGATGTAGTCGAAGCCGAGTACGCCCTCTGCTACCTTCTGGGTGTCGCCAGTAGCTGAAATCTGATGCAAAGGTATAAAAAATATCGGTATCTTATATCGAAAAACCTGAAAAATCGTGCGTAAAGGTTTACGCTTCCAGTGCAGAATTTTCAGAGGATGGCGGGGTGGGATGAAATGAGGGAGTTTGTACGAGGACTGGGGAACGAGAAACGAGAGTCTTTTCTTGTGGATGGAGCGAGATACGGGAGTCGAACCCGCCTCACAGGCTTGGGAAGCCCGTGCACTACCGATGTGCTAATCTCGCAGACAAAAAACTTTTGGAGGGAGATGCAAGCACGGCTTGCTGAAGAAAAGAGAGCCACGAGCGGGACTCGAACCCGCGACCCACGCATTACGAATGCGTTGCTCTACCAACTGAGCCATCATGGCTTTTCTCTTTAAGTGAATGCAAAGGTAACAAAAATTTTCTAATTGAGAAAATAATTTGTGAAGAGTTTTCTTTCGGTTAACTATCATTAACAAAAATAGGGAGCCTGCCTTTACAGACAAGCTCCCATAAGTAAAAATATCTATACCAAATTAATCTTTTATCATATTTTTGAAAGTCAATTCGTCTTTCTTCGGATTCTTTCCGATGCTGATGGTGGCTCCTGGCTTCAGGTTACCTTCCATCAGCAGCTCGCAGAGTCCGTCTTCTACGTAGTTTTGGATAGCCCGCTTCAATGGTCGGGCACCAAACTGCACATCGTATCCCTTGCTGGCTACGAATTCCTTTGCCTTGTCGGTCATCTGGAAATGATAGCCCAAATTCTCAATTCGCTTTACGAGAGATTTCAGCTCCAGATCTACGATGCTGGTGATAGCAGACAAATCGAGCTGGTCGAAGGTGATAATCTCATCGAGACGGTTGAGGAATTCCGGAGCAAACTGTTTGGACAGATGCTTCTGAATGACGCTACGAGCATACTCCTTATCCTTTTCGTCTATAGGCATCCCGTTGCTGCCGATTCCGCCTGCATTGAAACCTACGCCTCTGCCGAATTCCTTGAGCTGTCGGGTACCGGCGTTGGAGGTCATGATGATGATGGTGTTACGGAAGTCAATCAGGCGGCCGTTTCCATCTGTCAGTCTTCCTTCATCCATTACCTGCAGCAGGAGATTGAACACCTGGCTGTTTGCCTTCTCTATCTCATCCAGCAGAACGATGCTATATGGCTTGCGGCGTACTTTCTCTGTCAACTGTCCACCTTCATCATAGCCAACGTATCCTGGAGGCGAACCGATGAGTCGTGAAGTGTTGAATCCTTCAGCATACTCACTCATATCGATTCTGAAGAGTGCATCTGCCGAACCGAACATCTCTTCTGCCAGTTTCTTGGCGAGGTAGGTCTTTCCAACACCTGTAGGACCTAGGAACATAAACACGCCGATAGGGTGGTTAGGGTCTTTCAGTCCCATGCGGTTGCGCTGGATGGATTTCACAACCTTGTCGATGGCTGCGTCCTGGGCAATCACTTTTTCCTTGAGTACCTTGCCCATATTTCTAAGACGGATATTCTCGCTCTCTGCCATTTGCTGGACAGGGATGCCTGTCATGTTGCTTACTACCTTGGCGATTTCCGTTTCGTCGAGGGTGACACGGTGGTTCGGATCGCCATGTTCCCATTGCTTGCGCATCATCTCAATGTCGCGTTCCTGCTTTGTCTGGTAGTCTCTCAATGTCGCAGCCATCTCGAAATTCTGGCTAGCCACGGCAGCCTGTTTTTTGGCGATGGTTGCATTGAGTTTCTTTTCAGCCTCTATGAGTTCGTCAGGGACGGTTGCGCTGTTGATGTGAATGTGAGCGCCAGCCTCGTCCATCACATCAATGGCCTTATCTGGGAAGGAACGGTCGTGCATGTATCTGTCTGCAAGCTTTACGCATGCTTTCAGTGCTTCGTCTGTGTAGCTCACATTATGATGCTCTTCGTATTGCTCCTTGATGTTATGCAGAATCTCTAGTGTCTCTTCTGCCGTAGTAGGTTCTACGATGATTTTCTGGAATCTACGTTCCAAAGCACCATCCTTTTCTATACTCTTGCGATATTCGTTGAGGGTGGTGGCTCCGATGCACTGGATGAAGCCACGTGCCAGAGCTGGTTTCATGATGTTGGCAGCATCCATGCTTCCTTCTGCGCCACCCGCACCAATCAGAGTGTGGATTTCATCGATGAAAACGATGATGTTCGGGTTTCTCTCCAGTTCCTTGATGACCCCCTTGATGCGCTCCTCAAACTGACCTCTATATTTGGTGCCGGCAACAATGCCTGTCATATCGAGACTCAATACTCGCTTGTTGAAGAAGAGGGAACTCTGGTCGCCCTTGGCAATCATCTGTGCCAGTCCTTCTACGATGGCACTTTTGCCAACACCAGGTTCACCTATTAATACTGGGTTGTTTTTCTTTCTTCTTCCCAGAATCTCCATCAGGCGGGTAATCTCCTTGTCTCTTCCTACTACAGGATCCAGGCTTCCGTCCTTGGCAGCCTTGGTCAGATCGTAGCTGAACTTGTCCAGATATGGAGTATTCGACTTGGTTGGCTTGGCGCCCACTACATTGCGTGCATTCTTGCCGTTGTTGCCACCCTGCTTTCCGTTGCCGGAATTTTGATTTTCACTGAAGTCGAGTGGTTCCTCCTCTGGGTCCAGCAGGTCTCCCTGATTGTCCTGGGTAGAAGCTGCACCGTCAGGAAGGGTAGAAGTATCGGCTTCTTCCTGATTTTCTGGAAGCTGTTGCTTATCTCGCAGGTCAATCATGTTGATATCGCCTTCGGCAGATTCTTGTTCCTGCTCTGGCGCAGTCTCTGTTTCCGGTTTTTCATCTACAGCTTCCTGTTCTGAATCCCCGTCAATCTGATTGCGCTTGTAGTTCTCTACTTCTTGGTTCAACTTATTAAGTTTGTTGTCAATGTCCAGGTTGATACCATTGATATAGTCGAACAGTTTCTTATAGGTCAGACCTTGTGTGATGAGCAGTTTGGCAGGGTCGCACTCATCCTTCTTCAGGATGGCGAGCAGCAGGTGCTCCGGTTGTACCAAAGCAGCCTTTCCCTCACAGAGGCGAGCTTCGATAATGGCTTCGCTGATCACTTCGCTAGTCTCCTTGTCGTACTTCAAGGCTCTTCCTTCTTCTGCTTCCGTATTTTCCTCAGCAGAGTTTTTGTCTATCGCCTGTTCCTGCGAATCGTAAAGCGTAGAGCGGAGTACGTCGGTGTTGATGCCAAAATGCTCGAAAATATCGTTCACCTGCTTGTTGTTACAATGCAGGATTCCCAACATCAGGTGCTCAGTGTTCACCTGATTTCCCAACATACGGTAGGCTTCTTTGCCACTGTAGTTGAGTACGTCGTTGATATGTTGAAATGGATTTTGCATGTCTTACTCATTAAATTCAAATGCAAAAGTACACATTATTTTGGTAACAAACAAGAGTTTAGGCAACTTTTTTACTTATTTAAAACACAATTAATGCTAAATTATCGTTTTTTTTCGATTCTGTGCCTTTTATTTCATTTTATTTTTGTACCTTTGTCGTGATTTTGCAGAGGCTAAAACGGCTTAAAACGCCCAAAAATGCCCTTAAACGCAATTTCGAGCCATTTTTGCAAGGTTGGTTGGAAGCAATCGCTGATGCTTCTCCCTTGGATGGTGGCAAATACCTGTCAACGCCTGAAAATAGAAGGTAAATAGGTATATATATAATAAGGTATAAACAATTAAAATTTAAATATGGACGAAAATCAGACAATGGATCATGATAGAATCATGAAAATAAACATTGAGGAGGAGATGAAGTCTAGCTACATCGACTATTCGATGTCAGTGATCGTGGCTCGTGCCCTCCCTGATGTACGCGATGGTTTCAAGCCTGTGCACCGCCGTATCCTCTATGGTATGCTGGGTATTGGAAACACCAGTGATAAACCTTACAAGAAGTGTGCCCGCGTAGTTGGTGAGGTACTTGGTAAGTACCACCCACATGGTGACTTTTCTGTGTATGGTGCCTTGGTTCGTATGGGTCAGGAGTGGAACATGCGTTACACTTTGATTGATGGACAGGGTAACTTCGGTTCTGTGGACGGCGACTCTCCTGCTGCGATGCGTTATACTGAGTGCCGACTCTCCAAGATGGGTGAGCACATCATGGATGACCTCGACAAGGAGACCGTTGATATGATGAACAACTTCGACGACACCCTCCAGGAACCTTCCGTAATGCCTACCAAGATTCCTAATCTGCTGGTAAATGGCGGTAACGGTATTGCTGTAGGTATGGCTACCAATATTCCTACCCACAACCTGGGTGAAGTAATTGATGGCTGCTGTGCTTACATCGACAATAATGATATTGATACAGACGGCTTGATGCAGTATATCCCTGCTCCTGATTTCCCTACAGGTGCTACCATCTATGGTATTCAGGGAGTGAAGGATGCCTACGAGACCGGTAAGGGTAGAATTGTGGTACGTGCTACTGCAGAAATCGAGTCTGGTGAAAATCATGATAAGATAGTCATCACCGAGATTCCTTATGGTGTCAACAAGGAGCAGCTCGTGATGGCTATTGCTGATCTTGCCAAGGAAGGCAGAGTGGATGGCATTGCCAATGTTAACGATGAGTCTGGCCGTCAGGGTATGCGTATCGTGGTTGATGTAAAGCGTGATGCGAATGCTAATGTTCTCTTGAACAAACTCTTCAAGTTGACAGCTCTTCAGAGCTCTTTCTCAGTAAATTGTATCGCTCTTGTTAATGGCCGTCCACGTCTCCTGAGTTTGAAGGAATGCGTGAAGTACTTCGTTGATCATCGTCATGATGTTACAATCCGTCGTACCCAGTTTGAATTGAAGAAGGCACAGGAGCGTGCTCATATCCTCGAGGGATTGATTATCGCCTGCGACAATATTGATGAAGTGGTTCATATCATCCGTGCCAGCAAGACTCCTTCTGATGCTCAGCGCAACTTGGAGAAGCGTTTTGAACTCGACGAACTGCAGAGTAAGGCTATTGTTGACATGCGCCTCAGCCAGTTGACTGGCTTGCGCCTGGAGCAGTTGCACAATGAATTCAATGAGTTGATGAAGACCATCGACTACTTGAACCAGATCTTGAACGATCCTGAACTTTGCAAGAAGGTGATGAAGGATGAACTCAATGAGGTGAAGGAGAAGTATGGCGATGCACGTCGTACTATGATCAAGCCAGACGATCACGAGTTTAATCCAGAGGACTTCTATCCAAACGATCCTGTAGTTATCACAGTCAGTCATCTCGGATACATCAAGCGTACTCCATTGTCTGAGTTCCGTGAGCAGGCTCGCGGTGGTGTTGGTGCCAAGGGAGCCCGCACCCGTGATAAGGACTTTACCGAGTATATCTATCCTGCAACAATGCACCAGACGATGCTGTTCTTCACCAAGAAGGGCCGCTGCTACTGGTTGAAGTGTTACGAGATTCCAGAGGGTGACCGCAATTCCAAGGGTCGTGCCATCCAGAATCTCCTCAACATTGAGAGCGATGATCAGGTGAATGCCTTCCTCCGATTAAAGGGATTGAATGATGCTGAGTTCATCAATAGTCACTATGTAGTCTTTGCTACCAAGAATGGTACTGTCAAGAAGACTTGTCTGGAAGCATACTCTCGTCCTCGTGCCAATGGTGTGATTGCCATCAATATCGTTGAAGGCGATGAGGTGGTAGATGTTCGCTTGACCAATGGCCATAATGAGTTGATTCTCGCTAACCGCAATGGTCGTGCCGTTCGTTTCGATGAGAATCAGATCCGCACCATGGGACGTACTTCTACCGGTGTTCGTGGTATGCGTCTCGATGAGGGTGATGATGCATTGATTGGTATGATTGTAGTCAATGATCCTGATAAGGAGACGGTCATGGTAGTAAGTGAACAGGGTTATGGTAAGCGTTCAGACGTAGTTGATTACCGTGTAACCAACCGTGGTGGTAAGGGTGTGAAGACTCTCAATATCACCGAAAAGACCGGTCGCCTGGTAGCTATCAAGAACGTTACTGATGAAAACGACCTGATGATCATCAACCAGAGTGGTATCGTGATTCGTCTTGCAGTGGCAGACTGCCGCGTGATGGGTCGTGCAACTCAGGGTGTTCGTCTCATCAATCTGGCTAAGAAGAATGATGTCATCGCCAGCGTATGTAAGGTGATGAGTTCAGAGCTTGAAGCTTCGGTAGAAGAGGAGAGCCGTTCTGCCTGGGCCAAGAAGAGCGAGGAGATAGAGAATGAAACAGTGGGCGCCAAGACTGCCGAAGAAGTAGCCGAGGCTGAAACTGAGTTAGAAAATAAAGAAGACGAGAACGTTCAGGAGTAACTCCTGGACACTCGTTCTCATAATATTGAAGACGCGTAAAGAATTATAAATTTCAACTTTTTAAACTTTAAACAAAATGAAAAAGTTAATCGTTGCTGCAATGATGGTACTAGGTACCACATCAGCATTCGCAGGAGACAGCGATGCCCTCAAGGCAGTGCTGAAGGCTAAGACTTATGCTGAGGCTGAGGCTTTGGTTAAGCAGAATTTGGGTCAGTTGGCTGACAATGCTGAGAAGGCAAAGGCTTATAACAAGCTTGTTGATCTCGGTATGAAGGCCTTCAACGACCAGCAGAGCATCCAGCAGACCAATCAGATCATGAAGAAAAATGATCCAGTGGATGAGAATGCTATGAACGAGGGTGCTTACAATGCATTGATGAATGCTATTGCGTGCTACAAGTACGATCAGCTTCCTAATGCTAAGGGTAAGGTGGCTCCTAAGTTCAATGGCAATGCATCACGTGTTTGGGCTGCTCGCCAGCAGCTCGTAAACGCAGGTCAGGCTGCAGCTCAGAACAATAAGGCAGACGAGGTATTGAAGTACTGGGGTGCATTCCTCGATACTGATTCTGATCCTCTCTTCGCTGGCATTGATGCTAAGCAGAAGGATGCTGAGAAGGATTATATCGGTCAGGTAGCTCTCTTCGCTGCTCGCTATGCTTATCAGGCTAAGGATGCTGCCCGTTGCGAGAAGTATTGCGACATCGCCATGACAAGCGAGAAGGAGGCTAAGGATGCTCTCAACCTCAAGCTCTATGTAATGAAGGATGGTTTGAAGACTAAGGCTGATTCTTTGGCTTATGTTGATAAGCTGAAGGCTCTCTTCGATAAGGATCAGACTAACGATGTTATCCTTGATGGTTTGAACTCTATGTATTCTTCAATGAAGATGGAGAAGGAGCAGATGGAGCTTTTGGATGGCGCTATCGCTAAGAATCCTAAGAACTTCGTTGCTCTCGCTAACAAGGGTATGATGTATATCCAGAAGAATGATGCAGACAATGCAATCAAGTGCCTCAAGCAGGCTCTTGACGCAAAGCAAGACAACGTTGTAGTTTTGGTTTACCTCGGTGCTTGCTACAACAGCAAGGCTGGTAACTTGCAGGATCCAAATGGCCGCAAGGTGGTTTACCAGGAGGCTATCAAGGTTCTCGACAAGGCTAAGGAGCTCGACCCAGAGAAGACTCAGGCTAACTGGGGTTACACTCGTTACCAGGCTTACTATGGCTACTATGGTCCAACAGCTGCTGAGACCAAGAAGGCTGAGGAGGAAAGCAAGTAATTTTGCCTGAACCCTTTTAGAAATAATAATTATTGCTCCGGGAAAGGTTTCAAGACTTTTCCCGGAGCATTTTTTTGCAGAAAACTTGTCTGCCTTATTTTTTCTTTGTACTTTTGCAGACAGATTATATAATTATGTTCAATGATGAAAAAGATATTTATCAATCATAGGATTTTTAAGGCAGCTTTGTTCTTGGGGATTGCTTATCTTCTTGTATCCTGCCAGGTGGGTAAGACGCAGGCTGGAGATAATATGGATGCAGGAGATACTATCCCGATGAAATATGCACAGCATCTCACGATGGTGAAGCACGGAGAAGAATATACTGAGGTGATTCTTGCCAATCCCTGGAAAGAGGGAACTCTTCTGCATCGCTACATTCTGGTGCCTAAAGGGAAGGAGGGAAATGAAACAGTAACACGACTTGCCTTGCGACGTGCTTCTGCTGCCAGATGCGCTACAGATACGGTACGTACACCGGTAACTAGCAGCGTGGTCTTCACGGGACCTCATTGTCAGCTGATGTATGAACTGGGTTGCAAGAATGCCATTAGTGGCGTATGTGATAAGAATTATATCAATATTCCAGAGATCAGGAAGAGAGTGGTGGATTGTGGTTCCAGCATGCAACCTGATATTGAACGTATCATCTCTTTGAAGCCGGAGGCTCTCCTGGTTTCTCCTTTCGAGAACAGTGGAGGATATGGTAAACTGGATAAGCTTCATATTCCCATCATTGAAGCTGCCGATTATATGGAGACTTCGCCATTGGGGAGAGCAGAATGGATGAAGTTTTATGGGATGCTTTTTGACAAGAATGCGGACTCGCTCTTTACGCACATAGAACAGGATTATCTGCATCTGAAGACTATAGCCAAGAAGTTGCCACAAGGTCTGTCGGTGTTGACCGAAAGAAAAACGGGAAGCGTATGGTATGTTCCTGGAGGACAGAGTACTATTGGCATTTTGCTAAAGGATGCCAACGCCCGTTATGTCTTTGAAGACGATTTGCACAGTGGAAGTCTTGCGATGAGTCCGGAGCAGATTCTTTCAAAAGGCAAAGATATTGATGTCTGGGCATTCAAGTATTTCGGCGGTGCACCATTTACACGTGCCCAATTGCTTCAGGAGTATGATGGCTACAAAGCTCTTCATTGCTTTGCCAATTCGCAGATTTACGAGGTGGATACCAGTACTGAACCCTATTTTGAACTCACCAGCTTTCATCCTGAAATCCTGCTTCGTGAGTTTATTATCCTTTCGCATCCTACAGATCATGCAAAGTTCAAAAAGTATGCAAAGGATATCAGAATGTTGGGAGCCTTGAGATTCTATCATCGTCAATTACAATAGAAACCATGAACAAAGTCATTATCTCTATTGTCTTGGCAGTTGCCATCATGCTGTTGTTCTTCGGCAATTTGGTATGGGGTAGCGTCAACATTCCATACAGGGATGTGGTAAGTGTATTGACGGGGAATCAGACAGTCTCTGATACTTATGGCTATATTATCCTCGAATCGCGTCTTCCGCAGGCCATCACGGCTTTGCTTTCTGGTGCAGCTCTTGCCACAAGCGGTTTACTGCTCCAGACAGCTTTCCGTAATCCTCTGGCAGGACCGGATGTTTTTGGAATCAGCAGTGGAGCAGGCTTGGCTGTTGCCATCGTTATGTTAGCCTTTGGAGGCAACATAAGTCTGAATAATCTTTGTCTGGGTTTTCTGGATGAAGAATGTGGTTATGCTATTGGTGGATTCATGGCTATTTTGGTGTCAGCCTTTGCAGGTGCAATGCTGGTGATGGGAATCATCACAGCTTTTTCTGCCATTGTTAGAAGTCATACAGTCCTTCTTATTATCGGTTTGATGGTAGGTTATCTTGCCAGCAGCGCCATCTCGTTATTGAATTTTTTCAGTACGGCAGAAGGTGTGAAATCCTATCTGATATGGGGAATGGGAAGTTTCGGCAATGTTTCTATGGACGAGGTGAGATGGTTTGTGCCATTTGCCATCCTCGGTCTGTTGGTCTCCCTTTTACTCATCAAGCCGCTTAATGCAATGCTGTTGGGGGAGCAATATGCAGAGAATCTAGGTTTTCCTATCAGGAAACTCCGAATAGCCCTGCTCATCATAACGGGTATGCTTACTGCAGTAGTTACTGCCTTTTGTGGCCCTATAGCCTTTATTGGACTTGCCACTCCTCATATAGCACGTCTGCTGGTTGGTACGGAAAATCATCGACAGCTTCTGCCAGTGACAATGCTGATGGGAGCAGCTATTGCCCTTCTATGTAATCTTCTCTGTTCGCTGCCATCAGATGGGGGAATCGTTCCGCTCAATGCCGTTACTCCTCTTTTTGGTGCACCTGTTATCATCTATATTCTGGTAAGAAGGCGATAGGTTCCAGTGAGATAACTGATGTTTACATCTAAGAAATAAATATACAACGCTACTCTGTTGCAATAATGTCCTTAAGGAAAAGTTTTCCTATCCTTAAAGAAAAATATATTTTTCCTTAAGGATATTTTTATTTTCCCTTAAGGGAAAAAAATAAACCGCTTATCCCCCATAAAATCTAGGGAATAAGCGGTTTACTTATTTTATCGAAATAAATATACAATTTATAGGTTCACCACATTGATAGGGTTTCCCTCAAGAAAAGCCTTTACGTTGGCAGCTACCTGCCTATTCAAGCGCTTGCGGGCCTCAAAGGTAGCCCAGGCAATGTGAGGAGTGAGATAGGCATTAGGCTCCTTGAAAAGAGGATTCTCCTTAGAAGGTGGTTCCTGACTCATCACGTCCGCACAATAAGCACCGAGTTTCTGGTCGTGCAAAGCCTTTGCAACAGCCTCTTCATCTACCAATGGTCCGCGACCGGTATTCACTAGAATGGCCGTATCCTTCATCTTTTCGATATTCTCCTTATTTATAAGGTGATAGGTATCATCTGAGAGAGGACAATGCAGGGTGAGAATATCACTGGTGGCAAGCAGTCCATCCTTGCTGACCTTTTGAATCCATTCCGGAAGGTCGCAAGAGTTCTTGCTGGTGCAGGCGCAAACGTCCATACCGAACTGACGGGCGATATTTGCAACCTTCATACCGATGTTGCCCAATCCCATAATGCCAAGCTTTTTGCCTGCAAGTTCCATTAAAGGGGTATCCCAATAGCAGAAATCCTTGTTGTAAGCCCATCGCTCGTTTCTGTTTTCCTGAGTGTAATGTTCTACACGGTTGGTAACAGCGAGAATGAGGGCAAAGGTCATCTGTGCCACGCTATCCGTGCTATAGGCTGGGATGTTGGTAACGATGATACCTTGTTTCTTGGCAGCAGCTATATCCACTACATTGAAACCAGTAGCCTGGATTCCGATGTACTTCAAGTTAGGAAGCTGCGCCAATGTTTCTGCATCCATCTGTACCTTGTTTAACAAGATGATGTCTGCATCCTTGGCACGTTCCACTTTTTCATCATCTGAAGTGCGTGGATAAACCACTACCTCGCCAAGCTGTTCCAGGAGATGGTAATCCAAATCTCCTGGATTGGCAGCATAGCCGTCTAAGATAACGATTTTCATATTTATTCGTTCATCAAGTAATTCTTGAATGATGCAAAGTCCTTGGTCATTTGGATGCTCTTCTTCTCACCCTTCATGAATTCTGCAAGACGGGCTGGAATTTCAATGTCGGTTCCGAGGATGCTGTCCACCTTCTCCTTGAACTTGGCTGGATGAGCTGTTTCCAGGAATACACCGACCTCACCTGGCTTCAATTGCTCCTTCAATGCCTGATAGCCGCAGGCTCCGTGAGGATCAAGTACATACTTGGTCTCATTATAGCACTTCTTCATCGTGTCTGCTATCTGTTCATCCTTGTAGGTAGCTCCGCTGATGTATGCAGCGATGGCATCGTGGTTGCCCTTGTAGAGGTCATAGATGCGGGCAAAGTTTGATGGATCACCCACGTCCATAGCATTGGCAATGGTCTGCTTGCTTGGCTGTGGATTATATTTGCCGGTCTGGAGATACTCATAGAAGATATCATTGGCATTGTTGGCAGCGATGAAACGATGGATTGGCAAGCCCATCTCATGACCGAAGAGTCCGGCTGTGATGTTACCGAAGTTACCGCTAGGTACGCAGATGACCAGCTTGTCTGCCAAGCCCTTCTCCTTCATGCGGGCGTATGCGTTGAAATAGTAGAATGCCTGAGGCAAGAAGCGGGCTACATTGATAGAGTTGGCAGAAGTCAGCTTCATGTGCTTGTTCAGCTCCTCGTCCATGAACGCAGACTTAACCAAAGCCTGGCAGTCGTCGAACACACCATCCACCTCAAGGGCTGTGATGTTCTGACCGAGGGTAGTGAATTGGCTCTCCTGAATCTTGCTAACCTTGCCCTTTGGATAAAGCACGTAAACGTGGATTCCCTCTACACCGAGGAAACCATTGGCAACAGCAGAACCCGTATCACCCGATGTTGCTACGAGTACGTTGACCTCCTCTTTACCTTCCTGGCGAACGAAGTACTGGAGCAGGCGAGCCATGAAACGGGCACCTACATCCTTGAAGGCGAGTGTAGGACCATGGAACAGCTCCAAAGAGTAGATATTTGGCTCTACCTCTACAACAGGGCAGTCGAATGCCAAGGTATCATATACTATCTTCTTCAGAGAATCTGCATCTACATCCTCTCCGAAGAAGGCATCAGCTACCTGGTATGCAATCTCCTGGAAGCTCAGCTTCTCGATATTGTCGAAGAAGTCCTGTGGTAACTTCTTGATGATTTCTGGCATATAGAGACCACGGTCTTCTGCCAAACCTTTAACTACCGCCTTGTGTAAATCGGCGATTGGTGCTTTCTTATTTGTTGAATAATATTTCATTTTTACTTTGAACTTTGAGATTTGAACTTTGAACTTGATGATTAGCTTTCGGATAACTAACATTAAGTTGTTATTTTTTAATTGATTGCCATAAAGGCTTTCATGAAGTCTTGCAGCTGGAGCAATCCATAGCTACCGCTTACACAACTTACCTCATCGTATTCCTCTACCTGATCAGGTTCGATACCTGGATAGTAGATGAGAAAAGGAACTGGTTCCTTCACGTGAGTGCGGACCTCCACTGGAGTAGGGTGGTCTGGCAAAACCGAAATGCAGACAGGTTCTATCCATGTGTTCACCTCATCAACGATAGGTTTGATCAAGCGCTGGTCGAGGTATTCGATAGTCTTGAGCTTTAATTCCAGATCACCATCATGGCCAGCCTCATCACTTGCTTCCACGTGGACATAGACAAAGTCGTCTCCATCCTTCAAAGCCTGGATAGCTGCTGCAGCCTTGCCTTCGTAATTCGTATCAGAAAGGCCTGTAGCGCCCTCTACGATGATGTTGCGAAGACCAGCATAATGACCGATACCACGAATCAGATCCACGGCAGAAATCACAGAGCCCTTCTTGATTTGAGGATACATCTGCGAAAGAGTCAGCATGTGTGGTCGATAACCACCGCCCCAAGGCCAGATAAGGTTTGCCATACGCTCGCCACGCTTCTTGCGTTCTATATTGAAAGGATGATTTTCCAGGAGCTCCTTACTCTTGATAATCAACTCGTTCAGAAGAGCGGCTGTATCGCTGCATGAGATATGTCCCTCTTCTATTTCTGATTCCGGCAGGATAGGTTTTACGAGCAATTCATGCCAGTTCTCGTTAGGATGATCATGAGGTGGAGCACATTCTATGTGCTTGTTGCCATGATGCACCACAAGCAGATGGCGATACTGGATACCTGTTACGAATTCTACATCAGGATAGTCCTTTCCCAGAGTTTCATTGAGATACTTGATGAGTACATCAGCATCTTCTGTCTCCAGGTTACCACCATTGTGCGTAATGATCTTGCCATCCTGCACGTTGATGATGTTGCAGCGAAGCGCCAGGTCGGTTGGCTTCAACTCGTAGCCGATGCTGGCTGCCTCCAGTGGACCACGTCCTTCGTAAACCTCATTCTGGTCGTAGCCCATGATAGAGCTGTTGGCTACCTCTGAACCAGGCAGAAAACCATCGGGTACAGTAATGAGTCTTCCAGTCTTGCCTTTCTTGGCAAGCATATCCATATATGGTGTATGGGCGTATTGAAGCAAGGTCTTGCCACCCAGTCTTTCTACTGGGTGGTCGGCCATGCCATCGCCTAAAATAATAATATGCTTCATAATTGTTATCCTTTATTGATTGATACGGTGAAATTAAACGTTGGCAATACTCATGATGTTGGCAAAGACACCGGCTGCAGTTACGCTGGCACCGGCACCATATCCCTGAATCATCATAGGGTATTCCTTGTAGCGCTCTGTGGTGAGCAATACGATATTGTTGGAACCTTCCAGATTGTAGAATGGGTGCTCTGGACCTACTGCCTGCAGACCTACACTGGTCTTTCCCTTGTCAAGGGTGGCAACGAAGCGCCAGCGCTTGTGCTCCATATCCAGAGTCTTGCGCTTAGCCTCAAAGTCGGCATCGAGCTGTGGCAGTTTCTTCCAGAACTCTTCAATACTACCCTTGAAGAAAGAGTTAGGTACGAAAAGATTCTTTTCTACATCTTCCTGTTCTACACGGTATCCAGCCTCACGGGAGAGGATGACAAGCTTTCTGATGACATCCATGCCACTGAGGTCGATACGTGGATCTGGCTCACTGTAACCTTTCTCCTTAGCCAGCTTAACTGTCTCTGAGAATGGAACAACTCCAGAAATGGCATTAAAGATAAAGTTGAGCGTTCCTGAGAGAACCGCCTCTATCTTAAGGATTTTATCTCCGGAATTTCGGAGGTCGTTGATGGTTCCGATGATAGGAAGACCTGCACCCACATTCGTTTCGAAGCGGAAGAATACACCACGCTGAATGGCAGTCTTCTTCAACTTCTCGTAGTTCTCATATTCGCTTGAAGCTGCTATCTTGTTGGCAGCAATCACACTTACGTTATGCTCCAGAAGACTCTGGTATAAGGTTGCAACATCCTTGCTTGCTGTACAATCTACGAATACGCTATTAAAGATATTCATTGCGAGGATGGTATCGCGAAGGAGTTCCGGTGTGCTAGGCAAGGAATCCTTCAGTTCCGTCTGATAGTTCTCCAGGTCGAGTCCCTCACGGTTGAAGATGGCGTTCTTGGAAGAAGCAATACCCACAACATTCAACTTTAACTTGCTGCGTTCCATCAAGTCTTCAGACTGCTTTTTGATCTGTTCAATCAATTTTCCGCCTACGGTACCTACACCGCAGATAAAGAGGTTGAGAACCTTGTATTCTGAAAGGAAGAAACTGTCGTGCAATACGTTGAGAGACTTTCTCAAGTAATCGCTCTTGACAACAAAAGAGATGTTGGTCTCAGAAGCACCCTGAGCACATGCGATGACAGAAATACCGCTTCTACCCAGTGTACCGAAGAGCTTACCGGCAATACCGGCAGCATGCTTCATGTTCTCACCCACGATGGCGATGGTAGCAAGTCCTGTTTCTGCATGCATAGGATACATGGCTCCATCTGCAATCTCATTGTGGAATTCGCGGTTCAATACGTTTATTGCTTCATCTACATCCTGCTCACGTACACCGATAGATGTTGAGTTCTCTGAAGAAGCCTGTGAAACCATGAATACAGAGATACCCTCGTTAGCCAGAGCAGTAAAGATACGGCGGTTTACACCGATGACACCCACCATGGAAAGACCGGTTACAGTGATGAGCGCAGTACCATTGATAGAAGAGATACCCTTGATAGGTTTCTGGTCACTGTCTATCTTATTCTTGATAATGGTACCAGGAGCATCCGGATTGAAGGTATTCTTTACCTTGATTGGGATATTGTTGACACAAACCGGGTAGATGGTTGGAGGGTAGATAACCTTTGCACCGAAGTTGCAAAGCTCCATAGCCTCAATATAACTCAGTTCGTTGATTGTATAAGCTGATTTGATGACACGTGGATCGGCTGTCATGAATCCATCTACATCAGTCCAGATTTCAAGGACTTCCGCATTCAATGCTGCAGCAATGATAGCAGCAGTATAGTCACTACCACCACGACCGAGGTTTGTGGTACGTTCTGTATCTTTGTCACGGCTGATGAAACCCGGAACGAGAGAAATGCGAGGCAGGTCAGCGAAAGTATCCTTCACCAATTTGTTAGTCAACTCGCTGTCGAGGGTATGCTTCCCCTTGCCATTGAGGCGAGCTGTCTTGATGAAGTTACGTGAGTCAAACCACTTGGCGCCACGAATCAGTGTGGCAACAATCTTCGAGCTGAGTCTTTCTCCATAGCTCACGATAGCATCCTGGGTCTTCTCGCTGAGGTCGTGAATCAGATACACACCGAAGTAGATGCTCTTCAACTGTTCGAAGAGGGCATCAACTGATTTAAAAAGATTTTCTCTATCTGCTGTGTCGGTGATGATGGTATCTATCATCTTATGGTGGCGATCAACCATGGCATCGAATTCGACTCTCCATGATTCATCACCCTTGAGGGCAAGCTGAGAGGTTTGCAAGAGTTTGTCAGTGATACCGCCAAGTGCGCTCACGACAACCACTACACTCTGTTTCTTTGCCTCATTTTCAACGATACGTTTCAAGCTGAGGATGCTTTTTACGGAACCAACTGATGTTCCGCCGAATTTTAATACTTTCATACGTTATTGAATTTTGCGTTGGTATTGTAATGCTCCCCCCGAAACGACCGGGGCCGAAGCAGAACTTGTGGGCAAAAGTACTAAATTTACAGCAAACTGCCAAAGAAAACTGAGAAAAAGTGGCATTTTGCAGGTATTTTTCATTCTTTTGTAGTTTTTTATAGTTTAAAATACTCTCTGTACATTATTATATATGATAAAAGCGTTAAATCCTCTCGAAAAGTTTGGAGGTTTCGGATAATTTGCGTACTTTTGCGGATGTTAAATTGAAACAGAAACAGATATAGATAAGCACAATGAAGTTTTTATTATTCTCAGATATTCACGGCTGCTTGCCAGCCTTGGAAAAAGTTCTCGATTTCTTTGAGAAGGAAAAGTGTGATATGATGTGTATCATGGGTGACATCATCAACTATGGTCCGCGTAACAGAATCCCGGAAGGTATAGATCCTAAAGGGATTGTGGAACGACTGAATGACCTGGCTGACAAGATAATTGCTGTCAGAGGCAATTGTGATGCAGAAGTAGATCAGATGCTCCTTGATTTCCCTATGATGGAAACCTATGCGCTGCTGGTAGATGACGGGAAGCGCTATCTTTTGACCCATGGACATATTTACAATAAGGATAATATGCCAAAGGGACCTTACGATGCGATGATTTATGGTCATTCGCATCTTTGGGAACTGTCTCACAATGACGAAGGAAAAGCCATTGTCAACACGGGTAGCATTACCTTCCCTAAGGGTGGTAATGTGCCAACGTTTGCTACCTTGGAGAATGGTAAATTTACAATGTATCAGTTAGATACTTTTGACGTGTTGGCAACAATGACACTTTAGAAATCAAAGCTTAAATATCAAAGTTCAAAATTAAAACTATGATTCAGGAATATCAGATTAGAATTCTGCCAGAGCAGGCAGCCAATGAAGAGGGTATCAAGCGCTATCTGGCTAAAGAAAAAGGATTGGATGCAAGAACCTTGAATAAGGTGCGTGTATTGAAACGCAGTATTGATGCCCGCCAACGTACCATTTTCGTGAATCTGAAGGTACGTGCCTATATCAATGAAATGCCTCAGGATGATCAGTATGTCCATACGGAATATCCTGATGTAAGTTCGCGTCCGAGAGTCATTGTGGTAGGAGAGGGACCCGGCGGTCTCTTTGCTTCCTTACGTTTGATAGAGCTGGGATATCGCCCTGTTGTCCTGGAGCGCGGCAAGGACGTGCGTGAGCGTAAAAAGGACCTTTCCAACATCACCAAGACCCAGAAGGTGGATAGTGAGAGCAACTATTGTTTTGGTGAAGGTGGTGCAGGAGCGTATAGTGACGGTAAGCTTTATACCCGAAGCAAGAAGCGTGGTAGCGTGGATAAGATTCTGAATGTCTTCTGCCAGCATGGTGCCAATACGAACATCCTTGCAGATGCCCATCCTCATATCGGTACAGATAAGTTGCCTCGCGTGATAGAGAATATGCGCAATACTATTATCAATTGTGGCGGTGAGGTGCATTTTCAGACCAAGATGACTCGTTTTATCCTGGAAGGTGACCGTGTGATTGGGGTTGAAGCTGTTAACCTGGCAACAGGTGCAGAGGAGAATTATCGTGGACCGGTGATTCTTGCAACTGGTCATAGTGCCCGGGATGTCTATCGCTATCTGGCTTCCTCGAAGATTGAAATCGAAGCCAAGGGCATTGCCGTCGGTGTTCGATTGGAGCATCCTTCCCAGCTCATCGACCAGATACAGTACCACAACAGAAATGGCAGAGGAAAGTATCTTCCTGCAGCCGAGTATAGTTTTGTAACTCAGGTAGATGGACGGGGTGTGTATAGCTTCTGTATGTGCCCGGGTGGTTTTGTGATTCCTGCTGCTACAGGTCCTGAGCAGCTGGTGGTGAATGGTATGAGTCCTAGCAACCGTGGTACCGCCTGGAGCAATTCCGGCATGGTGGTAGAAACACATCCAGAAGATGTTGTACAGTCGGAAGAGGAATTGAAGGATCCTTTGGCTATGATGCATTTCCAGGAAAGGGTTGAGAAGCAGTGCTGGCAGCAGGCGAATATGAAGCAGACTGCTCCAGCGCAGCGTATGGCTGATTTTGTAAACAACCGTTTGAGCTATGATTTGCCAAAAAGCAGTTATGCTCCTGGTTTGATCAGCAGTCCGCTTCATTTCTGGATGCCATCTTTTGTTTCCAAGCGCCTGCAGGAAGGCTTTAAGACTTTTGGAAAGAATGCGCATGGTTTTCTCACCAATGAGGCAACTCTGATTGCGATGGAGACCCGCACCTCTTCACCGGTCCGCATCGTACGTGACAGAGAAACCTTGATGCATGTCCGTATTCAGGGGCTCTTCCCATGTGGTGAGGGTGCCGGATATGCAGGCGGCATAGTTTCTGCAGGTGTGGATGGCGAAAGATGTGCAGAAATGTGTGCAGAGTATCTGAAGCAACAATAAAATGTCCATATAATAATCAAAGAACAAGGAAAAAGTATAAGAAAAAAGCAGGTAACGGAAAATCGTTACCTGCTTTTTTGTTCTTTGGATTTTCATTATCATTATTTGCTGAGATTGGCAATTGTTGCAATCATGGCAGCGATGCTGGAAAGACTACTGCCCATGCTCATGGTTTCAGCCACAGTCATCTTGCGTTTCATCTTGGATGGAACAACAATCTCACAACCAGGTTGAGCCTTGGCACCATGCCCCACCTTGGCTACCTTGCCATTCATATAGATAATATAAGCCTTGCTCTTGTTGGCATCAGATGCAAATCCACCCGCTTCATCGATGTAGCTGGCAATGCTCTTGCCCTTTTCATAGGCTACCGTATTGGCGTACATCACAGAACCATTGATTTTCACGGTTCCATTGTATTGTGGAACAATCAGCCTGTCACCCTCTCGCAAAATCATATCTGCATCACTGCCCGGATGCTTGAGCGCTTCGGCTAAGTCGATGCCTACAGGATATTCTTCTGGAACGCTGAACTTCAACAGATCAGCATTCTGCGCATCTTTTGCAGTCTGGGTAATGGCACTGGCATTATTACTGCTTGCAGCCAACAGCAGAAGATTTTTCTGCTGTTGTTCTCTCTGCATTTTCAGAACAGCCTCCATGCGTGTTTTTTCAGCTTCATTTGCCTTACGCATCAGGCGGGCGCCCTTGATATATGCCTGGTCTGTGCTTCCTCCAGCCTTCTTGAAGAGATCGCTTAATCTGGCATTGCGGCGATCAAGGGTATAGGTGCCTCCAAACATCACTTCACCTTCAATCATCACGTTCTGCTGTTCCGTATAGGCTGGACTCTTGCGGATGCTCACTTCATCGAAAGGCATCAGCTTGAATCCTGGAGTGCCATCCACCACGAAACCATCTTTCAGGGCGAGCGTGTAGGTCTTGGCTATAATGCTGTCTGGTCTTGTAGCTTTAGCGTCATTTACTCTTCGGCTTACCAGAACATTAATCGTTGAAGCTTTGTCGGTCAATCCACCAGCCTGCAGCACGAAATCCTCAATCGTTTCATTTTCTGCATATTGATAGATTCCCGGATATTGCACTTCTCCTCGGATGGTGAGAGTTCTCTCTGAAATCTTTTCTTGTCTTGTCGGAATGAAAAGGACATCATTTTCCTTGAGTGGAATGTCAGCCACAGTACCATTCATCACGCCTGCAATATCTACAGCTATTACGTCCAGTGATCTGTCAGATTTCATTCGATGCATGACGGCACGTGCCGTAAAGGCATCCTCTGTCAATCCCTCTGCGTGTTCTACCAATGTGCGGACACTGTTGATCTGCTCTCCTAAATTGTACATTCCTGGCCGGAAGACAGCTCCCTTGATTTCTACGGTGTTGCTGTAGCGGGGGAGAATGGAATCTACGCTTACAGAATCGCCGTCGTCGATATGGAAACTGGAGAAATCGAATTCCTCTACGTTATATACAGAATAGTCTCTGCCAGTCTTGCGATGGATGCGAAATGATTTCTTGTAAGCATCTCCTGTGAATCCGCCAGAATATTTAAGAAGAGAGTTCACGCTCTCGTTTTTCTTCATTTCATAAATCATCGGGCGCTTTACCTTTCCGGTAATCGTAACCAGACAGTCGTAGGGTCCCACAACGATGACATCATTATCTGCCAGGCGTACATTGCCGGTCAGTTTGCCATTGAGAATGTAATCATAGATATCTACCACGGTAACCAGTTTGTTATGGCGATAAACCTTGATGTTTCGCAATGTACCCAAGTCGTTGGTACCACCTGCCATATAGAGTGCGTGGAAAACGGTGGCAAAGGCAGATAGGGTATAGGTGCCTGGAGTTTTCACTTCGCCCATCACATTGACCATAATGGTCTTGGTTTGTCCTACAGTGAGTTTTATCTTGCTCGAACGGTATCTGCTACCCAGTGTATTGCGAAGTCGGGCATTTGCCTGAGCTACGGTCAAACCAGCCACCGATACCGGACCAAAGCCTTCGATGGTAACTTCGCCATCAGGAGAAACGGTGCTTTCTATGGTTTTCTGTGATGCACCATAGATGTCAATGATAACCGCATCTCCTGGTCCTAAGCGATAGTTCTGTGGAGTGGCTATATTCATATTTGGCTCGAAGCTCAACTCTTTGTTATTGAAGATGTCTCTTCCGAAAACCTTCTTGGTTTTCGCTTCCCGTTCAGCAAGGAGACGTTTGATCATCATCGCAGTATCTGGAATAATACCATCCATCTCGTTTTGGAAATCCATATACTCCTCGTCATCCTCATCGAAAGTATGTTTGTACTGATCATCCTTCTGTGGGGTGATGCGATAGTTGCTGTAGTTCTTCGATTCTTCGCTGATTCCCTTACCATAATCTTCACGGGGGTTACCATTGTTGGTACGAAGACGAGAGGTTTCCTTCCCTTGCAGTTGTGCCGAAGTGCCAGTTACACCGCCCTGTTTCAACTGGCGCTGATACTTGTCTCTTACCCGTCGAATCTGGGAGATATCTACACCCTGCTGCATCAGTTTGGTAACAATCTGAGCATTTGATGACCCTTTTTCATGCTCTTTCACTACCAGACTCATCACCTGGTCGTCTGTCATGGTGGATGTCTGTGCAAAGGCAGAACCTGCTGCCATCACAAGCAGAAGGAAGAGGATGAGCTGTTTCCTCATTTTATTTATCTTCATCTTCATGATTTTCCTATTCATTTATGATCCTATTATTATATAATAACTCATTTTTACGAAATTTGTTGCAAATTTAGATAAAAATTTCCGAATTATAAGCCAGTATAATAAAAAACTTCTATGATTTCCCTCGAATTGTTCGAAATTAGCCTTGTTTTCGAGAAATCAAGATCATAAACTACAAAAAATCTAACTGTACGGTTGAAACAAACGGGCTGAAAGCCCAAAAGCTCTTAGCCCCGGGCGATGCCCTTATTGTAAATATGGAATGGCAAACTTCACCAGACAATATCCACCTCCGATGAGCCAGCAATAAAGAATGGCAGCTAGGAGGAAAGGCTTAATGCCAGCTTTCTTGAATTTGTCAAAGCTTGTTTCGGCTCCCAATGCTGCCATGGCCATGGTCAGGAGGAAAGTATCCAGTTGGTTAATCCAATTCACGATGCCTTCCGGAAGCAACCCAAGAGAATTGAATCCGATAACGACCAGGAAGAGAATGGCAAACCATGGAATGCTGATTTTAGGTTTGTTGGTATCAGTATTTTCCAGACAATCTCTTTTGGCAACATCCCTTGCAACGGTCCATGCAATCACCAGCAATACCGGTACCAGCATCATCACCCTTATCATCTTCACAATGATGGCATTGTTGCTCACCTCGGCTCCCATGGCATTGGCTGCACCTACCACATGGGCTACTTCATGAATGGTGGAACCCGTAAAGAGTCCCATCATATCTGGTGATAGGTCAAAGATGCCAGCCCTGTAGAGAATAGGGTAGAGGAACATGGATAATGTTCCAAAGATGACTACGGTGGCTACGGCTACTGCCGTCTTGTAAGGCTTCGGACGAATGGCCCCATCCACACCCAATACAGCTGCAGCTCCACAGATGGCACTTCCGCAAGCGGTGAGCAGTGCAATGCTGCGGTCTATTTTCAGGAGCCTTCCCACCAGGATTCCCAAGCCGATGGTGCCGCATACGATGATGGCATCCATCACGATGGCAGAGACTCCAACAGCCATCACATCCTGGAAGGTGAGCTTGAAACCATAAAGGATGATGCCTGTGCGGAGGATTCGCTTGCTGCAAAACTTGATGCCCGGTACCCAGGTGTCGGGCAGGTTGTTACGTAAACTATTGGCATAGAGCATACCAATGATGATGCCCACCACCATGGGGCTAAACGAAAGAGCTTTCACCCAGTCCATGCCACCGATGTAGAAGGCAGCGCATGCGAAGAGTGCGATGAGCAATACGCCATGCAGCATACTGCTCCTTTGTTCTGATAATCTCATATTCTTCATTTTTTGTCGGTTATTCGCTTTTTTTTAAAGCGGGTGCAAAGGTACGAAAAAATATGAGATGTTGTATATATATAATAACTATACGTTATAATCTTTGGTTATGAATCTCTTGAATGTCTGCTGGAGCTTGGCGGTCTCGCCTCTCTTCTCAACAAACATAAAATCTCGTTCCATCTTCAGATTCTCAATTTCCAGAACCTTGAATACTTGTTCATAGATACTTCTGTAGATGGCTCTTACGCTGATGATACCCATGCTTAAGGAATGTTCCACGAAATGCTTGATGCCCTCTGTGGTTCCCAGATTCATCTCAATGTTCAGATCAGAAAGAGCAATGCCGTTTTCCTGCAGTTTTTTTTGGATGACATCCAAAGTTCCGGAACCTAATTCTCGCAGTACAATCGGTGTCTGCCTGAGAAGGTCCAGAGAAATCTCATCTTGCTGGGCTAGGGGATTGGAACAATGTACGAACGCCACCAGTTCATCTTTCATGAAAGGAGTGTATTTAAAGGTGGGCTGCCGCTTGATGCCTTCCACCATACCCAGGTCTATCCTTCCTGCAGCAAGCGCATCCTCTATCTCATGAGAATTTCCACTGAGCAGGGTAAGACGAATGTCGGGATAATGTTTCCTGAATTCAGCTATCAGTTCGGGGAGAACATATTGCGAGATGGTGGTACTGGCTCCGATGCGCAGTTCACCACCAGATTTCTCCGTGAGCTTCTTCATGTCGAAATCGAGATTCTGATAGGCATCGATAATCTTGCAGGCATGGTCAAGCATAAGTTGTCCGGCACGGGTGAGTTGGATGCGGTTGCCGATTCTGTCGAATAGTTGCACCCCATATTCCTTTTCAAGCTCCTGTATGTGCTTGCTGATGGCAGGCTGACTGATGAATAGTTCGTTGGCAGCCTTAGTGAAACTCAGGAGTGTAGCCACACTTCTGAAAACTTTCAGTCTTGTATCTATCATTGTATGTTCCTTTGTTATTTCAAAATTCCTCGTCATTATGATGCCGAGTGCAGCATATCTTTTGCAAAATTAGATAAAAAATCCGAATTATAAGCCAGTATGATAAAAAAACTTCATTGATTTATAGAGGAAAGCTACGAAAAAAGTAATATACAATGAAAATAACCGAAGTTGAAAATGAAAATGACCGAAAATGACCATGACCGGAAATGACCGGCTATGACAGGGAAATAAATAAAACCGCTCCACCTATTTATATATAGGAGGAGCGGTTGTAGTAGATAAAATCATCTCAAAAACGAATCACATGCAGATTTCATTCAGCTTTCCTGCTGCTTACATGCAGCTTGTAACGCCGAGCGAAGTGGCTATTGCGGTGAGAATGCTAATGGCAATCTGAATCACCATTTTCCAGGTATCCTTTTTCATAGATTTCTACTTTTTAGAAATTTACATTGTCGCCGCTGCCGTCTTCACCGCCGGTATTGCCGCCGCTGGTTCCCTGGTCACCGGTAGGTCCACTGCCTTCAGTTCCGGTGGTTCCGCTGCCGCCGCCAGTGGTTCCATCGCCGGCACCATCGCCATCGCCGCCACCATCAGGATTGATAGGGACATTGAGATCCACGTTGGTCTTGCCCTCCTTGATCGCCTTGATCACGGCTGCCTGAGCGCTGCGGCTTGCCACGAGGTTGAATTCTGCGTCGTCGAGCAGGTTCTTGAACTGCTGGCCTGGCTCCCACTGAACCTTCACGTTGGTGATGTTCTGCGCCGTAAACTTGTCGGCAGTCTCTGCACCCTTGGAGCCGAGCAGGAGAGAGAAGTCGCCCAGATCGCCCAGTCGGATCTTCTTGCCTTCGAGCAGCATCTCTCTCATGCAGTCCACTGCCATGTAGAGGATGGCGCTGATGTCAGCTCTTGAATACACGCTGCCGTGAGAAGTGATGTGCTTGGCAAACTTCTCGATGGTCATCACATCGGTGTACTGCGAGATGGCGAACGCATTCTGCTTCTCGGTCTTCACCAGGTCGGTGTCCTTCTTGTCCGGCTCCTTGCCGTCCTTCTTAGCCTGGTTGATACGTGACTTTGCCTGGTTGATCTCAAGGAGGTTTGCGTTCACGCTGCGCATTACGATGCTGTAGTTAATCATACTCTGTTCTGTGTTTAAGAGTTCACTGAATCACAACTACCCGGAAGCCCCGTTTCTGCCCCGATTCTGGGTCTTAATAGATGACCGGCGCCTGCCATCATTTAAGCCCAGCTCCGGTCTTCATAGATGACCGGTTTTCGGCACAATAGGCTGTTCCTTCGATTGCCGGTGCAAAGATACAAAATTTCAAAGGCGAAATCAAGTTTTTATCGGAATAAGATGGTAAAAATGGTGTAAGTGCTTGATACATAGCGGTGTAAGTAAATGCTATTTTTACATATTCATTTCCCCCGGTCATTTTCGGTCATGGTCATTTTCGGTCATTTTCATTTTCAACTTCGGTCATTTTAATCTATAGTATAATATAAATATAAATATTTATATTATACTATAGGGGAGATTTGCGCCCCCGAAACAAAAATGACCGAAAATGACCATGACCGGAAATGACCGGATAGAGCTTTCCAGGGAAAGCTCTGTTTGATGATTGTTGGTCTATGTAAAATACTGATTTTTAATATGATATGTTCCTTGTGCGTTGCGGTATTCATGCTCTTTACTTTCACAATCTTTACATTTTCTCGTGTCAGTTTCTACCTTCGTCAGTCACTCTCTGTATCAGATTATCTGTAAATGTGTAAAATATATTCTGATAAATCCTCATTTTGTCCCTTGCAAATCTGCCTTTTCCACTCTTATTTTTGCTTTTCTGAGGGGTAGAAAAATGCCTTCTGGGCCTCATTTATGCCCTCAAAACCACTTTTCCGTTAAATAACGTGATAAAATTTGGTAGTTAGCCAGGTTTTTAATAACTTTGCTTTTGCGAATGCTGAGAGGCAAGCCCCCTTTGCACGAACTTAAATGAAATTTCAATTGTTTAAATGATAATGTATATGTGTAACAGATTGATACTCAATGCTTTAGGGGGGGGGTAATTTTGGCTCGTCAAAATTAACCTCAAATCATCGTGTACTTATAAAAGGACGAATAGCAGCGTGGATTCAGGCGCTGGTATTCGTCCTTTTTGCGTTTTCATTTTCCGCTTGTTCGAGCGATGAAAATGCAGAAAATTCGGGGGAAATCGACTACAAAACCCAAATTTCAGCCCACGAATGGGCGATTTCCGAGGCTTATCAGCGTGTGGGAAACCTTACTTTAGACGTAGATGCGGGGGCTGTCTATTGCCAGTTCACCGCCGATAGCGTATATTTCAACGTGGAGAAAACGGTAACAGAGATTGATGAGGAGGGCAAAATCCTGCACACCTCTACCCAGCTTTCTCCCTACGGAAACTATGCCTATATCATCAAGAATGATCAGATAACCATCGACGATCAGACTTTCAAAATGACCAGTAAAGACCAGTCCATTCTCCTCGAAAACGAGAAGTGGAGACTCGTGCTTATCGATAAATAACTGGGTCTTTATATATAAATAATGTGTAAAAACCTATAGACAAAGATAAAAATGACAAAGAAACAAGATACCATCAGCATTGGTTTTGAAGAGAAAATATGGAAGGCTGCCGACATTCTTAGAGGCAACCTCAGCGCTTCGCAATACGAAGGCGTGGTGCTCGGACTCATCTTTCTGAAATACATCAGCGACCGCTTCGAACAGAAGTTTCAGGAGCTGCAGGGCGACGAATACGCCGACCCGGAAGATAAGGACGAATACACTGCCGAGAACATCTTCTTCGTGCCTGCTGAAGCCCGATGGAGCAAGATTAGTGCTGCTGCCCACACACCGGAAATAGGCGTGGTAATAGATGAAGCGCTTACTGCCATTGAGCGTGAAAACGAAAGACTGAAGGGCATTCTGCCTAAGAATTTTGCCCGTCTGGAGCTGGACAAGCGCCGTCTGGGCGATGTGGTAGATCTCTTTACGAACATAGAAATGCACGATGCTGGCGAGGAGAAAGACCTGCTGGGCAGAACCTACGAATACTGTCTGCAGCAGTTTGCCAGTCTGGAGGGCAAGAATGGTGGCGAGTTCTATACACCTTCCTGCATTGTCCGCACGCTGGTAGAGATTCTGGAGCCTTACGAGGGTAGAGTCTATGACCCTTGCTGCGGAAGCGGCGGTATGTTTGTACAGAGCGCCAAGTTTATCGAACGCCACAAGGGAAACCTGCGCAAAATCAGTATCTACGGTCAGGAGGCAAACCCTGATACGTGGAAGATGGCGCACATGAACCTTGCCATCCGTGGCTTGGATGCGAATCTGGGCAATGTCTTTGCCGACACATTCTATGATGACCAGCACCCTACGCTGAAGGCAGATTACATTCTTGCCAATCCTCCTTTCAACCTCAGCGACTGGGGACAGAGTGCGCTTCAGGAAGATGTGCGCTGGCAGTATGGTTTGCCACCAGCTGGCAACGCCAACTTTGCGTGGATGCAGCACATGATTCACCATCTGGCTCCAAACGGGAAGATTGGTTTGGTGCTGGCGAATGGTGCGCTTTCGAGTCAGAGTGGCGGCGAGGGACAGATTCGCCAAGCCATCATCGAAGCCGACCTGGTAGAGGGAATCGTGGCTTTGCCTTCGCAGTTGTTCTACAGTACGGGTATTCCTGTAAGTCTTTGGTTTATCAGCCGCAACAAGGCGCAGAAGGGCAAGACCGTGTTTATCGACGCCCGCAATCTGGGCACGATGGTAACCCGCAAGCTTCGTGAGCTGATGCCTGATACGGATATTAAGAAAATTACCGACACCTTCCATGCGTTCCAGCAGGGAACGCTGGAGGATGAAAAGGGCTTCTGTGCCGTATGTACCACTGAGCAGATTGCTGCTCAGGACTTCATCCTGACTCCTGGCAGATACGTAGGAATCGCAGAAGACGAAGGCGACGGAGTGCCTTTCGAGGAAAAAATGACGAATCTTACCGGTGAGCTGAAGCAGCTGTTTGAGGAAAGCAAGAAGCTGGAAGAAGAAATCAGATTGCAGTTGAAGAAAATTGGATGGGAGGTGTAAAGTATGGAGTTTTTAAATGAATATTCTGGGCTTTTCTCTTTGTTGGCGGTAGTGGCTTCTATAGTCTCTATCGTGGTTTCTGTTATAATTTATCGTAAGCAGAAGAAACAGCAGCTGCAAGACTTGCAGGATGAATATGAGGCTATAGAAAGCACCTCTAAATTTTCGATGAGTATTGCTGAAAGGGAGTATTATAGTCGGAAGAATTATTTGGAAAAGAAATTAAGGAGGAAGTAGGATGGAGTGGAAAGAAGTTACACTTGGAGAAATTACGAATTTAGTTATTGATTATCGGGGTAAAACTCCATTGAAACTAGGTTCCTCTTGGTCTGATTCAGGCTATCGTGCTTTATCTGCAAAGAACATAAAAACTGGTCAAATTGTAGCAGAAGACTCAATTAGATTTGTGGACGAAGAATTATATAGAAAATGGATGAAGGATGAAGTTAAGAAAGGAGATATCCTTATTACTTCTGAAGCTCCATTCGGTCAGATTTACTATTGGGACAGTGACGAAAAGATAGTGTTGAGTCAAAGATTATTCGATGTAAGGCTAAATGATGAAGTGTGTCATAAATATGTTTATTATTTTATGACCTCACATCGTTATCAGAAAGATCTTGAAGGAAGAGCTACTGGAACAACAGTAACTGGTCTTAGACAACCTGAACTGTTGAAGAGTACGATACTCTTGCCACCACTTTCTGCTCAACGAAGCATTGCTTCCATCCTTTCTTCTCTCGACCGGAAAATAGAGTTGAACAACAAGATCAATGCTGATTTAGAGGAGATGGCGCAGGCTATTTTCAAGAATTGGTTCGTTGATTTTGAGCCTTTCAAGGATGGTAAGTTCGTGGATAGTGAATTGGGAATGATTCCGGAAGGATGGAAAGTATCTCAAATTGCTGATATTCCGCATATACTCGAAACTGGAAAACGTCCCAAAGGTGGAGCTGTGGAAAAAGGAATTCCTAGTGTTGGAGCAGAACACGTAAAAGGTATGTGTGCTTACGATTATAGTAAAACCAAATACATAAATTGTGAGTTTGCTGCAAAGTTAAAAACAGGAAAAATAAATGGCTATGAATTGATGATTTACAAAGATGGAGGAAAGCCAGGTTATTTCATACCGAATTTTTCTATCTTTGGCGAGGGGTATCCATTTGAAAATTGTTATCTCAATGAGCATGTCTTTAAATTAGATTTTGATGGAAATAAAGAATTTAATATCTTCTGTTATTTCTTCTTTAAGACCGAGCAGATTATGAGTTATTTCAATGCCCAAGGAGCAAAGGCAGCCATTCCTGGAATAAATAAAAAAGACGTGGAGAATATTTATATATTCAGCCCCGATAATGAATCTGTTATTAAGTTTGGAGAATTTGCCTATCCGCTATTCAAGCAAATGCTTAAGAATGCAATAGAGAATCGCACCCTCTCCCTTCTCCGTGACACTCTTCTCCCTCGCCTCATGTCAGGCGAGATAGAAGTCCAGGAATAAGAAGAGCAACGAAAGAAAATAACGAGAAAGAAAATATAAAATATTAACAATATGGCAGACGACAAGAAATTCACCGAAGACGCATACGAGCAAACGCTCATTGCCCTGTTCCGCGACGAACTCGGCTATGCGTACGAATGTGGCTACGAGGTGGAGCGTAACTATAAGGAGCCCTTCCATCGTGCCGATTTGGTCGCCTCGATGCGACGGCTTAATCCTCAACTGCCAGCCGATGCTATGGATGAAGGAATCAAGCAAATCACCAACATCAGCATCGGTACTTTAGAACAGAACAACGAGCAGTTTACACTCTGGATGCAAAACGGTCTGGAGGTGGGATTCCTGGAGAATGGCGAAGAACGAACAGCCCTGATGAAGCTCATCGACTTCGACCATCCCGAAAGAAACCTCTTCAAGGTGGTGAACCAGTGGCGAGTAGAAGAGTATAAGAACAAGCGCTGCGATATGGTGGTGATGGTCAACGGATTGCCCCTCGTGGTGGTGGAGCTGAAAAGCGCCATCTCTGAAGACGCATCCATCGAAGATGCCTACAAGCAGATCAGAAACTATCAGCAGGACGTTCCAAGCCTCTTCAGCTACAACGCCTTCAACGTAATCAGCGACATGAGCGAGACCCGTGCCGGAACCATCACCGCCAAGCTGGAACGCTACATGGAATGGAAGACCGTGGACGGCTCATACGAGTCAACCCTCTTTGCCGACTATCGCACCTTCTTCCTCGGCATGTTCCAGCAGCAGCGACTGCTCGACATCCTGCAGAACTTCATCTGCTTCGACAAGAACCAGGGCAAATACGCCAAGATTCTTACCGCCTACCATCAGTACTACGCCGTGGGCAAAGCCCTGCAGCGCACCCGTACGGCAGTGGAAGGCAACGGAAAAATCGGCGTGTTCTGGCACACGCAGGGTTCGGGCAAGAGCCTCTCCATGGTGTTCTACGCCCACCAGCTGGTGCAAAGGTTGCCCGAAGTGACCATCGTGGTGGTAACCGACCGCAAGGACCTCGACAACCAGCTCTTCGGTCAGTTCTGCCGCTGCCAGGACTTCCTTCGTCAGGAACCACAGAACGCCCAGAGCCGTGAAGACCTGGGCAATCTGCTGCGTAACCGAAAGAGTGGGGGAATCATCTTCACCACCATTCAGAAGTTTGAAGAAGGCGACTCGGCACTCTCCACCCGCCGCAACATCATCGTGATGACCGATGAGGCGCACCGCTCGCAATACGGCGAGGAGCACTGGGACAACAAGAGTCTGACGATGAAGAAGGGATTCAGCCAGAAGATGAGAGAAGCCCTGCCAGGCGCCTCATTTATCGGCTTCACCGGAACACCTATCAGCGACCGCGACAGAGACACGGAGGAAGTGTTCGGCAACTACATCGACGTTTACGACATGAGTCAGGCGGTGGATGATGGAGCCACCCGTCCGGTCTATTACGAGAGCAGGGTGGTGAACCTGAACCTCGACGAAGACACGATGAAGCTGCTGAACGATGAGTTCGACAACCTTGCCGATGAGGGAGCCACCGAGGAGCAGATCAGGCAGGCGAAGCAGGAGCACAGCCGGCTGGAAGTACTGCTGGGTGAAGACGCCACCATCGACACGCTGGTAAGGGACATCATCCAGCACTACGAGAAGAACCGTGCGCAGGAACTCACCGGCAAGGCAATGATCGTGGCGCTGACCCGAACCATCGCCATCAAAATCTACCGCAAGATGCTGGAGCTTCGCCCCGGGTGGACGGAGAAGGTAAAGGTGGTGATGAGCGGTTCGAACCAGGACCCCGAAGACTGGCAGCCGATTATCGGCAATGAAGCCTACAAGAAGGAACTGGCAAGAAAATTCAAGGACAACGACGATGAGATGAAAATCGCCATCGTAAGAGACATGTGGCTCACGGGCTTCGATGTTCCGTCGCTCGCCACCATGTACGTATATAAGCCGATGAGCGGTCATAATCTGATGCAGGCTATAGCCCGAGTGAACCGTGTGTTCCCGGGTAAGGAAGGCGGACTGATAGTGGATTACGTAGGCATTGCGCAGGCGCTGAAGAGTGCCATGCAGCAATACACCAACCGTGACCGCCGCCGCTTCGGAGACCCCGACATCGCCAAGACCGCCCTGGTGAAATGGAAGGAAGAGATGGAAATCTGCCGAGACCAGCTTCATGGTTTCGACTATTCCGGCTTCTTCGAGCAGGACAACTCGAAGCGGGCATTCGCCATCACGAGCGGAGCCAACTTCCTGAGCTCTCCAGCCATGATTCAGCGCAAGAAGAATTTCATGGAGCACAGCAATCTGCTTCACAACGCCACCACGCTCTGCCGTTCGCTTCTGAATGAGCAGCAGAAGGCAGAGGTGTGCTATATGGATGCGCTGCGCGTGATGATGCTCAAACTCTCGCAGAAGGGCAAGATCAGCCGACATGAAATCAACGAGCGCATCGGTGAGCTGCTCCGTCAGAGCGTGAAGACCGACGGAGTAATCAATCTCTTCGGCGACCGCCAGATAGAGTTCTCGCTCTTCGACGACGCCTTCATCCATGAGGTGAAGAACATGAAGGAGCGCAACCTGGCGGTGGAACTGCTCACCAAACTGATGAAAGAGAAAATCAAGCAGCAGCAGAAGACCAACGTGGTTCAGAGCGACCTCTTCTCCGACATGCTCAGCCAGAGTCTCTCCAACTATCTGAAGGGCTTGCTCACCAACGAGGAAGTGATAGAGGAACTGTTGAAGATGGCTCAGCAGATGAAGCAGGCAGAGGCAGAGGGCAACGACCTGGGACTTTCGCCCGAGGAGAAGGCATTCTATGATGCGCTCTCCACGCCGGAAGGAGTGCGACAGGCTTACTCTGACGAGGAGTTCGTGGCGCTGACCAGGGAACTGACGGAAGTCTTGCACCGCAACCGCACCATCGACTGGAACCGGAAGGAATCGGCAAGGGCAAAGATGCGAGTGATGGTGAAGCGACTGCTCAAGAAATACAAGTATCCACCTGAGGGTGCAAAGAAGGCGCTGGAGACCGTGATGCGCCAATGCGACCACTGGGCGGATGATGAAGAAAACGTAGTATAAACCCTTTAAAATTTTTAGTAAGAAACAGAAAGTAAAAAGATAATAATCATAATACGATAGACGCTGATTATCTGACACTTCTACGGTATTCAGAACCTGCAAATTCAGAAATTCGACAAGAAGACGGTGACAGCAAGGCGTCCACTCCTCTACGGCGTGGGCTGTACTTGTTTGTACCTTGCCGAAGGTTCTTGCAGGTACCTGAATACCGGTGCTTACAGGGAACACCCACGCCGCTTTTTTTACAACTATAATTTCAAACCTATAAAATCATGGACGACGAACAAGAAGTGCACTTGAAAAAGCTGGAAGGTCTAGTTACCCGCTTCAATGTTTGCTTCCGCCTTTTAGGAAAAGAAGAAGACGAAAACAACAATGAGGAATTGATAGCTGCTTGGAAGCTGATCTTACGTAATCATGTAAGAAAGATTTTCGATTTACTAAAATCACTAAAGAGAGAAATAGCATGGTCTTTGCTGGATGATAAGAAGGAGAGATTCTATCAGATTAAAGTGGAATTAGAACCTACGCTTACCTCCTATAAGGATTATGAAGGTGAAGAAATGCGCAAAATGGTGAATGACATCATCCTTTTGGCTGATGAGGGCTTTCATGGTTTCAGACAATCTTTTGTCAATGATACCTATTGCGAAGACCTTTTCCAGAAGGAAATTGATAGATACCGCAAGGAGAATGAAAATCGACTGGAGCGTATTTACAAGCAGGACAGCCAGGATGAGGCTTTCTTCTTTCCGGATGAAACCCAACTTAAAAACCATATGTTATATAACCGAAAAGAGAAACTTTTCAATTCTCAGTTCGGTGTAGTTTTTCACAATAACGGCAGGGACATTAAGATGACTGTGGGTTTTATTCTTGGAAAGAAGGAACAGACTTACGATAATATCAACGATTTTCTGGATAAGTATGTTTCTTACCAGATAGCCCAGGAGCATTGCGAAATCAAGAAGGAAAACATCTTCCAGAACATGGTTTTTAAGGAGAATGTGGATGTTGATAAGCTGATGCTTAAACTTAAAGACTTAATCGAAGACAATACCCTCAGTGCACAGAAACATTGGTTTATCGTCTATAAGGTTTTCTTGAGCAAGAATTGGCTGAAGAAGTCAACCCAGCGCCTTTTCGTTGACCAGATCAATTCTGCTTTCAGCACTTTATTAAAATGTTCTACGGACGATTTTCATGAGATAAATGGTTATTTCAAGCATAATGATTTCACGGAATGGACGCTTGCTGACATGGATGCGCCTTCATGTTGCGAGGCTTATAGAGAGATTGCTGATAAGCTGGACTTAGAATTTCAAGAGTCTAAGTACGCCAAGCCTGGAACCTTCATCAATGCAAGAAAGATAGAAAAGTTCAGATAGTATCCCCCAAAGGTATCCCCCAAAATTACAAAGTATATCCCCCACATCCCCCAAACGGATTCGTGGGGGATTTTTTTTACCCTTTTGTTTGGAAATCTCACTACTTTTGCATCGTCGAAGAAACAAGACAACGCCGAAATGGTTTGGTGATCTTGAAACAACTTCCGACTACTTTATAATATGAATACTCAGATTATGAGAGTGGTGAAGCAGGGCGAGGCTTTTGCCGTGCAGAGCCAGAAGAGCGAGAACGGCCAGATGATGAAGTGCAACATCGTGTTGCAGGAGATGGGCGGCAAGTACGAGAATCAATACGCTGCCGCCATGCTCGGCAATATGGCGCAGTGCAAGTTTGCTCCGGGAGCACTGGTAGCTGTTACGCTCCGATTCACGGCTCGTGAGTATAATGGGCAGGTTTATCAGGATATCCTCGTAACGGATATTGAAAAGCTGAAGGGATAAACAGAAGTTTTAATTATTAACTGAGTTGGGACTGCGGAGGATCTTCCATGGTAAAGCGCGCAATATTCCACACGTTTCTTCTCGCAAAACAATTCAGAATATGAAGAAAAAAGTAAACAATCAGCAGGTAAAGAATCAGCAGGTCAACGGCCAGCAGGTGAATAATGGTAGCCAGCACGTGCAGCTGGGTGGTATGGCTTTCTATGATGAGAGCAAGTGTTTCCTCTTTGCGCCTAATGAGCATGGAGGGGGAGAGAAGGTGCAGGGATTCCGTTCGCAGGGCGTTGCCCAGCAGCTTTCGGATGGTACTTTTGATTTTGTGAGTAAACCACGAGTCCGTTCGCAGTCAGAACTGATCAGAAAGCTGGCTCACGGACGATTGAGCAAGACCAAGGATGGAGCTATTCAGCTCACTTTGAAGGTGTTCTGTGATGAAGGAATCAATATCGGCAGCACGCTGGTAAAGGAGGCGGAAGAGGCTGCAGATGCTTTGGTAGAATATCAGTTGAAGCGATAGAGATATGGATGTTCAACTAAAAGTATTTGATGTTCAACTTAATAATAGTAAGTAGAAAAACATAGATGAGCTGTTATTTGATAAGGGTGGAGAATGGGCACAAAGTTGCCCGCTCCATCACCTCGGAAGAGGAATACAAGTTGATTCGTGGAAGCTATGAGCAGAAAGCTAATCTGCGACTGGCTCGCGAAGGAAATGATGGGGCGAAGCGAAGACTGGTGCAGTTTAATTATTCCGGACATTATCCGCAAGGGGTAGTGAAGGGTATGAAGCTGCCAAGCCGGGCTTTCGGCTTCGATTTGGATGATAAGCAGGATTTCGAGAAGGCGGCCAAGCTGATGCTGCAGGAGCCTGAGAAGTATGGTCTGCTGATGCTGGAACGTAGCGCACGACAAGGTGGTCATGCGGTTTGCAAGCGAGAAATGGGCAAGACGATTCTCGAGAACCAGGTTAGAATCGCCAAGATGCTGGAGTGCGAGATGGATACTTCGGCTCACGATATAAACCGAGTGTATTTCACGACTTCGGCTGATGCAGATGATTTGCTTTATCTTTCGCCTGAGCTCTTCAAGGATAGTTATGAGGAGGCTGCCGTGGCAGCTGAAGGCAAGGTGCTCGAAGAGCGTGAGAAGTATGGGCAAGAGGAGCTTCCTCCGGGGGCGCACAAGGCTAACAAGCATTACAAACCTTGGCTGGAGAATGTTGAAGAGAAGGCTTTGAATTCTCAGAAAAATCTTGAAAATCAGGAGAATCAGAAATCTCTTGAAAATCAGGAGAATTTGGAAAATCAGAATCAGAGTCAGAAGAATCTGGGAAATCAGAAGAATTCTCAAAAGGGTCAAGCCTCTCAGAATCGTCAGAATTCTTCTAAGAATCAGGCTCAGCCTGCTTCCGCTTCATCTTCCTCTTCATCATCCAGCAATGATTACCTCGGAATCCCATATTCCGAAATCATTTCGAAGTGGTGGCAGATGTATAATGACGGTCATGAGCCTGTGCGTTCCAATCGCAATACTTTGACCTTCGAGCTTGCCGTGAACCTTCGCCACATCTGTGGCTTCGACCGCAGCCTGATGGCTCAGATCATCCCCTGCTACGATGGTTTTCCCGAGCAGGAGAAGATGGCTTGCATCAACTCGGCACTGAACGAGAAGATTACCCAAATGCCTAAGCGCCTGAAAGATGTGCTTTCTGCCATCCGACAGGAGAGAATGAAGTTGGGGGCTGGAAAAGGCGGAAATCTTGAAGGCAGCGATGCGCTGGTCAATGCGCTGGACGAGGCTAATGCCCAGGACGACCTGTTCTATTACAACGCCCTGCCCAGAATGCCGCTGGGCGTAAGGGATTCGCTCGATGCGGTGGGTCCCACCCTGGCAATGCCCGTAATTACCGCCATCTGTCCGGCAATCGGAATGCTGGCTACTGGCGTAAAGGTGTCTGTGCACGGTAAGATGAACTCGCTGAACCTCATCTCCTACATCGCCGGAGATTTCGCATCCGGTAAGGGAAGTATCGACCCCGTGATTGATGCTTGGACTTCGGAGATAAAAGATATGGATAAAATGTATCAGCAGAAGGAGGACGAATGGAGAGCCAAGAAGCGTGCGGCGAAGAACAAGAAGGAGCAGCCGGAAGAGCCGAAACTGCCCGTAAGATGTCTGACGCTGAACAACACTGTGGCAAATCTTGCCGAGCGTCTGGCTAACACCGAAGGCAAGCACGCCTTCTCGTTTACCCCGGAAGCTGACACCGTGGCGCAGAAGTGGAAATCTGCAATGAGCGACTTCTCTGTAATGCTCCGTCAGGCGTATGATGGTACGAGCTACGAGCGTGAGGCTAGAAGTGCAGAAGCCGTGAATGTACACATAGACAGACTGTTATGGAATGTAGTGATGTGTGGAACGCCTGATGCGCTTTACCGTGTGGTGAACAATTATACGGATGGTTTTCAGAGCCGTATTACCGTGGCTCGCACCCCGGACAATACGTTTACTCCGCTTACGGATAATCTGTATGTGCTTACCGATCGCCAGCGCGACCGCATCATCCAGGTTGCCCATCTGCTGCCCCTGATGGAGGGTGAGGTGGAACTGCCGAAACTGGAAGCCAAGGGTAGGGATTGGCTGGAACAGATTCGCCTGGAGACCATGAAGAATGATGACAAGGTGAAAGCCCGTCAGCGTTTCCGTATCTGTCCTACTACGATGAGAATGATGACCTGCATCATGCTCTGCAAGGTAGCAGAGACGTTGATTCAGAAGCATGGGTTCCAGGGAGCGGAAAAGCAGTTGAAGCAGAATCCGCTATTATGGAAGGAAATGATTGTCAAGATGCAGACGCCTACCATGCTTGCTGTGTTCAATGTTCTTGCAGATTACCAGTTGGACAATGCGCTCTACTTCTTCCGTAGTCGCATTGAGGACGCTTTCTCTTCGAGAGACTATTGCGGGCAGACGACGTATGATCGCTCACACCGAGGCAAGAACGACTCTATCTTCGAGCGTTTGGACACAACCTTCTCCTTCGAGCAGGCACAGCAGCAGAGTATTTCTGTGAAGGGGGCGAGTGTTACCAACGAGACAGTGAGACAGATGTTGAAGAACTGGAAGCGGCAGGGACTGATTGGAATTCTGCCTGACAAGCGTTATCAGAAAGTATCGTCTATAGTTTAAATCCGGTCATTTCCGGTCATGGTCATTTTCGGTCATTTTGGTTTTCAGATTCATTGAAATCCCTAATGGCCGATTATGCCCCCCAAAAATCAATTGTCATTTTTTAAAAATTAATCATTATGCATATTACTATATTTCGCCGTCGCTTCACTCCATGGGGTGTAGATGGCACAATGGTTATTAACGGAGTAATTATCAGCGGCACATTAGAACATCCTAATAATTATCTGCCGGCTGGCGATTATCTAATCATACCATTACCTCTCAAGTTTAAGAAGAAGATAGAGGTGGACGTCAAGAAGAAGCATCATAAGAAAGAGAAGGAATTCAAGACTGAGATTGTCGAGGAGTATAAAACCATGCCCGTAATTCATAAGGAAAATCATGGAATTTTTCCGGTGGCTGGTAAGCCTTATATCACGGCAGGTTTAGGTCCGCTTGCATTGAAGCATGGAAGCATTGTAATGGGAAAGTCTTTAATGACGGGACTTGTGGCTTACAACGAAAAACTTTTCCAAAAGTTTTGCAAGAAGATTAATGAGTTAGCTGATGAAAACAAAATAATTGACTTGCATATCAAAGACTTGGGGGAAGAAGAAATTCCACTAAAGTATCTGGCTTTTTTCCCAGGTAAAGTTTTATAGTTAACTGTACTTTAGTAAGCGGTATCCATTATTTAATTATACATTGTACATTATAAATTATTCTATTATGCGCAAGATCAAGGAAATCATCATTCATTGTAGTGCGACCCGAGAAGGTTGCGACTACACCGTAGCCGACATCGACCGTTGGCATCGTGAGCGTGGCTTTTTCTGCATCGGTTATCATTTCGTGATTTACCGTGACGGAAGCATCCACGTGGGCAGATCAGTAGAAGAGGTGGGCGCCCACTGCAAGGGTCACAACAGCGTGAGTATCGGAGTATGCTACATCGGCGGCCCATCCCAGGATGGCAAGCCGAAGGACACCCGAACCCCAGAGCAGAAGGCAGCGCTGAAAGCGCTCATTGAGCAGCTGAAGGAGGAATATCCCGAGGCGACGGTTCATGGGCACAATGAGTTCGCCAGCAAGGATTGTCCTTGCTTAGATGTGAAGGAGGAGTGGGGTGAGTAAATTCAGTTACCCTATGCGAGGGAAATCATGAAAGATACGAAAAGGGAAACAAAAAAGCCTTGGTTGCCAAAATAACAACCAAGGCTCATTATGTTAGAATCTAAATTTTATTTGAGATTAGATCTGCTCGCTCCAGTCCTCCTGGCTCTTACGAACGTAAGTCTGGTAACGGAGCTTAGCCATCTTCTCTGCCTGAGAGAAGAGCTCATCAGCCTCCTTAGGGAATGCCTTCTGTACAGAGAGGTAACGAACCTCACCGAGCAGGAAGTCGCGGAAGTTCTCCCAGTTAGGAGCCTTAGAGTCGAGTGTGAATGGGTTCTTACCCTCTTCAGCCAACAGTGGGTTGTAACGCCACAAGTGCCAGTAACCGCACTCAACAGCCAACTCTTCCTCGTGCTGTGAACGACCCATACCGCCCTTACGCTTCAAACCGTGGTTGATACATGGTGCGTAAGCGATGATGAGTGATGGACCTGGATAAGCCTCAGCCTCGCGGATAGCCTTCAATGTCTGGGCATTGTCAGCACCCATAGCTACCTGAGCTACGTAGATGTAACCGTATGTAGTCTGCATCAAACCGAGATCCTTCTTGCGGATACGCTTACCCTGAGCAGCGAACTGTGCGATAGCACCGAGTGGAGTAGACTTAGAAGACTGACCACCAGTGTTAGAGTAAACCTCAGTATCGAGTACCAGGATGTTAACATCCTCACCAGAAGCCAATACGTGGTCGAGACCACCGTAACCGATATCATAAGAAGCACCGTCACCACCGATGATCCACTGTGAACGCTTAACGAGGTAGTGATCCAAAGTCTTGAGCTCCTTGCAGATAGGGCAACCCTTCTCAGCGCCGGCAGCGATGAGAGGCTTCAACTCTGCAGCAGCCTCCTTAGAACCCTCAGAATCGTTCATGTTAGCCATCCACTTGTCAGCAGCAGCTACGAACTCAGCAGGAACATGCTCCTGAGCCTTAGCCTCCTCGAGCAAGTGAGCGATGCGCTCCTTCATCTTCTTGTTACCCATTACCATACCGAGACCGAACTCGCAGAAGTCCTCGAACAATGAGTTGTCGAATGCAGGACCCTGACCCTTAGCGTTCTTTGTATATGGAGTAGATGGGATAGAAGCTGAGTAGATTGAAGAACAACCAGTAGCGTTAGCAATCATCTGACGGTCACCGAAGAGCTGAGAAATCAACTTAACGTATGGAGTCTCACCACAACCAGAGCAAGCACCAGAGAACTCGAACAATGGCTGAGCGAACTGAGAGTTCTTAGGGCTCTGCTTGATGTCTACGAGATCCTGCTTAGAAGCTACCTTGTGTACGAGGTACTCCCAGTTAGCTGCTTCCTTGACCATATCCTCTGCGTCTACGTTGAATGGAACCATTGTCAACGCCTTCTCACCCTTCTTACCTGGGCAGACGTCAGCACAGTTACCACAACCAAGACAGTCGAGTACTGAAATCTCGATGCGGAAGTGCATTCCAGCCAAAGCCTTAGGTGCCTTAACATCCTGAGTCTTGAGACCCTCGATGCCTGCGAGCTCCTCGTCGGTCAATACGAATGGACGGATAGCTGCGTGAGGACAAACGAATGAACACTTGTTACACTGGATACAGTTCTCTACGTTCCATACTGGTACGAATGCCTCAACACCACGCTTTTCGAATGCTGCAGTACCGTTCTGCCATGTACCGTCAACTGTGTTGTGCTTAACGAAGTCAGAAACCTTCAAGAGGTCACCTGCCTGGCCGTTGATAGGACGAACGAGCTCCTTAACGAATGCTGGAGCGTTATCCTCCTTAGCCTCATCGTCAGCGAGGTTAGCCCAAGCTGGATCTACTGTCAACTGCTTGTACTCACCACCACGGTCAACAGCGCCGAAGTTCTTGTCAACAACGTCCTGACCCTTCTTAGAGTAAGACTTAACGATGAATGCCTTCATCTGCTCTACAGCGAGATCCAAAGGAATAACCTCTGTGATACGGAAGAATGCAGACTGGAGGATGGTGTTGGTACGGTTACCGAGACCAATCTCCTGAGCAATCTTAGTTGCGTTGATATAGTAAACAGTGATGTTGTTCTGAGCGAAGTAACGCTTTACCTTGTTAGGGATGAAGTTAACCAACTCCTCACCATCGAAGATAGTGTTCAACAGGAAGAAACCGTTCTTACGCAAACCACGTGTTACATCGTACATGTGGAGGTAAGCCTGTACGTGGCAAGCTACGAAGTTAGGAGTATTTACCTGATAAGCACTGTGGATAGGGCTGTCGCCGAAACGCAAGTGAGAGCAGGTGAAACCACCAGACTTCTTAGAGTCGTAAGAGAAGTATGCCTGGCAATACTTGTTAGTATTGTTACCGATAATCTGAACTGAGTTCTTGTTAGCACCAACAGTACCGTCAGCACCCAAACCGTAGAACTTAGCCTCGAACAAGTCGTCGCCACCCATTGGGATTTCCTCCTCTTCTGGGAGAGAAGTGAATGTAACGTCATCAACGATACCTACAGTGAAGTGGTTCTTTGGCTGTGGCAACTCGAGGTTCTTGAATACAGCAACAATCTTAGCTGGAGTTGTATCAGAAGAACCGAGACCGTAGCGACCGCCAACGATCAATGGCTTGCGCTCGTCATCGTAGAGAGCTGACTTAACGTCGAGGTACAATGGCTCACCCTCTGCACCTGGCTCCTTAGTACGGTCGAGAACAGCGATACGCTTAACGGTAGCTGGGATAGTCTTCTTCAAGAAGTCAACAGAGAATGGACGGAAGAGGTGAACTGCAACCATACCAACCTTCTTGCCCTGCTTGTTCAAGTAGTCGATAGCCTCGCGAGCTGGCTCTGTAGCAGAACCCATCAGGATGATGATGTTCTCTGCATCCTCAGCACCATAGTAGTTGAAGAGGTGATACTCACGGCCAGTAATCTTAGTCATCTCCTGGCAGTACTTCTCTACAACATCAGGGATTGCATCGTAGTAAGGGTTGCAAGCCTCACGGTGAGTGAAGAATGTCTCTGGGTTCTCAGCGGTACCGCGAGTAACAGGACGCTCAGGAGTCAAAGCACGGTTACGGAAGTCCTCGATGAACTCTTCCTTAACCAATGGACGGATGTCTTCCATATCCATCTCCTCGATCTTGTGGTACTCGTGAGAAGTACGGAAACCGTCGAAGAAGTTAACGAAAGGAACCTTTGTCTCCAATGTAGCCAAGTGAGGAACTGCAGAGAGGTCCATCACCTCCTGAACAGAACCAGAGCAGAACATAGCGAAGCCAGTCTGGCGGCAAGCCATTACGTCCTGGTGGTCACCGAAGATACAAAGTGAGTGAGAAGCCAATGTACGAGCTGATACGTTGAACACGCAAGGGAGCAACTCACCAGCAATCTTGTACATGTTAGGAATCATCAGCAACAAACCCTGAGAAGCAGTGTAAGTTGAAGTCAAGGCACCAGCCTGGAGAGAACCGTGAACTGCACCGGCAGCACCAGCCTCTGATTCCATTTCCTGGATAGAAACTCGCTGACCGAAAAGGTTCTTACGACCTTTGGCAGCCCATTCATCTACATGCTCCGCCATTGGTGATGATGGAGTAATAGGGTAGATAGCAGCAACCTCAGTAAACATGTAGCTTACATGTGCGGCAGCTGTGTTACCATCACAAGTGATAAATTTTTTCTCTTTAGCCATTTTACTTTTAGATAAAATATTAAAAATGTTTTGTATTTAATTCATTCTTATTCTAATGTTGAGTGTTGAATGTTGAGTGTTGAGTTAGGCTTGCGCCCTTATGTGTCTTCATGCTGATGCCGTTAGGCAATTCAACATTCTACACTCCACATTCAACATTCCCTAATATAGGAATCCCAAGAGCCATAACGGAATCTTGTTGTCCTTGCCCACCTCAGTATTGTAACGGGCATAGATGGTATCTGGATTACTACGCATCTTGTTGGGAGTTTGTGCATCACAGATTCTGAATTTCCTGTTGCCATCCACTGTATAATAGTGGTCTTTACCGCCCTGGTGAACTTTGTGGTCTTTCCAAAGTGAATTGACGAAGAATGTTTCCATCACTTCCTGCTTGTCAATCTGTATAGGATAGATAGCGTACATCAAGTTAGTATTATGCATCATCACCTTAGATGGTTTCTTTGGAAAATCCTGCCCCTCTGGATAGATCATATTGATGAGTCTGGAATCCGCCAGATACTTAATGTAGTTCATCACGGTTGCCCTACTTGTATTGATGCTTTCGGCCAGCTGGCTCACGTTGGGAGCCTTGGCGCCTTCGACAGCCAACTCGTAGAACAGGCGTTTTATTTTTGGCAGATACTTCAGTTCTATCTGCTTGATGAGGAGGATGTCAACCTCGGTCATCATGTTCATTGTCTTTAGTAGATTCTCTGTGAAGTTACGCTGTTCCAAGAAGAATGGGTAGAAGCCATGATGCAGATAATCATTGAAGTATTTCATCGGACTCACCTTGGGGAGGATCTGCTTGATGATGTGCTCATGATTGCGGAGAATATCTTCGAGCTCGTATGGCTGGAAATCGTTGCCCGTCTTCAGATTGATATATTCTCTGAATGAGAAGCCACGGAGATTGTAACTCTTCACGATGCCATTGAGTTCTGGATTCTCTTCCTTCAAGCGCATTACGCTGGAACCTGTAAACACAATCTTCAATTCAGGATACAAATCGTAGCATTTGCGGAGTTCCTTGCTCCAGTCCTGCTGTTTGAACACCTGGTCTATCAGGAGTGTTCGTCCACCTTGATTCACGAAGTCGCCTGCAAAATCGGCAATACCTCTGCTCTGGAAATAGAAGTTGTTCATGTTCACATACAAGCACTTGCGATCGTATGGTCCAAAGTGTTCCTTGGCATACTGGAGGAGAAAGGTAGATTTACCTACGCCTCGAGTGCCTTTGATGCCAATCATACGATCGTTCCAGTCAATCTCATCCATCAAGGTTCGTCTGACTGGAGCATCTATATGCTCAACTAGATATGTATGTGTTCTGAAGAATGCTTCTTCCATGCGTTTAATATTGATTCATATTTGTTTTTTACGATGCAAAGGTAATAATATATTTTAAATTTGCAAACTCTAGATAGCAAAATCTAACATTTTTTTCATTATTTAGCACTTTTCTAAGTAAAACTTACCTTCTTTTGCCGTTTTTATCTCAATAATTTGTATCTTTGCAGTATGAAACTACATATCTTCAATCCAGAACACGATTTGGCATTGGCCGCTCATTTGCGACAGTTTACAGCTCCTCATGCAGGAAGACAGTTGCGAAGCGACCTTGCATTCATACCTGCCTTGTGGGCAGATCAGGGTGACTTGGTGCTTGTTGACGACATCGACAATGCACGCGACAAGGTGCGCCATTTGGGTGAGCACCTTGTGGAAAAAGTTGAGTTTATAACCAAACTGCAGCTTGAGCATCTGCTTAAGACGGAGTTTATAGACTGCGTGCATCCTTGGGGATGGGACTTGAGTCTGAAAGGCGAGCTGGAACGTATCGGTTTGCCGGAAATCATGCTGCCTACTGATGAGGTATTAGATAAGGTACGCGCGATAAGCAGCCGCCAATGGGCCGCTGAACATCTGCAGCAGGATGTAGTATTAGCAGATAACTTTGCTCTGGTTAAGGAATGCGTAATGAAGTGGGGCAAGGCTGTAGTCAAGGCTCCTTGGAGTAGTAGTGGAAGAGGCGTGAAATATGTTTCTGCCGATGAGTTCCGGACAAATGGTGAATATCCGGCTTTCCAACGCTGGGTAAGCAACATCATCTTCAGGCAGGGTGGTGTTACCGTAGAGCCATATTATAATAAGGTGAAAGATTTCGGTATGGAATTTGAGATGCTTGACGGCAAGGTACACTATCTGGGACTCTCGCTCTTCAACACCGTCAAAAATGCTTATACCGGCAGCTTGCTCTGCTCTGAAGAAGAAAAGGTTGAAATAATGAAGAAATACATTAGTGAAGTTGCACTTCTCTCTGCAAGACAGAAAATTATAGATATAGTTGAACCCGAATTAAAGGAAAACTATAACGGACCATTTGGAGTAGATATGATGATTGCTGCAAAGGATGGCCAGTTAGAGCTTGTATCTTGTGTAGAATTGAATCTTCGCAGAACGATGGGGCATGTGGCTCTTGAGTTAGCCAAGATAACCAAACCTCAGAGTCTGATGCGTGTTGACTTTGATGGTAACAGATATCATTTGCGTGTGTTGCCAGGTAAGGAGGCAGTTAACGAGTCTTAAATTTTAGCCTTCTGATGCAAGGAATCGCAGCAACTTGCATTTCATAGACAGATTATCAACAAAATTAAAAGATTATGAAAAAGAGAAATGAAAGTAAGTTAACTGTGGCAGCCCTGATGATGATGGCTGCAATGGCTATGACTTCTTGTGCCAGCAGCAAGAAGATAAACGGCAATTCTAATGTAGGCAAGAACAGCGAAATGGGTAAGAATGAAGAGGATTTAGATAATAGCTATCTTGTTCTTTCTGACGCCCAGCAGGATATAGTGAAGAAGAACAATGCATTTGCGCTTCGCCTCTTCAATAAGGTTACAGATATGGGGTCTAAGGTGATTTCACCTATGAGCGTATCTTATCTGATGGGAATGCTGGCAAATGGTGCGGATGGAATCACGCAGCAGGAGATCTTGAAAGCTATCGGTTGCGAAGGAGTTTCTGTCAACGATCTGAATGAGCTTTATAAGGCTATGCTTCTTAATGCCAATCATCAAGACAAGCAGACAACTGTTAATATTGCCAATTATATCGCAGTAAACAAGAACTTCAAGCTGAACAAGAATTTCTCCCAGCAGGTAAGTGATGGCTATCAGGCAGGTATTGAAAGTCTGGATTTCACCTCTCCCAAGTCAACTGACCGCATCAATGGCTGGTGTAAGGAAAAGACCAACGGCATGATTCCACGTATTATTGATCAGGTTTCAGCCGATGCAGTATCGTATTTGATGAATGCCATCTATTTCAAGGGAACATGGCAGAACAAGTTCAATGCCAAGGACACCAAGCTGGAGAACTTCCGTGGCTATACACGTGATATCCAGAAAGTAGAAATGATGCATCAGGTAAAGAAGCTCTTCTATGCAGAGAACAAGGATTTCAAGGCTGTAGATCTTCCTTATGGCAATGGCAGCTATCGCATGCTGGTACTTCTGCCAAATGAGGGCAAGAATATCCAGGAAATCATGAAAGGATTGGATGAAGAGAAGCTGAATCAGATTTCGCAGAATATGGAAAACTGTATGGTGAATCTCAAGTTGCCTAGATTTACTATCGAACAGGAACTGCCTCTGAATGCAATCATCAGTGATTTGGGTGCTCCTTCTATGTTTGTGGCAGGCAAAGCGAACTTCAGTCATTTTGCTGACGGCAATTTCTTTGTAAGCAAGATGCTTCAGAAGGCAAAGATAGAGGTGAATGAGCAGGGAACAAAGGCTGCTGCTGTAACTGCTGCCGTGATGCTGACAGCCATGGCACCTGAGGAGACAAGAAATGTGGAGTTCATCGCTGACCGTCCATTTGTGTATATGATTCAGGACAGTCAGAGTGGCGGTATCCTTTTTATGGGACAATATTGCGGAACGCACTAATTCAAGAATAACCAAATAAAAATCCCTTAGGCTTGTTGAAGTCTAAGGGATTTCTTTTTATCCGAATTTCTCAACGAACTCATCTTCCGTGATGATAGGGATGTTGAGTTCGTGTGCCTTCTTGTTCTTTGAACTCTGCGAGGCAGCATCGTTATTAATCAGATAGTTGGTACTCTTGCTAACGCTTCCCGTCACCTTGCCACCTTGGCTTTCGATGTAAGCCTTCAGCTCGGTGCGGTTTTTATAATGATGAACATCACCCGTTACAACGAAGGTTAGTCCATCACACAGCGTGCCTTTCTCTACAGTTGCCTGTTCTGTAATGGTCAGCTCCTTCATCAGATGCTCTACATGAGCGAAGTTGTTGTCATCTTTGAACCAGGCGATGAATTTGGCACTTTTTTCAGGACCAATGCCGTCTATGCTGGCAAACTCATCATCAAACATACAGAGCCGTGCGGTTTCTATCAGTTTCCTGACAGGATAGCGTTCAATCAGCTTTTTGGCGACATCACCTCCACACAGCGGGATGTTCAGTGCATAGAGCAGATGACGACCATCTGTATTTCGGCTTTTGCGGATGCTTTCCAGCATATTGCCTACACTCTTCTTTCCGAATCCTTCCCAGGAAGAGATGACATAGGCATGATCAGAAAGATGATAAAAGTCTGCATACTCACTGATCAAACCTTCGTTTACCAGCTTCCAGATGGTCTGTTCTGAAATACCTTCTATGTTCAAACCTTCCTTGCTTACGAATCTCGTGAACTTCTTCAACTGCTTCGCTGCACATTGCGGGTTGGTACAATGCATTGTTTTCGTACCGCTTTCGCTTTCTCTAACGATAGCTTCAGCATGGCAGACAGGACACTCTTCAGGAATTTCAAAAACACCCAGTGATTCTGTCACATTGATCACCTTTGGGATAATCTTGTTGGCCTTGATTACCTGCAATCGGGTTCCCTTGCCTCCGATACCCAAACGCTCGCATTCACTTACATTGCAGAGAGATGCTCGCTGAACAGTTGTGCCTTCCAGTTCTACAGGCTTGAAGACAGCCACAGGAGTGATGGTATTGGCTGCACACGACCATTCGATGTGGTCGAGTTCGGTATCGGCGTGCTCATCTTGCCATTTGAAGGCGTAACCGGCTCTTGTTGCATGATGACCTGTTACGGAACCTGTAGCAGCATAGGAGGTATCATCGTAGCAGATGACGAGACCATCTACAGGGAAAGGATTCTTTTTATTGGTCACCTTAGCTGTAAAAGCATCAATTTCCTTTTGGATGTTATCAGAAGTTGGCTGCTCTATGTTCTGGCGTTCTACCGGATGAAAACCCTGTTCTTCCAACCACTGCATTCTTTTGCCCCATGATGTGATTTCCTGTTCGCAATAAACCAGGGTGAAAGGAATCCATTGGATATGGCGCTGCTTTACTTCTACTGCATCTTTCAAAGAAAGAGATCCGGATGCAAGATTGCGGGGATTGGCGTAATCACCTTCGCTTTCGATGATAAACTGCTCGAAGTCGGCATAGGAGATGACAGCCTCGCCACGAATCACGAGATGTCCCTTTTCGCTGATAGACAGTGGAATACCACTGATAGCTGGTGCCAGATGCGTAATGTTGGTGCCAATATGGCCATTACCGCGAGTCACTACCTTGGTTAGTTTGCCATTGTCGTATGTCACAACCAAGGTGAGACCATCCAGCTTCCAGGAAATCCAGATAGGGCGGTCTTCTGCCCACTTGACGAGGTCGCTGACCTTTTTGGTCTTTGCCAGAGAGAGAGCTGCGAACTCGTGTTCTTCCTTCTGACCGACGATAGTATCTTCAGAAACTTTGTTGGTAGGGGAATCGGGGAGAATTTCGCCGGTTTCCTCTTCCAGCTTCTTGAGTTGGTCAAACAGGGCATCCCATTCGTAATCGGTAAGGATTTCACCTTTGCCGTTATAATAAACATCAGAAGCTTGGTTCAGTTGATTGACCAAGCTTCTCATTCTATTTAATTTATCCTCCATAATGTCTGTAAATCGTTATTGTATTTGTGGCTGTATCGTTTGCTTTTCGAAAGCAAAGCGCATACCTCTGTTCCCATAGTTGATTCTTCCGCAGATGCAGAAGCCCATGGAAGAGAGCAAGTTAATCATCGGAAGATTATCGAAATTGGTATCTACCTTGATGCTAGGAACCTTTTCTACCTCGCAGAGACTATTCACCTTATTAATAAATATACGTGCGAAACCCTCACGCTGATATTTAGGCAACGTCGCAAAGCGGTGTATTACATAATAATCGCCTGTGGTAAGCCAGTCGCCATCGATAAAATCGTACTGTGGTTCACCATTGAGTGCTACTGCACCATAGACAGCCACCTCGCCATCTACGGTAAGTACGTATGCGTTACCATTGTTGATGTCGTCTTTTATATCGTGCTCGGCAGGATAGTCATTAGTCCACTGATGACGTCCTGATGCAATCATAGAGCGACGAGCCTGATCAATGATGTTCCAACACGCCTCAAAGTCCTTAATATATGCAGGTCGAAAATCGGTCTTCATTTCTTTGTATATTCACTTAATTATTTATTAATCGGGTGCAAATTTAACAAAAAAAAACGAATTAAAAGTACAAACGAAGAAAAAACTGCATTTTTACCCGCATTTTTCCTTTAATTTCTGGTTTTTTCATCTTTTCGGTAGTTAAAATGCGCTATTATCTCTTAAGTTTTACAAGTAAAATATAACGCCCTGTGAGGACAAAAAACATAAATCTCTTCATGCTTTTGCCTGACAGGGCGACTTCCCTTAGAGTGCTAAAGTCTTATCAAGTTCGGCGATAATAGCATCCTTCTGATCCTTGATGTGCTGACCTATGAATACAATCTTGATCATACGGTCACCAAGTTTCTCATCCCATTCCTTTTCGAGCTGCGGATTGTTCTTGCGCAGTTCTGCGAGCTGGTCGGCTGGCATTGTAGCGAGCCACTGACCAGCCTGCTTGACAGTCTTCTGCTGACCAGCCTGCTCGAAAACATAGCACATATCTGGTTCATCAGCAAAATAGCAAATACCCTTGGCACGAACGATGTCACGAGGCCATTTTCTTGCAACAAACTCATCGAAGAGAGCCAGGTCGAATGCCTTGCGGCGATAATATACGAAGGTTCCGATACCATATTCCTCAACCTCGCCACCTTCGTGGTCATGGTCATGATCGTGATGATGGTGGTGGTGGTGACCATGTTCATGATCCTCATGATCGTGGTGGTGATGCTCGTGCTCGTCATCGTCTTCATCATGGTGGTGATGATGCTCATGCTCTTCTTCATCCTGGTCCTCTTCTCCGCTTCGTTCAGATTCGATTTCCTGAATCCAGCCTGCTGATGTTGCAACAGTCTGCCAGTCAAACTTGTGAGTATTGACAATCAGATCGAGATCTACATCACCATAGTTACATTCGAAAATCTCTGCCTTAGGCTGGATAGCGCGGATAATCTGCTTCAGGTGCTCCAACTCCTTAGGCTCTACATCTGCGGCCTTATTGAGAAGGATGATGTTACAGAATTCCATCTGCTGGATTACGAGAGAAGCGAGATCCTCCTCATCGAGGTTTGGCTTCATCAAATCAGAACCATTGGCAAACTCGTCCTTCATACGAAGTGCATCAACTACAGTAACGATGCTGTCTAGGCGCAAGATACCGTTCTTGATATACTGAGGACCCAGGGATGGGATAGAGCAGATGGTCTGTGCTATAGGTGCAGGCTCGCAGATACCGCTTGCCTCTATTACAATATAATCGAAACGCTTCATATCTACGATTTCCTTGAGCTGTTCTACAAGATCCATCTTCAAGGTACAGCAAATACATCCATTCTGGAGTGAAACCAGGGAATCATCCTTCTGACCTACCACACCACCTTTCTCTATGAGAGCTGCATCAATATTCACCTCACCGATATCGTTGACGATAACGGCAAATTTGATACCCTTCTTGTTAGCCAAAATCTTGTTGAGCAGGGTAGTCTTACCACTGCCCAGATAGCCTGTCAAAAGCAGGACTGGAACTTCTTTATTGTTCATAAATTCCTCTTTTTATAGTGTTATACTTTAATTACAAAAGCGGGAATAGCAAATAATATGCCACTCCCGCTTTATGAAAAGTTAATTATTACTTACGATAGTTATCAAGACCCTTATGCAGGAAGTCAAGATAAGCACTGACATCCTCCTTGAAGCTGAATGCAGCGTTCAGAGGATTTCCCTCATTATCCACAGGAATGTAGAATGGCTGGGCATTAGCACCAAACTTGCTTGCCTGCAAGTAGCTCCACTTGTCACCGATGGTTCTCAATGTACGCTTTTCGCCATTGAAAGTCACCTCCATAGGCTGAGACAATGGAGTCTTGTCATCTACATAGAGTGAGATGAGTACGTAGTCCTTTGTCAAAATGTCAGTAACACTAGGGTCTGTCCATACAGAAGCCTCCATCTTACGGCAGTTGACACAACCGTAGCCGGTAAAGTCAATCAGTACTGGTTTGCCTGCTGCCTTTGCTGCTGCCATACCTTCCTCGTAGTCCTTATAAGCCGGTTCTACCACCTTGGTATTCAGGTTGAAATCCTGGGTATTTACTGGTGGGGCAAAAGCACTTACTGCCTTGCAAGGAGCACCCCAAAGACCAGGAATCATATAAACAGAGAAAGCCAAGGAACAAAGACCAAGCATAATGCAAGCTACTGGCATTGGCTTGTTGAGGTCACCGCCGATGGCATCTACCTGGAACTTCAACTTGCCAATCAGGTAGAGACCGAGCAGGCCGAAGATGACAATCCAGAGTGAGAGGAATACCTCGCGATCCATAATGTGCCAGCCATAAGCCAAATCTGCAACAGACAAGAACTTCAAAGAGAAAGCAAGCTCAATGAAACCAAGCACAATCTTGATGGTCTCCATCCAAGAACCAGACTTAGGAGCTGACTTCAGCCAAGATGGGAAGAGTGCAAAGAGGGTGAAAGGCAGGGCGAGAGCAAGGGCAAAACCAAACATACCAATGGTTGGTGCCAACCAGTCACCTGATGTAACAGTCTGTACCAGAAGTAAGCCGATGATAGGAGCGGTACAAGAGAAACTTACGAGCACGAGTGTGAACGCCATCAGGAAGATGCTGATGAGTCCTGTTGTGCTGGAAGCCTTGTTATCTACAGCATTACCCCAACTGTCTGGCAACTTGATTTCGAACCATCCGAAGAATGAGAATGCGAAGACTGCCAGAAGCAAGAAGAGGATAATGTTGAACACCGCACTTGTACTAAGCGCATTGAGAGTGTTAGGACCTGCTATGGCAGTAACGGTGAGACCGAGTGCCAGATAGATGATGACAATACTCAAACCATAAGTGATGGCATCGCGGATACCCTTCTTCTTGTCATTCTTGGCACGCTTCAGGAAGAAGCTTACTGTCATCGGAATGATAGGCCAGATACATGGCATCACAAGAGCGAGCAGACCGCCAACAAAACCGATAATGAAGATATAGAAGAGTGAATGGTTGGCAATGTCATTGTTGCCACCAAACGCCTGAAGCTCCTTTACAACCGGTTTCCACCAAGCCTTAGCATCATCACCATCTACAGAGAATGAAGAATCAATATTAGCTGTGCTATCTACTTTCTCTGCTACGGCAAGTTGAGCCAAAGAGTCTGCTTTCGCCTTAGCGATAGCTGCTGGATCGTCTGTCATTTCGTTAGCTTTCGCATCTTCAGGGCTGACAGCATCCTTGCCATCTACAGCAGGAGATTTACCACTATGCTTGAAGCTTGCCTCGCTAGGTGGAAGACAATTCTGGTCGCTGCAAGCGCCATACTCTAAATAAGCATCGATAAGATAGTTAGGTTTGGTGAACTTCACTTTCTGTACGAAAGTAGCGCTACCCTCGAAGAAGCGTAACTTCATCTCAAAGAGAGGGTCGAACTTTGAAATTTCATGGCCACGAGCCTGCAACTTGCCTACGAGTTCTACACCGTCAAGCTTGTTTACGTTAAAAGTGGCTGAAATAGGTCCGTCTGCGCCCAAACCTGTAGAATAGACATGCCATCCTGGTTGAATCTTTCCATTAAACACGATTTCCGCTACAGCGGTTCCATTGGTCTTGAGCGAGGTGGAGAACTTCACTGGGTTCATCATTTGCGCATGAGCCAACATTACTACTAAGAGTAACTGTAAAACTGCAATAAACTTTTTCATTTTTATTTATGTACTAATTTTGATTGCAAAGATACTAAATTTTATTTTAAATACGGCTATGAACCAAGAACGGTTACTAGTCTTTTAGTTTTTTTTAGATAAAATGCTATAAAATCATCACGTCGTCTTGGTAATATTGCAAAAAAACTGTAATTTTGTAGCCAAATTGCGAATGAGGAAAAGAAAATTATACATATTTAGTCTCTGGATAGCTACATTGAGCATCTTGCTATCTACGGTGATGACCCATCATCACCACATGGGGCGTATCTGTATGATTCAGGAGCAATGTGAGCAGGATGGCAACATCAATGATGAGCATACCGACCATCATGATCAGGAAAATGATAGCGAACGTGAGAACTGTAGCGTTCGTCAAATGCATCAGTTTGTCGTCAATTCCAAGATGGTGAAGGGTATCCGCAAGTTGCTGATAGATGAGAACCATCAGTTTATGATCCTGTCTTGTCCTTCTCTTTTAACCCTCCCTCGTCTCTCACTCATTTCTGTGAGATGGCAGCATGTGGCAGCTTCTCCTCTTGCAGAAGAAGTGGCGGCAGGCTATAGCAGACGGGGACCTCCTTCTATTTTATGATTTTACAAGTTTGCCACTTGGTTGCAAAAATCGGTTTGAAGATTCGAATGCAACTGAGTTGCAAGATTTTCTGTGTACTTTTGCCAACGGATTTTTGATAAGATTCGTAGTGTGAAATTGTATTGTAGATTTATAAAATAAAAGGAAAAAACAAACATGAAAAGAATAATTTTGATTGTCGCCGTTACGGCGATTGCCTGGGCAGGATTCGCTTTCTTTGCGAAACAGACCGGTCCAGAGGTTCATGCACACGAGGAGCATGAGCATGAAGAAGTTGATTTTGATCATATTCCGTTGACTGCCAAGCAGGTCAGCACCGTAGATTTGAAGATGGGTGAGGCTGTGGAGCGCGAGATGGATGCCACCATAGAAGCGAAAGGATCGCTCGTACTGCGTGCACAGGCGATGGGTGATGTTGCCTCTTTGATGGGCGGTATCGTGAAATCTATTTTTGTGAAAGAAGGGCAGCTTGTTCATAAAGGACAGATTGTTGCTACCGTTGAAAATACAGATGTGGTAAGTCTTCAGCGTGAGTATTACTCTGCTGCCAAGGAGTGCGAACTTGCCAAGGCTGATTTGGAGCGCCAACTTCTGCTCAGTAAGCAGGGAGCAGGTGTGAAGCGTACCTTACAGCAGACCAAGAAAGATTACCAAGTGGCTCATGCCAATCTTTTGGGTATTGGCAGGCAGCTCAGCCAGATGGGTATTTCTACTGCAGCCGTAGCGAAAGGTAAGTTTACTACTGCCTTTCCTTTGCATGCGCCTATCTCCGGCATCGTGAGCGAGATGACTGCCAGTCTGGGAAGTTATGCTGATATGCAGACTCCTCTGATGAAGATTAGAAACACCCAGGCAGTGGAATGTGACCTCAATGTCTTCGAGAAGGATTTGGCGAAGGTCAAGGTGGGCAATCGGGTGACCATAAACCTGACTAATCAGCCTGGCGTAAAACTTTCAGGAACCGTTTATGGTATGAATCAATACTTTAACGATAACTCGAAAGCCGTTGCTGTTCATGTAAAATTGGACGCGGCTAGCGTGAAGAGTTATCTGCATTCTTCTTCAGGCAATACTCATGGCGGAAAGCTTTTCGCAGGTATGTATGTAAGCGGAAAGATAGCTACAGGTAGCCAGCAGTGTCTCGCTTTGCCATCTCAGGCCATTGTGAACGCAGATGGAAAGCAGTATGTCTTTGCTCTCAATGGAGCGCCTAACAAGGGTAACTACAGCTTCTCCCGTCATGAGGTGACCACAGGCGCTTCGAATGGTAAATATACGGAGGTGAAGCTTTGCAACCATCTGCTGAAGGGCAAGAATGGAGCTGCCGGCAAGAAGATTGTAACCGAGAACGCTTATTATCTGGCTTCACTTACAGGCGAACGTAGCAAGCATGCGCATTAAGCTTTAGCTGACAGATGAATGTTTTAAATGAATCATTTTTAGATTAAAGCTTATGTTTCAGAAACTTATTACTTATTCCATTCGCCACAAACTGGTGATTGGAGTACTCTCTATAGCCCTGGCGATATGGGGTGTCTGGTCGCTGATGCATCTTCCTTTCGATTCCACCCCGGATATTACAGATAATCAGGTACAGGTCATCACACAGGCTCCTTCGCTGGGAGCTCAGGAGGTGGAACAATACGTAACCACTCCTGTAGAGATGGCGCTTGCAAATATCCCCCGCATCCAGGAACGCCGTAGCATTTCAAGAAGCGGGCTCTCGGTCATCACGCTTGTCTTCGACGATGCCGCCGATATCTATTGGGCACGTTCGCAGGTGAGTCAGGTAGTGGAACAGTTGGAGAAAGAACTGCCAAAGAACACCGAAACCGAGATGGGACCTATTGCCACCGGATTGGGCGAAATCTACCACTATACCATTCGTGCCAAGGAGGGATACGAGCACAAATACTCGCTCACCCAGCTCCGAACCATGCAGGACTGGATTGTGCGTAAACAGCTTTCCGGAACCCCGGGCGTTGCCGAAGTAAGCGGTTGGGGCGGCTATGTCAAGCAATATGAGGTGGCTATCAATACCGACCAACTGAACGCCAGCGGAGTCTCCGTGAGCGAGGTGTTTGATGCCTTGCAGCGCAACAATGCCAATACGGGTGGCAGCTACATTGAGGAGAATTCCAACCAGTATTATATCCGAGGCATCGGTGTGGTGAAGAATCTGGAGGATGTAGCCAACATCACGGTGAAGACGGTGGATGGAACACCTGTCAAGGTGGGTGATGTGGCAAAGGTTCAGTTGGGCCATGCCACCCGTTTCGGTGCCGTCACCCGCAATGGCGAAGGCGAGGTGGTGGCTGGTATCGCGATCATGCTCAAGGGCGAGAACTTCCAGAAAGTTAGCAAAAATGTAAAGGAACGAATCAATCAGATTCAGAAATCACTTCCAGAAGGAGTAATTATCGAACCGTTTATCGATCGAACCAACCTGGTGGACCGAGTAGAGGGCACCATCGCCCGCAATCTGATTGAAGGCGGACTTATCGTCATTTTCGTACTTGTTATCTTCCTAGGTAACTGGCGAGCCGGACTTGTTGTAGCAAGTGTCATCCCGCTGAGTATGCTCTTTGCCTTCGGTATGATGAAGACCTTTGGCATCGACGGAAACCTGATGTCGCTGGGAGCCATCGACTTTGGTATGATAGTGGATTCTGCGATCATCATTGTTGAAGCTGTGGTGACACATATCAATACCGGTCATTTCTCGCAGCCGGAAGTTCGTGCTGCTTATCTTGCTCAATGTCAGAATGGCGGAGCAGCAACCCCATTTGCACTGACCCAGAAACAGATGGACGAGGAAGTTCATTTCTCTGCTTCCCGAATCCGTCAGAGTGCTGCGTTCGGTGAAATCATCATTATGATTGTATATATTCCACTGATGACACTGGTAGGAATCGAAGGAAAGATGTTCCGTCCGATGGCACTTACGGTATTCTTTGCCATTCTGGGAGCCTTCATTCTCTCGCTTACCTATGTGCCGATGGCAAGTTCGCTGATGTTAAGTCGAAAGGTACATACCCGTAAAACATTCTCCGACCGCGTGATAGAAAAGTTGCTGGCATGGTACCGTCCGGTTCTCGACTGGGTCTTGGCACGTAACAAGGATGTCATCACTGGTGCTGTGGCTCTTTTCTGCGTCAGTGTCGTGGGCTTCAAATTTCTGGGAGGCGAATTCATCCCAAGTCTGGAAGAAGGTGACTTTGCCGTGGAGATGAGTATGTCGCAGGGAACTTCATTGTCGCAGATGGTGGAGAGTTGTACCAAGGCTGAAAAGCTACTCAAGAAGGAATATCCCGAGATCAAGCAGGTAGTAAGCCGCATAGGTAGTGCTGAGATTCCTACAGACCCGATGCCGGTAGAACGTGCCGACATCATGATTGCACTGAAACCGAAGGCTGAATGGACCTCTGCCAGGACTACTCCAGAACTGATGGAGAAGATGGAGGAAACCTTGAGTGCCATTCCTGGATTGGAAGCTGAGATTTCTCAACCCATTCAGATGCGCAACAATGAGCTGCTGACAGGTATCAAGCAGGATGTGGCTATCAAGATATTTGGTGATGATCTGGACGTGCTTACTCAGCAGGCAGGCAAGGTGAAGAAAATGATAGAAGATGTGCCGGGCGTGAGCGGTATCTTTGTTGAGGAAGTTGCCGGTTTGCCTCAGATCCAGGTAAAATACAACCATGAGAAGATGGCGGCCTACGGGGTTAGTGTGGATGATATCAGTGAGATATTGGAAACCACCTTTGCCGGAGCCGTGGCTGGTTCTCTCTACGAAGGCGACAAGAAGTTTGATATCGTGCTGCGTATGGATCCTTCGCTGCGCAACGTAGAGTCGCTTGAGCAATTGAGCATACCTCTCAAGGATGGTACGGATATTCCGTTGTCTCAGGTGGCAGATATTGATTATTCACCAGCGCCGGCTCAGGTTTCTCATGAAGATGGTGCCCGCCGCATCTTCGTTGGATTCAACGTGAAGGGCAGGGATGTGCAGAGTACCGTGGAGGATATCCAGGATATTCTCGATGAGAAGCTGAAGTTGCCGGATGGCTACTATTATAATTATGGTGGTGAATTTGAAAACCTGCAGAGTGCTACCAACCGTCTGATGGTAGTGATACCGATAGCACTTGTCATTATCTTGCTGTTGCTCTATGCTACGGTGAAGAATGTCCGTGAGTCGCTCTTCGTCTTCTCTGCCATTCCGCTGGCTGCCATCGGAGGAGTCTGGGCCTTGTGGCTCAGAGGTATGCCTTTCAGCATCGCGGCAGGTGTCGGCTTCATAGCCCTCTTTGGTGTAGCGGTGCTCAATGGAATTGTACTTATCGGACAGATGAACCAGATGCAGCGTGAAGAAAAGACTGCTGACAAACTGTCAGCATCCATTGGAGTTACAGAAATGATTCATCATCGCATCATTGAGAGCTGTATGGTTCGCTTGCGTCCTGTCTTGATGACGGCACTTGTTGCCTCTATGGGTTTCCTGCCAATGGCACTTTCCCAGGGTGATGGAGCAGAGGTACAGCGCCCTCTGGCTACGGTGGTGATAGGTGGTCTGATAACCAGTACGCTGCTCACCTTGCTGGTGTTGCCTGCTATCTACAAGACATTCACCAAGAAATAGGCAATTAAGACGTTAACATAAAACATTTAGGATGAACAAGAGAAAAAAGAAAACTATATTCGGGCTGGCAGCAGTTTTGATGCTGCTGGCCCCTTCAGAGGCAAAGGCTCAGCTTTTCGATGCCACCATTCCTGGCACGAAGATGACTTTGGAGCAGTGTTTCCAGTTGGCAGATAAGCAGAACCTGACGTTGCAGGCTGGACGAAAATCGATAGAACGTGCCAAGGTAATGGAAGGAACGGCATGGGATGTGGACAAGACAGAGATTGCTTTCGGACAGAATCCGGCTTCAAGCGGCGATACCGATAATGCTCTTGCATTTTTACAGGGCATCGAATTTCCAACGGTTTATACCGCCCGCCGTGGTCAGCTTAAGGCAGAAACTCAGGCAGAGAAAAGTCGTCTGGGTGTAACTAATCAGCAGATTAAGCTTGAGATTGCTTCTGCTTATTATGCGATGCTCTATCAGACTCATCGTCTGAGCATCCTTCAGCGACAGGATTCTATCCTCGACCGTTATTGCGATGTTGCCGAGAAGCGTTACAAGGCAGGTGAAGCCAGAAAGCTGGAGTTCCTTACAGCCGAGCGTTTGCGAAATGAAAACCATTTAGAGATGGCAAATGTGAAGAGTGAGGCAGAAAACAAGCAGTTGGAACTGATGGAATTATTGAATACCGATCAGCCAGTTTTGCCTGCCGAATCTCACATCATTGCATTGGAATCTCCGGTCAGCGGCACTTTCAACTATCAGCAGACTGCTGATGCGCAGTATCAGCAAGACCGTCTGAAGGCACTCGATAAGGAGGTGAAGTGCGCCAAGGCCGGTTATGCGCCATCTCTATCGCTTACGGTCCGCACCCAGGCTCTCATTTCCAGTTGGGATCCTTATCACATCGACCGTCAGCGTTTTACTGAGGGTAACTTCTTCGGCTTTGAGATTGGAGTAGGCGTGCCTCTCTTCTATGGTGCTACCAAGGCAAAGGTGAAGGCTGCCAAGAAGAATCGTGAGGTAGCAGAACTGGAGATGCAGCAGGAGCGGAGAGAAAAGGAACGTGATTATCGCCTAGGCTACAACCGTTTCCAGAATGCAGCCAAACGCATGGCTTATTATAACGGCGAGAACATTTCTAAGGCAAAAGAAATCGTTCGCCTCAGTACTGCCGAGTATGAGAGTGGCGAGATCAGCTATGTGGAGTATGCCAATGCCTTGCAGGAGGCGATAGACATGGGTATGAAGCATGCCGATGTCATCAATGAATATAATGAGGCAGCCTTGGCTTTGCTGGGGCTTTCGAATCATCTGTAAGAAACAAAAAAAGAGGGTGTGTCATAAGCCACATCCCATACGCCCTGAAAGGGCAGAAGCTCTTAGCCCAGGGCAGCGCCCTGGGTTTTAGAATAAATACAACAAAGTCGCCCTGAAAGGGCAAAAGCTTTCAATTTCAGAGCTTTTTGTCCTTTCAGGGCGTATTGGGTAATTTCAACCGTACAGGTCGAATCTTTTCTATATTTAGAACACTCTTCCGAAGATAATCTTGATGAAAGTCTTGCCTAGGATTCTGGCATCAAACCACCATGAACGATGCTCCAGGTAGTATAGGTCCATATCCAGGCGGCGCAACATCTTCTCCATCGTATCTGTGTATCCGTTATAGAGGGTTGCGTAGGAAGTAACACCAGGGCGAATCTGATACAGATTCTTATATCTAGGGTCACGTTCCATAATCTGGTCTATGTAGAACTTTCGTTCTGGTCTTGGACCAATAAACGACATGTCGCCACAAATCACGTTCCAAAGTTGAGGAAGTTCATCCAGATGGTGTTTTCTCAGAAACTTACCGATATGGGTAAGCCGCTTATCTTTTTTATGGGAACAGAGCTGGGGACCGTTCTTTTCTGCATCCACCGTCATGCTTCTGAATTTATAGATGTTGAAGGGGCGCCCAAACCGTCCGATTCGTTCCTGCTTGAAAATAGCTGGTCCACCATCTTCACATCTTACCATTATATATATTAGAAGCATAAGAGGCGAAACGAGCAGTAAGCTGATTGTTGCTAACAGAAAGTCGCCAGCTCGCTTGACGTTTCGCTCCCTAGCACTCATTCCATCTGCTATGACTTTTGTCTTAACAATACTATTTCTCATATAGAGTTATTCCATTTACTATATAAACGTAAAGTTATGCGATATATTACATTTAGCTATCCTTTTTTTTAACAAAGCAGTAACTATCCTGTTTTCGCTTCATTAGCTTCAGAATGTATGTTGGCAAAAACAAAAAAGCAAAGTAGCAGCAAGCCTTCAACCATCCATACCCCAGAATGCTACGATAAACAGCTATATTGTATTTAGCAAGTGATATCTTGCTGCTGGATATGGAATGCTTGTGGCGGCAATACACAGCCAGCGGCTGGCTGGGGTAGGAATAACACACCTTGCAATCTTTCAGGATTAGCAGGAAGAGTGCCCAATCCTGTCGCTTGCGCAAAGTGGGCATATAGTATTTTCTGCCCAGCAGTTGGGTATCATAGATAGCAGTGAGGCAACCTATTTTATTATCCCGCTTCATCATGGAGAAGGTGATTTTAGGCGGTGCGATATTGATGCCTACAGATTTTTGTTCGTTCAAATTAAAGATGATGTATGAGGCACAGGATAGAGCACACTGTTTCTGGTTCATGAATGCGATTTGTTTTTCCAGTTTATCCGGTGTCCACCGGTCGTCACTATCACAGAAAGCGATGTATCTTCCCCTGGCACGTTCTATGCTCTTGTTCCGGGCGTATCCTGCTCCATGGTTGTGGTCAAGATAGAGCACATCCACCCGGCTATCCCTTTCCTCTATCTTGTGCAGAATATCCAGAGTTACCGGATCCGTGGAACCGTCATCTGTAATCAGCAATTCCAGGTCAAGATAGGTTTGGTCAAGGATACTACTTATGCTGTCGGCAAGATATTTGCCGGCATTATAAGTGGGCATGATAACTGATACTAACCTGTTCCTATCCATTCATTCTATCCGTTTTATAGATAATAACGTCTAATTGTAATGTTTATTGTTATTCTACAGAAATTATTTTTTCTTTTTGAAGTCCTCGATACTAAATAGGGAACCTACCTTTTTCAAAAAATCAGGTGTAAAGTAATTCATAAATCCGCCAAGAGAAGTAAAGGTAAGTTCTCCAAAGTAAATCTTACCATTCTCATCAGTAGGATCGATATTGTATAAGTCAACACGCACCTCAGGAAAGCCTTGTGCCAAAGTTTCAGCCACTTCTATCATTCTCTCCAGATTTTTAGGTTTAGGCAACACTTGCCCCTGTGAATATCGAGAACTGAAGATGGCATGTTGCGGGCAAGGATTCCATTCTCTATCATAGAGCATAAAATGAATGTTTGCTCCATTACTTGAACGGTCGGAACATGTCATGATATAGTGAACCTTGCCATTAAAGCACCATATTTTATAATCTGTCAATGAAGATTCTCCTTCAGGTATAGGTAACAATTCCTCAGCAATGACCATAGGATGGATTCCCTTGTATTGTGGTTCAGCATGAAGCAGACCGATATTCTTGCGATGTAACCATTCATCTATGGTCTTGACAATAGCAGCTTGCTGAGTTGCAGAAAGGATACTTTTCCCTCTCACTGCAAGATTAGTACCTTTTCCATCGCCATTATTTGCCTTAAGAATAAAATTCTCAGGAAGCTGGTGAATGTTGAAGTTGCTCGCATCGTCCCAGGCTCCATATATTTTAACAAGACTATCGCTAAGCCCCTTTTGCTCAACATAATCTCTAACCTTGTATTTATCTGCTAGTTTCGTCCATTGGGTTGTATCTGAATACAACTTTGCCCATATTATTTTCTCGTTGAGATTCTGAGGATCCCGTAAGTTCAGTTTCTTCTTGAAAGTGAGGAGATATCTCATCTTCAAGAGTAATTCTGGATAGTGCTTGCCTAAAAAATGGCAAAAAGCAATCACTGGGGCAAAGAGGATTCTTCCCTTTCTTGTTGAAGCTGGATGTATCATATTTATTATGTTTTATTTTTTCTGTATCAATTTATTATAGAATGTTCCGGCTATTCTACTGAGATAAAATAGCGGATTGCGATGAGTGAGATGCTGAAAGTACATCGTAGTATATTTTGTGCTTTGTGAAAGGAACTCATATAAATTTATGATGAAGTTCGTATTGCGCCTACCTGCCGATTGATGTCTTTTCCTAACATAATAGATGCAACTAGGTGGAGTGATTCTCACATGTTTGATATTCCAGGATATATCATACATAAAGATAGAATCTTCGCCCCGCTTTATATGCATATCAAATCGCTGATCATTGATGCAGTCTATAGGAATTATCTTACAACATGCAGAAGAGAAGAAGCTTCGATTGGCGTAGCAACTTGCTTCTTGGGTTGGTTGATAGTTCTTATATGCACGACTCAGGAAGTGCTTTCCGCTAACTTCCTTTGTCTCTTCATCTACTTCTATCACATTGGCTGCAACAATACTATTAGCATTGGCTCTAGAAAGCAGTTCCTCAAGATAGTTGTCTGAAACCCAATCATCATCATCAATGAAACAGATGTATTGACCTTGAGCATGATCCAAGCCCAGGTTTCTTGCTCTAGACACTCCGTTTGGAGTTGAGTAGAGCAGTTTGTTAGTAAATGTATATTCGTGTAATTTCTTTCTGATGTTACTTTCATAAGGTTCTCTCTCTCCATTGAGCACAAGAATCACCTCAAACTCATCTTTCGATAAAGTCTGATTCTCTAGACTGTCCATGCACTCCCAAAGATAATCTTTTGGAAGGTATGTGGGTATGATAACGCTTATCTTAGTTTCCATTCCTATCATCTATTTTGCATAATTTACTTCAATACCTCCTATTTCTGCGGCAATCTGCGAATAAGAAGAGCCTACGCTTCCTAGAATCTTCTTAGTTTTGCTCAGACAAAATAAGTCTAATACTGCAAATTTCATTCCTTCCAAGGAATTGCGGTCTGGATCATCCATCAGCGTAATGATACGGTCTGGATATTTTTTTTTCAAACATTCCTTCACTTCGTCATCATCGCTTGCTACATAGAACCTGGTATTGGAATTCTTCTTGATTTCTGCATCCATCATGCTTGTGAATTTCTCTAAAGGTGAAGATTGAATGGATACCACGTTGTCTGTTCGGCGGATGTGGACACCGATGGTACGCTCAGAAAAGCCAGCCACAATTTCGTCTATTCTGTTTTGAATATCATCCTGTGGAACAAACATTCCCTGTATGGTATATTTTGTACACATCGGATAGCATGAGATGAGAAGAAATGAGCGTGAATAGCTCATCTTTAATTTTCTATATATTTCACCATCTCGATAGATGCTGAAATTGAACACGTTTTGTTCAAACAGTATTTTCAGAAGAGGCCATCTTATGAGATAATCCTTTTTGCCTTTGATATTATATAGCCATTGCTTGTTCTCTACCAGCTTCACATCATCATGTGGAATCGGTTTGAAAAGTTCGCTATAATCAGCTTTTAAGCCCCGACTATTATTCCAATAAATAACAGAAGGTGCATGATAGTTTTTTGCTATAGCCACTCCTGTAGCAATAGCGCGCAAACGGTTGCATAGTCCTCCTGTTGGTATAATCTTAACTTCCATGTTTCGTATTCGATGTTGTTATACATTCTTAATTGTCTTTCTGATGGCATCCAGGAAACCATGACCATATTTGGTATCTGGTTCTACATAGTTGCCTTCTCCCCATTCATTCCATGAGCGGAGAAAAAGTATCATTCTCTGTTCTGGCTTGTTCTTGATGAGCTGAAGTGCATCCTCAATATGATGTTTGAAGTTCTCTGGAGTGGCATTCACATAGATGCCTTCATGCTTACCAGCTCTTGGTGTGCGGTCCCACTGTGGGAAAAGAGTGGGGAACACGTTGTTCCAATTATCTTCCGGTGAAAAGAAATGTTTCATTACCTTAGGATAATCATATTTCAGGGCAGGCATAACGGGGAAAATTTTCTGCATAGCTTTTCTTGCTATGCGCCAATATTTACCCATGTATATCATCTCGCCTCTTCCTTTCCCCATTGGGTTGATTCCATCAAAACCCAGTTTCAGAAATGTGTTATAGATGTCTGCACTGCTTTTCAGATTTGGCATCACACGCTCTAAGGTGGCATCTTCGTTCCTTTTGACAGTGGTTGTTGATGCACACATGGCAACAAAGAAAATTCCTTCAAGTCCATTCTCCTTTGCCATTTTTCTCCAGAGTTGCATAAAATGACGGACATCCTTGAAATGATATGGGTCATAAATCAAGAACAGTGGTTTGCCATCTACAGTAATGTAGCGATGGTCTCTGAATGCTTTGAGTACATAGTTGAAATGAGCGATGTAATCTTCATCCCCGGGATACAGTTGTTCGCAGATCATCTGGTTATCACCTTTGTTCACCCATGTTCCTGTTTTCCAATCATGGTTGGCCCATGCGAGACAAAACGGGAAGTCTGGTTTGCCGGAATCCAGTACCTCATCGAAAGGACGCTGCAACAGGCGCTTTCCGTTACCCATCCAGTAATGCCAGTAGCAGAACCCTTCTATACCTGCTTCGCGGGCCAACTGAGCCTGCTGCTCTCGAGTCTCTGGCAGGCGAAGGTCATAGAAGCCTAAATCTGCCGGTATTCTAGGCTGATAGTGCCCATGAAATACCGGACGAGCCTTGGCTACATTCGTCCATTCTGTGAATCCTGGTCCCCACACCTTGTCGTTTTCGGGTATCGGGTAAAACTGTGGTAAATAAAAAGCTATAACTCTTGCTTTCATCATATTTTTATATTTATAATCTCACGATATCACCTAATCCATAATGAGGTAAAGCGAGATACATTTGGAATATTGATAATAATACTAGGACTGTTATTCCCATCCATTTCTGTTTGAATGTATATACGATCCCTGAAAATAAGAAAATGTTAACGATACAGTATAACTGACTGATTCTCAAAGCTAGAACTGGGAGAAAAGCCAAACTTGTATGCAAGAACAGCCCTAGTGCCACTATTTTTATTACAACATTATAGTTTTCATTGAAGGCGGTGATTGTCTTTCGAAAATATAATGTGTAGTAAAACAGCATCACGGAGACAAGGTGTACAGGATCAAAGACATTTATGTTTACTGTCATTTTTCCTTTTTCCATTGCCTGCTGGTAGATGGCTAGTTTGTTGCCGATAAGTGGAATATCAGTATTCAACAGCATACTGATACCACCGAAATATATGAGATAGCTTAGGGGGATGAGTAACGCTATCATTATATTTTCTTTGCGGTTGAAATCTTTATTGCCAAACATGAGTGTTGGTAGCAGAGCTAAGGAGGAATAGTGGAAGAATGAGCCAACTATGATCAGCAGTAATGCTTTTCTTTTTTCTTTTTTAGCTATGTGGTACACAGCCAACAAGAATAAAGCAGACACAACTCCAGCTCTGATTTGTGTCATTTCATGCAATACAAAGTAGAAACTTATATATAACATCATTGGCACGAAAATGCATTGCAAGTTTTTTTTGAATGCATATAGCTTGATAGTGACACCTAGGAATGCATAAACTAAAAACAAAAGATGCACATTATCTGTAAATACATTTAGAACAGCAGATATGAGAGTAAACGATGGTTCTACCATACCCATCTCGGTACTCTGATAATAGTGATGGAAAGAATATTCGTAATTTTCAGAATCAGGATCCAGACCTATTTCGCGTAATCCTGCTATGAGAACCATAACGAATCCCATCAAGATATATAGAAAAAATCTATATCGCTTGATGTAATCTTCCAGATAACAAAGTATAATCGTTATCAAAAGTACTGATAGTAAAATGTATCCCATAATTTATTGTTTCCTTTATAATACTGTTTGCCTTTTATTCACTACCTTATGAATCAGTGAATGCAATAATTTTCGTTCGGCTTCCGAAAAGCCCCATATGTATATCAATATTGACATTACCATAACTGAAGAGATCACGATTATCCCAAATCTTTGAAAACCTGCTATCGGTAACTGCAGCAAGGACAGTTCCAACATACTCGTTATGCCCAGTATGAAGAAGGCAGGAAGTATCAGATGTTTATAATAACTTCTCAGCTTCAGTTCTGGAATAGCTTTTCTCAGCATCACCAATCTTATATTATGAGCTATCAGACACAAGACTATCATTACGATAAAGATAGTATAAGAAGGACTGTCTAGTATAAACAGTCCCCAACAAACAGGAATGTTCATAATGGTAAGACTTTCTACATATAAACTATACTTTCTGATCTTTCCTGTAGCTTGCATAATGATAGTTATCGGATTATGTAAAGTCAAAACAATCGTATATATAATATAGAGTCTGCAAAAGACTATGATTTCCGGAGTGCTGTATCCTAACCAGAATTGCAGTACATATTCCATTTCCAACATCAAAGGTATTGCAACCAAACACAGCAAATACAAAATTGCCTTATTGGCATAAAAATAAAGTTGCTGCATATATAGCATATCCTGGCACGAATAGGATTTAATTAATGTTGGTCGGAATGCAACAACTATACTATTGCTCAACGTGTTGATGGCATTGTATAATTGGTTGCCAATACAAAATGCAGCATTTACCAGTGGACCAAAGAAGATATTGAGCAAAATGATACTTCCCTGAGTCATGCCCATTCCTGACAAAGCACCATAAAATGTCCATCCAGAGAATGATATCAATTCTTTGTATAGTTCCTTGTCTATTCCTTTTGTCGTATATCTGCATTCGATGTATTTGCGAGAAGCAATCAGCATATAAACAACCATCACTAAGCCAGATTCCATCATCATGGCGCCACTATATAAAATAAGATGATCGATACCAAACATACAGATCAAAGCCGCAATCATCAATTTTATTAAACAATCTACAGAAGATACGAGTGCATATACTCCCATATCTTCATTAGAAAAGATTGCTCCTATATATGGTATCTGAAGCAAGGTAAAAACAAACGAGAATATAGAAAACTGGAACACCCAGCTTGCAGCAGACAGCCTATCTACAGGTATTGTCATTTGTGTGGAAACGAACCAATTTCCTACAAGTCCAAGGACAAGGATTGTGATAATCGAAAACACAATAACTAAATTCATACTGGCAGAGAATATTCTGGTTAGCTTTTCCTTCTCACCCAAGCCTATTGCGTAAGAATAGAATCGCTGCGTAGCCATCGCTAGAACACTGCTGATACAGGTGCCAGTAGTAACCACACCTGCCACAGCATTGTATATGCCATAATCCTCTGTACCAAGACCTTTCAGAACCCAGCGCACAGTATAGAGATTGACAATGGTAATAATGAGCATTCTAGCAAATAGCACCAAAGTATTGGTGGCTATTCGCTTCGAATGGTTACTATGATTCAGTTCATTCATATTCCTCATTATTATTATTTCTACTCTCTAAAAATCATTTTTCTAATTGAATATACAGTCACGACGATAAAAGCCAGAAAAGTCATTCCGAGAACAAACAGCATTCTCTTAGGTCCTGCCGGCTTCAATGGAACGGATGCACTCTGCAGGGTAGTAAAGGCTGGAGTCTGCATCAGAAGTTTCGCCTGAGCCTGCTGCACCTGAGCCTGAAGACTCGTGTATGTGTTGTAAAGCAACTGCATCTCATTTTCCATATCGTTGGCTTTCAGGCGGTAACTTTCCAATACCACATCCTGATTGGCATCTGAATAACTGCCATACTGCTGTCTGATGCGCTCATATTTTGACTTGGCATCACTGCTCAACTTCTTGTAGTACTCTAAGTCTTTCTTTGCTTTCTTTGTACGATAGTCGGTGATGAAATCCTGAAGTTTAGCCTGAACCGTATCAGCAAGGGTTGCACATATCAGAGGATCCTGATCTTCTACGGAGATAGAAATCACATAGTTCTTCTTATCAATATTACACTTGATATTATCCATCATCAGCTTGACAATCTCATCCTGTTGCTTGGTTAATAGAAAAGGATTTGCCTTCTTGCTCTTTACCCCTGTTGTATCTGGTTCAGCAAACCATTTTCTTACAGTTTGAATTCCTGTCATCCACCAAGGATATTTATGATGATTGGCAAGATAATCATAATAGGTAGTATTGATACTTCCATCCTTAGATTTCACCTTGACATCAAACATACCGACCATAAAGTCGTTGGATTCTATCAGCTCAGGGTAGAGTTCCGGGAAAATGGCATCTCCGTTTGCAGAGTTTCCTCCTATATCGAAGCCGAATGAAGAGGCAATATCACCTAATGAACTCGAACTGAAGCTTGATATTTCCGGAGCCAATTTTGCCGTACTTGTATAATACCTTGGCACACAGAGGATGAGCAGGCAAGAAAGTACGAAGGTGACAGGAAGAGCGATAAGATACTGTTTCTTATGCTTCTTCATCTCCTTGGCTATTGCCAACACATCTATTTGTTTGAGATGTTCTTCTTTATTTTCCATTGTTTACCTTGTTTACAAAAAACTTGCTAATCTAATTCTTATATCTTATATAATGTAACGCATGTATTGTTGAATTATTGTATTTTGGCGAATTTTATCTTTCCGATTCAGGTTTATAGCCCGACTTTTCGTAAGGAATGTTAAAGTAACTGCAAAAACTACAATAAAATGAGTGTTTATGCAGTTTTATAGATAAAACATTGATATGAAGAAAGTTTTCTGTTTAGTTTCGCTTTGCTTCCTCACTGTAGCGTGTCCGCAATCAGTGAAGGCGCAATATTATTGGCAGGAAGATGCGGAACCTACAAAATTAAGACTCGATAGTGCCCTGGAATACCGAATAGATATGCAGGCTACTTTTTCAAAGGGCAAAACACCACTTTGGCTCAATGCCAATCGGTATGGTTTAAGTTCTCTGAAAGAGGCGAATGCCTATCTAAGAGGCAGTTTGATACGACCTCTATCCACAGATGATCAGCGCAGATGGGGAGTAGGTTATGGTGTAGATCTGGTATTGCCCACTCATTTTACCAGCAGGTTTATTGTGCAGCAGGCTTTTGCAGAAGTAAGATGGTTGCATGGAGTGCTCAGTGTGGGTGCTAAAGAATATCCGATGGAATTGAAGAACCAGACGCTTTCCAGTGGTAGCCAGACGCTGGGCATTAACGCTCGACCTGTACCGCAGGTAAGATTAGCCTTGCCGGAATATTGGACGCTACCTATTCTTAATCATTGGGTTCAGCTCAAGGGACATATCGCTTTTGGAAAATTTACCGATGAAAACTGGCAGCATGATTTCACCCAGCGCAAATCCAAGTATTCGGAAGGTGTGCTCTATCATAGCAAGGCTGGCTATCTGCGAATTGGAAACGATGCCACTTTCTGCCCTTTGAGTGTAGAGTTGGGCTTGGAAATGGCAGCACAGTTTGGGGGAAAGCCATACACCTATGATGGAAATGGCGGACTCAAATGCAAGGCTACAGAAGGTGGATTAAAGGGAATGTGGCATGCTTTTATTCCTGGCGGACAAGATGATGGTGAAGGTCAGTATGCCAATATTGCCGGCAACCAGTTGGGGTCTTGGCTCATGCGCATCAACTATAATGCTGATACCTGGAAGTTGGGCGTTTATGCTGATCATTTCTTCGAGGATGACAGTCAGATGTTTATGCTTGATTATAATGGTTATGGCGAAGGAAAGGAGTGGCAGAGCAAGAAAAGCCATCGCTTCTTTATGTATTCCCTCCAGGACATGATGCTGGGTGCGGAACTGAATATCAAATATGGCAGATGGATTCGTAATATTGTATTGGAGTATATCCATACCAAATATCAGAGTGGACCATATAACCATGATCATACAGTGAATATTCCTGATCATTTGGCTGGAATGGACAATTATTACAATCATAGTAACTATACTGGCTGGCAGCATTGGGGACAGGTAATGGGTAATCCGCTCTATCGTTCGCCAATCTATAATACAGATGGAAAGATAGAGGTGAAGGATAACCGTTTCATCGCCTATCACCTGGGATTCGATGGCCAGCCTTCCGATAAATTCGGCTATCGTGTACTCGCTTCCTATCAGAAGGGCTGGGGAACCTATGTCCTGCCATTTACCAAGAAGCATCATAATGTAAGCTTCATGGCAGAAGGCAGCTACCACTTCTTGAGAAGATATACGGTAAAGGCTGCTTACGGAATGGATTTCGGCAGTACAGAGATGTTGGGACACAATAGAGGATTCCAGATTACCCTGACAAGACAAGGTATCGTCAAGTTCTAACTTTATGAAAGAGAAAAGATAATGAAAAGAATAATATATTTGATAGCAGCTATCTGTTTGGTAGTGAATTCCTGTACCATCGAGACGAGCGATAATGGAGATTTTGATGGATTCTGGCATCTGGAACGGGTAGATACGTTGGCTACGGGCAACTATCTCGACCTTTCCAAGGAACGAGTTTTCTGGGGAGTGCAGCATAAGCTGATATCTTGTGCCAGTATTACCGCCACGAATATGTACAGCTTCCGTGGCTATTATTTCCGATTCGAACAGACTGGTGACAGTCTGATCCTGCATTCGCCTTACAAGAACAACTGGCATCAGGATCATGGAGAAAATGGTGGTGATATTCCTGCAACCGTTGTGAATGACAGCATCAGAAGCTATGGTATCAATAATCTGCGGGAAGCTTTCTACAAAGAGAAGCTCAAGGGCGATAAAATGATGCTCCGCTCTAAGATGTTGAGGCTATACTTCACTAAATTCTAGATTCTCTATAAAATATTTGTGTTTTTGAAAACTTCTGTGTATTTTTGCACAAAAAATAAATATTAATATAAGTAAACAAGAAAGGAGTTAATTATGAAGGAAAAGAAATTAAAAGCATTCGCTCTTCCTATTGAGGAGTTTGAAAAGAAATATCCTGTTAGCTATTCGATAGTTGTACCAGGAATTCCTGAGGGACATGTGGCAAAGGTAGTTTCTGTACGCCCTTGCTAGACTTTTATAATCTCTGTAAATATGCAAAAGACTACCAATACGATTATTACGTCAGCCAAAGAGGCAAATGAGGCGTGTATGGTTCAAGAAGTATCTTGTATGACTAAAGAAGAAATTCTATCTGGTTTTGACAATGCCCTCCATGAGCTGAAATCCTATCGGGAAGGAAAGCTAGAGCTTAAAACATTGGAGGACTTGTTGAATGAGTTGTAAGATTTATACGTTTCCTTCTTTTTGAAAGGGAAGCTAAACGATAGAATAATGACTGGAAGAAGGATTTCGAAAATGAAAATGACCGAAAATGACCATGACCGGAAATGACCGGAAATAAATAAAACCGCTCCACCTATTTATATATAGGAGGAGCGGTGTGTCTAACTTACTTTTTATCTGTATCTTGCTTTCTGCTTTCCTGCAGCTTACATGCAGCTCGAAACACCGAGCGAAGTGGCTATTGCGGTGAGAATGCTAATCGCAATCTGAATCACCATTTTCCAAGTATCCTTCTTCATTGTTTTAATGTTTAGTTTTTAATGTTTAATTCCGTTAGGCGTTCCGGCGGATTTGCAATCCGCCGTTAAAAAACGTCCTAACCTCTTTTAGCTTTGCGGATTTGCAATCCGCATCAAGCAAGATTTACAAACTTACGTTGTCGCCGCCG
>OMAP01000005.1_pt1 | contig 137791 bp, 168 predicted proteins | sample 1644691 | NCBI WGS metagenome assembly OMAP01 (sample SAMEA103958141, study PRJEB25191) | human gut metagenome | biome: human-associated habitat [ENVO:00009003]; feature: intestine environment [ENVO:2100002]; material: feces | place: Germany | collected 2013/2015 | reverse complement strand
AGCTCTTTACTGCAATTGAGATTGCCATTGAGATTGCTTGCGGATTTTAGGGTAAAAAGAAAATATATATAGGTTGCTTTGATACGCAAGAAGAGGCTCATGAAGCTTATGTTAACGCTATAAAAGAGATTTGATATGCTTGAATTTGATAGAATATACAATTCCGACTGCATAGAAGGAATGAAACAAATAGAGAGCGGGAAAGTAGATTTAATTGTTACTGACCCACCATATTGTATCTCCTATAAGACCGGATGGAGAGCAGACGACCATCGTTTCTCTAAGGAAATACTCAATGACGATAATGAGCAATTGATTATTGATTATATGAGCGAATGCTACCGAATTTTGAAGGATGATAGTGCTGCTTATATCTTCTGTAGTGCCAAGACCTTGGACTTTTTTATGCAACAAGCGAGGCACGCAGGGTTTACCATTAAGAATGTGCTCATTTGGCGAAAGAACAACCATACGGCTGGAGATTTAGAGGCGCAATATGGTCAATGTTACGAGCCAATCTTGTATTTGAATAAAGGCAGACGAACCATAAATGGCAAGCGTTTGGAGGACGTATGGGACTTTGATAGAGTTCCATCAGATAAATTGGTACATCAGAACGAGAAGCCAATCCCCTTGCTTATGCAATGCATTTTGAAATCATCGGACGAAGGCGACTTGGTGTTTGATGGTTTTATTGGTTCAGCAAGTACAGCTTTGGCGTGTTTGAGAACGAACAGGAAGTTCATCGGTTTTGAATTGGATGTTGATTATTTCAAGGTGGCGCAAAGAAGAATTAAGGAAGAAATGTTTAATCAAAAAGATATGTTTGGATATGATGGAACTGAATAATATATACCAAGGAGATTGTCGAAAGCTTTTGAAACTGATTGATAGCGATAGCATAGACCTCGTATGTTCCGATGTGGCTTATCCGGTTCAGTCTAGGGGTGGCTCAGGGAGTATGGGAGGATATTGGACGGAATCTCAAACAAGAAAGGGCAAGATATTCAAGAATAACGATATTGATATTTCGGACTACATCAATGATTTGTACCGGATATTAAAGGACAGGTCGCATTGCTATCTGATGTGTAATGATTATAATTTAATGCACTTTCTTGATGTGGTCGGAAAAAGTGAGTTCCATTTTACCAAATGCTTAATATGGGATAAGTGCGCAAAAATATGTGGCCGCTATTATATGGCACAGAAAGAGTATATCATCATGCTACGCAAAGGTGGTGATAGACCGATAAATGAATGTGGTACATCTGATATTCTGAGTGTTCCTATTCCAACGAACAAGCGCAAGGATAAGGATGGTTTGATTAATCAGACTGAAAAACCAGTAAAGTTGATGGAGATACTAATCAGAAACTCGACAAATGTTGATGATGTTGTTCTAGACCCATTCATGGGGAGCGGTACAACGGCAAGAGCTTGCGTAAACCTTGAAAGAAAGTATATAGGCTTTGAAATAGACCAGCGTCAAGTAGATTTTGCCAATAACGAATTAAAGAATATGAGTAGGCAGTTAAGTCTGTTTTGAAACTATGGATATGTGCAAGGTGTTTTGTTGCAATCCTGTTGTAAGAAATGGGAATAAAGAAACAACGGATGCTCTTATAAGAGCTATGAGAGACGAAGCCTTAAAACGAGGGTTGGTACGTGATGAATTGATAGATTTTTGCAACCAATTCATAAGAGAGGGCGAAATCAAAGCTTGTATAGAGCATTTGCTAGATAATTTCAAACGTTATTTTTGGAGGTATCATTGATATGAGAAGAAGAAAGTTGAACAAGTCTCCAGTGCTAGGCTTCTGCGGATTTGTTATCGGTTACGAATGCAAGGAAAAGGGAATAAAGCTGATGGAGTGCGATAAGGCGCAAGCAGATGCAATCATAGTTCCTCATCACTTTTCACACAAGGTAACGAAGAATAGTTGCTTGAATCTTTTGGTATTGTATAAGGATAAGATAAGGGGTGCAATGCAAATAGGGTATGGAATCCGACCGCACATCAAGACTGAAAAGGGCGAAGTGTTGGATTACCATCAAGTGAGGGAATTTGACAGAATGTGGCTGTCTGATGATATGCCAAAGTTTAGCGAGACGATTTGCCTATCTCTCTTGCATAAGTATATTAGGGCAACACATAAGGAAATCAAGTACCTTATATCTTATGCCGATACGTCCATAGGTAATAAGGGAACTATATATAAAGCTGCAAACTATGAGCATATTGATACCATTAAGGCAGATTTCTATGTATTACCAAGTGGTGAGCGTGTGCATCCGGTTACTATGTGGCATCGGCACAAGACAAGAACATGGGAGGTTCTAAAGGAACTATACCCAGGAATAAAAAAGGCAGAAGGGTTTCAACTTAAATTTCTGAAGAAGTTATGAAGAAAAGAAATAAATGTATTCCTTGTCATTTGCATCCAGATCCTGAGCATTGGTTTAGAAAAGGTCAATCTTGGAAGGCGAAGGGCGCTTATGAAAGCGAGGATGATGCTTGGGAGTTTCTGAATCAGAATCCGAAGTTACGGGCACAAGGTATGGCGGTGTATCGGTGTAGGATATGCAACAAATATCATATAGGGCACAAGAACAACAAATAAAAAATATAAACAGCAATGATAGTAATAAAAATCAAAACATGGAAAGACTGGAAGAAGGACTTTCTTGATTGGGTGCAAGAACCTCGACGCAAAACTTGCAAGGATTTTGTAGACTATATGGAGGCTTTGCAAAATCGTGTTCTCTACAAAATAATAGCCGATACTTGCGATAAATACGGCAATATGCGTGAGGGGCAAATCCAAGACATCACAGAAGCAGTCGAAAAATGCGTGGCTGAGTGTGCTAAAGAAGCACGCAAGTTAATCGATGAATGTCAGCCCGTAAAATTCTTCTAAGGCTGTAACTCTCATTACAAGCAACACAAACTCTACACAACAAGCGCAGTCAGCGTTATTTTAAAACATAAATAGTTGAAAATATGAAAAAAGAAGATAGACTTAAAATATATCGCAAATACGATGGTCATTGTGCTTATTGCGGCAAGAGTATAGAGTATAAGGATATGCAGGTTGACCATCTTGTTCCGAAGAATCGAGGGTGTTACTCTCGGTGGAGCAACAAGGCGGGAAAGTTTGTCGTATCCCATGGCGATGATTCCATGGAGAACTATATGCCATCTTGCAGGTCTTGTAATCTTCGTAAGCGTGATATGAGTTTGGAACAATTTCGCTCAGAGATTACTAAACAGGCTAAAGGATTGCTTAATGGTAAGGCTTCTTTCCAAGTAAAGATGTCGCTTGCTTATGGGTTAATCGAAGAGCACTTTGATAGACAAATTGAGTTCTACTTTGAGAAATTTAAATAGTTGAGAATATGAAGAAGTTTAAGAAGTCGATAGAGATTAGCACTGAGAATATTTCAGACGTTCTTCAAGTGCCAATTGTTACAAGTTTATACAAGACTAAGAATTTTAAAAATCCTTGTCTTGAAGGTCGTAGCGTTCCTTATGATACTATAGCATTGATGTATGTTCATATCGAAGGCTTTGATAGCGATTTTTGTATTGACCAAGGCAACATTCTCGCTCTTGATATTTGCGATACTTGGTATGCTTTTTCGAGGCGTGGATGGGATAAACATAAAAACGATGAGGTATGAAGAAAAAAGGATATTACGAATACGACCAGCCCATTTACCCACACTTATTGTGTGTTGGGGTTGGGTTGCAGTTTGAGGATGCAAAGAAAGCATTCTTGAATAATGATGGTACGGATATTGAAAAGTACGATTTTTTTAATGGTGATGGATTTACTTATTACGGACTTCACATAAGAGAAACAGGAAGAAAGTGCGTTCTTGTTTTATTCAGTAGCAGTAAGGCTATGCGTATGAATGTAATTTGTCATGAGGCTAGTCACGCTTGTGATGCTATCGAGGGTAATATTGAAATGAAACATGGTGGAGAACCATCTGCCTATCTGATAGGTTGGATAGCATCATGTATCAATAAGGCTCGTTTGGGAATCGTAGATAAGGAAGAAAAATAGCCCAAAGGCAAAATACCTATTTGGGTTTACCCCATCACTATATATAATAATGTAGTGGTGGGGATTTTTGTGTTAACGTCAGCAAATTATTTGTTCATACTATTATAGAGTGTTAAAGGCTATAAGAAACACATTAAATAATTTGCATATTTCGAATATTCTTTGTATCTTTGCATCGTAATTAAGAAATAAAGGTTACTAATTAAAAATGGTGAGACACACCACAAAAACTGTAATAAGAAAATGAAAAAGTTTTTTGAAAACTTATCTGAAAAGTTTAATGATGCGGCTTTTGAGGCGCAGCTTGATGATTTTACTTGCGAGTTTGATGCTATTAACAAACCTGCTGAAATCGTGGTGTCCGTTAAGAGTAGAAAGGTTATCCATTCATATGGAAATATTTCTTCTTATCCATATTACAATGTAGATAAGATTAATATCTATAATGAAGACGGAGAAGACGTGTCTTCAAAATATCCTTTGTTCTGCCAAAGAGTTAAGGATTGCGTGCCTTCTTATAAAGATGTAGAGAATGACTTGATGGAGGCAAATATGAGCGATACCGAGCTTTATTTCGGCTCAGAGGATAATTATTTGCATTACAAGTATGGTAACTAAATGGTTTGGATATGGAGTACGAAAATAAGTTTGTAGGTCTTTCATCTGTAATGAGTCACGACCTTGAAATATTAAGGTATGAACTAGAGTATGGATGGAAATTGGCTCTTATACCAAATGATGTGTGGTACAACTAATTACTTTTAAAATTTCAAATTATGGCATATTATAAAGTTAGTGTAGATGTATCGGATTTATTCGATGATATGCTCGTCCATGCACAGAAGAGTTTTCTTATTGACAAGTTTTGCTCTTTAGCAACAGACCAGCAGATAGAGGTAGTAAGCGAAATGCTGGAGAACCTAAATGGCGACCAAGTAGCTAAAGTTATAGAAGACGCTTTCGATAACTTGCATGAGCAAGGTCAAGAGCAAGTAATCAACTATGTGAACGAATAAGGCTATGATGTCCGATAAACAATATAGAGTTGCTCGCAAGGGTGTTGTTGAGCAACTTAAATTAGCTCAGAGACTACATTGCAAGCACATGGAGCAGAAGTATAAAGTGGCTTTGGAGAAGTTAGAGAAACGCTTCTTAAAGCCGGATGCTGTGGGCTGCTTCGATTTGGGCGCAAGGGTATCAAATAGTTATTATCATCTTTAAATGGTTAAGGGTATGGAAAAAGATAACTATTTTTTTAAGCTTTTATTTATTCTTTTTATATTAGGAATTTTTGCTTATATGGGTATTAATGATAGGTCTCATAAAGGTAAAACTTTTTGGTATGAAGTAATAGATAAACGAGAGTCTGTAGGAAGTCACTTCTCAATTATTAACAAGGGAGTGAGGACAGATTATAATATAATATTCAAACGAATTGATAACGGAAAGCTGTTCCCATGTAAAGATGTGGAGTATGGAGACTATATTCAATATCAGTTAAACTACAAATACTCCATAACAGAGGAAGATATGCAAAGGCTTTCAGGTATTTATAATAGGGATTTCTATAAGTAATAAAAAAGAGAATATGAAGAAATATAAATATACGAACAAAGAGGAAAGACCAATACCCAAATATAAGAATGGTGATATTGCTTGGTATATTGATGGATGGTTTGATGCCCCACAACGCTGTATAGTAAAGGGATGCTGCAACGTATCTTGGTTTGAGGGGAACGAATTTAATTCATCGGGTTGGTGGATAGATTATAGATACAAACCCGACCATTGTAAACGAACCGTACAGCATACAATTAGAGAAGAAGAGCTTTTTGATACCGAGCGAGAAGCTTTAATTGCATTGTTCGAGCAGTTTAAAGAAAAAGTAAAACGTAAAGTAGAATTCTTTAATAAAGAGTCAAAAAAGCTTGGTATTAAACAAGAGTTGCGACTGCTTTAAAAAGGGTAGGGGAAGTTATTCTTCCCCTATCTCTTTTAAACCCAAATCTATTAATAGCTTATCCAATATCTCATTCACGTCATTACGGAAACTTCGGTAAGTAACATAATAGAAACTGATGTTTTTGTAATCATGGCTTACATTAGAACATGTACACCCCAAAACCTTAGCGATTTTTTCTCTTAACCCTCTTCTCATTTTAGAACCGCCAAGGGCACTAGGAGAATAAAGATAAAGAATAACAAAGATAAATTGCTTGCGTACCATTGTGGAATTTCGTCCGGCATGATAGCTCATAAACTTATCGTAAATATTGCCTACTTGCGATAAATCTTGCATCAATGGAATGGAAAGACTTATTTCTTCCTTGGATAAGATGGCCTTAGTTTCTCTAATCCATTTTATGCGTTCCATGATTTTCTTTAGATTCATTTCAATGTCTGGTTCTTTCATTCTTTTCTATTTTTAATCCAACATTTCATAGACGAAGTTAACCTCGTCTGCATCTATTTGTTTCCTAAACTTTTCTATGTTAGAAACTATCAACGAGCAGTGCTCAAACGAACTCTGCCCATTGATAACTTTTTCTATTCTTGTTATTCGGTATCTCATTTTATTTCGATAAGTGTTAAAATACAATACCCCAATAAATCTTTATAGCTGTCTAGGACTGGCTCTTCTTTAGCATCCTCGTTCAAAGTCAGCAAAGAGCAAATACGATTAATCTTCTCTTGCAAATGACCGAAGGCATACGGATAACCATCTTTAGCAAAACATTCCGAAAATGCGTTTCCATACCGCTTATTTTTGGTTTTGAACAATTCGATTTGCGATTCGATGATGTCGTTATAATCTGAAATAATATACCAAGAGAGCGTAAGCAAGGCTTCCATCGCCATTACGCTGATATGGCTTCGTAAGGTTTCTTTGTCTTTAGAAGATGCTCGTATCCCATACATAAGACGAAGGAAATTGGCTGCGCTTGAAAATAATCCGAGCTTTCCGAAGTCCTCCCTTAGAGATGATACGAAAGCGGCATTATCCTTGCATTCAATCATGTCTGCCAAACGTCTTATCATAAAGATATACTTGTTAGCATATTCGCAACACCCATTGTTATTTTGTTCCACCATGTCCGTATCCTCCTCCACGATTATTTTCCATATTCAACTCTCCAAGTATGCAATCTGGATTTTCTACCTTGCGGAATGCGCCCTGGCAAACACGAGTGCCTTTCTTGACTACGAAAACATAATATTCGTAATCTGAATCTAGTTTGAATTTGCTATCCTTTGTCGGCATATAACGGTCGGAATTAACTCTATAAAGCGCACCAATATCGTTTCTATAGTCTTCATCGACCAGACCTAGACAAATATCAATGTCCGCTCTAACATTAGTCATGTAACCAACTTGTGTTTCGTTCTTGCCAATAAAGGCCACATCAACTTCCATACCTTTGTCAGTAAAGCCAGAACGTGAACGAATATCCAAGCCAACACCTTTAGGAAGTTCAATTCCTAAATGTAGGTTGATGTGACCTCTACCCATTTTCACCCAAGGCATATTCAACACTACATCTTGTGGGCAGTAAAAATCAACTGCCGCTGCATTACCTTCCTTATAAGGAACACTACCACCTCGCAAGTCAAGTACATAAGCCTTGCCTTGTGCAACTAACTTTTTTATTAACTCCTTATCCATTGTATATAAAGCCTAAATCATTTAAAGTTCTACAATTCTTAACCAGTCCTTTTGCCCATAAATTGCGCAACTCAGGTAACGGGTCTTTTCCGTACCTATTCTTTATGGTTGCTAAGGTCAAGATTTCCGGTTTAATATGTTTATCTCTTTTCTGTTGTCTTAGCTCCTTCAGAATATTCTCTAAGTTCTCCATTGACGAAATTCTCCATTGTTATATTGTCAACCCCAAATTTATCAGCAAGATCATCGTTCCCAATAATCAGCCAATTAGATTTGTCTTTTAGAAAATCTATACTCTCGGTGCTTTTTGCAGCATCAACAAAAGTATCATCAATATTATCAGTAGAGCAATATGGAACTACCGCATTAACTGTATACATAGCAATTTCGTATGAAATAACCGATACCATTTTCTTGAATGTTATATCGCTTGAATACATTACTTGGTTCTTGTCATATCCTAAGATGTTGACACGGACTATATTATTATCTGCTTGCAACGCTCTAAAGAAATCGTGCTTTAGCTGAAAATCCGTAATATCTACAGGATGCTCGTTACCCGATGGAATACTTATAATATCCAACAGGCTTACAAAAATAACTTTTTTATTCATTGTCTTCATCTGTTAATAATTTATCTATTGTTTTTTCTAATTCGTCTAATCTTAGAGTATAATCCTCTTCGTAAACGCATGTCAATGTAGAAATAAAGAACTTATCATTATCTGTTCTCAATTCAATCTCCATGTATTCCTCGTAATAGCTATCATATTTAATTGCTATCGAAAAGGAGTTCATGTAAGCTGGATTAAACCTCCTCTGCAAAGCTTGTGCTCTCGTAAACGCAGCATTGAATTCGTTTGTCATGGTTCAATCTTTTGTGTAAGCATTTCTCTGTTCTTTGCCATTGCATCATGGAAGCCTAAATCGTATCTGTCGGTCTGCTCCAGCTCATAGTTCCGCTTTATAAGTTCACTTGTCTGATACGAACTCTTTGCAAGTTGAATCTTAAAATAGACAAACTCAACAAACATAGCCATAAAGCAAAGAACAAAACCGATAATTACCGCTGCCTTTGTGTACTCCTTGCAGAACCTTACAATACACTTAGCAACCCAGCATGTTGTACTAACTATGCCTACAAGTACAAGGTAAGGAATTCGTAAAAGAACCTTGCATAACATACTCATAGTACTCTTCGTATAAGATGCGAAATCCGTACTCGTAAAAACTAACTTTAACTTCTTCATATTTTAGCCTATTTAATGTTTATCAAAAGTCTTTTGTTAACGAACCACAACAAATCAATACCATTCATCATGCAATATCCGCAAAGCATGCCAATCAAGATTATTATCTTCTTGAACACTCGGTAATGTGTCATTTCAATCTTCAGCATAGACATCATCAAGTCTTCAAAGGAACGGTCTCTCATTGAATCTGGGTCTAGCCTCAACGATTTGACATTCATCTTGTACTTATTGGCCATTGAGAATAATATAATAGCAAACTCTGCTAATTTGTCCTCTAGAGTTCCGGCAACGAGTTTAGAATATATTTCTATCGTACCACGTCCATTAACATTTTCATATTCCCAACGTTTGGCGTTGAAACGACCTTCGTATTTGCGCATTTCTACAATAGCGTCAATTACGTTGAATGTTTCTGCTCTTTGGGTCTGGCTAGCAACATCAAAGTTGCAAGCCTCTATAATCTGTTCTATTTCTGCTATCTCCATTTTATACTATTGAATCTAAGTCAAAATCATTAGAAGGAATGAAAGCCACATGGTCTTTCTCCCTTGTCATCGTTTTCTCTCCTGTTCGCACGCAATTAATTTGCTTGGGATTTTTATGTCGTACCACAAATGTTCCAAAGCTGCGTATCATAACACGGTCTCTGTTGCGCAACGATTGCTTTGTGAGGTCTATGAAATAATTCACAATGGCTTGAACATCATCCTTGCGGAACTTTTTGCCATTTACATCTCTAAGGTTCTTAATGATTGCCTTGACAATTTCTTCTTTCTTCATATTCTCTAAGTTTTTTATTCCCTAAACTTCTAATCAAGTCGTATGGGTCTATACCATATTTCTTAACGAAACATTCTCTTAGCTTGCATATAGCCTTAAAATCTGCATTTGTTGTATTCTTGACTATCATATAAGCTGAGTCTAATCTAACATCAGCTTTAGGAGCTTTTACCCGAAAAATCTTGTTGCCTTTCTCGTCTTCGATAAGTTCTATATTAACTTCCTCGCCCTTAGCTTTTTTTCTTGCCGCCCATTCTTCATAAGTGATGGCATTTTGCTTGATAGCCTCATCTTCTTTAGCCTCTTTCTCTTTCTGTATATTTGCCTCTACTGCTTTTATGGCATCTATACGATGGGAACAGAAAGTATTCAAGCTCTTTGTTATAACTTGCGGATTTGGCTTCTTGTAGAATTTCTCAAACTTTCCGGCAATAAACATCTTGAAGAAAGTAATCAGCTCGTTCAGATTAAGGAAATAATACTCATCCTTTATAGCATTTGCAGTCATTATCTTGATATTGTCAGTAGCCTCATTATTTACAAAGCCACAAATACCATAGACATCAGAAACCCATGCTACAAGCCATGTTATTGCACTTCCTTCTCCATAACACAAGTCAAGATGGGTAAGTGTTGGTGCGTTGCTTTTAAAAGCTTTCCCGATTGGCATCTTACTACCTACTTGGCTTGATGGAGAGAAAGACATTAGAACGTTATCGAATGTTCCGTACTCATTGAATATTCGTTGCTTTTCTCTGTTGATTGAGGCGCTGCACGAGGTCGGCTGATTCTTGGTAATAGCCTTGCTCTGCGTCTTTATTAGTCCCTTGCTTTCTATCATCATAATTTCCTTCCAATACTTTAACAAAATTATTTGGTCTCATAATCCAATCAAAACTCGCCATCCATCCATTACTACCATTAAGGAATGAAGATGCTGCCGCCTTGTCAATCATCAACTTCATCTGCTCACTCCCATATTCTTTAAGCCGTGAATTAATCATTGACTTTCTCTTCGAAGTCAGGGCATGAACAAGAGGCATTCCTCTTCCAACGATAACCTTATTGAAATATTCGCAAACCTTCTTTGCTTTATCATCCACTTGTTGTACACTAGGGACGTTGTTCAATGCTATTCGTTCAGGTTCGTTCTTGTGTGGTTTAGATTCTTCACCTTCAGCAAATTCTATGTTGTCTTCATGCTTCCAAATAAAGACTTTTCCGCTACCGATAGATAACATTTGTTTCTCAAATAGTCCATCAATAGCTTTTTTTGTCTTTGCCACCGACATACTTGTCTTTTCCGATAATTCTTTGTTGCTCCCATACACATATCCGTCTTTGTCAGCATTAAATGAAAGACGTACGAAAGCGACTAATTCATCAGCATCCAAGCTACACGCTTTTTCGTCTAATTTTACTATCATATCTTAAAAAAATGCATTTGTTAATTGTTTATTTCCACTCATTATTACCCACTTCCCTCTGCCGTTTTGGTCTAGCAATTTCAAGTCTTCAACTTTTCCGAATCTATCATAAGTACCGCAAAGGTCAACAAACCAAGGTTGTTTTCCTTTCGATAGCCTAAGAAGTCTTCCTACAACTTGATAGTATTGCGCTAAAGAGCGTGTTGGCTTTGCATACACTACAGTATCTAACTCCGGATAGTCAAAGCCTACGACCAAGATTTGGCTATTTACCAGTACCTTAGTCTGCCCATTGCGGAAACGCTCGATGATAGCCTCACGTTCTTTAGGAGGTGTCTCTCCGCAGACCATTTCGCAGTTAGGTATGGAATAGGTCAGCATCTGAGCTTCTTTAACGAACTTGGTAAAAACCAAGATGCCTTTACGTTGTCCACCTCGTTTCGGATTAAGTAATCTATTGACAACACTAACTAGCCATCCGTACAAATCCACACGTTCATATTCTTGTTTTACACTTTGGTCTGTATAATCACGGCAAGTTGAATTTAGCTGCAAATTACCTTCATTCCATTGTGGCGGTGGACAAGAGTAATAGTTTGGCAGACAGATATATCCGTTCTTTGCCATATCCTCAACTTGAACATAGTAAATAAGCTCCTTGAAAATCTTGTCTCTACTTCTTGTCAGAAACTTCAGTATGCTACCATAGTTCTGATAGGAATACAGACGGAATGGTGTTGCGGTTAGACCTATGACCTTGCTCTTTAATTTATCAAGAAACTCCTTATACATGCCGGATTCAGGTTTCACTAAATGAACCTCATCAATCAATATGTATTTGAAGTCAGTAAACAATTCGGGATGTCCTTTCACGCTACCAATTGTAGCAAAAGTAACATCGCTGATTTCTTTTGATTTAAAGCTAGCGGAATAGATGCTGGCATTATCAAATCCATAAGAACAATACTTCTTGTAGTTTTGTTCCAAAATTTCCTTAGTAGGAGAAAACACAAGCACTTTATCTTTGAGCCTAGCAGCTATATCTGCCAAAATCAATGATTTGCCCGATGCAGTAGGGAGCACTTCCAGAGCGTTCCAGTTTTTCTTCTTATCCAAGAAAAACTCAACCGCCTTCTTGCTTGCCTCTTCTTGATATGGTCTTAATTTAAACTTCATTTCACAAATAATATGAAATCACTTTTGTTACTATATAGGAATGCACAAGTCTTATGCATAACAAAAGCCAATAGAAAAATGACCTTACAGTTTTTATGGTGTGTCTCACCAAGACGATTGCAAAGGTACGAAGAATAATTTAATAATGCAAACAAATTAGTGTCTATTATTACGGCTATAACATTATTTAAACCTTATTGATTATCTTTTTCTTCATTCATTTTCAGAATTAGAGCCGCATAGTATTTATAGAGTTCCTGTAATTCAAACACCGACCAATTCTTTGCTTGATGCTTCATTACTTCCAGTAAATCGACTTGTTGTTCTCCGAGCCGCTTTACTTCTTCCATATCTAAAGGAACGTGAGGATGCTTTTGCAAATAAGCCAATCTTCCAAGCTTCATTACTAAATTCTTTCTATAACCGATAAGATGGTCAGAAGAGAATCTGTTGCATCGTTTGCATTCCGCATTCTGATTACGTGTATCAAAGCGCAAACTCATATGAGTTCGTCCGCAATAATGCCCATTGTCGGCTTGGTCGATTGGCAATATTCGTCCACAACTGATACATCTGAAGTACTTATAGTGAAACTCTCTAGAGTCTCTCATGCGGATATAAACCGACATAAGCCTATCTAGTTTGTCAACCCACTTTTGCTTCTCGCTCCTTTGGTGTTTAGGCTTCTTTCCTCCTTTGTTAAATCTATCATAATATCCCATAATCTTTATCCTTTATCAAACCAAAAGTCATAGTTGCTGCTGTGGGGGTCGAACCCACAACCTTTTTCCGATTTTGGCGGACGTTCTACCATTGAACTAAGCAGCACCACCCCATAGGGGGATTTCAAACTAATTAAATAATAAAAGCCTTACTCCTTTGGTTTACCCATATGCAAGAAAACATCCATGATTGATGTTTCCTTAAGGCTTGTAATATTGTAATCAATCATAGTCTTACCCATAATCTCATCTACATTCTTACGAGCCTTCTCAATGGTATCACCCTGCACAAGATAACGAACCTTGGTCTTCCTCTCCTTGCCAGATTTTTCGTCAATAGTAATCATGTTAATACTGCAATCGTAGTATTTATCCTCACTATCTACCTCTGAAAGGAACAACTCAGAGAAACCTGCTTTCTTCATAGTGACAATCTCCATATCACCATTTGTGTATACCGCCATTTCTTCTGTAGTCTTAGCCTCGCATTCTGACCATGACAAGGCATCTACAACATATTGCTCTGTAGTTTTAGCGTTCGTTCCGTCTTCTAGAGTTTTCTCATAACGAACACCTACGATAAAATACTTTCCTGTTAATGATTTCATATTCTTTCTTTTTATGTTAGAGAATGTGGTATCGGTGAGGCTTGAACTCACGGCCTAATGTTTAGGAAACATTTGCTCTATCCAACTGAGCTACGACACCAAGCATCCTATAAAAACTCTTTATTTAATTCTGCTTGCCTCTCCACTTGTGTCTGCCATACCATATAAGCATGGTCTTGTGGAGTAGGTATGTATAATCCTCTTTCCATAGAGCAATGATGAAGCCATCGGTCTATACATAAAGACATTTCTTCTTTGTCAAGGTCTGGTATGTGCCTCCAATATTGGAAGGCCTTACCTTGTTTATTCTCACGCTCCCTAAGAAAAACATCCTTATTTACACGTTTGAACTCTTGTTCGATATAGTCCTTAGTATATCCTTCTTCGATAGCTACGTAAGTGATTGTTACCCACAGATAAGCATTCTGTTGGATTGTCCTAGATTGTTGCCTCTCTTTAAGGTCAACAACAAAGAACTTCTCATTATAATAATCACCTTGTAGTTTCTTGGCTTTGGTTATCATAGCCCTGGTTCGTTCCTCGAACTTTTCAAGCTCGACCGGATTCAACATATTATATACCATCTTTCTTTAATGAAAGGTGGAGAAAATTAATTCTCCACCATAATAAGTTTAAAATGGCGCATCAGATGTGTTAGTGCCACTCGGCTGTGCTGGTGGAATTGGTGCTGAACCTGCGGCTGGAGCTTGTGGTGGAAAAGGATTATTAGCAGCAGCTTGCATGCCACCTTGTGGCGCATTGTTCTGTGCTTCAATCTTTTGCATCTTGTAGCCACGAACAGATGTAAACCAGTCTGTTGTGCCATCCTTCTTTGTTCCTTGATATGATTCAACGTCAAAGAATACTTCAGCAATATCCCCGACATTAAAACCATCCGGTACATGTACATTCTTACCACTGAATTCAAAGATGATGCGCTTTTCGTAGCCACGTTCACCTGTCAAACCATCGAAACGTGTTGCATCAAGCATCAAACGTCTCTTTTCAAATGGTTCTTTACCTTGTCTCTGAATAGACTGAATGCCTTCGATAGCAACAATCTTACCTTTATAACTATTAGCCATAACTTAAAATATTTAATAAAACAATAATTTATCCAACTCTGTTCAAGGTCAAACTAGGCTTTACCTTAGTTACCTTTTTATACTTTTTCAATAGATGGTTGTAAGCTTCTTCGTCATCCGCATCAAAAGCCTTCGTGTCTAACGTAACCCTCTCAGAAGCAGACTTCAAGGAATAAGTGTAAATTGAAGTTTTATAAGATGTGAGGTTGTCATTTGACATACCATCAAAGATAGCTGCCTTCAACTCCTTTTCCTGTTCTTGCAATTTAGCAATGCGCTCTTGAACGTCAATGAGTGCGATTTCGTTATCTATAATGTAATAAGGTGTTTTTGTATCATCATTATACAAACGACCTTCTTTCTCGCATCGGAACAATTCTTTAACATCACTCGCAGGTCTTGGCTTGCCTAATGGGATGAGTTTACAGATTGTTCCACGCTTCTCGTCATCACGCAACCACATACAACATATACGTGTAACCTTCAGATGAGGATTCAATGTTTCGAAACCGAACTTATACATCGAGTTCTGCCAACGCACATACTCCTTATTAACGGAATAAGTACCCTTAATATCCCAAATCTCAACCTCATCGTCCGGTGCATCATCCTTGTGCATCACCAAGTCGATTGCACTTGCATGGTCTTCTCCGATTCGAAGGACATATTCGCTACCTATAATCTCATATCCATTCTTCTTGATATAAGCGACAAAATCCTTGACACTCTCTGAGGCTGGCTCAATACCCAATGAAGCAAACAACTCTACCTGCTCATGGATAATAGTGCCTTTTTCGGCAGCTTTCTTCAATACCTCTTCGCTTACGTTAGAGTACATATTGGGAAATACATACTGATGAAGCATACCTGTAATGCCACTTAATTCACGACCATCATAAAAGTATTGATGTGTGGAGTCCTCATAAAGAACTCCACTGTTATTCAATTGTATCATACTAATCTTGATTTAAATTGTGTCAACTTAGCTAAGAACTCTGCATTCTTTTGATATTCGGGATAAGCATCATAAACTGCTTTTAAATCCTTCTTGCTCTGTGCGAGTTCCATCTTTCGTAATGCACATTTGCGTTTAAACTCTTCGGACTTCTGAAGGTCTGGGAATCCGTTCCAAACTCTATCTACGTCCTCCCAAATTTGAGCTTGTTGCAATTGTGGATAAGCATATTGTTTTTGCTCATTAAGATTTTCGTCTTTTTCTTCCTCGCTCTTTGGGGCTGGTTCAGAGTAACCATATACTTCTTTCTGCTCATTCATCCATTCAAGAACTTCTTGTTCTGTCATGCCGCAATACCAACGCACAATGTTATTCTCATCTTGAATAATAAGTTTGGCAATACATCTGTTTGTATAACCTACATATCCAACATGGAAAATTGTCTTCAACTTTCCGCTTTGAGAATATTCGGTGTTTCGGTTGAGGTTGATGAATATCTTCTTGGGAGCAGTATACAATTCTCGACCGATACCTAAACAAGAGCATGCACGCTTGAAAGAGTCGCTAGCTTGGCCTTTAACGGCTTCGGTGTTACTTGGCGTACCAACATCTTGCTTATCTATCCAACCGATACCTTCTTTATAAACGGAAACCGTACAAAAGAGGTTCTGACCAATAAGCTCATGCTTACGTTTCCAACCATAGATGCCGAACTTCTCATCTAATCGTCTCATATCACATCTTGCGTCCTTGTAAAGCAACAAGGAACACCAGTCCGGTGACTTCTGATTACCACCTTGACCGACACGGACTTCTATCTCATCCGCATCAAGGAGGCGAAACTCATAATCCTTAATTTCTTCGCTCTGCCCTTCTACAGGCTTCGCTGCCTTATTCTCTGCCATAGTCGTATATTTTAAATAATCATTTTCTTTATCTGACAAGAAACAACAAGTTCATTGATTTCTTTGAGAGAATAATATCTAGGTGAGTTCTTACTATCACCTACATATTCTTTCATTAACCTATTCTTGACCCATTTGTCAATCATCTGCTTTTCGAATCCTTTTGATGCGAGATAGCATTCGGCATCCTTTCTGCGTATCCTGTCGGAACGCAACCCCATTTCAAATTGGGCATCCATCCGTCCCGCTTGAAATGCGACTGATACTAATTGCTTAATCTCGCTTAATGACATATTCTTTCTACAGTTTTTATGGTGTGTCTCACCTTTTTATGTAATATTACAAAAAATATATTAAATTTCTTGCAAGTTACGATATATTTATGTATATTTGCAACATATTTAATGTTTTCGAGTGCAAAGATAAGAAAAGTATTGCAAACATGCAAATAAAATAGTGCTTAAATATACTATATTAACCTTTATTATCTTTAAGCTCTAAATATTTACATAAATTAAGTTACACATGCGCTTACTGCGTATTAAATTTTAGGTTATGAATAGTGCATACGAAAGACTGAAGGCTGTAATCATTGCTTTGGGTTACACTTCAAATGAAAAATTCGAGGATACCGTTGGCTTAGGACATGGCTTCGTCAGCCGTATAACTAATCGTGTATCTTCCAAAAGCTTGCAAGCTATAACGAGAAAATTTCCGCAGGTAAATCCAAGTTATATTAGGACGGGAATGGGGGAAATGTTCATCTCTTCACCTATAAAGGTAAGCGAAAACGAAAACGCAAAGACTAGACTGCGTGAGTATCTTAAATATAAAGGAATTACCAAACGAGAATTTTGTGACAAAGCTGACGTGGCCTCTAACTTTCCTATCATAGGGAAGAATGGTGTATTCACGGCAAGAGTATCTTATAGAGTGAATTCTAAATTCCCAGATCTTAATATGGATTGGCTAGCTAATGGAGCTGGCGAAATGTTGCAGCCGGAGGCTAATATTGAGAAATTCAACAACTACAAAAGCAGAATAGCGCCATTCTGTACAGAGATGGGAATTAGTACTACATTCTTCTTGCGGAAATGTAAGAGCTATACCAGTGCAATTAGCAGATTGCCGGATATGCCTAGCGAGACTTTCTTGAAGAATATCTCTTTGGCTTACCCTCAGCTAAATCTGAATTGGCTTAAGACCGGAGAAGGAAAGATGTTTAACGATGACATCAAATCGAATATCAATTCAAGCGTCAGCTTTGTTCCTCTTGTTCCACAGATGGCTTATGCTGGTTATCTCAGCGGATATGCAGATGATGTATATATATCATCGCTCCCAACAATCCCTATTGTAAAGGAAGATAAAGAAAAGTACGTAGCATTCGAGGTAAGCGGTGATTCTATGGATGATGGCTCGTCTAGAGCTTATCAGAATGGAGACATCGTTATATGTAAAGTCTGCCCTGACTACATGGTAAAGAGCAATGGACTTCATATAGACGGAAAGGAATATATCATAGTTCATAAAGAAGGTATTCTGTTGAAGCGTATCATTGACTTGGATATGAATAATGGAAAGCTTATATTGCGTTCCTTTAATCCTACTTATCGTGATTTAGAGTTGGATTTAGCAGATGTGAAGCAGCTCTTAGTTGTGGAATATCAGCAGAAAAGGAAATGATAATGTAAAGTATATTTGTATGTTCTGTGGAGTAGGCTTGCATAAAATGTCGCAAAATTGCCGCAAAATGATTATTCGCCTATAGCGTAAGTTGCTATTGTTTAGTCATTTTATTGGTGTTCCGTATAACAGCCTTCTAAGCTGTGGGTCTTGGGTTCGAACCCCAACGGAATCACAAAAACGTTAAAGAACAACGAAAAAGAACAGAGAAAATCTGAAAGAGATGCGGATGTAACTCGCTTATTCATAAGCAGTTATATCCGTATTTTTGGTTTTGGGTGTTACCTTTCACAAATGACTGATAACAAATAGCGTTCGTTGACTGGTCTATGCTGAAAGATGGTGTAACACTCTAACAATCAGACCATTTGGCTATTTATAACATTTATGTGTAATTTGGGGTATGTTATCAATATGTTATCAGCCCCGTAAATTTATGTTATCAAAATGGCTGGAATTAATTTAAGTGTTATTCACAATCGGTTGAAGAGAGGAACCCCACAGAAGGAGGTTTCGGTGGAATTGTGCTTCAGTTACAAGGGGAAACGCAAGTACTTCTCTACTGGTATCAAGGTTACGCCAAACCAGTGGTCTGACAACACGAAGAAGGTTATCAAGCGTAAGGACTCCAATGAACTGAACGCTTTGCTGGAAGCTTACAGAAGCAGAGCGTGCGACATCATCGAAAAGTTAGTCAAGAAGGGGAATTGTGAACTTGATACCGCAATCTCCATGATGAAGGGCGAAGATGAGACGTGCGTTTCCTTCATCGAGTACTGCGAGAAGCGTAGAAACGAGCGCAAGGTGTGTGAGCATACTAAGAAACGCTATGATGTGTTTATCGGGTTCTTGAAGTCGTGGGGTAAGGTCAAGTCGTTTCAAGACTGCAATGTTTCTAAGATTAGAGCGATGGATGAGTTCCTTCACAAGCAGGGTAAGGCTCAGTGTACCATCTATGACTATCACAAGTATCTCAAGCTTTTCATCAACGATGCGGTCATTGATGGCTATTTGGAGCAGAATCCGTATAAGTTCCTTCCTTTTCAAATAGGAAAGGGAGAAAAGCAGTTTGTTGACTGTATCACGGAAGAGCAGTTCAATGCTATCAAGAAGCTTGATATTGCCACTCCTCACATTCAGCAGGCTAGAGATATGTTTCTCTTTCAATGCTACACCGGTCTGGCATACTCTGATCTTAGGTCTTTTGATTATGCCAACTGCGAGGAGATAGGAGGAAAGATGTTCTATCATGCAAAGAGAACTAAGACTGATACGGATTTTGTTTTCCAGCTTCTCACGCCTGCCGTTGACTTGATGAAGAAGTACGACTTCTGTCTGCCCAAGATTTCCAATCAGAAGTATAATGACTACTTGAAAGTGATAGGGCAGATGGTTGGGATTGCCCGCCTTCATACCCATATGGGAAGAGCCACTGCCGCCACTCTCTTCTTGTCTAAGGGTATGCCCATTAATATTGTGGCTAGGGTTCTAGGTCATACAAGCTTGCGTCAGACAACAAGATATGCCCGAACACTGAGCAAGGATGTGCAGTCTGCCTTCAATGAACTGGAGGGTAAAATGTAACGATAACAAAAAAGCAGAGCCTAATGCCCTGCTTTTTTCGTATCTATAGGTATCAGCCTACAAGACTCTTGCGGTCTTCGACTATCTTGCCGTTGTTCTTCTCCAGGAGCATATCACGAAGCTCCTTGGTGATGCCCTCTTGCACTAGCAGCTTGACCTTTGCTTCTGCCAGCTCCTTCAAGAGCGCTTCATCGGTTGGCTTGTCTTCCTCATAGAACATGGTTCCTTTGCCTCGTAGAAGCCAATCTGCCGACACATCTATGTATGTGGACAGAATCTTATCCACAAACTCTAATGACGGCTCCTTTGTACCATTCAAATAGTTGTTCGTAGCAGCTGGTTTTGCACCGATTGCTTCTGCAAACCCTCTGTTAGACAGTCTGTAATGGTCTCTTATCACATTGATTCTGTCTCTTAATCCTTCCATAGCTATATGTTTATAAATGTGTAAATAGATAAATTAAATATAAAATAATGTCTATAAGCTTGGCTATCTGCCTATAATTATATATCTTTGCATCCGTGATTCAGACAACGATTCATCGTTTCTTTATCATTTAATGTTTTACGTGTGCAAAGATAATAAAAAGTATGGATAAAGTGGTATATAAACCGAAAATTTTGGTTAGAAAATCAAAAATCGGCAAAATAGCTAAGTCAGTCGGCTGTTGCAATGCGGCAGTTTACGCTGCAATAGCATATAAGACTAATAGCGAGTTGGCGGCAAACATAAGAAACGTCGCCTGCAACAAGTATGGTGGAATCCTCGTCAAGAAGTTCCCCGAACTCGTAGAAGAAAAGTTATAAGCCGTTGGACTTTTAGATAAACTTTGTTTTTAAAAGTTGTGATTTAACGTTAGCGCCCCCATCCTGCGTGAGCAGGGTGGAGGTTACTTGAAAGTATTACATTTCTATTTTATATTGATAATGTATAACGTATAATTCTTTTAGTTCATAAAAGTTAAGCGAATCAACTTAGGCATTCTCGTTCGTGAGAATAGGAGTGCAAATCAGGCTTGAGCCAGTCTGCTCGGTAGTAGAGGAAGACCTTAGGAGCCAGTCAGCAATTTAGCAGGTTTTCTAGCAAGGGTGTTCAACTCGCCCCAAGCCCACACAAGTTTTTGTGTTTTGTTATTATAAAAATGTGATGTAAGGTGATAAAAGAGCGGTATATGTCAAGTGGCAGATATTTCATTATTTGCGGGTCGAAACAAGATGCCACGAACCAGAAGGAAATAGCTTTGGCGGCTATTCTACCAACACCTTTCATTTTAATGACAATCGCAAAGCTATCCCATTGCCCCTTCGGTGGGCATACGATCATTGACTTATTGGAAAAATTAAGCTGAAGGATATTAAGTCTTTATATAGGGTAAGCGAGGACGAAAGCAAAATAATAACTGATTGCTTGTTAGTATTACAAAAATCCTTCGCAAGCCCGAGCGGTGAGCATGGCTCTTAAATTCGTGGTAGCGCACGATGCCGCTATATTGCAGAATAGCTCAGTTGGTTAGAGCAGGCACGTAACATAATGAGTAAACCCTTAACATATTCTTATCAACCGTGCGACCTGGTCGTGGGTTCGAGTCCCACTTCTGCAACTTTTCATATTTATCTGAATTAAAAAGCAATGCCCCCCTGTTGCAGCGGCAACATATTGGGCGGAATTTGAGTTTTTTATCATGTCATGGTTCCTGCCAGTCCGTGAGGATAGGCAGGTTATTTTCAAACTTAAAAACAATAGCGTATGCTTCAATTATTCACGACTCGGTCCTATCAAGAGCGAGTGGACGATATATACAAACAGCTCGAAAGGAATCCGTGGTGTCCGCTGGAGATTTTTGAGCTGAAAATCAGAAAGATTAATATGCTCAACTCACGTATCAAGAATCTCGCAGCAGATATGGGACGTGAAGAGGGCAAGTACAATACACTATAATATATATAATAAGGTATGGTATTAAGAAGATACAAGACCCTAAAAAGGACTCCAATAAAGAAAACCCCTTGGGATAAGCCCAAGAAGGAGCAGGAAAAGAAGAAGGCTAAGGGTATTCATTCCAAGCAATCCTTGGTGAAGAAGCTTGATCGAATCTTCCAGTTATACATAAGACTCCGTGACGTAAACAATCAAGGAGTATTCAGATGTATATCTTGTGGTAAATACAAGCCGTTCAGCCAGATGGATGCCGGTCATTTCATCGGCAGAGCTTCGATGTCACTACGATATTGCGAGACTAATGTGTTCGGACAATGTCGCTACTGCAATCGTATGTTGAATGGAAATCTGCTGGACTATCGCAAAGCCTTGGTCAAGAAACTGGGAGAAGACAAGGTGGAATGGCTGGAGAACACTAAGCACTCCACCAAGCAATACTCCATCTTTGAACTTCAAACACTCATAGACTACTACACAAAGGAAGTAGAGAAACTTAAAATAGAAAAGAACTATGATGAATGGAAGTGAAATCATTAAGAATGAAACAATGACCTCGCTAGAGATAGCCGAGGTAACGGGTAGAAATCACAAGGATGTGATGCGTTCTATCAGAGAAATGGAAGAAGCATGGGTTAAAGTCAACGGGCGCAAGTTTGCGCTGGTTGAGTATAAGGATGCTAAAGGTGAAATGAGACCATGCTATTCTCTCAGCAAGACTGAATGTTTGTACATCGCTACCAAGTTTAACGATGAGGCAAGGGCAAAGCTGATCCTCCGCTGGGAAGAGCTTGAAACCAAAGAAGCATCCCTCATCAAGGTACCTACAACATTCGCTGAAGCATTGAGACTGGCAGCAGACCAAGCAGAGAAACTTGAAGCACAAGAGAAAATGCTTGAAGCCAGTTCAAAGGAGATTGTTGAACTGAGTGGTACAATCGCTAACATGCAGCCAAAGGTTACCTATGTTGATAAGATTCTTTCCAGCAAGGAGACCGTAACAACAACTCAGATTGCCCAAGACTACGGGCAATCAGCCAAGTCTTTCAATATCCTTCTTAGAAACTTTGGAATTCAGCACAAAGTAGGCGGTCAGTGGATTCTCTATGCCAAGTACCTTCCCAATGGCTATGTTCAGTCAGACACCATTCCTATTGAACACAAAGATGGTTCGTCCGGCTCCGTCATGCACACCAAGTGGACACAGAAAGGAAGACTCTTCCTATATGAAGAGTTGAAAAAGCATAATGTGTTACCATTGATTGAGAAATAAAATTCAAACAGAATAGATTATATATGAGTAAATTCGGTACAAAGATTAAAGTAGAGTTAACGGAACATGGTTGTTTCCCGACAAAGGCGTATGAGACGGATGCCGCTTACGACCTTCATGTAGCAAAGGATATGGAGGTGGCTCCTTACGCTCGCTATTACGTTCCGCTCGGGTTCAAGATTCAGCTTCCAGCCAATGTGAAGATGCTGATCCAGCCACGCAGCGGTATGTCGGGCAAAGGTATGCAGCTTGATGTGTACTTCCCATCTTGGATGAAGGGCGGTCGCTTGGGCAAGGTAAGAGAGAACCTTGATGTGGTTCTCGGCTTGATAGATTGCGGTTATGGCGATGAGGTCCACGCAATCGTGAAGTCGGGCAGATGGAAATGGAAGAATCGCATTTTGCGACTCCTCGGTTTCAAGTTCGTTCTCCCTTATAGCTGGCGCATTTGCCAGGGCGCCTTCACCTATGTTCCAGATGTAAACTTGGAACTTGGCAAGGTAACCGGCACAAGAAAAGGGTTAGGTTCAACAGACAGTTAGTTAGTTGTTTTCATATATGCACTTTCCTGCCCATTTCTCGGGTAGCAACCGGGCGTGGGCAGGTTTTTAGAAAGGAAATCATGAGTAGAAAGAATATCAGACAAAATTACTTCAACCAAATCAGAAAGGTTACCGAGGAGGTTGACAAGGCAGGAGAGCACGGCAAGCATTTCCGCTGCATCATCCTTATGGGTGATGCCAGCACAAAGCAGGGCTTCTCCTTTCTCCACGCCTCAGATGGAGATTTACAGCAGCTACTTCTTCAAGCTATGCGCAACAGCAATGCGTTCACCTATGCAGCCGCTTGCGCATTCGAAGCTTACGATAAGGAGCTGAGAGAGAAACAAGAACAGAATAAAGATAAGGAAGATGAAGAAGATAATCATTAAGAAACTGAGACTGCTCAACTTCTGTGGCATCCGTGATGCCGAGTATGAGTTTAGCGAGAAACTTACCATCGTGTCGGGTGGCAACGGACGAGGAAAGAGCACGATTTCTAATGCAATCATGTATGTTCTCTTCGGTACGGATATGGCAGGAAATTCACTCGACATCAAAACCTTCGACAAGAATCACGAGATTATCAAGGAGATTCCTCACGAAGCAGAACTCACCCTGCTTGTGGATGGCGATCAGATTGTATTGAAGCGAAGTCTTTCTGACGCTTGGAAAGGTGACAAGTGCACCAACACCTACAAGTACTATGTGAATGGCGATGTTACCACGGCAGGGGACTTCAAGAAGGTAGTAGAAGATATTTGTCCGGATTCCATTTTCCGCCGCATTTCTTCGGCAACGAATTTCTGTAGCCTTCCTTGGCAGAAGCAGCGTGAACTGTTGGAATCACTTGCTGACCAATATACTACGCAGGATATTACGCAGGGAGATGAACGATTCGATTTCGTGGTCGAGGAACTCAAAAAGAAGACGATTGCCGACCTTATCCACCACATCAAGTATAAGCGCAAGGAAGTACAGAAGCAGTTGGATGCCGTTCCAGTCCGCTTGGCAGAACTCAACAAGTCTCTGCCAGAAGCGCAGGATTGGGATGCCTTGTCTGCCGAGAAAACAAAGCTCAACGACAAGCTTGTGGAACTCGCCAATAAGATGCAGGCTATCCGTATTGGCGGTGCCGACAAGGTAAGATACGATGGAATCCTAAAGAAGATTGAATTTGCCGAGAAGCGCAAGCGCAATATGGAGCAGGGTGCCATGAATCTTGCCACCGAGCAGGCTACCAAGCATCAGAGCGATGTGATTACTGCCAATATCGCAGTAAAGAAGGCGCAGAATCTGGTTGATGATCTGAAAGCAACGATGAGGGGCTATACAGAATCGGAGATTCACGCCAAGGATAAGAAGGAGGAATGCGAGCGCAAGGTGGTGGACATCAACAACCGGCTTGATGAACTCTCCAAATCCCGATGGAGCTGGAATGCCGAGGATGGCATCTGTCCTCATTGCGGTCAGCCGCTTCCGGCAGAAGATGTTGAACGTATCAAGAAGGAATCCAAGGACCGCTTCAACGAACGCAAGTCTAACGCATCGAAGAAGATTCAGGAGGAGTTCAACGGCATTCAGCAGGAATATACCGATGCAAAGAATATCCTTGAGAAGCTTGACAACGACCGAATGGTTACAACAAACCAGCTGGTGAAGGCTAACAAGACCCTCAAGGAAGCTGAGTTCAAGAAGCTGGAGGTGGATGCCGAGAAGCCGAAGACCTACGAGCAGATTCTTGCCGAGAAGGAAGAGTATCAGCAGGTAGTAAAAGAGATTGCCGACTTGCAGGCTGAACTCAATGAACCATCCGCCAGCTCGGACGAGAACACAGAAATGCTCGTAGGATTGGAGAAGGAGCGTGAGCCTATCGGAATAAGATACAACGAGGTACTGGAACTCCTTGCCACCAAGGAGACCTATGACCGCATTTCCGAACTTATCGAAAAGGCAAAGCAGGACAAGGAATCATATCAGAATCAGCTGGATGAACTTGATGAGAAGCTCGACCTGGCAAATGAGTACAACAAGAAGTCGTGCCAGCTGCTCGAAGAGAATGTGAATGGACACTTCTCATACGTCAAGTGGTCGATGTTCCGACAGGATCTTGAAGGTAATATGCAGCCATATTGTGAATGCTATCACGATGGTGTGCCTTATAGCCGACTCAATGGTGCCGCCAAGGTGAATGCAGGAATCGACATCGCCAATACCTTCTCTAGATTCTATCAGGTGTCTGCACCGATGGTGCTCGATGAATGCGAGAGCGTGAACGACCCAATCTATTCGGGCGACCAGCAGCAGATTCGGTTGAAGGTAACAACCGATGATAAGTTGAAGTTTGAATATCCATCCCTTGCGGTTATGGAGTAAAAAAAGTAGAATTTATTAAAATATAAATCATGGCAGAAAATATTAAATTGACAGTAAAGGTAGATAAAGACCTTGTAAGGGGTATGCTTGCATTTGGTGGCGGTCTGAAAGACGATACACCATCAAGCATCGTAAAAGAGTGGATTAACGAGCATGATAGTGTAGAGCTTCCTGCTAGCGTAATTAACGATGTTCCAGAAATGGGAGCGGCAATGGCAACGCTTGCCCTTTTGGGGATTTCAAAGGAACTTAAAAAAGATAAGGAGAAGTAATCATGGCAGAAACAGCAGTAGCAAAGCAGCCTTCACAGAAGGCACTAGCAGTGAAGAACTTCCAGGCGGTAATGAACAATAGCTATTACCAGACCCTTTTGCAGAACACCTTGAAGGAGAATAAGGGAACCTTCACCACCAGCTTGATGGAGCTGGCAACATCAGATGAGAAGCTTCTCCAGTGTGCACCGAATGCGTTGATGGCAGAGGCACTGAAGGCTGCATCCCTGCATCTTCCGCTCAACAAGCAGCTGGGGCAGTGTTATATCCTTCCTTTCAAGAACCATGGTGTGATGACTCCTACGCTGGTAGTGGGCACAAAGGGTTATCTCCAGTTGGCAATGCGTACCGGCAAGTACGAGACCATCAACTCTGATGTGGTGTATGAGGGAGAGCTGAAAGGCTACGACAAGGTGACCGGTAATCTCGACTTGTCAGGCATCCGTACATCAAATGTACCAATCGGCTACTTCGCCTACATGAAGATGAAGAACGGATTTTCCAAGCTTCTCTACATGTCGCTTGATGAAGTCTGTCTATATGCCAAACAGTATAGCCCTACCGTCAAGTTCAGCGAAAAGGCTACACCAGCTACCTTGAAGGAACTGGCATTAAAGCAGGCTGCATCGGGAGTAAGCGATGGAGTGGGCTGGTATTCCAACTTCGAGAGTATGGCGCTGAAGACCGTGCTGAGAAGACTCCTCTCGAAATGGGGCGAGCTTTCCATAGAGAATAACGACATTCTCAACATAGATGAAGCCCCTTCTGCCGAGCAGCAGCGAGACGAGGAGTTTGCCGAGGCAAAAGAAGTAATCGAGGTTGATGCTGAGACTGGTGAAATAAAGCAGCCTGCTGGTGAGGATCCAGAGGCTCAGACCGAAACCAAGAAGTTTAAGCTGAGCTAATATGAAGCTGATTATTTCAGGCTCTTCCTCAAAAGGCAATTCGTATGCCCTTCAATCAGATTCGGGAGAAATCCTACTGATTGAAGCAGGCATACACTTGCGAGAGGTGAAGAAGGCTATCGGGTATAAGACTAGCAAGGTAGTTGGGTGTATCGTGAGTCACGCCCATGGGGACCACTCAAAGTATATCCCCGAGTATCTAAAGGCAGGAATCAATGTTTCATCCAACGATGAAGTGGCAGAGAAATATCCGGGCGTAGATACAATGTATGAGGGCATCACCTTTAGGTTCGGAAACTTCGGGGTTACTCCGTTCGAAGTGGAGCACGATGCCAAGAACTTCGGCTATCTGATTCACGAACCATCTTATGGAACCATCTTCTTTGCTACGGATTGCTACAATCTGCATTTCTATCTCAAAGGTTGCAAGACCTATCTTGCAGAGTGCAACTATTCTGACGCAATCCTAGACAAGGCTGTATCAGATGGCAAGACACTACGCAGCCAGGCAGACCGAGTTCGATTGTCGCACATGAGTTTGGAGCACTCTATCGCTTGGCTAAAGGAATGCGATGCTGAGCATTGCGCCAACCAGATCATCCTCATTCACGGTTCCGCCCGACACCTCAATCCAATCATAGCAGTAAACAAGTTCCAACAGGTAATAGGCGTACCAACGTACTATGCCAAGAGTGGAGAAATCATCAATCTTATTTGATATGGCAGTATTCAAGAATTTAAACGACCCTCGCAGCTATATGGCTGCATTGAAGGAGATAGAAAAGGCTAAGTCAGCAGGTTATAGTTTGGAAATCAAGAAGTTTCATCCTATAGCCACCGACCAGCAGAAGGCTTATCTCAACTTCATCATCACGTATCTATCCGGACAGATAGGGCAGACGTTCTACCAGACTCTCAGTGAGATTCAGAAGAATGTAGCCCCTCACATCTTCATGACTGGCGAGTATGATTCCAATGGCTTTCCGAGATTCAAACCCCTTGGTTTCCTCGATACTGCAGAAGCATCATCGGTAATCAGAAACGTTGCCGACTATGCCAACTGCATAGGCTTTCCGCTTCCCGAGCAGGATGATGAACTGGCAAAGAAGTATTGTCAGATGGATATAGAATCCAACAAGGGGTGGGTATAACTCATAAAAACTACAAGCTTATGAAAACATTAAAGGAAATAAACAAGGCATCGCAGGGTTATTCAGATCAAGAACCGCTACAAGACGCATTCCGAGAAGGCGCACGCTATGCGCTTACCGGAAAGTATTACAAGCCTGCTGAGTTATTCAACCAAACGATTCAAGATGCCGTTTTTGAAGGACAGAACGATTCCTTTGAAGATTGGTGGCGAATGTACGGCAAGAAGCGTGGCAAGAAGAAAGCCAAACAGAAGTGGGACAAGCTTACTGTAGAACAGCAGACAGCTTGCTTGATTGCAACCCCTGCCTATGTAGCATCCACTCCAGACCGCACCTACAGAAAAGACCCACTCACTTATCTAAATGGTGAGTGCTGGAACGATGAAATCATTTTAAAGAAGAATCATGAGCAACAGAGAGCAAACAATCTTGCAGCAAAGGCTGCAAGAATCCTTGGTTCCGATTATCAAGGATAAGCCGAACTATATTCGCCCTACTTCCTTCGCTGATGCCTGCACCAAGAGCAGCACCACTTTGCTTTCTGTCCGCATGCAGAGAGGATTGCCTAGTCTTGTAGGCTGGGTCAAGGGAAAGCTGATAGAACTCTTCACCTATCTCGGAGTCTTCGACATCGTTACGGAATATCAGGTTCAGATGCTTGCCGCAAGAATATGTGCCAAGTATCACTATTGGACCACCACAGAACTGGACTATGCCTTTGTCACCATCATGGATGGAAAGTACGGCAAGCTGTTCCAGCACAAGCACGATGATAACAACACGACAATCAATCCACAGGATATTATTGAAGCGCTCAACAAATACGAGCAGGATATGCTGGCAGAGCGTGGAAGGCAGGACGATGAACGCAGAAGGGCAGAGGAAATCAGAAAAGCAGCCGAAGAAGCGAAGAAGCCTCTTGGCTTGGAAGGCTGGAAGTTCTATTGCGAGAAGAACGGTCTGGATCCTGCCAACCATCGCATTCAATCGGTAGATATGAGTCAGCATGATGTTAATCAGGTGCTCTACAAGACCGAAGAAGAGAGAAAGATGGCAGAACGGAAGTTCTATCGCCAAGACAGACGTAAAGAACAGAAATAATTAAAACGTAACAAACTTATGAATACATTACAGACAGACATAGCTATCGTAACAGCTATCTTATGGTTGTTGGCTATCGCAGTCATAGCCTACGACCGCATCAAATATCGCAAGTACTACGCCTCAAAAAGCAAGCTGGTAGTGCTTCGCATCAACAATGCCGCAGTCAGAGAGATGTTATCACAGAATGGCATCAAGCTTTGCCAGTGTGCCTATTACAACACGAACCGCTATCTCTACACCATAGAGGGCGATCACATTTGCGGCTTCACCGAATCATGCACGCATCTGATAGAAGATTCCGTCAAGCACCACCAGGAAGTGATAGATTGTGACATCAATGTCAATCTTTTCGTAAGTGAAATCAAGAAATTGCAGGAAGAATATGGTGACAAAGATTAATGTAGAATTATTCAAAACAAAAGCTTTATTTGATACAGCATCAGAGTTGTTTATTAATAAAGTAAGAAGATGTGGCGAAGATTACGACCATAGAAGTGTGTGCTCCAATACCGAACGTAAAGTACATATACGAAATCTCGCAAGAGAGGCGGCAGAAGAAGCTAAGATTTTTATTGAAGAAGTTTCAAAGGAAGGAGGCAATCAATGAAAACATTTGTATTTGATATTATGCTCAACGGAAGATTCGTCTGCACTTTAAAGTACAAATATTGTGCACTCTTCCCGATAGACTTTGAAGATTTAACAAAGTTCGTCCTCAAAAAGAGACCAACTTTGAAAGGTAAGGATTTTAGAATTGCATTTTAGGTATGGCAGGATTTGAAAAAGGCAAGAAGTACGATGTAGTTGATTCCGAGCAGGGGTGGATTGCGTTGGGTGTTGCTTTAATAAAGATGGTTGCACATTATATATATCTATTCCTTGTATGGAAGGATTTATTTACAAAGAGATTAAAGAAAGTGACAATGAAAGAACTTAAAGTTGGAGAAAGAGTAACCATTACTCTTGAAGCTGTTTAACAGAAAACTTGTAAAGGTTGCTTCTTTGATAATTACGGATGTAACGCAAGCGATATGTTTAAATGTGGTTACGCAAACCGTTTTGACGGAAAGGGTATAATCTTTAAAGAAGTTAAGGAGTAAAGCGTATGGTTGGTAATTTAATGAGAGCAGCATTGATAATGGCTGCAACGGCTGCTTATGCACAAGATAGTATTTTTGGAGTTCCAAGTCCTAAACTTGATGAATCGAAAGGTGACATTCCTTCTGACAAACAGAAGTGTCAGCCAAAGAAACAACATAAGTTCACCATTAAGGGAGTTAATATCATGGCAGCTTCTAAGAAGGATGCTATCAAAAAGTATAATCATCGTAAAAAGTAAAGTATATGGAGCAGGAATATATTAAGGGTGATATTGTTATGTATGATAACAAAATACATACAATTATAGATAAACTTGAGTTAAATAATTATGAGTTATCTTATATAGAACATCCAGTACACCAATTAGAATTATCAGGAGTTCATATTACTCCTGAGTTTCTTAAAAATAATGGATGGAAGAAGTTCAAGCGTCCTTATAGTAGTGATTATTGCTACAGACGAAAAGGTTACCCTACTTTGAATATACGCTCAGATAAAGAGGTATATTTCCATTGGGGAGACCACGATAAAAGTATAACTACCGTGCATCAACTCCAGCACCTTCTCTTCGGTTTAGGACTTAACTCAGAAATGGAGGTGTAGGTATGTCATGTAGAAGTAGTTTAGGTTGTTTTGGATGCAAGTATCTAGAACATTATTACTATAGCACAGGGAATATGGACTGTAAACTCAAAGGTCATATAACTTTGGGGTTTGGAGATGATATGGGATGTGAAAATTATGAAAGTAAAGTTTAACCGCCTTCTGGCATAAATAGTAATAATATGAATACAGAAAAATTAGAAAGAGGAAACATTTTAGCGAAGAGCTTAATTCCTAAAGTAGATGCACTTTTATGTAGTCATAGACACACTAATGAAAGTGTCGGAGAATATCTTAATAGCTTATCAAAATGTGACAAAGAATTTGATTCTAAATTTACACAACTTTTAAAAGAAACAAAACAGAGATTACAGAAAGAGTTTGACGAGCTTTAGTATAACTAACCACCCTCTCCCTTTTACAGGAGAGGGTAAAAAGAAAGATATATGGTAAAAAGAAATATAACAATCACTCTTGAAAAAGCAATAGAGTGGTATAATAGTGATGATGAATCTCTTAAAGATTTGGCACTTCAAGCCTTTACTAAAGAAGAATTGATATACAATTTTAGAGATATTACAACCTTCAAGAAAGCTTGCGATATACTTGGGTATAACTATGATGATATTGTATCTAAAGTAAATAGCATAGCTGAAATTAGTAAAGCTTCTGCTGCTATGTTCAAATTGAACATTGTCAGAAAGGCACTTAATGCTGGATATGATATGCACATTAGCAGAAATGTAGATGGTCAAGAATATAGCCGCTATCCCTTCTTTGCACTTGTTATAAAAGGCTCAACTTGTTATCGTGGTGCAAAAAAAATAGATAATTATGAAAAACTTGGTGAATTTAAAAGTGAAAGAACTATCTATGAAATCTTTAATGCAGGCGTTTATTCTAATATTGATTATAAAGGTTTGGGCAAATATAACCCTAATTGTCGATATAGTTTTATTAATATTGATACTGGACTCTTAGGTTGTGCTACAGAAGATATATCTAGGCATTTAGGTAAATACTTTGGTATGCTTATTATGGAAGCTATGTATGCTGACATTGTAGATTTTGAAATTGTTGAAGAGAAATATAAAATATAATCTCTCCTTGGTAACAGGGAGAGGGATAATTAAGAAGAATATGTACGCAGATAAAATAACATTAGCTAGCTATATTGCATATCTCCAAGGTATGTATAAACGATATGGCAACATAAGTATTGCGCAATTAAAGCATATAGAAAGAAACAGAAAAAAGGAGAATAAGCAATGAGTAAAGAAAAAGCTATTGAGAAAATACAATATGCTACAATGCAAATTGCTTCTGTATATGCCTGTTCTGCTATCTTTGATGAAAAGACAAAGGTAATAGAAGGCAGACAGAAAGAGCTTGAAAAAGCGATTGTCAATTTGCATGATGCACTTAAAGAATTGGAGGATTGAGTATGGTAAATATTATAAAAGATAAAGAAGAGGTTAAATCTGTGATGAATATTATACAAGCATTCGCAGATGGTAAAACAATACAAGCAATAGACCCTTATGACGACGAATGGTGCAATCAAACAAAACTTAATTTTGAAGCACTATTTGAGGGGCAATACCGAATCAAGCCAGAGTCAAAGTACAGACCTTTCAAGGATGCAGAAGAGTGCTGGCGAGAGATGTTGAAACATCAGCCGTTTGGGTGGATAACATCCCAAAATGGTGAGACTAACGGCTTAATCATAGCTATAGATAATGAAGGGCTTATTATTGGTGATAGAAATAATGGTGTGATAGGATTTGCCACTGCTACTGATTTGTTTAAAATAAAATTTGCCGACGGAGTTCCTTTCGGTGTAAAAGTGGAGGAATAGTTATGGCGGCAGAATATAAAATTGGCTTAGACCCGGAAATCCGAAAATTGATGGAAGAACATGGGATTACATGTGACAACAACAATAGTTACAAGCAAAAGCGTCAACTTATGGCTACTGATGTTATCAGAAAACTCAAAAAGTTGATAGAAGAGAATGGCGATAAACCAGTTTTTGTATCTACAGGATTTGTGTATGCTGATGCTCGTAAAGTTTCAACCTACGATAATGGCGATATTTACATTGGATGGTAATTAATATATAAGGAAGTAGCGTATGAAGAAGATTATATTATTATTTGTATCGGTTATATTCCTGCTCGTTTCTTGCAACGGGAACAAAGGAATTAATGTTCCAACATCAGACTCTATTAATGAAATTAAAGTAGAGAAGCTATTTGTTGTGGATGATATAACCGTATATCGTTTCTATGATGGTGGCAGAGTGGTTTATTTTACCAACAAAAAAGGCGAGGTAAAGGCTCGCCATAACGAATATGACCCTGCAACAAAAACTACAAGAACAAAGGTAGTAGAAACTCTATGTAACGAAAAATAGTTATGTATAAAACAGATTTATATTCAGCATTACTCTTCCTGATGCTTAAACTGGAAGAGGCAAAGAGCAACCCGATGATAGACAAGAACTTCATTGTTGCATTGACGGAAGTGCTCAGATATTTCCGTGATAACGGAGAGTTAAAGAAAGCCTACGAGATCAAAAAAGATTCGTTGGCAGACATGGCTAATAGTTCTTGGATGAAAGCACTAAAGGAATATGTTTCCTCAAAAAATCAGGAAAACGGAGTTGACGCAGAGTTACTTGATATAGATGAACTTATTAAGAAACTCACTTCTGATGAGTACATCGAAAAGAAAATAAAGGATATTCTTGGAGAGTAAACTGCAATCCCCACCTAGCTTCACAGCCGGGTGGGGATTTTTCAGTTAAATAAACAACGTCTAACCTATAAAAACAAAAACCTAAAATTATACCTAAATCAACTTATCTATGAACTTATCCAAATCCTTTTCATACCAAACAAGTTCGGTCCAGCCCTTTCGCTTCTTACCCTTCGGGAGCCTGCCTTCTCTCACCAGCCGGTCAAAGGTAGCCCTGGAAACTTTGACGTATCCGCACGCTTCCGCTTTACTGATTGGCTCATCCTTGTTGGCAATCTGATGCAGGAAATTCAGCATCATCGTGTTCTGCTGCTTATTCGTCAAACATCTTCCAGACTGAATCCGCTCATGAAATTCCATCAAGAGTGAATCAATCATCTGTAGTTCTTCGCTAATCTTTCCCATAAGCTAGCACTTTTTATTGTGATACCAGAAGGCAAAGCCGATGGAACATACAGCCAACAGGAAAAGAAATCCGATATAGCATCTTCCCAGTGTCATTAATCTCTGCTCACTTTTAGTAAGCTGCCTCTCAACTGGTACTGGCACGGAAACAGAATCACGCTTGATGATGGTATCAAGCTTCACCTTATATATATTCCTATATCGGTCCCGATAGGCAATCTTGCTTATCACTACGGTATCACCCTTCTGATAAACATACACTGAATCCTTCACATACACACTATCCATCTTGGCGATAGTATCACTTCTCACAATATACTCAGTATGATACTCGGGAACCTTCACATACTCCTTGGTCTTGCAGCCAGTAAATGCCAGCAGGATAACTCCAACCACCAAACCGATGCAAGCCCATTTCCAAAATCTTATGTCATACCACTTCATACGCTATAGATTTTTATATTCCTCTTTCGCATTAAAACAAGGGCACATCTTCTTCCATTTCGACTTGTCTGCCCCCCAAATATCACGATGCCCAATAATCGCCGCATTCGGATATTTCTTTTTCAGCTGTTTAAGCAGGGTAACCAGAGCATCCTTCTGTTCCTTGGTTCTGTTATCTACAGCCTTTCCCTTCGAGTCGATACCGCCTACATAGGCAATATTGATGGCAGTAGAATTATATCCCTTCACACCGTTGCTTACCATTTCTACCGGCAACATCTGATGAATGGCACCATCCTTGGTAATTACATAATGATAGCCGGGATTTTTCCAGCCCTTGCGCTTAAACTCATCCCAAAGTTCCTTCACACCCCATTTCTGAGAAGAGGCAGTACAGTGAACGAAAATTCTTTCAATCAGTCTCATACCTTACCCTCCTTCTCCTTTTCCTGTTCCTTCATAATCTCGGCAAAAGCCCTAGCAAGGTCCTCTTTGTTCTCCAGAAGAATGCTTACCGTCTTCTCCTGCTTCCGTATCTCAGCCTTCTGCCAGCTCTTCTCTCTTACGCTTACAAATTCACAGAACACGCAATAGCCTGCCCATATCATAGAGAAGACAGGAAAGGGGAGAACCGTACAGGCTATCAGGTCTATACAGACCGTCACCATGAAGGGAGAGAAGTATTTCCTCGCCTTGTCGCAAGTCTTCTTGAATCCTGTACTTGTCGTAGCAAGACCGTTCTCCTTCGCTTTCTTGATGCCAAAGAACAGGTCCACGCCCATAGAAATGATAAGAGCACCCATGCAGATGGCAATAACCAATGCCGATCTGTATAGGTGCTCTTGCAAAAATGTATGAATAATCTCTGTCATATATACCATTAATATTGATTAATGGCGCAAAGATAAGGGGTTTTCAGATAGCTTTTTCCGTGTTTCCGTCTAACTGTTCATGTACCACCAAATTTTATCGGTTGGGTGATTGGTTGACTCGTCGCAGAGGAAACTCACTGATAGTTCGGAGATTCTCTTCTTCAGGGTCTCCTTGCTTCTCGACCATTTCCCAATCACATCAATGTTCTCTGCAAACATCTTGTTCATGGTCACGGCGAAATCCCACATCGTGTAGTCGGGAATCATCCAAGCCTGCTTGTCGTATTCCTCCTTCATTTCCTCGTAACCGAAGAATGGAGCATACTCCTTGGTCACATCATCCTTGAAATAGTAGATGTTGGCGATGCAGGCTCTTCCCAGCTTCTCATCAAAGTGATGTCTTCTTTCCATCCAGTACAGAAGGTTTCTCTGTACGATTCTCTCTTCTTCTTCCGAAAATCCGCATTCTCCATTCTGAAACATCTGGAATGCGGCATTTGCTACGTGTGATAGCGATCTTGATAAATCCATAGGCATATAATATTAATGTAAAAATGATAAATACATGGTGCATCTCCAACTGCTCAGGAGTGATGAGCCAGTGCTGATAATACAATCTGATAGCGTTTATACCGAAAAAATAAAGGAAAGGAATACGGAATATCCAGCAGTATCTGAAGAAGAAACTCACCGGTAGCATGCAGAGTGGCATATAAATGTATGCCATGAAGTAAATCCAGATGATACAGTTTCCGTTATCATTCGTATCAAGTATGGTAGGTCTAGGACAATGCCCATAGTCCCATATACCATACCAATGCCACAACATCAGTGGTATCGGTGCCCATTTTGCTAATAGTTCGTAAAATCTCCAAATCTTGCGGCTCAGCAAACCTTGCAGAACCATCCTTTGCTCCTCTTCCGAGAGAGCGTTGTCAATACTCTTTTTCATCTTGTTTCATTTTTAAGTAAATTCAGTTGATTCAGTTGCTGTTTCTCAGAAAACGGTAGCTAAATGTTTCAGTCGGTGCAAAGATAAAAAGATTTCTGCACAAAACCATAAAAAGTGAGCAAAATATTAAAATATATTATTTATTTGGACGTATTCTAGATTATTCGTACCTTTGCAGTACGATTTAACGAGTAAAGCGTATGACGAAAACCAATTATAGCTTGACGGAAAAGCAACGGGAAGACCTGATGAAGACTTATCGTGAGGTAGCACCCACCTGTCACACCGCAAAGGAGGCGTGGGCGAAGATAGTATCTCATCCCGCACCGAGATATTACGTGAATCCGAAGCAGGCATTCGAGAAGCTCAGAAAAATGGTGGTAGGCGATTTCTCTGAGGTGGATGCTATGACGGAACCGAGAAGGAGAATGTACTATTCTCTGTTCGACAGATTGAATGCGGTATCTCAGAAGAAGGAGTTTATCGGGCAGTCGCTCCATTTCATCTGCCAGTTTCTAGTAGGAGAGCCAGCCCCAGAATTCTTTCTGTCTCCTCGATCAGCCGAGGATATTTTCTATAATTGCAAGCGATATGGGAAAGGTTACAGGGATGGTAAGCATGAATAGTTTCAGATTGAAGGCGTTTCTGTCGCTCATCTGCATCGTTCTTTGCACTTGGCACATCGGATTCTATCACGGATGCCACTGGGAGAATCATCTACTGTACAGCTTCTTCCACGTCAATGGTTTTCATCTTGCCATCAATCTGCTGGTACTCTGGCAGATCAATGGCAGAATTTCCCCTGTCAAGGCTTTTGCGGTAGCCGTAGCAGCCAGTTATCTGCCGATGTTCGTCACCGAGCCAACGATGGGTTTGTCTGGGTTCCTCTTCGCCGTCTTCGGTGTGATGTGGGGCAGGACAGGACGATGGAAAGATGCAATCAGAAAGGCTGGACCCTTCATCCTCTTCACGATGCTGTTGAATAACGTGAACGGATGCCTCCACCTTTATTGCTTCGTCATAGGTTATTTGATGGAATGGTTCATAATCTACATAGAACGGAGACGTTCAGCATAATTTTGTTAGTGTTTTAATGTCGAAGGCGACTGCTCATCACGAGTAGTCGCCTTCTTGATGTTATCAAACTTATGGAAGGATTTATCTTATCTTGTCTTCCCTTCTGCTCTGAGTCTCTATGATGGACCCGGCAAAGGAATCGCTTGCCTTGAAGTTCTTGAAAGAATACTCCAGCTTGAAGTACTTCCAGGGCTTTCCGAAGAGGCTCTTTAGCTTCACCCAGTCCTTGCCGTTGTTGGAGCCATAGACCGTTACGCTTACCGTGCCGGCATCAGAATCGAAAAGATGCTTCAAGCCCCTCAATGATTTCAGAATGGTAGAGCCGCCCAGTTTCAAAGGTCGGGTAGTCATTACGCAGTCATAGTCGTTGGCATCATCCTCTGCCAATGGAATGTTGGTAAGGGAGTAAACGCTACTGTCATCAAACTGCACAAGATTGTCGGGATAGTTGTTGGCTACCGTTCTACAGAAAATCTTGCTGCTGGTATAGTTGTGGGAGATAGAGAAAATCTTATCCACCATATTATATACATAGTGATAGCTGGTCTTCTTGTTGAATATTCTCAGCAGCGAAGCCTTGTAGTCATAGGCTATCAGGCAGTTCTCCAAGAAAGTCTTGAAAGGCAGGAAATCGCTTGGCAATCCTCTGTTCTTTCCACCGCTCAACTGCCCTGATACGCAAATCGCCTCGCCGCCAGATGTTGCCATCAATCCCTTTTCTGACGTGAAGTAAACCACCTTGTCGGTAGGGGTGATGGAATCGGCATTGTTGCATACCTCTCTGGATATAGGGTGTATGCTGGAGTAAAGTCCCTCTGCATTCACGCTCATGGCATAGATGCCTTCATCGGTAAAGACGAGCAGAGGGTATTGACCGAACTGTCCCTGACTTACTGCCTCCGTATTAGCCACGATACCGAGAATCTTACCAGTACCCACGGTGTTATCGCCCGATGCCTCAAACACAAACGGATTGTTCACTACCGAAGTGAAAATCTGGGAATCCAAAGTTTCGTAAGCATTTGCATCAACCGTAGGCTCAGCTATATTTCCCGATATTTCATCATTGGAAGGAAGCGAAACAAAAGCGTACGCTCCATTCAGCATAGGATGCTGAGATAGCTTGACACGGATTCCTGCCAAATCAGAAGTAGTCCTCCTAATAATCATTTCCGTAGCGTGAGGGTCTGGATAATAGAGCCAGCCCGGTATGGTTCCTTCATAAACACTAATCTCGTCTGATTTTACCCAGGCATCCATTGTGTCACTTACGATATGGGTATAAAATGTAAAACCTTCGCCGCTCGATTTATCTACAGCAGTAAAAAGATTAAAACCACGGAACGGATAACGTTTAATACCCAGCATGTTTATCCTGTTATTGTACACATACAAATTGTCTGTTACTGTCTTGGTCCATCCATAATAATCATCCTTTGGCAGCTGCTCTTGTGTTGTCAGGTTTTCTACAGTATGGTCTCTTATCACATACTTCGCATCATAGCTTTTCCCATCCATATATTCGCTGCCAATTTTCATTGAGAACAGTTTATAAAACTGGCTTTTCTTCGTTAATTCGTCTATGATTTCTTCATCTGTCTTGTAGCTTTTGGGTTCAATGAAGTTACGTGGGAACACATGATAAAAATCATCAAAATCAGAGTCGGTAATAGACTTGAAGTAATAACCAATCTTCTTATATACGCTGAATGTAATACCATCATATCTGATACTATCAACGCTGTCTGGCTCTCTGAAAACCCAATCATCATCTATATTAAACTGAGGAACTCCTGTTGTAGCGAAAACCACAAGCTCTTTTATAATATCATCCCATTCTCCTATGCTTTGATTATTTGCTTCAAAATGCAGTTTTCCATAGTAAGGAACATATTGAATATAAACATAATTCGGTTTTCCCGTATAATTATCCAGCACTAAAAAGTTTCCACTTCTTCGTGCGGTAGGATAGCAGATGATGGGATTTGAAATCTTAGCATAGGTTCCATCATATAGCTTCCAGGCAAATCGCATGAAAAAAGGATAGATAAAATAGTTATTCTGCTTCACTATATTGATTGCCTGTGCAGCAGTTCCTTTGATTGACGTTTGCAAATTATCATACTTGTCGATATCTGTAGGCATTTTGAGCTTGTCGTAAAACCAATCAGACCCATCGTAATTGATGGTTCCGTCACTATTAAGTGAAAAATTTACACGGTCAGTCTTATCTACAAAAGAGACAATGTTATTCTTTACCGTTTTCGGAAGTGCTTTGTTGCTTACAGAGAACATTGGTCTAAACTTCGGCTCAGGAATATCCATTCCTAAATCCTTGTATTTTTCGCCAACTTTTCTTATATATCTCAACCCTTTGTCTGTAGCCAGCACCAGCGTACTCCCTACCGCTTGTGCATCCTTCACTTCTCCGTCACCCTCAAATGTACCTATCGCCGTTTTGAGGTCGCTCTTCTTGTAGCATCTGATGGTATATGTATTCGTTCCGGGGTCTCTGTCATAGGTAATGACATTCTCGAAGTCTGCCATTTTATGGACAAACAAAATCGTTCCGCCCACCATGCCTAAAGGCTCCATCTTCTGAATCGGGACCATTTCACCATTCCTATATATGATGTTTTGAGAATAGGCAAGCTCGCTATCTTCACTCAGCAAGTCACTCGGTACGTTTGTCATACCCTTTCTGAAACTCAAAGTCTTTCTATCCAAGTTTCTCTCCATAATAATTTAACATTTAACACTCAACATTTCCCTAGATTTTCGCAGCAGAATGAACTCCATCGCCACCGCTGCTTGTTCTTTCCTTTTGTTTCCATTTCGGCTTCTCCATATCGTTGGCGCTTACCCACAAACCGATGGCGGTACTCATCAGTACATCATCATGGTTTCCGTTGCCCACGATATTACCAAGACTACCATCATCATGCCTCTCGTAGATTCTCAGCTCATGATACATTTCTCTGTCTGGCTCATCCCAGAGCATATCATCCACAAACTGTTCCAGATTATCAATCACCCAACCCTTCGTCAGCTTATTGGTCTGGAATCCATACTTGGCAAGCACATCATCGCTCACGTCCTCAGGACTTGTGGTGCGCTGATACAGATTGTCGTAATAGTCGGCTATCTCGTTCAAGATACTTCCGAAGTGGTCGCCTTCCGTATTGTTGTTCTTCTCTCTATCTGCCGTGTTGCTCTCGATTACCAGCAAGGCATCATCATAGTAATGAGCCAATGCCGCCGCCATCCACGCCAGCTTGTCGTGCCTTACGTGTCCTCGCCATCTTGCCACCACCTTCGGCTTGCCCTTGATGGTAGGCAACATCCCGAATCTATCTATTACCGTCATGACGGTATAGTCGGAAGTCGAGGATTTACCGCCAATATCCACGCTCACCAAGTATCTGTTCTCTACTTTCAGACAGTTAGGTACTGCCCAGATTTTCAAGTCTCCATCACCATCTGTTCGAATGCTTATCTTCGATTTTTCTATAGAAGACTCATTCTTGTTACCGTCAATGATGATGTCGGCGGTATAGATTGGCTCACGCTTGTACTTCTTCTGCAAATCATCAATAGAGTAGGGGTTGAAGACCAGATTACCAGAGTTTCGGAAGGCATCTTCCTCATCCACTGGTGCCTCGGTAGCACAGAAGGAATGGGTGGTAAACTTGTTGCGGAAGTTTCTGTACCACTCGATAGCTTGGAAGCAGGCTCCCTTCTCCCACATTCGCCAGAAGAACTTTCCTGTTTCTCGGTAGCCCTTCGGATTGGTACTCTTATCCTTGTTTTCCAATAGCCATTTGGCAAAGGCTCGTTCACTCTTCACTTCCTCCATGTCGTGCTCGATAAAGAAGCAAGGGATGAATAGGAAGGAATAGGCATCATTGTTCTTCGGGTCCATCGCCAACTGGCATTTTTCATAGAAGAAGCCAGAGTTACCCTTGCCGGTACTCTCGAACACCTCCAAGTTATCCTCCTGATTTCTGATACCACCCGAAATAGAGGAAATCACACCCTCAGGATCATGCTCTGGTGTCTTCTTCCAATAGGCAACCTCAGAATAGTGGGCACAGTGGAAGTTGCTACCACGCACGGAATCGAAGTTCTCGAATGATGCCACGGTCAGTGTACTTCTTCTTACAGCCCTCATTCCGTCTGTCACCTGGAAATCATCAGGCGAGTTCTCGTAAGGAGAGAATTGAAGCTTGGCTCCCGGTCTCCCGATGGTCCAGCCTGGCTGATTCTCCAGTGCCTTTCTGTACATCGCCTTGATTTTCTTTGCCGTATTCTTCTGCTGGGCTAGTACGATGGCGTTCCATCCGTCCTTGCGGAAATCCTGTAACCATTTTATATAGAGCTGGGTGAGGGTAGAGCCGCCCCATTGTCGGGCTTTCAGAATCACCACTCGGATAGCCCTGCCGCTGGTTCGTAAATCCTCGAAAATCTTCAAGAGCTTGCGCTGGGGGTAGTTCAGCTTGAAAGGAATCATGTCACCAGTTACCTTATCCTCAATCTTGTCGGTAGCAAACAGGGCAAACTCGGGGTCTTCCCTGAATCTCACCTTCATGATCTCGAAGGTCAGCACCATCTTCAACTGCTTGGTGTAGTAACTCTTCTCGTTATACTCCTTCCCCCATACCCGGATGATGTACTCCTTCATGCTGCCCAACTGTTTCAGCCCCCTATATAATAAGGTACGCATACATTCTCTGGGAACCCACATCTTCTTGATCATGAAGTCTGGCAGTTCGAGCAGTTCCCTGTGCTCAAAATCATAGCAGCCTTCACCCGTCCAAGGGTTGTAGGTTCCGTAAATATCATCGTATCTCCGCTTGTTTTCGGCTACGAGTTCATCAATATCTACTTCTCTAACTAATGCCATCGCCCAAATCCTTTATCTCCTCAAAATCTGCATCCTGTATCTGTGGCACCTGAGTCACGTCCAAGGCGTTATTGTCGGTCTTGGTCTGTGCCAGCGCAGCCAACTGCTTGAAGTCTTCATCCAATCCATGGGTCACGCTCACCTCGCTCTGCTTTGGTATCATGTGCTTGGTCAGGTTGGCATAGATGGTAACGTATGTTTTCGGGTCGTACTCTGCCAACTGGTTCATACAATCCTCAAACTTATCCTGATGTCGGGCTAGGAAGTCACGGATAAATTCTTTCTGTGCGCTCTTGCTCACTGGCAGGATCTTCTTTGCCTTCTCACGTTTCTCCTGCACGATTTCTCTTACCGACTTAATATCATCAAACTCTCCCATAAGCTTCTCCTTCTCTTTTTTATCCAAATGGCTTTAGTGTATGAACCAGCATTCCTGCTTTGCTGACACTCGCTGCATCCAGTATCTCCAGTTTTTCATCGTCCATTTCCTCTTGCTTCGAGACGGTAAGCGGGTCTTTACTGGTAAGCGTAAGCAGGAAATATTCGTAGAGAGCACCTGCCACGATGTAGCTGTGGATATGTTTCACCAGCTCGTCATACCGTGTATCATCCCAGTAGTCGGGCATATTCAGCCAGATTTCCTTCTCGTCCCATTCCCTCAAGGCGTTGTCTCTTACCACTCCCTGCGGCTTCATCACGTAGGCAGATAGGATTCCTTCTGCCTTTTTCAGATACTTGTCAAACCAGCGGTAGAAGAGTGGTCTTTCCTTGTCGTTCTCACTGGTTGGGATGATGTCTTCCTGATTCGTCTGATTGCCTCGTCTTGCCCTACCAACCATGTTTGTGGCTGCATCAATGTCGTACCAGAGTTGGTTGGCATAGATGAAGATGTGCTTGCTGTAGTACTTGTGTGCCGGACGAGGAGGCTTCGGAAGGAAAGGATTCGGCTCGGGCTTCCATCCTCTTTCACGGATAAAATGTGTAGGGTGTAATGCGTTGAACTCCATCTTACACCTCCTTTGCTACGGTTAATTCTACCTCAGTCTTCAAGTTGTCGCTGTGTCGGGAGAAGAGGGTAACGGTTGCCACACCGGTATTCCTTGGCTTCAGGGCGAAGGTATAAGGGTATGGGCTGCGCTGAATCTCAACGATGCTATGGTCGCTGCTTCTCGCCTCAATATCATCAATGGCGCCATCATCAATGGAGTAGGAGATATTCACGTCCTCTTCCTCCAGGGCAATCGTGATAGCTCCATCACCACAGCTTCCATCCACCTTGGCGGTCAGTGTTTTGGTATAAGGTACGGTAGGAACCACTGGACCGCTCAGTACGAAACATCTGCGGATGCTCTGTTCATCTATACTGAGTGAAACCTGATAAGGCTCTGCCTGTTTCAAGTTGGTAGTCTTCAACCACCACTGGAAAATCACGTAGTCTTCCACATACTTTGATACAAGTCGGGCAAGTGTATCGGTCAAGGTTCCGTTGCATCTTCTGGAGGCATTGATGATAAACTCTACCACATCATCCGTCTTGGAGTCGTAGTAGATAATGTTGTCACCGATGGTCTGCGCATTCGGTACCAGATACTCGGCAAGAAGTGTCTTCACAATCTCCAGCGCCGTATCAAAATCATGGGTGAGCGTTGCTTCGTGAACCTCATCATCACCAGCAGCCTCATTGAAGCCCACTTTGATAGCCTTCTCGTCAACCGCACTATCCACCTTTGCCTTCAGGTAGGTGGCTCTCTTCACGGCTCCAATCACTACCGACTTTACAATTTGAAATTTTATAATCATAGCTTTATCTTTTTAGTTCAAAATTACTTCTCCTGTCATATCAGTCAGGTTTCCGCTTACAGATGCCGGCGCATCCTTCTGGAAGATCAGCTTCAATGCAGAGTTCACATGATTCGCCATATCGTCTGCATACTTCCTTGCTGAATCGGCATAGGTCATGGATAGCACAGAATAGGCTACGTAATCTACCACATAGCTCTTGAAGAGACTACAGAATGCGTTTGCCTTGCCCTCGCTCACTCTGTTCCGCTGATAGATAAATACCACATCATCGGTGTTGTCCGTGTAGCCGGCTATCAGTGGAGAGAAGTTGCCCACGAATGTTTCCGCCGCATCCTTCACATACTGCTTCAAGATGTCTTCCTCGGTCGAGGATAGGGTAACGCCGGTAAAGAGGATATTCCCCTGCTTGTCGGAAAGTCTTTTTCCGATGATGGAGAAATGCTTCTTCACCTTGCTCTTGATGTCGGCATACCCTATTGTTATTGTCTGTTCTGTTACTGCCATAACTTATGCTGTTTGATAATACTGATTATTCATGTTCATAGCCTGTGCCACTGCGTTCTGGTCTGCACCCTGTACGATGCCGTTCTCTACCTGTCCGCCGCCCTGCTGCTGAGCCATCGCCTGTTGCTGCTGGTACATCTGTTCCAACTGCGCCTGTTGTTCCTGAACGCTGGCAAGAAGCTTGTCGGCAAATGGTGCGTTCAGGTTCTGCAAGTACTGTACTACGTTGATGGCGCCCTTGTCAAGAAGCTTGTCGAGTGTATCGTTCTGCATCGTGTTGTAGGTTGCCGTAGCTGCCGCATTCTTGATACTGATCTTGAAGTGAATATCTCGGGCAGAAAGGCGGTCGTACATATAGACTTGGGTGAAGTTTCGGTCATAGACCTTTCTTCCGTCTTCGTAGTACTGCTGGATAGTCATACACTTCTTGGTTGCCAGCTTCTCCGTAAACACGTCCATATCCGATAGGATGGTATAGAGTGAAGTGGTGGCGTTCTGGCTCTCCTGCGCATATCTTGCAGCCGATGTTCCTGCCGAAGGAGTCTTGCCCTGCAAGGCTCCGCTCACGTTGGTAACCTCTCGTATCAGGTTCAGCTCTATCTGCAAGAGTTCGTTGGTTCCGATATTTACCGCATTCGATGTGATAATCTCTGGCTTCACCTGCGGCATCGTGCGCTTTGGCGTATAGAATATCCATCCATCGTATTCTATCGCATCTTCCATAAACTGTTCTTTGGTCTTGCCGTTCAGTACGGTTGTCGGAATCATCTTGAATCCCTTGAAGCTGCTTCTGATAGCCATGTCGTTCATCACAATCAGTCGGTTGATGTATCTCTGCTGATCTATTACGTTCGCCATAAAAGGATGAATCTCTCCGTTGATGTACGGATAGAGCTTCATCGTAAACGGATGGCTCTTGTAGTCGTAAGGTGTTTCGCCCTGGCAGAGGATTGTTCCGTCTGGTGCCATATAAGTGAAGTACCAGTACTTATCGGCAATCTCCTTGCTGGTAATGTAGGCTCTGTCTTCTTCTGCCACGCCCATTTCGTCATACTGCTGCTTTCGCTTGATGTTGTCCTTGCGTAGCTTCTCTATCATGGCGGTATCTTCCATATCCACCCGAAAGTAAGCGCTGGTTCCTGTGGTAGCGATAGGGTCGTAGCATTGAAGTCTGTGTTTGGTCTCCGTGGTCCACACTTCTATTACCCTCACGTAGTGCTTGCCCTTGTTGCTGTAGTCGAAGCTGAGATTCTCCAGAGCCTTTTCCTCGTTGAACTCGTAGCCGTAGCCGCTATCATCCATATCCTGAATATCGAAGATGGTGTCTAGGTCGTTTTCCGTCAAACCGTATTCCTGTCGCGCGAATTTCTGATAAAGGTCTTCCTTGCTTACATCGTGCAGCACACCGATGAGACTCACGTCATTGTGGCGTGGGTCGCTTCCGCATTCAAAAAACATGTGGTCTGCTTCCATCGCATCTGTCCACGAATCGGGCATTTCAAGGTCTCTGTCTTCCCAGCACTCTCTTACGAACATCTGACCGCCTATCAGATAGTCCTTGATAGCGTGGTTCAGCACGTCCTGCATATAGGTGTTCTGCCAGTTGCACTGCATCGTGGCGCTCATCATATCGCTCAGTTGTCGGGAATTGCTGTCCCTTGCAAAGCATACTGGCTCCGTACCCTGCTTGGCATAGAGTCCTGCGATGGATTCCAAGATACTTACCATGATATTGTTGCTCATAGGGGTCTGGTTGCGCCGTTCCATATAGGTGCGCTCTGTCATTTCCTCCCAGTAGCCATGATGATATACCCTGATGATGTCGCTCCATTGGTCTCCGTGGCAGTATCTCATCGTTCTTGCTCGGGTCTCCCTCACGCCGCTCAGATTGTTCCAGGCATTCTTGCATCGGGTCAGCAGTTCCCAGTCCTTTCCGTGCTCCTGCCGCTTCTTTCGAGCCTTCACGGAATCGTATCTGTTGAGATGAGGCATCACCTTGCTAAGTGTTAATAATTTCGCCTTAACCATATTTGTTTACACATTATTAATTTATAGGCGCAAAAATAGTCTTAAATCCCTTTTTCTTTGCCGTGTTTCCGTGCGTTTGCCTATTGTCACGGAAACACGGAAATATAATTGCATTTTATTTGCATCTTTGCGGCAACGTTTCAAACAGTTTAAGATATGACAAAGGAAGAATTAGAACAGATGAATGCAGGTGGAGAATCTGAACAGCAGATTCCTTCATCCGAACAGGATACGGAAGAGACTCCCCCGGTAGAGGAGCGCCCTAACCGCAAGGCTTTCTCCGACCGGTTCAAGAAGCGTCATGCTGACATCGACTTCGAGGACAAGGAAGCTCGTTATGCGGCAATGAATGATGATGCTGATTTGCTCGGACGATACGAGGAAAGCGGTAAGGCGTTGTCTAAGGTGTTCGATAAACACAAGTGGCTTGCTGCTCTGGCGATGGACATGGAAAAGAATCCGGATGATAATCCGTTTGATGCGATGGCTCGATTGGGTATCGACATCAAGGCTTTGCTCGAAGACCCAGAGGGCGGCAAGAAGCTCGCCGAGATTCTTGCAAAGCACAATGAGGAAGTTGCTGAGCAGAACGAAGCTACCGAAAGGGTTACGGAAAACATGCGCAAGTCTATTGAACGACTGGTTAAGCTCTATCCAGATGATGCCCATGATATGTGGAAGCAGATTTACGAGATCCACGACAAGGTGGAGAGCGGTGACATCCCAGATGATGTTTGGAAGATGCTTCACAATGCCAACTACTACGATTCTGATATTTCATCTGCCCGAGACGAGGCGGCTATGCAGGCTAGAAACGAGAAGATTCAGAATAAGGTGCGCTCTTCTGCAAACGAGGGTATTCCTCCTTCATTATCTACTTCGGGGGCTGGAAACGAGCCAGCTAAGAAGAAAACTAAGAAGAGAGCATCCAGCTTCTTTGATGATATTGGTTAACACAAGATTATTAATCCATAAATATAAGTATAAAATGAAGAAAGTAATTAATTATTTTTCTAATCGTCAGTTCATCTTTAAGATGATTCTGATGCTTCTTGCTGTTGTTACAGGCGGTGGCGTAATGGCTGTTGGTGATGATGTTGAACCTGACTTGAACGAGCCGGGGTCTAAGCCTGCAACAACCGAAGAGACAGCTGCCAATGAGCAGGTAGATAAGGATAAGAACGACATGCTTGCCCCTGGTGGTAAAACTGCTGGCCAGTCTTTGACTGGTACGCAGGCTTCTGCTACGCAGATGGACCGAGGTGGTCTTGAAGAGGAAGACTGGGACACGGGTGAAACCAAGTTCCGCCCATATCATACACCTCTCCTTTCTATTGTCAAGAAGTTTACCACAACGGTTCCTTGCACTGGCTACAAGAAGAAGCACGCACGCTACGGTGGTGAGACCTTGGACGGTGAGGTTACACAGCCAATTACTGCTGGTGCTTCCATCAAGCTTACCAAGACCAACTTCTCAGGCTCTTTGAAGCCATTCTACGAGGGTTCTACTGCTATCGTTCCTACCGTAGCTGGTTACAAGCGTGGCTCTACTACAGTACGTGAGGGTCGTTTGGTTCTCTTTGTTACCAGCGCCAATAAGTCTGGTACTGAGGTTACCTTGCAGGCTATCAACGGTAAGGCTAACGAAGAGAATGCCGATTGCGAGTTCTTGGAAAATATGACTTGCCCGGACATTCCTGTTGGTACAGTTATTTTAGCAGCTTCTACAGCGCTCTCTGAGTCTCAGATGAAGGTTCCTGCAGAGAACTACCAGCCACGTTCTGCTGATGTTTATCTCCAGAAGCGAGCATTCTCTATCGTCTTCACCGAGGACTTCGAGACCATGAAGAAGAAAATTCCTCATACTGTGAAGGATATGAAGGAAGATGCACTCAACAAGTACAAGATGCGTGCTGAGCGTTCTTACTGGATGGGTACCAAGGCTCGCATTCACTCTACCACAAATGATGGTGCTGATGAGTACACCTACTTCGCAGAAGGTATCTTGAATCAGCTGACCAACCAGTATGGTATCGGTGAGGTTTACAAGTACGAGGATCTGACTGCTATCAGTATGTTGATGTTTACTGACTTCTCTGAGTCTGACCACATCTACATGTTCTGTGGCAAGAATGCCATCAAGCGCCTGATGAACATTGAGATCCCTAAGGGTCGCACCGAGGTTCTTTCTACCCACAAGGAAATTGACATTACCTTCTCTCGCTACGTTGACAACTACGGTACTATTGATTTCGTTTGGGATCAGACTCTTGACATGATGCACATGGAAGACTGCATGGTTGGTATGGACTTGAAGGGTGCTCGCCACTACGTGAAGGAGAAGGGCAAGGATAAGACCAATGATATGAGCAAGGATGGCTACGACCCACGTGAGGCTAAGCGATACATGCACATTGAGGCAGATTGTATTGCTCTTCGTGGCTACAACTCTATCCTGGTTGGTCCAGAGGCATTCATCACCAACCTTGGTGTTACTGGCATCGTGAACAGCATTATATCTCTGAAGACTCTCCCTGATACTGCTTCCAAGGGCATGAAGGTGGCTTTGACAGAGGATTACACCAAGGATGAGACAACCTACGAGAAGGGCAAGGTTTACGAGTACGATGGTACTAAGTGGAACTTGTATGCCGGCATGGACGTTGCTGCATAAGGCATCTTTTTCATCTTTAACATATAAATCACGCAGAGGGGCAGGAGTTAATAGCCCTGTCCCTTTGTTATTAAAATAGAAAATAATGATTAAGACATATAGATATAACGAGCTGTGTAATAATGTAAGCCTTACGATTTCCGGTGCTGGTGGTAATTCTATGCGCTACAACTTTACTCATGGCAACACTTACATGCGCAAATGCCCAGAGCTTACTCTTCGCAACAAATATGCGCAAGACCTTTTGGATAACCATGAATTGGTAAGGAGCGGAAAGGTTACTTGTATTCGTACAACTCTTGAAGAGGCGGATATTGTGCAGGAAGAGGCGCTTGTAAATGAGCATGCAAAGAAGCCTGCAAAGAAAGCTCAGAAGGAGGAGGTATCTGGCATTCGCACAGCCGAAGAGGTTATCAATTACGTAAATAGCCGTTTTGACAAGGATTGCAGAACCCTTGAAACTGCCATGAAGCATGCAGACAAGGCTGGTCTTGTTTTCCCTGATTACGGCAAGGAGTAACATATATAATTGAAATGAAGGTAGAAGACATCATAAAGGCAGTTCGTTGGTGTATAGACGAGGAATCCAACAACTTCTCATCAATCACAGATGAGAAGGATGATTTGTATATGGACAACATCATCAAGGCAAAAATCAACGATGCCATGCATTGGATTGCCGTTACCGCATCATCCTCTGCTGCATTGGTTGATTCCAAGAAGATAGGTACTTCTTCTGCCACCCTCCAAGTGCAGGACTACGACACCCAGAAAGGCATCGGTGTCATTACGATGGATGCCAATACCGAGGTAATCAATATCTCTCGCATTCGTGGCAATGGCTGGTACAAGGCAGTAGTGCCTATAGAAGATACACAAGATGAGGCTGTCATGATGTTTGATGATACGGCAAAGGGAACCATCGACCGACCACAGGCGGCTATCATGCGTGAGAATCCTCTGAAAATCCTCTTGCAGCCCAAGCCTACGGAAGCGGTTATTTCCTATGTGGGTGTTCCGAAGAACGTAAGCACATCCGATTCTACAGATGTATCTATCCCGGACCGCTTGAAGAATGCCTTCATCTACTATCTCGCCTTCTTATTGCTTTCAGCCTACGATGATACCAAGGCTACGCAAATGTACACGATAGCCTTGCAGCAGCTAGGCGTTAGTCAAACATCAAAATAATGAAATCATGGAGTATGTATCTACGAATTATAGCGAAGAAGAGCTTGCGTGGATTTCCCCCGAGATAACCTTGCAGCGTGACATCTACTTGATGATTAAGCTAAAGCGCCCAGGGAAACTGGTAATCAGACAAGACAAGGGCGATGGCAAGAAGCCTCGGGTTCCCATTCGTGCCCACAAGAACACCAGTGAGTTCAAGCTTCGCCTTCGGGTGATTCCCGAAACCATAAAGATTCAAATATTCACTTCATCAGAACCAAAAGAAATCAAATATGCCTACATTTAGAGATGATCCGAAAATGGGCGGCTTGGTGCCATTAATGAAGACTGACGACATTAATGACCAAGCCGTCACCACAGATAAGATACGTGACGATTGCGTGAATGGAAGAAAAATTCAAAAGGGAACTATAGAATTGTATCATCTGAGTGCTATGCTTGCTAGTATTCTGAAAGCTGCCATAGGGTTGCCTGAGGATTTGATTAATCAAATGACTTATCTTTATAAGAAAATCAATGAAATACAGCCCATATCGGAAGATGATATTGACAAGATTACAGAAGGAAGTTATGTTCCCGAGGATGAAGAAACGTCTCCTCCAGCTTCTCTTAATGAAAAAGTTGAAGTACTTGAGAAGAAGGTCAAGATCAATGAAAACAACAACTCTTACACCCGTCTGAAATTGGATTCATTCATTGATTCTGATCTTACAACGGAACAGGTTAATGATTTGTTGGATAAGCAAAATGATAATATTAATATTTAATTTTTAAGTTTTATGGCTGAGTATAATTATTTAAGTAAAACTGGTTTGACTGCACTTTGGAACAAGTGCAAGAGTGTGTTTGTTAAGGCTTCTGAAAAGGGCAAGGCTAATGGTGTTGCTACACTTGATGGCAATGGTAATGTACCTTTGAGTCAGTTGGGTAACATCGATACCACCTTTGCGGAAGTAGTTACAGAACTCCCTTCAACTGGTATCAAGAAGCATATCTACATGATGAAGGCTGGCACCACTGGTGACAAGAACGTCTATGCAGAGTATGTCTATACTGGTGATATTGCTGGCACTTACGATGCAACCAAGTGGGAGAAACTGGGCGAGGCTACTACAACGGTTGACTTGTCTGGCTACGTGAAGACCTCAACGTTTACAACTGAACTTGAAAAGAAGGTTGACAAGGTTAGTGGCAAGCAGCTTTCTACCAACGACTATACCACTGCCGAGAAGAACAAACTGGCTGGAATTGCAGAGAGAGCTAACAACTATGTTCACCCTACCAGTGCAGCTGGCGCCAAGACTGCTGGTCTGTATAAAATCACAACAGATGCCAATGGTCACGTTATTGCCGCCACTGTTGTTGCTAAAGCAGACATTACCGCTCTTGGTATTCCTGCAAGTTCTGACTTTGTTGAGATTACGGAGGAGTTCATCAACTCGCTGACTTAACGGTGTCTTTTCTATGAACTTTAGTCCAAGCCTATACTCTGGGTGTAATATCCAGGTATAGGCACTAAAGTTATAGTAGAGCCAAATTGTTTTAATTAAAAATTATATACAATGAAGATATTAACTGATACTGGTTTAATCCTGCTTTGGCAGAGAATAAAGGATTTGTATAAGAAGAATTTTGTCTCTGCCGAGCAGACTACCACATCTACAGCAGATGGTGGTACGAATGTCATGACTTTTACTTTTGGTGATGGCACATCTACAACCTTGTCCGTAAAGAATGGTTCTAAAGGTTCTGATGGAGCGAAGGGTGAAATCGGTGCACAAGGTCCACAAGGTGAACGTGGTCCTGTAGGAGAAACTGGTCCACAAGGTAATAGTGGTATAGCTGATGCCAGTAATAAGGTTCTTATCAATGATGCCGTTACTGGCGGTGAAACATCTTATCTTTCTGCCGAGGTCGGTAAGCTTGGAATCCTCACTTATGATTGTTCTAAGGGTGGAACTATTGAGCACGCATCTTTACAGGATGCCATTAATGCCGTACCTACAACCTTCCGAAAGGCAGGTATTACTATCATCTACAAGTCTGGAGATTCTATCTATCGCTATACTCTTAAATCAAACACTTGGTCTAGCGATATTGCAAATTGGTTTTCTGTAGAAGATAAACTATGTGACTTACAGCTGTATTCTAAAGATATTTCACTTGATGTTTTCGGATTTGATAAATTAGAAAAATTTAATGGAACGATAACAGGTACAGGATGGGGGCTTGATGCCGGACAGCATGTTCAAATACCTATAAGAAAAGGTGATGTAGTAAAAGTAAATGGAACGGCTAATGGTTGTTATCTTGCAGTTTTAAATAAATATGGACAACCGACAACGTCTAATATTAGTTACGCAAAAGATGAAGAGCGTAGAGTTTGCCCTGCATGGGGTGAGATTTCATTTACCATATCTTCGGATGATGCGAAATGCTTAGCAATTGAATTAAATAGAGGTGATACATCTACAAAACCAGCAGGAATATCTATTAATGGCAAGAATTTATATATATATCTGAGTGCTTCTGTAGATAGAAAATCAATGATTGGACAGATTTGCCCTCCATTTGATGAAGGTAGTTATATAAATATAACTCCAACCACTGTTTTTATCCCAGAAAATACGAGAATAAATTGTGCTGGTAAATATTTCTCTCTTAGTGAAACAACCCTTAATAGAGAAATAGGTGCACAATGTGAGATTGTTTATTTTGATATAGAAAGTAAGACTTTAAAAATTATTGCTATTACTTCTTATGTTCAGAGTACTAGTAATTATGCCCTATTTGTTGTAAGTTTTGATAAGAACAAAATATGTTCCTTGCCTGTAACTTTTTATACTTATAATGGAAAGTTATTTGAAGACAGACTTATAGATAAAGTAAACACAGAGTTTACATCTATGTTTTCTGTAAGTTCAAAACTAGTTAATCAATGTTATTATAACAAAGAAAAGTCTTTAAGACTTTTATGGCTTTCAGATATTCATGGAGATAATAATGCTTTAAAATATGCAGTTAGGTTTAAAAATGAGTTTAATGATTTCCTAGACGATTGCATCCATACTGGTGATTCCGTATCAGGTACAATTTCTGATGCAAATCCATTTGAAAATGTATTAGGTGCAAATTCTTTCCTTAATGTTATTGGCAATCATGAAGCGTGGCTTTCGACATCTGACAACGACTATTATGCGACAGAGAAACAAACATACGACAAGATTTTTAAGAATAATATTGATAGTTGGATTGTTACACAGCCAAGTAATGCTGTTGAAAATGGCAAATGCTATTATTATAAGGACTACCCTAGTAAAGGATATAGGTTGATAGTTCTTGATTCAGTGCACTGGAAAGTTCATAACGATAATGTAACGTCTAATGCTTTGCAGAAGGAGTGGTTGGAGCAAACTCTTACTGATGCTATTGCCAATTCTTTGGCAGTTATTATAGCAACCCATTATCCTCCAGTAAATGGTATTACCTTTTCTAAAGGAGCAAAAGGTTTTAATTCCTTGAAGTATAGTGAACAGGAATCTGCTATAATTAGTGATGGGTGGTTTAGTGCAGAAGAAATGTTTTCATGTGTAGATAAATTCATTGATAATGGTGGAAAATTCATCTCATGGATTATTGGTCATGAACATTCTGATTATATAGGTGTGGTTACCGGTCATACAAGACAGACTGTTGTCTTGATGGAAAGATCTGGTATTTATAGTACAAGTTATAGTAATATTCATTTAGCTAATTCAAATTCACAAATAGCATTTAATGTTATAACATTTGATGAGGAAAATAATCTATTGAAAATTACCAGAGTCGGTAATAATACGGATATATGGTTACAGTCCAAAAACTCGATTTGTTATAATTATAATACCCATAAAGTTGTAGCTTGCGAGTAATAGATTTTTTGAACTATAAGTCGCTGACTTTATAAATAAAGAGAAGGGTGAGTCGAATGATTCACCCTTTTATTTTACAGCAAGCCTGCACCAATCCACCAAGCAAGTAGCAAGCCTCCTCCCCGTACATATTTATCAAAAACTGTTCAGAAATATGCTGAACCACATGCAGCATTTCGTGACTGAGGCTATTCATGTATTCCGACTTCGAAGTGGTCCATCCGATAACAACTACCGATTTGCGAACATCAACGTTAGAGTAGGTGATACCCTTGTTAGGCTCACCTTCGAGCACGAGATTACTGGCATCTTCGAGAGGAATGCCGCTGCACCCCAAATCCCGAAGATGCCTTCTTACCTTCATGGCATCCTTTGAGTGAACATCGTACATTACGTGCACGGTCCAGTCATACCTATCTATGTAAATCTCCTGCTCTGTCATATTTTACAAAATGTCTTCCCAAGGAATGCCTATGCCATTGAATGATGTATCTGCATAGAAGCGGTTGAATATGAAACCATCCTGCTGATCCTCATCATCCACGTAGTCTTTGATGAACTGTGCCATCTGCTTCTCCTCCGTAATAGACGAGCCGTAGAAATCAGCCAAGCACATGTGTGCGATGTAAACCGCATCATAGCCCACATTATTCTCCAGCACGATATTGTTCTTCTTCAAGATGTCCTCAATATCATCCTTGCTCATCATGCGGATAGGCTTACCATTCTTCCGCATCTGCTTCACTGCCCACTCGCACATCTTCTTATTGAAGTGCCAGCCGTTGTAGCGAAGATAAGCCTTCATTTCCTCTGGCTGATAATCGTAGGCATTTAATGATTGTCTGTACTTTCTTCCCATAATCTCAATCTATTTAAGAAAGGGGTATGCCCACTTTTGAGCACACCCCAAACTAGTTAGTAATCTTCTTCGTAATCACTTCTGTAATCACGTCCACGGTCTTCACGTTGGCGCATGTCGTCGTACTCCTCATGCTCTCGCATACCACTTCTGCCTCCACGACCTCTGTAATCGGGCATGCGGTTGCGCTCGCCGTATCGGTCACGTCTGCCTTCACGCTTCATTTCATCAAGGCAGCTCATAGCCTTGCCAAAGTAGCGCAAGCCCTTCTCCACGTTCTCATACAAGCCATCAAACTTGTCTTCTGTAATCTCAATCATTACCATAATATCATAAGATTTTAAAAGTGAATAGATAGGGTAGGAGATTACTTGCTTGCCACCTGTTCGAGCAATCCCATCATCCTGTCAATCTTGCCCTCCATGCCAGAAACCTTACCTTCCAGCTTGGAAATCTTCTCAGCCTGTTCCTTCTCCTTGGCTATCTGGGGGTTGAGTTGCAATAGCATTCCCTCACAAGATTTAACGACCCTCTCATGGTAATCTACGCTCTCCAATATCGCCTTGGATTGTCTCAGCATTGCATCGACCTCTGCACTCATGGCTTCCTTGTTGTCGCTCACCACAAGATTCTTGTCGTTCGCTATCTGTCCGTTGGCAGGCAACTGTTTGAAATCCACTTCATCGTCATTGATCTTCACCTTCACATCAACCACAGTTTCCATAGGTTGAGGGGTGAAGCCATTATTGTAGGATGGGTATCTCGTCTGTGGGTTGCTAACCGAAACAACCTGACCGATCTTCAAGTTCGGGTTCTCGCCCTTGTCGAGTACATAGAATAAAGAATTTGTTCGTAGTCCTTGAAACATAATGTAATCTCCTATTATCTATTCTGTTTGTTAAACAATACCCGTCATCAGCTGAAGGGTGTTAGTGTCTCTCTCAAACCAGAGCTGAACCACTCCAGTTCCAGGCACGTCTGCAACCGTCAATGCTTCACCATTGAACTTGGTTACAGCTTGGGTAGCGCCGTTGGTCTCGAAAAGGATAGGCAGCGTACCAGTCGTTCCAGTCGGAATAGCCTGCATCAGATTCACGAAAATCGTTCCCCTGTAGTTGGCATTCACGAAGGCGTGGTTTTTAAAGGTGAACACCACATCGGCAGTATTCACCTTCACGCCAGTAGAAGCGATAGCCGCCGAACCGTTACGATTCACCCAGGTGTAAGGTCTTAACCATAACATAGCAGCCTCCTTTCTTTAACCCCAGAATCCTGCACCATTAGCAGCATTCAGTCCATACAAACCAGCCTGATAAGCCACGCAGTTAGGAACCGCAGTAAATGGGCTGTAAGGAGTGGTTACTGTCTCAGGCAGCTTGCACTTGATGCCAGCAACCTCACTCTGCAAGCCAGCCAATACCGCATTGATAGGAGCCACCGCCTGACCAACAATCTGAGAAGTCATGGCAGAAGACTTGAAGGTACTGTTCTCCTCACGCAGAGAATCAATCTTGTTCTGCATTTCACGCATCTCAGCCTGCTTCTGTCCGTCAACGATGGTCTGAGTACTCTCCTTGATAGCGTTGTGTAAGTCACAAGTCTGTCTCTGAGTCTCGTAAGCCACGTTAGCGAAGCCACGCTCCTGACCGGTAGCTACGTTATTGATGGCATTCTGCAAGGTTCCAGTCTGCTGACAGATAGCCAGACGGTTCTCGCAGCAGCAGTTTGCAATCTGCTGAGCAATCTGCATATTACCCTGCTGCAAAGCATTGATGGTCTGCATACCGCTCATACCAACCTGATTACCTACGCTCTGAACCTGAGAAGTCAGGGCAGAAATAGCATTTTGAATCTGACCCTCAGTACAGTTGAGCTGAGTAGCGAGATTACTGAGTGCGTTACGATTACCGCCGATGGCATCCATCAAGAGGCTACGACCGTAGTCATTGTTAATCTCGTTAGCGATACCGCCACGACCGTTGCCGCCGAAGCCGCCCCAGCCATTGCCGCCCCAACCCATAAGGAAGAAGAGGAAGATAACCCACATGAACCAGCCGCCTTCACCGCACATTCCGTTGTTACCCTTCATGGCGAGAAGCACATTTGGATCTACACCCTGCTTCTGGAGCAGAGGAGCAAGAAGCCCAAGCATTCCGTTTGAACCTCCGTTTTGGTTTTCACCAAAGATGTATGTCTTAGATTCTGACATAATAAATGATAGATTAATCGTTTCGTTCACTATTGAACTTGGTGCAAAGTTACGAAGAAGACGAGGCTCTGCCTAACTATGCTCAAAATATTTTTTTTGCCAACCAAGCCACTGTTCCTCAGCATTTTATGCTGAGTCATTTCCTGCTCATTTATTTAGCAAAAGTCTAAACTATACAGAAACCACCCCGAACCCGATACAACCTATCAATATTTTACGTACTTTTGCAGAAAATAACGCTTAACTATAAAAGATTATGAAGAAATTAGCAGTATTGCTTTTCGTTATATCCTTAACATCTTGCGGATACAAGAAAAGCGTAGGAGGCAAAGTATATATTCAATATGTAGGTTCAAATGGTCCAAGAATAACGGTTGCTCATTCAAGACCAGATTGTCCTGATATTGATTCGTATAGAGAAGTTTCGTTAAGGAATTGCTATGCTATGACCGTTTGCGCTAAATGCGTAAAAGAAGAGGATGCGCATAAAATATTAAAGGAGTGAGCACATCGCCCACTCCTTTTTATATTATTCCAATCTATCCAGCTCATCCACCGCATCCATCATAATCCTGTCAATATTCTGATTAGCGAAGTTGATGCTTTCGGTATCGCTAGCCTTATCCCTCATCTTCTTCCATCGCTTCATCTGTTTCTCTGCCAGCTCGATTACTCTCACCTTGGCAGCTTCCTTGGAGTTCTGGAATTGATAATACTCACCGATATTCGTGATTCTCTTATCCAGCGGAACGTTCTTCGATTTCAATCTATCCACGTTCGCCATAATCTTCTCCATTTCGTCCTTGTAGTTATACCACTTGCTCTTGGTTCTTTGCAAGCTGCTCTGCTCACTTGGCGTATAAAGAAGAGAGCGAAGGAAAGGAATATCCTTGGTTTCCGTATCTTTACCGTGCTTGATAACACCGATAAGCCGCTCAGTAAAGGTAGCAGCGCCGCCACCAATGCCACCGATGTAGTGATTCAGCATGCTCGGATTCGTCACCATATCCAGGAAACTGTTGCCCAGCATATCCTCATTACCCTTGGCTACATCGTTAGTCTGGGCATTCACCCATTTATTCACAGCCATATATCCGTCAGGCACACCCTTGTAGGCTCTCTGCCAAGCAGGGGAATTTTCATTCCAGTCACCACGTCTTTCAATCGGAGCACCCTTCCAGTCGGTATTCAACTCCCATTCCACGAAAGGAGACAGGGCAGAAGGAGAGATAGCCTTGATCGTCTCATTCAATGGCTCCTTGCCAGCCGAAGAGTTGCCGAGATAGTCCATCACCGGCACAAGCTGCGACATACAGCCAACGGCATCCAAGGCAGGATTCTTCTGTCCGCTCACGTTTGGCGAGAAGGTCAAGCCAGCCGCCAAGTCACCCAAACCATAGAAGGCTCTCAACTCGATGGCAAGCGGAATCGTTACAAACTCGCCACCGCCCTTGTAGATACAGAGATTGTTTCTTCTCACGTAGTCAGGCAGCTCGCCGTATGGGTCCTTAACTCCCTTTCTGTCCTTCTCGTCCTCACTCGCAATCAGCACATTGTTACCAAGTGCAGCCAATGCACCGAGGGTAAAAGGAATGGCAAGCATATTGATAGAAGTACCTACAGGATGATTCTTCAAGTTCTTCACCAGCAGATTGGTACTCTGAATACCGGCATTAAAGAACATAGAACAATGTCTGAGATAGCTAGACGTAAATCCGTAAGCCCATCTTGCAGCCGCCTTGCCGCCAGTCATTTCTCCGTTCTTGAAACTCTTGATGGCGTCACCGCTACCATGGCGGTTGAAGTTGGTAGATACCTCTTTCGCATCATAGACCGAACGGATGATAGAACGGTTACTGTCTCGGCTCGCACAATAGGTAGCGAATCGGGCGATATTCTCAGCCACCTCGTTGATGTTCGCCAGATTTCCGAAGAAGAAGTCACGAAGGGCAGCACCGCCCTTGTCAATCTTGCTTCTTTCGCTCTTCACATCTTTCTTGTACTCCTTGGTCCAGTCCTGCATATTCTTGATCTGAACCCAACCGGTTTCGCCGCCGTTCTCCATAAACTCCTTGAAATATCGCTGAACCTTGTCGCTCATATCGAGAGTGCCGTTGCGATACTTGGCAAACAAGCCCAAGCCTGTTGTTCCGCTCAAATCCTTGAAACTGATAGTGGAAGCACCCTTATAGAAGCCCAGCTGCGCATAGTACTTCGCCCAAAGCGCACCATATCTTGCACCTTCCTTGGAAGTCACGTTGCTCGATGCAAACTCCGCATCACGCATAATGTTTCGCATCACGAACTCAGGGTTATAAGATGTACACAACTGCGCCATCATTCTTGAAATAGAACTCAGAGGCTTCATGATACCCTTGGCGCCCGAGTTCTCCAGCAATCCATTCAGCGCCTGCGCTGCTCTAGGATTACCATTAATAATAAAGGTATGGGTCCTTCCGGCAATCTTCACGTCCACGACATGCTGCGATTTATTCTCCGCTTTCTGGAACTTATAGCCTATCTTGTCTCTGCGATACACCTTGTATGCCAAGCCCTGTGATTCCTTCATCTTCATATCCTTGTTGAAGTCTGAAACAATCTGGTTGATTTCGTCAGCAGTCGCATCTTCTGGAATATCAGGGTAGCGCTCATAGACGATGTTCAACACTGGGTCCTTCTCATACCAAACGCTTGTTTCGGTAATCAGATTGTTGCCCGAATTATTTCGCGCGAATCTTGCGAAAGCCTGACGGATAGCGTTCATACCGCCGTTCTTGATGGCTCTGTTGCCCATCGCACCAATCTGCGCCAGCACATTTGTCTCACTCAGATACTTGTGTCCTCTCGCTCTCATGATGGTGCTTCCGATATAGCTCTTCGGGTCGCCCTGCTCTGTAATGTAGCCGTAGGTGTCTTCCGCCGTAGCTTCATCATACTTTCTCAAAGGCACATACCAGTTGAACATATTAGATACATGACCGTGCAATTCCTTGCTGATAATGCCATTCTTGTAGTCGCTGTCAATAGAATACTGGGTAGCAGCCTTCACCTTATCCCAATATTCCTTAACAGAACCCTTCTTGATGCTCTCCATCTTCGCTTCCGAATCCATCACGCTCTGGATAGGCTCAGCATCATCGTAAGGGTCAGAAGATTTCGCTACTTCCTGTATAGCGTGCATACCCGAATAGTCGTGCTCGCCAGCTTCGAAGTCAGCATCAAAGTGATTTCTGATACTCTCGTCCAACTGTCTGTAGTACTCCTTCAGGTCGATGTTGCCAGCTTTCAACTCGTTGTCAAGATACTCCTTATCGCTATAATAACTGTTTTCCAGGAAGTCGTCATCCTGCTTCTTCTGCTCATCCATTCTCATCTGTTTGAGGAAGTCACGAACGAAGAACTCTCTGTTTCGCTCCAAACCGTGCTTGGTTATCATATAGAGATTGAAGTTTCTGATCTTCTCATCATCCTTCTTTCCATCGAAAGCATCCAGTACGTCTGCCATCGCCTTATCCAGAGGCTTCATTACGTTGCGCTCAAACATCTGAGCCGCATCACTCATCGCACCCTGCATGGTGTTCTGCAACATATAAGGATTCTCAGAAGAAGCAATGTCCTCAATCTTCTTGTCTGGCACAATCGCATTCATCAGCTTCTTCAATGAAAGCATATTGTCCATATAGCTCTCGGTGAACATATAGCCGTGCTCGTCAAGCGAACGGTGGTATCTGTCAAGTGCCGTGCCGGCAGATGGGGTAGTGCGGAAGTGAATCTGTCCGTCTGTAGCCTCATCCCACTCACTCTTGGTAAGACTTTCCATACTGCGAACCTTGCCATCATTGCCGTAGAACATACCATCGTGCGCCACAACAACAGGCATACGCTCATGGTCGAGACGGTATTTCACCGCCTCGGCTCTCATCTTCCAATAAGGATCATTCGGATTCTTCTGCAAGTTCTTGCTCAACCAGAGCAAGTACTTCACATCTTTAGTATTAGGAGCAATACGATAACCGATTTCATGAAGGAAATCAGATACCTTATTCTTGATACCATTCCAGAAGCCAGCTTCACCCTTGCCATCCTCGGCGAGTCGGGCGATACCTTCCTCAATGGCATCGTAGATATTCAGAGGATTGAACTTTCTCTCCTCATCCACCAGCTTCTTCAAATCCGCATTCTCAGGCTTATCCAAGTCGTACCATACTTCACGAAGGAACTTATCGAATCGTTCATCACCAAACAACTCTCTCATTCCCTTGTGTCCAACAACCTCATGCCAGATAGTCTTTTCTGCAGTATATCTGTCGTGGATATTAGGCATATATAGATGCACCTCGCCAGTCTTCTCGTCATACCAACCGGTTATCTTTCTGCCTTCCTCAATAGCAGCCTTCGCCGCCTTGTTGGTGATTTCATCAACCGATGAAACCATGTTCACCTTTGCGCCAGTATTCTGAGCCACCTTCTCCACATAGCTCTCAACCGATGAAGTAGGGTAGTTGCCATCGCCGTGGTCCGTGCGGAACTTGGTGCCATCCTCAGAAAGAACGGTATTGTCAACCTGCAAACCTAACTTGATGGCTTCGGCTATTTGCTCGTTTTTGTTCATTCCCTTCTCTGGTGCTCCAATCTTCACGCCAAGCTTTTCAAGCTCAACCTTCTGTCTAGGAGTAACCACATTCTCAGGAATCTCAACATCATAGTCACCGATGAAGTCCTTAATCTTGGCTGCAACCTCCTCATCTGGCACAATTCTCACAGGCTTGCACCAACGGGAGAGCATCACCTTTCTGCCCTCATGACCTTTAGCTACAAGTTGCTTGGTTACAACTCCGCTAGTCCATGGTGTCATACCCACAGGGTCTTTGGCGTGCTCTGCACGATAACCACTAGTTAATTCGCCTGCTGGAACTTCGCATTCCACTACAACAACGTTCGGGCGAATCCAAGCAGATTTAAACTGGTCGTTCAATGGAGAGTAAGAAGTATGCCAGTATGGGTTATATGCAGCAGGAACATCAGTAAGTTTCTTTCCAGTTGCGCCCTTACCCTTTTGCAACTTGAAATACCAAGTTGGGTTTCCGTCTTCTCCAACGGCAAGCTCTGCACCATTCTTTGAATCACGCCAAATGCCATCTTCACCCTTTACAGCTCTATCTTTCGGTATGGTAGTCGTTGTACCTTTATATTTATAAACGGTATTCTTGGAATCCGGCATTTCGTCCGCCTTAATCCACTTGCCAAGCTCGTTAGCCTCTACCAACTTACCATCGGCGTATGCAGCCATAGGTGGATAAAGCTTTCCATCAATAACCTGCATAGCACGGTAAACCTTAATCTTAGGCTCCTCTTCCAGTCGCTTGATTTCCTCTGGGTCAGTAACCTTACTTCCTTGCGGCTCGCTACCGAAAAGTTCATTCTCATTCTGAGAAGCAAAGTCAAATTGCTCCTTTCCGAAGTTGTCAAGAAGATTGGTAAGAGTTCTTTCCATTTCCACAAGCTTGTTATATTTAGGGTCTTTGCCAATCATTCGGCAGATAGCATTTATCAACTTCTGATACCACTTCTTGGCAGCAGGTATCTTTCTCAAAGCACTACGCCATTCAGGTGAAGCAAGTTCGGTAATCATTTCTCTAGGATTCTCCAATCCGTAGTAGTCTCCCAGCTTACCTTCTTTCTGAATCTTGATCAACTCATTGTAGATGTCAACAGCATCCTTGGCAGCCTCAATCTGCGAAGGAGAAAGCTTGTCTGTATGCCCCTTCTGATACATGGCAATAATGTCAGAAGTAAGAGGATGCAGCATTTCGTGGCAAAGAGTAGATGCAAGATCCTGTTTTGCATAACCAGCTGCGCTGAGTCTGTCAACATTCAGCTTGATGAAATTATCTGAGTGTTTGTAGTAGCCCTTGGTTCTTGCCAGTTCAATGCTACCAACATAGAACTCTGTTCCAAGGCTTCTCAAACTGTTTACGATGCTGTCATAGAGTTCCTTTACTTCTGGGTCAGAATTGTAGTCGTTGAAGATTCTGTCAATCGTTTCGTAAGAAACAGGCTCATCCCTCTTTAGCCCATAAGTTTCCTGAAGATATTTCGACCTTGCGAGAATATACGCCTTAGCCCTTTCTGCTGCGGCTTTTCTTATAGAGAGTGCTTTGTAGTCGTTGAGAATATCAAGTGCTCTTCTTTCTCCGCCTCCTCCTGGCAGAGTCTTAGCTTCTCCTCCAGTTCCTTCTTGTTGTCCTTTATCTGAGGTATTGCGTCCACTACCACTTCCCTCAGAATTGATTTTTCTGAGGATGGAGTTAACAAGCTCTCCGATGTTGGCATCTTTTCTGATTCCATACTTTGTTTCATACTCATTAATCTTCTTGGTTAAATCGTCAATAACAGTGTTAAGACCTTCTGATAGTGTAACGTTTTTGTTTTCATCTACTTCCCAACTATTCAGTGTCTGGTCTTTTGAATACAAGTCGATGGCTGCATTCGCCCATCTTCTTATATTAGGAGTCACATGAGTGAACAGGCGATTAATCTCATCATCAAACTTCTTTTCAATCTGCGAAGATACGGTTTTATCTACATCTTCCGGAATGATTCTACTATTCTTAACATCTTTTGTATCAGTTTTAGAATACTGCAAGCCTCGGTCCTCACGGAAGTGGGTTCCTTCATCCTCAGAAGTATTGCGCTCCTCCTGTACCTTCACGCCCATCTTAGACAAGCGGTCCAGTACTGGCTTCAACTGCTCAGGCTTAAACTCAGCAAGCATATTGTTACCTCTTGTCTCGAAGTTATTGCCATCAACCAGTTTCAGCAAATCTTTATCCAAGAAGTACTTGCCGCCCTTCGCCTTGCTCTTCGGTACACGAAGCTCGTAGAAGTAGCCACGATTGTTGTCTATGCGCTTCACTTTTACTTCACCATCCGATGAAGTAACCTCGTCAATACCACCATGCCAAGAAGAAAGTTCAAACTTATCAGCCACGCTGTTGATAGGCGCATCCGTAGTCAAGCCCTTAGGGTCGAATCGGTCCGGCATCAAGATACCAGTCTTCACCTCGCCAGTATCAGTTGTATATTTTACCAGCTGACCGCCCAAACCCTGATCCTTGCTGTCAACCAAAGCCTGCATCAGATTACCAGTTACAATATAGCCATTCTTGCGGCTCTCATTGCTAGTCAGTCTATCCCAGTTATCAAACTTTTGATTCAATACTCTGAGATGACTGTCTCCCATGCCAGCAGCCTGCTTAGTCATGTTATCAATGGCACTGATAACATCTGCCTTGTTGTCACCTGCACCAACCTTGCCAGCGATAGGGAAGGTAATCTTTCTTCTGCCATCCAAGGTTGCAAAGGAAACAGAAGAGGCGTTAGGCGAGAAGTTATCCGTAATCTTAATATCAATGAGCCTTCCATAACTGTTGCCGAATCCGCTCAGTTCGTTAGGATTGTTCATATCTGCAGGCAGAACGAAAGCTCTGTTAGTATCGAAGGTATCAAGCACACGGTCAAACATTTCAGCCTTGGCTTTCAGGTTCTTTACCACATCGTTCAGCTTATCTTTCTCCTGCTTGTAGATGTTGTCATACTGATAGCCAGCCATCTTCTCAATCTGCTCATCGCTCATACCCGAATCCTTCTGACCCTTCTTAGCATCCTTGATATACTTCTCCTTAGCCTTGGTAGCAACCTTCACCGAACGCTCCTCATACTTCTGAGTCTCGTCCGCAATCTTCTGGTCGAAGTACTCATTTACGGCAGCCTTCTTCTCGGTCTTATATTCGTCCCAAGTCTTACCGCCAGTCAATCCTTCCTGCGAAGCCTTCACCTCAGAAGCCTTCATCGGTTTCTTCAAGATGGCCATGTTCACCTTTTCTATATAGGTGTTGTCTGCAAATGCGTTATCGCCGCCCGGCTCTGCACCCTGCTTCCAAACTTCCTTGTGGAGAGTCTTAGCCTTCAAAGGAAGCTCGGTAATTTCAAGGTCGTTCTCACCCATTTCGTTGAGCCGCTGAATCTCGTTTGCATAAAGCTCGCCAATCTCCTGCAGCATCTTCTCCTGCTCGCTTACTCTCAGCAGAGCCATACGTCCCAGCAACTTGCTTGCATCGGCACCAGCCTCGCCATCACCGACACCACCGCCCTCGGCTACAAGTCTCTGTGGGTCGATTCTAGACAAATCATCGCCGTAGCTATTTTCCCATCCGAATGGGTCCGCCATTCGGGAATAAAGGTCAAGATGCTCTGCCATGTACTCACGAACCACCTTGTCACCATATTTGTTGGTAATATCGGCAACGTCCATTTCGTTGAACTTACTCTTCTGCGAAGAAGTTGTGTTGGCATCAAGTGACTTCAACTTAGCCTTGAACATCATCAGCAGTCGCTGCTCGGCAGGAATCAGAGAAACCACATACTCGTATGCGCCTCTAGCCACCTGACCGGTTCGGTCGATACGTCCACGCATCTGAACCTCATCATTCACATCGAGCTGCTGCTGCGCCACGATCATCACACGTTTCTTCTGGTCCTTATACTTGCTTGAAGCATGCAGAGAGATACCAGTGGCAGCACTCTTGTTCAGAATAAGCGCATCAATCTTGCCGTCATTAAAATCGCGCGCGAGTTTCTTCTTGTCTGTGTCAGCACGCTTCACCTTGGTAACAGTTCCGTTTTCGTTATACACGAACTCGGTCTGTCTTCCGGTCAACTCGCCAACCTTATAGCCTGCCTTCTGCAACTCGTTCTTGATAACATCAATAGGGGAGAGAGAAAGACCGGTACTTGTCTGCTCAATCTTCTTCTCCAATTCGTGATAAGCCTCAACAGCCTCTTCACCCAAGTCTTCAAGTTTGAAGTAACCGCTTTCGCTATTGTCCTTGGCATCCTTCTGAGTATAGCGAAGTGTACCCTCCAGACCCTTCTTCAAAGATGTACCCAAGTCTGGTGCATCCATTTCCTCGCCAAGCGCAAGGTTTCCAGTCTGCGATTCATTGGTATTGTTCAGCGCAATCACAGGCTTCATGCCCTGCTTCAAATAGTCGATGGCACGCTCTGCAGCAGACTTCGCTTTCAGGGAGAGAAGAACCTGCTGAACGGTATTAAACGCCTTGCTTGCGAAAGGCTGATTTTTGATACCCAGGGAAGCTGTACCCTTCTTGATACCGATAGTAGATTGAATCTCAGCCAGCTCCTCGTTGCGCTTGTCAACGTAACCTGAAACATATTTCTTTTGGAAATTGATAATATCATTAAACAAACCGATGATACTATCATACTGCTCTCGCTGCTCCTGCACTCGCTCAGGATCATCAATCGCCTTCCAGTCGATGGTTACTCCAGTCATATCTCGCTCACGGCGAATCATCTGACCGCATTGTGTCAATGTCTGGCTCATGATTTCCTGCAAGGTAGCACCACCACGCTTCACCGCATCAATCAAGTCGGATGCTTTCATGCCGCCCTCGTTCATGGCAGTACGCAAAGCGTAGATAGGCATATTGTCTGGTCTCTTGGCAAAGGTAGCAGAGAAGAAGGTAACATTCTTAGCCTTCTGAATAATGTGTTGGAAATAGTTTCCCTGACCGCTGTTGCCACCAGCCGTGTGGCTTTCGTCAAGGATAAGATAAGCGTTGCCCATCAGTTTCTCGATGGCATCACGTCTTTTCTGTCCGCTCAGAGCAGCAGCACCGAATGATTTACCCTTTGCAAGCTTTCTCTCCTTGCGGTTGCCGTCCTCATCAAACTCATATACGCCATTGCTTACTTGGCTGTAGGTAGTCAATACGTAGTCGTATTCCTCTGGCAGTTTGCCGTTCTTTTCAATGTAATCAAGTACTCGCTTCACCTCACTCTTCGATGGCAGGGCGAATACTACATTTCCGTCTGAGTCGGTAATGGCAGCTTCCTTGGCACTACCGAATACAAATGGTCTCAGTTCTGGGATACCAATATCCACCAAGTCACGATAGACATCGCTCAGCAATCCTGCGGTCTTGGTGAAATATACAGGAACCTGCCCCTGCTTCTTGGCGTATCTGATAAGTGAAGCAGCCTGTCTTCCCTTACCGATACCAGTCATATCGCCGATGATGAAGGCGTTGCCCTTCTTTGCCTGCTGCAAGGCAAGAGCTACTGAGTCAACTTGCTCTGCGGCAAGGTGAGAATACAAATCATCCTTGTCATTATAGCCCAGTTCGTCAACCAGAAACTGGTCGGCATCGCCCAGCTTTTCAAGATTCTTGTTTACTGCCTCCTGCTGGTCGGCAGGCATCACGGCTTTCAGAGTGAAAGGATTTCCACTCTTAGGGGTATAGATAACTTTCTCTGTACTTAGTCCACGTACGGATTTGTCCACCCGCTGTAATTGTCCCCGTGGTCCGCTTCCGCTCCCGGTGCTGGCAGGTTCATAAGCACTTGGCTGAGTGTCATTCCGTCCAGTTCCTCCTGATCCAGCTCCTCGCTGTCCATTGGTTCCAGCGGTTGTTCCTTCGCTCTGAGAAGGCTCTGTCCCTGTTCCGTCTGCTCCAGTATCTCCATCAGAAAGTCTTCCATCTTCTCTTGGCTCGGTTCCTCGTTGATTCTCCAAGTCATCATGGGTTCCTGATACGGAAGATGTGTCAGATACGTCAGACCCTCGCTTACCATCTGGTTCGCTTCCTCCTCGTTCGCCTGTTCGTACTCCCTCTTTAGGAGTACCAGCAGAGATTTGTTGATCAAGTTCTGATTGAGCACTTCTTGTTTCTCCTCCGATGGAAGAATCCATCCGTTCACCTCGTAGTATATCATCTTCAATTCGTTTATAAAGTTCGTCATAATCTTTCACGGTCTCGGCTCTTGCCTTATCCTTCACTGGTGGAAAGGCATTCTCGTTCAAGCGTCTTCCGTTTATTAATATAATACGTGTAGGGAAGGTAGTTCCCTGCTTGGCAAAGAGACTTCCATCCACATTAATCACGTCCTCCACATTATAGTGGCTATAGAGATAACCAAGGAAAGCCTTATCCTTCGGATTCAGACTTCCGTTCTTGGCGTATTCCGTCTTGCCGCCGATGATGATGGCAGCACGACCATCGTCCTTCATGCTCTCCAAGGCATTGATAGCCATCTGTCCTTCCAAAGAAGAAATTTTGTAGCCGTCATACTCCTTAAGGATAGCACTACCAAATGGTGGATTTGTTACCACCACGTCAACGTCCTTGTCTTCAAAAGGCTGGGTTCCGTCCTGACTGGTCACGTTCTTGAAACCCTGTCTTCTCAGGTTCTCCAATCTCTGTGCATCAATATCGTTCACGTGAACCTTATCCATTGGCAGACCGATAGTAAGCATACCGTTGCCGGCACTAGGCTCCAGAGCACTCTCAATCACCTTGCCGTTGCCCTTCACATACATATCTGCCACGAAAGCGTATGGGGCAGGTGTAGAGAATTGTCCATTCATCACTCGCTCGGAATCTCTCTGGTTGAGTGAAGGCTGTCTGTTATATAGAAGCTTAATCTTTGCAAACTTCACATCATCACTCATAGCCTTGCTTGTAGCATATCGCCTTGCCATTCCAACAACAGCGGTTTCCACCAACTCTTGTAAGTCGGTATCCTTAACACCTTCAAGACCACAATCTTCAGCAATCTTTCTCATACCAGCAATGCCAGTCTTAAATTCTCCCATAGAAAGAACTGTCTGAATGCGGTTGATGAAGCTATTCTCCTTCTGCTTCCTTTCCTCGGCACTCTTAGAGTCACCCACCAGATTCTCCTGATGCTTAGGTGAAGTCTTCTCGTAGTAGTCTGCCCAGTCCTTCAAGCTCATGCGATGCTCACCATCACGATAGCGGATATTCATCATCTGCTCGTAGATAGCATCCACGTCTTCCTTCTTGAAAACCTTGGCAGCAGGTGCAAACTCCTTGCGCATTTCCTTCACCACGTCTTCAAGATTGTGCATACCTCTCTTGATTCTCAGATAAGCATTCTCTGCCATGGCGCTCACCAGCTTAGGCAATACCTCTAGCTGTTTAGAGTTAAGACCAATGAACGAAGCAGAGATTTCATCCTTGCCGGCATTCTTGAGCATATCCCAAAGGTCATTAACCTTCTTGTTGGAAGCTGCTACAGCTGCATCGTCAGCTGTCTGCTGAGGCTTCTTTTCAGTCTCAACCTTGGCTTTCTTCTCCTTCTCGAACCCATCTGCAGCATTCTTGAAAGCTTCCATTGGGTTAGCGGATGGTTCAGCTTTAGGAGTCTCAACCTTTGGCTCAGCATTCAGTCCCTTACGTTTAGCATATATGCTTTCATATATAGCACGATGCAAATCATCTGTCACCTCACCGTTCAGATAGTCAAGCGCCATATCCTTGGATAAATCATCCACGTCAGCCTTCATGATTTCATCCTCAGTCAGAGGATGCTCCTTCTTGAACTCTGCTGCAGCTGCCTCAATCGGGTTAAACTGAGGGTCTGGCTTCTCTTCCTTTGGAAGGAGTGTGATACCGCCTTCATCAGACGTTTCACCATTCAGCTTCTTCATGTACTCAATTCCGTCATGAATGAACTTCTCGGTTTCTGCAATATCGTCAGGATGCAGACGCATCAAATTATCGTTCAATCCCTTGATATTTCCGATAAGCCAAGTTGCCTGTTTCTTATTCAGCTTCACACCTTCAAGAAGTTTTCTTGTTGTAGGATCGTCAGAGGTCAGACGTTCAAGATAACTCAACTGCTTTTCTGTAGCAGGTTCAACTGGCTCATTCTTGATTCTATCTAGCGCATTTCTTGCCATGCTGAGAATACCAGCAATCGTATTACTACGAGAAGGTTCTGGTTTCCACTCATCATGAGGAATGCCCAGATAATCATCAAGTAAGTCTTCTGCCTTGTAGAGAAGCTGAAAAGCATCATCCTTCTTCTTGATGTCGCTCTCATTTATCTCATCAATCAAAGCCTTCTTGCGGTCGTAGATAGGACCTTCCGGCATTTCTTCGGAACCAGTATCTGGCTTGTCGTCAAGATGCTCAAAGACACCCCTCAGGTCTCCATACTTCTTGCCGTTATACTCATAGTATGAACCGGTGTAATCGCCGTTCTTGTTTGGCTCATCCACCTTCATCACCTCCTTGTCACCATCAATCAGATACTTCTTCTTATAAATGGTTCCGTACTTACCTTCAACCTCAAATTCCTCGTCAGTCTCGGTAATGCGGTCAAGGTCAGATTTTACTCTTCCTTCTCCTGCTTCTGCTGGTTCATTTCCTCCTGATGCTTCCTGTTGAGGTTCTTCAACGCCTGAAACATCATTGCCTCCTTCATTTTCTGAATGTCCTGTTCCATAATCTTGCCATTTTTTAAAGTCCAAAAATTCTTTTATCAACTCTGGTTTGGTAGGTGCTTCGCCGAATAAATTTCCCTCTCCAGTATTTCTTTCTGCTGCGATACGGTTATACTCATCAAGCAAATCTCTGAAATCTGCAACCTTTCCTTCCAGAGCCAAAGCCATCATCTGAGATATAGAAGGGTAGCGCTTAGCTGCATCCTCACCGAACATAGATGGTGTTCTCAGCAACGTATCAACCTTATTGCCACCCTGTCTTGCTTCATAGAGCAATTGTATAGCCTGATCTATCTCGTCACGAAGAGAGAACTCGCCCAGCTTCATGTTGTCCATTACCGAGCGGATAGCGTTGATAGCCTTATTCTTCACCGTAGAGTCGATGCCCAGCATTCTGATAGTCTCTGGCTTGAAGATTGAACCCAAAAGAAGGTTCTTTACATACTCCCTGCCTTGTACGGAAAGTCGCTCAGGACTATCCATCATCTGTGCTACCTCGTTCTGTCCGATGATGCCTTTATCTACTAACGTCTTTACCAAGTCATTTATTGCCTTGGAATTGTTAAAGAATGCTTCAAGAGAACCATTTCCCTCAATCTCTGCAACAATCGCACCTACCTCGTCAGAAGTCAGGGTCTTAGCCTTGGCTACCGCCTGTTCGGTATTGCTCTGTGTCTTCTTCTCGTTTCGGTTGAACTTAGCGAAGGTAGCCGTATCGTATGGCAATCTCTCATCCGTTACCAATACCAGACGTGGATGCTCGATGCCGCTCTGCTCAATCTGCTCTCTGGTAAAGCCGAAGTTCTCGGCATTCTCCAGAAGGTCATTGATATATTCGCCATCCGTGCCTTCCTTTGCAGCCTTCTGTCCTGCCATGGTTCTACCGTTGCCATCATAAACGATACCCTCGTCAGATACCACTGGCACCTGCTCGATAGCCATACCGTTATACTTTCGGGCAATCTGGTCGGTATTCTGCTGAGCCGACTTGTCGTGCTCATAGTCACGGTCGTTCACGGTTCTTCCCTCAGCATCGGTAGGGAATCCCTCAGATTTCTTATAGTCGTTATTCACATCATGAGAAGGAGTAAGACTTTCAGCCGGCACAATCTCATAGTGTCCCTTAATCTTGGTCTCTCCATCAGGCAGCATTCTTGTGCGCTTGTTTCCTACAAGTCTAGGTGCATTCACAAACTTCTGTGCAGCCACGCTTCCAGCTTCATGTGCTCCCTCAGTCTGTTCTGTCTTACCCACGGTCTCAGCAACCTTCTTGGCAGTCATAGCCTTCTTGATATTCTGAGCGTGGTCCAACTGCTTCTTGGCAGCTCCAATAGTCTGATTCTTCAAAGCCTCCTGCTCCATGATGTCGTTAGGCTCGGCGGTATAGTCCACCTTCATCTTCTCGGCATCCTTCAAAGCCTTCTCCGCTTTCTGAATCTGTCCGTCAACCACTTTCTCAGCATTCTCACCGAAGTCCTCAGTAAGAATCTCCGCACTCTGCTCAGGAGTCATGCTAGCATAGTCAGGTGTAGGTCTTCCCTTGCTATCTGTAGTCATAGGAACCTCTGTACCATCGGCAAACTTTCTGCTAGGCTGAGGCTGCTCTTGTGGTGCTAACTTCTCATTTGTGGTATTATCTTTGCCCGATGTGGTATCATCTTTGCCATTTTCACCCTCTTTTGTGGTACTATCTTCCGATTTTGTGGTATTATCTTGTGGTGCCTCTCGCTCCTTTGGCTGAGGCTTGGCTGCATCCAACATCGCCTGCTCCTGTGCCGCCTGATTGTAAGGCTCAGAGTTCTTTATCTGCAATCTCTGGCGATACTCAGCAGCAAACTGGTCGATAGGCTGATTCTGGAAGAAAGTAACCTCGTCAGCTTTCACATAGACCATTTCCTTGGTGTTAGGGTCGAAGCAGACAAGCATATCGCCGCTGCCTTCCTTGGCTCTGCCTGTAGTCTGGTCGAAGGCAACATCACCCGAACCAACAAGAAGTGTTCTTCCGTTGCTGTCTTGCACGTACAAAGCCTGTTCTACATTCATTGGCTGACCGTTCAATGTTCCGTGATAGCTCCAATCAGAAACAAAGCTCTTCACGTTTTCCTCTATGGCATCAGCAGTAGCCTGCTGCATCCCCTGCACTCTAGCGTTCGCATTAATATATTGGGCAAGTGGTGTCAACTCTTCTTCGGTCAATCCATTCTGAATGAGTGCATCGTAAATCTGTGCCGGTGTCAAGCCCTGCTGGTGCAATTTCTCGAATGTCTGTTTGAAAACATCGTTGCTCTCCATCGCTTCATCAACCGCTTGTTCCGCATTATGGAGATTGCGCAACTCATCAACTACCACGCCGCTATCCGGGTTGTCCGTTCCCAGACTATGTTCCTCGGCTACCGTCTTACCTTGTATGGCAGACTGGTCTGCGTGTGGCTTTCCGCTAGGGAAAAGATCATCTTCGAGTGCTCTCTTCACATGATAGAAGATTCCATTCTCCTTATCGGTACGCTTCATTGGGTCCTTCTGCATGATTTTGTCAATATCAACAATCATTTGTCCTTTATCGTTGATAATCTCCTTCAATGAGTTCATAAAACCGCCAACAACCTGTGAAGTTTCTGATTTGAGATAGCCATACAGTCCGTTCTTATCCACATACTTCTCCCAGTCAAGATAGAGCGCACTCTTCGGGTTGCGCAAGTCATTAATCAACTGGGCGTTTTTCGGGTCTGTAACATCCTTGCTTGTGTCATAGCCGTTATTACGGAGGAAACCAAGTGCCAGACTGGTAACATTTCCGTCCTCATCAGTCAGCTGCATATCCTTCATCTTAGAATAGCCAATCAGCGACATCATATCGTCATTATCACGATAAAGCTTCTGCTTGTAAAGAATAGCTCTGCGCTCATCGGCATTCTTATAAGAGGTACGTGTAAGCAGCGTTCCGTTCTTGGTGTATTCAAGAATCTGCTTGTTTTTCACGTAGTTCACGCTTCGGTAGCTTTTACCTCTTGTCGTGTTAAATAAGCCCAAGGACGCATTCACCTTCTCTTTGGTGCTCTGAGAAACGTCTGGGTCGTTCATAAAATCCGTGTATGCCGTTTTATACTTCGGGTCTCTTGGTGCTGTCTTCGATGCACGGTCCACCTTCACGAAGGCATCCATCAGATTCTTTCCCGATGCAGAAGAAATCAATTCATTCTTCTCGTCAGGAGTCAGACGAATATCTACGGCGATAGGAGAGCCGTTGGCATTCTTGCCAATCACGAAATGAGGGTTGGCATTATGGGTAAGATTATAAAGGGCATTTCCTATATGAGCGTAATTCTTAGGCTCTCCTGCCTTGAATGCGCCCACCATCACCACGTCTTCAAGCCATGTGCCAAAGGAAATGTCCTTATCGCCAGTGATATTGTCTGCAACCATCATGGTTCCAGCCTCAACGCCAAGACCTGCGGCAGTAGCACCAAGCTTCTGTGTGCCATGCAGCCATTTCTCGCCTGTGCTCTTCTCCAAGCCAGTGATACCGAACTTTGATACCCAAGGAGCCATGATGGCACCCGATACACCGAACATAGCACCAGTGGTAGCACCATGCTCGAATCCTCCCAATGCCGCCTGACCCAATGCCGACAATGAAGTATCATCACCGGTGGATGCCTGTCCTAGGGCTGCGGTAATACTGGAATAGCCTCCCAGGTTGAGCGCACTCTTCGCTGTTCCTTCTACCAAACCAGAAGCAATCTTCTGTGCCATCGTCATGTTTGCAGCCTTGAATGCCAACTGCTGTGCGGTAAGTTTGGCACCTGCTTTCACCAGTCCTGCCTTGGCAAGACCCTTCATCAGAATCTGCTTACCCAAATCTACTGTCAAATTGGATGCGCTTCCTGTCATTCCGAGAATAGGGGAGTCCATAGCCATGTTAGCCGCCGTAGAAACGAAACGTGCGCCCATGCCAGACTTGTAGCCCTCGTTAGCCTTGTAGCCATTGACGGTGGGCATTTCCTCCAGACCATCTGTAATAGCCATCGCCTCCTGCTCTCTGGCGATCTGCTCTCTCGACTTATCCTGTCCGGCAGATAAGGTTCCCAAGATGGAATCACTGAGTCTTCTAACCACATATTCCGTGGCACTCTGAGGCAGAATCTCCTCAATGTTCTTAACGCCCAGTATATTCTGGGCACGCTGCATCATGTGAGGAGTAACATACTTGTCAACGTACTCCTCCACGCCCATGTTCAGCTTGTCGGCACTCTGCATGATGTGCTCCTGCAATCCCTTCTGGGAGTATATTTCCTGCAACTTGGAACTGAGGGTTTCAGCAAGTACATTCTGGCGGTTCCTGATCCTGTTTTCCTGCAAATCCTTCCATGCCTTGTTTCTCAGATAGGCATCATTACCAGCTTTCTGCAAATCATGCTGATACTGGTTCCAAGACAAATCATCAGCCTCCTTCATCGAAGGGGCAACAAGAGAATCAATCTCAGGCGCAATCGTGCCAAATTTGCCGTCATTCATCAAAAAGTTATTGCCCTCAACCTCATACTGGGCGAGATTCCTTGCATCGTCCTCTCTCTGCTGCTTTGCTCTAGCCCGTCTATCCTCTGGAGTATCAAAATCCGATAGCATCTCGTTGAAACTTTTCGATACAGGAGAGTTATCATATAAGCTGCGGCTGTTAGCGTTCGCTATGTCATACATTTTTTTCTGTTCTGCACGACTAGAGTATGCTAGTGCACCATTTGCAGCCATATCTCTGAATCTCCTATTTACAGCTTTCATTTGATTTATATCCGCTCTACTTCTGGTAATCGGATTTTTCTGTTCTTGCTGAATATCCTGTTCTCGTGCTCTTCTTGATTGTTCTCTCATATTGCTAGCCTGAACCTGCTGCAATGGGGTCATTTGGTCGTAGCGCATGTGCATCAACTTCCAGTTCTGCATATAGTCTGTACCAGAAGCTGTTTCCCTACTAGACTGCTGAGGTCTCTGAGGCTGCTTGCTCTGCTGATACTGAGCTGCGACTTCCTGCGCTCTCTGCTTCATAGTCTGCTTCTTGACAGGCTGAACTGGCTTCTGCTGCTGAGGCTTCGGATTTACTGCATGAAGTCCGAGCCGCTGCGAAAACTCCTCATACGATTTACTGGAAACAGCACCGTCTGCGTAAAGTGCATCATAGAGCTGCTTTCTGTTATGATAGCCCTGCTTGCCAGGCGCATACACGAACTGTCTGAAATGTTCTCTAGTTCCCGATACTGCGCCATCGGCTTTCAAGGCGTTATAAAGTTGGTCAAATTTATCTCCAGCCATATATTATATATTAATGTTTATAAACCAAGTTTCTTTGTATTCTTATAGCCATTCTTCGACTTGCCGGCAGGCTTCGGTCTGTTTCTCGCATTCCTAGCCGCATTCTGCGAAGCTGCTGCCTGACTGGTAACGGATGCGCCCTTTCTTCTTGTGGTAGTCGTTACCTCTGCGCCAGTCTTCGGATTGATAGTCTTTGTACTTGTAGAAGTAGAAGTCTCGCCCTGCGGAAGCTTGCCGTATTCACGGTAGTACTCCTGTTCCCACATGGTCTTGTTAGGCTGATAGCGCATCTTGCCGTTCTTATCCTCAAACCAGTACTTGGCACCCGAGCCGCTACCGCTCTTACCTGACCGTCCACCGCCGCCACGCCCCTTATGGGTTGCGTTGTACTGCTGAATAGCCAGACGCTGCCTAGCCTGCTCATCCTTTGCCCTGTCACGACCCTGCTTATACTCGAAGTCTCGCTGATCCTTCTCTTGCTTATACTGGGCGGTAGCCGCATCCTTGCCCTTTCGGTACTCAAACTTATCCTTGGCAAGCTTGGCATTATCGCCACGAAGCCCTGCCAGATACAGCTTGTAAGCCTGATCGGCTCTGGCGGCAGCACTCTTTAAGTCAAGGTTCGCCTGCTTGTAAGCCGCATCAGCATCAAGGGCAGCCTGTTTCTGTCTCTGTGCCTTGCGGTTCTGATAACCATGTTCCAGCATGGAGGTAGGGTCGTTGAACACCTGCAAAGGCGCACCCTTGGAAGTATTCACGATGTTGCCCATGTGACGTATGGCATCGGCGAATGCTGCAATACGCTCTCTGTTGGTAGTGATTCTGCGGTCATACTCATCAGGAGTCTCACCCTCACGCATGCCCGGTCGGCTCTTGGGAATCAGCTTGCCGAGCCAACCGAAGAAACCGCCATCCCTCTGGGAAGGGTCTGCCTGGAACTCTGGAACCTGCTTGCTCTGTGCCGTCTGATAGCCACTTAATGCGGAAGAAAGCGCATCATAGCTAGGTGTACCGTCCGCCTTCCATCCTGTAGGAGACTGCTGCATTCCCTCGAAACTGGTCTGAGGCTGCTGAGTCTTCTCTGCTGCATCACCAAGATAGGGAGTCTGTACAGAAGAAGCCGCCGGCTGTGACTGCTGAGTCTGAACAGCAGGAGCTTCCAGCTTCCCACTAACGCCCCCATTCTGCTGAAACACGTTCGTATTCATAGGCTGGGGAGCAACCGCCGGGGTCTGCCCGCTAGGAGCACCCTGCATGGTCTGTTTCCCCAGTCCCATCACCTGATCATAATCAGGGTACTTAGCCCTCATCATATCATGTACAGCCTCAGGGTACCCATTAATGGAAACAGGTACCCTTTTCTGCTGCTGTGTATTTTTGTTATCTACTGGCATACGCTAATCTTTATAATCTATAGTAACCGTTCGACCTTCCTTCATAGCTTTGCGCACAAGCTTAACGGCTTTTTCAATATCGATTTCCTCGGGGTTATCCTCGGTAGGATGAGTATCTTTGACAGGAGAACAATCTTTCTGGTTCGTTACTGCGCCAACAGAATCGTCTCTGAAAAAAGAAGGTTTCTTGTCAGGGTCAGAGCACTCATAGACAATATCGGTACCATCGAAACGAAGCGCATACTTCACACGCTTACCTCCATGATTGATGATGAAGCTCAGTTCTTGATCGTTACAAATGTCTTGACTGATAGGACTCCAAAGACGCTCATGAGAAGCACGGTTAACATACAACTTGATAGCATCAGCGTTTCGCTTCCAGTCGATGCCGTTACCACGTTTCTCCAATGCGCTAATTTGCAACTTCAAAGCTCTAATCTCTTTGTTCTTATCAGCACAAGACCTATAAGCTTGCTGCTGATGCTTATTAGACTCAGCCAACTTCTTGCCTAAGTCAGCAATCACCTCGTCCTTCTCTGCAAGTTGCTTCTTGCATATACGTTCGTTGTGACGATTCATGTTGATAGACTTCAACTTCTCCCTCAACTCGGCAATCACCTCATCTTTCTCGGCAATCTTCTTCTCCTTCCAAGCGAGAGCGCTCTCGGCACTCTTCAAAGCCTGAGCATCAATCTTGTCAACAACCTTATTGGCAAGCTTCTCCCTCAAATCCTCAACCTCCTTCACGTACTTCTGGCACACCTCGGTCAGATTCTTCTCACGAATCTTTGAAAGGCGAAGTTCCTCTGCAACGTCAGACAAAACAGCGTTCTTATCCTTTAACTCCTGTTCCAAATCAAAATTCTCGCCGAACATCTTCATCTTTCCTCTTAGGTGTCTGGAACTTTCCTTCCGCATCTCATCAATCTTTAAGTTCTTCTTGTGGATGATCTTGTTGAGTCGGGCAATCTCCTTGCCGAGACGCTTAATCTGTTTTCGGTCGATTTTATCGTTGTGTTTTTTACAAGCATCCAAAACCGCAATCTGGTCCTTCAGGCGCTCGTTCTCATTGGCAAGCTTCTCAATCTTCTTTGCCTGCTCATCCAACAAGGCATCGTTGAACTGGGAGGCTGATTCTTTAAGGGCTTCTTTAAGGGCTGGGTTGCCTTCCTTCATCTTATCAATGGTTTCACGCAACTCAGCATTCTCAGCCGTAAGGCGAATGATTTCCCTTGCCTGCGCACCAAACATCTTTGTTGCTGCTTTCAGATCGCCTTCCTTTGACTGCTCTTCGCCAGGACCAGGAGCCTTGGTGTTCTTTTCGTACTCCTTCTTCAAGCGAGCCTCTCGCTCATCCCATTCAATAGGAGACAAACTAACAGTCCATCTATTTGCATTGGCTACCTTTATGGCTTCGCAAACTGCTGGCTTCTCAAATTCTCTTATCGCACCATTCTGGTATATTTCTTTATTCGCTAAAGCCATGTGAAAACCTTCCTTCTTCAGTATCTTCTTTGCTTCTTCAAATGTCATATCTATATTATTTTAATATTTAACTTCATTAACACTTCTCGAAAATTTAGGGGTGGGGAAAATCGGAAAACCGAAATCCAGAAAAAGGGGGTGGGGGGTGGCGGGATTTTTATTTATGTATTTATATACTATAATTGCAAACGGTGGTCAAAGGGGGTGGGGGTCTTGGGGTGCCCATCTATGCCTTTCCTGCCCTTGCCTCGCCAGTCGGTCGCTCCTCACTCAGCCATCACCCTTGGGCTGCTACCCCTTCAACCTCTTCTTGGCTCCAGTGGCTAGTTCGAGAGGGTCATACTGCTGCCCCACCTCATTATAGCCAGCAGGGATAGGGTCTTTAGCGGCTCCCTTGCCGTACTGGGCTTCGTATGCTATTGCGGTTGGGCTCACTTTAGGGGTTTGTGTTACATTCTTGTTATCATTTGCACTCGCTGAACCACCTAACTTACTGCTACCCTGCGACTTAGTACCTTCGAGTTCTGACCCCAACTGGTTCACACCGAAATTGAAGAGGGCATTTGAAGCGTTTTGGGCTGCATCGCTAGTGTTCTGTGCCTTCTGCTGCTCAATCTGCTGACGTTCCCTAGACAACTGCTGAGTGTTGGCAAGGTGAGCATCCTCCACATGCTGCTTGCGTGAAGTGTCCTGCGCTGCGATATTGGCAATCGTGTCTCCCATCGCCTTGTTAGCACTCTCCTTCGCTTGTGCTACGCTTGCAGCAGTTCCACCACCAACGGCAGCAGCGCCATCAGCCTTGCGAATATACTCATCCTGCACCTCCTGCGCCCTTCTCATAAGGTTCTGTCCTGCCTTCGTGTCGAGGTAGCCCGTGTTGTAGTTCTTGTCGTACCAAGCCTTCTCAGCGTTCGTTCTGTACTGGTTCTCGGCTTGTGCTCGTCTAGCCGCCTTCTTCGCCTTGTTAGCACCGAACAGAGACGAACCAATACCAAGCGCCAAGGATGCAGCGCCCAATACCCACTCCTTCTTCTCCCCAAGCACTGGGGAAGAGGTCAAATTCTTTGGGATTCTTGTTAAAATTTCACTCATAATTGCAATTATTTGATTTACGAGGGCAAATATATAATATTTGGCGATACGTTTTGCCGTGTTTCCGGTCAAGGAAATTTACCCCTCCAATCACTAGTCTGTTTGTCGGGTCGCAATCCACCCCAAACCTTTTCCCCTCATTAACCTCAAAACCGCCTATTTTGTAAATAATAGTACTAAATGTAATAAAACTACAAGTGCTTGATATTGTGTATTTTAGTCTCAGTCGTTCCCGAGGGTGAATAAAAGACTAGAGTAAAGTTATTTCTTATTTCACAAATGAAGCTTCTTTGCAAACAAAAAGCCCATTTGCATTAATAGGTACGCACGTGCGCATAAGAAAGGCTTTAAGAAGATTTAACGCTGCATTTGAATATTGTGCAGGTACAATCAAGGCTAACTCAATCCATTTTCGCTGATTTTTGCGATTTTCGGGCAGATGGTCGGGATTTCTCCCAAATTCGTGAGTTTTGAGCCATATAAGAGCCGTTTTTAGCCCATCTAGAGCCGATTTATGGTGTTTTTCGGTGTATTGTCAGTTTTGTGCCGGATAATGCGCTCATCTAGGAAGAAGCCCGGTGGATGCAGTCTAGACCCGCTCCGTACCCTCTCTATACCTTCTCCGTACCAAGTCTTAGTATTTGCAAGGTTTGCAGGGTTTGCAGGCAAGGTGTTGTGTCGTGTTGCGTGAGTGTTGCGTGATGTGTTTTGTGGTGTGTTCTTCTATCTCTCTTCTCTCTTTATTGTGTGTGTTCTCTCTCTGTAGGTGATGGAGAAGGGGGAAGTAAAATCCTCGGGGGAGATAAGGGGGCAGCGCCCCCACGGGCGCAAGCGCCCTCCCCATGCCAGCTGGGGGCTAGCGCCACAAATCTTGCAGCCACTTGCCGAAGTGGTACACAGAAAGCAGGTAGCACACCACGATAATCAGTTGCAGGAGCCATCCAGCATACTTCACAGATGCGTTATTGCTTTCCTTCTCCTTCCCGAATGCGTGAAAGAGATAGGCGATGCCGAGGAGTGAGACCGCACCGAAGGCGAGCCACATAATAACTTGCAATACTATCATCTTGCAATCGTTTTAATCTCCTCCACTTGCTTGAAGAACTCATCAAGAGTATCAGCGGTGTAGTGGATGCCCTTGTAACGCACGAATGCTGCAAACTCCTTAGAGGTATCAATAACTCTCAAAGGTTCCTCACCTAGAAGAGTGGATAACTTCACGTTCAACTCTTTCGCTATTCTGCAAAGCATATCGAGAGAAGGGGTAGTTTTGTTAGTCACGATATAGCTGATAGTGACTGGAGTAACCCCCAATCTCTCAGCTAACTCCTTAGATGTTACACCCTTTTCTTTTAAAATCTCCTTAAGATTTATCCTTATTGTACTATTTACTTTGAATGCCATAAAATATTGCCTTATTAATTAGGGTGCAAAGATACAAAAAATAAACTAACGTTTTACTTAATATCTGTAAAATTAAGGCAATATTTTATTAATGAGAGTTAAAAATAAGGCTTAATTTGAAAATAAGTGCCTTAAAATTTGGTAGAAATAAAAGATTGCCTTATCTTTGCACTCGAAATCAAGTTGATTTGGTTTCTAAGCGGAGCGATGGCACATTAGTGAATTGATGAGAAACAACCGCTATATAAATAGTGTTAGTCAGCAATACGGAGAGGTAGAACTCTGTAACACACCGAGGACAACGTACACCGAGTTAGTGACACTCTCAAAGCACAAAGGCAAAGAAGCCTCAAACACTCATCACGCAAGATGGAAAAACGCTAGTCGTGTTAGACTAGAGAAATATCGAAACACGTTGACCCACGAACGTTAAATGAAGGGGGCTAGGCTGCATAAGGCTTGCAGACGTTGGGAGCAAACGTACACCTGCACTTTAATGTTTAACAATTTAATAGCAACAACACAATGAAGAAGGAATCACCAACACCAATGATTATATTGGAACTCACAAAGGCAGAAGCCATCGTGATTGCCAACATACTTCGTAGAACCGCTAACGAGAATCCTTTCCACTGGAAGGGCAATAGCGTGGAGAAAACAAGAGAATTGTACGATAATGTGCTTGCACAGACATTCGATTATAATGTATGAAGAAGTTTATCGTAGTTAGAGAGTTCGTTCAGCCTAACAAGATACCACGTATCATGGGGCAGTTCGAAACTAGAGATAAGGCAGAAGCCTTTGCTTTGGGACATGAAGGCAAATGCTGGGTGTATGAAATGAGTATGTAACAATGTGTGGGGAGATAAGGGGGCAACGCCCCCACGGGGCTGCGCCCCTCCCCACGTCTAACAGACAAAAGATTATGGGAAAATATTTGGTAAACACGTATAGCACTATCAGAAAAACAAACGGAGATACAATTCGGCATGAAGGTTTCTCAAAAGTGCTTAGCGAGAATGTAGTAAAAATCGCAAAACAAGCTAACAGGGAAGTTGGCTACAAGTACGTAGGACGTTTCAAAGATACACACGGACGCTATTACACCAAGTATGAGCGCATGGCTGAGGAGTTATCTAACTCGGAACGTGAAGTTATCTACTTCGTAACAATAACAAAATTAGTATAACACTATGGCTAAGGAAGTACACGTAATATTGAAGGGTGATTGCTATTCTATGAACACCTATTGCAGCACCCTCAAAGAGTTTTTGGAAATGCGCAATCTTAAGAGAAGTGACGTTTCCGATTGGTGGAAGGAGTAATGGTATGATTACAATAACAGAAGAACAGATTTGCGGAGGGTGTAAACATCACGTTTACCACTTCTCCACAATCTCACAAGATTACGATTACTATACTTGCAGGCTTCATAAAAGCCCAATCAAGTGTAATCAAGGTTTTAACAATTAAATACAAGAGATTATGGCAAAGAAGAATAAATACTGCTATGGTTGGGCAATCTGGACTAACTACGGCAATGGATGGGAGCAGGAAAGTGTTTACGACAAAAAGGAAACATCATACTCCCAAGTGAAGAACGATGCGGCTGAATACAGAGTTGCAGGCGCACAGACGAGAATCACAAATACTAGATGGTTGAACGATTAAAAGATACGATTATGAGAAGAAACAAGACTTACGAGCAGCAGAAGAAGTATTACGATGGTAGTAACGACTATGAGAGTTTAGGAGCCATCTTTATGTATTGGCTTGAATGTGGCAACGAGACCGCAGCACAGATGCAGGAGACCTACAGAGAGTGCAACAAAGAGTGCAAGGAATATATCTTGCAAGACCTATTCTACCTTTGCGACCTCAAGACGTTCTACAAGTTCGTCAGAATCTTCAACTTTGGAAAGAAGTAAAATTGGTAGCGGTCAGCGAATAGAGGAGCACATCTAGTTCAAGCCTAGAGACCGCACAAGTATAACAATTAAAAGAAAGGATTTAAGTTATGGACATTACAATTTATTTGCTATGCGCCTTGTTTGGAGCATTAGCAGGGTACAGAATCAGAGACGCTAAAGATATGGAGGACGAGTAGTATGAACGTTATCAGAGTAACAAAGACAGCACGCAACAGAGTTGACGTGGTTTTCACTGGGGATAAATATCTGTTTTTCAATCCCGACAACGGATTGATAGCTTTAGCACAGAGACACGAACTAGGTTCGGGCTTATTCCACGTACAACGTACGGAGCAGATAAGCAAGAAGTTGATAGAAGATACCATCACGGACAATGAGCCATCAAGTATTGTTGTGTTAGGTTTTGAATATCACGAGGAGTGCAACAAGCCTCAGCATACATTACCATACGTATTGAGTGTTAAACTAGAAAAGAGATAAGACAATGAAGAAGAGCATTAAGTTAGCATTGGTAGTGATGGCAGCAGCCATCCTAACTTTGGCAATAGAAGGAGCAGGAACACAAGACACAGAGCGCAAGGAGTTGATAAACTTCATCGAGTATTGCAAGACTTGCGAGAATCTTCGCCAAGTGAATCCAGCCAAGGACTATACCAAAGCCAGCCTTCACGAATTGAAGAGCGCAGCACGCTTTTACGAGGAGCAGGAGGATTTTGCAGACTGCACCGACTATCCGCAGCAGGCAGAAGTTAACAAGATTATTGGTAGAACTTATAATGCAAGAATGACTTATGGACGATAAGGAGTTTAAGCTAGCAATACACAGATACTTGAAAAGTGAATTGCTAGCAATGCCAACAGAGCAGGCTTTAGATACAATATTTAGGTACTATGGTTCAATGAATCTTCTTACACAAGAGTTTTATGAAAACTCGGTAGAGCATGGAGCCATAAAGAAAATGAACAATAACAAGTAACAAATTTAAATAATAAGATATGAATCCGAAATTAGTAAAACAAGCTGTTGCTTTCGCAGCTGAGTTTAGCGAACAGAATAACGAACGTATTGTTGTTCTTGTTAACGAACAAAACGAAACAACTGAGGTACGACCATACCTCGGCGATAATTTCAGCTATGAACAATTTTTAAATGCCATCATCATAAATTTTAGTGATGGCAAGAAATTTATAGATATTGATAGTATTAATTCAATTCATTGTTACAAACAAAAAATATAGGAGATAAGATTATGAAGACAAATAAGGCGGTTAAAATGGGTAGCAATTTGGTAGGAGTTGAGATTAACACTATCCAAGACGTAGTGAAGGCACAAGCCGCAGGGCTTGAACTTGTTGACAAGGAAGGATGGGGGTATGATGACTATACCATCGTTGATGATGAGAGCGGAGAAGAGCGAAACCCAACCGAGCAGGAAATGTTCGACCGCATCGCCAAAGACCTCGCAGATGGCAAGGAGGTTTACGCTTGTATGACCCTCGCAAACGACTGGTGTGTGCATAGAAATGCCAAGACGAACTTGCTATGCGATTTCTATCTCCATCAGCACGTTTACACTATGCACGAAAACAAGATAGTGGAAGGCGAAATCGTCTATCTTTCCCTAGCACAAGGAAGTTTGGGAGACGATGCGGCAAACGCTCTCTATGGTGATATGGCAGAGCAGTTGTACTACAACATTGGGTACTACTTCACAAACGGCAGAACACCAAAGATAGGATTTCAAAGAGAACAGATTATCAAAAAAATCAATTCTTTGAAGATGCACGCTCACGTAGTGCTGAAGACGAAGAAAGGTGGCTATCTGAATAGAGACCTCGAAGAGATATTCGCCACCACGGATGAACTTGTAGCTAACTTAATGCAGGACTAAGGATATGGTAATAGTAATCAAATGCTTCAAGGGAGCAACGTATGTTGATAGGTTCAACAATATGTACATAGCCAAGACAACATTTGTAATCAGACAGACCCCATTCCGTGAGAGCTATTATCTTACGAATGGGAAGCTGACAACCAAGAGTACTTGCCTAGAGCGCATCAAGTGAAGTTGTTGCTAGTTGTTTATATAGGGCGAATGCGGTAGAAGCCGCTACAGATGGTTGCAAAGTGCCATCCGCCCCCAATAGTATTAATTTTAAAAGAAAGGATTTAATATGAAAAAGTATGTAGTAGAGATTGTAGAGAAAATCACCTACAAGGTTTCGCTAGACGCAGCATCATCCGAAGACGCAGAGAATGCCGCAAGACGTTTGTACGATTTGGGTTGTTTGGAGAATGGCGAGTTGGAAAGTGTTTCGTTTGATGTAGAAGAGAAGGAGGGAGAGTAAGATGAAGAAACAGAAAGTATTTGTGTTGATTAAGCACGGAGCAGACAACCAAGACTATTCGTCCGTTAATGTTATCGGAGTTTACTCCACCAAGACCTCAGCAAAGGAGCGGATGGCAGAAGAGGAGGATAATATCCTAAACTTCTACAAGGAGGAATATCCCGATAACTATGAAGTGTATGAAGACAAGGACGAATCATCATGGAGTTGCTCATGCAAGGATAGTATTATGTTTGATGAGTTGTTAATAACAGAAAGTGAAATGGAATCATGATAAAGAAATTTCTATTCAACGAGTTCGGTGTATGCACGAATCCTGATAAGACAGAAATCTGCATCGGAATCCCCCATATCGAAATATCCACAGCTTATGTTAGAGGAAAGTGGACGTATGGAGTGACGTACATGCTAGCAGATAGAGGAGGGGCGTTTGGAACTAACCTCAGCAACACGAATTGGTTCAAGAAACAGGAAGATGCCATTGAGCATGCTTTGAATTGGGTAAAGCATTGGCTTAACGTACAGATAGAGCAAGAGCGCAACCGGAATAGTTCTGTTTGCAAGAGCGCAGCTAAGATACTGAAGGAGATAGAAAAGTTACTCCCGAAGAAGAGATATGTACAACTAGAATTATTTGAGTTTTAAGAATATGAATAAGCAAGAATTTATCTTCGTTTTCCCTCAGTCAGGGGAGACGATTACAAAGGAAATGAATCCTTTGGCGGTGAAGGATGCCGCAGTGAAGTATTTGAAGACTCAGAACGAGGTGAGAGGTGATATTTGCATCATCAAGGATAGCCGTGAGAACGTGATTGCTATGGGCTATGTAAGCGATAGCATGAAGGTTTCTTTCTTCACCGAGGATGAGACTGTTAACGACATCAAGCCGATAGGCGTAATCGAGGAAGGAGGTGAGCGATGAAATTACGGCAGGCAAAGAAGATACTTTGCAGAAAGAAAAACTATTTTTGGATGCCACGAATTTTGGCTTACGCTTATGGTATTAGCAAAAACCACAGAATAGCGAAGGCTATCCGAAGGGTTCGGGCTTATCAGAAGAAAGGAGGTAACAAATGACAAAGCAGGAATGGTTTGTGCTCTTCATCTTCTTATTTACGATATTGATGGCAGTACTGGGATAAGAGGAAGGAGATATGGAAAAGAAGGCAAGAATCATCGTGTATGACGATGTGGGAATACTTGACGAGAGCGATACCCTTTTCGAAGATAAGGAGCAGCTTGCAGGAATCGCCAAGCAGAACCTAAGCCAAACCCCCGATGCGGAAATGGTGGAAGTATGGGCAAGCGGAAAACTTGCGATGAAATTCGAGTACAACCGAAAGCACAAGATTGTACCATCAAAGAACCTGCATCCAGGGTGGGGAGGACGGAGAGACCGGGCAGGAGCACCGAGCAAGGGCGCAGAAGCCCTCACGAATCGGGTAGTACTGCACGTGAATGAAGAAACCTTCGACTTTTGCGACTCTCTAGGAAGAAACAAGGCTGAATGGATAAGGCAAGCCATCAGAGAGAAGCGAGAGCGAGAGGAAAACGAAAAAAAAGCAGGGCACTAGGCTCTGCTTTTTCGTTTTACTAATGCTAGGTCATTTCAAACTCACTTTTTGACAAAAAACGCTCCTGCACACCAATCGTTGCTTTCTGCATTAGTATTCAACTTGACACATCTTCCGACAAACTCATTACCTTTATAATGCTTACAACGACTGCATTCCTTTGAATTTCTCAAAATTGCACGAAACAAACTGACGTTAGCACTAGGGGCATTTGCCTTATTCCATCTGACTACAGCTTTTTTGTACAGATATCCAAATCTAGGTAAGAACCTGCTATCTTCCTTGATTCCATCCTCTGAATCGAAGTAACGTTCATCCGTTCCTCTCTTCATAATATTCAGAATCTTCTTGGCACTTCTAATTTTCATACGATATTTTAACTTAATAATAAAAACTCGGTATCTATCCATTTATCAAAGTAACGTAGTCTGCTTTGGCAAATCTATACGATACATACCAATTATCTACAACCACGTTGGGTGTAAACTTACGAATACACCCAGTCTCATCCTTGAAACCAAGAATTAAATACTTATCACCACAATATCCTGCAATAAAAGCACCAATCTCTTCGCCTTTATAACAAGCGACCTTACCATGATGCTGTTCATAAATCTCTTTCGGTGTCATACTCTATTTGAACTTGATGATGAAAAATTCATGATCCAACCATCTGTCGGGGCACATGCCCTTCTTTGGTTTGCCAATGCTGATGCTCTCAATCTCCTTTTCGATACGTGGGCTATCCTTGCGGTATCCGTTGATGAAGAGGACATGAGTAAACGGAACAGTTTTATAGTATGGGCTATTAAAGCAATACTTAGCCATTTCGTGACTTATGCTATCCCATTTCTCGGACAAATCCTTGTCTAGTTTACTGAATTGCTCTTCAAGTTCTGAGCGAACTAAAAGAAGTCGTTTTGCCCAATAACCCTTAATAATACGATACTCCTCAGTTTTTTCGCCCGATGCAATCATATCGAACCATTGCTTGGAAACAACGAGCTTCAGAACCTTCTTCTTAGCTTCGGTTAAATACTTATCCATAGCCTTTGTTAGTCTGTCCATACGCTATTACTTTAATTGTTCACACGCTTTCTTTTCCCACTCGGCAAAGGAAAGAATATCCTTTCCCTTGCCAAACACTCTCATGTGTCGCTTGTAGCTATTGTAAGCCGCAAGCTTTATTTCATCCATTTCTGTCATACGCTACAACTTTTCTATTTGCGACTCCAAGTTATGAATTTCGTCCTTGATGATGGCGATAATTTTCCCTTTAATTTCTTTAATACCTTCATCGCCAAGAACACGATTCATACAGAATACATCTCCATATTTTTCATTTTCACGAAGCATCACGTTCAACTCTACAGAAGGCTTCATCGCAAATTTCAGAAGCTTTCTATCGTAATCAAGTTCCTCCTTGAGCTTGATGGCTTTCTCTAAATCCTGCTCTGTCATACGTCCTCCTCTCTAACTAACTTGCCGCCCGATACTCTAAAACCTCTTCTATGCAACTCCTCAAACAGAGTTTCAGAGTCGGCATAGTTGATATGCTCGTTCACAAACTTCTCGATGTTGCTGAAGGATTTGCTAGAAGTTGGGTCCGTGATGGTGAACTTGTTTAGCTCGTCCTTCATATCCTCAAGGGATAATATAATCTCGTCATAAACCAGCTTTTTGATTTTACCATCCAAGCACAAGACTTTCATGATGATGGCAATCTTGTCTATCAGTTTAAATACCTTTTCCATAATCTTGTTTGTTATTTGTTTAAAAAGTTCAACTTTTCTCTTTTTTCCAGGCATCAAGCGTGGAAGGGAATCCCGGCTTTATCTTGTGATAATGTCTGTAGCGATGAATCTTCAAATACACGTTGATGTAGTTCCGGCAGGGCTTACCAGTTTCGATGCAGCTGAAATCACATAGCTTCTCGCGCTTATCGCCATACATACAGATGTACACCCAGCAGGATTCATGGCAATCACCTTTCTTGCGAATTTCACTTCTTCTAGACATAAGCCTATAATTTATCTTTTATCTCGACCAGCTGCGATATGATAACGCAAAGGGCGATTATAATGAATACCTTGAACGTAACACTACTTTGCTTTCTTTACTCGTAAAAGGTGGGATTTTTCCACCTTTTTCGCTCTGCGCTTCTCAAAGGATTCCTGCTTCTTCTGCATTACCTTGATGATGGTGTTCTGCACTTTTTCGAGCACAAATTTTGGGGTCTCTTCATTACGGATGAAGATAGGATGCACACCAACATGATGGGTTTCATAAAATAGCGCATCATCTTCTCCTTGAAGCTTGATGTAAATTCTAAAAGCAGGCAGAACCAAATCACTATGACCTTCCTTTCCTGCATTCTTAGACACAGAGTACTTGATGTTGTTATCATCAAGGAACTTCTTTACTTTCTTTAGTTTCGTTTCATTCTTCATAATCTTCAATATTATAAAACTTTTCTTTCTTTCAATGTAGGTTTCACAAATGAGCACTATAGAGTTTAACAGAAGAATCCGTCAGGGATTCCTCCTACACTCATATCCTTTTGAATAACCTTTTCCGTCTGCTTACCATAGATAAGATGTCTGAATCCATCAGATACCATTCTATCGGTAATAGAGTAAGAGCATGCAAGAACAACAAAGCCAAGCGCACCGATAATGAAATCAGCTTTCTTCTTTCCAGTCCTCATCAACGTTCTCTTTGTTTCCTCCTCGTTTCTACAATCAAAGGAATATTTCTCAGCAAGGGAGGAACTTATCTTACCCTCAGCCTGCAACCTCTTCTTCAAAGCAGAAGTAGCACCAGCACTCATATTGATTGCCTTCTGGAATTGTCCCATTGTGATTACTTTACCTTTGGCACCGATTTTTCCATCATCAGATGCTTTCATGCAACAGTCCTTGTGTTCAGCAGCACAAATCGGGAATACAAAAAGCTTTTCGTTTATGAGGTTGTAGAGTTCCTTCATAGTGTACTCTCTTACTTCAAACTTGCAGACCATGGATCCATGATACTCTCTACCCTTCTTAGTAAACTTTTTAGTATGGTCACGGAAAGAGGAGACAACGACTTTATCACCCTCTAAGGAAAACAAGTCGCTATCTTTCATATCTTGAATAAGTCTTTCAGCTTTTACATTTCCAATATGTAATCCCTTGCGTAATTTGAAGGTCGTAACATTCCAAATCACGGAATTGCTATGCTGCATCTTGAACCAAATGGCGAGCGCAAGAAGCTCCTTCATTCTCTTGGTTGAAGAGAATCTCTTCATAAGTTCTATGTTAACATTGATGTACTGCATAGTAAAAAAAAGTGGGGAAAGAAAAAACCGCTCTAACCGATTTAATCAATCCCCTATATTTTTGATACCTATTGAAAGTATTGAAGTTTCATTAAAGTTTGTACCAATAAAAGGTTAGAGCTTTACATTGACGAGTGCAAAAGTACACAATCATAGGCAAACATCCAAGCTTTTATACACTCTTTAACTGAGAAGGAATGCAAAAAGCTTATATATTGTTGGTTTTTAGTAACTTATAGCGTTTTTCTTATTTTTAAAGCGTATAAATATCAAAGAAAACTACCTAAAAGTTTGTGATATAAAAAAGTTATCAGTATCTTTGCAGTAGTGAAATAAGTGGCTGATGGTCAGTCTGTAAGATAATCTTTGTTGTGACCCCAACGGAATCACAAAAGTGGATTAATCGAAAGGTTAATCCACTTTTTGTTTTATATAACAGCCAAATACGCTTGTGGCCTAAGAACGGGCTGAAGGCCCAAAAGCTCATAGCCCAGGGCAACGCCCTGGGTATAGTAGCAGTCAGCAAGGCGCCCTGTAAGGGCAAAAGCTTTGTGTATTGATTGGTACTTGAAAGCTTTTGCCCTTACAGGGCGCAGAGCTAAAACAACAAAAAACCCAGGGTGTTACCCTGGGCTATGAGCTTTTGCCCTTTCAGGGCGTTTGAAAGTGCAATTATTACTACCTTCAATTTTGTTATTTCAATTAATCCGGTTATTTCAATTAATCTGATTATTTCAGTTTCTTGAGATAACCCTCTGCACGGGTATCTCCCAGTTCCTTTGCTTTTTCCAGGTTCTTGCGAGCCTCTTCCTTCTGCTTGTTCTCCATCTGGAGCAAACCGAGGAGGAGATAGCCATCGGCATATTCTGGAGCAATCTCTATGCAATGCTTGGCTGCACTGATGCCTTCTGCATATCGCTTCACACGTAAGTCAAGACTAGCCCATTCTGCAAAATAAGTAGGCTCGTTAGGAGCGAGATAGCAGGTACGGGCAATATCAATCAGCGCTGGCTGCCACATGCGCAACTTGGTCTCAGCCTTGTATCTTGCATAGAAAAATGCAGGATTAACAGGGCGGACAATCGAATCATACATATTGTAGTCGGCTATAGCACTGCGATACTCTCCATGTTCCGCCTGGAAATCACCACGAGCCAGATAGTAAGGACCAGCCATGGTGCCCGAGTTCTTAGCCTCATTGACTGCACTGTCCAGCAAGACCTTGATCTCTGTAGCTGGAGCCTTGAGCTGAATCTTAGCCTGAGCTGCCTCCAGGAAGATTTCCGGATTCTTGACTGAAGTCTTGGTCAGGGCGATGAACATATCGTATGCCTTCTGATAATTACCCTTGGTAAAGATGATGCGTGCTTCCTGATGCTGATATACAGGATTGGCATTGATGGCGTATGCCTTCTGTGCCTCGTCTATCGCCTTGTCGTAAGTCCAGGCTGTATAGGCAGAATCACCCTTATAAATCAGTTTCTGATAGATGACATCAGAATAATTGGAGTGGGCTTCATCCTTGGCTGAAGATTTTTTGATTCCATCTTCCATACATTTGGCTGCCTCGGCAAACTCGTTCTTATCTACAAGAATAGTTGCTTTTTCCTTATAGCCGAATGCTGAAGCAGGGAACTTTGCCATAAACTCATCTGCATACTTGTCATAGATGTCGCGGGACACTTGAGACTTATTGAGCGTCATCATCGTAATCGCCTCCTGTTCGGTATCAGGAAGAGCAGTACGGATGCCTGTTTGGCGAAGGGCTGCATCCAGTGTAGAAAGACCCGTCACCTTCAACTCCTTGGCATAGTTGGCATCAATGGCAGTTACCTGACCGTTGCTATGCATGATACCAATCACCTGTCCGCTTTTGTTGACGAATGGGCAACCCACTGCATTGTCCGGTACGGTGTTGGAGAAGATGTAGTAATTGTAAGTTTCCTTAAACTTCTCAACGCTTGCGATATCCTCCTGCTGGAAAGGTGACTTCTTGATAGAATAAGGAACGAGCCAAACCTTGCTGCCTGCAGGTGATTCTGCCGTAGCAATGTTGGCAGCCGTGGTATTACCCAATACTCTGAACTTGGCCACATCGTAAAGTTCATCGGCTCCGAGGATGGCATCCACGTCCATCGACTTTCCGCTGACATCCACGATGGTAGCCTTTACAGCACCGATAAACGGTTTGAAGGTACCGATAGCCGTTCCCTTGTTATCAATAAATACACCTTGTGTAGAAGAGATGATGTTACCATCCTTGTTGAAGGTGGTGAGTGTAAATACGCTCTTGGCGGCTTTCTGTACAGAGCCTGGCTGAGCGAAGAGGGATGATGCACCCAGCATCAGTCCCATCAGTATCATATTTATTCTTTTCATATTCTCAATAATTCTTTGGCATTGGCAAGAGCTGCCTGCGTGATGTCACTGCCACTGAGCATCTGGGCAATTTCCTCAATGCGTTCCTGGCTGTTGAGCTCTTTCATGTGCGAGATGGTTCCGTTCTCAGTTTCCTCCTTCAATACCTTGTAATGATGGCTACCCTTGGCAGCAATCTGTGGCAGATGAGTGATGGAAAGTACCTGTCGGTTCTGGAGTCCCATCTCTTCCATGATATCTGCCATCTTTTCTGCTATCTTTCCGCTTACACCGGTATCAATTTCATCAAAGATGATGGTTGACAACTTCACGGCTCCACTGATCATTGCCTTCAGCGAGAGCATCACACGGGCAATCTCACCACCCGAAGCAACCTGACTGACAGGCTGCAGCTGGGTACTCTTGTTGGCACTGAAGAGGAAGCTGACCTTATCGGCACCATTTCCTGACAGTGGCTTTTCTGCGAAGGCAATCTCGAATCTCACATTCGGAATGCCCAGCGGGATGAGTCTGCCCTTCATCTCTTTTTCGATGGCCTTTGCTGATTTCTGACGGATGGAAGTGAGTAGGGCAGCTTGCTTTTCAGCCTTGACAAGAAGAGCTGCAACTTCTTTTTCCTTCTCTTCGATGTCTTCATCGCCATTATCGATATGTGCAAGCTGTTCTGCGATGCGGTCACGGGTAGCGATAAGTTCTGTTACCGTTTCCACATGGAACTTCTGCTGCAGGGTGTAGAGCTTGTCCAGACGGGTATTGATGGCATCCAATCGGTTAGGATCGAATTCCACGTGATCTACACTACTGCTGATTTCCTGCGCGATGTCCTTCAGTTCGATATAGCTGCTCTGCATTCTGCCAGTCACATCAGCCATACTTGGATAGACATCACATATATTTTCCAGTTGATGAGTGGCGTTCTTCAGTTTGTCAAGTATGCTGTCGTTTTCTCCTGAAAGCGCACTGTCTGCCTCGTAGAGAGCGGTCTTGATATCCTCCGAATGGCTCAGGGTCTCTGCTTCCTGCTCCAGCTGTTCCAATTCGCCTTCCTGCAGATTTGCATCATCCAGCTCTTTATGCTGGAAGCGCATAAACTCCTCGTTCTCACGGTTCTTGGCAATCTCGGCTTTCAGTTCTTCCAGAAGTTCCTTGGCTTTGCGATAGGCATAATACTCCTTTTGGTAAACCTTGAGCTGGTCGGCATCCTGAGCGATGATATCCACCACATTCAACTGGAAGTCTTCTTTCTGCAGAAGAAGGTTCTGATGCTGCGAATGGATATCCACGAGTTGCTCTCCCAATTCTCTCATACGGGTGAGAGGCACCGGGGTGTCATTGATGAAGGCACGGCTCTTGCCGGCTGCAGTCAACTCTCTTCGGATGATCGTATCATCGGCATCATAGTCGATATCGTGATCATCGAAGAATTTCTGCATACCATATCTAGAGAGATCGAAGTGAGCCTCTATCACACATCGGTCTCTTCCTGCCTTGATCGCCTTGCTGTCGGCACGGTTACCCAGAAGCAGACCGATGGCACCGAGGATGATACTCTTTCCTGCTCCTGTCTCACCCGTGATGACGGAGAAGCCAGGATAGAGAGAGATGTTCAGCTCGTCGATGAGCGTGAAGTTCTTGATATATAATTGCTTGAGCATATTTATTCTACTTTTTAATTAAAGATATAAAGGGAAAGCTGATTCTGATTTTCAGAAGCTTCCGTTCCGGAAGATGATTTTATGAATGATGACTTCTTCCTGAAAGATTATTCCTTGATCTGATCCCAATATTTATTCTGTGAAGGATTGATGGAGAAGAGGAGTTCATAGATGCTCTCCTTTTCCTTTTGGGTTCCCTTGCCGCGATAGATGTTGGCAAGTTCATCCTTCTTGAAATCGGTCCATATCTGTGGCAACAAACTGAGCGGGCGGTTTTCCTTCGCCTTCTTCAGTCCTGTTTCCAGGGCTGCGGTTATCTCTGTACGACCTCTTTCCGCATTATTTGCCATCTCGTCGAGTCCTTTCCGATAGTAGTCATACTGCAACTGTCTGAAGGGTTCCAACGCTCCATCCAGATAGTCTGAGATGATGGCATATCGGTTGCGGTCATCAGAGAAAGCCTTCCATCCGGGATAATCCAGGTTCTGGGCATTGTTTGTCAGATTCATGCAGCGCTGCAGGATGTCTTCACCACCTTTGGGTGCAAAACTATCCAGATCGATGCCGATGATAAGATATGCATAATAGGCAAAGAGAGCTGTAAGCTGATTGTCTATCTGCTGCTCATTGAACTCCAACTGGTCGTATTCAGCAAAACGAAACGTGAAGTTATCGTCCACATTATTATATAAGGTGGAGGTGTATGCCGAATTGAAGACGGGGCGATTGGCCTGTATCAGCGCCTTGCAGGTAAAGAGATTCTGGTCTCTGTCATACTTGGTGACGGTGATATTGAAGTTGCAGATGATGCGTTCGTTCTTCTGAAACTGAAGATGAGTCCATTGGCGATTGTTGACGAATTGCTGCAAGGTCTGTTGCAGATTGTCGAATACGCCTTTTTCCGTACCCGAGATCTGGGCATGGTTGATGGTAATCTTAGCTTGCAGCTCCTGTGCTGAAATCGTAAAAGGACTGCAGCACAGGAGGCCACCAGCTAAAGATACCGGACTAAAACAGGAGAGCCAGCTCGTCAATGATGTCGTGAGCCACCTCAGTCTTCGGTTTCTTTTCATATTCTTTCTTTCCCTTTTCAGAGATGATGGTAATCTGATTGTCATCAGTGCCGAAAGTAGTGCCCGGATTACGGGTAGAGTTGAGCACGATGAAGTCGGCGTTTTTCTTCACTCTCTTCTTCTGTGCATTACTCTCTTCATCGTTGGTTTCCAGGGCGAAAGCTACGATTTGCTGATTCTTTTGTTTCATCTGTCCCAAAGCTGCTGCGATGTCATGGGTAGGCACCAGTTTCAACTCCAGGTCATCCTTTTCGCGCTTGATTTTCTTATCCGCTACATTGGCAGGACGGAAGTCTGCTACGGCTGCACAGAGAATGGCTGCATCAGATGAAGCAAAGGCTGCTGTGGCTGCCTGATACATCTCCTCACAGCTCTCCACATTGATGCGGTGGATAGCAGGACTACAGTCTAATGAAACAGGACCTGCTACCAAAGTAACATCCGCACCACGGCGAAGACATTCTTCGGCAAGTGCGAATCCCATCTTTCCTGAAGAATAATTGCCGATGAAACGCACTGGGTCAATCTTCTCATAGGTTGGTCCAGCTGTAATCATCACCTTCTTACCGCAGAGATCTTTCTCCGCATTCTTCTGGTCCTCTGATTCTACTTCAGCAACCTCATCGGCACTCTCCATCATGTTGAAGTATCTATCCAGGTAATTCACGATGACATCTGGTTCCTCCATGCGTCCCTTTCCCTCTAATCCAGAAGCAAGGAAACCCACTTCCGGTTCGATGATATGGTTACCATAGCCGAGAAGGGTTTTCATGTTAGCCTGGGTAGAAGGATGCTTGTACATATCAAGGTCCATGGCAGGAGCAATGAAGACTGGTGCCTTCATGGAGAGATAGGTGGTGATGAGCATGTTGTCTGCAATACCATGCGCCATCTTGCCCATGGTAGATGCCGTACATGGTGCAATGACCATCGCATCCGCCCAGAGACCGAGATCCACGTGCGAATTCCAGGTACCATCACGCTGTGAGAAGAACTCGCTTACCACAGGCTTGTGGGTCAGCGCCGAGAGGGTGATAGGGGTAATGAACTCTTTACCGGCAGGCGTAATGACCACCTGTACCTCAGCTCCCTTCTTGATGAGTCCACGGATGATAAGACATGACTTGTAGGCTGCAATGGATCCCGTAATGCCCAATACGATTTTCTTTCCTTTTAACATATTATTTTCCCATTCTCTTGTTGAACTCGCGCAGACGGATACGGGTGAGTACCTGCTTGGTATTATTGGTGAAATCGCTTCCCAATACCCAGGTGAAGTAACCAGGATCCTTGGTCAGGATCTCTGCCACATCCCATCCTTTGTACTTGCCGAAGTTGAATACCTCGTGCTTGCGAGGCTCTCCCTTTTCGTCGAGTATCACATTGCCGTCGGCATCCTTCAACTCCTGCCAAACGATGCGTCCGGCAAAATCTACATTGTCGTTGCGCTTGGAGAACTCAGCAAGCTCGTCCATGTCATTATTGAGTACACGGTCGGCTTCCTCCTGAACACCTGGGGCATAACGGTCCAGCTCGCCTTTCAGTACGCAATAGGTAGCCTCGGTATCCTGGTCGGCACGGTGTGCCTCGAAGTCTTCCTCCATCTTTCTGCCGCAATAGAACTTGTAGGCAGCAGCCAGGTTACGACGCTCCATCTTCATAAAGATGTTCTGGGCATCAATGAGGCGACACTTAGAGAAATCGAAATCGATGCCTGCACGCAGAAATTCCTCTGCAAGCATAGGTACATCGAAATGATTGGAGTTATAGCCAGCAAAATCACAACCGGAGAACTCCTGGTTGAAGGTAGCCGCCAACTGCTTGAAGGTTGGTGCATCCTTCACATCATCATTGCTGATACCTGTAAGAGCAACCACCTCTTCAGGGATTGGCTTCTCTGGATTGACAAACTGGTTTTTACGAACCTCTGTTCCATCTGGATACACCTTGATATAGGAGATCTGGATGATTCTGTCTTTTACCATGTCAAGACCGGTAGTCTCTAGGTCGAACACGATCAGAGGCTTAGTAAGATTTAATTTCATTACTTCTAGTATTTATTACTATATATTACTGATAGGGAAGGGGTGTTTAGATGAACCAAGCTCCTTATTCGTTAAGGAGCATTGGCATGATGAGCATGAGGATGTCCTCGTCTTCTGGCTGCTCAGCTGGTACAATAATACCAGCACGGCTAGGATCAGCCAAGTGGAAGACAACCTGATCGCTGTTCAGATTACCCAGGATTTCCATCAAGCTGCTACCTTTGAAACCGATGCTGATGCTGGAACCGCTATATTCGCAAGCCAAAACTTCCTTGGCAGAAGTAGAGAAGTCGATGTCTTCTGAAGAAACCTCGAAACGGCCGCTCTCGATATGGAAACGGATCAGCTGGCTGCTCTCGCTGGCAAATGGCAAAACACGGCGCAATGCACTCTGCAAGCCCTTGCGATCTACGGTTATCTCACATGGGTTGTTGGCTGGAATCACTGAGTTGTAATTAGGATAGCGACCATCAATGAGGCGGCATTTCAATACGCCATCGCTAAACTGAATCTCAGCTCTGCGTGCATCAAACTTGATGGTTGCCTCATCATCCTTGCTCAGAATGTTCTTCAGCAATGATGCTGGCTTCTTTGGCAGGTTGAATGAAGAAGGAGTCTCACTCTTGACAGTGAAGTTCTTGCTTCTTACCAACTTATGGCCATCACTTGCAACGATGGCAAGCGATTCGGGAGTAAGGTCGAAATAGATACCATTCATTACTGGGCGCAGCTCATCGCTGGCTGTTGCAAAGAGAGAACGGTTGATATTGTCGATCAGCACCTGTGCTGGCAAGACGAGGGTAGTGCAGGCATCACCCATATCCTGTGTTGGAGGATAGTCTTCAGCATTCAAGCCTGTGAAATTATAGAGACCATTCTGATATACAATCTTAATGGCATAACTATCTGTATCTACATCGAAGCTGAGAGGCTGCTCAGGCAACTCCTTCAATGCATCCAGGATGACGCGGTTGGCAACGCAGAACTCGCCTTCGCCATCGCAGTCAGTGAGAGCGATGGTACTCTTGATGATGTTGTCACTGTCGCTTGCGGTGATAGTCATCTCGCCGTTGGCAACTTGAAACAGGAAATTGTCAAGGATAGGCAGAGAATTCTTGCTGCCAATCACCTTAGCAAGCATATTGAGCTTGCTGTTCAATGCTGAACTTGAAACTGTAAATCTCATGAGTCGTTATTTTATATTATTAATTTTCTATATTACTTATCTCATTTTCATTGCTGATGCTCCTTAACTTGATGGGTAAATTGGAGCATTTGCGCAATTATGAGCACAAAAATACAAAAAATATTGGGGATAGACAAAAATAATCGAAGAAATGTTTTTGTTTTAAAACTATTTTTAGTAATTTCGCAGTCAGAAAGAAAAATAGTAGATAGATTTACTCGTTTTTGAGCCTCTTCATACATCTTTTGATTCTCGATGGAAATGGGGCTCGGCAGGCGAAGGATAGAAACAATTTTTAAAATAATAATATGGAATTACAAGGAAAGGTAATTGCCGTTTTACCAGAAAAAAGCGGCGTTTCAGCAAGAGGTGAGTGGAAGGCTCAGTCTTATGTCATTGAAACTCATGAGCAGTATCCAAAGAAGCTTTGCTTCGATGTTTTCGGTGCAGACCGTATTGCTCAGTTCAACATCCAGAGTGGTGAGGAACTTTTGGTTTCTTTTGATTTGGATGCACACGAATATAATGGTCGTTGGTTCAACAGTGTCCGCGCTTGGAATGTGCAGCGTGTAGATCCTAATGCTGTTGCTGCCATGCAGGGTGGCATGCAGCCTGTTGGTTCTCCATTCCCTCCAGTAAGTGCGGCTCCTCAGGCAGCTCCAGCTCCTGCTCAGGGTGCAACTGCTCCATTCCCTCCAGCTCAGCCAGCAGCTCCAGCAGCAGGTGGCAGCGCAGACGATCTCCCATTCTAAGAGAGAAAGCATGTAAGAAAATTGCAAAGAGCATTCGAAAGGGTTTGTTTCCACAATCCTTACGAATGCTCTTTTTCTTTAATTGGACTTCTATACCGGTTTAACCAGCTGAAACATTACCCTTAAGGAAAAAAAGATTTATCCTTAAGGAAAAATATATTTTCCCTTAAGGGAAAATATTTCTAGCCTTAAGGGTAAAAGTTTAGCCCTTGATGGAAGCTAAACTTTAACCTGGGAAAAACTTATACTTTTTTATTCCTTTGCTAATCGTTTCGTCTTCTTTTTTCAAAGAATGCCCAGGATGCAGCAAAGAACAATACCACTGCGGCAGCATTTTCGATCGCTACCATCCAGAAGGCACCACTATAACCGAAATGCTCGGCTACAACACCACCCAGAAGACAACCGATTCCAAATCCCAGGTCCCAACCGGTCAGGATACTGCTGTTAGCCGTTCCACGCTGGTCGTGGCGGGCTACATTGATAAACATATTCAGGAAGGCTGGATACAGGTGACCATTTCCCAATCCTATAAATGCAGCTGAAAGATAGTAGGCTATCGGATGCTTGATGGCTACGAATATCGTAAAACCAACGAGCGATATCAGCATTCCTTCGGCAGCATTCTGGGTCAGCTTCCCCTGACTCAAAGCCTTTCTGCCTTGCAATCTACTCAGGAACAATCCCATAGAGAGAATGGCGAAATAGGTACCCGTTCCTCCGGTAATGCCTAATTCCTCCTTACTGTAAATGGCGAGATAGTTGCTCAATACACCCCAGCAGAAACCAAACATGCAGATGTTGATGGCCAACAGCCAGGCGCGGGTCAGGAAGAAGCGGTCGAGCGAGAGCTTCTCCTTGTTTTTGATGATTTCCTTCTCTGGGAGTTTCACCGTTCCAGCTATCACTACAGAAGCAATGGCTACCACAAAGGCTATCCAGAAAAGTACCATATAGCTACCCACCAGATTGTGCAGATAGATACCTATAGAAGGGGCTATCGCCATGGCGAAGTTGTTGCTCAATCCATAAAGACCGATACCCTCATTGCGTCTGCTCGCTGGCAAGACATCGATGGCACAGGTACTGTTGGCAACAGTTACCGCTCCGAAAGGTCCACCATGCAGGGTTCGGCAGATGGCAAACATCAGGATGGTACTGGCTGCTATGTATCCTGCAAAGAAGATGGCAAAAGCCGTCAGACAGACCATCAGCACTTTCTTACGGGAAAATCCATCCACCACATATCCGCTAAACGGACGGATGATGAGTGCCGCCACCGTATATCCGCTCAGAACAATGCCTATCACATCCTTCGTAGCCCCGAAGGTCTCACTCAGATAGAGTGGGAGGAGTGGGGTGAGGAGATAGAAGGCAAAGTAGAGCAGAAAGTTGGTGGTCATCACCTTGATGTAATTCGCATTCCAAAGTTTTTCTTTCATCTCTTCTGTATTTCTTAATTTCAAGATTCTACCCTATACTTATCTTTAGTCCAGAGCGAGTATAGTCTGCTTGCGAAAGTTTATATTCTATTCTCTAGCCAAGCATCAATGAGTTTGCGGGCAATCGACAATTTCTCCGGCAGAGCAGGGAGATTGTCCTTGCTGAACCATTTGCCGCGGGAAAGCTCTTCCTTCTGAAGATGAATCTCGCCATCTACATATTCGGCTGTATATCCTACCATCAAGCCACATGGGAACGGCCATGGCTGGGAACCGAAATACTTGAGGTTCTTGATGGTCAGACCAGTTTCTTCCATCACCTCACGATGAACAGCTTCCTCCAGACTTTCACCGGTTTCCACAAAACCGGCTACCAAGGAATCGAAGTTACCCTTGAAGTTGCGGGCATGAACAAGCAGCACCTGATCGCCCTTCTTGATAAGAACGATGATGGCTGTAGCGAGAGAGGGCCAGACAGACTTGCCACACTCGGTGCACTTCTTACTGATATCTGTTGACATCTTCATAGGTGAACCGCATACACCGCAAAACTGGGTGTTCATATCCCAATAGTTCAGTTCCTGACATTTTCCCGCTTTCTGATACAACTCTGGGGAGAGCTTGTAAAAGCTAGGACGCAAACCGCACATCTCATATTTCGGATTGTCGGTTACGGGCTCTGGAATGGTAAAAGTCTTCACTTCCGTACCGTCATTCATCGGTGTGATGTTGAGGATATGGGTCCAAGGCTTGGTTGCTATCGGACTTTCCTCACTACATGGAATCGTATAGGTTCCATCTTCTCTCTTCTCGAGCAAGATATCTGTCTTGCAAAATATAAACCAATACTTCATAATCTATTATTTTTTCTTTCCGAAAAGCAACTCATAGTCACGCTGGGCAGCAGGCTTGGTCCATGCTTCCGGCACAAACTTCCAGTTGTTGTTTGGCTTGGCATCTACGGTTCCCATCTTTTCGATGGCCTCCATCAGATAGTAACGCTGGTCGCGCTCACTGCGATAGATGATTCTGCTATCCAGACTATCCTTTGGAATACCGGCACCACGGGTGAGGAGCTCTCCGCCGCCATTGCCGCGATAACTGTTCACTGCCACCTTATACCATTTCCTTTCATCGAAAGGCTGACCATTGCTCATACGCAGAATCTTCACCTTCTCGCCGTCTGGCTTGGTAACATCTACCTCATAATCGATGCCGGCAGCACTATCGAAGTTGAAGGAGAGGTTCTTGAAGCCCAGACGCTGCTGATCACCCTTGGTCTGGGTATCGAGCAGGAGCAGATGGTCTTCAGGACTCTTCATCGTATTCACCCAGAGATCATAGCTCATCTCCAGATGCTTACGGATCTCCTCACCGGTTAGGCGCATCACATAGAGCTGGTTCTCATATTTATAGAGATTGAACATGTCACCAACGTAGATAGGTCCCGCCTTGATGGTAGAATTAAACTGGAGGGGCGCATTGAAGGCAATATCAGCATTCGTGATCTGAAGCTGCAGGTTGAGGATGAAGTCATTGAAGGCGCAGCTGCCGAAGAAAGACTCGCGGCTGTGAATGGTATTCTTGAAAGTTCCGATCTGCTTGCTGACAAACTTGTTGATTTCTGCAATCTGAGGCTCGAATGCCTTCATGAAATCCTCATCAATAGGACATTTTGTCACATCTGGCAGACTGCCAACTATCTTCTTGTCTGTCACAACATACTGTTTTTTGCCATTCACCTTTTTCTTGTTCAGGGTAATGGTCACCTCGGCATCTGCCACATTCAGTGCATTATTGGCAGGGTCAAGACACACCACAGGCTTACCTTCCACATTCAGGATCGTCTCATTGTAGCGGGTATGGTCATGTCCGAAGAGTACCATGTCGAAGCCTGGCACCTCCTTTGCTACCCGCAGGGAGGCATCCTCCTCATATTCGGGAGTGACAATACCGCCATCCTTACCGCTGTGGAAGACACCAATGACAACGTCCGGCTTCTCCTTCTCCTGGATAATCTTCATCCATTTACGGGCACTGGTCACCATATTCTCAAACTTCATTCCGCTCCAGAGATTCTCTGTCAGCCAGTTGGGAATAGCTGGAGTCAACATACCGAGAACGGCTATCTTCACACCCTCACGGTTCAGGATGATATAAGGCTTCACATAAGGCTTACCGGTCTTGGTATCAATGATATTGGCACCCAGCACCGGACAATCTAACTCCCTGATCCACTTGTCATAAACCGCATGTCCGGTCTCTACATCGTGATTACCGAAAGCCTGGGCATCATACTTCATATAGTTGACGACATCAGCTGCTACATTACGAGCCTGGGTGTTGATATAATTATAGAAGTAGCAGGTAGGTTGTCCCTGAAGAATATCGCCATTCTCCAGGAGGATGACATTGTCCTTATAGGTCTTGCGCAGATCGTTTACATAAGAAGATACGCGTGCCAGGGTTCCTGCCTTCGGTTTGCTATTGATGAAATCGTATGGAAAGAAAGAACCATGGACATCACTCGTCTGAATCACTCTGAGTTTGACGGTGCGCGACTGAGCCATTGCCTGCGAATTAAAAGTGAGCGCCAACAAGAGCGCAGCGAATAACTGTTTCATACTTTTTTCTCGAATTTATTTGTTTCAACTGCAAAATTACAAAAAAGTTGGCAATTACGGCATACTTTTTGTTGGATTCTTATAAAAATCATAAAAATAGGAGGTATTATACTATGGCATTTGTAGATTATTACAAGATTCTCGGTGTAGATAAGAACATCCCGCAGAAGGATGTGCGCGCTGCATATCGCAAGCGTGCTAAACAGTTTCATCCGGATTTGCATCCTAACGACCCAAAGGCAAAGGCTAAGTTCCAGGCGCTGAACGAGGCGTATGAGGTGATTTCGGATCCGGAAAAGCGTGCTAAGTACGACCAGTACGGCGAGCAGTGGAAGAATGTAGGAGGCTTCGGTGGTGGAGGCTATGATGGTGCTGCCGGCGGAGGTGCCGGCGGTGGAAATCCATTCGAAGGCTTCGACTTCAGCAGCTTCGGTGGTGGAGGAGGTGGTTTCTCCAGCTTCTTCGAAAATCTCTTCGGCGGAGGTCGTGCCCGTGGTTCACAAGGTGCCGGTTTCGGTGGCTTTGGCGGATTCGGCGGAGCAGGTGCTGGTTTCGGTGCCGGTGCAGAATATGGTACAGGCGGATGTAACGGCGGATGCGGTGGCCGTAGCGCCAGAACGAATACGGGCGAGATGAACATGAATGTGAATATCGACATGTACACCGCACTGCTCGGTGGTGAGGGTATCATCACATTGAGCAATGGTTCGAAGATTAAACTGAAAATCAAACCGGAAACCCAGAATGGTACCAAGGTACGTGTTCGCGGCAAGGGTTATGACAGAGGTGATGGAACCTTTGGTGATCTGATGATTACCTATAACGTGAAGTTGCCTACTGGTCTGAATGAAAAACAGAAAGAATTGCTCCGGCAGATGAAGGAAGCAAAGTAAAAGGAAAAAAGAAAGCTCCGATGGAATCAACAAACCATCGGAGCTTTCTTTTTAATCAGAAACCTTGTTCATATTGAAGGCAGAAACCTTGCCGTCAGGTGAAACAACTGCAGAAATCTTAAAGAGTTGTTCCTTCTTGGTGCCATCTGTCAAATCTACGTCCTGACGGGCTGAGAACTGTACCTGATACTCATATTCCTCATCGCCAACCTCGCGCTTCTTGATCTGGTAGTCGTTGTTGATGTGCCAGTTCATATTGGCTACATTATCTTTATAGAGCTTGTCCATAAAGGTAACGACATCAGCCTTGGTAGCCGAGTTCTTACCAAGCAGGGAAGAGAGTATATCCTCGCAGGTAGCTGTCAATCCATCTGCATTATGGGAATTGATGCTCTGGAAGAACTGACGGAACAATCCGCTCACCATCTGCTTTTCTTCTGGCTGGAGGTCACGGCTCTTCACCTTCTTCAGGGCATTTTCTGCCTCTTCGATATGAGCACCATCTGTATGAGCATTCAGGTATGCCTGATAGGCATCAGCTGTATCTGCAGCCTTAGCTACATTCCAGTCGAGGGAATCTATTTTAAGCAAAGCTTCCTGTTTGTGCAAACTGTTAGGATACTTCTGGAGATATGCTTCCAAAGCTTCTTTCGATCCGCTCACTATCGCATTGGTCCAATCCTGGTCGTTCTGCTTCAACAGATCAAGATGAGCCATGATGGAATCGCGATGTGCTTCATCTGCATCCTTGTAGGTATCGAGATAACTCTGCAGTACCATCGGGTCACTGCTTTGCATCGCATACTCATAAGCTTCCATCTCCTTGTTGCGATTGGCACTGTCGTAGAAGTAATACATAATGCCACATGCCAAGACTGCAAAGATGAATGAGATGATGAAGATAGAGCGGGGGTTCTTTTTCTTCTGTGGTTCCTGAGGAGTATTGCCCTCTCCGCCATCATTTCCGCTCGCAGTAACACCAGGACGACGTACAGGAGGTACTGGTGGGACAGGAGGGGTTGGAGGGACAGTCTGAGAAGTAGAAGATACGACTTGAGAAGTCGAAGGAATCTCTGGAGCTGGAGAAGATACCGGAGACGGAGATGCAACCGGTGTTGGATCTTTTACAGCTGCAGATGATGCAACAGGATGCGTAACACCCACTGCTATCTCATGGCAGTTTGGGCACATCTCCTGACTGCTGAAATAAACCTCACCGCAATGAGGGCATTTAGTGATTTTTCCAGCTATCTCAACGCCACAACTAGGACAGGTTGGAGCCTTGTCACTGATCTGGCGGCCACATTCTGGACATTTAATAATTGCCATAGTTTTATTTAAAGTTTATGTTTTACTTAAATTATTCATGTTTCTATGCTTCAGACCTGTTCACTCTTTACCTTGAAACTAATCATAAAGTTCAATGCTCCAAGTTCAAAGTTACAAAGCCTTATCTGTGTCTGAATCTAATCTCTCTCAATCGATGCCTGCCCATGAATCTGCTCTTATCCACGTAGCCATTGATACCGTTCAGTTTTCCCTTACCGGTATATTGCCACATTTCAAAGTCTCTTCCATCCTTGAGCACTGGTTCTCGCTTGGTATATTGTGCTATCATCAGTTTGTAGCTGTCGAGCTTTCCCAAGAGATAATGGTCATAGAAGTTGGCACCCGTATAGATGAGCGGCTTCTGTCTGTATGCCTTTTCCACGAGATGCAGGAACTTGAAGAGAGAGTCGCAAAATTCTTCTGTTTCCAAACCACTCTTGGTCTCTACGTCGATCATCGGCAAGAGATCCTGGTTGTCTGGACGGCACTGTGCCATGAAATTCTTCAACTGGGTTTGCTGAGGAATACGGGCACGATAAAAGTGGTATGAACCCACCTTGAGTCCATATCTATGAGCCAGATCAATATTCTGCTTATATTTGCTATCTACATTGGTTCCACCTTCGGTAGCCTTCAGATAGACATACGCCATCTTGGAGTTATCGCCCACCGTTTCCCAGAACACATTGCCCTGATAGTGGCTGAGGTCTATGCCATGCACATGACTGCAGGTATCCTCGCATTGCACCTGCGCACTTGCGCATAGTGCTATAATAGATGATATTATTGTTATACAAAATCGTTTCATAGATGCAAAGGTACGAAAATAGCTTGAAATTCGTCACAGAGTATGCTTATTTTTTATATATTTTATATTATTCTTCGATTTCTGAGAGCGAGCGGTAGAAGTTATTGCAGAAATTGCTGATAGTTTCTATGGGCGCATATTCCAGATACCGCATACTGCGGCGCAGGTTTTTGCGCATCGTGCCACCGGTGGTGCGAACGAATCCAGCCTGGGTCTGCTCGAATAAAATTTCCTGCTGATCGAGACTGTTATAATAAAGCGAACGGAGGGTCAGCTTGTAGGCACCACGTTCTATACGGCGCACGAAAGGTATCTCATCCTGTTCAAATTCGAAGAAAAGGATAAGTACACTGCCCTGCAACTGCGCCATACGCTGGATGCGGAGCTTGCGCAGCCATTTTTCCAGTTTTACGAAATCTACCTTGTCGCCCTTGGTGCGCAGATAGTTTCCCATCTCAATGATGCCGCCAAGATTAACGCCATTGGCTAATATTCCATTGATATTGGATACGATGATGCGAAGTAAATGAATGGTCTCAATAGAGGTGTCGATGGCATGACGCTCGTTTTCCTGTATGCTGGCTAAACGTCGGTTCAGGAAACCATTGTTCATGCGTACTTCACCCGCAGGCACATCGCTGAGGTTCTTCATCATCTGGGCTATCTTCTTCTGTTTGAAGGTAGTCATCGGTTCCATCTCCTCCTTCGTATGAAAGTGATCGGAACGCAGCTTGACAAAAAGGTTTCTCTGTAAAAAATCCATCGTGTATTCATTTAAAAGTTAAACAATTGACAATAAGCTACTTCCATTCTAGCTGTATCGCTTCGGGTAACGAAATAGTATCGAAAACAGCGCAGCTATACCGATAGCCAGAGGATAATAGAGGTATGGAAGGATATCCATCGGACTCAGATTGGCAAGACCTGCTGCCAGAAGCATCTGTACTCCGTAGGGTATCAAGCCCTGAACCGTACAGGAGAAAGTATCGAGGATACTGGCTGCCTTGCGGTTGTCAACTCCAAACTTATCACCGATTTTCTTGGCTATATTGCCTACCGTGAGGATGGCAACCGTATTGTTGGCAGTACATACATTAACCATAGCAACCAGTGCTGCAATAGACAGTTCGGCTCCTCGCTTGTTACTGACGTGTGCCGTAATCTTGTCGATGATATAATTGATACCGCCATTCTCACGGATGATTTCGAGCATGCCACCCGCCATCATTGCGATGATGACCAGTTCGCCCATACCGATGATTCCATTACCCATGGCTGAGAACCAGCCAAAGAGACCGTAACCTCCGGTAGCACCCAGAAGCTGACAACTTACTCCAATCACACCACAGAGCAATGTTCCCATCGTAAGAACCGCCATCACATTCATACCCGCCACAGCTGTGACAAGTACTACCAGATAAGGGAGCACCTTGACATATTCAACCTCCGGAATATCAGTAGGTGCCTGCAGACCGATACCCATCACGGCATAAATAGCCAGTACAATAACGGCGGCAGGTACTACGATAAGAGAATTGACACGGAACTTATCGCTCATCTTGCAATTCTGAGTCTGGGAAGCAACTACCGTGGTATCAGAGATAAAGGAGAGATTATCTCCAAAATAAGCTCCACCAACGATGATAGCTGTCATCATACCTGTATTAACGTCCATGGAGTGGGCGAGTCCTGCAGCTATAGGAACAAGTGCCACAACGGTACCTACACTTGTTCCGATGGATACGGAGATAAAGCAGGCTGCCAGAAACAGTCCCGGCAGAATCATGCTGGCGGGAAGAATGCTGAGTGCAAGATTGACTGTTGCATCGACAGCTCCCATCGCCTTAGCCGAAGCTGCGAAGGAACCTGCCAATACATATATCCACAACATGAGCATCAGATTGTTGGCGCCGGCACCCTTGCTATAGGTATCTACACGACTCTTGATGGGCATACCACCAGAAATCGCAATGGCATAGATACTGGAGATCATAAATGCCACGGTGAGCGACAAATTGGTATCCTTATGACTGGCATCTACCGAATAGACGGTGAATGCCACGATGAGGACAATCAACAAAAACAATGGCGACAACGCCAACAATCCTTTCTTATTACTCATGTTTCTTTTTAAGTTATTACAATGTTACTCCATTCTTGAAAATGGAAATCTCACGATAGCCGTTGTACTCGTTGCGAGCTTAGATCTGCGTTCTGCGGTAGAAATCGATATTCTCCTTCATCAGCAGCTCAATAGGCATGTAATTCACCGGATTCACCTTCTTCTTGAGAACGATGGCACGGAAGAGGGTATCCACGCAATAGTAGCCCTGCATATAGGCATGCTGTGCGATGAGGAACGAGATACTGCCTTCGCGAAGACATTTCGCATTCTTGTCCACCATATCATAACCCATGATCTGTACATCACGGCGATTGGACTTAAGCAGATAATCTCCCACGATATGCGCCTTCGATGTCATTGTTATACAATGATGTGTAGCAGGATGTTCGTCAAAGTACTGACCCAGCATCTTCTGGTACTTGTTGCGGGTTCCATTGAGCGGAAGATCAAGCACATTGATGACAATCTGTGGGAAATGATCGTGCATATAATGACGGAATCCCACCTCACGGTTATCCTGCTGCTTGCTGACCACATGGCCATCCTTGGTCTGTCTCATCAGCATCACCTCTTTCTCATTGCCCGCAAGCATCATCAGCATCTTGGCTGCAAAATAGCCAGAGCAGAACGAATCCTGTCCATAGAAGGAGAGAGGGCGCAAGTCTGGCATATAAGAATCGAGAAGGATAAATGGAATACCCTTTTGATGCAACTGGTCTGTAAAGCCACGTGTCACTTCCAAAGATGATGGTACTATGATAACACCTTCCGGATTGGCATCAAGGATCTCTTGTGAAACAGCCTTGAAAGAATCCTCGTTGGAACGTTCAAAGAATCGAATCTCAACATCAATATGGAAATCCCGACGCTGGTCTTCGCACTTTCTTGCACCTTCTTCTATCTCTTCCCAATAGGCTTCCGACTCATGCTTCGGTATCAGAAGATAAAAAGTATAAGCCTTGTTGTATGCCAATGCACTGGCATACATATTAGGTTGATAATTCATTTCCTTGAGCGCTTGTTCCACCTTCTCACGAGCCGGCTTCGACACGTTCGGGCGGTCGTGGAGCACACGGTCCACTGTTCCTACAGATACGCCTGCTCTTTCGGCGATATCCTTGATTCTGATTCTTTCGGCCATTGTTTTTAAGTTTATGGTTAGAGCACATCGCACGTACATTATTATATAATAACTGTGCGCACAAACTGTGCTTTTTTACTATGTTTTGTTGAACTGCTGGTTTGTGTACGGTCACACCATCAGCATTCTGGCGCAAATATACAACATTTTTTTGAATTGTGCGAATGCACAGCTCTTTTTTTGCACAAAAAACGAAAAAAAAGGAGAAAAAAAGGGGAAAAGTGAGAAAAATACGAAAAAACAGGGCGATAAATGAAAAAAAACTGCGATTAAATTTTGGTATTCGAGAAATTATAGCTATTTTTGCCAACGGTTACGGACAACTACAATAAAAATTGTCTATTAGTAAACAAACAATAAAAACAAAGAAATTAAAACTATCAAACAATGGCAAAGATTGTAACATTAGGCGAGATTATGCTTCGTTTGTCACCAGAAGGCAACGATCGTTTCATCCAGAGTGAGTCACTTCGCATCATCCCTGGTGGTGGTGAGGCTAACGTTGCTGTTAGCCTTGCTAACTATGGTCACGATGCATATTTCGTATCAAAGTTGCCAAAGCACGAGATTGGCCAGATTGCAGTAAATGGTCTTCGTCGTTATGGCGTCAATACTGAGTTTATCGCCCGCGGTGGTGAAAGAGTAGGTCTCTACTATGCAGAGACAGGTGCTTCTATGCGCCCATCTAAGGTTATCTACGACCGTGCTCACAGCGCTATCGCAGAGGCTGATCCTTCTGATTTCGACTTTGACAAGATCATGGAGGGTGCTCAGTGGTTCCACTGGAGCGGAATTACTCCTGCTATCAGCGACAAGGCTGCAGAATTGACCAAGTTGGCTTGTGAGGCAGCTAAGCGTCATGGCGTAACAGTATCTGTTGACCTCAACTTCCGCAAGAAGCTCTGGACATCAGAGAAGGCTATCTCTGTGATGCGCCCATTGATGCAGTATGTAGATGTTTGCATCGGTAACGAGGAAGATGCTCAGCTTTGCCTGGGCTTCAAGCCTGATGCAGACGTAGAAGGCGGCAAGACTGATGCTGAGGGTTACTATGGCATCTTCAAGGGTATGATGGAAGAGTTCGGCTTCAAGTATGTCGTTTCTACGCTCCGTGAGTCTCTTTCTGCTACTCATAATGGCTGGAAGGCTCTTATCTATGATGGTAAGGAGTTCTATCAGAGCAAGCACTACGACATCAACCCTATCATCGACCGCGTGGGTGGTGGTGACTCTTTCTCTGGTGGTTTGATCCATGGTCTCCTGACTAAGGAGACTCAGGGCGAGGCACTTGAGTTCGCTGTTGCAGCTTCTGCCTTGAAGCACACTATCCCTGGCGACTTCAACTTGGTTTCTGTTGACGAGGTTGAGAGCCTTGCTGGCGGTAACGCTAATGGTCGTGTACAGCGATAACATTTAACATTAAAACACAAAGATGGCAAAGTTTAGCAAAATGCAGGTCATGGCAGCTATGAAAGAGACTGGTATGGTTCCTGTATTCTTCAATAAAGATATCGAAATCTGCAAGAACGTGATCAAGGCATGCTACGAGGGTGGCGTTCGCGTATTTGAATTCACCAACCGTGGCGATTTCGCTCACGAGATTTTCGGAGAGTTGGTAAAGTGGGCTGATAAGGAGTGCCCTGAGATGATCTTGGGTGCTGGTACAGTGGTTGACGCTGGTACCGCTTCCTTGTATCTCCAGTTGGGTGCAAACTTCATCGTTGGCCCTAACTTCAATCCTGACATTGCTCCTGTATGTAACCGTCGTTTGGTGCCTTATTCACCAGGTTGTGGTTCTGTAACAGAGATCAACAATGCTCAGGCAGCAGGTTGCGATGTAACCAAGGTATTCCCTGCAGGTAATGTAGGTGGTCCTTCATTCGTTAAGAATGTAATGGCACCATTGCGTTGGAGCAACATCATGGTAACAGGTGCAGTAGAGCCAACAGAGGAGAACCTTACTCCTTGGATCAAGGCGGGTGTTTTCTGTGTAGGTATGGGATCTAAACTCTTCCCTAAGGAGACTGTTGCTGCAGCAGATTGGGCTGCCATCACAGCCAAGTGTCAGGAAGCTTTGGGCTACATTGCTAAGGCACGTGCATAATCAGGATGCATAAAAGATTTCATCATATTTATGGCATCGCCATCATCTGTATGATGGTGGCGATGTTTGTTTTTTCAGCTTGTTCGCCATCGCATAAGGGCGAAGTAGATGAGCTGAATCATCTTTCTTATGCGCTTCACTATCGTAACCTGGACTCTACTAAAGTATTGGCAGAGAAGGCTTTAGCTCTTTCTAAAGACTATCCTGCCGGATATGCGGAGGCTTGCAACAACCTGGCTTTTGTGGCTATTGCCAAGATGGATTACCATACTGCCAAGCGATGGCTTGACAAGGTAAACGAACGCAGTGACAACCAGATAGAACTCCTTATTGCCGACGTTCAGAATATGCGACTCTGTCAGCGTGAGGCCCGCAACAAGGATTTCTATAGCTTCAGGGAAAAAGCCATCCGTAAACTGCGAAGAATCGGTGAGGAAATAGATAACCTTCCTCTTCGGGAGCGTCATCGCGCCATTTATGCGAAGAGTGAGTTTGATATCGTAGCTGCCACCTATTTTTATTATGTACAGCTAGACAAGCCGATGCTCAATGCGCTGGCAGATCTTGACCCGGATGAACTGGAACAGGATACGGCACAGTATCTCAACTATCTTTATAATATGGGAGCTGGTGGCGCCATCACTCATGGCACCCCACAGGAAATCTGTCAGGCGGAATTTGATATGCTCATTCGCCTCTACTTTTTGGCAAGTGGCAGCAATCCTTATCCATACTGGCAGGCAAACGCACTGCAATCTATCAGCGAACATATTCAGGATCCGGAACAGCGCGATTTCCTGGTAAAGAACAATCTGCCGGCTTTCCAGTATCTCAATGTAGAACAGATGCCTTTGGAACTTCTGGCAGGAAACTTTGCGCAACGCGCACTCAATATCTTTTCTGAATATGGAGACGTTTACCAGACGGCAGGAGCATACCGCACACTGGCAGAATGCTACTGGCAGATCAAGGATTATAAATCGGCAGGCGATTGTCTGAATAGGGCACTCAACCAGAACAGGGCTATCCAGCAGGCACCCGACCTGGTGGCTTCTATCCGGGAAAGACTCAGCCTGGTTTATTCCGCCATCGATGATAAGCCGGAAAGCGATTACAACCGCAATATTTACCTCGACTTGCAGGAGCAGAGCCGACAAGACAGGCAGTTGGAAGCGCGTGCCACTCAGTTGGACAACAATGCCGTCCAGCTGAACACGATGATTGCTGCGGTAATCTTTATGATAGTCTTGGTCGTGGTCTTGCTCTATGTATTCGACAGAATGAAGCGCCGCAATACCAAGGAAAGTTCTGTAGAATCCCTGCTGATACCTTTACATGAATGGGAAGAACAGAACATGCAGCATATCAATTTGTTATCAGAAAAGCATGAAGAATTGGAAGAAGCCAAGAATATGGTCCAGCTTCATATATCTGACAATAAGCGCCGCAACCTGGAACAGCGTGCCAAGCTTTCTCTGGTCAATAGCATCACCCCATTTATCGACCGTATGATCCATGAGGTAGATAGGCTGAAGAAGGGAGATGATCCAGAAGAAGTGAAACAGGAGCGATATACCTATATCTCAGAGTTGACTGATAAAATCAATCAATATAATTCGATTCTCACCGATTGGATACAGATGCGCCAGGGAGCCATCAATCTCCGTATTGAGAGCTTCCCGCTCCAGCCACTTTTCGATATTGTAGCCAAAGGAAAAATGAGTTTTCAAATGCGTGGGGTTAAACTGACCGTACAGCCTACAGATGCCACGGTAAAGGCAGATCGTACGCTGACACTATTTATGATTAACACCATCGCCGACAACGCCAGGAAGTTTACACCTGCAGGAGGTGAGGTCGTGGTTAGTGCCAAGAGCCATCAGGCATTTGTGGAAATATCCGTAGAAGATACAGGAAAAGGTATGGATGAAGAAACACTGCAACACATCTTCGACCGCACCTATACCGGCGGACATGGATTCGGTTTGCTCAACTGTAAGGGCATTATCGATAAGTACAAGAAAATCAGTTCGCTCTTCTCTCCTTGTAATATTCAGGCAGAGAGTGAGTTGGGGAAAGGTAGTAAGTTCACTTTCCGACTGCCTTGCGGTATTCGGAAAATGCAAATGATACTGATGCTTGCCTTGATGCTGATAGGTTGTAATATCCCATCTGCCGTACAGGGAAGCACCCGGAATAATGTCTCTATGCACAGAACTGACAAGCACAGAACTGACAGGCACTGGGGCAATAAGCAGACATCGCGATTGCTGCAAACAGCAGCATCCTATGCCGACAGTGCCTATTTCAGTAATATCAATGGTACCTACGAGCGGACCCTGGCTATGGCAGATTCGTCTCGCAGCTATCTCAACCGATACTATCTGACATTGAATCCTGATGGGAAATATCTGATGGTGGCACATCCCATGAAAGGAACCGCTGCCGAAATCCATTGGCTGCACGACAGTTTGCCAACCAACTACGAGGTCATACTCGATATCCGCAATGAGAGTGCCGTGGCAGCGCTGGCGCTCCACAAATGGGAACTATACGATAGTAACAACAAGGTATATACACAGCTCTTCCGTGAACGGAGTGCGGATAATTCGCTCGATAACTACGTAAGAACCATGCAGACTTCAGAAAACTCGAAGGCTGTAGCCATCGTCTTGCTGATTATCCTGCTGTTACAATTGCCACTGGCATATTATCTGCTATACTATCGCCACATCCTCCGTTATCGCTATGCCGTAGAAAAGATCAATGCTATTAACAAGGTGTTGCTCAGTGGTGATTCCAACACGGATAAGCTGAAACAGATTACCGGAATCTGGACTCCATCCGGCAGCAATAACATACGTAACGTTCAGCTTTTCCCTCAGCTCAACGAGGTGGTGAAACGTATCTCGCAGGCACTGAAGCAAAGCATTGATATGCAGCAGAATGAGGCTACGAATATAGAAATGGCAGAAGATGAGCTGCATCGTGCAGAGTATGAAAACGGAAAGTTGCACATTGCCAATTCCGTACTCGACAACTGTCTCTCTACGCTCAAGCACGAAACGATGTATTACCCATCGCGAATCAGACAGCTTATCGACAGTACACCGGAGGATGTTACTTCCCTGCAGGAGTTGGTGGATTACTACAAGGCAATATACACGATGCTCAGTGCACAGGCAATGGAACAGGTGGTAGGAACCGTGAAATGCGACGCAGACTTGCTGGCATATCTCAGGAAGCTTATCACTGGCGGAGTGAAGAACGTCACTTATCAGGAAGCAACCTCATCATCCGCCTATGTAACCTGCCAGTATATCCTTCACGATATTCCATTTGACGCAACCCGGCATCCACATCTCTTCACACCGCTCACCAGCGATATGAAGTATCTGGTGGCCCGCCAGATTGTGAGAGAAATAGGGGAGGCAACCAACCTGCGTGGCTGTGGCATTCTTGCCAAGCCGTCATCTGATGGCAAACTCATGATAGAAATCGTTTTACCTGAAAAAATAATAAAGACAAAGACATGAATAAATTTAAGGTTATTATAGTAGAAGATGTGCCTCTGGAATTGAAAGGCACAGAAGGAATCTTCAAGAACGACATACCCGAAGCTGAAATCATCGGCACTGCGGATAGTGAAATCGCTTATTGGAAACTCATCAAACAGCAAAAGCCAGACCTTGTACTGCTTGACCTTGGCTTGGGTGGCTCCACCACTGTTGGAGTAGAAATTTGCCGTAGTACAAAAGAACAGTATCCTGATGTGAAGGTCCTGATCTTTACCGGTGAGATTCTCAACGAGAAGTTATGGGTAGATGTGCTCGATGCAGGATGTGAAGGCATCATCCTCAAGAGCGGAGAATTGCTTACCCGTGGTGACGTGGCTTCCTGCATGAGTGGAAAGAAGCTGGTTTTCAACCAGCCGATTCTCCAGAAAATCGTTGATAGATTCAAGCAGAGCGTAGGAAGCCAGCTGATGCATCAGGAGGCGATGATCAATTACGAGATTGATGAGTACGACGAGCGATTCCTCCGCCATCTCGCCCTGGGTTATACCAAGGAGCAGATCACGAACCTGCGAGGTATGCCATTCGGTGTGAAGAGTCTGGAAAAACGGCAGAATGAACTCGTACAGAAGCTCTTCCCTGATGGAAATAACGGAATGAGCGTGAATGCGACCCGACTCGTGGTACGGGCATGCGAGTTACGCATCATCGATATTGATAATTTGCAGGCTGATGAAGAATAGTCATACATTCAGCAGGATATGTGGCTATGCCATGTTCCTGCTGATACTGGCACAGATAGTACTGGTGCTGGCTTCATGGCTCATCACTGCCGCTATGCCCGATGTTTTTCCCCGGTCATTGCTCAGCCCGGAAGGTATCCGATGGTTCTTCGGCACTTTCACCGCCAACCTGCAGTCACCTTGGCTGGTATGGCTGTTGCTGATCAGCATTGCCTGGGGTACGCTACGGGCAAGCGGCTTGTTAAAATACGATCATAAGGTTTACCGACAGCGCAATGCCTTGCGGTTGGTTTGCCTGGAATTCGTCCTGTTTATCGGTGTGATGCTGTTGCTCACGCTCATCCCTCATGCCATCCTGCTCAATGTGATGGGAGGATATGCCTCCAGCAGTTTTTCCAGAAGCATCTTGCCCTATATCTGTTTTATGGTCATTGTCATGGCACAGTCTTTCGGCGTAGTCAGCCAAAGACTGAACAGTATTGAGGCAATGGGAGAGGCAATGGCGGATGGAGTTCGCCTGTCTGCTCCTCTCTTTATCATCTATATACTTGTCATTCAATTATATAGTTCTGTAGATTATCTTTTTTGATGATCTTTGATAGTATATCAATTCATCATACTAAAAAAGCAAAGGGGCATCCCAATCACTTGGAATGTCCCTTCTTTTGGTATATATTTGGTTTGATAAATTGGTCTAACTATCTTCTGCCACCGAATGATCCGCCGCCATTATGGCTCTTGCTACGGGAAGAACCACCTCCAAAGGAACTGCGGGCAACATTGCTGCCTCCGCCAAAGGAACGGCTTCCACTGCTGAATGAACGGCTGTTATTCAACGAATTGCCGCCACGGTGACCACCGAAAGAACCATTGCTTGGAGTGCTGGAACGTGGAGTGAAACCATTATTAAACGAACGGCTGTTGTTGGTAGAACCACTGCCGAATCCGCTTCGGTTATAGCCCCCAAAAGAACCACCGCCTCGGACACCACTTCCAAAGGTAGCATTATTTTGGCGACTGTTGCCAAAAGAATGATCACGTGTAACCGTAGTTCTTGTACTGCTCTGACGATTGAGATTGCCGAAGGTCTTGCCACGACCATAATCGCCACGATTGAATCCATCGCGCATACCGAATCTTGGTTCCTGACCTCGAACACCGATAGGGCGCGGACCGCCGAATTCACGTCCGTAATACCAGCTTCTGCCACCATTCATTCTCCAGCTGTGTCCACCACGATATACAGCATAGAAATGAGGTCTTCCGAAGAAGAAGTAATCTCTGCGTGGGTAGCGTGCATAGATGCCGAAGTGGAAGAATCCACCATACCAGTAAAGAGGACGGTAGAAATAGCTTGCGGCACAGAATGAGCGATACTGCCAATCCAGAAGGATGTAGCTCAAGTCGAGATTACGCTGACGCCAATAGATGCCGTAGAGATCGTCGTAAGTATTCACGCCCATCAGATAGTCGAGGTTGACCTCATAGGCTGCCTCATACTGATCATCTGTCAGATTCAGCTCGTAAGCCATTTTGTCTGTCAGAAACAGAGCCTGCTGGCGAGCCTGTTCATAACTCATTGCTGATGCAGAACTGAATGTCATCATGAACATTGCTACTAGTGCTATGATAAACTTCTTCATAATCTTATCTTATTATATGTTAAACTTCCATTTTCCAGGAAACCATCAGATTCCAGAATCATCGTCAATTCAGTCATCTTTCTGATTTCTGCTGCAAAGATAAGGCGATTTCTGGAGGTATAGTAAGGATTTTCCCTAAACCGATAGAGGAAATTCCCTAAACGATGCTTTTTTTCGAAAAAAAACTGTAATTTTGCAGTCGGAATGAACATTTAGAGTGATTCAAATAGATAACTTAGAGTGATTTAAATAAATAAAATGATAGATTCAATACAGAATATTTTAGTTCAGGTTAGCGATTTTCTTTGGTCGTATATCATCATCACCATCTTGATATGCTGTGCCGTGTTTTTTACTTGGCGTACCCGTTTCGTGCAGTTTCGTCTCATCCGCGAGATGGTCAGGCTCCTGCTGCATCCCGATAAGGTTCAACCAGAGGAGATTGGCCAGGAAGAACTGTCTATGGATGTAAAGGTGGATGGTGAGATGAAGCACATCTCTTCCTTCCAGGCTTTCGTGGTGGCATTGGCCAGTAGAATTGGTACAGGTAATCTTGCAGGAGTAGCTACAGCCATCAGCATCGGCGGTCCGGGAGCTGTCTTCTGGATGTGGATGCTCGCTTTGCTGGGTTCTGCTTCAGCCTTCATCGAATCAACGCTTGCCCAACTCTATAAGCGCAAAGGTAAGTCTTCCTTCTATGGTGGACCTGCCTATTATATGAAATATGGATTGGGAAAGGGCTGGATGGGTATCCTCTTTGCCGTTCTCATGATCATCACCTTTGGTTTTGCCTACAATTCCGTTCAGAGTAACACCATCTGTCTGGCATGGCAGAAGGCTTTTGGTATCGAGCCTGCCACCATGGGCATCATACTCACGGCGCTTACATTGCTCATCATCTTTGGTGGTATTCAGAGAGTAGCAAAGTTCTCTTCTACGGTAGTTCCTGTCATGGCAGTTGTCTATCTCCTGATAGCCGTTGGCGTAGTGATTTGGAATATCACCAGTTTGCCTAAGGTTTTATTAATCATTATTGAAAATGCCTTCGGATTCAATCAGGCTGCAGGCGGAGTACTGGGCGTCACAGTGATCCAGGGCATCAAGCGAGGCTTGTTCAGCAATGAGGCCGGCGAGGGTAGCGCTCCTAATGCTGCTGCGGTGGCTACGGTGAGCCATCCGGTAAAACAGGGATTGATTCAGGCGCTGGGTGTCTTCACGGATACCTTGGTAGTATGTTCCTGCACAGCATTCATCATCCTTATGAGCGGGGTTGATGTCACTGCATCCAATGGGATCCAACTGACTCAGGATGCCTTGACCCACGAAATCGGAAGCATCGGAAATCCTTTTGTAGCAGTCATGATATGGCTCTTTGCCTTTAGCAGTATCATCGGCAATTATTATTATGGTGAGACCAACGTGAGATATATCAAGGATTCCAGACTGGGCGTATTTATCTATCGCCTTGCCGTGGCAGCGATGGTGATGATTGGAGCCATCGTGTCACTTGATTTTGCCTGGAGCTTTGCAGACATCACAATGGCACTTCTTACCCTTTGTAATCTTGCTGCCATTGTTTTACTTTCTCGCCAGGCAGTCTTCCTGTTGCAGGATTACCGCCAGCAGAAGAAGGAAGGCAAGAATCCTGTATTCAACAAGGAAAAGATGCCTGAGATAGCAGATAAACTGGAGGCATGGTAATTCACCATGCCACCAGTTTACCCGTTCTACTTATTACTAAGTTTGATATTACCATAAGCGCTATTTATCATAACGTCCCTTAAAAGAAAAATAGTAGGGGCTCTCTTCTTACTTAGAAAGAGAGCCCAATCTGTAGCTTATTTCAATACAAACACCTTGGTTTCGTGAGCTTTCAGGTACATATTTTTTCTAAAAAACGTTAGTCCTTAAACATATTTAATACTTTGTGCCCCTTACATTCGCCATTATTTCATACCTTTGCAAAAAAATAACAAAAAGAAGAAGATATGAAAAAGAAAGATGGTATGACAGGATGGCTAATGAAATGCAGTAGCAGCTGTCTGATATTCATGGGATGCAGTCTGATGATTACGGGATTCAGCCTGCTGTTGACAGGATGTACGGAAAAAGCCAGGAAGATCGAAAAGAAGAATATCAAGGTGGAAACAATCTCTGTAGGAAATACAAACCTGGGGGGAACGAAAGACTATGTGGGTACCATCGAGGAAAAGATGGGGTCAACACTCAGTTTCGAAATCGCCGGAAATATTACTTCCATCCGTGTAGATGAGGGTGACAGAGTCAGCAAAGGTCAGTTGCTCGCCACCATCAACCCTACTACCGTGAAGGAGGCTCACCGGGCTACCCTCACCACCCTGAAACAGGCGCAGGATGCCTACAGGAGATTCCTGCCCCTCCATCAGTCAGGAACCATCTCGGACATGAAATGGGTGGAGATAGAAAGTAAACTGGAACAGGCGAAGGCAGCCGAAAGCATCGCCCGTCAGCAACTCTCCCACTCTACACTCACCGCTCCATTTTCAGGCGTCATTGCTGCCAAGAATGTGGATATGGGAACCTACGTGCTTCCTGGTCAGCCCGTGCTGAAACTCGCCAATGTGGCTCAGGTCAATGCCAAGGTTTCCGTACCCGAAGCAGAAATCTCGCTTCTCCACGTAGGCGACAAAGTAAAGCTGACAGTTACCGCTCTTTCCGGAGCCGTCTTCTATGGGACCATCTCAGAAAAAGGCATCGATGCCAATCCTATCTCGCATACCTACGACATCAAGGTGGGTATCACCAATCCGCAGGGTCGTCTGCTCCCGGGTATGGTCTGCAATGCCCAGATTCAGGGCAGTGCAGCAGCACCGGCTCATATCATCGTTCCGCCGCAAAGCGTTGAATTGGATGTAGATAACTCCCGATTCGTTTGGACCGTAGTAAACGGCAAGGCGCACCAGCAACCTGTAACCATAGGCGATTTCGAGGGAGATGGCATCATCATTCTCTCGGGACTTCATACTGGCGACCAGGTCATCATCAATGGTCAGCAGAAGGTATCAGAAGGTATGAAGGTTGATACCGGAAAGAGTAACAACCGATAAAATGTGGAGGGAAAAGATATGAATCAAGACACAAATCAAGAGATAAACAAGCCGAGGATTCCGCAGAAGGACACCGCCCTTCACGACCATATCAAGGCTCGCATTACGAGAAAACCCAACCGCATCATCAAGCGTTCGTTCATAGAATCGGCGATGTGCAACCATAATATCGTGATGCTCCTCATGGGTATGCTCGTTTTCGTGGGCATTCTGGGCATCTGCATCATGCCTAAGCAGGAAATGCCGCAATTCACCATCCGCCAGGGTGCCTGCGTTGCCGTATATCCCGGTGCCACATCCGATGAGGTGGAAGAACGGGTGGCGAAACCCCTGGAGAATTTCATCTTTGGATACAAGGAGGTCAACAAGAAGAAGACCTACACCCAGAGCAAGGACGGCATGCTGATCGTATTCCTGGAACTCAACGATGATGTAGAAGACAGGGATGCCTTCTGGAGCAAGTTCAAGCACGGACTGCAGGCCTTCAAGGCATCACTCCCATCAGGCGTTCTCGCCCTGCAGGCAGTGAACGACATCGCCGATACCTCTGCCCTGCTCATCACGATGGAAAGCAAGCAGAAAACCTATAGGGAACTGAACACCTACATCGACCGGCTGAAGGACCGCCTGCGCCGCATCGATGCCATTTCCAACCTCCGCACCTACGGACTGGAGAACGAACAGATCAGTATCTATCTGGATCAGAACAAGCTGGCTAAATACGGAATCGGTTCCTACAAGGTACTCAACCAGCTCGCCCTACAGGGCTTCACCACCATGAGTGGAAACCTGGAGCTGGGCAACCTCAACCTGCCCATCCACATCACCGACTCCTACAACAACGAGCGCGATGTGGCAGAGCAGATTGTCTATTCCGACCCCAAGGGCAACATCGTGCGCCTGAAGGATATTGCCCAGATCAGGAGAGAATACCCCAAATTGAGCAAATACATCAAGAGCAATGGCAACAAATGCGTGCTCCTCTCCATCGAGATGCGACCGGGCAATGACATCGTGAAGATGGGAAAAGACGTTCACCAGGCGATGGATGAGTTTAAGCAGACCCTGCCCGATGATGTGCATATCAATACCATCACCGACCAGAGCAAGGTGGTGAGCGAATCAGTGCTCAACTTCCTTCGCGAACTGCTCATCTCGGTCATCTCCGTCATCATCGTGGTCATCCTGCTTATGCCACGCCGCGTGGCAGAGGTATCCGCCCTCAGCATCCCGATCACCATCTTCTCTTCGCTGGGCATCTTCTATCTTTTCGGTATGGAACTGAACACCGTCACCCTGGCTGCCCTCATCGTAACCTTGGGTATGGTGGTGGATGATTCCGTTGTCATTATCGACAACTATATGGAGAAGCTGGGTCACGGCATGTCGCGCTGGCACGCAGCCATCGCTGCCCCACGTGAGTTCTTCATGTCAGTACTCTCCGCCACGCTCAGCATCTCGCTCACCTTCTTCCCGTTCCTCTTCACCATGCATGGTGACATGGGCGATTTCGTCAAGTCGTTCCCTTGGGCAATGTTCATCATCCTGAGCATCTCGCTCACGGTTTCGCTGCTGCTTACACCTTATTTACAATATAGGGTGATTCATCAGGGCATCAGCAGTCAGCCTACCCCCAACGCCCGGAAGAAGCCGCTCGATTATCTTCAGATGGGTTACACCTGGCTGTTGAAGCACTGTTTCGCCAGTCCTCGCATCACCCTCATCGTGGGCGTGGTGCTGGTAAGCATCGGTGCCGTCATCTTCGTAAATCTTCCGCAGCGAATGATGCCTATCGCCGAGAGAAACCAGTTTGCCGTGGAGTTCTATCTTCCTAACGGAACCACAGCCGATAGAACTGCACAGGTAGCAGATTCGATGGCTCACATCCTGCAGCGCGACTCGCAGGTAACGGAGGTAACCACGTTTATCGGACAGGGTTCGCCCCGTTTCCATACCACCTACGCTCCGCAGATTGGCGGCCCCAACTTTGCCCAGTTCATCGTGAATACAGTAGATAACGGTGCCACCGAAGAGGTACTCGACCGATATGCCGACCGCTACTCCAACTACTTTCCGGATTGCTACATCCGCTTCAAGCAGATGGATTACAACAATGCCAGCTACCCTATCGAAGTAAGAGTGAGCGGCGACAGCATCAGCGATCTGAAAGCAGCCGCCAGGAAGATAGCCGCCTGCATGCATCAGATAGAAGGTATCAATCTGATCCGTTCCAATTTCGAGGAGCCGTTGCCGGGCATCCGGGTTACGCCGGATGCTACCGAGGCCAACCGTCTGGGTGTAAACAAGACGCTGCTCTCTGCCGATCTTGCCATTCATTTTGGTGATGGCATTCCGATGTCCACCCTTTGGGAAGGCGATTATCCGGTGAAGATGGTACTGAAGTCGGAGAACGACAGCGACCTTGCCAACGAATACATCCCTGTGATGGGCGGAACATCGAGTGTGCCGCTCCGTCAGCTGGCTAAGATTTCTCCCGACTGGCACGATGGCTGCATCGTCCGACGCAATGGCATACGCACCATTTCCATCGTCGGTGAACCGTTGAGAGGTTATAATGCCAACCAGTTGTCCAACAAGCTGAAAGAGAGAATATCGAAACTCCCGCTCGGTACCGATCTGGATTGGGAGATTGGCGGTATGGCAGAAAAGGATGGCGAAACCATGCCACAGGTGATATCGGGTGTGATGATAGCGGTATTGATCATCTTCTTCATTCTGCTCTTCCATTTCAAGCGCATCAGCCTGGCTCTGGTGAATCTCTCCTCCATGTCGCTCTGCATCTTCGGTGCTGCGATAGGACTCCTGATTACCGGCTTCGATGTCAGCATCACCTGCATTCTGGGTGTCGTGAGTCTGATGGGTATTCTGGTAAGAAACGGTATCATCATGCTCGACTATGCCGAGGAACTTCGCCGCGACAAGGGCCTTTCGGTAAGAGATGCCGCCTTCCAGGCTGGTGAGCGCCGTATGCGTCCTATCTTCCTCACCTCAGCAGCAGCCTCGGTAGGCGTATTGCCGATGATGATAGAGAACAACACATTGTGGTCTCCGATGGGAGCCGTCATCTTCTTCGGAACCCTCATCTCGATGGTACTCATTGCCACCATCCTTCCTGTGCTCTATTGGATTGTATTCGATAAGCACGGAAAGTATAGCTTGAGGAAAAAAACATCAACACCCGGCAGAAAGGCAAGTTCTACAGAAAATAAAGTTTAAAGACACACAAGAAAAAAGCACGAGAAAAGGCTGGCAGGAAAAATTCCTACCAGCCTTTTGTTTTAAACTCCCACAGAATTTAAAAGTCACGCAGATTTGGAGACCTATGCGGTCTATGAAAGGTCCCACAGATTTCACCTACCGCTAGGCGTCCCGGCGGATTTGCAATCCGCCGTAGAAAAAGGTTCGACCTATTAAAAACCGGGGGATTTGCAATCCCCCAACAAAAGGAAAAGCATACTTCTTTGCTGCGGATTGCAAATCCGCAGAGCCTAAATAGGTAAGGACATTTTTTGACGCCGGATTTCAAATCCGGCGGAACGCCTAGCGGGCTTGCGTTCTTTTATTTTATACCTCATCCCCATACGATGCACGGATAAGTTTCTCTCTAATATCCGGATAATCCTTCTCCGGAATCCAGCCCTCAAGCCCATCAACAATTCTCACATAAATGCTGTGATGATAATCGGCCTGACCTCCTCAGACTGCGGAAATGTACTCCTTGCTCACACCAGTGGTGTGATACAAACCAGAATAAGTAATATGATACTTACTCATTACTTCAACCAAGATTTTGCCAAATTGACTCATGTCAACGTGATAATTTGATTTGATCATAATTAAAAAAACTTAAAAAATTGATGTATTTAAACTGTCAGTTCCCACTACGGGAACCGCCATTTCTATCCTTTTTTGTAACTTTGCGATATGAAATATATAACAATCTTCCAAAACATGACCAGCAAGACTCCTTTACCAGGAGACCTAGAAAAGCTGGTCGAATTTATGAAAACCGATGAGAAACTCAAGTTCCTCACCCAGTCGTACCGTCTTACAGGCAAGAAAACCTTCAAGGCGGATGCACCCCTCTTTGCCCCAGCCTGCTACCTCGAAGGAGGCAAGGGTCAGGACAACATCCGGGAACTCACCCACCTATCTCTCGTAGATTTCGATGAGCTCTTCACCGAGATGCCTCCCGATATCACGGCTCTCAACGCCATGAAGCAGAAGCTCTGCGACGATCCGCATACCCTGCTCTGCTACATCACGATGAGCGGCAACGGTATCCGGGTCATCTATCCCTATCTCGGAGATGACTACCCCGCTGCCTTCGCCAAGGGCAATGCCTACTATCAGCAGCTCATTGGCAAAAAAGCTGACTTCCAGTGCAAGAACGTCAATCGGCTCAGCGGACTCGCCTACGATCCCGATGCATACTACAAATCCTGTGCCAAACCCTTCACCGCCGAGGAAATATCAAAATTCCATACCGAGGCAACGAAGAAGAATCAGCAGCTGAAGAAACAGGACCGCATCAACACCTACTACGAGCAAATCATCCAACCGAAACTCGCAGCCGACAAGATTATTTACGAGCCAGGCAAGCACAACAACTATGTGATGCGGGTGGGCTATATGCTCGCCAAGAAGCGCTATGCCCATGCCGATGTACTGAAGTGGGCTCTCCAGAAATTTCCCGAGTATAATGATGTGGAGCAGGTCATTAAGTCGTGCTACGACAACACTCCAGGCGCCTCCGGAAAGGCATCAGAAGGTGGTGGAGGAGGTGGAAATGGCGGCAGTGACAACCACTACGCATCGGTCGAGGAAATCAGAAATTTTCTCGATGGTCATATCCGTCTCCGATACAATCTCATCACGCAGCGATACGAGTTTCAGGAAATCCCAGAAGACACATCATCCTCTGCCAAGCTGCCACATTGGCAGATACTCCTCGACCGCCACGTCAACTCGCTCTGGACCAAGATGTCGCTCACGGTGAAAGTAAACAAGTTGGATATGCGCAATATCATCGAGAGCGATTATACGCCCGTATTCAATCCCTTCGAGGATTACTTCGCCCATCTCCCGCCCTGGAAGGAGGGCGACAAGGACTACATCGCCGAACTCGCTGCCACCGTGAAGGTGAAGGATACCGACAGCTCCGTGCTGAGCTTCGAGGAATGCCTGAAAAAGTGGCTCGTGGGCATGATTGCCGGTTGGCTGGACTCAGAGGCGGTCAACAATGTCATCCTGGTCTATATCGGAAGACAGGGTGCCAACAAGACCACCTGGTTCAATCATCTCCTTCCGCCGGAGCTGAAGCAGTACTTCTACACGAAGACCAATGCCAAGCGAATGACGAAGGATGACCTCATCGCCCTCTCGCAGTATGCCCTCATCTGCTGCGAGGAGCTGGATACGATGTCAGCCTCGGAGATGAACCAGCTGAAGGCAGCGGTGACGATGCAGTATATCAACGAGCGAGCTGCCTATGCCCACTATGCCGAGCAGCGCAAGCACATCAACAGTTTCTGCGGTACGGGCAACAATCCTGAGTTTCTGAACGATCCTACGGGAACCCGCCGTTGGCTGCCTTTCGAGGTAGAGAGCATCGTCTCCCCTCGCCTGCATCCCTTCAATCATCCCGGCATCTATGCCCAGGCTTATGCCCTCTACAAGAGCGGCTACCGCTACTGGTTTACGGATGAAGAGATAGAGCGGCAGAACCGGCACAACAGTAAATTCGAGACACCACGCCTCGAACAGGAACTGGTGGATCTCTACTTCCGGAAGCCTTCGGAGGGAGAGAACGGGGAGTTTGTGTCCGTAGCCCGGGCGATGCAGATCATCGGCTGCAACATCACTCAGAAGCTGAGCAGCCAGAAGATTGGCAAGGCATTCGGAGACCTGGGTTTCAACAGGTTACGCACCAAGCACAGTCGTGGTTTCGTCGCCATCATCCGTACGGCAGAAGAGATCAGGAACTATCAGATTTCCCTGGGTATCGATGCCAGCGGCAATCTCCCATTCTGATGACGGGTGACGGCGGTGACACTTGTTTTCTAAAACTTTCTCTCACGCGGGCAGGCAGGAAAAATTTTCCAGAAAGGCCTCCCGCCCGCCTACGTGAGAGAGATTTCTGAAAAAGCCTGTCACCGGTGTCACCCTGTCACCCGGATGTAAGTCTCATTCCAGTATCCTAAGCAAGTCACTCAGGCATCCTAAGCAAGTCACTTACGGGTCGTAAGTAAGTCACTTAGGCATCGTAAACAAGTCACTTTTAAATTTCAATCAATATGGAACAGAAATGTTATTCCAAGCAAGAGTTAGCTCTTGAGTATTTCCCTGATGCCACTCCCGAAGTGGCAAGTGCCCATCTCAGAAGATGGATCAACCGCTGCAAGCCTCTCCACGATGCTCTGGTGAAGAGCGGCTACACCAAATGGTCGAAGGAATTCAGCCCGATACAGGTAGCTTACATCTTCGACTATCTGGGCGAGCCATAGGAAGAAAATCATTCTTCCGGGCTTATCTTCAGAAAAAGACGTGAAAATCAGTGAGAAATCGTGAGTAAACGTGAGAAACCGTGAATGGCGGATTCAGAATGTTGTATCTTTGCATTGTGATTCAGAAAGAACCACGGGCAATGCGCAGCGCCGATTAACTTTAATAATTTAACCATTTAAACGTTATGATCAGAATTGTCTTATACCAGAACACGAACCAGAAGATTGCCGAAGCTTGCGGCAAATGGTTTCCACGAGTAGTATCCGATGAAACCATCGGACTCGAAGAGCTCGCCGCTCACATGGCTAGCCACAACACCCCTTACAGCAAGGGTGCCATCCTCGGTATGCTGACCGATGCAGCAGCCTGCACCAAGGAGTTGCTTCTCTTGGGCAAGAATGTAAAATTTGCCGACATAGCTATTTTCTCCCTCGGACTGAAGGTAAAGGGCGGTGCACCTACCAAGGAAGACTTCAACGTGGCGAAGTACATCCTGGGATTGAAGTTGAGAGCCAGAGCCACTGGCGAGCTCAAGACCGAGAATCTTGACACCACGATCAAGCTCATCAATCTGGCAGCTCCTGCAACGGAGAATCCAGGTAATCCGGTGAATCCAGGTAATCCGGATGATATCGGCAAGGATAATCCATCAGGTGGTGGCAGCCAGACTACCGGAGGTGGTGGCAGCCAGACTGAAGGTGGCGGCGGAACCACGGATAGCGGTTCTACAGATGAAGGCGGCGGCGACAACGTAAGTTTGTAGCCGAGAATAGTAAAATCTGAAAGAAGGGAGCCGTATGGCGTCAGGGGCATTCCGAGAGCATCAAGAGGCAGGAATCATCTGCAACAATCATCAAAAGCAAGCTCTGAACGGGTGTCTGGGTGATAGGGCTTCCTTCTTAGGATATCTCCCTAGTTATGAACATTTCAGTTGAATCAAGTTTTTGTAAATCAAGTTTTTGTAAATCATCAGACCATGAGAAAAGAAACCATCAAGAAGATCATCAATCTTATCATCACAGTACTTACCGCCATTGCTTCTGCCGTCTGCGTGCAGAGCTGCAAGGGACTGTAATGAATCCATCATCAGTAATCAGTAATCATTAACAAGAGTTGCCTATGATCAAGAACAGAAAGATCAATTTAATCGTCATCCACTGCAGTGCCACCCGAGTTACCCAGGACTTCACGGTAGGCGAGTTGGAGGCATGTCATTTAGCCCGTGGTTTCCGTGACATCGGTTATCACTATTACATCACGAAGGACGGAGTGATTTATCCGTGCCGTCCTGAGTCGGAGCCTGGAGCTCATGCCCGTCATTACAACGCCCACAGCATCGGCATCTGTTACGAGGGTGGTCTGGATGCCAATGGTCGTCCTGCCGACACCCGCACGCCAGCCCAGAAGGCTGCGATGAGAGAGCTTCTGAAGAGTCTCTGCACCGACTATCCTGAAGCCGAGATCCTGGGTCATAGAGATCTCCCTGGCGTTCACAAGGAGTGTCCATCTTTCAATGTCAAGAAGTGGCTCTCCAGCATTCATTTCCACATCTAAATTTCCGTACTCTCATCATACTTTCATTTTCACTCCCCAATCTTATGTTCTCCGCATAAGGTTGGGGCTTTTCGTATAAATCTAGAAAATGCAGCCATTTATGCGATTTTCTGCCATCAAGATTTGCCCATCTTCTACATTTTTATTAAATTTGCACGAAAAAGCATAAAATATACAGGAATATGAATGACAAGATAGCTAATATTGATGCTCATATCATAGATGATATCAGAACCATCATCACAAAGGCAAGAAGCAAGGCGTATCAATCTATCAACGAAGCCTTGATACGCTCAAACTGGGAAATTGGCAAACGTATTGTTGAAGAAGAGCAACTTGGCAAGCAGCGTGCAGATTATGGAATACAGCTCATCAAGTCTATATCTCAGCAGTTGACAACTGAGTTCGGCTCCGGCTATGGTGTTCGTAACCTTGCCTATTTCAAGCAATTATACCAATATTTTCCTGATTGGGAGATTTTGCACACGCGTGTGCAAAATCTTTCGTGGTCACATTTGAGATGCATTTTAAGAGTCGATGATGCACAAGCGAGATTGTGGTATATACAAGAAGCTGCCGAACAAATGTGGAGTGTGAGAACCCTCGACCGCAATGTTGCCTCACAATACTACTATCGACTCCTGCAAACCAGCAATGAGCATAAGGATGAGGTAGAGAACGAGATGAAAACCCTTACAAAAGGATACGCAGACTCACCAGCCATGTTCATCAAGTCGCCAATGGTGACAGAGTTTCTGGGCTTATCCCGTGACATGAGTTTCTCTGAAAGCGAACTGGAGAGTGCCATCATCACCCATCTTCAGAAGTTTCTGATGGAGATGGGTAAAGGCTATGCCTTCGTAGAGCGCCAGCAGCACATCATCACCGATACCCAGGACTACTACATAGACCTGGTATTCTACAATTACCTGATGAAATGCTTCGTACTGATCGACCTGAAGACGACCAAGATCACCCATCAGGACGTAGGACAAATGGATATGTATGTGAGAATGTATGATGAACTGAAGCGCACGGAAGGCGACAATCCGACCATTGGCATACTGCTCTGTTCGGAAACCAGCCAGGACATTGCAAGATTTTCCATTCTGCACGACAGCAAGCAATTATTCGCTTCTAAATATCTCACCTATCTCCCTACAGAGCAGCAGCTTAAGGAAGAGATAGAAAAGCAGAAAGAGATATTCAGACTACAACATATCAGATAAGGCAAAGGAATGTTATGAGCAGTACACAATTTAAGCAAAAGCAACTGAAAGTGAAGATGAGAGAAATGACTACAAGTGGTTGAGAATGAGCAATATTTCATAATTCTGCCAATTGGCTACAAAGCAAAGCCGAGCAGGATATTGAGTTATTTCAGTTACCAAACCGTTAGCGGTCAGTTACCGAAACCAACATCAAAAGAAAGAGAATCCACCAAAGGCATTGACACGTGAGGACTTCCTGAAAATTCGTGACCTAGAAATACCAGAGCGAAGAAAATCGTTGGCTTTGACCCGTGGACCTTTTTCTTTTCGCTTGCTATACAGGCACGGCTTATGCCGATACAGTTTCCATCACGGAAGAAAACCTCTTTCGTGATGAGGAGGGTAGCCTTTGGCTGAAATACCACAGAAAGAAGAACAAGATGCTTGCACGTGTGAAGTTACTGCCAGAGGCGCTTGCCATGTTGGAGAAATACAAAGACCCGACAAGACCTACTCTTTTACCGCCACAGGAATTTCGAGTGCTGAGAGGTAACATGAAAAGTCTCCGAGTACTATCTGGCATAAGTATGGATTTGGTCTATCATGTTGGGCGGCACAGTTTCGCATCGCTCGTTACGCTCGAAGAAGGTGTTCCGATAGAGACTATCAGCAAAATGCTTGGTCACAACAACATTCAGACCACGCAAATCTATGCACGTGTCACCCCGAAAAAGCTATTTGAGGATATGGACAAGTTCATCGAAGCTAACAAGGACTTCAAGTTTGTCCTGTAATATTATCACAAAATAAGAAAGGAACATAACAATGAGAAGTACATACAAGCAGTTTTATTATATCAACCGTGGCAGAGTAAAGGCAGACGGAACCACATCTATATTTTGCCGTATCACGATTGACGGCAAAGTGTCAGCCATAGCAACAGGTCTTTACTGTGCTCCCGAAGAATGGGACACGAAAAAAGGTGAAGCCAACAGCGCAGAGAAACAAAAGAAACTGACCAGAATAAAAATAAGGAGGACGGGAAATGAACAGAGGGATAATAACTATCAGCGAGAGCGGAACGGTATCCATGCCGACCGATACTGTATGGATAACCATGCAGGAGATTGCCGACATGTATAATGTATTCGGCTGCTATGTGCGCAAGGCTGTCAAGGCTATATTCAAGGATGGCATTCTGAAAGAGCAGGATGTACGCCGTCATGTCAGGAAGAACGACCGCATCAGCTATGATGTGTATAGCCTTGAACTCGTCATTGCGGTAGCCTTCCGTATTGACAGCATTGAGAGCAGAGCCTTTCGGGAGTTCATCATGCAGTCCGTCCTCGGCAGACAGACAAGCCGCACTAAACTGGTCTGTATCTTTACAGAGAATGCAATGGCATAGACCTGTCATAAAGCAACGTTCCTTGGAGGCTTTGCGCCTCCAGCCACTTGGGCGAACCACCGCAGTGTGTTTTAGCATAGTATTAGATTTTATACAGACCATACGGAGAACACCCGGCAAACACGACCAACTCGGTATAACCAATAAAACGAGGCGACAACCTATAACAACCACGCTCGGTAAGTTATACGTTGTCGCCTTGTTCATTTCACCCCACTCATCAAGGACATGTATTTCTCCTACAAGCCCTTCATTCTGTACGCCTCACGATAGTTAGCCATCAGAATCTTCTGAATGTCGGACTCGCGGTAGAGTATCTTTCCGCCAAGCTGGATATACGGGATGACACCGTTGTTTCGGTAGTCCTGCAGGGTTCTTCGGCTCAGTTGCAGTCTGGCACAAAGCTCCTTGTCCGTCATGAAGCGCTCACCGTCAAGCATGGGGCGGTAGTTCATCACGGCACGTTCAAAATTGTCAACCATTCGGTTGAGGTGGTTCACGATGTGGTTCATCCACTCGCTGTTTCTTGTCTTTACTTCATTGCTCATAGTTGTCTCGTTTTATTGTTGATACTTACGTTACTCAGTTTACTTGCTGCATTGGATAAAGTGGCTGTTGTATATTGACAGCCTAACCTGTGCGCTTGCGAAAGCGCATGTCCTTTTTCTTGTCCTCCACTACTGCTACGACAGCCATCACGTCCTCCGGCTTGTAGTAGGTCTCGTGGCTGATTTGCGTATAAGCCAAAGTTCCGTTGTCCCGAAGCGTCTGCACTGTCCGTGGGCAGATGTTGAGCGTCTGACACACGTCCTGCGTGTCGAGCCACTTGTTCATGGTCTTGTCCTCACTGCGCTCACGGATTCTGTCCATGCGCTTCACGAAGTTCTCCAACTGGGCATCAAGATAGTTGAATGCCTCTTCCTCGAATACGATGAATCCCATACTTTTCTCTTTTCTAAGTTAATACTATGTTATATGTCGCAAAGCTCCACGCATATGCTGTGCTCCACGTTTGTGAGTGCAAAGATAAGGCACGGCAATCTAAAAACAAGCGTTTTCAATTTCTGTGGCAGTATGTTGCCGGGGTTTGCCGACTTCAACGCCAAAAACAACAAGAAAAACTTGCACGACTGCAACGAATACATGAACAATGATGAGTTGAGAAATACGTTGAAGTTCTCACAACTATCTCGGTATGCAAATAAGCAAGCTACAACTAAATTGCCACGTTATACCCAATCAGTTGCATGGCTGCACACAGTACACTTACTTTGCACCCGACAATCGGTCAATGGTGCAAACCGTGACCACTATACTAACAAATAAAACAGCATAAGCTATGGCAAGAACAAAAGATGTAGTCTTGGCTCCTGAGCAAAAGGAGCTGATGGAAAAAGAGTATTTGGATTTTGTTAAACCATCTACGTATGGCAACAAAGCCAATCCAAGTAGTTGTAATTCTCTCTATGATGATGTTGAGAACCCAGAGTTGAGAGCAATTGTAGAGAAAGTTGCTGCAACAACTCCCTATCGAGAGGAAACATCAACGAATGAGGCTCAATCGCCACCGAATCCGCAGAAGCGCATCAGCGGCAAGCAGCGCAAGGCATCATTGGAGGAGTATCAGCAGACCTTCCTCCAAGTTCCAAGGATTGACGACCGCAAGCCAGTCTTCGTCAGTTCCGATGTACGAGACCGTCTTGATCGAGTCGTCCGCATCCTTGGAGGGAGGCGCATGAGCGTATCGGGCATCATTGAGAACATCGTGCGCCACCACCTAAGCCTTTATGAAGAGGACTTCGAGGCTTGGCGCAAATTGTGAGAATTAAGGTCTGCGACCTTGGGCGTGGATAGCTGAAAGGCAGTAGTTCCAACTAACGTGTTCTGAGAGGGAGCAAGGTATGTTTTGAGTTACTCAAAACCTTTCGGGTTACTCCCGAAAGACCTTGCCCTAATCGGGATGGTAGCCCTCCAAAGTCGGGCTGCCTCAACCCAACCTTCCGATGTAAAGAGATTTTCCACAGCATTGTCAAATCAACTAAAAACAACAGAAGGTGACAAACCCATTATTATGGATTTAGCCACCTACCTTTATCGTTTGTATTCTTTTGAAGAAGCTTTCGTCTTCATCATACAAGATTTTCCAAATGCCATTTTTGCGACCTCCTCTTTTTACGACATGAGAGTTGTCTTTTACAACATCTGCTCCATAAGATAACTTCTTAGAGACTGTTCTTATTTGCAAACTTATTAGCAATCTTTACCAATACCAACATCACTGGCACTTCCACCAACACTCCTACTACCGTTGCCAAGGATGCACCAGAGTTGAGACCAAATAGCGAGATAGCTACCGCTACAGCCAACTCAAAAAAATTACTGGCACCTATCAAGCCTGCTGGTGCGGAGACACTCTGAGGAAGCCCCCACTTCTTTGCCCAACCGAAAGCCAAGAAGAAGATGAGAAAAGTCTGGGCAATCAATGGAACAGCAATCATCATGATATGGAACGGATTGGCCACAATAATTTCTCCCTGAAAAGAAAAGAGTATAATCAAAGTGAGTAATAGTCCCACTGGCGTAATCTTATCAAACTGGTGAATGAACACATTGTAGAAATATTCCTTGCCTTTTTTGGCTATTATCAAACAACGGAAAAGGATACCTGCCACCAAGAGGATGAGGTCGTTCACCGCCACTTGCACCAAGGTATAAGCCGCATCGCCCTTGGTAAGATAGCTCCAAACAAACACCATCGCCGTACAAGGAGCTGCCCCTAACAACACACATCCTGCCAGATACTGGTTAGCAAGGTCACTTGGAATAAACTTGCCGAAGACGAACATCAAGAACAACCAAGCAATGCCAAACATGGTAAATGGCTTGATGAGCCAGTTGCTCACACAAGTTACAACCAATCCCTTCGGATTCTTACCCACATTCTTGATACTCTGGAAATCAATCTTCAGCATCATTGGATAAATCATCAACCATATCAATACCGCCACGGGTAATGATACATTAGCATACTCCAACTTGTCCAATGCCGCAGGGAAAGCTGGAAGATACTTACCTATGGCAATACCTGCGATAATGCAAGCAGCCACCCACAAAGTAAGGTATTTTTCAAAAACACCCAATCCATATTTTTTCTCCATATTATTCTGTGTTATAACTGATTTCGAATCTTATTAGAATACAATTCATAGAACTTTTCCTTGATTTCATCTCGCACTCTTCGGAATTCTGAGAGTACAAAACCTTCTGTTCCATTCACCTTGGATGGGTCATCAAATCCAATATGCAAACGATGCTTCACATCCCCGATGAAAGCAGGGCAACTCTCATTGGCTCCTCCGCAAACCGTTATCACATAGTCCCAAGAATCTCCAAGATACCCATTCACGCTCTTTGGCACATGATGGGAAATGTCTATCCCCACCTCCTTCATCACTTTCATCGCCAAGGGGTTCACACATTCCGCCGGTTCCGTGCCGGCAGAATGAACCTCCAAAGTTTCAGAAAATGATTGCATCCAACCATGCCCCATTTGGCTTCGGCAACTATTGCCTGTACATAAAATCAATATTCGCATTACTTATCAAAACAAAAAATTGAACAAATATCCAGAAAGGATGATAAATAGCGTGACCGTAGTAAAGAACACGGCAATGAGTCGCCACGTCATCACTTTCTTTAGCAGGGTGGCCTCAGGAAGTGACAAGCCTACCACCGCCATCATAAAGGCGATAGCCGTTCCCAAAGGAATTCCTTTCGCCACAAAGACCTCTATGACAGGAACGATACCAGCAGCATTGGCATACATCGGCACCGCCAACATCACACTCAGGGGAACTGCATACCAATTATCGCGTGACATATATTGCTCGAAGAATCCCTCTGGCACAAAGCCATGCATGAAAGCACCTATGCCAATACCAATGAAGATATAAAGCAAGACACCTCGCACAATTCGCCAAGAATCACGGATGACAATAGGCAATCTTTGCATGAATGAAGTTCTTTCCTGTTCCCATTCTGCTGTCTGCTTCTCAGATTGCAGTTGCACTTGCTTCACCCAATCACTAAGATAAGGTTCAAGATGCATATGCCCAAGCACAAATCCACCAACACATCCCAAAAGAATGCCACTTATCACATAAACCAGCGTTGCCTTAATTCCAAACGACCCCAAGAACATAGCCACTGCCACCTCATTGACAAGCGGTGATGTAATAAGAAACGAGAGAGTTACCCCAAGCGGTATTCCTCCCTTTACGAATCCTATAAACAGCGGAATGGACGAACAAGAGCAGAATGGCGTTATCGCTCCAAAGAGAGAAGCCAACAGATACTGCAATCCATACAACCTATGAGAGGACAGGTAATTACGCAATCGCTCAACAGGAAAATAAGCATTCACTATTCCCATAAGAGCACTGATGAGAAAGAGCAATAGTAAAATCTTGATGCTGTCATAAACGAAAAAATTGACTGCACTTCCCAAAGCTGTCTCATTATCCAATCCTATTATACCTCAAATCCGCAACCTATAGGGTTTCGTGGGAATTTACTTGTAAAACGACAAAAATTCTTTTATTGTACATAATTCCTTGGGCATAACAGAAACGTCGTAAACACAAAATTCCCTTACCCCATAAAGCGACTTGAGGTAATACGCCGGTTTAACCAGAAAAGCATGGCCTTTAACCAAAGTCTGTCTTGAACAGGTTGGCATAAGCATAGTTGTCTGAATAAATGTTCAATACATGCCTACGTGACGTCTTAATCCATTTTGCAGGAACAGAGATGAACTTGAACACAAAGGTCTTGATTCTGCTGGTGGCACGCAATCCAAATTCATGGGTTTTCAATCTCTGCATAATAGCTTTGTAGAAGTTTCTGATGAGAGCTGTCATAAGCAGGAATACAGTATTCTGTGCCATGAACGATTTTGGCAACCGATTCCAGCCAAAGCCATTGTTCATGTCATCGAAGATGCGTTCCTTGCCACCACGAAGATTGTAGAATTCCACAATGTCTCTTGCACTCGACTTGTAATCGTTAGTCAGTATACATCTGTAGGTATATTCGCCTTCCCAAATGTCAAGGTCTCCATCTATTCGCCTTTGTCTCTGTATGACAAGACGATACGGTTTTCCTTTCCATTTCTCAACAAGGATGGAATTCAGCTCAAATTCAATACCGTTGATTTCAACAGTTTTCCATCCAGTCAAGGCAAACATGGAATCGTAGAAGGAAGAGCATCTGTTGGCACGAATATAAAAATGCCTGCAATGAGCCTCTACCATATCTACGATTTCCTCGGAGCATGAGCCGCAATCCATGCGGGCACGGGATATATATACTTCTGATGCCTCCAGTCGCTTGAAGATTCTTTCCAAAGTCTCTCTTTGGTTGAAGCGCACGTTTGTGTTGCCGTCTCTATTTTCAATACCGACAATCATGTCGTTAATGACTGCCACACCTGGACTATAGCCCAGGAACTTCTTGTAGGTTGGTTTTGCATCATGCTTCTCTGTTTCAATGAACTGATGGTCAAAGTCAAAATCATACTCTTGACCGGAT
>OMAP01000003.1_pt1 | contig 152681 bp, 129 predicted proteins | sample 1644691 | NCBI WGS metagenome assembly OMAP01 (sample SAMEA103958141, study PRJEB25191) | human gut metagenome | biome: human-associated habitat [ENVO:00009003]; feature: intestine environment [ENVO:2100002]; material: feces | place: Germany | collected 2013/2015 | reverse complement strand
GGGGTGAACCCTAGTAAAAAGAACTTTGTATATACAGCGCATGCTAGAAATATAAGAGTCTATATTATAATGGGTTAGGGGCTATATTTAACACATTATTAACGCTAAAGGTTGGCATCGGGGTTCACCCTTCACCGACTTCATTGCCAAGTGTTCACCCTCACTCTTATTTGGAGAGCGTTGCAAACAACAGCAAGCCCCAGCAGAATACCGCCCCCGACCTACCCTTCTAGGGGTGGGTAGGGTAAGTCTGGCGTAAACAAGATAGTTACGATAGCTAAGTATCATGGTTACGATGGCTAAGTATCATACTTATGGAGCATAACCCTAATAGATATTTCTCTTGACACGAATTCTTATCGGTTTTTTTGAACACGAATTGCACGAATTACACGAATAAGGGGCTTGAGAACGAAAAAATCGCAAGTCTCAAAAGATTCGTGAGATTCGAGAGATTCGTGTTCGTTCAATCCCCTGCAAGTATCCTATATTTTCTTCCATTTGGGAGAACCCTGATATTTATCAGTGATAATCGATGAGTATCGTGGAGCAACATTGAGAATCGGTGAGTTGGGAATGAGAAATGTTGTATCTTTGCATTGTGATTCCGAAAGAGAAGTCCCACACGGATCTCATGGATCCCACGGATTCTCTTCGTTGCAAGCTACGGTCTTATACACATCAACTCTCACAAAGAAAATCTGTGATAATCTGTGTTATCTGTGGGAAAATTAAACATTCAACATCATTAGTGTCCAATAAAAATTGGACACGTTAATTAATTAATCAAATAGCCAGCTCAAAATCATATTTAAGAAATATTTCTCTTTCATGAAAGTTTTTGGGGGATTTCTTTTGTGTTTTCGTGAGAAAAGATTAATTTTGTATCGATTGGGGGGATTAGATTAGAAAAAAGATGTCTTAATAAATAAAGCGCATGCCAGATAAAATGACCATAGAACAGCGCCACCATAACATGGCGGCAATCAAGGGCAAGGATACCAAACCGGAGATTCTTGTCAGGAAGTTCTTGTGGGCTAGGGGATTCAGGTATCGGCTTAATCATCCACGGTTGCCGGGAAAACCGGATATTGTGCTCAGAAAGTATCGTACCTGCATTCTGGTGAATGGATGCTTCTGGCATGGACATGAAGGATGCAAGTATTATGTGGTGCCGAAATCGAATACCCAGTTCTGGCAGGATAAAATCAGGAGGAACCGGGAACGGGACCATGAGGTGCTGCATCGGTTGGCAGAAATGGGATGGCATACCATCGTCATCTGGGAATGCGAGCTGAAACCGGCTGTCAGGGAGAAGACGCTGGAGTCGCTTGCCTTTACGCTGAACCATATCTTCCTGGAAGATCATCATGTCAGGAGGTATGAATTGCCGGAAGAAAAACCGGCAATGGTGGCGGAGCCGGATCCAAGGCATCGTGAATAGTACCATCTCTGCTTTTGCTTCGATAGCATAAAAAATCCCCTGATGGATTCTCTGAAGAGAAGCATCAGGGGATAGGCGTTTTACTTTATCTGTCTTTTACTTAATAGCCTTGCTTGTCTGGCTGTAACCGTCCAGCTGCTTGGCATTGGTGATTGCCTTGCGCGAACAGTAGTTGAAATCTACCTTCTTGTCACCATTGCTCGACTTCCAACGGATGGTGAGCTTCACAGTCTTGCCATTGGTGTCTGGCAGGGCATCGTTGAGGTTGAAGGCTACCAGGGCATCGCCTACACGGTACTTGGCATCACCATTCTGATTGTGACGAAGCTCTACCTCGTATGGATTCTCTGGGTTTACACCGGTGAGAAGGTTGATGATGTGTGGCTTCTGACCGCCCCATAGAGCACGGAAGCGGAGAGTGAGATAACCATCCTCGGCTACTGTTACCCAATCGCGAACGATATCTACCTCATCATTGCCATACTTCGCATCGTTCTCTGCCGGAGTAGAGAGATAAGGTGCTGGCTTCTTGGTGAGAATGCTGTCAATCCAGTTGACATATACTACCTGAGAATACTTGTCGCTCTTCTCATCGGTAGCTGTATAGTTGACGAGTGCTCTAACTTCCTTGCCATCAAAGACTGGAGTCTTGAGGTTCTTGGCGAGCAATGTGGTGTTGTCATCCAACTGCAGGTAGCAGGCATCTGCATTCTGCTTGACAGTTACTAGGGCATTAGGTAAAACCTGATCCCAGTTGGTATCATCATCAGTATCACATGACTGGAAGGTGAATGCTGACATCAGCAGGGCTACTGCGAGCCCGATTTTCTTAAAATTGATCTTTCTCATAACTTTTCCTTTTTAAATCTTTCTGTCTATAAAATGCCCGAAGATGCGAAATCTTGCTTCTGATTTGGCAAAAGAAAGTTAAATGTAATTTTGAGATTCCCATTTATTTTGTAGTGTCTTCAATTTACACTACCTTTGCAGAAAGTTGTTGCGCCCTGACTGGGGATGCAGCGAATAGCTTAATAGAAATAGGTAGATGAATAAGGTTATCAAGAAGTTTTTCAGATCACTTATGTATATAGTAGGCATCGGAGCTATGACACTGGTGCCCGATGCCTGGCTGTGGCATATCGGAGTGGGAGAGTGGCCTCTGCCGCTAACCATCCTCTGGTGTATTCCCTCTCTGCTCATCATCCTGGCTGAGGTGGGACTGCAGTTGGGCAAGTTTCATCGCATATCGGTGAGAGTGCTTTTCTCTCTCATCCTTTTCTCTGTGATGCCGAAGGTGGTATTCATCCTCTTCGAATTCCTCATGCCTTGGTTCTTCGCCATTCTGCCTGCCCTGGCGGTGATGGGATGGTTCCTCTATGGATTCGTGGAGGGATGGAAGCGACTGGAGGTGAAATACGTGACTTATTCTTCTGCCGACCTGCCTCCCTACTTCGATGGCTATAAGATTTTGCATTTTACGGATCTGCATCTCGGTACCTTTCCGAAGGGTGCCGACTTTGTGAGAAAGGTGGTGGAGAGAGCCAATGCCGAGGGGGTGGAGATGATGCTCTTTACCGGCGACCTGGTGAACAATGCTGCCGATGAGGTGGAACCTTATGTGGAAGATCTGAAGAAGCTGCATGCTCCTGATGGTATCTTCTCGGTTTGGGGTAACCACGATTACTGCGAATATAATACCAACCACAGTCTGAGTGCCTTGAGAAAGAACCGCCGACTCCTCTTCCAGTTGCAGAATGAGATGGGATGGCATCAGCTGATGAACGAGCATTTTACGGTATCGCACGGTATGGCTTCGATAGAAATCATCGGTGTGGAGAATGCCGGACAGCCTCCGTTTACCAATCGCAGTAACCTGAAGAAGGCGATGAAGGGAGTGGCGAAGGATGCTTTCAAGATAGTGCTTACCCACGATCCGCACCATTGGAGAAGGGAAGTACAGAAGACCGGAGTTCATCTGACCCTGGCGGGACATACCCATGCCGGACAGTTGAAGATAGGTAACTTCACTCCTGCCCACATGGCTTTCAAGGAGTGGGGTGGAGAATACTGGCTGGGCAGGCAGCTGCTCTATGTTTCTGCCGGATTGGGCGGTTCATTCCCTTTCCGACTGGGTGCCTGGCCGGAGATGACGGTCATCACCCTGAAACGTGATTTGGGTTAGAAAACAGACTGGTAGTCAGACATCTCACAGTTCCCGAAGAATTGAATAAAAACGTTAATTTGCTGATGCAAACTGTTAAGTTTTGGTTAAAAAATCGATATTTATTCATTTTGATGAAAAATTATCGCTTAAAAATTTGGTAACTCAAAAATTAATCGTATCTTTGCATCAGTTTTCGCATATATTTGGGCAAATGGGGGGTGTCGAGAGACTGTACTCCATTTGTTTTTTTTTTTGCCCCAAAAAGCGAAATCCCGCTTTTTCCGCTCACTTTTATAATAAGAAATAAGCAAGATATTCGCCAAGAATACTCATCATAAAGTTCAAAGTTTAAAGTTCAAAGTAAAATGAAGATTCCCGTAGAAGAACAATATAAATTCGTGAAACTTACTCTCCCGGATGGAAGCAAGGCTGAAGGAATGTCGGTGTTGCTGCATGCCTGTTGTGCACCCTGTTCATCGGCTATCGTAGAGTGTATGCTTCGCAATGGCATGAAGCCAACCGTGTATTTCAGCAACAGCAATATCTATCCGCAGCAGGAGTTCGATATCCGCAAGCACGAGCTGATGAGATTCCTGGAGGTGCAGCAGGTGCCTTATGTAGAGGATGAGTATGACCATGAGGAGTGGCTGGCTACCATCAGGGGATTGGAGAAGGAACCGGAGCGGGGAAGCCGCTGTTCGGTGTGTTTCCAATATCGTCTGACCCATGCTGCCAGGTATGCCCAGGAACATGGATTCCATCTGCTTACCACCACGCTGGCTTCATCGAGATGGAAGAACATCAAGCAGATAGATGCCGCAGGACATATTGCGGTAGAAGGATGCCCGGATGTAGAGTGGTGGGATATGAACTGGAGAAAGGGCGGTTTGCAGAACCGGCGAGGAGAATTGCTGAAACAGAATGAATTCTATAACCAGCTATATTGCGGTTGTGAATTCAGCATGAGATAAGATTAAAAAAGGCTGCTTCCCGAAGCGGGAAGCAGCCTTTTATCGTATTTATGAAAGACCTGTAATCTCACCATTCACCACATCGATGCGCTCAGCCTGTGGGCTCTTTGGCAAACCTGGCATACGCATGATAGGACCCGCGATGACTACGATCATCTCGGCACCCATATTCACGGTGATGTCGCGAACGTGGAGCTCGAAACCTTCTGTAGGACCGTATGCCTTGGCATCGGTAGAGAAGCTATACTGAGTCTTGGCGATACAGATAGGGAACTTCTCGGCACCCAACTTCTTGATTTCCTCGATCATAGACTTGGCAGAATCGCTCAAGGTTACGCTGCCGGCACCATAGAGGTTGAAGGCAACATCCTCGATCTTCTTCTCTACAGGCTCATCGTCATCATAAGTGAAGTAGAGAGGAGCAGATGGATGCTCATCAATGGTCTTCACAACGAGCTCTGCCAACTCCATTGCACCCTTGCCACCTTCGGCGAAGGCACTGTTGACAGCGAATCCGCAGCCCATCTCCTCGCAGTGCTTGCGCAATACCTCGATTTCCTCATCGGTATCAGTAGCAAACTTATTGAAGGCGATGACTACAGTCTGACCAAAGCTCTGGAGATTCTTCACATGCTTGTCGAGGTTCCAATAGCCAGCTTCCATACCAGCAACGTTTGGCTTCTTGATGTCTTCCTGAGCTACGCCACCATGCATCTTCAATGCCTGGAGAGTAACGACGAGAACAGTAAGGTCTGGCTGCAAACCAGTCTTGCGGCACTTGATGTTGTAGAACTTCTCTGCGCCGAGATCAGCACCGAATCCAGCCTCAGTGATGGCATAGTCGCCATATTCGAGAGCTGCTGCTGTAGCCATCACAGAGTTACAGCCATGAGCGATGTTGGCGAAAGGACCGCAGTGAACGAAAGCAGGAGTTCCCTCTGTGGTCTGAACCAGGTTTGGCTTCAGGGCATCGAGGAGGAGGGCAACAATACTGCCACCTACACCCATATCCTTGACGGTGAATGGCTTGTCATCCTCAGTGATACCCAGGAGAATATTGTCGATGCGACGGCGGAGGTCGTCAACACTTGTTGCAAAACACATGATAGCCATGATTTCTGAAGCTGGAGTGATATCGAATCCTGCCTCTGTCTCGATACCGTTCTTATCACCGATACCGGTGATGATGCGGCGGAGACCACGGTCATTCACATCCATCACGCGGCGCCAGAGAATCTTCTTGAGCTTGAAGCCTTCAGCTTCGTGCTGGAAACGGTAGTTATCGAGCAGGGCAGCAATCATGTTGTTAGCCTCTGTGATAGCGTGGAAGTCGCCAGTGAAGTGAAGATTGATCTTATCCATAGGCAATACCTGGGCATAACCGCCGCCGGCAGCACCACCCTTCATGCCGAAGCAAGGTCCGAGAGATGGTTCACGCAGGGCAACGACAGCTTTCTTGCCAATCTTCTGCATACCGAGGGCGAGACCTACAGATACGGTGGTCTTGCCATTGCCTGCCTTGGTAGGGCTGATAGCAGTGACGAGGATGAGATGATGGTTCTTAAACTTGTTGGTGTCGATCTTGTCCGTAGTAATCTTAGCGATGTAACGGCCGTAGTTCTCTACTTGGTCTTCATGGATTCCAAGTTCAGCTGCAACCTCATTGATGGGGCGCAATTTTACTGATTTAGCTATTTCAATATCTGTCAACATAAAAAATGTATTTGTATTTTGCTGCAAAGATACGCAAAAGTATTCACATAATGGCATATCAATGTATAAAAAAACAAAAAGTGGGGGAGAAGGAGTTTAATATATACGAAAAAAGGAGTTTTAATATATATGAAAAAAGAGGCAGATTCACATCTACCTCTTTTTTGCAATCTAACTAACTTTCTATTCTCCAATAGAAATACTACATTTTAAACTATATGTGATAATTATCCACAGTCAGCCTGTGGCTGACCAAACCTATGAACTATCTTTTTATTTTCTAACGTAGAGCTTAAAGCCCTTGATGCTGCCCGGTGCCCCCTGCTCGGCACGTGGCAGATACTCGAAGGCTGAAATGGTAACCTCCTTACCCATATCCACGATTCCCAGATATGGGAAGTTGGCGCCCTTCTCGGTCTGCCAGTAGGTGCTTTCCTGGAGGTCGAACATCTTGTCGAGAGTTGAGTTACCCTTCTCGCTGTCTGCGTAGTAAGCCACCCAGTTGTTGCGGTCGATGCGGTTGCCCTGTGCGTCCTGGAGATAAACCTCGGCGATGGCAATCTGGCTGTCACCACTCTGGCTGCTCTCTGCCTGGATGGCGAAGTAGCGACCGGTTACAGGCTTGTCGAGCTTGATGGTCTGCCAGCCGTTGCCAGCCTTGAACTCGCCCTTCAATACAGGAGTCTCTGAATTGAGATCCATGCGATGACCTGGTTCGTTGTGCTTGTTGCTCTTTTCGAGATTCAGCTTGTCTAGCTCTGGATGATCCTGGCAGAAAGCGGTAGGAGCCACGGTAGAACCTGGCTTTCCTGCTTCGCCCTTAGGACCTACAACGTCGAGAACAATCACCTCGTTCTTGCCCTTCTTCAACCAGCAACCCGGGAGATACAGGGTCTGCTGAGGACCAATCTGCCAGAAGCGGCCGAGGGCATGCCCGTTGACATAAACCTGACCTTTGCCGAATGCCTCCATATTAATAAAGGTGTCGCCCACCTTCTTCAGGTTGAAGTAGCCGCGATAGTAACCCGCCTTGGTCAGGAGACCACGCATCTTGTTGGTTGGCATGGCGAGTGCATTCACAGCTGTCTGGTAATCATCAGCGATGCTGCTGTTGTTCCATCGGGTAGGGGTGAGGGCAAGTTCGCAATCCTCTTTCTGTGTAGTGAGGGTTACGTTGCCGATGATACCCTTGTAGTCTTTGATGGCACGACCGAAGTTGATTCTTCCCATACCTTCTACCACGATGGTGAGCTGTGCACCCTGTGGCATGGCTGGCAATTCGAGTGATTTTTCATTCTTCACACGGTCTATCTTGCCTACATATTTTCCGTTCACATATACCTGGGCAAAGTCGTGGAACTCGCCGGTCAGGGTTGATGTACCTTCGATGGCAGGAACGGTAGTCTCGTAAACCATAGTACCCCATCCCATATCCATATCCTCGAAGCACTGAGGAGCATGGGTTTCCTTCGCCTTTCCGATACCATAGCTCAAAGGCTTGTATTCGGTAAACTTGAACTCTGGCACCTTGATGATCTGCATCGGAGCCTTAGGCACGGCTGGCAACTTCTTGCCGTCGTTGTATTTCGCCATCATCTTCTGGAGTTCATAGAACTTTGGCGTAGCCAATCCCCATTCATTGATAGGGGCATCGTAATCGTAGCTGGTTACGTCTGGCTGGAAACCAGGAGAGTTGGCACCTGCCCAATGGCCGAAGCTGGTTCCGCCGTGGGTCATATAGAGAGAGAAGCTGATGCCTTTACTCAGCATCTCGTCCATTCCTTCTACCATATCCTTGGCAGGACGGGTCTCGTGGCGTGCTCCCCACTTGTCGAACCAGCCGCTCCAGAACTCTGAACACATCTTAGGAGCATTCGGACGAACCTCACCAAGACGCTTGAACTGCTGGTCGATGTTGGCACCTGTACCGAAGTTCATGGTCCAGGTCAGGTCATCGAGACCATTGTTCAGGAAGTTGGATGACCAGTCGCACTGGAAGAGGCTCACCTTATCAAATCCGCTCTTGCGGACGATGTCGCGGATGGCACTTACGTATGGCTTGTCCTTACCGTAAGAACCATATTCGTTCTCCACTTGAACCATGATGATAGGACCACCATTCTGGATGGTGAGTGGAGCCAGCTGCTTGCCCACTTCCTTCTCGAAGATTTCTACTCGCTGTATGAAGTAAGGATCCTGCTCACGCAGACGGATATCCTTCTTCTTGAGGAGCCACCAAGGCAGACCACCCATTTCCCATTCTGCACAAACGTATGGACCTGGGCGAACGATGACATACATGCCGTTCTTTTGGGCGAGGCGGCAGAAAGCAGCCACATCGTTATTGCCTGTGAAATCGAACTTGCCTTCCTCCTGCTCATGGATATTCCAGAATACATAGAGGCAGACGGTATTCATTCCAAGAGCCTTGCACATCTTGATGCGATGCTCCCAGTAGGCACGAGGAATACGAGGGTAGTGCAACTCGGCAGCCTTAACCACGAAAGGTTTGCCATTGAGAAGGAATGTCTTGTCGCCGGTAGTGAAGGTGCCACCTTTTTGTGCCGCCATCATCTGAGCCGGTGCCAGTGCCAATAGTGAGGCAAAGGCTAATGTCTTGATTGAAGTTGTTACTGTCATTATACTTATTTTTTTAGTATTCTTGATAAAACATTTGCAAAGATAACGGAAAATCTCCTTTATGAAGGATAAAAATCGTTCAATAAAGGGGATTTTTCGTTAAAAAGACACTATTTCAATCATTTTTGCATAAAAGTCGTAATGCTTCGTGGAGCCAACTGCGTAGTTCCATCGCAACTTCCAACAGGCGCTAAACTCTCGGCAGAGATGTCACTGGTACGATACATCTGCCAGTTTTTCTGCTCATGATTATCGAGTTGGAAGTTGACAGGCTTCACATCCTCAGAATAGTTGATTGCCACAATCACCCATTTGCCGTCGGCATTCTGATAGGCAGAACACATTACTCCGTAAGGATCGTTGTAGCCTTCCTCTATCTGCTTTCCGTCGGCAGAAGTTGTAGCGATATCGAAGCGCTGGGCACCTGGACGGATAAAGCGAGAGTAGTTGCCGAGTGCCCACATCAACTTGGAATCTACTGCCCAGCCGCTCTTCCATCCATCCTTGCTGTAGATGCGGATGAGTCCATCGCGGTAGTCACCGCCTGCAGAACGCCACCAGCTCCAGCTCTCGGCATTGGCATATACCAGGTCGTGATGGATGACACGAGCCACATAGAGGGCTGTCTTCATCGAGAAGTCGTAAGGAGTTCCGCCACCAATCTCCTCGTCGTTGCCCATGATGCAGAGTTCTGTTTGCCAGAACTTGATGTTCTTCTGCTTACACGCTTCCCTAATCTTCATTCTGATTTCTCTCATGTATGGGATAGGGGTATTAGTCCAGTAGCTATGAGCACCGATGAGAGGGAGGAGTTGCTTGGTCTTGCCCAGATAGGTCTGCGTACTGTCCTTGGTGAAGAAGGAGTTGATTTCGTAGCCTCGCTGCCAGTCGGTCATGTGGGTGCCAAGCATGCAGCGATAGTCGCTCGACTCATTGATGAGAATCTCGGTGTTGAGCTTGTTTTTTACCAATGCTTTGCTTACCTCCTTTGCCACCTTGGCAAACTCGCGGTTGGTGGCTGGGGTTCCTTCCTGCTTCGGTCCTGTCCAGTTCCAATGTCCATCCGGCTCGTTGATAGGGCTGATGTAGTTGAAGTGGATGCCATCGTGCTCTTCGATGCCTTTGAGAGATGTGGCGATGAACTTTCCGAATTTGCCGTAGCAATCATCCTTCAGATTGATGGTGCCGCCGCGCCCTGTGTTGGTTGCGAGTCCATTCTTGGTATAGAACACGGGTGCTGAGTTACAGAAGGCGAGGAAATAAGGCACACCTCTCTGCTTGGCGAGCTTGAGGAACTTGCGCTGTCCAGCCTGTTTGCTCCAGTCGTAGGTGCCGTCAGCATTGAGAAAGCATTGGGTTCTTGTGCCCAGCTGAATCTGCGAAGCCTCTCCCTGTTCCTCGCTTCCGGCTCCCAGATTGAATCGCCAGATAGACAAGCCGATGCCTTTAGGTTTGCCTAAGGCATCATTCTCGGTAGAGAAGAGCCAGTCGGCAATCTGCTCCTGCTGTTTCTCTGACCATAGACCGAGAAACTGCATACTCCATGCATCGCTGGCACCGAAGTGCTGGATGTGCTGCTCCGGGCTTTGGGTAAGGATGGTATAACGGGTTGTTCCTTCCTGTGCTGCCTGCATGTTGATGCTGGCGATGAGCAATGCAGATAAAGCACCGTATTTCATATAATTATGTGCCATAATAGAATTTTTTGTTTGATGTCTTATACGTGAAAAAGTTGTCACCTTTAGGATGGTTAAACTAAATATGTTACTATCTATTTTTCTTATCACTAAATGAGTTACGCATTTTTAATTTTATCACTATATGGGTTGTCAGCGAATACCCATTATACCTAACTAGGTTACTCTTTTTAAGGAGCTATCCCTAGAAAGGTTACGGTGATGATATTCTTTCAAATGCAAAGATACACATTTTCAACTAATTAGAAGAATTTTCCCAAGGATTTTTCCACATTTTCTGCTGTGGCCCCGCTTGAGTATATGCAACAGATGGTGTCTGATTACCGATACTCATATGCGGTCTTTCGTCGTTATAAAACGCAATAATCCTGGTCAGTTCCTTCTTTCATACTTTACGAGTAGGGATTGTCATTCTATAAAGCCATTCCGTTTTTAAAATGCCGTTTGCACGTTCTGCTATGGCATTCTCCAAAGGATCTCCTGTTTGAGTCATACTTATTTGTGAGCTATGACTTTTTAGGATAGATACATAATTCTGACTGCAATACTGGCTTCCTCTGTCAGAGTGATGAATGAGTCCTTTTGCAGTTTCTTCATCAATGCTTTTATATGTCATTTTAAGCGCTTCTAATGGATATACAGTTTCTAATGTTGGACCAACAGCCCATCCAACGATTTTATGGGAATACAGGTCTGTTATAAGCGAGAGATAGCACACATTGCGCTTATTATATGCTTGCCGGGTGAAACCAAACAGCCCGCATAGAGTGCCTAAACCTTGGCTCTGGCACTCTGTGCGGAGCAAGCTTACTGTTTGGTACCAGATTTTTTTCTCACAGGAATATTGAAGGTTTCTTCTGCGAGATCAATCATGGTGGAGAATGCCTTAGAGCAAAGCTTCTCTAACTCCAAAGCCGTGCGGAGACGCTTAATCTCTGCATCTTTCTCTTTCAACTGTTCATTTGTTGTCTTTGCCATATCGTCACGGTTTTGGTCTTCTGGCGGCAAAGATAACAAATCTTTTTCATTTAAAAACTTATCCATCCAAGAAAATAGCACTGTACGACTGCTTATATAGTATTTCTTGATGATTTCTTCTGCTGGGAGCCCACTCTCCATATACTCTCGAACTATCATGATACGATCATCATCTGTAAAAGAGTAGCTATTCAACTCTACCTCACGGGTCTCAAACCAACCAGTGTCCTCATTATACACACGTTCAATTCTTGTCTTACGTTTCATTGTCACTTGTTTCAAGGCTGAATATGGGGAGATTCCTTCTGAATATCTCAAGAAATTGCAGAAAATGTAATATTGGTATGGCACAAATATCTTGATTTGCGCTGCTTGAATACTCAATAATAGGGATTTTAAGAGAAAGAGAAGAAAATCTTTGGGTTTTCTTCTCTTTTCTCGTTTTATTATCGTATCTTTGCACTCGAAATCAAATTGTAACAGGAATGATCAAGTCAACGACGATAAATATAGGCTATCAGGCCAAGAAAGATACTGCTGGTGGGAATGGACTCATCGGTAACATCAACGTACAGACACCTTGCGGACAAGGTGTATAAAAACCCGGGCACAAACGTGTTCGGGCTTTTTTTATCCCCACTATATATAATAAGGTGGGATTTGCCTATATATAATAAGGTGGAAATTGACTGGTTTAGAAGAATGACAGTGTGTACAATTATATATATTTATTAACTTATAAAATAAAGGATAAACGAAAATGATGAAAACAGAATGGAGAGGTTTCAAGGGAAACTTGTGGCAGAGTGAGGTGAATCTTCGCGATTTCATCCAGCACAACTATACTAGCTACGATGGCGACGAGTCGTTCCTGGCAGAACCTACTCAGGCTACCAACACCCTTTGGGGTATGTTGAAGGAGCTCCAGAAGGAAGAGCGTGCCAAGGGTGGTGTGCTCGATATGGAGACCGAGGTGGTTTCAGGATTGACAGCTTACGGTGCTGCCTACATTGGCGAGGGTACCAAGGAGTTGGAGAAGGTAGTTGGTCTGCAGACCGATAAGCCTTTGAAGCGTGCCTTCATGCCTTACGGTGGTATCAAGATGGCAGAGCAGGCTTGTACTACATACGGCTACCAGCCATCAGAGAAGCTGCACGAGATTTTCCACAAGTATTGCAAAACTCATAATGACGGCGTGTTTGATGCTTATACCCCTGAGATGAAACTCGTGCGCCATAACCACATCCTCACTGGTCTGCCTGATACATACGGTCGTGGCCGTATCGTAGGTGACTACCGTCGTGTGGCTCTTTATGGTATCGATTTCCTTATCAAGGAGAAGCAGAACGACCTCGCTAACATGGGCGACCGTGAGATGATCGACGACGTTATCCGTCTTCGTGAAGAGGTTGCTATGCAGATCAAGGCGCTCAAGGGATTGAAGGAGATGGCTCAGTTGTATGGTTACGACATCTCTCAGCCTGCTAAGAACGCTCGCGAGGCTGTACAGTGGTTGTACTTCGGTTACCTCGGAGCTGTGAAGACTCAGAATGGTGCTGCGATGTCTGTAGGTCGTATCTCTACCTTCCTCGATATTTATATCCAGCGCGACTTGAACGAGGGTACTCTTACTGAGGATGAGGCTCAGGAGCTCATCGACCACTTGGTCATGAAGTTCCGTATGGTTAAGTTCGCCCGTATCCCTTCATACAACGAGCTCTTCACTGGTGACCCTGTTTGGGCTACTCTCGAGGTAGGTGGTATGGGTCAGGATGGCCGTTCAATGGTTACCAAGAACGACTTCCGTTTCCTCCACACATTGGAGAACATGGGTCCTTCACCAGAGCCAAACTTGACAGTACTCTATAGCTCTCGCTTGCCAAAGGCATTCAAGCACTATGCTTCTCTCATCTCTGTCAAGACAAGCTCTATCCAGTATGAGAACGACGATGTAATGCGCCCAGTTTGGGGTGACGACTATAGCATCTGCTGCTGTGTATCTGCTACACAGACAGGTAAGGAGATGCAGTTCTTCGGTGCCCGTGCCAACTTGGCTAAGTGCTTGACCTACGCTGTTTCTGGCGGTGTTGACTCAAAGACACGCGAGCAGTGCGGTCCTAAGTATCGCGCCGTAGAGGGTGATGTATTGACATACGATGAGTTCATGCCACGTTTCATGGATATGATGGACTGGTTGGCTGGCGTTTATGTGAAGACATTGAACCTCATCCACTACATGCACGACAAGTACTTCTACGAGGCAGCAGAGTTGGCGCTCATCGATACTGATGTTCGTCGTACTTTCGCTACAGGTATTGCTGGTTTCAGCCACGTAGTTGATTCTATCTCAGCTATCAAGTATGCCAAGGTAAACATCGTCCGTGATGAGACCGGTTTCCCTCTCAGCTTCAAGACCGAGGGTGACTTCCCACGTTATGGTAACGATGATGAGCGTGCTGATGAGATTGCAGTATGGTTGCTCAAGACCTTCATGAACATGATCAAGAAGCACCACACATACCGCAATTCAGAGCCTACTACATCTATCCTGACTATCACATCAAATGTCGTATATGGTAAGTACACCAGCAACATGCCTGATGGTCGTCCAGCCGGTGCTCCTTTGGCTCCAGGTGCCAACCCATCTTACGGTGCAGAGAAGAACGGTCTTTTGGCTTCATTGAACTCTGTAGCTAAGTTGCCATACGAGTATGCCCTCGATGGTATCTCTAATACTCAGACCATCAGTCCAGGTGCTCTCGGTCACAACGATGAGGAGCGTGCCCAGACATTGGTAGGTGTATTGGATGGTTACTTCAACCAGGGTTCTCACCACTTGAACGTGAACGTATTCGGTATCGACAAGCTCAAGGATGCTATGGAGCACCCAGAGAAGGAAGAGTACCAGAACTTCACCATCCGTGTAAGTGGTTACGCTGTTAAGTTCATCGACTTGACACGCGAGCAGCAGCTCGACGTAATCGCTCGTCAGGCTCACGAGAGACTCTAATCAATTAGAAGAATAAATATTGCCCGCTAGATTTTCTTTCCGAGGATATTTAGCGGGCATTTTTAGCTTAATTGTTATGCATAAAGGTTTTGTTCACAGTATAGAGAGCTTTGGTTCTGTAGATGGACCAGGCATCCGATTTTTGATTTTTCTGCAGGGTTGTCCCATGCGCTGCCAGTTCTGCCACAATCCGGATTCCTGGAAGACGGGGGTAGGAGAAGAGTGGACTGCCGATGACCTGCTGGACAAGGCAGAGCGATTCAAGAGTTATTGGGGAGATAATGGAGGAATTACCGTGAGCGGTGGCGAGGCATTGATGCAGATAGACTTTCTCATCGAACTCTTCGAGAAAGCCCATCAGCGTGGCATCAATACCTGTCTTGATACCTCGGCTCAACCCTTTCATCGAGAAGGGAAAAACTTCGAGAAATTTGAGCGTCTGATGACCGTCACTGATACTGTTCTTCTGGATATCAAGCATATCAATGATGAAGAGCATCGTAAGTTGACGCTTCATAGCAACAAGAACATACTCGATTGTGCCCGCTATCTCAGCGAAATCCACAAGCCGGTATGGATACGTCACGTCCTTATTCCAGGTATTACCGACAAGGATGAATACCTGGAAGAGTTGAGAGACTTCCTCTCTACGCTCAGCAATATCCAGCGCATAGATGTATTGCCTTATCATACGATGGGTATCTACAAATATGAGAAGCTAGGAATCTCTTATCCGCTAGATGGCATAGAACCTCCTGGCAGAGAACGTGTGGCTCATGCCGAATCTATATTGCAGAAGGCATTATAGACTTTTGTATTGAGTGCTATGGAGTTATCTTTTGTTAGCGATAATGGAGTCGTGAAAAAGCCTAAAATCCAGGCATGTTTCTTATGGTATCATATATGTTTCAAAAGTATGCGACGTTGGCTTATGATATATATGATGATTGCTTATGTTATGTATGACGTTTGCTAGTGTCATGTATGACGTCTGCTAGTGTCATATATGGCGTTGGCTTATGCCTTACTTGATGATGAATTATGCCTTACTTGCTGTTCAAAAGAGCCTTACGTAACGTTCAATTAAGCCTAACGTAAACCTTAATTGAGGCTTAATTGGATGGTAAGTAAGGCTCTATTGTAAGACAATTGAGGCTCTATTGTAAGACATTTAATGCTCTATTGCAAGGCATTTGAGGCTCTTTTTGCAATCTTTTTGGACTTTTTTGCAACCTTTCGGGTTTCTTTTGCGTCTAAGTATCAGAATATAGGAAATTTAAAATCGAAAGAGTATGAAAACAATGAGTATTTGGGTTGCTTCGGCAACTTTGTTTCTTGCCTCTATGGGCATCTGTTCCTGCAGTATGGGTTCTACTACCTCTTCTGAAATGAGAGGAAGCCTGGAGTTTACGCAGGATGATTTGAGAGAGAAGCCTTTCAAGGCTATTGACGTGGATATGGTTGCCAGTGTCTATTATACACAGAACGACGGTGATGAATGCAGCGTTCGTCTGGATTACTCTGCCATCAAGGATGCTGAGTTCGCTCAGAAACTCAAGGAGAAAATCAAGGTGGTGTATCGAGACGGCGAGGTGAAGATCGGTCTGACGGGAAGACTCAAGGTGCCTGCCAGCTGTAATTCTGAAAAAAACAGATTGAAGATTTATATCACCAGTCCTGATCTGGTGAAGATTACCCAGGAAGGGGTAGGGGCTTTCTATGCCAAGTCTGTCAACAGCGACCGCCTGGAAATCGATAACGAGGGCGTAGGCTCTGTCAGCATCAATCAGATTCTTGCCAACAGACTGGATGTTACCAACGAGGGTGTAGGCTCTGTCAGCATCGATCATGCCAAGGGCGATGTGATGAAGATTGACAACGAAGGTGTAGGCTCCGTAAAGGTTGGCAACGTGGCGATGGGCGACCTGAAGGTGGATAATGAGGGTGTAGGCTCCGTTACGCTCGATTTCTTCAAGGGCGGAAATCTGAAGATCAACAATGATGGCGTGGGTAAGGTAAGCGCCAAGGTTGACTGCCAGGTTCTGAATGTTGATCTGGATGGTGTTGGCGGCGTGCATCTGAGCGGTGTCACCGGCAAATACACCCGTCATAAGGATGGAGTGGGAAGCATCTCTGACGGAAGTCTGAAGGTTGGTAGATAACGTAAGTTCCTGAAAATCAAAATAAAAAGGCAGGGAGAATGAAACCCCATGTAAAACTTGCGAAGAATGAGCAAGTTTTACATGGGGTTAGTTCTTCTTATTTTTCTTTTATTTATTTTCTTTTTTATCTTTTCTTCTTGCTACTTCTTCTTGTCGTTTTTTTCTTTTCTTTTTTTCTTGTTTTCTTTTTCTTCTTCTTGTAGAAATTCTCTGTTAGGCATCTTTAACAATTAGAAGTCCCACTTCACACCCAGGCAAGGGCGAACCTTTGCTCCATCGGTGCTGCCGAAGTTATTGGTAATCTCTACCTCACCACCCAGGCTCAGGTTCTCGCAGCCGAAGTGCTGACCTACGTTGTACCAGAGCTGTGGCTCGGTGATGAATACTGTGTGGCGGGTCTTAGCCTTGCCGTCGCCATCTACGGTTCCGTGGGTTTCCCACCAGAAATCAGCGAAGCCGTCAAACTTCAGTCCCTTTACGCCGAAAAGGTCGTTGCAGGTCCATACGGCTGTCAACTGCATCGGAACATTCTGGTCGGTCTTGCGGATGGTCTTATAGAGAACGTCCAGATTCAGGGTGTTCTTGTAGGTAGCATCGTGAATCAGATACTCCACACCGAAGAGCCAGGCATTGTTGATAGGGTAGTTCTTGGTGATACCGCCATTGTACTCTACGTGCAGGCTCCAGTTTTTCATGCTGCTGTTCTGCCAGAAGTTCAAGGCACGTGAAATCTCGGTATAGGTGCCGCCCTGTGCTACGTTTGGACTGTTAGGGTCCATCTTGTCGTAGTTGAAGTCGTGGTCAACGAAAAAGTAGGTGCTTCCCCATTTGTCCTGCTTGAACATCTCCAAGGTCAGGGTTACATACTTACGGTCGTTACCGAAATCATAAAGAATCTGTGCATTGGTCTGTGCAAGAGTCTTGCTTGCTGGAAGCAATGCCAATGCCATCAGCAGGAGGCTTTTTAATTTTTTCATAACAATGTTTTCTTGTTTTTGATGATGAAGTTTAAAATATGATTTGAAACTAAAAATAAAATATGAGACGGAATTAAAAAAGACTGCGAACATAATACCCGCAGTCTTTTTTGTATATATATATCAATTTGAATTTTCCTTTGCTTAGATATCAAGCCAATCTTTTTCCTTTGCTTAGTAAGCGAAGAGAGGATAATCCTTCATGGTCTCGTTTACCTTTTCGCGAACGCGGGCGATGACCTTCTCATCCTCTGGTGAATTCAATACTTCCTCGATGAGCTCTGCGATGAGATGCATCATATCCTCCTTGGCGCCACGGGTTGTCATGGCAGCTGTGCCTAGGCGGATACCTGAAGTTTGGAAGGCAGAACGTGAATCGAATGGAACCATATTCTTGTTGACGGTGATATCTGCTGCAACAAGCGCATTCTCTGCAACTTTACCTGTGAGGTCTGGATATTTGCTTCGGAGGTCAACGAGCATGGAGTGGTTGTCTGTACCACCACTTACGATGCCGAAGCCACGACCCATCAGATCGTCAGCGAGAACGGCAGCATTTTTCTTCACCTGCATGGCATAATCCTTCCAGGATGGCTGCAGGTTCTCATTGAAGGCAATAGCCTTGGCAGCGATGACGTGCTCCAGCGGACCGCCCTGCTGACCAGGGAATACGGCAGAATTCAAGAGCATGCTCATCTTCTTTACCTCACCCTTCTTGGTAGTCAATCCCCATGGGTTGTCAAAATCCTTGCCCATCAGAATGATACCGCCACGAGGACCACGGAGAGTCTTGTGGGTAGTAGAAGTAACGATGTGGGCATACTTCAATGGGTTGTCGAGCAGACCGGCTGCAATCAGACCTGCAGGGTGAGCCATATCAATCATGAGGAGGGCACCCACCTCATCTGCAATCTTGCGCATGCGGGCATAATCCCACTCACGGCTGTAGGCACTACCACCACCGATAATCAGCTTAGGCTTGTACTCCAGAGCCAGCTTCTCCATCTCGTCGTAATCCACACGACCCGTCTCCTTGTTCAGGTTGTAGCCGATAGGATTGTAGAGAATACCAGAAGTATTGACGTGGCTGCCATGAGAAAGATGACCGCCGTGATCGAGGTTCAATCCCATAAAAGTATCACCCGGTTTCAGTACGGCGAGCAATACAGCAGCGTTAGCCTGAGCACCAGAGTGAGGCTGCACGTTGGCATACTCAGCACCAAAGACTTTCTTCACGCGTTCGATGGCAAGGTTCTCTACGATATCCACCACCTGGCATCCACCATAGTAGCGCTTGCCAGGCAGACCCTCTGCATACTTGTTGGTAAGGTAAGAACCCATAGCGTTCATCACCTCGTCACTTACGAAATTCTCAGAAGCAATCAGCTCCATACCTTTCAGCTGACGCTGATGTTCTCTTTCGATTAAGTCGAAAATCTCTTGATCTTTAACCATTCTTATTTATTTTATGTGATTGATGCTACTTACAAAGCTCCACTTTGTCCAGTTGCTGCTCCTTATCGCAGTAATGGCAGCGTACGATACCGAGAGCCTTATCTACGGTGTGGAAGAGAGTCTGCATAGGCTCGTTGTTGGTGATGCACTTAGGGTTGTTGCACTTTACGATGCCCCTGAGCGTATCTGGAGTCTCTACGGTCTTCTTCTCCACGATTTCGTAGTCCTTGATGATACTCAGTCCGATGTTAGGAGCCACCACAGAGAGGCGGTTGATTTCCTCATCGGTAAAGTACTTGTTGGCAACCTTGATGATGCCCTTCTTGCCGATCTTCTTGGAAGGCAAGTTGTAGCCGATGGTAACAGGAGTGTCCATCTTCTCCAACTGGAGCAGATTCACTACCTGATAGGTTTTCTCGGCTGGTATATGGTCGATTACGGTACCGTTCTCGATAGCCGCAACTACTAATTGGCTTTTATTGTTTCCCATCTCTTTTTTTTTTAAAAAATGTTGAGTGTTGAATGTTGAATGTTGAGTGAGGCTTGCGCCCTTGAGGCCCATGTTAAGTGTCCGTTAGGCAATTTAACATTCAACACTCAACATTCAACATTATTCAATTATGCTTTTGTCATTCTTCACATCCTCCAGTGTGATACCGAGGCAGTGGCAGAAGATAGCCTCACGGGCATAGAGACCATTCTGAGCCTGCTGGATGTAGTATGCATGTGGATCATCATCTACATCGTATGCAATCTCGTTGACACGTGGCAGTGGGTGCATGATCTTCATGTTCTCCTTTGCCTTGCAGAGCATGTCGCGCTTCAGGATATACACGTTCTTCACACGCTCGTACTCCATCAGGTCGCTGAAACGCTCCTTCTGTACACGGGTCATGTAGAGAATATCGGCGCCGGCAATCACATCCTCGTTGAAATCCTCGTGCTCCACGTACTTGATGTTGTGCTCCTTGCAGTAGAGTTTGTACTCCTCTGGCATGGCAAGCTCCTTAGGTGCGATGAAGTGGAAGGTAGGGTTGAAGTGGCGCATAGCGGTGATAAGTGAGTGAACGGTGCGGCCATACTTGAGGTCACCCACAAGATAGATGTTCAAGTTCTCCAGGGTTCCCTGGGTCTTGAAGATAGAGTAGAGGTCGAGCAAGCACTGGGATGGATGCATGTGGGCACCATCGCCGGCATTGACGATAGGCACTGGAGCTACCTCGCTGGCATACTGGGCTGCACCCTCGATGAAGTGGCGCATGGTGATGACGTCGGCGTAGTTGCTCACCATCAGAATTGTGTCCTTCAGCGTTTCGCCCTTGGTAGTGCTGGATGTCTTGGCATCAGAGAAGCCGATGACACGTGCGCCAAGGCGGTTGGCAGCAGTCTGGAAACTGAGTTGGGTACGAGTAGATGGTTCGAAGAAAAGGGTCGCTACGACCTTTCCCTTTAACAACTCCCTGTTGGGATGTTTTTCAAACTCTTGCGCCATTTCGAGGAGGTACATGATTTTCTCCTTCGAGAGGTCGGCAATCGTCACAAAATTATGTTTTTCCATACGAATTTTGATTGAATGTTCTGAAATCGCCCCCAAAGTTACATATAATTTCTGATTTATGTGCGAGATTTCGAAACTTTTTAGTAATTTTGCACAAAATAAATGAAGAAATAGAGATGAGAAAACATTTTATCTATACGTTATGGGGCATTTTTGCCACCTTTGTCGTGTCGGCTATGCTGGCCTTCTTTGCCATCTGGAACGGATGGATCGGTTACATGCCGGACATCGAGGACCTGCAGAATCCTATCAGCAGATTCGCCACTCAGGTGTATTCGTCTGATGGAAAGGTGCTGGGTACATGGAACCTGAACAAGGAGAACCGTATCGTGATACCTTATAAGAAGATGTCACCTTATTTAATAAAGGCACTGGTTGCCACGGAGGATGAACGATTCTATGAGCATTCGGGCATCGACTTCCGTGCGCTCGGTCGTGCCATCGTGAAGCGTGGGCTCTTGGGACAGACCAATGCCGGAGGTGGATCTACCATCACCCAGCAGCTTGCCAAGCAGCTCTATTCCGAAAAGGCATCGAGCACCCTGGAGCGACTGCTGCAGAAACCGATAGAGTGGGTCATCGCCATCAAGCTGGAGCGATACTATACCAAGCAGGAAATCCTGGCACTCTATCTCAACTACTTCGACTTCCTGCACAATGCCGTGGGTATCAAGACGGCGGCGAATACCTATTTTAATAAGGAACCGAAGGATCTTACCCTCACCGAGGCGGCTACGCTCATCGGTCTTTGCAAGAACCCTTCGCTCTTCAACCCTGTGCGCTATCCGGAGCGTGCCCGCGACAGAAGAAACGTGGTGCTCTCGCAGATGGTGAAGGCGGGCTATCTGGATCATGCTGAATACAGCCAGTATTCGGCAGAACCGCTTACGCTCAACTTCCACCGTACCGACCATAAGGATGGTTCGGCTACCTACCTGCGCGAATATCTGCGCAAGTATCTGATGGCTACCCGTCCGGAAAAAAAGGATTATGCATCGTGGAACTATGCTCAGTTTGTTACCGATTCCATCCTCTGGAATACTGATCCTCTGTATGGATGGTGCAACAAGAACTTCAAGAAGGATGGTTCTCCATATAATGTATATAGCGATGGATTGAAGGTGTTTACCACTGTGGACAGCCGCATGCAGCGATATGCCGAAGAGGCTGTATATCAGCACGTGGCACGCTATCTGCAGCCAGCCTTCAGCAAGGAAATTTCAAGCAAGCCAAGTTCGCCATACAGCGACAAGCTGACCCCTAAGCAGATCAAGGCTATCCTGAACCGCAGCGTTACCCAGTGTGAGCGCTACCGACAGATGAAGGAGGCGGGATGCTCGGCAGAAGAGATTCACGATACCTTCCGCAAGAAGATTCCGATGACCGTGTTTACTTATCATGGCGACATCGATACGCTGATGAGTCCGCTCGATTCCATCCGCTATTACAAGACCTTCCTGCGCAGCGGATTCATGAGCATGGATCCTAAGACGGGTGCCGTGAAGGCATACGTGGGTGGATTGGACTATACCCACTTCATGTATGATATGGTAAGTCTGGGAAGAAGACAGGTGGGTTCTACCATCAAACCGTTCCTCTACAGTCTGGCGATGGAGAACGGATTCTCGCCTTGCGATCTGGCACCTAACCGCCAGCAGACCTATATGGTGGCTGGCAGACCATGGACGCCGCGCAATGCCAACCATTCGAGATACGGACAGATGGTTCCGCTGAGCTGGGGATTGGCACAGAGTAACAACTGGATCAGTGCCTATCTGATGAGTAAGCTGAACCCATCGCAGTTTGTCCAGCTGCTGCATGACTATGGTATCAACAACCCTGATATTCACGCATCTCTGAGCTTGTGTCTCGGACCGTGCGAGGTGAGCGTGAGCGAGATGGTGAGCGCCTATACAGCCTTTGCCAACCATGGTATCCGTACGGCTCCGATGTTCGTGAGCCGCATCGAGGATAACGAGGGTAACACCATCGCCACCTTCCAGCCACGAATGAATGAGGTGATCAGTGCCGACAATGCCATGAAGATGCTCACCATGATGATGGGCGTAGTGGATAATGGTACGGCAGGAAGACTGCGCTACCGTTATAAGCTGGAGGGACAGATTGGTGCCAAGACGGGTACCACCAATAATAACAGCGATGGATGGTTCATCGCCTTTACTCCGCAGCTGGTAAGTGGCTGCTGGGTAGGCGGTGAGGATCGCGATATCCACTTCGATTCCATGAGTATGGGTCAGGGTGCCACTATGGCGCTGCCTATCTGGGCTATCTTCATGAAGAAGGTGTATGCCGATGTCTCGCTGGGCTACAGTCCGGAGGTGAAGTTTGATATCCCTGCCGATTACAACCCATGCTACCATGTGGGCAGCGGCGGCGAACAAGACTCCTTTGAGCAGGTGAATGCCATCGACGAAGTATTTGAATAATTCCTCGGGAAGTGCTCCTGATGCCGTCATCAAAAGTCTATCCGCCATTTTTGCACTCATTTCTTTTAAATAGTGCAAAAATGGCGGATGTTTTTTGCTTATCTCCATTATTTTTTGTATTTTTGCAAAGTTTTAGGGCTCTTGTGCCACAAATGCGTGATGACGAGGAGGTTCCCAAACGCTTGATAAAGAGAAAATAATAAAAAAACATTATAATGAACGTTTCATACAAATGGCTTAAAGAATACGTCGATTTCGACCTGACACCACAGGAGACTGCCGATGCGCTGACCTCTTGCGGACTCGAAGTGGACGCTTTGGAGGAAGTACAGTCTATCAAGGGTGGACTGAAAGGTCTTTACGTAGGTAAAGTGTTGACATGCGAGGCGCATCCTAACAGCGATCACCTCCACGTAACAACCGTTGACTTGGGCAAGGGTGAGCCACAGCAGATTGTCTGCGGTGCGCCTAACGTAGCTGCCGGTCAGAAGGTAATCGTTGCCGACCTGGGCTGCGTGCTCTACGACGGCGACCAGAGTTTTACCATCAAGAAGAGCAAGCTCCGCGGTGTAGAGAGCTTGGGTATGATCTGTGCTGAGGATGAAATTGGCGTGGGTACATCTCACGACGGTATCATCGTGCTCCCTGAGGATGCACCTGTAGGTCAGCCTGCTGCCGAGTACTATCACCTGGAGAGCGACTGGCTCATCGAGATTGATATCACAGCCAACCGTGCCGATGCACTCGGCCACTGGGGTGTGGCCCGCGACCTCTATGCCTGGTTGAAGCAGAATGGCTATGAGACCAGCCTGCATCGCCCATCTTGCGATGAATTCGTGGTAGATAACGAGGATCTTCCTATCGATGTAGAGATTGAGAACACCGAGGCTTGCAAGCGCTATGCCTGCGTAAGCATCACTGACTGCGAGGTGAAGGAGAGCCCTAAGTGGTTGCAGGACAAACTGAACATCATCGGCTTGCGTCCAATCAACAATATCGTGGATATCACCAACTACATCATGATGGCATACGGTCAGCCATTGCACTGCTTCGATGCCGACATGGTTACCGGTCATAAAATTGTAGTACGCACCCAGCCAGAGGGCACCAAGTTCGTGACCCTGGATGGCGAGGAGCACACCCTGGGCGAGCACGACCTGAGCATCTGCAATGCCGAGGAGCCAATGTGTATCGCAGGTATCTTCGGCGGTAAGGGTTCCGGTACTTACGAGACCACCAAGAGCGTGGTTCTGGAGAGTGCTTACTTCCACCCAACATGGATCCGCAAGAGCGCTCGCCGTCACGGCTTGAGCACAGATGCCAGCTACCGTTTTGAGCGTGGCGTAGATCCTAACGGACAGATTTATGCATTGATGCAGGCAGCTATCCTCTGCAAGCAGTTGGCTGGCTGCAAGATTTCCATGCAGATCAAGGATGTATATCCAGAGCCAATGCAGGATTTCCCAGTTCGCCTGAACTATGAGTATGCTCACCGTCTCATCGGTAAGGAGATTGGTGCTGAGACCATCAAGAATATCGCTACATCTCTGGAGATGAAGATCGTGAAGGAGGATGCTGAGGGCATCGACCTTCTGGTTCCTGCTTATCGCGTGGATGTTCAGCGTCCTTGCGACGTGGTAGAGGATATCCTCCGTATCTATGGATATAATAATGTGGAGATTCCAACCCAGTTGAAGAGTTCTTTGACTGTTCAGGGTGATGAGGACAAGGCTTATCACAGCCAGAACCTCGTGGCTGAGCAGTTGGTAGGCGAGGGCTTCATGGAGATTCTCAACAACTCTCTGAGCAAGACCAGCTACTATACAGATCTGGAGCTGAACAAGTATCCTTTGGAGAACGTAGTGAAGGTGATGAACCCATTGAGTGCAGATCTCGGCGTGATGCGCCAGACTATGCTCTTCGGCGGTTTGGAGAGCGTAGCCCGTAACATCAACCACAAGAGCCAGAACCTGAAGTTCTTCGAGGTGGGTAACACCTATATATATAATAAGGAGAAGTGGAGCGAGGAGAGTCCTATCAAGGCTTACTCTCAGGAGGCTCACATGTCACTCTTCATCACCGGTAAGCGTGTAGAGGGCAGTTGGGCTCATGCAGATGAGCAGAGCTGCATCTACGAGCTGAAGGCTGTGGTAGAGAATATCCTCCGTCGTGTAGGTATGCCACAGAACAACCTCGTAATCAAGCACAGCGACAACAACATCTTTGCCAAGGGTGTAAGCTACGAGACCCGTGCCGGCAAGGTATTGGTAGAGATGGGTATCCTGAGCCACAAGCTGAAGAAGGCATTCGACATTGAGCAGGATGTATTCTATGCTGATGTTCACTGGGATAACGTGGTGAAGACCGTGAAGAAGGTGAACCTTACTTACACAGATATCAGCAAGTATCCATCAGTGAGCCGCGACCTTGCATTGCTCGTTGACAAGAACGTAGAGTTTGCACAGATTGAGCAGATTGCCCATCAGACCGAGAAAAAGCTCTTGAAGAGCGTGGTACTCTTCGATGTTTATGAGGGTAAGAACCTGCCAGAGGGCAAGAAGAGCTATGCCGTGAACTTCATCCTGCAGGATGAGGAGAAGACATTGAACGACAAGCAGATTGATGCCATCATGAAGAAGCTCATTGCCAACCTCACAGGCAAGCTCAACGCAGAACTGAGATAATGCAGAATGCGATTGACGCAGAACTGAGATAATATTACAAACAAAAACGATAAACATTTAAAATTTTATTCCAATGGGAAGAGCATTTGAATATCGTAAAGCTACAAAGCTGAAAAGATGGGGCCACATGGCCAAGACATTTACTAAGTTGGGTAAGCAGATTGCCATCGCTGTAAAGGCAGGCGGTCCAGAGCCAGAGAACAACCCAACATTGCGTGCTATCATCGCTAACTGTAAGCGTGAGAACATGCCTAAGGACAATATCGCTCGTGCCATCAAGAACGCTTGTGGCAAGGATACCAGCGATTACAAGGAGGTGACATACGAGGGATATGGCCCTCACGGAGTTGCTGTGTTCGTTGATACATTGACAGATAACACAACCCGTACAGTGGCTGACGTTCGTTCTATCTTCAACAAGTTCAGCGGTAACCTGGGTACAACAGGTTCTTTGTCTTTCCTCTTCGACCACAAGGCTGTGTTTACATTCAAGAAGAAGGATGGTCTGGATATGGACGAGATGATTCTCGATCTGATTGACTACGGCGTAGAGGACGAGTTCGATGAGGATGAGGAGAACAACGAAATCACTATCTACGGTGCTCCTACAAGCTTCGGCGAGATTCAGAAGCACCTGGAGGCTGAGGGCTTCGAGGTAACTGGTGCCGAGTTCACCTACATTCCTAACGATTTGAAGGATGTTACTGCTGAGGAGCGCGAGACTATCGACAAGATGGTTGAGAAGTTGGAGGAGTTTGACGATGTTCAGACTGTCTATACCAACATGAAGCCAGAAAATCCTGCAGACGCAGAATAAGCATTATGTTGCAGCAAGAGAAACAGGATAAGTTGACCAAGGTTACTTATCAGACTCATGGTACCTGCTCTAAGTACATCTGTATCAGTGTTGATGAGAATGGAAAAGTGCAGGATGCCCAGTTTATCGGCGGCTGCGATGGCAACACCAAGGGTGTTTGTGCCTTGATTCAGGGCATGAAGGCCAAGGAAGTCATCGCCCGACTGAAGGGTATCACTTGTGGTAACAAGCCTACAAGCTGTCCAGACCAGTTGGCTACAGCCTTGCAGGAAATGGGATATTAATACAATAAAGAGGGTGTGTCATCAATCCATGACACACCCTCTTTTCTAATACTTGAAGACATCATCCAGCAAAATCTCCTTCGGATTCTTAGCTGAATAATAAACGAAGCGGAAGGTGAAGTGGGCATCCTTGTAAACCTTCAGACCAGGGTTGTTGTCCAATGCCTCTTTCTGAAGTTTGTGGAGCTTATCCTTGTTGGCATCAATCGCCTTCTTGTTGTCCGCTTTGTTGCGAAGAGTCATGTAATAAGAGAACACGCGGGTGTTCTTGTCAAACACGGCACTGTCTGTTCTGCTGTCATTTACGTATGGGGTAGGACAGTATTTCTCTGTGTATTCCTTAGCCTCACGAACCGCCTTATCTTCCAGATTTTCAGTGCAAGATACGATCAAACTAGCCAAAAATAGGCTATAAATTGCTTTTTTCATCATTATTATATATTTTTTTTGCAAAGATACGAAAAAAAATACTATCTTTGCACTCCAAAGAGAGAAAAATTGTATGGAGAATATAAATAAGATAAGAAATTTCTGCATTATTGCACATATTGACCATGGTAAAAGTACTTTGGCAGACCGATTGTTAGAGAAAACTCAGACCATCAAGATTACTGAGGGGCAGATGCTTGATGATATGGACCTGGAGAGAGAGCGTGGTATCACCATCAAGAGCCATGCTATCCAGATGGAATACAAGGCAAAGGATGGAGACACTTACATCCTCAACCTCATTGATACTCCGGGACACGTCGATTTCTCATACGAGGTTTCTCGTTCCATCGCAGCGTGCGAGGGAGCGCTCTTGATTGTGGATGCCACCCAGGGTGTCCAGGCTCAGACTATCTCTAACCTCTATATGGCTATTGAGCATGACCTGGAGATTATTCCGGTCATCAACAAGATAGATATGCCTTCGGCTATGCCGGAGGAAGTGGAAGATGAGATTGTGGATCTCATCGGTTGCAAGCACGAGGATATCCTCCGTGCATCCGGTAAGACCGGCGAGGGTGTCGAGGATGTTCTGGAAGCGGTGGTAAACCGTGTTCCGGCTCCTAAGGGAGATGACAAGGCACCACTCCAGGCTTTGATCTTCGACTCTGTATTCAACTCATTCCGTGGTATCATCGCCTACTTCAAGATCGAGAACGGTGTAATCCGCAAGGGCGACAAGGTGAAGTTCTTCAACACCGGAATGGAATATGATGCAGATGAGATTGGCGTACTGAAGATGGATATGATTCCCCGCAAGGAATTGGGTGCCGGTGAGGTAGGTTACATCATCTCGGGTATCAAGAATGCTACCGAGGTAAAGGTGGGTGATACCATTACCCACATCGCACGTCCTTGTGAAAAGGCGATTGCAGGATTCCAGGAAGTGAAGCCAATGGTCTTTGCCGGCGTTTATCCTATCGATCCTAGCGATTACGAGAATCTGCGTGCCTCATTGGAGAAACTGCAGCTCAACGATGCTTCGCTCACCTTCTCGCCTGAGAGTTCGGTTGCCTTGGGCTTCGGTTTCCGATGCGGATTCCTCGGTCTGCTCCACATGGAGATTGTACAGGAACGTCTGGACCGTGAGTTCAACATGGATGTCATCACCACCGTTCCTAACGTATCCTATATGGTATATGACAAGCAAGGTGGTGTGAAAGAGGTACATAACCCATCGGGACTGCCCGATCCAACGCTCATCGACCATATCGAGGAGCCATATATCCGAGCTACCATCATCACAGCTACCAATTATATCGGTCCTATCATGAAGCTCTGTCTCGACAAGCGTGGTGAGCTTATCAATCAGGAATACGTGAGTGGTAACCGTGTGGAGCTGCATTTCATGCTGCCATTGGGCGAGATTGTGATCGATTTCTACGATAAGCTGAAGAGTATTTCCAAGGGATATGCTTCGTTCGACTATCATATCGCTTCCTTCCGTCATTCCGACCTGGTGAAGCTGGATATCCTCTTGAACGGAGAGCCTGTGGATGCCTTGAGTACTTTGACCCATCGCGACAACTCTGTGAGCTTCGGCCGCAGAATGTGCGAGAAGCTGAAGGATCTGATTCCACGTCAGCAGTTTGATATTGCCATTCAGGCTGCTATCGGTGCGAAAATCGTAGCCCGTGAAACTGTGAAGCAGGTGCGCAAGGATGTTACTGCCAAGTGTTATGGTGGTGACGTGAGCCGTAAGCGTAAGTTGCTGGAGAAGCAGAAGAAGGGTAAGAAGCGTATGAAGCAGATTGGTAACGTAGAGGTGCCACAGAAGGCATTCCTTGCGGTACTGAAGCTAGACTAAGAGATTCGACGATATAAATTTTAACAAATAGGAGGAACTTGAATTATGAGTGATTTTAAGGTTATCACCCCTAAACGTGACATAGCCAGAGAGCTTGCCCGTAGGTATAGTACGATGACTCATGACGAGTTGGATATACTGGAATCTATCCTGGAGCCAATCAAGTATGGCAAGGGCGAAAAGATTCTGGTAGAGGGGGAGGTGTGCAGAAACATTTCTTACATAGAGAAGGGATTGGTGCGCCAATTCTATACCAAGTATGATAAGGAGGTAACAGAACACTTAGGTGTTGACCATTCTATCTTCATGTGTATTGAGAGTCTTTTCAAGGAAACCCCTTCCAACCTCCAGGTTGAGGCTTTGGAGCCTACCTTGGTGTATGCTTTGCCGAAGGCGAAGCTCGAGGCGGCTGCCATGAGAAATGTAAACATCCAGATGCTTTACCGTAAGATTCTGGAAGAGAGTTTGATTCAGTCGCAGGTACATGCCGACCTGATGCGATTCGAAACTGCGCCTAATAAGTATAAGCGTTTGTGCGAGATGAATCCGCAGGTGGTGCTCCGTGCGCCACTTACGTATATCGCAAACTATCTGCAGATGACGCCTGAGACGCTGTCTCGTATCCGATCAAACACTTTGTTGTAATGATATAAAAAGAAGAGGGTGTGTCATAAGTCACAGTCAATACGCCCTGAAAGGGCAGAAGCTCCTAGCCCAGGGCATTGCCCTGGGTTTTATAACAAATACAAAAAAGTCGCCCTGAAAGGGCAAAAGCTTTCAATTTCAAAGCTTTTGCCCTTTCAGGGCGACTTTGCTTTTTGCCAACATTACCCAGGGCGATGCCCTGGGCTAGGAGCTTTTGGGCTTTCAGCCCGTCTTCGGCTGCCATTATCTAGACTTATGACACACCCTCTTTCAACTTCTTATATCTTTTAGAATTATTCCGCAGTATAGAGGAATCGCTTGATACTCTTTTTAGGAGTCTTCTCAAATTCCTCATCGTGGATGCGGATCTCGCTTACCTTGCTGTAGGCAGGAACCATCGTGTTGAGCTCCTGACGGTTCTGCTCCATAATCTCTTCCAGTTCGCTTCTGCCCAGGTTCAGAGACTGAGCCTCGTCGAAGTCTGGATATACCAGAGCCACCAGCTTGTCGCCCTTCTGAATTACCACGCTCTCTGCAACGAGGGCGAGAGAATTGAGCTTATCCTCGATTTCCTCAGGATAGATGTTCTGACCGCTGGCGCCGAGCAGCATGTTCTTGCTGCGGCCCTTGATGAATACATTGCCGTCGCCATCCATCGTTCCGAGGTCGCCGGAATGATACCATCCGTTCTCATCGATGGTCTGCTTGGTAGCCTCCTCATTCTTGTAGTAACCCAGCATCACGTTAGGACCCTTGGCAAGGATTTCGCCTGGTACGTTCTCCGGATCCGGACTGTCGATGCGAACCATCATGTGGAGCGCAGCCTTACCGCAAGATCCCGGAACGAAGTTCTTGTAATCTTCGTAGCAGATGATAGGCGCACATTCTGTTGCGCCATAACCCACTGTATATCTGAAGCCCACGCCGTGGAGGAATCTTTCAACTTCCTGGTTGAACGCAGCGCCGCCGATAATCACCTCATAGAAGTTGCCACCGAAGGCATTGCTTACCTGGTCGCAGATCTTCTCCTTCACCTTCTTGCTGATGACAGGCATGTGGAGGAGCATGCGCATACGGTTGTTCTGAATCTTAGGGAATACCTTCTTGCGGATAATCTTCTCGATAACCAGAGGCACAGCGATGATAACTGCTGGCTTGATGCGTCCGAATGCCTCGGCGATGATGGCTGGGCTAGGGATGCGGGTGAGATAGTAAATATGGCAACCCTTGATGAACTCGAAGATAAACTCGAATGCCATGCCATACATGTGTGCCATCGGCAGGATACTGATGATAGAATCTCCTGCCTTGATCTTCTTGCCCAATACATTCTCGGCAAAGTCGGCATTGCTCCACAGGGCACGGTATGGAACCATCACACCCTTGGAGAAACCGGTAGTACCACTGGTATAGTTGATCATGGCCAACTCGTTAGGATCCTGGTCGATATAGTAGTTGACGTGGTTCCTGCGGAAGTACTTAGGATACTTGATGCCAAACATCTCGTTGAGGTGCTCGCGGGCGTATGTCAACTTGTCGGTACGTGAAACCACGAGCGAGTAATCTGGAATGTAGATGATACCTTCCAGACCCGGCATCTTGGTTGCATCTACCTGTGTAGCAACAACGTCGCCCACGAAGAGCAGCTTGGCATCGCTGTGGTTCACGATGTTGTGAATCTGTTCTGGCATGAACTCATGCAGGATAGGTACGGCGATGGCACCATAGGTTAGGGTAGCGAGGAAAGCCACTGCCCAATTGGCACTGTTTCTACCGCAAAGAGCAATCTTGTCGCCCTTTACTACACCGGAGTTCTCAAACATGATGTGCAGCTTCTCGATCTTGCGTGCTACATCGTGATACTGCAAGGTAGCTCCCTTGTAGTCAGTCAAGGCATCCATATCCCAATGGTCTATGATGCTCTGCTGGATAAGTGCGTTAAAGCTAGGAATTTCCATATTCTATTATTTAACGATTTTCTAAGTTTATTTTTTTCTCGTACTTGAAGTCTCTATCTCTGGATTACGCTTTGTTTCACGTATTATATCACGTCCTGGTAGAGGTAACGCTTGATAGACTTCTTGGCTGTCTTTTCAAATTCGGTGTCGTGCAGCTGGATGCGTGATATCTTTGCAAAGCTAGGCATCTGCATATTCAGTTCCTTTCGGTTCTGCTCCATGATGTTGGCGAGGTCTTCGTCCGAGAATCCCAGTTCCTTGCTCTCTTCCATTTCCGGATGAACGAGTGCCACGAGCTTGTCGTCCTTCTGCAGCACGATGCTCTCGTTGACCATAGCCATAGAGTTGAGCTTATCCTCAATCTCCTCTGGATAGATGTTCTGTCCGTTAGGACCGAGCAGCATGTTCTTGCTTCTACCTCTTACGAAGAAATGTCCGTCGGCACTCATCGTTGCCAGGTCGCCGGTATGGAACCATCCATCTTCATCAATCACGGCATCGGTAGCCTCCTGGTTCTTGTAGTAGCCCTTCATCACGTTGATGCCACGGCAAACCAGTTCGCCTGCCACGTTTTCAGGGTCATCGCTCAGAACCTTCACCTCCATGTGCTTCACGGCAACACCGCAGCTACCTGCCACATAATTGTCCTGATGGGCAAAGGTGATGAGCGGAGCGGTTTCCGTAGTACCGTAACCCATGGCGATAGGGAAGCCGATGCTGATGAAGAAGTTCTCTATCTCCTTGTTGAGTGGAGCACCACCCACAACCACCTCGTAAGGACGATCGCCAAACTTGCGCAATACAAATTCGCGAACTTTCTCCTTGATGCGCTTGTTGATGACAGGCATGTTCATCAGCAGTCGGGCACGGTTGGTCTGGATATGTGGGAACACTTCTTTTCTCACAATCTTATCTACCACGAGTGGTACGGCAAAGATGATGTCTGGCTTGATTTCTGCCAGCGCCTCAGAGATGAGTGTTGGGCTCGGAAGGCGGGTGAGGAAGAAGATGTGGTTACCCATTGCCATATTGTAGATGAACTCGGTCATGAGTCCATACATGTGAGCCATCGGAAGGGTAGAGAGGATGTTGCAGTTCTTGCCGATCTTGGGACTTACCGTATCCATCAGATAATCGAGATTACCCCAGAGGGCTCTGTATGGCAACATCACACCCTTGGAGAAACCTGTAGTTCCGCTGGTGTAGTTGATCATTGCCAGTTCTTCCGGATCATCCACGTGATATTTCACATGCTCAGGGCGGAAGTACTTGGGATATTTATGACCAAACATTGCATTGAGATGCTCGCGGGCGTAAGTGAGTTTCTCTGAACGGGAAATGACGAGTGAATTATCCGGCAGATAGATGATGCCTTCCAGTGTAGGCATTTCATCGGGGGTAATCTCCGTAGCCACCACATCACCCACAAACAGGAGCTTGCTCTCGCTATGGTTCACAATGTTGTGGATCTGCTCTGGTTTGAATTCGTTCTGTATAGGCACGACGATTGCACCATAGGTGATAATAGCCAGGAAAGCTACTGCCCACTGGCTACTATTTCTACCGCAGACGGCAATCTTGTCGCCCTTCTTCACATCGCTGTTTTCAAACAGGATGTGCAGTTTCTCTATCTTTCTTGCAACATCGTGGTACTGGAGTGTAGCGCCCTTATAATCGGTGAGCGCATCCAAATGCCAATTCTTGATGATGCTTCTCTCAATATACGAGTTAAAGCTTGGTATTGAATTCATTGCACAATTTACAAAATTTTGTGCAAAGGTACAGAAAATACTGCACATCGCAAAATAAAATGTGCATTATTTTATTGATTAGCGTAAAATATTTTAGGAACTAGGTAAAAATATATAGTTTTATCCCATTATTGCCATTTACTGGTGGCAATAATGGGATAATTTAATCCTATTCGTATCTCATCGATTTGGCTGGATGAATATGAGAGATGAGGTAACTTGGTGCTACCAGCATGAAGATGCTGATGAGGAGGGTGGCTACGTTAAGTGCCACGATAAAGAGCCAGTTGAACTCCACCGGTACCGTACTTACGTAGTAAGTCTGGGCATCGAGCTTCACTATTCCCGTGAAATGCTGCAGGGCAAGAAGTCCCAGTCCGATGACATTGCCCAGCATCATTCCCTTGCCGATGATGAATACGGCAAACCAGAGGAAGGTGTGGCGGATGGTCTTGTTGCGGGCACCCAGGGCTTTCATCACTCCAATCATCGAAGTGCGCTCCAGGATGATGATGAGCAATCCGCTGATCATCGTTACGCCTGCCACGATGAGCATCAGTCCCAGGATAATCCATACATTCAGGTCCATCAGGCTGAGCCATTGGAAGATGTTCGGATTCAGCTCCTTGATGGTGGCGCTGCTGTAGGTTTCTCCGTAATGATCTACGGTACGGTTCACCTTATTGATAATATAGTCTTCCGTCTCGTTGAGCTTGTCGAAGTCCTTCACGGTCAGTTCGGCACCGCTTGCCTGGTCATCCTCCCATCCATTCAGCTTCACGGCTGTATAGAGGTCGGTATAGACCATCAGTTCATCATACTTCTTGAGATTAGTCTCGTAGATGCCCGCGATGGTGAACCGGCGCATTCTCACGCCCTGGTTGTCGATGAAGTAGGCGAAGATGCGCTCCCCGTTCTTCAGTTTCAACTTGTCTGCCATCAGCTTGGAAATCAGAATCTGGTTATGGCTGGCTTTGTCATCAAACTTCGGTATGCTTCCTTCCACCATGTTCTGATGGATGAAGGTAGAATCGAAATCCGGACCCACACCCTTGAGCACTACGCCCAGGAAATCGTTGTCGGTCTTGAGGATTCCTTCTTTCATGGCAAAGCGCTGCACATGTTTCACGCCCGGAATCTTCTGGAGCACCTTCACCATCGAGTCGTTCATCACCACCGGATACTGGTTCTGCTGCTGCAGGGTCATGAAGTCGGCCACCTGGATATGGCTTCCGAAGCCAATCACCTTGTCGCGGATGGTGTGCTTGAATCCCAGCACCACGCATACCGACATGATCATGATGGCGAGTCCGATGGCAACACCGGCTGTGGCAATATGAATAGCAGGGCGAGAAACCTTATGTTTGTCGCCCTGATCACGATATAATCTCTTTGCTATAAACAGAGGAAAGTTCATCTTTTGTAATGTTGAATGTTGAATGTTGTTTGTAATGTTGAATGTTGAATGTTGATTGTTGAATTAATCTTTGTGTCCGTTAGGCAATTCAACATTCAACATTCAACATTACAAACAACATTGTTATAGTCCTTCATCCTCCACTCTTCCCGGATAAGCCTCGAGTGCCTTGGCAAGAACTATCAATGCGCGGTTCAGGTCTTCCTTCTTCAAGACGTACGCCATACGCACCTGGTTGCGGCCGGCACCAGGAGTGGTGTAGAAACCTGAGGCTGGAGCCATCATCACGGTCTCGCCCTCATAGTCAAACTCTTCCAGACACCAGCGGCAGAACTTGTCTGAGTCGTCGATAGGCAACTTGGCTACGGTGTAGAAGGCACCCATTGGGATAGGAGAGTAAACGCCCGGAATACGGTTGAGACCGTCGATCAGACACTTGCGTCGATCTACGTACTCATCATATACATCGCGATAGTACTCCTCCGGTGCATCGAGTGAAGCCTCGGCAACAATCTGACCAATCAATGGAGGAGAGAGGCGAGCCTGACAGAACTTCATCACCGCCTTGCGGATCTCGGCATTCTTGGTAATCAGGGCACCCACACGGATACCACACTCGCTGTATCGCTTGGATACAGAGTCGATGAGCACGGTATTCTGCTCGATACCCTCAAGGTGCATCGCACTGATGTAAGGGCTGCCGGTATAGATATACTCACGGTAAACCTCATCAGAGAAGAGGTAGAGATCGTACTTCTTCACCAGGTCGCGAATCTGGTTCATCTCTCTGCGGGTATAGAGATAGCCGGTAGGGTTGTTCGGGTTACAGATCAGGATGGCACGGGTGCGCTCATTGATGAGTTCCTCAAACTTCTCCACCTTAGGCAGGGAGAAACCTTCCTCGATGGTAGTGGCGATGGTACGGATCTTGGCACCCGCCGAGATGGCGAACGCCATATAGTTGGCATAGGCAGGTTCTGGCACGATAATCTCGTCTCCTGGGTTCAAGCAACTCATGAAAGAGAAGAGCACAGCCTCAGAACCTCCCGATGTGATGATGATATCATCGGCAGTTACGTTGATATTGAATTTCTTGTAATAATCTACTAGCTTCTCACGATAACTGAGATAGCCCTGACTTGGAGAATACTCCAAGATGGTGCGGTCGATGTGTTTCAGCGCATCGAGACCACACTGTGGAGTAGGCAGGTCAGGCTGACCAATATTGAGGTGATATACCTTTACTCCACGTTTCTTTGCTGCGGCAGCCAGTGGAGCCAACTTTCTGATAGGTGACTCTGGCATTTCAAGACCGCGTACAGATATTTCTGGCATCTTTTCTAAATAATTCTTTCTGTTATTAACCCTAGCAAGCAGTTTCCTCTTCCAGGCATGGTACTTACCCAGCCTTATCAGATGAAACAATATCTCGCAAATCGACTGCAAAGATACGTAATTTCATTGAAAATACGTAATAGATTGGGTTAAAATTTGATTTTTTAGTAAAAAACTCTTTATTCTGTTGTTCTTCTCCATTCTTTTTTATAACTTTGCATCATCATTCGGCGCTTTCACCCTGCCTATCATATAATAGGTGGAAAGGGAAGAGGGGGCTGGAAAAGGATAATAAAACAAAGATTTTAAACATTAGTAAAAGGAAAAGAAATTATGAGAAGTAGAACAAGCACTTGGTTTGAGACAAAGGTTAAATATCAGAAGACAATGGAAGATGGTTCAGAAAAGGTGGTTTCTGAAGCATACGTGGTTGATGCCCTGAGTTTCACCGAGGCAGAGAGCGCTATTATCGACGAGATGTCTGTCTATGTAAGCGGAGAGTTGAAGGTCAGCGGTATCGGTAAGGCTTGCTATGGAGAGATCTTCTTCAGCGATATTGATGATGATGACAAGTGGTACAAGGCTAAGCTCCAGTTCATCACCATTGATGAAAAGACTGAAAAGGAGAAGCGCTCTAATGTTACATATCTCGTACAGGCTAAGTCTTTGGCTCGTGCACTCCGCTATATCGACGAGGTGATGGGCAAGACTATGATCGACTATGATGTAGTAGGCTTGAACGAGACCAAGCTGATGGATGTTTTCGAGCATCACGCTCCTGGCGACAAGAAGGAGGAGAAGAACGACGTGCCTGAGTACGAGGAGAAATAAATTAATGTTGAGTGTTGAATGTTGAATGTTGAGTTGCCTAACGGGACACAAAGGTTAATTCAACACTCAACATTCAACATTCAACATTCAACACTCAACACTCAACATTTAACATTCAAGATATGGACTATGATGTAAAAGGAAATCTTCATGAAGTGTTGGGCAGCTTGCCTGCAGGGGTTAGCCTTGTAGCCATCAGCAAGTTTCATCCCAATGAGTTTATTGAGGCGGCTTACGCCGAGGGGCAGCGCATCTTTGGCGAGAGCCATGAGCAGGAACTCGCCAAGAAGGTGGCTTCCCTGCCTAAGGATATCCAGTGGCATTTCATCGGTCATCTGCAAAGTAATAAGGTGAAGTACATTGCTCCTTATATTTCCATGATAGAGTCGGTGGATAGCCTGAAGCTCCTGAAGGAGATTAACAGGCAGGCAGCCAAGCACGACCGCGTGGTGAAGGTGTTGCTGGAACTGCATATTGCCGAGGAAGATACCAAGTCGGGGCTTTCGCTCGATGCCTGCCGTGAACTCCTGGAGGCTGGCGAGTGGAGAGAGATGCCTCATGTGCAGATATGCGGCTTGATGATGATGGCATCGAATACCGATGATGAACAGCAGATTGCCTCTGAATTTGATGAGGCTGCCAAGTTCTTCGATGAGGTAAAGGCAAAGTATTTCGCCGATGATGATGCCTTCTGCGAGCGTAGCTGGGGTATGAGCCACGACTATCATATCGCTGTCAAGCACGGCAGTACGATGGTGCGTGTGGGTACTACCATCTTCGGTCCTAGAATCTATTAAGTATAAAAGGAAATAATAAATCCCTAGACGATAGCTGATATCGCCTAGGGATTTTTCTTTTGTTCCTAATGGGAATTGTATCTGATGTTCTTAATGATTGTCTTCATCATTAATGGCATTTGTTCTTATCTTTAATGATAATCTATGTTCAATAGTGCTGAACCTATGTTCAGCACTGCTGAACTTAAGTTCAACACTGTTGAACATACATTCAACGACGCTGAACATAACTTTCTATTCATAGCGTAAGCTTTTCCTCTTAGTATATTACCTTCTTTCCCTTATTGGTGATGTAAAGATGTCCCTTGAGAGGGGTGGTAATCTTCCTGCCTTCCAGGTCGAAGTATTCGGTTGGGGTAGAGGAAGCATCCTTGTCAAGAAGGGTGTTCTCAATACCCGTAGCCTTGAAATCCTTGAGGTAGTCGAAGCTGACGATGCCGGTAGCCTCATCCTTTGCGATGTTGTAGAGTGGGCGGGTAGTCATCGTGCTCCAGTTGAACTTCACTTCTGTCAGACTGTTGATGTCGCTTCCATCCTTTCCTATTTTATAGGCTGGGAACGGATCATTCCAGCAGCTCTCCCAATATTGATCTGCCGTATATTTGTTGTTACCGATATTTGCCTGGTTGATGACCAGACCATCTGCAGGAACAATCGTTACTCTAGGAATACCGATGGTGTTATTAGGGCTGTCCGTGAGATGTACTTTATCGATATCGCTGTAATCGATGCGCCATACCAGCAAGCCGTATCCAGGAAGCGCCTTGTACCAGCCTTCGTTTCTGATGTTCTGGAGGAGGAGAAATTCTCCCTTGGCTCTTTCCATTAATTCCTTCTTTTCCTGTACCGTTGGGTCGGCTATTGAGTAATTCTCGTTGATGCGGAAATTATCTTCGTTCACATCAGCCTCTATCTTGTAGGATTTTGATGCCTGGTCGTATGGTTCCAGGGTGAGTTGCTGCGCCTGGGTATTATTAAGCGTGGTAGGGGTAGCCCATCCCATCAGCATCTTCTGCCATGGTGAATAAGGGGTAGGGCGGTAGCCGTTGTCTGTATATTCGCCTGCATCCATCACATCCCAGAACTCTGGTGACTGGTTGTCGGCATTCTTATACTCGGTATCATAATGATCTGGTAAGCCCATGGTATGAGAGAACTCGTGACAGAAGAGTCCGATGCCATTGATGGAGGGGATTGGGGAATCTGGCGAACCGTTCAACTCGTTGTTGAGACCATAGCGGCAGATTCTGCAACCATTGTAAATCAGATATTCCTGTGGCATGATTTTGTTGCCTGCCACATTATATTTGTAGAAATTGTCGGTACCCGACTTAGGCCAGAGATAGTCGTCGGAATTGCCGCTGATACTCTGCGAATAGCCGGCGTAGATGATGTAAACCAGATCTACGAACTTGTCGCCATTGTTATCATATTTAGAGAAATCAACCTTGTCGGCAGCAGCCTGGGCGCAAGCCTCGCTGATCATCTGCTTGAAATTTTGGTCGTTACCCTTCGAGTCATCCGTTCCGTAATAGGCAGATTCCTTGCTGATGGTATATGGACCTACGATGTCGAACTTTGGGGTGAATTTGCCCATGCTGCATTCCTTGAAATACTCCTTTACCGAACCGTAGTTAACATCTTCCTCGTTGAATACCGAAGCATCCTGGCTAGGTACTGCTGTGCCGAAATCGGCATTGAGGTAATGGTTGAAAGTGGCAACGGGATTGCTGCTCTTGAACTTCACGTCCTGGAAATCTACCAGGATAACCAGCGCCTTGGGCGATCCTGAATGAGGGAAATAGGCTGGGGCTATTGATCCAATGCCTTTTGCTCTAGTCTTGAGAGTATTGATAACTGTAGCTTTTCGGGCATTGAGCGTCTCGGTAGAGATGATTTCGTATTTCCCGTTATCACTCTTCTTCAGTGGAGTGCCGTCGAGAAGCGAGTAATATGAAAAATGCTCATCTCCATGGAGAGTTGCTGATACGATGGTACCATCTACCAGTTGCAACTGGGTGATACCTGGTTTCGCCTTGACTGCAAACATGGTAGTGGCAGACATCCAAGCGAGTGTTAGGCATAGGATAATCTTTTTCATCATTATTATGGATTAGTTACTGAATCATTATTATGGATTGGTTCTGGATCCCGCTTCAGAAAGGGCAATTATCTGAAATAGTATTGTCCCTTCTTCTGAGTCTGGTTTCCAAACTCGATGGCGTGATGCGGACAATGGTGATAGCAGGTAAAGCAGGTGAGGCAATCCTTATGGTGCAGCCAGACTGGATATTCGCCATGTCCGCCCTTGATATCACCTACCGGACATACGTTGGCACAGATGCCGCACTTCACGCAACGGTCTTTCTCTACGTGGAAACGCTTGTCGGTGATGAGTACATTCTCGAAGAAACCACCTACCACCTTGGTGAAGAACCATGGGATAGGGCCTTTGACCAATCGGCTGATGCCTTCCTTGCGGTCGAAGATTTCCTCACAGACAACGGCAAGTTCCTGTGCAGCATTCTCCTTCTTCCGGATTTCACGCTCCTTCGGATCCACATCCATGAACGGCAGACCGATGTACGATTCCGGCATGATGAGAGAGTAGGAGGATGAAACCTCCGTAATGCCCAGAGCCTGAAGCGATGGGTTCAGGGAAATCACCTCGTTGAGATTCTCTATGGTTAGTCCGATGCTGTCGCCTGCCGTGCAGACGCAATAGGCGAAGGGGCGATTCTTCAGACAGTCATCGGCTTTCGCCTTGTTTCCGCCAGTGGCATCAGATGGTTCTCTCAGAATCTTCATCTTGCTGATAAATTCCCTTACCAGTTTCGGCACACGCCATCCATGTACGGGGAAAACGAATCCGAGCCGTTCATTCTCTTTCAGAATAAACGGCTCGGCTAAGTTATGGCTTGAATCATCTGCCCTCATGTAAGGAGCGATGGATATCAAGTCTTCACGAGTAGCCGCCGCCAGTTTCGACGCCGCCCACTTGGTATTTCCTGTTCCAGAAAAATAAAATATCATATCAAGCTTACTTCTTCTCGTTCATCACGCCCTCTATATAGATGCGCGACATCTCTACATTGCCATTGGTACGAACGGTGATGCTCTTCTTGAAATGACCAGGGAACATACCCTTGCCATTGTAGGTAACACTGATCTGTCCCTTCTGACCTGGAGCGATTGGCTGCTTGGTATAAGATGGCACGGTGCAACCGCAGCTAGCGATAGCCTGGTTGATGACGAGAGGCTTGTTACCTACATTGGTGAAGGTGAATACTGCCTTCTGCACAGGAGCGGTCTCTTCGAAAGTACCGAAGTTGTGCACTACCTTTTCAAACTTGATTTCTGCCTGAGCTGAGGCTGTTGCTACCATAGCTACGAGCATCGTCAAAGCCAATATGATTCTTTTCATCTTTATATCCTTTCTTTATTAAATTTACTTATTGATGTACCTTAATATATTAATTATATGCTAATTGGATGCAAAAGTACATATAAAGTTTATTATAGCGCTACTTTTTTACATTATTTTATATAATTCTTAAGAAATTTACCAGTTAAGCTGGTTTTGCATGCGGCAACTTCCTCTGGAGTACCGGCTATCACGAGGTTACCGCCCTTGTCGCCACCCTCTGGTCCGAGGTCGATGATATGGTCGGCACATTTGATGACATCCAGGTTATGTTCGATAACTACCAAGGAATGACCTCGTTCTATCAGCGCCTGGAAAGCATGGAGCAGACGCTTGATATCATGGAAGTGCAGACCGGTGGTTGGCTCATCGAAGATGAAGAGCGTAGGCGACTGGTCTTCCTTGCCGATAAAGTAGGCGAGTTTCACACGCTGGTTCTCACCGCCGGAGAGGGTGCTGGAGTTCTGGCCGAGCTTGATATAGCCCAATCCAACCTCCTGCAGAGGCTTGAGTTTGCTGACGATGATGCGGCAGGCATCGAAATCGCCCACATGGTGCTGGAGTCTTTCATCGCTGAAGAATTCTATCGCCTCGTTCACGGTCATGTTCAGCACATCATTGATGTTCTTTCCTCCGTAGTGTACCTCCAGGATATCGTGCTTGAACCGCTTGCCCTTGCATGCCTCGCAGGTAAGGGTGAGGTCAGCCATAAACTGCATCTCTATGGTTACGTATCCAGCTCCCTTGCATTCCTCGCATCTTCCGCCATCGGTATTGAAGGAGAAGAATTGTGGGGTGAATCCCATCTGCTTGGCGAGTGGCTGGTTGGCAAAGAGGGTGCGGATGGCATCGTATGCCTTCAGATAGGTGGCAGGGTTGCTGCGGGTACTCTTGCCGATAGGGTTCTGATCTACAAACTCCACGTGCTTGATGGCATCCACATCGCCTTCCAGCGAACTGTATTCGCCAGGGGCATCTGCCACCAGGTCTAGATGGCGGCGGAGGGCAGGATAGAGGATTCCCTTGATGAGGGAACTCTTGCCCGAACCGGATACGCCGGTGATGACGGTGAAGATGTTGAGCGGAATCCTTACATCGATGCCGCGGAGATTGTTCATTCGGGCTCCCTTGATCTCGATGGCCCTGTTCCATGCACGATGACTGGCAGGAACGGCAATCTCCTCCCTGTGGGTGAGATACTGGATGGTATGGCTCTCCGGGAATTTCTCCAGAAGGGCTTTCTGCTGCTCTGGGTCGGTGGATGAGTATTCGGATGACGGACCAGCATATACCAGTCTTCCACCCAGTCTTCCTGCATCCGGACCGATATCGATGAGATAATCGGCTGCACGCATAATCTCTTCGTCATGCTCTACCACAACCACGGTGTTGCCCAGCTGCTGCAACTCTCTCAGTACCTTGATGAGTCGGTCGGTATCTCGGCTATGGAGTCCGATACTTGGCTCGTCGAGGATATACACGCTGCCTACCAGCGAAGAACCGAGGCTGGTGGTCAGGTTGATGCGCTGGCTCTCTCCTCCGGAAAGGGAGTTGGAGAGACGGTTGAGAGTGAGATAGCCAAGTCCTACATCCAGAAGGAATTGCAGGCGGTGGGTAACCTCGGTCAAGAGTCGCTTGCCCACTTCCCGCTCATGCTCTGTCAGCTCCAGCTTCTGGAACCATGCGCTGAGATTGGTAATCGACATATCTACCAGTTCGGTGATGCTCTTTCCGCCAATTTTAACATAGTTGGCTTCCTTCTTGAGTCGGGTGCCATGGCAATCCGGACAGATGGTCTTGCCTCGGAATCGGCTCAGCATCACACGGTATTGTATCTTGTACTGGTTCTCCTTCACCATTCTGAAAAATTCGTCGATGCTCACCCGGTCGTGCGGGTCGCGCTTCTTGTCCGAAGGCAATCCATGCCAGAGCCAGTCTTTCTCCTTCTGGGTGAGTTCGTAGTAAGGCTTGAAGATCGGGAAGTTGTATGGCTCTGCACGTCGGATGAATTCCTTGAGCCACATGCCCATCTTCTCTCCACGCCAGCATACCACGCATCCATCGTAGAGGCTCATGGAAGTGTTAGGGATGACGAGCTTCTCGTCGATGCCTATCACGCTTCCGAATCCCTCGCAGGTAGGGCAGGCACCCAATGGGGAATTGAAGGCAAACATGTTGTCGGTTGGTTCCTCGAAGGTGATGCCGTCGGCTTCGAACCGGGTAGAGAAATCGTAGCTGATGTTGCTCGGCAGGAAGAGAAGGCGGCAGGCACCGTCGCCCTCATAGAAAGCAGTCTCGGCAGAATCGATGAGGCGGCTGATGTCGTCCTTCTCATCGCTTACCGAAGCACGGTCGATGACGAGGAAGATATCCTCCGGCTTGGCATCGCCCTGGAAATCGTCGATGCGGATGAATTCACCTTTCACCAGAATGCGTGCGTATCCCTCCTGAAGATACATCTCCAGTTGCTTTTCCAGGCTTCTGCCTTCTACGATATGTAGAGGGGCAAGGATTACAAACTTGGTGCCCTTGGAAAACTGTCGGGTGCAGGCAAGCACATCCTCGGTAGTATGGCGCTTCACTTCCTGTCCGCTGATAGGCGAATAGGTTTTGCCGATACGGGCGAAGAGCAGGCGCAGGTATTCGTAGATTTCCGTACTGGTGCCCACGGTGGAACGTGGGTTTCGGGAAATCACCTTCTGCTCGATGGCGATGGCAGGAGGTAATCCCTTGATGAAATCACATTCCGGTTTGCTCATTCTGCCCAGAAACTGGCGGGCATACGAAGACAGCGACTCTACATACCGGCGCTGTCCCTCGGCATATAAGGTATCGAAAGCCAATGAAGATTTGCCCGACCCGGAGACTCCCGTAATGGCAACAAATTTGCCTTGCGGTATCTTCACGTCGATGTTCTTCAGGTTGTTGGCTCTCGCCCCCTTGATCTCTATATATTTCTCTTTTGACATTGAACTTTGAACTTTGAGCTTTGAACTTTATGATTAGTGATCCTCTTTTACTCGTGGTGGTAAGGTTCGCCTTTTATAATAGTACATGCGCGATAGAGCGCTTCTGTAAAGATGAGGCGTACCATCTGATGCGAGAAGGTCATCTTGGAAAGGGAGATCTTCTCGTTGGCGCGGTCATATACAGCCTGCGAGAATCCGTAAGGACCACCGATGATAAATACGAGTCTCCTGACTGTAGCCTGCTTGCGCTCTATCCATTTGGCAAACTCGATGCTTCGGAACTCCAGTCCGTGCTCATCCATCAGCACCACGGTGTCAGAAGGCTGAATCAGTTTCAGAATCAGTTCACCCTCCCGTTCCTTCTGCTGCTGTTCGCTGAGACTCTTGGTGTTCTTGAGTTCAGGAATCGTTGTTATGTTGAAGGGCATGTAATGGGTGATGCGCTCAGCATAATCCTTGATGCCCGCAATGAAATGCTTGTTTACAGTCTTGCCGACCAATATCAGTTCAGTTTTCATCTTCTAAATGGTAAGCTATAAACTATTAACTTTTATAGTATCCTTTCTTTTCCAGCTTCGGGTTCTTAGGGAACCATCCCTTCTCGCAGCGTTCTTTCTGTTCGAAGAGTTCCCCGATGCTCCAGAGACAGGAAGCACCCAGCACACCGAGAAGGGCAGAGTAGAGAACATTCGCAACCAGAAAGGCTGCACCCACGCTGATGATACCCGAAACCAGGAACACCCACCAGTAGCGGGTGCCCGTATGATATTCTACCTTGATGACAATAGGGTGGAAGAGTCCTATTATTAAAAAGGTGGAAACGGCGATGATGACGCCAGTATAATATAATTCCATAAGCCTCTTTTTTATTACTTTTTTGTTTCAATGTGCAAAAATACAAAAAAAACTCCAATCTTGTTTGGTTTCTCGAATATTTTATATATCTTTGTACGCAAAAAGAGAAATATTGTGCTGTTTTCGGGCACAACCCTCTGATTGAATATTATTAATAACAAAACAGAATCAAATTATGGCTAATAACGCAGAATTGATCAAGCAGTGTGAAGAAAGAGCACAGCAGTGGCTCACACCTGCTTTTGACGAAGAAACTCGTAACGAAGTAAAGGCAATGCTCGAGGCTGAGGATAAGTCTGCACTCGTAGATGCTTTCTATCAGAACCTGGAGTTCGGTACTGGTGGTTTGCGCGGTATTATGGGCGCAGGTACCAACCGAATGAACAAATATATCGTTGGTATGGCTACACAGGGCTTTGCTAACTACATCCTCAAGGCTTTCCCAGGTGAGGAGAACCTTTCTGTTGTTGTAGGTCATGACTGCCGTAACAACTCTCGTCTCTTCGCAGAGACTGTTGCTGCCATCTTCTCTGCTAATGGTATCAAGGCTTATCTCTTCGAGAGCCTCCGCCCAACACCAGAGATTTCCTTCGCTATCCGCGAGCTCGGTGCCAAGGCTGGTGTCAACGTTACTGCTTCTCACAACCCTAAGGAGTACAATGGCTACAAGGCTTACTGGAGTGACGGCGCTCAGGTTCTGGCTCCACACGATACTGGTATCATCGAGGAGGTGAACAAGGTTACTATCGACCAGGTGAAGTTTGAGGCTAACTGGGATAAGATTCAGATCATCGGTGGTGAGATGGATTACGACTATATGACTGCAGTTCATACTGCTATGATTGACCAGGATGTCATCAACCGTCAGAAGAACCTCAACATCGTTTATTCAGCTATGCACGGTACAGGTCGTGTCATCGTACCTCTCTGTCTGCGTTCTTGGGGCTTCCAGAACATCAATGTAGTTCCTGAGCAGATGGTTGTAGATGGCAACTTCCCTACAGTGGTTTCTCCTAACCCAGAGAATGCTGAGGCTATGACTCTCGGTATGAAGCTCGGTACCAAGTTGAACGCTGACCTCGTAGTAGCTACTGACCCTGATGCAGACCGCTTGGCTATCGTTTGCCGCGATGACAAGGGCGAGTGGATGATCATCAACGGTAACCAGACAGCCATGATGTTCTGCTACTACATCATTGAGAACAAGAAGAAGTTGGGCAAGTTGAAGCCAACAGACTTCCTCGTAAAGACCATCGTTACAACAGAGGTGATTGCTGAGATTGCCAAGAAGAACAACGTAGAGTTGCGCGACTGCTACACTGGTTTCAAGTGGATTGCACGCGAGATTGCTATCTCTGAGGGCAAGCAGCAGTATATCGGTGGTGGTGAGGAGAGCTTCGGCTTCCTGCCATACGATAAGGTACGTGATAAGGATGCTCCTGCATCTATCTGCTTGATTTGTGAGATTGCTGCCTGGGCTAAGGATCAGGGTAAGACTCTCTACGATCTCCTGATGCAGATCTATGCAGAGTATGGCTTCAGTAAGGAGTTTACAGTAAACGTGGTTCGCCCAGGTAAGACTGGTGCTGACGAGATCAAGCAGATGATGGCAGACTTCCGTGCTAACCCTCCAAAGGAGTTGGGTGGCAGCAAGATTGTTACCTGGAAGGACTACCAGAGCTTGGAGGCTAAGCATGCTGACGGCAGTGTAGAGAAGCTCGATATGCCTACAACAAGCAATGTACTCCAGTGGTTCTGCGAAGACAATACCAAGGTAAGCGTTCGCCCTTCTGGTACAGAGCCTAAGATCAAGTTCTATATTGAGGTAAAGGATCCTTCATTCAAGTGCGCTGGCTGCTACAACCGCTGCACAGCTGCTGCAATGGATAAGATCGAGGCTATCAAGAAGAGCTTGAACCAGGATTAATAAAAGCAATTGAACTTTATATGAATGTGTGGGGGAGAAGTCTTCGCCTGCACATTCCTCTGAAAGATATTTTTTTGATGCATTATTTAGCTCCAATATTAAATAATGCAATTTCTCGGCGAGAAGTCATCCTGACTTCTCGCCATTTTGAATTTGATAGGTATATGGATAATAAGAGAAAGATCATAGCCCTTTTGATGGGACTTTCGCTAGGAGGTCAGTCTGTCTATGCCCAAGGGTATAGTTGTGGCAACGTGTCTCTGTTTTGCTCGCCCGATACACTCAGGGGTGCCCAGATAGGTGCCTTTTCCAGCGTGGTTCGCCAGCAGATGCGTGGTGTGAGCCTGGCTGGTATCATCAATTCGGTGAGCGATGATATGCGCGGTGTGCAGGTTTCGGGTGTTTCCAATGTGGTGAAGGGTGGCAATGGCGTGCAGTTGTCTTTATTTAATAATGTATCCAGTTCTCCGTTCCGCGGCGTGCAGCTGAGTGGACTTTCCAATGTTTCCATGGGTATGAAGAGAGGCTTGCAGATTGCAGCAGCCAATGTCAGCTCTTCCTATATGCGTGGCATGCAGTTGGGCGGCTACAATTATGCTGATACCCTGAATGGTTCTCAGATTGGTTTGTTTAATGTTTGCCTTAACCATCCTCGTGGTGTGCAGATTGGTGTCATCAACTATAGCCGGGATACCGTAGCCCATAAGATAGGACTGGTGAATGTGAACCCAAAGACGCGTATCGACTATATGTTTTATGGCGGTTCTGCTACCAAAGCCAATCTTGCCGTAAGATTCCGCAACCGGAGTACGTATAATATCCTGGGTATCGGAACCCATTATTTCGGATTGGATGAGAAGTTTTCGGGTGCCTTGTTCTATCGCATCGGTCAGTATTTCCAGTTATCGCCTAAGTTCTCCCTGAGTGGTGATCTGGGTTTCTATCACGTTGAATCGTTTCAGGAACATTCGCAGGATAAGCCGGAACGGCTCTATTCGCTGCAGGCTCGCATCAATGCCGACTATCAGTTGGGCAGATACACCAGCGTCTTTGCCTCTGTGGGCTATGGGGATACCCATTATTATCATGGTGGTAGGTATCGCCGTCGTGCCATTGTAGAAGCAGGTTTGGCTGTGCGCCTTCAGCGCACTTCATCTTTTGGGAATGTGTCTGGCAGGAAGGAGAATGAATATGATATGGAGGCATGGAAGGAACCATTTTTGCCTTCGATGATCCGGAGCGACAGAAGAAGCATCCTTGGAAGGCTGCCTTGGAAGCTTTTGCCATCAATGTGGGTGTGCAATGCTTCGACCAGTTTGTGATGAACGAGGAGTTTGCCAAGATTTCCTTCCATAGCATCAAGCACAATATAGAAACGGGTTTTGTTTGGGATAACGACCAGTTCTCTACCAATCTATTTGCTCATCCATACCATGGCGGACTCTATTTCAATGCTGCAAGAACTCATGGCATGAATTTCTGGGAATCGGTGCCATACTCTTTCTGTGGAAGTTTGATGTGGGAGACTACCTGCGAGATAGAACCGCCTGCCATCAACGACCTGATGGCTACTACTTTTGGTGGTATTGCCATCGGAGAGGTGACGCATCGTGTGAGCAATCTGGTATTTGATGACCGCCTGTCTGGTTTTCCTCGTTTCATGCGAGAGTTCCTGGGAACCCTCATCTGTCCGATCAAGGGGTTGAATCGAATCTTGAGTGGCGATGCCTGGCGGGTGAGAGGCAAATATTATAAATATCACGATTACCAGCGCAGTCCTGTCTGTTTCTCTGCATCGGCAGGTTACAGATACCTCGCAGACAACAATACGCTGTTCCGTGGTGAGGGCAATCCATACGTCCGTTTCAATTTGGTTTATGGCGATCTGTTTGATGGCGAAACCACCAAGCCATACGATTACTTCACATTGGATGCCACTTTCGGCCTGAGCAGCAACCAGCCTCTGATTACCGGTCTGCATCTTCTGGGAAGATTGTGGAGCGTACCGGTGGAGGTGAGCAAGGGCACGGAGATGGAGTTCGGTATCTTCCAGCACTTCAACTATTACGATTCGCAGCCGGTGAAGGATGGTACCAGTCTGGTGCCTTACCGCATATCCGAGGCAGCCTCTTTCGGCCCTGGCATCATCTACCGCTTCCCTCAGGTGGGCAATCTCACCAGGTTTGAACAGCGTGTCTTCCTGGATGGTATCCTGTTGGGTGGAAGTCTGACCGATCATTATAATGTGATAGACCGCGACTACAACATGGGTAGCGGTTATAGCGTGAAGGCTATCAGTTTCATGGAGTTCGGCAAGGTAGCTACCTTCCAGATAGGTGCCGACTATTATCGCATCTTCACCTGGAAGGGATATGAGGGAAAGGATCTGGCAACGACCGATCCTCTCTATCTCAATGCCCAGGGCGACAAGGGAAATGCATCTCTGCTGGTGCTGAATGCCCGCTTCGGTCTGGCGCTGTCCAATCGGCTGAACCTGGACTTCAATGTGTCCAACTATTGGCGTGATACCCATTACTCATATCATGACGATGTGAAGTCTAAAACCTTTGATATGAGTCTGGGGTTGCAATACAAGTTCTAGGAAGCAGTCGTCTTATTAGTAGATATTTAGCCGATTTTTAGCAGAAATTAGGGGTGCAAAGGGAAACGATATACATAAAAATGTAGAAAAATCGAAAAAAGTTTTGCATATTTTCTGGATTTATATTACCTTTGCACCCATATTTCAAACATAAAACATAGAATTATACTCTTATGGGAGGCATTTTCGGAACTATTTCCAAGAAAAGCTGTGTCGCAGACCTTTTCTACGGCACCGACTACAACTCACATCTCGGTACACGCCGAGGCGGTTTGGCAACCTACAGTAGTGAGAAGGGCTTCGTGCGCTCTATCCACAACTTAGAAAGTTCTTATTTTAGAACGAAGTTTGAACCTACACTCGACAAATTCGAGGGTGCGACATCAGGTATCGGTGTGATTAGCGATACAGATGCGCAGCCATTGATCATGAATTCTCATCTTGGTCGCTTTGCCATTTGCACAGTAGCTAAGATATTAAATAAGGATGAACTTACTCAGCACCTGTTGGATAAGAACATGCACTTTGCAGAGATGTCTTCAGGAAGTACCAACCCAACAGAGTTGGTGGCTCTTCTCATCATCCATGGAAAGAATTTCCGCGAAGGAATCGAGAACGTGTTCCATCATATCAAGGGTTCCTGCACTATGATGATCCTTACAGAGGATGGTATCATCTGTGCTCGCGACAGTTGGGGACGTACACCTATTATTATAGGCAAGAAGGAGGGTGCTTATGCTGCTTCCAGTGAGACTACTTCATTCCCTAACCTTGACTTCGAGACTGCACACGAGGTAGGTCCTGGCGAAATCGTGAAGATTACTGCTGAGGGTATGGAGCAGATCCGTCCTGCCAACAAGAAGATGCAGGTTTGTTCTTTCCTCTGGGTATATTATGGATTCCCAACTTCTACCTATGAGGGCAAGAATGTAGAGGAAGCTCGCTTTAGCAATGGTTTCAATCTTGCCAAGACAGATGATGTAGAGGTAGATTGCTGCAGCGGTATTCCTGATTCTGGTACAGGTATGGCGATGGGATATGCTGCCGGTAAGGGCGTGCCTTACCAGCGTTGTATTGCCAAATATACTCCTACCTGGCCTCGAAGCTTTACACCTAGCAACCAGAGCATGCGCTCTCTGGTAGCCAAGATGAAGCTGATTCCTAACAAGGCTATGTTGAAGGGTAAGCGTGTGTTGTTCTGCGATGACAGTATCGTGCGCGGTACCCAGCTTCGCGACAATGTGAAGGTGCTTTTCGATCAGGCTGGTCTGAAGGAATGCCACATGCGTATCGCTTGTCCTCCATTGGTTTATGGCTGTCCTTTCATCAACTTTACTTCTTCCAAGAGTGATATGGAGTTGATTACCCGCAGAATCATCGAGAAGTTTGAGGGCGATGCCAACAAGAATCTGGAGAAATATGCTACCACAGGTTCTCCTGAATATCAGAGAATGGTGGATGAGATTGCCAACCAGCTTGGATTGACTACACTGAAGTTCAATACCATCGAGCAGCTCGTGGAAGCTATCGGTTTGCCTAAGTGCCAGGTATGTACCCACTGCTTCGATGGCAGTAGTGCTTATACCTTGAATGAATTCGCAGACGAAGATTAAGATATAAAATCCCGATTTCCTGAACTTTGCATCAGATGAGCAAAGTACCGGAAATCGGGATTCTTTTATCTCCTGCTGGCACAGAATGGTTATTTCTTCTTCAGCAAGGGTGCCAGAAATTTGTAGGTATAGCCTTTCTTGCTCTTTGCCATCTCTTCCGGTGTGCCGGCAAAGAGAAGCTGACCTCCACCTCGTCCACCTTCGGGACCCATATCAATGAGCCAGTCGGCTAGCTTGATGACATCCAGGTTGTGCTCGATGATTATCACCGTATTGCCTCTATCTACCAGTTTCTGAAGCACATCCATCAGAATGCGGATGTCTTCGAAATGAAGACCGGTGGTAGGCTCATCCAGGATATAGAGCGTCTTGCCGGTATCACGTTTGGATAGTTCGGTAGCAAGTTTCACTCGCTGGCTTTCTCCGCCCGAAAGGGTAGTTGAGCTTTGTCCTAACTTGATGTAACCCAATCCTACACTCTGTAATGCCTTGATCTTGTTGAGAATCTGAGGCACGTTCTCGAAGAACTCTACTGCCTGGTTGATGGTCATATCCAGTACATCGGCGATACTCTTTCCCTTGTATCTTACCTCCAGCGTTTCACGGTTGTAGCGCTTGCCGTGGCATACCTCACAAGGTACATAGACATCTGGCAGGAAGTTCATCTCGATGGTCTTGTATCCATTTCCGCCACACGCTTCGCATCTGCCACCCTTCACGTTGAAGGAGAATCTACCTGGCTTGTAACCACGGATCTTTGCTTCTGGAAGTCCCACAAACAGCGAGCGGATGTCGCTGAATACACCTGTGTAGGTAGCTGGATTACTGCGAGGGGTTCTGCCGATTGGACTTTGATCTACATTCACTACCTTGTCGATATTCTCAATGCCTTCGATGCTGTCGTATGGCATCGGCTTCTTCAGGGAACGGTAGAAGTGCTGGGAGAGGATAGGCTGCAGGGTTTCATTGATCAGGGTAGATTTACCCGATCCGCTGACTCCCGTTACAACGATGAGCTTGCCGAGCGGGAACTCTACATCTACTCCCTTCAGGTTGTTGCCCCTAGCTCCACGGATGGTGATGCTCTTGCCGTTTCCTTTGCGGCGATGCTCAGGAATCTCTATTGCCATCTTGCCATTCAGATACTGGGCGGTGATGGTGTCGGTCTTCAGCATCTCTTTCGGAGTACCCTGGAAAACCACTTCGCCTCCCTTTCTGCCTGCCTTCGGACCGATATCTACAATCCAGTCGGCAGCTCGCATCATATCCTCATCATGTTCTACTACGATGACGGTATTACCCAGGTCGCGCAATTCCTTCAGGCTGTTGATGAGTCGCTCGTTGTCTCGCTGGTGCAGACCGATACTTGGCTCATCGAGGATGTAGAGCACATTGACGAGCTGGCTGCCAATCTGGGTAGCAAGACGGATGCGCTGGCTTTCACCACCAGAGAGTGACGCCGACTGGCGATTGAGTGAGAGATAGTTCAGTCCCACATCGAGGAGGAAGTTGACACGTGAGCGCAACTCCTTGATGATTTCGTGAGCCACCTTTGCCTTCATGGAAGGGAGGTGAGCTTCCACCTGTTCGAGCCAGTTGCGCAGTTCGTCGATGTCGAGGTTGGCAACTTCTGATATATTCTTGTCCCAGATGCGGAAGGCGAGCGATTCCTTCTTGAGTCGCTGTCCATGGCACTCCGGACATTCGATGGTAGATATAAACTGGTCAGCCCATTTCTTTCCTGCAGCACTCTCGTCATTCTCTATCACCTTCTGCAGATAGTCGATGATGCCATCGTATGCGCAGAAGTAATCCGAAGAGGTATGCACCTTTTCTTTACCGATCTTTACGTTTTCCAGTGATCCATAGAGGATTTCCTGCATGGCATCTCCCGGAATCTCTGCGATAGGAGTCTTGAGTTTCAGATCATATTTCTCGAGCAAAGACTCAATCTGCCAGAAAATCATCTGGTTCTTGTATTTGCCGAGAGGGGCGATTCCACCTTCGTAGATGCTCAGGCTGTCATCCGGAATCACCTTCTTGATATCTATCTGGTTTACCTTTCCCAGACCCTTGCAGTGAGGGCAGGCACCTTCCGGCGAATTGAACGAGAACATATTAGGTGCCGGATCCTGGTAGGCTATACCGGTAACTGGATCCATCAGGCGTTTTGAGAAGTTCTTACCCGTCTTTTCCCCTTTCTCTATCACCATCACCATGCCATCGCCCTGCTTCATGGCGGTAGCTACACTCTTGCGGATGCGTTCCTCATCGGCTTCCTTCACCACGAGCTTGTCGATGACAACTTCTATGTTGTGCATCTTGTAGCGGTCGAGCTTCATTCCGCTTACCACTTCCTGGATTTCTCCATCCACACGTACATAGAGATAACCTTTGCGGCGCATACTCTCGAAGAGTTCGCGATAATGTCCCTTGCGCTGGCGAATCAGAGGAGCCAGCAGGAAGATGGCCTTTCCGGCATATTCATCGAGAATCATATTGATGACCTGTTCTTCGGTGTATTTCACCATCTCTTCACCGCTGCGGTAGCTGTAGGCTGTACCGGCACGGGCAAAGAGCAGACGGAGATAATCGTAAATCTCGGTAGTGGTACCAACGGTAGAACGGGGGTTCTTGTTGGTGGTCTTCTGCTCGATGCTGATGACCGGACTCAGACCGGTAATCTTATCTACATCTGGGCGCTCCATATTGCCCAGAAAGTTGCGGGCATAGGCAGAGAATGTCTCGATATAGCGGCGCTGTCCCTCGGCAAAGATGGTATCGAAAGCCAACGACGACTTGCCCGAACCCGAAAGTCCCGTTATCACGGTGAGGGAGTCGCGTGGAATCTCAACATCAATGTTCTTGAGGTTGTGTACTCTGGCGCCCCATACATTTATCTTTTCTTCTGAATTCATATTCTAATTTCCGCTCACTTAATTGTTACTGTATTGTTCTGTTGTATAGCCTCTGAGCAGGTTGACATCTCTTTTTATCTGATAGGTCTTGCCATCTGCTCCTTTTGCCTTGACCAGACAGAAATAGACCCCCTCCTTAACCGGCTTTCCCTTGTATGTTCCATCCCATCCCGTGGCAGGATCGCTCCATTCAAAGAGTTTCTGTCCCCACCTATTATATATATAGGCATGAAACTCCTTGATGTTCTGGTAACCCTCCTTGGGCTTGTAGATGTCGTTGATGCCATCTCCGTTTGGCGAGAATGCGTTCGGCATCAGGAGGACACTGGTCTTTGTGTCTTCCTCATCTCCGATTTCTTCCTGTGCCATCATTGGAGGGGTAAAAAGTGCCAATAAGGCACCAAGTAATCCTATTTTTTGTCTCATTTTGCAAATTATTTGTGCAAAGATAATAAAAAGCTGAGAGATATTGCGCTAGATGCGAGATTTTTTGTATTTTTGCAGGAGAAAATTTTAAATCATGTCGGTTACGGCAAGATTTTAGGATCATATAAACATTAAAAACAGGAAGATATGAAAAGAAACATAAGATATTTCTTGATGATTGTGGGGCTCATGCTCAGTGTTGGTATCTTTGCTCAGACAACGAAATGGCGTGACATCTACACAGTGAAGAAAAAGGATACTATTTTTGGTATTGCCAATAAGTATGGATTGAGTCTGCCGGAACTGATGGAGGCAAACCCTGAGATGAAGCAGGAAGGTTACATGCTTCAGAAGGGAACTACCCTCTTTATTCCTTTTGCCAGCGACCAGCAGAATCCTAATGCGCCTAAAAAGGCACAGAAGGAGGATAAGAATGCTGTTGCTTCCAGCAAACCGGCTGTAGCTGGAACCGCTGCCGCTCAGCAGAAGGTGGCGGCTAGTGATGCGGTGAAGATTGGCGTGATGCTGCCTTTGCATGATGTGGATGGTGATGGCAAGCGTATGGTGGAGTATTATCGTGGACTCCTGATGGCTTGCAATTATCTGAAGAAGAAGGGCATCTCTACCGATGTCCATGCATGGAATGTGCCGATAGATGCTGATATCCGTACCACCTTGTTGCAGGAGGGTGCCAATACGTGTGATATCATCTTTGGTCCGCTTTATACCAAGCAGGTGGCTCCGCTTGCCGGCTTCTGCAAGACCTATGGCATCAAGCTCGTGATTCCTTTCTCCATCAGCGGTGACGATGTGGAGCGCAACAAGGAAATCTTCCAGGTATATCAGAGTCCTGAAACATTGAACGAATGCACCATCAAGGCTTTCCTGAACAGATTTACCAATGTGCATCCAATCTTTGTAGATTGCAATGATTCTACTTCTCGTAAGGGAGCTTTCACTTTCGGACTTCGCAAGGAGTTGGAGAAGAGAAACATCAACTATAGTATCACCAATGTGAGCTCAAGCATCGACCAGTTTGCCAAGGCATTCCAGCCAAGCAAGCAGAATGTGGTTATACTGAATACGGGCCGTTCACCACAGTTGACAGCCGTGCTCAACAAATTGGATGAGTTTGACAGCAAGTATCCGGGGGCATCTATCTCTCTCTTCGGCTATACAGAGTGGTTGATGTACGCCAAGTACAATCTGGAGCGATTCTATAAGTACGATACTTATATCCCTTCTACCTTCTATTACAATCCAGTAGCCGAAAGAACGCAGAACCTGGAGAAGGCGTACGAGGGATGGTTCCATCAGCCGATGATGATTGCGCAGCCTCGCTTCGCCATCACGGGGTATGATCATGGTATGTTCTTCATCCAGGGTATCAAGAAGAAGGGCAAGGAGTTTACGGGTGAACGCCAGCAAGTGAACTATCAGCCAGTGCAGACTCCATTGCATTTCGTGAAAACGACAAAGGGTGGATACAAGAACAAGAACTTCCAGTTGATTCACTATACCTTCAATCACCAGATTGAATCTGTGAATTACTAGGACCGGTAGTTTTTTATAGTTAATCGTTTATAGTAAGAAAAGAAAGAATGAATAAAGTCAAGATAGGGGCGCTGTTGATGGGACTTCTCCTTTGGGGAGGACTCTCGGCACAGGCTCAGATAGGTGAGCATCGCAACGATTTTTCCATCGGATTCAACGGTGGCTATGTGCTCAGCTCTGTAGGATTCGAACCGGAGGTTCAGCAGAAACAGCATGGAGGAATGACTGCCGGACTCTCGATGAAATATACTTGCGAGAAGTACTTCAAGACCATCTGTTCCATCTATGCAGAGGTCAACTATGCCAAGGTGGGATGGAAAGAGGATATTCTCGACATCGACAACCAGCCTGTCATCATCACCGAAACCAAGCAGCCGATGGCTTACAGCCGTACCATCAATTATATCCAGGTACCTGTTTTCGCTCACTTGGCTTGGGGTAGGGAAGAGAGAGGCTTGAACATCTTCGTGAATGCCGGTCCGCAGTTCGGACTCTACCTTAACGATTCTCAGACTACCAACTTCGACGTGAAGAATATGCCTAAGACAGATAATGACCGGGTAAGTATGGTAGTGGCACAAGATACGATGGCGGTAGAGAATAAGCTGGATTATGGTATCGCCCTGGGTTTGGGTGCAGAGTACAGCATCCCGAAAGTGGGACACATTCAGGCAGAGGCTCGCTACTATTATGGACTGGGTAATATCTATGGTTCATCCAAACGAGATTATTTCGGAAAAAGTAACTACGGACAGATCGTGTTCAAGGTATCTTATCTCTTTGATATTTCAAGAACGAAGAATGTGAAGAGAAAGTAACTTCCGATGATGGTTATGGAAAAATAAGTAATAATATAAAATGAGTACAACAGAAAAAATTCAGATGAAATTGAGCGACTCGAAGTCAGCTCGCTGGACTGCCCTCTTCATCGTGAGCGTTACGATGATGTTCGGTTACTTTTTTACAGATGTAATGTCTCCACTGGAGCCTCTCTTGACAGCAGCCAAGGGGGCTGAGAATGGTCTCGGACTCGGATGGAGTTCGGATGAATACGGCTTCTTCTCAGGAGCCTACGGATACTTCAATGTGTTCCTCCTGCTGCTCTTCTTCGGTGGTCTTATCCTCGACAAGTTTGGCATCCGTTTCACTGGTGTCCTCTCTACTGTTTTGATGTTTGGTGGAGCCTTGGTGAAATGGTATGCTGTAGGTAATGAGTTTGGCGGTTCGGTAGTAGTACCATTCTTCGGTACTTACAGTACACAGGTAGTGATAGCTGCACTTGGCTTTGCCATCTATGGCGTGGGCTGCGAGATATGCGGTATCACAGTGAGCAAAGTCATTGTGAAATGGTTTACGGGTCATGAGTTGGCTCTGGCAATGGGAGTGCAGGTGGCTACGGCCCGTTTGGGAACAGCCGCTGCCCTGGGCTTTTCTCTTCCTTTTGCAAAGGCAATGGGCGGTGTGTCTGCTTCTATTGCTTTGGGTGCAGTTTTGCTTTGTGCTGGTGTACTTGTTTATCTTGTATATTGTGTGATGGACAAGAAGGAGGATGCTTCTGCAGCAGCTGTGGCTACTGAGCCGGAAGAAGGTTTCAAGTTCTCAGACTTGGGTGGTCTGTTCAAGACAACAGGTTTCTGGTATGTGGCTTTCCTTTGCCTGATGTTCTATGCAGGTGTATTCCCATTCCTGAAGTTTGCAACCAAGTTGATGATTTTCAAGTATGGTGTCGATGCTAATTTGGCAGGTCTGATTCCTGCGATGTTGCCATTCGGTACTATCTTCCTTACACCGTTCTTTGGTAGTATATACGATAAGTATGGCAAGGGTGCCACGCTGATGATTATCGGCAGTTGCCTCCTGACACTGGTACACGGAGTATTTGCCCTTCCACTCAACTCATGGGTGCTTGCCATCGTAATGATGCTCATCCTTGGCGTAGCTTTTGGTTTGGTACCATCAGCTATGTGGCCTTCTGTACCAAAGATTATCCCAATGAAACTCTTAGGAACTGCATACGCCCTTATCTTCTATATCCAGAATATCGGACTGGCTCTTATTCCAGTATGGATCGGTAAGGTGAATCAGGCTAACACGGGTGCTGATGGTGTCATCGACTATACAGAGACGATGACCATATTTGCAGCCTTTGGTGTGATTGCTATTGTCATCTCCTTCCTCCTCTTGTTGGAAGATAAGAGAAAGGGCTATGGATTACAGCAGCCTAATGTGAAGAAATAATACTAACAGGAGATTTCCCTTCCAAGTTCACGGGGGGAATCTCCATAAACTAAAAGAAAGGAAATAACCATGAACGCTACACCTGAATCATTGATTAAGGAATATGCTGACCCAATTGAGCAGCAGGAAATAGACAAGTTTATCTGTTCTGAAATGAGCAGGCAGATTCACCGATATATCAAGGGTATGTCGGGAACCAAACAAGCTATGCTTAAGTTTGAAGAAAAGCTGGCGAGCCTCTCTGTCACAGAGAAAGAGAAGGCGATTGCCAAGTATATTGATTTGAATCGCAAGGCTTTGGATGGACTGGATCTGAAGATGATTCTCGTCCGTTCGGTGGCTAACTACTGTGATACCTTCCAGTATATGCTCGACTTTGTGAACGACAAGCGTAAGATGGTGTTCTATTATCATCGCTTGAAGGAAAAGTATATCCGTTACCATGAAGTCTTCGAGGAAAACGGCAAGTTTGGTATGAAGGATCATCAGGGCAACGTGATGCTTCAGCCTGTCTATGATTTCCTCCGCACTTGCTATATCTATAATGATGACCTGAGCATCATGCCGGTTATTGCAGAGAAGAATGGCAAGATGGGACTCGTGATGCCTGACGGAAAGGATACCATCGTGGCTGATTTCCTTTATGATGAAATCTGTCTGAGAGATGAGTATCCATATTTCGAGGCGGTGAGAGACGGAGTAAACGGATTGATTGATAAGTTCGGAAACTTCGTTAACAATTAATTGTTAATAAAGCTTTTGCCCTTTACCTTTCCCTTCGGCCGGTGACCGTTGGTTCAGGGCGTGTGTGTAAAAAGAGAAAGGGCAATCAGATTGGGATGAACCAGCTGATTGCCCTTTTTGTTTCAGTTGTGGGTAACACAACTGAGCTTTATTTATTTTTCTCTCGTCTTCGATATGGATTGAATTCCTGTTTCAGAATTCAGAATGTCTGTTTCTTAATTCTTGGTTTCTGTTTCAGAATTATCCCAAGTATTTCATCAAGATCTTGATCTTTCCGCTTTCACGGAGCTTGATGATACTCTTCTCGCGAATCTGGCGTACACGCTCACGGGTGAGGTTGAATTCGCTTCCGATTTCTTCCAATCCCTTCTCGTGGCAACCGATGCCATAGCAGTAGCAGAGAATCTTGCGCTCGCGTTCCTTCAATACTGTTGCCAATACGCGCTGGAGCTCGCTCGCCATAGACTCGAAGTCAACACCCTTGTCGGTACGGCTATCATCACCTGAAGCCATCACATCTACCATCGCATTGTCATCGTCATCACTACCGAATGGAGCATCGATACTCATGTGGTGGTTGTCTGCCTTGATGGTCTGGTCAATCTTGCTTTCCTCCATCTTGGTAATCTGTGCCAACTCTGCAACAGAAGGCTTGCGCTGGTTTTCCTGCTCGAACTTGCTGATTTCGGCGCTGATCTTGCTCAATGCACCTACCTGGTTCAAAGGCAGGCGAACGATACGGCTCTGCTCAGCGATAGCCTGGAGTATGCTCTGGCGAATCCACCATACTGCGTATGAGATGAACTTAAAACCACGAGTTTCATCAAATTTCTCTGCAGCCTTTACCAAACCGATGTTTCCCTCGTCGATGAGGTCTGTCAGACCCAAACCCTGATGCTGGTATTGTTTAGCAACAGATACAACGAATCGGAGGTTTGCCTTGACCAGTTTTTCCTTGGCACGCTCACCCTCACGACCGCCTTTGCGAATCTTCTGGGCCAGCTCAATCTCCTCATCAATAGAGACCATAGGTTCTCTACCAATCTCCACCAAGTACTTGTCGAGTGCTTCACTGGAACGATTGGTTATACTCTTGCTAATCTTAAGTTGTCTCATAAATATCCTTTTACCTTTCTTTTTTGTTTTAATCCAATATTTATACTGTCGGAATCCACCTTTACGGTTTCGGGCTGCAAAGGTACAAAAAAAAACGCAATCTTGTTGTAATAGAAATGGAAAACTTTTGCATTATTTGTCTGTTTTTTAGAAATTTAGACGTTTTTGAATATAAAAATGGTATTTGATATAACGATTTTTAGGCATTGAGTTTGAAATATGGAATAATTTGTGTATCTTTGCACAGAATTTGCGAGAAAAGAATAACTAAATAATAAAATTATAAAATAACAGAAAATTATGTTTGAAAATCAACCAAAAGGTCTGTGGGCCTTAGCTTTGGCTAACACGGGTGAGCGTTTCGGTTACTATACCATGCTTGCAGTGTTCTTGCTCTATTTGCAGGCTAACTTCGGTTTTGAAACCGGATTGGCAAGTACAATTTACTCTACCTTCCTGATGATGGTTTATTTCCTCCCTATCATCGGCGGTATCGCAGCCGACAAGTTTGGCTTTGGACGTATGGTTACCACGGGTATCTTCATTATGTTCATCGGCTACCTGGTACTTTCGCTTCCTCTTGGCAAGGACACCGTTGCCATTGCTGCCATGGGCATTTCGCTTATCCTCATCGCTTTGGGTACCGGCTTGTTCAAAGGTAACCTGCAGGTGATGGTAGGTCGTCTCTACGACGAGCCACAGTATGCCAGCAACCGTGATTCCGGTTTCTCTCTCTTCTATATGGCTATCAACATTGGCGCCATGTTCGCTCCTACAGCAGCCATTAAAATCATGAAGTGGGCGCAGGAGAGTCTGAGTGTATCTGTAGAGGATTCATACCATTTTGCATTCGCTGTGGCATGTGCTTCGCTTATCATTAGTATCGCCATCTACTATGCCTTCAGCTTTACATACAAGCACGTGCTTGCTTCTGAGACCAAGGGTAAGGACGACAAGACTCCGGTTAAGGAGACTAATGAGCTTTCCAAGGCTGAGACCAAGGAGCGCATCATCTGCCTCTGTCTCGTATTTGCTGTGGTTATCTTCTTCTGGATGGCTTTCCACCAGAATGGTAATACCTTGACACTCTTTGCCCGCGACTATACTCAGAAGACATCTGAGGGCTTGCAGTCAATGGCATTCGACGTTACCAACCTTGTAGCCTGCATCTTCGTGGTTTACGGTTGCTTCGGTCTGGCACAGAGCAAGACGGGCAAGGGTAAGGGCATCTCTCTCGGTGTCATTGTTGCTGCCATCGCTTTCCTCTTCTACAAGTACAGCAACCTTGAAGGTGCCGTAGATGTTGAGGCTCCTATCTTCCAGCAGTTCAACCCATGCTATGTAGTGGCATTGACACCAGTGAGCGTTGCTTTGTTCTCTTGGCTTCACAAGATTGGCAAGGAGCCTACATCTCCTGAGAAGATTGGTTTGGGTATGCTCGTTGCAGCTCTCGGTTTCGTATGGATGGCTGTAGGTTCTATGGGGCTGGAGCTTCCTTTGACACAGGGCGATCCTGCTACAGAGGGTACACGTGTAAGTGCTAACCTCCTCATCTCTACCTATCTCATCCTTACATTCGCAGAGCTTCTGCTTTCTCCAATCGGTATTTCGTTTGTATCGAAGGTAGCTCCTCCAAAGTATGCTGGTTTGATGATGGGTCTCTGGTTTGGTGCAACAGCCATCGGTAACCAGTTGGTTATGATTCCTGGCATCATGTGGGGTCAGAACTTCAACCTCATTGCCATCTGGGGTGTTCTCGCAGGTATCTGCCTGGTTTCAGCCCTCTTCATCTTCTCTATCATCAAGAAGTTGAATCGCGTAAGCTAATACATTCTATCATATACAAAAAAGGCTTGCTTCATTTCCGAAGCAAGCCTTTTTTATATGTTATTTCTTCAACCACTTGTCTAACCAGCCGAAGAAGGTGCGCTGCCAGAGCACGCCGTTCTGTGGCTTCAATACCCAGTGGTTCTCATCAGGATAGATAAGAAGCTCGGCAGGGATGCCACGCATACGAGCGGCATTGAAGGCGCCCATGCCCTGGTTGGCATTGATACGGTAATCCTTTTCGCCGTGGATGCAGAGAATTGGAGTATCCCACTTATCTACAAACTTGTGAGGACTGTTCTCGTATGTCTTCTTGGCGTTGGCACTCTGATCCTTGTTCCAGTAAGCATCATCATACTCCCAGTTAGAGAACCAAGCCTCCTCGGTATCTGTGTACATGCTCTCAAGGTTGAAAGCGCCATCGTGAGCAAGGAATGCCTTGAAACGCTTGTTGTGATGACCTGCAAGATAATAAACTGAGAAACCACCAAAGCTGGCACCTACACAGCCCAGACGATCCTGATCTACGTATGGAAGATTGTTGGCTGCATCGTCGATGGCAGAAAGATAGTCGTTCATGCACTGACCAGTCCAGTCTCCTGAAATCTCCTCGTTCCATGCACTTCCGAAACCTGGAAGACCACGGCGGTTAGGCAATACGATGACGTAACCGTTGGCTGCCATGATCTGAATGTTCCAGCGATAGCTCCAGAACTGGCTGACCGGACTCTGAGGACCGCCCTCGCAGAAGAGAAGGGTAGGGTACTTCTTGTTGGCATCGAAGTTAGCTGGCAACATGATCCATACCAGCATCTGCTTGCCGTCGGTGGTCTTTACCCAGCGCTGTTCGCACTTACCCATGTTCAACTGGCTCAGGATGTGGTCGTTCTCACGGGTAATCTGTTCTACCTTGGTACTCTTGGCATTCTTGCCTGGCGTTACGATGTAGATATCTGTAGGGTGACTCATGCTAGCCTTGGTAGCGAGAAGCTTGTTGCCGTTGTTGGCAAGAGCGATGCTTCCGTAGTCTGCCCACTCGTTGGTAATCTGCTTTACTTCGCCCTTGAAGTTAGCCTGATAGAGGTTCAGGGTTCCGTGCCATACGCCGATGAAGGTGAGGCTCTTGTTGTCCTTGTTCCATACGAAGCCCTCTACGCTGGAGTCGAACTTCTCTGATACATAGTTCTTCTTGCCGGTAGCAAGCTCATAGACACAGAGGCGGTTGCGGTCGCTCTCGTATCCGTCGCGAGCCATACTCTGCCAAGCCACGTACTTGCCGTCGGCAGAGAACTGAGGGTTGATGTCGTAACCAGGATTGTTCTTCAGATTCTCAGGTGCATTTACAGCCTGGTTCTTCATGCTCTTGGTAGCATCAATCTTAGACTCTACATAACCAGCCTCCTTGCAGAGGTTCTTGGTCTCGCGCGTACCTATATTATATAGGTAGATGTCTGAATCGGTAGAGATGGCATATTGCACGCCCTCCTTCTTGCGACAGGTGTAGGCGATGGTCTTGGAGTCCGGACTCCAAGCCAACTGCTCGATGCCTCCGAATGGAGCCATAGGACACTCGAAAGGCTCATCCTTCAGGATATCCTCACCGGCGTTGATGGTGCCATCCTCAGCAACGTCAGACACGAAAGGATGAAGGATACTCTCTACGTAGTGATCCCAGTGGCGATAGTTCATGTCGGTAACGAGACGACCTGTAGCCAGAGGAAGATCAGAAGGATTCTTCTTGATGGTTCCGTGATAAGGCAACTCCTTGATGAGGATTACCTTCTTGCCATCTGGAGAGAAGCGGAATCCCTGGATGCCCAATTCGTCGTTGGTGAGCTGCTTTCTGCCAGTACCGTCTGGATTCATGCTCCAGAGCTGTCCGCAACGGATGAAGGCAATCTTCTGCCCGCCCTGAATCCAGGCAGCATCAGTCTCGCTCTTGGCATCAGTGGTCAATGCCTTCTGGTTCTTGCCATTGGCATCCATGATGAAGAGCATCTGATGGCCCTTGTTTTCCTTTACACTGTAGTAACCTACCTGGTAAACCACCTGCTTGCCGTTAGGCGAAGCTTCAGCGGCACCGATTCTACCCATCGCCCAGAGAGCTTCTGGGGTCATCAGGTGGTTCTCCACCTTGATGTTGTTTTTCTCAATCATAGTCTGTGCATCGGCTGAAGTTGCGCTCATGGTGAGAGCAGCTGCAGCCAGAATCATTGCTTTAATCATATTTTTAAGATATTATTAATAATTTGTTGCAATCTTCTAAATATTCTGTGCAAAGTTACAGAAAATTAATGAGATAACAAAATTATTCTTCTTTCTTTACTAAAGTATGCGTTTTTTTTCGTATATTTGCAACTGAAATGATACAGTTTAGCTTTCAATGCTAAATTTTCAGGAATATAGGTAAAGATATAAATATTTAGTAAATGAATACATTGTTTCTTGTGCAGTTTGCTTGCTGCATTATAGTGTCGATGTTGGGCTTGATATTGGTTTTGTCTAGGTTTCAGATTCGCTGGACCAACCGTCGTTACGAGGTGTCTCGTTGGCTCCTTGCTTTTTCTATGTTTGTACTTGCAGGGCATTTTGTCTTGCAAATGGTTTATGGTTTCCGTGCTAAAGGCGATGCGATTGGAGCTGTTGTCAATGTTCTCTTCTATACTCCAATCTCTTTCATAATTTCCTATGCTACCTATAATTTAATTTGCTATCGGAGTGGGCGGAAGAAGTTTGTCTTGGTGGGATGTGTGAGTTATGCATTGATTTTGATTTGTTTCTTTTTCGGATACAAAGATACTCCAAGGGGGATGCATATAGGCGAGTGGCTGTACGTGATGCTCGCATTGTTTGCTGTTACCATCATATATTGCATTTATACCACGGTTATCGAGATGCGATATCATCGAAAGATTATCGAGGAAAACACTACGGAAGATTTGCTTCCTTTTGATAGATATGCCTATGCCAGTTATGGTATGGTGGGATTTTTGATTTTGGCGTTGGTAGGTGCTATCTGCTATCGTCCGTTTCTTTATTGTGTGGCGCCCCTGATTCTTTTTTCTTTGATTTTCTTTACTATTACTTTCCTGGGATATGGTTATAATATGATTCCTGCGGAGGTGAGACTGGAGCAGGAAACTGCCGATGAACCTCTTGAAGTGCTGGAAGTGAGTGATGAGGTGGGATTGTCCTCAGAGAAAATCTCTATCATAGAATCGATGCTTACCAGCTGGTGTGACAAGGGTGGCTACAGAGACAGTACGGTAAATATGCCGATGCTTTCTGTTAAGTTGGGCATTCCTCGCAATGAATTGAGCCTGTATTTCGAGAACTATCTGAAGAGCAGTTTCTGAATCTGGCTCAGCGATATCCGTTTCAAGGAGGCACAGCGTATGCTGCTGGAAGAATGCAGATACAGCAATGATACCATTTCTTCAGAATGCGGCTTCTCATCTCATGCCCATCTCTATAAGATCTTCAAGGCTAAAACGGGATTTACGCCAGGACAATGGAGAGATTCTGTACGGAAAAATCGGTAGAATACTGCGAAAAACAGTTTCATTCCTACCAATGAAACACCTATTTGATAGGAATGAAACTATTTTCTTGAGCAATGAAACTGTCTGGTTATAAGATTTTCATTATCTTTGCATCGCTAAATACTAGTAGATGATAATGATTCTTATTAACTTTTAAATGAACAGCAAAATGACAGGCTTTTCTTTATTTCAATCGACTGGTCTAGCCGATATAGTAGGTGTATGTATTATATTATCCATTGCATTGGGGGCTTTTTCCCTGATGTGGATGGATTATAAAAACTATCTTGAGGAGTATGACAACAAGCATTTTCATGTCTTGGATTTTGTCCTCAAGGAGCAGTTGTATATATTTATCTTTCTTGTCTTTGCTTTCCTGGTAGGGGGTGAGATGTTGCTGGATGCCTATATGTAGCAGTTCTCTTTTATTTTTTCGGATAAAAGATTTGTTAGTACGATACTTTTTTTGTAATTTTGCACCGCAAAATATATAAAACACAATGAAAATAGGATTTGACAACGAGAAGTATCTGAAGATTCAGTCCGAACATATCAAGGAGAGAATCTCACAGTTTGATGGAAAGCTTTATCTCGAATTGGGAGGTAAGCTTTTCGATGACCATCACGCCAGCCGCGTTTTGCCAGGTTTCCAGCCTGATAGTAAGCTGCGCATGTTTCAGAAGATTAGCGATAGCATCGAGATTGTTATCGTGATCAGTGCTGCCGATATTGAGAAGAACAAGAAGCGTGCCGATCTGGGTATCACTTACGATGAGGATGTGCTTCGCCTGCGTGGTGAATTCCAAAACCGTGGTTTTATGGTGGGTTCTGTTGTTATTACTCATTTTAATGGTCAGCCTGCAGCCATCGCCTTCAAGCAGCGCTTGGAGCGTGAGGGTATCAAGACTTACTGCCATTATCTCATCGAGGGTTATCCTCACGATGTAGATCTCATTGCTTCTGATGAGGGTTTTGGCAAGAATGATTATGTAGAGACTGAGCGTCCGCTGGTGATTGTTACTGCTCCGGGTCCTGGTAGCGGTAAGATGGCTGTCTGCCTGAGCCAGCTTTATAACGAGAACAAGCGTGGTGTGCGTGCAGGCTATGCTAAGTTCGAGACATTCCCTGTATGGAATCTCCCATTGAAGCATCCGGTGAACATCGCTTACGAGGCAGCTACTGCCGATCTCAACGATGTGAACATGATCGACCCATTCCATCTGGAAGCTTACAATAAGATTGCCATCAATTACAACCGTGACGTAGAGATTTATCCTGTGCTCAATGCCCTGTTCGAGGGTATCTACGGAAGCAATCCTTATAAGTCACCTACCGATATGGGTGTGAATATGGTGGGCTTCTGCATCTCTGATGATGAGGCTTGCTGCGAGGCATCCAAGGATGAAATCATCCGCCGTTATTATGCGGCTACCAACAAGTTGGCTGCCGGTGCGTGCAACGAGGCGGAGATCAGCAAGATTCAGATGCTCTTCAAGCAGGCTAATATTACCACGGCTTATCGCAAGGTGACTGTAGCGGCTAAGGAACACAAGAAGGCGACGGGTCATACTTCTGCTGCGATTGAATTGGAGGATGGAACGATTATCTGCGGTCACAGCAGTGAGTTGCTGGGGTGCAGTGCGGCATTGATCTTGAATGTAACCAAGCATCTGGCTGGTATCGACCACGAGTTGAAGTTGATTCCTCAGTCGATGATTGAGCCTATCCAGCATACCAAGATTAATTATCTCGGCGGTCATAATCCTCGTCTTCATACCGATGAGGTTCTTGTAGCCCTCTCTGTTCTCTCAGAGAATGATGATAACTGCAAGAAAGCTTTGGAGCAGTTGCCAAAGCTCCGTGGCTGCCAGGCTCATTGCACCGTGATGCTGAGTGATGTGGATCAGAAGATTTTCAAGAAGCTTGGTGTCAGCATCACCTGCGAGCCGGTGTTGAAGAAGTAAATTCAGATTGGATTCTGTTGAAGAAATAGATTCGGATAAATTAAAATACTCCCGAAGGGGTATAGTTAATCGCGAGGTTTGATTAATTATACCTTTTCGGGGGTAATTTTTATCTTTCCACAGGCATTCCGAGCTTTGTCCAGTTGAGGATTCCCCCTTCCATATCATAGACCTTAAAGCCTTGCTTCTTCATTTTCAGGCATGCACCATGGCTTCGCTTTCCGCTTCTGCAATAAATATAATAGGTGCGGGATTTATCCAGCTGCTTGATGCCGGCATCGAAAGCCTCGGGGTTGAGGTAATCCAATTGGTGGGCGCCAGCCAGATGACCTTCTGCGTATTCTTTGGAAGTGCGGACATCGAGAAGGAAGCTGGTGGTATCTGCCTTTGCCTGGTCGATAAAGGCTTGAGGAGCCAATATGACGATGCCGTCAGATGGAGCTGACTTTAATGATTGGCCAGCCTGTGCTGAGCAGCCGGTGGTTGATAAGCCAACAGCTGCTAAAAGTGATAAGAGTATTTTTTTCATATCTTGTTTTGTTTATACTATTCTTGCTTTTTTTGTTTTTTTTCTTGTTTGTTCTGCTTGGCAGAAACAATTTATCTTAATGCCATGACTCGGCTGAGTATCAGTTTTTTATATTCCTTCTTCATACTATCCGGCAGAAAGGAGGCTTCTATAAGGTCGAGCCATTTCACGATGGAGCGGCGGAACTTCTTGGCGATGTTGTTGATTACTTTCTCGTTGAGTCCTGATGCTGTCATCACCTTGATGAAATCTGATTTCAGAATCTTTCGCTTTCTTCCATTCAGTGTCAGAGCGAGTTCTTCTGTATCTTCCGGCATTACAATCTTGGTGCAGAGAAGGTCGTAGGCTGGGGTTAAGCCATAGCCCAACTGGCGGTTGTTGTAGAGCGAGAAGTTCTTGAGGTGCATATCTGCGTTGCCGGTAATCCACGAAAAGATGACAACCTCCCAATAATTCACGAGGTCGAGCTGTGAGAAGGAGGAATACTTTTTGATAAGTTTGGCAACCTGTTCGTAGGAACCTTTGTATTTGTATTCGGTAAGGCGCTCGGATAGCTGGCACATATCTTCCATCGGTACTTTGGTTCCATCGTCAAGTCGATCTATTCTCCGGGTGATGTAGCAGAGTTCGCCATCGGCAAAGCGGATCAGACCATGCGGAACCACGGCGATTTTTGCGGCTTCGGCGAGATGCATCGTGAGATCTTCGATTTCCGGAAGACAGCGATAGCGATCGGTCTGTGGCTTCAGGATGTATTTTCCCCAGAGTCCTACGATCGTAAATCGGTCTGGTTCGTTCTTTCCGCCTGGGTTGATATCGAGCGAGAGCTTTGCCTGTACACCGGTGAGGGTGGTTTGTGCACGCACTACCTGTTTAGCCAGGTCGCCTATTTCCTTTCTAATATAGGGTAGGACAGGGGCTTCCTTGGTGCCGAAGAGTTTTCGGGCGCAAGCGGGGTGGTAATCTATCTGCCCTGGCTTGAGTGGTTTATAGCAATATAGACATTTCTCCATATTTCTTTTTCCTTTCTAGTTTTGAGGTGAAGCGTTTGTTCCTTCTGCATCTGAACTGTTCGTTTCTTCTGCAGGAGGTTCTTCTGCGGGGATGACGCTGACGGCTCCGATGCAATCCTTGCAGCAGGCAAGGAGGAGCGACATTCTATCCCGTTGGTTGATTTTCCAACTGCTTTCTGCGATATTCAGCAGCCATCCTTCGGGGATTAATCCATCGAAGAAGGGAAACAAAACGGTGTCGTGGTAGGGCTCGTCGGATAACGGGAGTGTGAGGCTCACGGCTTCGGCGCCATCCGATGCCAGATAATCTGCATCGTAGGCAAAGGTAAAGCCCGTTTCGTCTTCCGTCAGCAGGCCTACGTATTGGTCGTAGAGATAAATCTTTCCTTGTTTCATAAAATTCTATTTTTATTCTTTTCTGATGGGAACGGGACCGATTTCCTGGCCGAACAAAAGGAGGACTTGGTTTACTTTGTCGAGTCGCAGCGTTTCCTTTCCCTGTTCCAGTTCTCTTACGAATCTGAGGCCTACGCCCGATTTCGCCGCCAGATCTACCTGGGTCAATCCGAATTGCTTGCGCATCTCCTTGACGTATGATGATAATGTATTGCTCATATTTTATTTGTTTTATACCCTTTCGGGTAAAATGATACAGGTTGTAATACTATATTATACCCTTTCGGGGACAAATATACGAATAAAAAATGAAAATACCCCCGAAAAGGTATAATTTATAATATCATTTAACAAATTATACCTTTTCGGGGGTAGAAAAGCGAAATAAATCCTTTGGATAATCAAAAAAGCGAAATATATCCTTTGGGAAATAAAAAAGCGTAACGAATACCTTTGCCGGTAATCATTACGCTTTCATTTATCTAGTAACCATTATTTTCCGAGATTATTCTTTTTCTCGTTCAGTTCTGCCTGCTTACGCATCATCTCTTCCTGCTGCTGGCGCTGCAACTCCTGGAGGGCCTGCATTCTTGCCATGAGGCCGCTTGCCTTCTTAGGGTTGTTCTTGTTCTCCTGATAGCGCTTCTCCAGAATGGCGAGGAGCTTCTCGTCGTTGGTGGTCTTGCGCAAGGTCCACATGATTGCGGCACTGAAGAACAATGAGATGAAGTAGTAGAAGTTCAAACCTGCTGAGTAGTCATTGAACATGAAGAAGAACATCAATGGCATGAGATACATCATCCACTGCATCATCTTCATCTGCTCTGCCTGCTGACCTACCATCTGGTCACGCTGCTGGCGCATCGTCATCCATGAGTACAACAGGTTGGCTACGCAGAAGAGAATACAAGTCAAACTCAAGTGGTCGCCAATCAACCAGATGTTGGTGTTCCACTCGAAGATTGGGTCGAAGGTGCTCAAGTCGCTCATCCACAAGAACTTCTCACCACGAAGCTGGATGGCATTAGGCACGAAGTTGAACATCGCAACCCAAACTGGCATCTGAATCAGCATTGGCAAGCAACCAGACAGTGGACTAACACCATACTTGGCATATTCTGCCATCATCGCCTGCTGCTTCTGCATCTGGTCCTCAGGCTTGTTGTACTGAGCGGTAGCTGCCTCGAGCTTCGGCTTCAGCACACGCATCTTGGCAGAACTCATATAGCTCTTCTTCACCATAGGGTAGGTGATGAGCTTGAGGAGCAATGTGATGAGAATCAATACGATACCCATTGGGAATACATTGCTCAACCAGTCGAACACGTAGAGTGTGAAGAAACGGTTGATCCAGCGGATGATAGGCCATCCCAGATAAACGAGCTTCTGGAACTCCAGATCCTTGCCGAAGGTGCTCTCCTTCTCTGTATTCTTCAGAATCTGGAAGTCGTTAGGACCGAAGTAGAACTCAAACTCAGATGCCTTCTTGCCGGTTGGGTCGAAGGCAGTCTTCATCTTAGCCTGGAACTGCTTCAGGTAGCCCGAACCCTTTTCCTGAGGGATAGAGGTCATGAAGGCATCCTTGTCGAAGTTGTCCTTAGCTACCATAATAGCTGAGAAGAACTGGTTCTTGAAAGATACCCAGTCGATAGTCTCTTCAATTTTCTCGTCGATTTTCTCGCTGCCCTCGTTCAGGTGGTCGGTGCCGCCCTCTGCCTCATGATAGGTGAGGGTGGTGTAGCGGTTCTCGAACATGAAGCCACGCTCCTGCTGGCGCGCCTTGTCGCTCCAGTCGATGCTCATCTTGTTGCAGCTAGGTGAGAACAGACCAGCCATTCCCTCAGCCTGCAGGCTCATGTGGAGCATATAGTCGTCACCGAGGGTATAGGTCATGCTGAGGGTCTTGCCTGGACCAGCCACAGCAGTCATGGTGACAGACTTGTCGGTCACGTTGGATGGTGTGAAATAGAGATCGCTGGTGATGATGTTGGCCTCCTTCGCCTCGAGCATGAACTTGAGGCTCTGGTCGTTGCCGTCGAAGAGTGTAACGTCCTTCTGGTCGGCAGAACCATCTTTCACTTTGAGGTTGTGACCCACATATCCCTTGATGACTGCCTTCTCGACAGTACCACCCTTGGTGTTGAGAGTCAACTCAACCTTCTCGTTTTTCAAAACTACTTTCTGAGCCTGACCCTTCAGCGCCGAATAGAAAAGGGCTGTAGAGTCTGCCTCAATTTTAGCCTTAGCATCCGCCTGGCGCTTAACAGCGGCAGTCTTGCTGGCTTTTTCCATCTCGGCGTGCTTCGCCTTGGCGATGGAGTCCTGAACGAATGCCGCTCTCTGCTCTTCGGCTGATGGCTGGTTGTACCAGCTAAAGCCTATCAGCACTACGGCAATCAGGAGGAAACCGATAATGTTGTTCTTATTCATTATTATTTTTATTGTTTTATTTTCTCTGAGAAGACAGCAAATGCTGTGCCATTCTGCTGCCTAAAGCCAGCCTGCGCTATTTCTTGTTAGCGATGGCTGTCTTTACAAAGTCAACAAACAATGGGTGCGGCTTCAATACCGTGCTCTGGTACTCTGGATGATACTGTGTTCCGATGTACCACTTCAAGCCCGGGATTTCAACTACCTCTACCAGGTCGCTTTCCGGATTGCGGCCTACGCACATCATGCCGTGCTTCTCGAATTCCTTCTGGAATTCGTTGTTGAACTCATAGCGATGGCGATGGCGCTCCTGGATATGCTCCTTCTTATAGATATTGAACGCGCGACTGCCTTGTCTCAGTACGCATTCGTAGGCGCCGAGTCGCATGGTTCCACCCATGTTTGATATGTTTTTCTGCTCCTCCATAATGTCGATGACATTGTGTGGAGTCTTCTCATTCATCTCACGCGAGTTGGCATCCTTGTAGCCCAATACGTTGCGGGCGAATTCGATGACGATCATCTGCATACCCAGGCAGATGCCGAAGGTAGGGATGTCGTGGGTGCGGGTATAGTGGGCAGCGATGATCTTGCCCTCGATGCCGCGCTGGCCGAATCCTGGACAGATGACGATGCCGTCCTGACCCTTCAGCTGTTCAGCCACGTTCTCATCTGTGAGATATTCTGAGTTGATGAATGTAATGTTCACCTTGTAGTCATTGTAGGTGCCGGCATGCGAGAGACTCTCGCGGATGCTCTTGTAGGCATCCTGCAGGTCGTATTTTCCTACGAGACCGATGTTCACCGTCTCGGTGGCCTTGTTTCTGCGGTCGAGGAAAGTTTTCCATGGACCCAGCGCAGGCTTCTCGCCGATAGGCTCTCCCATTTTGCGGAGGATGGCGGTATCGAGACCCTGGTTCTGCATGTTTACAGGTACCTCGTAGATGCTAGGAAGGTCTTCGCTCTGGATTACGCAGTCAATATCCACGTTACAGAAGCTTGCCACCTTCTTCAGGATTCCCTCTTCGAGATGCTTCTCGGTGCGGAGAATCAGAACATCTGGCTGAATACCTACGCTCTGCAGTTCCTTCACGGAGTGCTGGGTAGGCTTTGTCTTCAACTCGCCTGCTGCCTTGAGATAAGGCACATAGGTAAGGTGCACATTGACTGCGTTCTTGCCCAGCTCCCATTTCAGCTGTCGGATAGCTTCCATGTATGGGGCACTCTCGATGTCGCCGATGGTTCCGCCAATTTCGGTAATAACGAAGTCATAGTGATACTTCTTGCCGAGCAGCTTTACGTTACGCTTGATCTCGTCGGTGATGTGAGGCACCACCTGGATGGTTTTGCCAAGATAATCGCCACGACGTTCCTTGTCAATGACTGCCTTGTAGATACGACCAGTGGTGAGAGAATTCGCTTTCGTAGTCTGAATACCGGTGAATCGCTCGTAGTGTCCGAGGTCGAGGTCGGTCTCCATACCATCTACCGTTACGTAGCACTCACCATGCTCGTACGGGTTCAGTGTACCCGGGTCGATGTTGATGTATGGGTCAAACTTTTGGATAGTAATGTTGTAGCCTCTTGCTTGAAGAAGTTTACCGATGGATGAAGATATGATTCCTTTACCCAAAGAAGAAACCACACCACCGGTAACGAAGATGTACTTTGTATCAGCCACGATGTTTATAATTTAAATTAGAATTATTTGGGTGCAAAGTTACTATAAAATTATGAATTAGCCAAAATATTTGTAAAGAATGGCGTTGAATTTAGAATTATTTTGTTACCTTTGTGCCCAAATTAGTATATGAAGGAATGAAAATAAGATTTGGATTACTCATTTTAGCTTTGGTCGCGGGTGCAGTGACGGCAGATGCCCAACGTTCCCGCAGGCATAATGTGGTGGTGAAAACTCCATCGATGGTGGAGAGTTATGTGGACTCGCTGGCTCACATCAGGGAGCGTATCGACTCTACTGAGATGTCTTCGGATGATTCCCGATATGCCATGCTCTTCACTCCACTCACGTATTATCGTTCACCTGCCAATCATTTCCTGCGCCTCCGTCCTGATGGAGGGGTAGGCGATTCGCTTGGCGTGATGCTCGATAAGACCTTGATGGATGTTTATCTCAGCCGACCAGACCTGGTGAAGACTACGCAGCAACACCTGAAAGAGGTGGGCGCTCCGATTGTGGCGGATTCTAAAGCCAGAAAGCCGAAGCGCGACATCATAGAAGAGGTGGCGCCTAAGGTCTTCGAACCGGAAACTGCGCCATCGGACATCGTAATCTTCAAGCCTAACTTTTGGACTTTCGGAGGTGATTACTATCTGCAGTTCCTGCAAAACTATGTGTCTGACAACTGGTATAAAGGTGGTGAGAGCAACTACTCTCTGTTGGGACGTGTAACGATGATGGCGAACTACAACAACAAGCAGAAGGTGAAGTGGGAGAATAAGCTGGAGATGCGATTGGGCTACCAGACTTCCAAGGGAGACTCGGTGCATTCGCTCAAGACATCCGACGACTTGATCCGATACACCAGCAAGTTGGGTCTTCAGGCATCCAGAAAATGGTATTATACCATCCAGATGGTGGCGCAGACGCAGTTTGCCCATGGTTACAAGAGTAATGACAAGAAGGTTTATTCCGATTTCTTCTCACCATTCAATCTGAATATCTCTGTCGGTATGGATTATACGGTAGATTGGTTGAATCACAGGCTGAAGGGTAGTGCCCATCTGGCTCCTCTGGCATTCAACTGGAAGTATGTGGGCCGTGAGGATCTTGCTACAAGATATGGTTTGAAGGAGGGACAGCATGGTATGACCGATTACGGTTCTGAGTGTATCTTCGATCTGTCGTGGCAGCTGATGGAGAACCTGAAGTGGAAGACCCGTCTCTGGGCATATACTACTTACAAGCGTGCTGAGATAGAATGGGAAAATACGATTACCTTCCAGTTCAATCGTTATATTTCATCTAATATCTTTCTCTATCCTCGTTTCGATGATGGAGCGCAGCGTAAGGATGATCAGAGCTATTGGCAGTTTAAGGAGTTCATGTCTATCGGATTCTCTTACTCTTTCTAGAAAAGTTCGCCCCCACACGCCCTGTAACGGTTTGCCCCCACACGCCCTGAAAGGGCAGAAGCTCCTAGCCCAGGGTAACACCCTGGGTAAAAAAGCGCATTCAACAAGACGCCCTGTAAGGGCAAAAGCTTTAAAGATATCAGAAAGCTTTTGCCCTTACAGGGCGTCTTTTGTATATATATCCTTAATACCCAGGGTGTTGCCCTGGGCTAGGAGCTTCTGCCCTTTCAGGGCGTGTTAGAATCTGAAGCAGAACTCTGCGTCTGCCATGGAGTAATTGTGCTTGGCGAGGGTCTTGTCATTAACCAATGCATACTCGGTGAGGATGCTGATTCGCTTGCCGATGTGGAAGTTCAAACCTGCCTCATACTGGGTCTTCTGCATGTTGTTCTTGCCGTTAGGCTGATACATATCGTAACGCGCCTTGATATCGATTCGGCTGTTCTTTGGCAGCTGTGCCAATGGGGCAATGACCAAGCCATATACACCCTGTGCCTTATCGCCGATCTTCTCGTTGATGCTGCAATCCTTGGAATTGGCATCGTTGAAGCTGGTGAGACTCTTGGCAAATGCCTTACCCGTAGAGTGGATGTACTCAGAACGAACAGTCCATCCGTCTTTCTTGTATTCGAAAGAGAAGGCGTAGCGGTTCTGGTTCAGGCTGCGAACCTCGTTGGTATGAGTAATCTCGTTGGTAGCACTATGGGCTACGCTAGAGGTTGGGTCTGCTACGGTTTCCGTCCAGTTACCCTTTCTTGCATAAGAACCCGTCCATCCGAAGGCACCGATACGCATGCCGCTTACTGGCATTACCCATACACCACCAATCACATTCTTCTGATTATCAACGTCCTTGGTATTGATACCCTGGCCATTGAATACGCCAATCTGATAGTGCAGCAGGTTGCGGCCGTTGGCATTCTTGAGGAAATCACCCTGAAGCTGCAAACCGATGTCACGACCATTGGAAGCGTGTTCTCCGGCACGATCGCTGAAGCCCGCCAACTTGCTCACGTTCTGTGAATATCCCATGAAGCCCTGGTCGATAGGATGCATCGGATTCTCGAAAGTAAATGGGTTCTTGAACTGACCAATCTTCACCTTGAAATAGTCGTACTTCTGCCATTCGGCAAACAGATCCACCATTCTTGGGCTGGCCCCCAGGTTGGAGGTGTTGCCGTTAAACTGAATCTGAGTCTTCCAGTAGAAGTCGTCTGCAATGCGACCCTCCAAGGCGATACGGCCCATTCGGATGTTGAACGAGTTGGACTCAGCGTTCTTCTGTCCACTATACTGGTACTGGGTCATGCCATATCCCGACAATTTCACATTGCTCAACCATGAAGGCAATTCGATGGTCTGCTTCTTTTGGGCGCTGGCTGAGACTGCCGTCAAAGCCATGAGCGCCAGGATGATACCTTTTTTCATCTTATTTCTATTTTGTTTTTAGGTTTATTTCTTTGCAGCAAGTTCCTCTGCTGAGAGGTCTTTCGCTTTAGCAGCAATCTCCTCTGCAGTCAAGTCTTCCGCTTTAGCAGCTTCCAATGCAAGCTTTTCAGCCTCCTTGGCAGCCTTGGCTTCAGCTATCGCCTTTTCTCGCTCTCTGCGCTCCTTCTTCTTCTGCTTGATTTCAGCATCGCTGCGCTTCTCGAGCAAAACCACGTTCTCTACGTGAGGAGTATGAGGGAACATATCTACCGGCTGAACGGCAGCCACCTTGTAGTGGTCATCCATCAACTGCAGGTCGCGAGCCTGGGTAGCTGGGTTGCAGCTTACATATACGATGCGGTTAGGTGCTGCGTTCAGAATCACGTTCACTACATCAGGGTGCATACCGGCACGTGGAGGGTCGGTGATGATGACGTCTGGACGACCGTGCTGGGCGATGAATTCGTTGGTCAGAATATCCTTCATATCGCCTGCATAGAAGAGGGTGTTCTCAATGTTGTTTACCAGAGAATTCACCTTTGCATCCTCTATGGCCTCTGGTACGTACTCGATACCGATTACCTTCTTTGCCTTGTGAGCCACGAAGTTGGTTCCGGTACCGGTGTAGAGGTCATAAACCAACTCGTTGCCGGTGAGGTTGGCAAACTCGCGAGCCACGCAATAGAGGTGGTAAGCCTGCTCGGTGTTGGTCTGATAGAAACTCTTTGGACCCACCTTGAACTTCAAATCCTCCATCAGCTCGAAGATGTGGTCGTTGCCCTTGAAGAGGCTGAGCTCCAGGTCGTTGATGGTATCGTTGCCCTTCTGGTTGTCCACGTACATGAGTGACGTAATCTGAGGAAACTTGTCAGCCACCTGCTGCATCAGCTCCAAGGCTCTCTGCTCATCACCCTCCTCATCATAGTGGAACTGGAATACGAGCATCCACTCGCCTGTGTTCGAATTGCGGATCATCATGTCGCGGAGCAATCCATGCTGCTCGCGAAGATCGTAGAAGGTATAGTTGTGAGAGTCTGCGTATTCGAAGACGAAGTTGCGGATTTCGTTGCAGAGGTCATCCATCAGCCAGCACTTCTTGATAGGATAAATCTTGTCGAAGGCACCGGTGATATGGAAGCCGATGGCATTCTGTGCGTGACGCTCCTTGAGTGAAGTTACGGTATCATCCTCTTTCTGAGGAAGTTGAGCCAACTCTTCTGAAGTAAACCAGCGCTTGTTGCTGCATCCGAACTCAATCTTGTTACGGTACTCCTGTGTCTTCACGCTGCCCATAATAGGGCGAAACTCAGGGAGTTCGATCTTGCCGATGCGGGTGAGCTGGTCTTCCACCTGCTTCTGTTTCGCCTTGATCTGTTCCTCGTAAGGGAGGTTCTGCCATTTGCAACCGCCACAGATACCGAAGTGCTCGCACATAGGCTCCTGTCTTACGTAGCTCTTCTTGATGAAGCGAACTACCTTCGCCTCGCAATACTTATGTTTTTTCTTAACTACCTGCAAATCTACAACATCGCCAGGCACGCAGAAAGGCACGAAGATGACCTGGTCATCTACGCGAGTGATGCACTTACCCTCGGCTGCTACGGCCTCGATGGTGATGTTCTCCAAGAGAGGTAATGGTTTACGTTTTCTTGCCATAATTCAAATTTGTTTTTTTATGGCTGCAAAGTTAATACATTTTTGCGAGAAACGAAAGAGTTGTCCCGTTTTTTTTCAGTCTTTGTCCCGGATGTTGTGAGGTAGAGAGGAATGAATGGTGGGGGAGATAGAAGGGGAAAGAGAAAGGAAAAGGAGAGAAAATGGAGAGAAAAAGGTGAAAAAGTGAAAGTGAAAAAGTGAATGGTGAACGAGGTGAATGGTGAACGGGGTGAATTTGATGAATATGATGTATGCAGCGAATGGCAAAAAGGTCAAAAGGTTAAAAGTGACTTTACATAAAAAGACGATGGGTTGCTGACTGGCTCTTGAATATTGTTGCTGACTGGTTCTTGAATATTCAGGTAGAAGATTTCTTCTATATATAATAAGGTAGTACTTACGCGCGTACATTATTATATGGATTTTTAATCCTTATTATAAGAATTCATTTTGCATTCACATTTACACTTTCAGCAGATTCACCCAATTCACCATTCACCACATTCACCTTTTCACTTTCACTTTTTCACTTTTGTCAAATGTGACTTTTGACCTTTTGCTCTTTTTGAATCTTCACCCATGCTTTCTCCCGCTGTCCCCTCTGAGCCCCAGTTCCAGGCGATGGAATCGCCTGTCCCCTTTCCTCTCCCAGTGCCCATTTTCCTACGTCGCGACGTAGCAATTCCTGCGTCCCGACGTAATAATTCCCGCATTGCGACGTAGCAAAAAGGGGGCCTTGAGGGGAACTCAGCCTCTCAAACTGTCAGAATCTCTTTCTTTGTCAACTTATAAATTCCTCTCAATCGTTGCGTATTGATAGTAGATTGTTAAAAATAGTCCCGTGTGTGCGACAACAGTTTAAAATGTAATCTCGGGATAGCAAAAAAGAGTATAAAAGTTTGGTGGTTTCAAAATAATGTAGTATATTTGCATCATCAAAACAATTTGATAATAACTAGAATTATATAAAATTTTTGAACCTATAACAAAATGAACGAAAAAAGAGTTTATACATTCGGTAATGGACAAGCCGAAGGAAATGCGAAGATGCGTGAAGTTCTTGGCGGTAAGGGTGCAAACCTCGCCGAGATGAACCTTATTGGTGTACCTGTACCTCCAGGTTTCACCATCACAACTGATACTTGTAACGAGTATTATGAGGTGGGTGAGGAGAAAATCAAGGAGCTCCTTCAGGACGAGGTAATGGCTGCCGTGGCTCATACAGAGGCATTGATGAACAGCAAGTTCGGTTCCGTAGAGAATCCTCTCCTCGTTTCAGTACGTTCAGGTGCTCGCGCTTCTATGCCAGGTATGATGGATACAATCCTCAACCTTGGTTTGAATGATGAGGTGGCTGAGGGTATGGTCAAGAAGACCGGTAATCCTCATTTCGTTTACGATTCATATCGTCGTTTCGTACAGATGTATGGTGATGTTGTTATGGGTCTTAAGCCAGTTAACAAGGAAGATATCGACCCATTCGAGGCCATCATCGAAAAGGTGAAGGAAGAGCAGGGAGTTACTCTCGACAAGGACCTCTCTGTAGAGTCGCTCAAGAAGCTCGTTGAGCTCTTCAAGGCTGCTATCAAGGAGCAGACGGGCCAGGATTTCCCTACTAACCCAATCGATCAGCTCTGGGGTGCTATCTGCGCCGTGTTCCGTTCATGGATGAACGAGCGCGCTATCCTCTACCGTAAGATGGAAGGTATTCCTGATGAGTGGGGTACTGCAGTTTCAGTGATGGCGATGGTATTCGGTAACATGGGTGAAACTTCTGCTACTGGTGTTTGCTTCTCTCGTGACGCAGGTAATGGTGAAAACCTCTTCAATGGTGAGTATCTTATCAATGCACAGGGTGAGGACGTAGTAGCTGGTATCCGTACACCACAGCAGATTACAAAGATCGGTTCTCAGCGCTGGGCTGAGCGTGCTGGCATCTCTGAGGAGGAGCGCGTTGCGAAGTATCCTTCTATGGAAGAGGCTATGCCTGAGCTTTACAAGGAGCTCGACGCTCTCCAGGATAAGTTGGAGCACCACTATCACGATATGCAGGACATGGAGTTCACCGTACAGGAAGGCAAGCTCTGGTTCCTCCAGACACGTAACGGTAAGCGTACAGGTACCGCTATGGTGAAGATTGCTATGGACCTCCTTCACGAGGGTATGATCGACGAGAAGACTGCTATCCTGCGCTGTGAGCCTCAGAAGCTCGATGAACTTCTGCACCCAGTATTCGATAAGCTGGCTCTCTCTAAGGCTAAGGTCATCACACAGGGCCTCCCTGCATCTCCAGGTGCTGCCTGCGGTCAGATTGTATTCCATGCAGACGATGCTCAGGAGTGGCATGAGGACGGCAAGAAGGTGATCATGGTTCGTATCGAGACTTCTCCTGAAGACCTCGCTGGTATGTCAGCTGCCGAGGGTATCCTTACCGCTCGTGGTGGTATGACTTCTCACGCTGCCGTTGTAGCTCGTGGTATGGGTAAGTGCTGTGTATCTGGTGCTGGCTCTATCAACGTTGACTACAAAACTAAGACTGTTGAGATCGAGGGCGTAGTTTACAAGGAGGGTGATTACATCTCTCTGAACGGTACTACTGGTCAGGTTTATGCAGGACAGATTGAGACAAAGGCTGCAGAGCTTTCAGGCGACTTCAAGGAGCTGATGGACCTCTGCGACAAATATACAAAGATGGAGATCCGTACCAATGCTGATACTCCACACGATGCTGAGGTAGCTCGTGCATTCGGTGCCAAGGGTATCGGTCTGACACGTACAGAGCACATGTTCTTCGATGATCAGAAGATTGTTGCGATGCGTGAGATGATTCTGGCTGACTCTGTTGAGGGTCGTGAGAAGGCTCTTTCCAAGCTCCTCCCATATCAGAAGGCTGACTTCTACGGCATCCTCAAGGCTATGGATGGCTGCCACGTGAACATCCGCTTGCTCGACCCACCTCTCCACGAGTTCGTACCTCACGATAAGGCTGGTCAGGAGACCATGGCTAAGGAAATGGGCGTAAGCATAGAGGAAATCAAGAAGCGTGTGAACTCTCTGGCAGAGAACAACCCTATGCTCGGTCATCGTGGTTGCCGTCTCGGTATCACATTCCCAGAGATTACAGCTATGCAGACTCGTGCCATCCTCGGTGCAGCTTGCGAGTTGAAGAAGGAAGGTTACAACCCATGTCCTGAAATCATGGTTCCGCTCATCGGTACCGTTCAGGAGCTCAAGCAGCAGAAGGCTATCATCCTCGCTACTTCTAAGGAGGTATTCGCTGAGTACGGTGTAGAGGTAGAATTTGAGATTGGTACTATGATTGAGATTCCTCGTGCTGCCCTTACTGCAGGTCAGATTGCAGAGGAGGCTCAGTACTTCTCATTCGGTACTAACGACTTGACACAGATGACCTTCGGTTACTCTCGTGACGACATCGCTTCCTTCCTCCCTGCATACATGGAGAAGAAAATCTTGAAGGTTGACCCATTCCAGGTTCTCGACCAGGAGGGTGTTGGTCAGCTCATCAAGATGGCTGTAGAGAATGGTCGTGCTACCCGTCCTAACCTCCGCACTGGTATCTGCGGTGAGCATGGTGGTGAGCCATCATCTGTTAAGTTCTGCGCTAAGGTTGGTATGAACTATGCTTCATGCTCTCCATTCCGCGTGCCTATCGCACGTTTGGCTGCGGCGCAGGCTGCTGTTGAGGAGTAAATCTTTTCTGAAGAAGATAAGTACGATTAATAGATTAGACAATTTGAGAGGGAAGTGTTTCGCCAGAAACACTTTCCTCTTTTTCGTTTTTTTAGCGATTGTTGGATAGAAAAACAAGAAAAAACTTGCAGATTACAATTATTTTCTGTACTTTTGTCGGAAAATAGAGAAATATGACTGTAAGAGAAGATAGGGAAAAAGAAAAATTTACCAAAGAAACAGTAGTAAAGTATTTCTTTGATATGAGTAAATCTACTTATACCATAATGGTTTTAGGTGGATTGGCTGCTTTGTTTGGCATTGTTAAAACAGATGAGGGTGGTACAATAAGTGCCATTTTATTAGGCGTAGTATTATCTACAGTCTTATCTGTTATTGGTTATATAATTTCTAAACGTTAAATTTATGAATACATTGGCTTTAACTTTCGCAATATGCTTAGTTCCGGCTACGGCATTTTTGATTTGGCTCTTTACTCCTTGGGGAAAGAAGTGGTCTAAGGAATTGTAGTGATGAAGAAGATAAAATATATATTATGCGCTTGCCTGATGATGGCAAGCTTGGGCATGGAAGCCAAGTCGATGAAGGACCTGCTGGTTTCGATGCCTGATGAAGTAATGCCTTGTCTCAACAAGAATATGCGACTCGAATTTGCTGAGTTGCAGGAGATGGGAGTGAAGACTGAAGTGAAGAATCTCCTGGAAGAGGTGAGCGTGATGGATACGCTGACCCAGGACTTCGTGCAGATCCGTATGACCAAGGCTTCTACCTTGCAGATGAAAAAGTTGCCGGTGGAAAACGGAGATTCCGTGCTCTGCGTAGTCAAGACTTTCGCTGGTCCCGAGAAGGAGAGTGAGCTCTATTTCTATAATCAGGATTGGAGGAAGATGGATGCCACTCGTCTCCTGGATGGCAAGCGAATGGAGGATTTGGCAGAAAGCCTTATTCAGAAACCGGATACGATGAGCGAAACTCGTTTTGCAGAACTGAAGGCGATGATAGAACCGAGAATGGTGAGCGCCTTGCTTTTGCAGAACGAAAACTCGCTGGTTGTACGCCTGTCTTTGCCATTGCTTTCTGCTGATGATAAAAAGGCAGTAAATGCAATAAAATTGCAAAGAAGCTTTAAATGGAATGGAAAATCCTTTAAAGAGAGTTAATTCTTTGTAGGTTTTTACAATAAAATATGGTAAGTTGCAGGATTATTTGTAATTTTGCAGCATGTTTTTCATGGTATTAGATTATTAAGGTTAATAAAAGATTGGTTGTCGTGAGACAATCAATTTTTTTTTGTGCCTATTTGAAGGTGTTTGGGTTGTTTAGAAGATAAACAACCCGATGATTCCACAGATGAAAAGCAGCAATATCGGATTTGCCTTTTTGGCTTTGGTGAAATAGAATGCACCCAGGAACAATGCTACGCTGGCACCGAAAGCAAATGGATCTTCTGTTGGCGATCCAAAATTCTCCTTATTCATCAAGAGCACAGCTGCTGCAGCAATCAATCCGATGATGGCAGGGCGAAGACCTGCGAAGATGTCCTTCACAATCTTGGAATCCTTGTGAGTCATCAGATAACGGCTGATGAGAATCATGATGATGAATGGCAGCCACATGATGGAGAGAGATGCCAGGAAGGAACCCGCCCAGGCTGCCCAGGTAGGATAACCGGCATGAAGACAGGCGGTATAGCCCACGTATGTGGCGCAGTTGATGCCGATAGGGCCCGGAGTAGATTGGCTGATAGCCACGATATCCGTAAACTCGGCATTGGTGAGCCAATGGTTCTTTACTACGGTTTCGTTGTGGATGAGCGAAAGCATCGCATATCCTCCACCAAAATTAAATGTACCAATCTTGGTAAATATGATAAATAACTTCAGGAATAGCATTTTTCTTACTTTGAACTTTTAGCGTTGAACTTTTAACTTTATGATTAGCTTTGCTTCTTGTACTTGCCATAAAGCCAGCCAAGCACGCCGGCAGCAATGATAATGTAGATAGGCGAGATGCCGAATGCAGCAATCAGCGCACAGCATACAAACGGAATCCAGATGTTGTAGCGGTTGATGTTCGCCGTCTTTGCCATCTTGAAGCAAGGAGCCGCAATCAGCGCCACCACAGCCGGACGAACACCCGCAAAGAACTTCGTCACCCAATAATTATCCTTAAACTGCTGGAAGAACATGGCGATGATGAGAATGGCGATGATAGAAGGCAGGGCGATGCCGACAACCCCCACTATGCCACCCCATACACCCTTCATCTTGTAGCCGATATGGCTCGCCATATCAATGGCGAAGATGCCCGGGGTAGTTTGAGCCACCACCATGATGTCCATAAATTCCTGTTTGTCCATCCATCTGTTCTTATCCACGAATTCTCTCTCCATGATAGGTATCATGGCGTAGCCTCCACCTAGCGTAAAGGCGCCAATCTTATTACACGTTAGGAAAAACTTTAATAACATTTTATCTTTTGTTTTGATTTCGGCTGCAAAATTACATATTATTTGTTAAATAAACTAGCTTTTTTGCGGATAATCTTAAAAAATCTGCGTTCTTTAAGAGATTTTGTGTATCTTTGCAAGATATAATCTGCAATGGCGTATCCCTTGAGAAGGAGGACGCAGCAGACAGAAAAAGAATATTAAAACCATAAGGAAATATAATAATAAGAAAATGAATCTAAAAGTTCGCTTGGCGCTGATGAACTTTCTGGAGTTCGCAGTTTGGGGAGCCTATCTCACATCTATGGGCAACTATCTCGGCAAGGCTGGGATGGGTGCTGAAATCTCCTGGTTCTATACCATCCAGGGTATAGTTTCTATCTTCATGCCTACATTGATGGGTATTGTTGCTGACAAGTATGTGCAGCCGCAACGCCTCTTGGGCTATTGCCATCTCCTGGCCGGCTTGTCGATGATAGCTCTTTTCCTGATGGGAGAGGCGAGTGCTACTCCTAACGAGACTGTCTTCATGACGATCTATACCTTCAGCGTAGCTTTCTATATGCCTACGCTGGCGCTGTCAAATACTTCGGCATTCACCATTCTGAAGAATCATGGACTTGATACCGTGAAGGATTTCCCTCCAATCCGCGTCTTCGGTACCGTAGGATTCATCCTTACCATGTGGATTGTCAACTGTGCAACCTGGGATAATGGTTCGTTTATGTTCCTCTTTACCGAAAATGCACATAAGTTCCAATATACCCACTTCCAGTTCCTGGTATCTGGAGTATTGGGCATCGCCCTCTTCCTCTACTGCTTCAGCCTGCCACAGTGCCCGTTGGTGAAGAAAGAGGCACGCAGCTGGATGGAGACCTGGGGCTTCGATTCCTTCAAGCTCTTCAAGAGCCGCGAGATGGCGATGTTCTTCATCTTCTCGGGTCTGCTGGGTATGAGCCTGCAGGTAACCAATGGTTATGCTACTCCGTTCATCACCAGTTTCAAGGGCGATCCTTCGATGCTGGATACATTTGCAGCCAATAATGCCACTCTCCTGGTTTCTATCTCCCAGGTGGCAGAGGCACTCTGCATTCTCCTGATTCCATACTTCCTCAAGCGCTATGGCATCAAGGTTGTGATGCTCATTGCTATGTTTGCATGGGTATTCCGCTTCGGATTCTTCGGATTGGGTAACCCTGCTTTCCCAGGCGTAACCCTCTTCATACTCTCATGTATCGTCTATGGTGTGGCATTCGATTTCTTCAATGTGTCGGGTGGACTGTTCGTAGATCAGAAATGCGAGCCTAAGGTGCGTGCTTCTGCTCAGGGACTTTTCATGCTGATGACCAATGGTTTGGGAGCCTCTGTTGGCACAATTCTTGCAGGACAGGTGATCAACCATTATTGTCATTGGGAGAATGGATATTTGATGGGCGATTGGCAGACTTGCTGGTTTATCTTCGCAGGTTATGCACTCGTGGTCGGTGTTGCCTTTGCCGTATTGTTTAGACCAAAGAAAGGATAATGAAAATGGAAAAAATAAAATTAGTTTATCAGGGAGCTTTTGCAATTCCTGATGCAGAGGAGGCTTGTGTTGTCACTCTTACTGATGCCCAGGAGAAACGTGCACTCTCCATTGTCACAGATAAGCCGATGGCTAATGAAATCAAGTTTCGTCAGCTTGATAAGGATGTCAAGCATCCGCATCTGGTAGATGTGTTGGCTAGAATGATTTGTGAACGGGATCCTCAAGCCTATCACGTAGTTTTCGAGGCTAATGGAAACATAGGTCCTAAGGCAAAACTGGTGAATGCTACTTCTGGATCAGCGTATTCTCTTCCTCAGGATGAGGCTGTCCTGCTGGCGGTGACTGCCGGTCTGGAGATCTTTACCAATATGGAGGTGCTTCAGAAATTCACTACACCTTTCCGCAAGGATGTGATGAGTGTGGCACTTCCTATCGTGGGATTACCGGATTCACTTCTCAAGAAAGCACTGGAGAAAGCGGTAGAAGAAGAAAACTACGAGGGAGCTTCCTTTATCCGTGATGAGATGAAGCGCCGCCAGGAAGAAAAGGATGAAAAGAACTTGACTGATTGATCGTTGATGATAGATAATTGATAACGAATGAAAGAGGTTAGATATTTCTATGTGCCGGATGCGGCAAACCAGGTAGAATTGCCCATGGAGGAGGCTACCCATGCGCTGAGAGTGTTGCGACTGAAGGGTGGTGATGAGATTTTCCTCATGGATGGGGAGGGATCTTTCTACCGTGCAGAGGTGACAGCAGCCTCCAGCAAGCGCTGTCTTTATGAAATCAAGGAGAATATGCCTCAGAAACGTGCATGGAAGGGGCATATCCATCTTGCCATTGCACCTACCAAGATGATGGAGCGTATAGAGTGGATGGCTGAGAAAGCTACGGAAATCGGCTTCGATGAACTCTCTTTCCTCAATTGTCAATTTTCTGAACGAAAGGTAGTGAAGACTCCTAGAATAGATAAGATTGTCATCTCTGCCGTGAAGCAGAGTCACAAGGCGTGGAAACCGGTCGTGAATGAGTTGGAGAGCTTCAAGGAGTTTATCCAGACTCCTCGTCCGGGTCGCAAGTTTATCTGTCATTGCTACGAAGAAGTAGAGAAGAAGGATTTCTTCACGGAAATCAATTCGTGCAGTATGGATTCTGATGCATCTCAGGATTCATCTGCATCCCAGGAATCCGGTGCTGATGATATAACAGTATTGGTAGGTCCAGAAGGCGATTTCTCTATTGATGAAGTTCGTCTTGCCGTGGAGAATGGTTACGAAAGCGTATCGCTGGGTACCAGCCGACTTCGCACGGAAACAGCGGGACTTGTAGCTGTTCACATGGCGTATATTGCAAGAAGAATATAAGAAGATTATATAAGTGTTAGTTTTTGTGATGAAAAGATTGTATAAGAATTTGTTTTTGATGAGCTTAGCACTTCTCGTTGTAGTGTTAAGCTCATGCTCTGGCAGCGATTATCTTAATGCCATTCCTAAGAAAAGTACAGCTCTTATCTCGGTGGATTTGCTGCAGATGGCTTCCGATAAGAATGCGGAAGATAAGGCGGGTATGCTCAAGTCTCTGCTCCACGTGGATGATGTAGATAAGTGTGGCATCGATATCTCTGAAAAACTTTATCTCTTTGAGAGTGCTGATGGCAACCTCGGTCTCTGTGCCAAGGTGAGTGATGAGGGGGATGTGGAAGACTGGCTTGCCTCGCTTGCCAAGAAGCGTATTGCTTCGGAAGTGAAGGAACGCAAAGGCTTTCATTTCGCTGTCTTGAAGGATTCGTGGCTTGTGGGCTTCTCCGGTCAGGCGCTCCTCGTGATGGGTCCTGTGGTGGCTGATGCCCAGGCTCAGCTCCAGCAGCAGATGGTAAAATATCTGAAAGCAGAAGAGGAGGATGGCATCACCGTTTCTCCTATGTACGAACGTCTGCAGACCCTCTCTTCTCCTATGGCTATGGTGGCTCAGGCACAGGCTTTGCCTGAGAAGTTCGTAGCTCCATTTACCCTGGGTGCTCCTAAGGATACCGATCCTTCGCAGGTGGTCATCGCTGCCGATATGGAGGTAAAGGATGGCATCCTGCAGATTCAGGGTGAGACTTTCTCCTTTAATGAAACCATCGACAAGGCGCTGCAGAAGGCGGTACAAAACTATCGTCCTATCAAGGGCAGTTATGTGAAATCGATGCCGGATGATGCCCTGGCAGGTATCTTCATGAATGTAAATGGTGAACAGTTTCTGCCGATGATGCAGAGCAACCGCAGTCTTCAGACCCTCCTGATGGGTATCAACCAGGCGGTGGATATGGATAACATCATGCGAAGCGTAGATGGCGATATGGCCATTGTCTTGCCTACACTGGGCGATGCAGACCTGAAGATGATGATGGCAGCTAAGTTGGCGCATAGTAAGTGGTTGGGTGATGTAGATTACTGGAAGACTTCATGTCCTGCTGGTGCCAAGATTGCCAACTGGGGTAAGAATTCCTATTTCTATACCGATGGCAAGACTTCCTTCTATTTCGGCGTAACCGATGATAAGCAGTTCTTTAGCGGCAGCGATGAGCTGACAGCTCAGTATGCGGTGAAGCCAAGCAATCATCCGATAGATGCCAAGATTCAGAAGCTTATCGTGGGACAGAAGCTGGCGATGGTCATCAATCTCGCCAAGAGTTCTGATGGCAGCGGCACAGGCAAGGATGATGCCATCTCAACTGTTACTGGTCTGCTTGCTCCAGTCTTCGGAAATCTAACTTCTGTGGTTTACACCCTGAAGTAAGTTCCTAGCGATTCCATCGCTAGTCCCCCCAGTCCTAATTTTAAAGGTAAAAAGAAAAAACATTAAACAATAAAATAAAGTGGAAAAGATTCAGCTTCATTCCGTTCTTCCTCAGGTTTTCGCCCAGCGTGAAGACCTGCATTCGGAGATATGGAAGCAGGATGTTACCTTCGAGAAAGGTCATCTCTATCTGGTTGAGGCTGAGAGTGGTAGCGGAAAGAGTACTTTCTGCAGCTACGTGCTCGGCTATCGTCACGACTACAGCGGAAGCGTGATGTTTGATAATGATGTTACCGCCAATTATAAGGTTTCCGATTGGGTAGAGATGCGAAAGCGTCATATCAGTCATCTCTTTCAGGAACTCCGTCTCTTTCCAGAGCTTACGGCGATGGAGAATGTAGAGATCAAGAACAAGATTACCGGTTTCAAGAGCCGCGAGCAGATTCTGCAGTGGTTTGATATGCTTGGTATCGCCGATAAGGTGGATGCCAAGGTAGGGAAGATGTCGTTCGGTCAGCAGCAGCGTGTAGCGATGATGCGTGCCCTCTGCCAGCCTTTCGATTTCATTCTTGCAGATGAACCGATCAGTCACCTCGACGACAACAATTCCCGCATCATGGGCGAAATCATGATGAAGGAGGCGAAGGAGCAGGGGGCTGGCGTCATCGTGACCAGTATCGGTAAGCACATGGACTTAAACTATGAACATATATTTAGATTATGAATCTCGTTTGGAAGTTACTTCGTCAGCATATCAGCATACCTCAGTTTGCAGGCTTCGCCTTTGCTAATCTCTTCGGTATGCTCATCGTACTTTTCGGTTTTCAGTTTTATCAGGATGTGCTGCCTGTCTTCACCCAGCAAGACAGTTTTATGAAAGCCGACTATCTCATCATGAGCAAGAAAATAGGTATGGGCAATACCATCAGCGGCCGCTCCAATACCTTTTCGGGAGCAGAGATGGATGATGTCAGCGACCAGAAGTTCGTGAAGAAGATAGGAAAGTTTACCTCTACCGAGTACAAGGTAGATGCGCAGATGGGTGTAAATGGTGTGAATGTATTGAACAGTGAGCTTTTCTTCGAAAGTGTTCCTGATGGTTTCGTGGATGTTCCGCTCAAGGATTGGAAATACACACCTGGCGAGAAGGTGGTTCCAATTATCCTCCCGCGTACCTATATTAATATGTATAACTTCGGATTCGCCCAGAGCCATTCGCTCCCTAAGATCAGTGATGGTCTGATGGGAATGATTGATTTCAATATCTGCATTCAGGCTGGTGGCAAGAAAGAACTGTTCAAGGGAAAGGTCATTGGATTCTCATCCCGTCTCAACACCATTCTCGTGCCACAGGCGTTTATGGATTGGAGCAACCAGGAGTTTGCGCCTAACCAGAATAGCGATCCTACCCGTCTGATTGTAGAGGTAGGCAATCCGGGCGATGAGAATATCACCAAATATCTAGATGATAACGGTTACGAGGTAGAGACAGATAAGCTCGATGCCGAGAAGACCACCTATTTCCTCCGTATGATGGTATCGATGGTGATGATTATCGGCCTTGTGATTTCTGTTCTGAGTTTCTATATCTTGATGCTCAGCATCTATCTCCTGGTGCAGAAGAACTCTTCCAAGTTGGAGAATCTGCTCTTGATAGGTTACAGTCCGGGCAATGTTGCGAAGCCATACCAGGTGCTCACCATCTCTCTGAACATCGTGGTTCTGGTCATCGCCTGGATCATCCTCTTCTTCCTGCGAGGATACTACATGGATTTCATCGAGGCACTCTTCCCAGACATCGAAGAGGGAACGATGCTTCCAGCCATAGCTTTAGGTTTTGCTCTCTTCCTGATAGTTTCGGTTCTGAATATAGTAGCCATCCGTCGCAAGGTAATGAGTATCTGGCAGCGAAAGGAGTAGCCCTGTTCCCGCCCGGCCCAATGTAGCCTTTCCCCCGTTCCAGGCGATTCCATCGCCTGTCCCCTCGCGCCCATACCCTCAAAAAAAACTATAAGCAAACACCCCTTATTAATAACAATTTAAAGAAAATCTGCGTTATTTGCTTAACGCAGATTTTTTTTGTGTTATAAAACATCATTTTTAATGCAGATGTAACATTTATATCGATTTTTTTGTTTATATTTGCACTCGAAATCAATATTAAGGGAATATTTCCCAGCATTATTAATTAATTTTTTAATAAGGTATGCAGAAAAGATTGCATTTATTAATGGCTTTGCTGGCCTTTATGGTTACTACAGCCATGGCACAGATTACTACTTCTGGTTTAAGTGGTTCTGTGACTGCAAGTGGTGAAGACGTGATTGGCGCAACAATTGAGGCCGTTCACGTTCCTTCTGGAACTCGTTACAAAGCTGTAACCAACATTGATGGTATGTTCACTATCAATGGTATGCGTGTCGGCGGTCCTTACGAAGTCAAGATCAGCTACATCGGCTACAAGACTAAAGTCGTAAAGAACGTCACCCTTCAGCTTGGTGAAACCTACAACTTGAAAGAAACTCTTGATGAGGATGCTAAGCAGCTTGGCGAAGTTGTAGTAGTAGCAAAGGGTTCCAAGTTCAGTGTAGAGAAGACTGGTGCTTCTACCAACATCTCTAATGCACAGATTGCTAACATGCCAACTGTTAGCCGTAGCATTACAGATATCACCCGTCTTTCTCCTTATGGTGGAAACGGAATGTCATTCGCAGGTGCTGATGGCCGTACAGCCAACTTCACTGTGGATGGTGCAAACTTCAACAACAACTTCGGCTTGAGCTCAAAGCTTCCTGGTGGTGGTGCTCCTATCTCTCTGGATGCTATCGAGGAAATGCAGGTTGTTATCTCTCCTTATGATGTTCGTCAGACTAACTTCGTAGGTGGTGGTGTCAATGCTATTACCAAGTCTGGTACCAACAACTTCAAGGGTAGCGCTTACGTATATCACAAGAATGAGAACATGCGTGGTGATGCTATCGAGCGTGAACAGATTTCTGGTGCACGTGAGAAGGATCAGCAGACTACTTGGGGTTTCTCTCTCGGTGGTCCTATCATCAAGAACAAGTTGTTCTTCTTCGCTAATGGTGAAATGGTCAAGACTCCTACAGTGGTAAACCGCTGGAGAGGTTCTGAGGATGGTATCGGTGATGCTGTGAACTATATCTCTCGTACCAAGCTTGCTGATTTGGAGAGAGTTTCTAAGTTCGTAAAGGATAAGTATGGTTACGATACAGGTTCATGGACCAACTTCCCTGCAGACGAGAGCAACTACAAGCTCCTCTTCCGTGTTGACTGGAACATCACAGACAAGCATCACTTGGCTGTACGCTACAACTATACCAAGAACCGTTCTTGGCAGGCTCCTAACGCATCATCTATGGATGGTGGTACACGTGCATCTGGTAGCCGTATGTCTCAGTACTCTATGTCATTTGCCAACAGTATGTATGCCATTGACAACCTCGTCAACTCTTGGACTGTTGACTTGAACAGCCGTTTCACAGATAATCTGTCTAACCAGTTCCTGTTCACATACTCTAAGTTGGATGATACTCGTTACACCGACTCTTCAGAGTTCCCATTCATCGATATCCTCGATGGCGGACAGAAGAGTGTAGATGGAACTGCTGATGCTGATGGTACCAACAACTATATGGCTTTGGGTTATGAGTTGTTTACTTGGAACAATGCCGTACACAATACTGTATGGAATATCAAGGACGATGTAACTTACTATCTCGGTAAGCACAAGATCATCGCCGGTCTCAACTATGAGCACCAGATGGCTGACAATGCTTATCAGCGTAATGGTTCTGGTTATTATCGTTACAAGAGCCTCGACGACTTCTTGAATGGTGCTGCTCCTGAGATTGTATGTTTGACCTATGGTTATGGTGGCAACAACAATCCTGCTGCCCGCGTACAGTATAACAAGGCTGGTATCTATGCACAGGATGAGTGGCAGATGACTCCTCAGTTCAAGTTGACCTATGGTCTTCGTCTGGATGGTCTGTTCTTCAACAATTCTGATTTGATGACTAACAATGCCATCCTCGATCTCGACTATAATGGTCGTCACATCGACTCTGGTAAGTGGCCAAACAGCTCTTTGACTGTATCTCCTCGTATCGGTTTCGTATATGATGTATTTGGAGACAAGACATTGAAGTTCCGTGGTGGTACTGGTTTCTTCCAGGGCCGTTTGCCATTGGTATTCTTCACCAACTTGCCAACCAACTCTGGTATGGTACAGTATCAGGCAAACATCAATGCATCATCAAAGAATCCTCTTACAGGTGAGAAGAAGACAGATATGAACCAGTTTGCTGGTGGTCTGGTTGTTGATAAGGATGGTAAGCCAACAGCTGCAGCTCTCCGTGATAAGTTGATTTCTATGGGTTACCCAGAGAACATCACTCCTGAAGAGGGTTCTGTTCCTTCAGCTATCTCTGCTGTAGATAGAAACTTCAAGTTGCCACAGGTATGGAAGACATCTTTCGCTGTCGATTATCAGATTCCTGTGTCATTCCCAATGTCTGTTTCTGTTGAGGGTATCTTCAACAAGACATTGAATGCTGCTACATTGACCGACTGGAGCGTACAGGATGCCAAGGGCTTCCCACGTTTCAATGGTGCAGACAACCGCCCAGTATATCCTAAGGGATCTTCAGTAGGTACTCATGCTTATGTACTTGAGAACACAAGCCGTGGTTACGGTTGGTCATTCTCTGCACAGGTAAATGCTCAGCCATGGGAGTGGTTGAACTTGATGGCTGCCTATACTCATACTGTATCTAAGGAGGTTACTTCACTTCCAGGATCTAACGCTTCTTCTGTATTGAACTATATCTCTACAGTATATGGTCCTAACAACATCAAGTTGCACAACGGACAGAATGTAACTCCTGATCGTATCATTGCTTCTGCAACGATCCACGACAAGAGCAACAACCACTATAGCTTCATCTATGAGGCATGGCGTGGTGGTTACAACTACTCTTACATGACTGTAAACGATATTAATAATGATGGTTACAACTATGATGCTCTCTACATCCCAACCGATAAGCAGGTAGCTGATAATGAGTTCCGCTTCAAGTCTGAGGATGATAAGACCCGCTTCATGGATTATGTACATGCCAACAGCTATCTGAAGAACCATCAGGGTGAGTATGCAGAGGCTTACAGCCTTTACAACCCTTGGGTACATCGTATCGACTTCAGCTACAAGCACGATTTCAAGTTTGATGTGGCTGGTCACACCAATACTCTTCAGTTGAGCTTCGATATGAAGAACGTACTCAACTTCTTCAACTCTAGCTGGGGTGTCATGAAGTACTTGAACCCAGAGATTGGTTCAGATCCACGTATCTTGCGTTACGAGGGTCAGGATGCAGATGGTTATGCAACCTTCTCTACTCCAAAGTCTATCAATGGTAACACCAAGACTTTCGTACCAAATCACGCTATCGGTCAGTGCTGGTATGCATCAGTGGGTCTCCGTTACATCTTCTAATTAATAAAGTATCGAAATTATGAAATTTAAATATTTATTCATCGCATTGATTGCCGTAGCAGGCTTCTTTGCAAGTTGTAGCGATGATAAGGACTTAGGTCAGCTTGATGGCATTCAGGTTTCTCAGTCATCTCTCTCTATTCCTGTAGAGGGTGGAAAGGTTGAATTTGATGTTACTTCTGCTGCTGACTGGAAGTTTGTTACCAATGACAAGAAGGGAAATCCTGTGGATTCTATTCCTGCCTGGATTACTTCCTCTTGCACGGGCGGTAACGCTGGTACAACTCATGTAGTCTTCAATGCTGCTGCCACTAAGGGTGCTAACAACAGTACCTTCAAGTTGGTAAGTGGTGCTCTTACCCAGTACATCACTGTGATTCAGGGTGTATTGAATCCTCCATTCTCTACCTGTGCAGAAATCCTGGCTGGTAATGATGGCGAAACCTATAAGGTGAAGGGTACGCTCACCAAGCTTTCTAATACTCAGTATGGTAACTGGTATATCAATGATGGTACTGGTGAGGTATATATTTATGGTACACTGGATGCCAATGGTAGTGAGAAGAACTTCGCTAGCTTGAAGCTGGAGGAGGGTGATGAGGTTACCATTCAGGGTCCAAGAGAGACTTACAAGGGTACTCCTCAGTTGAAGAACGTAACTGTTTTGAGCTATACCAAGTCTTTGATCAAGGTCGAAGAGCTTGACAAGGATACCTTGGATAAGGCTGGTGAGGACTTCAAGGTTACTTTGACCTTAAAGGGTGAAGGCGTAACTGTTGATATCCCTGAGGCTGACCAGAGCTGGTTGTCTGTTAAGGGTATCGTTACCAGTGGTACAAAGGCTGAGATTACATTCCATGCCAATGCCAATGTAGGTGGTGCTCGTTCTTCCAGCATCGGTTTCACTTCTACCAAGGGTAAGCAGAGCTCTACTGTTACTGCTGCAGTTTATCAGTTGGGTTCTATCATCGAGTGCCCTATCGCTGACTTCAACAAGGCTGAGAAGGGTTCTACCGTTTATCGTCTGACTGGTGTCATTACCAAGGTTGTTAAAGCTCAATATGGTAATTGCTACATCAAGGATGCTACTGGTGAAACATACGTTTACGGTATCGGTGCCAAGGGCGACTTCGAGAAGAAGGGCTTGAAGGTAGGCGATGTTGTAACACTTACTGGTGTGAAGGACATCTATAATGGTACAGGTCAGATGAAGAATGCTACTTTGGAGGCTGTGAAGGTAGTAACCAAAATTTCAGTAGCTGACTTCCTGACTAAGAAAGATGACAAGAACGTATATTATATGTTGGAAGGTACCATTACTGAGTTTGCCGGTCAGAAGAATGATTTGAAGACATATGGTAACTTCGGTTTGACAGATGCATCTGGTTCTGCTTATGTCTATGGCTTGACTGCAGGCTGGGGTGGTGAAGGCAAGAAGGCTGGTGAGCTTGGCTTGAACTTTGGTGATAAGATTACCATCATCGGTTATCATACATCTTACAAGGACGCTCCTCAGGTAGGTGGTGCATTCCTCTTCTCTAAGGGAAAGTAATCTGATACGTAAGTTTAATATATAAGATAAGGTTAAGCGAGAACGTTGCTGGATAGGTGATGTTCTCGCTTTTCAATTGTAGTTATGAAGACAAAATGGATTTATCTTCTTTCCTTGAGCTTTCTCTTGGCTTTCTCTGCGTGCAGTAGCGACGGTGATGACCTGGGCTCTCTGAAAGATTCGAATGCGAATAAGAATGTTGTTTCTGCTTCTGTTCCTACAGAAGCTACAGGGTTGGAATTCCCTAAGATTGTGGCGAATGGAACTTCTAGAAATGTAGTGCTCGTTCGCAGAACGGCTGACTATGGCGTAACCTATTCCACTTACTACGATTTGGATAAGAAGTCGCCAAGATGGTGCTGCTATCAGATCTTCCAGTCTAATAATAAGAAAAAATGGACCAGAAAGCAGTGGGAAGGTGCTACTTGGATGGGCAAGAAATGGAGTGGGGATCCGTTCCAGAAAGACCCGGATGTAGATGCCGATTGCCAACCACCGGTTAGCAAGGAGTTTAGCGGAAGTGGATATGATCGTGGTCACATCGTGGCTTCTGAGGATAGAGTTTACAGTCAGGATGCCAATGGACAGACCTTCTATATGACCAATATGTATCCGCAGATGCATAATTTCAATGCGGGTATCTGGGAAGATATGGAGAAGCTGGTCCGTAATTTCCTTACCTACGATATGAGTACCCAGGCATCTCATGCCAAAGATACGCTTTATGTGTGCAAAGGTGGCACCATCGACTCTTCTGGTCAGATTCTGAATTATACGAAGAATGGTTATATCGTTCCGAAGTATTTCTTCTGTGCGGTTCTTCTGAAGAATGCCAAAGGTTATCAGGCTATCGGTTTCTGGTTCCGACACAACGCTTATGGTTCGTCTGAAACGGTAAAGGGTCATGTGGTCAATATCAGGAAGCTGGAAGAGCTGACAGGACTTGATTTCTTCTGCAATCTTCCGGATGATATTGAGAGAAATGTAGAAAATGCTTCTTGTGATCTGAATACGGTCAAGGAAAAGTGGGGTTTCTAACCACTTCTCTTGTTGTATGCAATAAGAAAGAAGCCGTATATGAAAAAGGGTGCGTCATCAATCTGTGACGCACCCTTTTAATTTATATGATACCAGTTGGATATTAGAACAGCTGGGCGAATGCCTCGGCTGTCTTGCTTGTATAGGTTACCATTTCTGTAACTGGCTGGTAGCCGAAATCCTTGAAGGCAAGGAGCTGGGTGGCTACAAACTGATGGTCGTCAGAGAGACAAGCCTGCAGCTTCATATTACCCATGCTGATAGCTGATACCGGAAACTTCTGGATAGAAGATTCTACCTCGCTAGGGGCAGAGCTCAGGATGTTGATGAGTTTCTTGCCATCCTCAGCAGAATATTCCTTCTCCTTAATCTTGATAGCACTGTTGGTTGGTCTGTAGATCAACTTGATGGTCAAACCCATGAAACCCTTCTTTACTTCTACATCGTCGAGTGCCAATACTTCTGCACCCATATCTAAATGATTTATCTTAGCCATAATCTTATTTCTTCTTTAAATATATATATAAATCTGTTTTTTGTAATTGATAATAATAATTGTATGCAATGCATACGCCCTGAAAGGGCAGAAGCTCTTAGCCCAGGGCAACACCCTGGGTATTAATGGGCACAAACCTGTCGCCCTGTAAGGGCAAAAGCTTTACACCTTATAATATATAAAAAAGAAGAACTAACAGATGAGATGCCGCAGGCAAATGACATAATACTTGCTGGCGACATCAAAGTGGATAGGGGCAGTTTCCTGGCGGAAAGGCTCCTTCGCACCTTCTATGACTGATAATAGGGATGATAAAAATCGGATTCTATGGATTAGCAATCTACTGCTTGCAGATGGGTTGCCATGTATGTTGCCACTTGGCAACAAACGCTGTGGACGACTACTGCATACCCGATAGGCGGCATTGGATGCATCTTCCAGCTGGGCATCCTGCTCTTGCTGGTGAGGTGTAACCTTGGCAAGTCCATCCTTCTTGTGCGTAGCATCAGCAGCTTCTACAGCTAAAGAATCCTGATGGGATAAAGAAATAGAAGCAGCAGATACCTCTCCATAGCCTGAGAAGACCATGGACATCAGAAAAATGATGTAGAGTATCAGCTGCTTCATATTTGATATTTGATGGTGCCGGAAATCTCCCGACACCATTTTTTTTAAAATTAATAGCTTCTTGCGATGATAACGCGAGCTACGGCAGGCTTGCCGCTCACCATATCAACACCTGGAGTCTGCTCGTAAGCGAATGGCACGCAACGGATGGTAGCCTGAGTCTCCTCCTTGATCTTTGCCTCGGTCTCGGCTGTACCGTCCCAGTGGCAGAGGAAGAAACCGCCATTCTTTACACGCTCCTTGAACTCCTCGTAGTTGTCGCACTCATATACGTGAGCATCACGGTAAGCACGAGCCTTCTCGAAGATGTTCTTCTGGATATCTTCCAGCATATCCTTCACGCGCTCTACGATGCCGTCGAAGCTTACGTTTTCCTTCTCCAAGGTATCACGACGCATGATCTCGATGGTGTTGTTCTCCAAATCACGGCCACCCATGGCGAGACGAACAGGTACACCCTTTAATTCGTAGTCAGCAAACTTGAAGCCAGGACGCTTAGCTGTGTTGTCATCATACTTCACGCTGATGCCCAACTCGCGGAACTGGTCGATAACTGGTTGCAGCTTGGCAGTAATCTGAGCCAACTGCTCGTCGCCCTTGTTGATAGGAATGATTACCACCTGGATAGGAGCCAGCTTTGGAGGCAATACCAGACCGTTGTCATCGCTGTGAACCATGATGAGGGCACCCATCAGTCGGGTAGAAACACCCCATGAAGTAGCCCATACATACTCAGGCTTGTTCTCCTTATTCAGATAGGTAACATCGAAGCTCTTGGCGAAGTTCTGACCCAGGAAGTGAGAAGTACCGCTCTGCAGCGCCTTGCCATCCTGCATCATTGCCTCGATGGTATAAGTGTTGAGAGCACCGGCGAAGCGTTCTGTCTCACTCTTCACACCCTGCAATACAGGCACACCCATATACTTCTCAGCGAATTCAGCATATACCTTCAGCATCTCCTGAGCCTTTGCTTCTGCCTCTTCCTTGGTAGCATGAGCAGTATGACCCTCCTGCCAGAGGAACTCAGAAGTACGGAGGAATGGACGGGTACGCATCTCCCAACGCATCACGTTACACCACTGGTTGCAGAGGATAGGGAGGTCACGCCATGAATGAATCCAGTTCTTATATGTGTTCCAGATGATGGTCTCTGACGTAGGGCGGATGATCAGCTCCTCATCGAGCTTGGCATTAGGATCCACCTCAACCTCTGTTCCATCTTCTGTAGAACGAAGACGATAGTGAGTAACCACAGCACACTCCTTGGCGAAACCTGCCACGTGCTCTGCCTCGCGAGAGAAGAAGCTCTTCGGGATGAGGAGAGGGAAGTATGCGTTCTGTACACCTGTCTGCTTAAACATCTTGTCGAGCTGCTGCTGCATCTTCTCCCAGATTGCGTAGCCGTATGGTTTGATGATCATACAACCACGAACTGGTGACAACTCTGCGAGGTCAGCCTTTACTACCAAATCATTGTACCACTGACTGTAGTTGTCAGCGCGCTTGGTTAAATTCTTAAGTTCTTTAGCCATATTACTAATTATATATTTTGTTTTTAAATTCTGCTAGATATTTTGGCTGTGAAAACACGATGTATTTTGAGCGTGAAAACACGGTCAATAGGGAATTTCCGCCCCGAAATAGGCGATTTCCTTTCGCCATTTGGACAAATACCCTTAAATTTGCATGCAAAATTACAAAAAAATATTAGAAAACCCTCCATATTGGAGAAAAAAGACGTATCTTTGCATTTAAATAACATAAATATAGGAGAATTATAGTATGAAAAAGATGAAATTTACTGCTGCAGCGCTCTCAATGCTGCTCGTTTTGGGAAGTTGTGGAACTAGTCAGAAGACTGGTACTGCTGCTGGTGCAGGTGCTGGTGCTGCTCTTGGTGCTTTGGTTGGTGGTTTGCTCAATAACAGCCATCGTGGTACAGGTGCAGTGGTAGGTGCTGCCATCGGTGCTGCTGTTGGTGGTACAGCGGGTAACTTGATTGGAAAGCACATGGATAAGGTGAAGGCTGAGGCTGAGGCTGTGAAGAATGCGCAGGTTTCTACCGTTACAGATGCCAATGGTTTGACAGCTGTCAAGGTAACCTTCGATTCTGGTATCCTCTTCCAGACCAACAAATATGCGCTCAATGCAAGCGCTAAGAACGACTTGGCTCAGTTTGCCCAGGTTTTGAAGAACAATGCCGACTGTGAGGTCGCTATCCAGGGTTACACCGATGCTACAGGTAATGATGGCATCAACTTGCCTTTGAGCCAGAACCGTGCCAATGCCGTATCTAACTACTTGAAGTCATGCGGTGTTACAAGCAGCCAGATCAAGAGCGTAGAGGGTTTGGGTTCAGCTAATCCTGTGGTGAATACTACAGCAGCCTGCGCTCAGAACCGTCGTGTAGAGGTTTACATGTATGCTAGCCAGGCAATGGTGAATGCTGCTAACAATGGTACATTGAAGTAAAAACGAATGAGGTTCCCGAAAGGGAAAAAGAAGATAGATGATTCTAAAAAAGATCAGAAATATCGTAAGATGGGTGGTGGTGCTGTTTTTCAGTACCACCATTCTTGCTGTAGTAGCCTACCGTTTTATTCCGGTATATGTTACTCCGTTAATGATAATCCGCTGTTTTCAGCAAGTGGCTGATGGTGAAAGTATTACCTTGCATCATCATTGGGTTTCGATGGATAAGATTTCCCCTCACATGCCTGTGGCGGTGATGGCGAGCGAGGATGCCCGATTCCTCAAGCATCATGGCTTCGACTTCAATGCTATCGAAAGTGCTGCCAAGAACAATGCACGAGGCGGTAAGGTGCATGGTGCCAGTACCATCAGTCAGCAGACCGCCAAGAACGTTTTCCTCTGGCCGGGCCGTTCCTGGACCCGCAAGGGATTTGAGGTGTATTTCACCTTTCTCATCGAAATGATGTGGAGCAAGCAGCGCATCATGGAGGTCTATCTCAACAGTATCGAGATGGGACCGGGTATCTATGGTGTCGATGCCGTGGCTGAGTATCATTTCAACAAGAAAGCACAGGATCTCTTCCGTGACGAGTGTGCCCTGATAGCTGCTACGCTGCCTAATCCTAGAAAGTTCAGCTCCCTGTATCCGAGCGCTTATATGAAGAAGCGCCAGCGACAGATTGAACATCAGATGAAATTCATCCCTTCGTTCCCTCGTGAGGGTGAAGACTACGACCCAAGCACGGCTGTAGGTGGATATAGGGGGAAGTGAAAAGTGAAAAATCTGGTAAATATTGATAAATGGATTTATTGAACGACTTGAATGATGCGCAGCGTGCTGCGGTAGAGTATATTGACGGACCTTCGCTGGTGATTGCCGGTGCAGGTTCTGGCAAAACGCGTGTGCTTACCTATAAGATTGCTTATCTCCTGAGCCAGGGTATGAAGCCTTGGAGCATCATGGCACTTACCTTTACCAATAAGGCGGCAAGGGAGATGAAGGAACGTATCGGAAAACTGGTGGGCGGTGACCTCGCCCAGCATCTCTATATGGGTACCTTCCATAGCATATTCTCCCGTATTCTCCGTGCCGAAGCTGAGCATATCGGTTTCAATAATAATTTTACCATCTATGATGAAAGTGACTCTCGCTCACTGCTGAAGGCTATCATCAAGGAGATGGGACTGGATGACAAGGCCTATAAGCCTGCTGCTGTTCATGCCCGGATTTCGATGGCGAAGAACAACCTGGTAACTGCCGAAGCCTATGATAGCGACCCTGCCATCCTGGAGCAGAACAAACGTGCCAAGATGCCTGCCATCGGAAAGATTTATGTGGCTTATGTGCAGCGTTGCCGTCAGGCGAATGCGATGGACTTTGATGATCTCCTGATGCTTACTTTCCAGCTTTTCAGAGATCACGAGGAAATCAGACAGAAGTATGCCGGCAGGTTCGATTATATCCTGGTGGATGAGTATCAGGATACCAACCATGTGCAGATGTCTATCGTGATGCAGCTCTGTAAGGAAAAATTGCGTGTCTGTGCCGTGGGTGATGATTCGCAGAGTATCTATAGCTTCCGTGGTGCCAACATCGACAATATATTGAATTATCAGAAACAATTGCCTGGAACCCAACTTTTTAAACTGGAACAGAACTACCGCTCTACTCAAACTATCGTAGAGGCAGCCAACAGTCTGATTCATCATAACCGCAATCAGATTCAGAAAGAGGTGTTCAGCAAAAATGATAAAGGAGAGAAGATTCTGTATAAGCCTGCCTACAGCGACAAGGAGGAGGCTCTGATAGTGGCGAAGAATATCCAGCGCATCAAGCGGCAGGATGATTGCGGATACGATCAATTTGCCATTCTCTATCGCACCAATGCCCAGAGCCGCAGCTTCGAGGAGGAATTCAGAAAGCAGGGCATTCCATATCGTATTTATGGTGGCTTGAGTTTCTATCAGCGTAAGGAAATCAAGGATATCATCGCCTATTTCCGTCTCGTTGCCAACCCTGACGATGAGGAGGCTTTCAAGCGTATCATCAATTATCCGGCTCGTGGCATCGGTGCTACAACCGTGATGAAAATTGCCGATTGTGCCCATCAGAACCAGGTGAGTTTCTGGGAGGTAATAGGTAATGTGGAGCATTACGGACTGAATGTCAACAAGGGTACGCAGACGAAGCTCGTGAAATTCCGCCTGCTCATCTCTTCGTTCATCGACCGTTCGCATACCCTGGATGTCTATGAACTGGGTGATGCCATCATCAGGGAGAGTAGAATCAGCGAGGATATCATGTCGGGCAAGAATGCCGACGACCTGGCTCGCCAGGAAAACCTGGAGGAGTTTCTGAGTGGTATGCAGACCTTCGTGGCTGGACGCCAGGAAGAGGGACGAATGGATGAAGCCTATCTTACTGATTATCTGCAGGACGTGGCGCTGCTGACGGATGCGGACAGTGAGGGAGAGAAGGATGAACCGAGAGTTTCGCTCATGACGATTCATGCGGCAAAGGGTCTGGAGTTTGCTACTGTTTTCGTAGTAGGTTTGGAGGAGAATATCTTCCCGAGTCCGCTTGCTGCAATCTCTGTCAGGGAACTGGAAGAGGAGCGCCGTCTGCTCTATGTCGCGATTACCCGTGCCGAGAAGCATTGCATCCTGACCAATGCCAAGAACCGTTTCCGATATGGCAAGATGGAATTTGATAATCCGAGCCGCTTCATCGATGAGATTGATGCCAGTCTGATAGAGGGAGGAGAAGAGGCTCCTGAATCTTCATTCGGTGGGGGAAGAAGTTCGTATGGTGGCTATGGTTCTGAAGGTGGCTATGGTGGAAGAATGCCATGGGATAGAGACAGGTCAGGCTATAGACGTGATTATCAGAACTCTAAGCCCGTAGCTTCGCAGTTCATGGCTGATCCTAAACCAGCATTTGCTTCCTCAGCTGCAGGTTCTCTCTGCGAGGGCTGTAGAATCGAGCATCAGCGTTTTGGAATAGGAACGGTATTGAAGATTGAAGGAACCGGCGAGAACACGAAGGCTACCGTAGAGTTCCAAAATGCAGGAACCAAGCAGTTGCTTCTGAAGTTTGCCAAGTTCACCATTCTCTCATAGAAAATAGAAAGAAGATAAAACTGAGGATATGAAAAAATCCCAGCTGGAAAAGAACTTCCAGCTGGGATTTTCTCATATAGAATCTTTTTTATAAAGCTTCATCATCAGGACGCTGAATGGTAGGCTTCTTGATTTTTGGAAGATGCTTCTTGCGTCGCAGCCAGGCAGCCTTGCGCTGCTCGTAATCTTCGCGGTGGCGTTCAAGGAAATTATCTGCCATGAATTTATTCCTTGAACTTACTGTAGATCACCTTGATCTGAACAGGACCTGTAGCCACCCGCTTGCCGTCCTTGGTGGTGTAATCCTTGTCAGGATCATCCGTTGCCTTGATCAGTCGGGTAGAGGTGAGCTGCATGTCGTGATTAATCTTGGTAATCACGATAGCATTGTTCTGTGTACTTGTGGTCAAGGTTACAGGAACCAGCACCACCTTGTTCCAGTTTTCACTCTTGCCCTTGTTCTTGTACATCGCAGTAACCAGGTTACTGATGTTATAGAAGGTATAGGCATTCTTCACGCCTGTAGAGTTCTTGTTGTAAGAAGCCGTATAGGAGGTGCGGTTGTCTGTCAGCTTGTTCTTCTCGAAGAAGGCATCCAGACTGTCTTTCTGTACCATCAGGATAGTAGAAGGAACACTGAACTGATAGTTGTTGTTGTTATCTACATTGTTCATTCTAGGGAAAGAGATGGTAGCTGTATTCAGCGTATCCTTCTCATGACCCTTCATGATATCCTCTACTGGCAGCGTTACTTCTGTGAAGATGCCGGCTGGAGACTTCAGGTAGGTGCAGCTCTCATCCTTTGCCAGATTAGCCAAAGTCTTGCTGTCGTTGGTAATCTTGTTGAGCTGCAACACCTCTTCTGTACCGTCAAAGCGGTTGAAAGCGAGACCTGTTACGATACTGTCGTTGCCCGCAGAGTTCTTCACCGTCTTCTGGATCTTGTAGTAGAACTGCAACTCGGTATTCCAGATATTGGCTACGTTTCCGATACCGCCGGCATGCTTAACATAGAAACCAGGACAAACCTTGTTGAGGAAGTCCCAGTTGGTCTTGAAGTACTCAGGGTGATCCACGAAGGTATTCATCACGTAAGAACCGTAGTTCTTGTAGGTCTTGCCATCCTTTGCCGTATATGGCTTGTTCAGATAGATCTTGAAAGCCATCGTCGTGCTGTTCAGGTTATAGGTGGCGCTCGACTGATAGTTGTTCTCGCTCACCCAGTTGTCCTTGAAGGCATCATAGTCTGAGTAATACTCCTGATTCTCGCTCATCGGTTTACTCATCTCGTAGGCTGTAGCCTTCATCGGTGCGAGGGTATCACCGTATGTAGTCTTGTATGATACCAGGAGATAGCATGAGTCCGCCTCGATCTTGCCATCGTGTGCATTGCGGATGTACTCCAGAGTGTCCAGACTGAATGATGACAATACGCCAAACTGGGTCATATAGTCGCCAGCTACGTAGGTACCGGTCTCAGGATCTTTCACATTACCGATCATACCCGTATTGTTTCGGCTCAGAACCGGGCCTGAAACGATGGAGCGTGAGGTGACGTTGAACACCTGGTCTGTGATAGAGATATTATCAACGTCGTTGGTGATCGACGATCCGATGTTGTCGGTGGTGTCATCACATGCAGCAATAGTCATTGCTGCTATAAATAATGCTGTAAATAGTCTTAAAATCTTCATTATCCTTGAAATGTGTCTAATATCTGAAGCTTACTCCTCGTCAGGGCATACTTCGTTGATGAATGTCTTGTAGGCATCCGCAAAGTCATCGCCAGGATAAGCGAGGGTTGGCTTGCTCTTCTCATTGGCATAATCCAAGAGAGTTCTGTCTGACAGGCTTTCGCCTTCAATCACGCCGTCGCTGTAGTCGATGGCCATCTTGCCCAGCTCGATGAAGTCGAAGTCCTCCTTGTAGTCAGAGAGCAGTTCCGACTTGGCATCACGGAACTCCACGCAGCGCTTGAAGTGTGCGCCGAGTTCGCCCTTCTGCTCGTTGGTATAGAGTGAGATGATCACCTTTGAGTTGGCGAAAGAAGGCTCCTCAGCGTATGCCGTCTTGATATAGAAAGGAACCACAGCGCTTACCCAGCCCTGACATACGATGACGTCTGGCTGCCAGCGAAGCTTCTTCACGGTTTCCAGTACGCCGCGTGCGAAGAAGATGGCGCGCTCCCCATTATCTTTATATTCTACACCCTGCTCGTCGGCTGCCATCTGGCGGCGGGTGAAGTAATCGTCGTTATCAATGAAATAGATTTGTTGACGTGTTGTTGGTATAGATGCAACCTTGATGATCAGCGGATGGTCTGTATCATCGATGATAAGGTTCATACCAGACAGGCGAATCACCTCGTGCAGCTGGCCGCGACGCTCATTGATGGTGCCCCATTTAGGCATAAAGGTGCGAATCTCAAAGCCTGCTTCCTGCATTTTCTGAGGTAATTCGCGTCCCATGATAGACATGTGAGTCTCGGCTACGTATGGGTCGATCTCCTGATTGATAAATAATACTTTCTTTGCCATAAATTTAATTATTATTCTTACGAATTAGGTGCAAAGGTACAAAAAAAACTCCAAAAAAGCGTATTTTTCTTCTGAAATTCAATAATTTCGGCAATAATTCGCATATTTTTAGGTTTTTTCTTTCTTATTTGAGAAAAAAGTTGTTATTTTGCACCCGAAAACAGATAAGAAGATGAAAGTAATCAATAAGATTGTTGACCTCCAGAACGAACTTTTCGATCGTCGCAAGGAGGGAAAGGAAATCGGCCTTGTGCCAACTATGGGTGCGCTTCATGAGGGTCATGCCTCTCTGGTAAAGCGCAGTGTTGAGGAAAACGGTGTTACGGTAGTTTCCGTTTTCTTGAATCCTACTCAGTTTAATGACAAGGGTGACCTGGAGCGTTATCCACGTACACTTGATGCTGACTGCAAGCTCCTTGAGGCTTGTGGCGCTGACTATGTATTTGCTCCTTCAGTAGAGGAGATGTATCCTACACCGGATACCCGTCACTTCGAGTTCCCTCCGGTAAGTACCGTGATGGAGGGTGCCAAGCGTCCGGGCCACTTCAATGGTGTATGCCAGGTAGTTAGTCGCCTGTTCTTTATCGTTCATCCTAACCGTGCTTATTTCGGTGAGAAAGACTGGCAGCAGATTGCTGTCATCAAGCAGCTCGTGAAGTACATCAACAGTGATGTGCAGATTGTGGAGTGTCCTATCATCCGTGATGAGGATGGCTTGGCTAAGAGCAGCCGCAATACATTGCTGACCGCTGATGAGCGTGCCATCGCACCGAATATCTATAAGGCATTGAAGGCGAGCGTAGAGTTTGCCAAGAATCATACTGTGCAGGAAACTCACGACAAGGTAGTGAGCGACATCAATGCCGTAGAGGGGCTGGAGGTAGAGTATTTCCAGATTGTGGATGGCGACAGCCTGCAGGATGTGGCATCATGGGAGGATAGCGCCTACGTGGTAGGTTGCATCACCGTATATTGCGGCAAGACTCCTATCCGTCTCATCGACCATATCAAGTATAAAGGATAATTCCTCTATAGATTTCTTTATTAAGTTTAATCCGTAATAGATAAAAGTAATAACAGAACAATGCAGATTGAAGTATTGAAGAGTAAGCTCCATTGTGTGACTGTAACTGAGGCTAACCTGAATTACATGGGTAGCATCACGATAGATGAGGATCTGATGGACGCAGCTAACCTGATAGCAGGAGAGAAGGTGCAGATTGTGGATAATAATAATGGCGAGCGCCTGGAGACCTATATCATTAAGGGTGAGCGTGGCAGCGGCTGCATCTGTCTGAATGGTGCTGCAGCCCGCAAGGTGCAGGTGGGTGATACCGTCATCATCATCGCCTATGCCCTGATGGACTTTGAGGAGGCAAAGACCTTCAAGCCTACCGTGGTTTTCCCTAAAGAGGGAAACAGGGTTTAATATTCAATGGAAACAAAAGAAAGGGTGTGTTATGGACTTATGGCACACCCTTTCTTTTGTTTTATTACTATATAATTTAAGGTGTAATTACGATGGGTTAAGGATAGATCTCGATATGGCTGCTGCCGGAGTTGCCATTCTTGATGATCCTTATCTGGGTGGTGATGCGCTCGCTCATCGTGTCGGTATGACTGATGACGCCCACCTTCTTGCCTTGCGAACTTTGCAGCATGGCGAGGGAGTCGATGACGGTGGCTAGAGTATCGGGGTCGAGGGTTCCGAAGCCTTCGTCGATGAACAGATTCTCGAAGGAGATGTTGCGGGAGGATAACGCCGACAAGCCCAAGGCGAGACCGAGACTCACGATGAAGGTTTCGCCACCTGATAGGGAGGTGGTGTCTCGGATATCGTCGCCACGGTCGTGGTCGATGACTCGGATGCCCAGCGAATGCTTTACCTGCTGCAGTTCGTAACGGCTGTTGAACTTTCTGATTTCCTGGTTGGCGTGCGCTATCAGGAAACTGAGCGTATAGCATTGGGCTATCTTGCGCAGCGTCTTGCCGTCTGCTCCGATGGCATCCGTAATGGCTGTCCAGTCGTCCTTTTCCTGGGTTACGAGCTTCAGAGCCTCAGCCTTGTCGCCCAACAGCTTCACGGCTTCCTGGTGGTTCTGCATCCTGGCGTTGGCAGCAATCAGTTCGTTGCGCTGGCTTCTCTCCTGATACTCCTGCTGAATGGCTAAGAGAGCATCACGGGTTTGGGCAGGCTGATGTTCCAAGTGCTGCTGATGCGCCTTTTCTGCACTCTGGTAAAGGGCGGTAGTTGAAGCCACGGCTTTCTCCTTTTCGTCCTTTTCCCGTCGGATAGCGTTCCAGTCTTCGACAGAGTGAAGCATCTCCCGGATGGTATTTCGTTCGATGAATCTTGATTCGAAGCTTCTTTCTTTAGAATCAGTCTCTTCGGAGTCTTTTTCTTCGATGCTCTTTTCTTCAAGCTGCTTGTTATATTCCTCAATCCAAAGGTCGAGTTCCTTTTCCTTCGTTTGCAGATTCTCTTTCATCGTCTTGTTCTGAGACAGCATGGTTTGATGCGAACCTTTACTGTTGGCGAGTTCCGCCTTCAGCTTGTTGATGTTCTCGTTCTGGTTATCTGCTGCTTTCGTTGCGTCATCCTTTGCTGCTGTCAGTCTTTGTTCAGCCGCATCCGGTTCTTCGCCATTCAGAATCTGCTTGTATTTCTCCTGCCATTCCTCCATTTCCTTCTTGGCGCTATTCCATATCTGAAGGGCTTTCCCGTAAGCCTCCTCCTTGCTCTTTTGCTGTGAAGTGAGGTTTGCTGTAAGTGCTTTTTGCTCAGCCAGTTTTGTGGCGCATGTTGAAGTGTTTTCCTGGACTTCATTCAGTATTGTTGAAGCCTTGCTTTCATACGCAGCTTCATCCTTTACAGCCTTATCCTTGAGTTGGGTCAGCCGTTCTATCTCTTTCTGAATCTTGTTAAATTGGCTTAGCTTGCCGGTCGCATCCTTCGCTTTGTCTTCATAGATAGGCAAGAGCGATTTCAGTTCTGCCTCTGCCTTTGGAATCTTTGGATACTGGGCGATGAGCGCCTTCCATTCCTCTTCGTAAGTTGCGATTTCACCCGACAGTTTTTTCTGTTGTTTCTGGAGCGTCTGTACTTCGCCGTCGTTCTGTTTTCTCTCGCCGGAAAGTTCCTTCTCCTGTATCTGCTGCTGTTTCAGCATATCCTCCTTGGCTTTCAGAAGTTGCGAGAGTTCTGTGGTGGCTTCCTCAAACTGTCTGTTGTCGGTATGATAAGGATGGGTCGTGCTGCCGCAAAGCGGACAAGGCTTGCCTTCGGTCAGGTTGGCACGATGAATCTCCCATTTTTCACTTGCCATCAGGGTGTAGGCTTTTCGCAGCGTCAGGGTCTCTTGGGTCAGAGCCTCGATGGTCAACTTGCCCAGCGCTTCATCTATCTTGGCATTTCTCTCGCCCAAGAACTGGATTCGCTCCTCATTCTTCTGCTTTTCTGCTGTGGCAGTATTGAGATGAGCCACAACCTTGATGGCTTGCTGGACATCCTGCAGTTTCTTTTCGGCTGCCGATTTATGGCTCTGCAGCTCCTCTATATTCTGTCCGGCAGTCTTGTTCTTTTCCTTCTCCCAAGCCTGTTCTGCGGCTTGCGTCGCTTCGTGCAGAACTTGTTTCTGCTTGGCAATCTCTTCCTTTGTCGTTTTGAGGGCAAGGTTCGCTTTCTCTGTTTCGGCTTCCCATTTTTGGATGTTTCGGGCGTTCTCCTCCACGTCTTTCAGGGCAGTTTGATTCTCTTTCTGCGCCAACTCCAATGCCTCTTTCTTTTCTTTCAGATTCGGCATTGCCGCTTCCATTTTTGTTTTCAGCGCTCTTGCTTCTGCGATGACCGGCAGCGCCTTTTCCAGCTGTTCCTGTGCCTTTCCGACTGCTGCCTTCAGACTGGCGAGAGTTTTCTCGCTTTCGCTGATGGCAGACTCTTGACTTTTGATGTTTCCTTCCGCTTTCAGGATGTTTTCTTCCTGCTCGTGGATGCTTTGCGTCTGTCGTTCTACTTCCTGCAGCTGGTTGACGGCTGGCTGTACTTCATCGTGCAACTGCAGACGGAGAATCTGGGCTTGCATCGCTTTAATGGCATCTGCTGCTTGCTCCATATCAGTCTGGCAGATAGCGATTTGTTTGGTTTGCTTATCGTTTTCCTCAAACCATTGCAGGTCTTTCGAGATGGCTTGCAACTGGCTGTCGAGTTCCTTCTCAGCCTTTTCCAGGTGGTCGATTTCCTCCTTCAGTTGGGCGAGTTCTTCATCGTTCAGCAGGTTCTGTTTAACGGCTTCCACCGATGCTGCCATCTGGTTGTAGGCATCCGTTGCCTGGTCTTTCGCCTTCTTGATTTCAGTAGCGATGTTCGTATAAGTTTCCTCGCATCCGATGAGCTTTTCCAGGAGTTCGTACCGCTCGTTTTCCTTCGCCGTCAGGAAGTTGGCAAACGAGCCTTGGGCGATGAGTACGGTACGGAGAAACTGGTCGTAGTCGAGTCCGATGATATTCGGCAGCTCGTTCCAGTCGGCAGCTTCCTCTGTTATCTCTTCGCCGTTTCTCGTGATTTTATAAAGCGCAGTCTTGGCGTTCTCGTAGCGCACTCTCTGGAATCTGACGTGCCATTCTGCGCGGTAGATGCTGCCGTTGTTGGCAAGGAAGATGAGTTTGCTGTAGCCTTCCTTCTTGCCGCGGGTCAGGATGTTTCTACTGTCGGTAGGAGCCAGTCGGTTGTTTTCGCTGGCATCTGTAGCCCCGAAAATCTCGATGTTCTGGTTCTTGTCTCCTTTCTTCCTTGGGTAGCGAGGGGCGCGGTTGTAGAGGGCAAGGCAGATGGCGTCGAGTAGGGTAGATTTGCCACTGCCCGTCGGACCTACGATGCTGAAGATGGTACTCTCGCCTAAGGCACCTTCCTCAAAGTTGATGACCTCGCCACCCTGTTTGTCAAGCGAAGCGAGGTTGAGTATTTCGAGTTGTAGGAATTTCATAATGATGATGTCGTTAATAAATCGGATAACATTTTCTCCTGTCTTTCGTTCATCGGAGCGTTGTGCCTGATGGCGAAGGCTTCCTTCAGCGTATCGAGCGGAGGACGGTTGATGATGTCTTCGATGCTGGTGATGTGCTGGGAACCCTGTATGGTGGAGAGGTCTAGTTGCGGGATGATGCGCTGGATTTTGCAGAGCACGGCATCCTTTTCGTTGACGAGTTTCTCCAGTTCCTTGATGTCATCGCTGGAAAGCTTTTCCTGTTTCACCTTCAGCATCACGTAATCGAAGTGGTCGCTCAGTTCGCCGTCGGTTCTTTCCGAGAGTTCAGAATTGATGAGCTTCTGCCATTTCTTGAAGGTCAGCTCTTCCTCGTCTTCGGGCAGAATGCGAAGGGAGTGCTGCGGCTTGTATTCCAGGAAATCTACTTTCCATTCCTTACTCTTGCCGGTTTTCTTTCCTTCCTCCTCTTCTCCGTGTTCTATGGTGATGAGGTCGATGCCGTGGGTGTAGTCTTTCTCGGCAAACGACATCGGGAGGATACTTCCCGTATATCTTGCCCAGTCGGTGTTCCAGATATGTTGCCGTTTGTGGATGTGTCCGCAAGTCATATAGTCGGGATGGTCGTTCCATCCTTCCAGGTCCACTTCCTCCTGTCCGCCGATGATGATTTTCTCGCTCGCATCCTTTTTGGCGATATCCGAACCCTTGGCGTACATGTGTGCCATCATGATGCACTTCCTGCCTGGATATTTCTTTCGAGCCTCAGCCGTCAGTTCTCTCAGAAAGTCGTTGACTCCCTGCGAGTAACTGGCGTTCTGCACCACATCGCTCCTAAGGAAAGGTACGGCGAGGATGATGACTTCTTCTCCTTCCTCGTTGGTTACGGGGATGATGAGGTCATCGAAGGAATAGAGCCAATGCCCGCCGGTTTTATCATCTGTTTCCTTTCCGTTCCCTTCGTCCTCGCTTTCTCCCTGCTGCCGGATTTTCCTTACGTTTTCTCCCTGCAGCCAGATTTTCCTTACGTTTCCTCTTATTTCCACGTGGTATCGGGTGAGCAGCGGACGTGGAGCCTCCAGTCGGCTGGCGGAATCGTGGTTGCCGGCGGTAATGATGACCTGCATGTTAGGGCACAGTTGGGTAGCATCGGCAAGAAACTCGTAATAAACGGTCTGTGCCGCTGCCGATGGATTTCCGTTATCGAAGATGTCTCCTGCGATGAGGAGAGCATCGGGTTTTTGTTCAGCGATTTGTTCCAGGAGCCATTTCAGAAAATGCTTGTGTTCAGGCAGACGGTCGTTGCCGTGAAACAAGTTGCCCAGGTGCCAGTCGCTGGTTGCTATTATCTTCATACTCATAAGAATGTCTAATCTTAGTCTTTTGCTTTGTCTTTGGCTTGCAATCCTTTGAACTTTGGACTGCAATCCTTTGACCTTTGGTTTGCAATCTGACTACAAAGTTAGCACAATTATTTGGGATACGCAAAGAAATAGGGTCAAAAAACAAAGAATTATGAATGGAAAAGTGAAGATATTCAGGAAAAGTCTTGTTTAATATAGGATAAAGTTGTATCTTTGCCTAGTAGAAAGTTTCGTTCATTACTTTTGAATGTGCGTTCAATACTTTTGAATGTAAGTTCAATACTTTTGAATGTAGGTTCAATACTATTGAACGGAGATTTCTATTAGGGTTAGTAACAATTATCCTTAGGGTTAGTAACAATTATCCTTAGAGACGGGAACCATTATGATGAATGGTGAATAAGAAATCACTTAGGTATAGTGGCTGTTGCAATAAGGAGTGATAACAATCTTTAAAAGAAAGGAATCGTCATGACAAAGTACAAGTTGCAAGAGATGCCCGATGTTCATAACACAGGCAAGCGCAGAGTTTATCCCAAGATGGTGACCAATCGGACACTATCCAGAAAAGAGTTCATCAAGAGAATGCAGGGCTACCATCGTGGTATTTCGGAAAGTACCACGGAGGCTGTCTTGCTGGATGTGGCTGATATGCTGGTAGAAATGCTCTCCATGGGCTACAATGTGAATCTGGAAGGCATCGGCACCTTCTCCCTCTCCCTCGGTTTCGAGGACGATAAGCCTACGGAAATGCAGAGTGCAGATGATAAGATGACGTATCGCAAGGTGGGCGTGAAGGACATCAACTTCAAGGCGTCTCCTGAGTTTATCAGGGAGGTGAAGCGGGAAACCGACCGTGACCTGGAACGTGATATGGGTGGTGTAAAGGTGATTCGCAAGCAGCTCTATTCCAGGGAAGAGCGCATCGCCCGTGCCCTGGAGGTGATAGAGAAGAACGGAGTCCTCACCCTCGGCGATTATGCCTCCATCAACAACCTGAGCCGCACTTCCGCCTCTATGGAACTGAAGGAAATCACCGCAGACCGTACCTCGCCGATAGGTTGGATGGGTAGCGGCAGTCACAAGGTTTGGGTGAAGAGAAAAGAATAAAAGCAAATATCTCTCAGAATATTTGTTAGTTTCAATTCTTTTTCGTATTTTTGCGGTGTAATTTAAATGGTAGTGTTATGACGACAGTAACAAGGGAACATCTTGAAGATGAGGTACTCAAGTCGATTCAGAAGAAAGCGGAATCGATTATGCCGAAAGATGCCAAGGTTATCCTTTTTGGGTCAAGGGCTAGAAGGGATGCTAAAGCAGATTCCGACTGGGACATCCTTGTGCTTCTGAACAAGGATAAGATAGATGAGCAGGATCATGATAATTACACCTATCCTCTTTGGGAATTGGGATGGCAAATCAATCAGATGATTCACCCGATAGTGTATTCGATGAAGGATTGGAACAGCAAAAAGGGCAGTCCTTTTTATAATAATGTAGAAGAGGAAGGGGTGATGCTACTGCAAAACAGCGGCACGCCCTGAACCAACGGTCACCGGCGCGTAGCGGAAAGGTAAAGGGCAGAAGCTCCTAGCCCAGGGCAACACCCTGGGTATTAAAGCGTTGTTCCCCTGCGCCCTGTAAGGGCAAAAACCTTGAATATATGCTGCTTTATAACCAATTTTATTGGGATTTGCAAGAAACTTTCTGATTTTCTTGCAAATCCCAATTCTTTTTCGTACTTTTGCATTCGTCTTGCTGTGGATGGCTGGCGATGAGTCGCTGGCTAGGTAAAAGTCCATGGCTTGGCCTATCATAATTAAGAAAGACGTGTACTACGTTTTCTTCTGATTCGATTGAAACCTAGGAAATTTCAAAAGAGGCATTCAGATGAAGACAGCGGTAGGCGCCTTCGCTTTATGTGTGTATGTACACAGGCATAGGTGTGCCCTTTCCATTCGTTTGGATAGGGTACATCCTGTGCTATTATATATGCAAGTTTGGCGTAGGTTTCTGTTGCTTCTTATTCTTGTTGCCAAAGGTTTTCCTAGGACCTCAATCGAGCAAGGGTAATGCGAGTGATAGATTCCCTACGCCATTTCTGTTTTGGTAGCAACCATACAAACTAACAAGAATGTTTCTGCTTAGGGGAATGGCGGAAGTGCTAATACCCCTAGGAGATACAGACAGATGAGCACTAAGTTTTTCAATAATACTCCTGATAATTCCCTGTTCGAGAAGTTCAAGGGAATAGCCCACAACATGCTTGATTTTCATACCTTTCAGGCAGTAGTAGGATATTTCCGAAGTTCGGGCTATTTTAAACTTCGTGAGGAATTTGAACAGGTAAAAAAGATACAGATATTGGTAGGTATCAATATCGACAACATATTCCGTAAGCAATCTAAACTCTTTTTCGGCCAGATTGATGAACAAGCCGTCATCGATGCCTATTCTCAAGATTTCGTTGAGGAGGTGAAGAATGCGGGCTATGATGAGCAGACGGAGAGAGGTATCCTCCAGTTTTGCCAGGACATCATCGACAAAAAACTGGAGATGCGTATCCATCGAAGCAAAAACCTCCATGCCAAATTCTATCTTCTTCTCCCGGAAAACCATAATCCAAACTCTGATGGCTGGGTTATCATGGGGTCCTCTAATCTATCCGATTCCGGTATGGGAACCGTGCCCAGCAATCGGTATGAGTTGAACGTGGCGATGAAAGATTATGATGATGTGGAATATTGCAAGCAGGAATTTGAGCAGCTTTGGGAGCAGGCCGTTCCTCTGAATCTGCAAGACATCGAGCAGATGAAGGCGAAGACTCATCTTGCCCAGTTGCCTACACCATACGAACTCTATATGAAGGTGCTGATAGATACTTTCGGTTCGCAGGTGGAGGATGACTTTACGATGGAAATGCCTGAGGGTGTGAAGGATATCCGCTATCAGCACGATGCCGTGATTCAGGGTTATCAGATGCTGATGCAGCACAATGGCTTCTTCCTTGCCGATGTGGTGGGTTTGGGTAAAACCATTGTTGCCACGATGATTGCCAAGCGATTTGTTGAAGCGAATGGAAGATACACCAATATCCTGGTGGTTTATCCGCCAGCCTTGGAAAAGAACTGGACTGATACCTTCAAGCTTTTCGGCATCAAGCGCTACGCCCAGTTTGTGAGCAATGGTAGTCTGAATAAAATCATAGAGGGCGAAGGCAACTTCCGTGAAAAGGGAGAGTATGACCTGGTGATTGTTGATGAAGCGCATAACTTCCGTGGAGCCACCGCTGGCAGATACGATGATTTGCAGTTAATCTGCAAGACTCCTCGCATAAACGAAGGTTTGGTAAAAGGCCATCACAAGAAGGTGATGCTGCTTTCGGCTACTCCGCTCAACAATCGTCCAACCGATCTTCTGAATCTCTTGCTTCTCTTCCAGAATGCCCGTTATTCAACCATCGAAGGCATCCAGAATCTGCCTGTAACCTTCTCTCCATGGATAGAAGAATATGATAAGCTGATGCGTGAACGTAAGTTAGACAAGCATAACGAAAGAAATGCCGAATTTGCCAAGCGTACCGATGACCTCTACGAGAAGATAAGAACGCAAGTGATTGATAAGGTGACGGTTAGACGAACCCGAAACAATATCAAGAATGTGCCTGCCTACAAGAAAGACTTGGATGATCAGCATATCGTATTCCCGGATATTCTGCCTCCTAACGAATTGATGTATGAATTAAATGGCGGTTTGAACGATCTCTTCTATAGTACGATGGCGATTCTTACCGATACGCCTCATCCCGAAGATAATCCCACAGGCAAGGGCTTGCACTATGCCCGCTATCGTGCCGTGGAGTTCTTGCAGGGCGAGGCGCGCAAGAAGTATCCTACTGCCCTCCATATTTCCACCATGCTGACAGGTATCTATCGTGTTCACATGGTCAAGCGATTGGAGAGCAGTTTCTATGCCTTCCGCCGTTCGCTCCATACCTTCCTCCGTATCACCGAGGATATGATTAAGATGTTTGACCAGAACAAGGTGATTATCGCTCCCGATATTAACGTGAAGGACAAGCAAGCCAAGGGCTGGGAGCTGGACCGCATCATAGAATATGCCGTAGAAAAAGGTTTGAAAGAGGAAGATACGGTCTTTAAAGATGAGGATTTCAGCGAACGGTTCCTGGAGATGCTGAAAGAAGATGCTAAGAATTTGAAGGAGTTGTGCAAACAATGGGATGAGGTTAGCGAAGACCCTAAGCTGGAACTGTTTATCGACAAACTGGAACATGAATTCTTCGATAAGGAGATAAATCCTACAGGCAAACTGGTTATTTTCTCAGAGAGCGTAGATACTGTGAATTATCTGACGGAGCAGTTGCAGAATCGTCTGCATCGCCACGACATTTTGGATGTCTGTGCCAGCAATCGTACCAACAGGCAGGATATTCTCCGCAAGTGCTTTGATGCCAACTATGCCGAGCAATCGGATGAATTCAACATCGTGATTACTTCTGATGTGCTTGCCGAAGGTGTCAATCTGCATCGTGCCAACGTCATCATCAACTACGATTCGCCATGGAATGCTACCCGACTGATGCAGCGCATTGGTCGTGTAAACCGTATCGGTTCGGTGGCAGACAAGATATACAACTACATGTTCTATCCGTCGATGCAGGGCAACCAGGAGATTCATCTCTATAGCAACGCCCTCATCAAGTTGCAGGGCTTCCATTCAGCCTTTGGCGAGGATGCACAGATTTACTCTAGAGAGGAAATCGTGAAGGAATTCCAAATGTTCAATCCTGATATTCAGGATGCTGTGGATAGAAACCTGAAGTTCCTGGAAGAAGCCCGTGAACTTTATCGCACCCATCGCAAACTCTACAATCATATCAAGGCTTTGCCGATGAAGAGCCGAACGGTAAGGGAAATCGGAAAACATCCTCATTCTACCATCGTCTATCTTTCTTCGCCTCAGAAGGTGGAGTATTATTGGGTTAAGGCTGACGGCAAGGCTTTGTCTATCCCATTCTTGGATGCGATGGACATCATGAAGGCTGAGATGGAGGAGAAGCCGGGTGACTGTGCGAAGGTAATGGATTTCCATTACGACCAGGTGAAACTGGCATTGGAATCCTACCAGAAGGTGGTAAGAAAAGTGGTGGATGCCGAAAGCATGGAGAACAGGAAGAAAGATAAATCGACCAATGCCGTGCTGAGCATTCTCCGTACGATGAACCGAGCCTTGAATGCTGTGAATGTGGAGAAGACTGTGGCGCAAATCAAGAAGTTGGAGCAGATTGTGGAACTGGGTGTCTTCACCGGACTCAGTTCCAGCATCAACAGTTTTAATCGCCAGGTAAAGAAGCAGAAACCATCCAGCGAAGACCTCGTAGCGCAAATCATAGACAAGATAGATGAACTCTTTGATCGCTACAATATTCCGCTGGATACCGATGATGAAAGAAACGAGGAAATCTTGGAACCGCAGATTGTGGTATCTGAGTCATTCATATAAGTTCTCTATATAATAAGGTGTAAGAACAGAAAAAACAAAGATAGTTATGGCAACATATAATAAAGAAACATTTAAGCGACTCTTTCAGTCGAAGTTCAATCTTTCAAAGTGGCAGATGTTGCTGCAGGATTACTTTCATGCCGACAAGGTGCGTGTGAATGCTGAGGTTTTGGACGAGGATGCCGAAGACCGCAAGGGATATTTCCTGGGCAGCATGACAACGCAAGATAATTATGAGTTAGGATTCTTCTATTATGAAATGGAGGATGGTTCGGTGCTGCGCCGCAAGGTGGGGCTTCGCAACCTGATTCGTCCTTATCTGGGTTATGGCTTTGATGCAGCCTTGGCGGTATTTAATGATGGAACCAACTGGCGCCTGTCTTTGATTTGCGACTTGAAGGAAGATGCTACCAGTACCAAGCGATTCACCTATGTGTTTGGTGATGAGAAGGCTTTTTATAAGACTCCTATACTTCGTTTTGAAAGCTTACGGACAAAAGCCAATGAGTTTCTTGAAATCAAGAAAGCCTTCTCTGTTGAGGCTCTTTCTGATGATTTCTTTGGTGAATACCGTAAACAGTATGCTGAATTCGTGAAATTCCTTACGGGTAAGGAATACGTAAAGAAGGGAAACAAATGGGTGGAGCAGGAAACAGGAGAACCTGATGCCCAGTATTTTACATCCTTTAAGAAGGATGATAAACTGGTGCGCGATTATATCAAGAAGATGATGGGTCGCATAGTGTTCCTTTATTTCCTGCAGAGTAAGGGATGGCTTGCTGGCAATCTGCATTATATGCACGATTTATTCTATGATGCCTCTGATGAGGTAAAGGGAGATTTCCTGGATAAGGTGCTCGAACCGATGTTCTTTGGCTTGCTCAATACCAAGCCAGAGGACCGGAGTAGTGCGCCTTTGGTTAACGGAGTAGGGGTGAAGTATATTCCGAATGCCGATGAAATTCCTTATCTTAATGGTGGACTTTTCCAGCAGGAGAAGATAGATGAAGTAGAATCAGTTTTCCCTGCCGGAATGTTCCAGTCGCTCTTCGATTTCTTTGATAGTTACAACTTTACGATTGATGAGAACGATCCGAATGATGCCGAGGTGGGAGTTGATCCTGAGATGCTTGGCAAGATTTTCGAGAATCTGTTGGAGGATAACAAGGACAAGGGAGCCTTCTATACCCCAAAGGAAATCGTTCGTTACATGTGTCAGGAGTCGTTGACGGCGTATCTGCAAACTGGCATAGATGATGCTGAGGTTAAGGAACATATTGCTAACTTTGTGAAAACCAATGATGTGGAGGAGCTGGGTGGAGCTTCTTCAGAACTTGCCATGTCTATCGACCGGAAGTTGATAGATGTGAAGATTTGCGACCCTGCCATCGGTTCGGGAGCTTTCCCTATGGGTTTACTCCGTGAACTCTATGCATGCCGCAAGTCTATCGAAATCTTCGAGGAGGATAATGCTGCCGACATCAAGCGCCACATTATTCAGAACAACATTTATGGTGTTGATATTGAGAAGGGAGCCGTAGATATCGCCCGTCTCCGTTTCTGGCTTGCTCTTATCATCGATGAAAATGAGCCGATGCCATTGCCTAATCTCGACTTTAAGATTATGCAGGGCAACTCGTTGCTGGAGAGTTACAAAGGGGTGGACTTGGATGTTACTTCCAAGAAGTTGAAGACCGGCAAGGATACTAAGAAAACTCGTGGTGTTCTCTCGTTGGGTTTTGAGGAAACAGATGTACAGAAAATCATCCAGGATTTAGTAAAATCATATTTTAGTATCACCGACCATACCTTGCGTGCTCAGCGTCGCCAGCAGATAGATAAGTATGTGAAGGATTACATCAAGGTTTGTGCCGAGGGAAATCATGAGGTGCAGGATGCCGTAGATGAATTGGAGATTCCAAATGACCAGTTCTTCCTTTGGCATACATATTTTGCGGATGTATTCGAAAAGGGCGGTTTTGATATTGTGATTGGTAATCCGCCGTATGTTTTTGCTAGAAATAGTGAAGAAAAAGGAATGACAGATAATTTCAAGGAATATTATTATTCTCATTTTGAACTTGCAAAATATCAAATTAATTTGTACCATTTATTTGTCGAACAAGGAAATAATATTCTTTGTTGTAATGGTGTGTTTGCTTATATTATTCCAAATAATTGGTTAACGATAAATACAAATGCTGAATTGCGAAAGTATGTACTATCAAATTCAAATATTCAGATAACAAACTTTTATAAAAAAGTTTTTGAATCTGCTGATGTTGACAGTAGCATTTTGATTTATAATAAAGATACAAATGCTCCTTATGTGACATTGTCTGAATCTATTGATAAGGAAGATTTTAAAACGATTAAGACACTACCATGTTCTATTCTTCTTAAAGAGAACGATTTTGTTATTAATATTGAGCGTTATAAAAATGATTCTTTTGCTGATGTTATGATTAAGATAGAGAGCAATACTAAGCAGCTTTCTAAAGAATATGCAGATGTTAAGGCAGGATTACAAGCATATGAAGTAGGAAAAGGTACTCCTCCTCAGACAAAAGAAATGAAAAAGAGTAGAATTTATCATTCTTTGGAAAAGAAAGATGAGACATATTATAAATACATTGATGGTGTTGATGTTAAGAGATATGGTTTAACATGGAATTCTGGAGAGTTTTTAAAATATGGACGTAATCTTGCTGCTCCTCGAAAATGGGAGTTGTTTTCGACACCAAGAATTTTGGTTAGACAAATTCCATCTAAACCACCATATTGTATTTTGGCATGTTATACAGAAGAAACATTCTTGAATGATAGAAATTCAATGAACATAATAAATATAAAGTGTAATCCTTTATGTTTGTTGGGTATTCTTAATTCGCGTGCCATTTCTTTTTGGTTTGAGCATAAATTTGGAAAACTACAGAGAGGGTTGTTCCCGCAATTTAAAATAAATGAGTTAGCAGCATTCCCAATCCCAGAGGTTTCCTTAAAACAAGAGGCATTGTTGGCGAGATTAGTTTCTAAGCAACTTAACAGAAGTGATAATTCTATTGAAATAGATGAAAATCGGTTAGATGGTCAAATCGATTTCCTCGTCTATCACCTCTATGGCTTGACCTATGATGAAGTGTTGATTGTTGACCCGGAGCCTCCAATCTCTCGTGAGGAGTATGAGGCATATAATATAGAACAATAAAAGAAAATGAGATATGAGTAAAATAGACGGTTTTTATCAGCTTAGAGAAATGTTTAGCGGCGAAGTTGACGAAGAACTATGGAAGGTTAAGGAGGAGACGCTTTTGCAAGATGAGCTGGCAACTGCCATCAGAGAATCTATGGCTCAAGTGCTCTCAGAAGTTCGTAGTCCTATCAGAGTAACTATTGATTATGAACCTAAAGGTGATATCGCTGTGAAGGTGTCCCTAAAAGATACTGCTGATACATCTGAGGTTATAGAAACTCCAGCTTTTGTCGGTGAGCAACCTGCTGCTCTATCGGCAAGTAAGCCCTTTAGCCAGCGTTCCGAAAGTATTGGCTTTACTGTAAAGTTTCCGGATGGTACGGTGGTTCAGCGTAAGAATGCCAAGGAGACTATGATAGCTACATTAAAAGTGATAGGCCTGCATAAAGCAGCTGCTTTCCGTGGTAGAACGTTCAAAGGTTTCCCATTGGTGGGGCGTAATCGTAGAACTGATGTAGATTTCAGATGTCAGGAATTGGTAGATGGTTGGTATATTTACATCAACATGTCGAATGATACGAAAATCGAAATGCTTCGTCAGATATCTGATGAGATGAGATTAGGTTTGGTTATCAAGGATGAAACAGGTAGTGATGTTACGTTTTCTGCCGATAGTTCATCACGTTCTGGTAATAAACAACCAGGCAAACGAACCTTGTATAAACTGAATGGTGATGGTCCGTATAGTAAACGCGAACTGGTTCTGCTTGCTGTTACACAATATGTGATGGAACATGCCGATTTGAACTATGATCAGTTGGAGCGGGTTTTCCCAAAGAACTTGCAGGGGAGTTATGGGGTTATTCGCCCAATGAGTTGGATAGAAGAAAAGGCAAGTGTCGGTTTTGATCACAACAACCGTTATTATACTGATTCAAAAGACATCCTGACTTCAGCCGATGGTATCAAGTTTGCCGTCTGCAAAGAGTGGGGTGATAATTTTAGTAATTTCGCACATCAAGTAGAAAATCTTGGATGGGAAATAAGTGAAGGATAAAAAGAAATTCGGGATGCTTTCGTTTTGGAGGCATCCCGAATTGTTATATAAAGCTTTAGCCCTTTGCTGATATTGAGAAAAATTGAGGGGATTGCAAATCCCCCGGCTTTAATAGGTCGAACCTTTTTTAACGCCGGATTGCAAATCCGTCGGAACGCCTAACGGAATACTTTCTGTTGATTTACAGGGTGTTAAGTTTAGTGACCACCTGCAAAAAAAATAGAAAGAATCTTTATCCTCGAAGTGCATTATAAGTTAAATTCCATTCTTTGTCAAGAACAGCGATTTCAGCTTGTAGCTTTTCTCTATTAGCTTTGCGCTGTTCAGGAGTTAAACTCTCTACACGCTTCATTTCTTCAACAAAGCGTTCGGCGTCTTTGCCATATAATATTGGCGTTTCTCTAATTGGTCTTGACATAATTTTATCCTACTACTCTTTGTTAGTTAGCCATGTTCGTTCTTCGTTTAGTTTATTGAAAAACTCTTCTACACTATAGCTAATGCCTGTCCTTTCATACTCCGCCTCAATAGCTTCAATCCTAGCCACGGCTTCTTCTTCATTAGCCGGATGCCAGCCAACAGGAATCTTATTCCAGTCAATATCTTCTTCTGCACATTCATCCTCGGGAAGTGCTATGGCGGCATTTCCGTGATAGGCTGGTGCTGGCTCTGCTGCGAAAGCTGCATCTTTCTGTTCTTCTGGCAATTTATATCTTTTCTCTTTCATAAGCTTGCGTATTTTATCTGCTGCAAAAATACGATTATTATCTGAATCATGCAAGAAAAATGGGAGAAATGTTTTATAAAGTATCTTATAATCAAGGTTTTTGCTCTTTATTGGGCTTGGGGTGTTTCTAAAAAAAAGTCACAATATCCGGCAGATGGTGCTGAGTATTGTGACTTTACTTTTTTGTTATACAAATCTTTTCTATTCGATGCTTTCTTCTATCGACTTCAATACATAGTCGAGAATCTCATCGGTGTGGCAGAGGGAGATGAAATTGCCCTCAAACTGCGATGGACTTACGTAGATGCCCATAGGCACGCGGTTTGACTTCAACTGACCTGCCTGAATCTCGCCCGCCTTGAACTTTCAATACCTTGAAGGAATTGAGGTGAATCTTAGTGGTGTTTCAAATCACACGCAGCCTGCTCATAGTCGATGAGATGATCAATGGTAGGGTGGTCGCCGCAGATTTCGCAGGATGCACGCTTCTTTACCTTGATGGTGCGGAAGTTCATCGTCTTGGCATCGAAGGTGAGCAATCGGTCGGTGAGCAAGTCGCCTACACCGAGGAAGTACTTCAACGCCTCGGCAGCCTGGATGGTTCCGAGCATACCGGCGATGGCTCCCAGAACGCCTGCCTGGCTAGAGGTAGGAACAGTGCCTGCTGGAGGTGGTTCCTTGAAGAAGCAACGGTAACATGCCGTGCCTGGCAGGTGGGTAAAGGTCTGGCCCTGGAATCTCAGGATGCCGCCATGCGAGAATGCCTTGCCCAAGCGCACACAGGCATCATTGATGAGGAACTTCGCAGGGAAGTTGTCTGTGGCATCGATGATGAAATCCCATGGCTTGATGATTTCCTCGGCATTGTCTGAGGCGAGGAAAGTATGGTAGGTTTTTACCTCCACATCAGGATTGATGGCAATCATCTTCTCCTTGGCGCTTTCCACCTTAGGGGTGTTTAGATCCTTGGTCTGGTGGATGACCTGGCGTTGCAGGTTGCTGAGGTCAACCACATCGGCATCCACGATACCGATATGTCCCACGCCAGCCGCAGCAAGGTAGAGGGCTACCGGAGAGCCCAAGCCTCCGGCACCAATGATGAGCACCTTGGCATTGAGGAGCTTTTCCTGTCCCTCGAGGCCTACATCCTGAAGGAGGATGTGGCGGCTGTATCTTTTTATCTGTTCTTCTGTTAAATCTATCATTTTATTGTACTTTATGTCTTTTTTCTTTAGTAAAAAAATTACTTTGTATAGCAGTTTATGCTCATACAGCAGTATAGAAAAAGGTCGCAAACAATTAACAGCTTGCGACCTTTGATATTCTTTATAATTTTCCGAATTATAAATTCCCGAATCAGGAAGTATAATTCTCGAATTCTTGATTTACTCGATAACCACGAGAGCATCCTCTTCGAGTACAGCCTGACCAGGCTTTACGCAGATAGCTGTAACCTTGCCATCCTTCTCAGCCTCGATGTTGTTCTGCATCTTCATAGCCTCGAGAACGACGACAGTATCGCCAGCCTTTACTTCCTGACCAACAGCCACCTCGATGCTGGTGATAGTACCAGGGAGAGGAGCCTTTACAGCGTTGGCTGTATTTACGTTGGCAGCTGGAGTAGCCTCAGCATCATCAGATGCAGCAGCAGGCTGACCGAGCACTACCTTCTTCTTCTCTGGTTCAGCTTCCTGTTCCATCTCAACCTTGTAAGCTTCGCCATTTACGTTCACGCTTGCGATGTTACCCTCAACAGCGTCAATCTGAACCTTGTATTCTTTTCCGTCAATTGTATATTTAAACTCTTTCATTTCTTTATCTTTATGGTTTGGCTGTTAAACTCAAGAACTTGGCATTCCACATCGTCTGACGTGGCTTGATCGTAATGATGCCAGGCTCCTTGTCGTGTACGTTATTGCCCTGGTACTCATAGAGTGCCATGGCAATCGCAGCATAAATATTCTTATCCATTCGTTTTTACTTTAATTTTGAGTGTTGATTGTTGAGTGTTGAATTAGGCTTGCGCCCTTCTGTTATGTTGAGTCTGTATATAACTCAACATTCTACACTCAACATTCAACATTTCTATATTACATTGGCATGCAGCCATGCTTCTTAGCTGGCAAGCTCTGGCGCTTGGTTGCGAGCTGAGCCAAACCACGGCAGATGCGGAAACGGGTATTGCGTGGCTCGATGACATCATCGATGTAGCCATACTGAGCAGCCTGATATGGATTAGCGAACTTGTCGGTGTATTCCTGCTCCTTCTCAGCCAGGAATGCCTTTACATCCTCGCCAGCTTCCTTCTTTGCCTTGGCTTCCTTACCGCAGAGAACGGCAACGGCACCGCTGGCACCCATTACGGCAATCTCTGAAGATGGCCAAGCGAAGTTCAAGTCAGCACGCAACTGCTTGCAACCCATTACGATATGGCTACCACCATAGCTCTTACGCAATGTGATAGTGATCTTTGGCACGGTAGCCTCGCCGTAAGCGTAGAGCAACTGTGCACCGTGGAGGATGACAGCGTTGTACTCCTGACCTGTACCTGGCAAGAATCCTGGTACGTCAACGAGAGATACGATAGGAATGTTGAATGCATCGCAGAAACGAACGAAGCGGGCTGCCTTGCGGCTAGCGTTAACATCGAGTACACCAGCGTAAGCTGAAGGCTGGTTGGCTACGATACCCACGCTCTGACCATTGAAGCGGGCGAAACCAGTGATGATGTTCTTGGCGAACTTAGGCTGAATCTCGAAGAACTCTCCGTTATCAGTTACAGCGCCAATCACCTTATACATATCGTATGCCTGGTTAGGATCCTCAGGGATAATCTCGTTCAGAGTATCGTCCATACGGTCGATAGGGTCTGTGCACTCTACGCGTGGAGCCTCTTCTGTATTGTTGCTAGGGATGTAAGAGAGCAGGCTCTTGATCATCTCGATAGCCTCTTCCTCTGTCTTGGCAGCGAAGTGGGTAACACCACTCTTGGTTGCGTGGACAGATGCACCACCGAGGTGCTCTGCATCGATGTCCTCACCAGTTACGGTCTTGACAACCTTAGGACCGGTCAGGAACATATAAGAAGTCTGCTCCTTCATGATGATGAAGTCGGTCAAGGCTGGAGAGTAAACGGCACCACCAGCGCAAGGGCCCATGATGGCAGAGATCTGTGGGATGACACCAGAAGCGAGGATGTTGCGCTCGAAAATCTCACCATAACCAGCGAGGGCGCAGATACCTTCCTGGATACGGGCACCACCTGAGTCGTTCATACAGATAACAGGTGCACCCATAGTCATTGCCATATCCATTACCTTGCAGATCTTCTGTGCCATAGTCTCAGAGAGTGAACCACCGTTTACGGTGAAGTCCTGAGCATATACGTAAACCAGGCGGCCGGCTATTGTAGCGCTACCAGCTACCACACCATCACCGAGGTACTGCTTCTTCTCCATACCGAAGTTGGTGCAACGGTGCAGCTTAAACATGTCGTACTCCTCGAAACTGCCAGCATCTACCAACATTTCGATACGCTCACGAGCTGTATATTTGCCACGTGCATGCTGCTTCTCGATGGCCTTCTCACCACCGCCAAGACGAGCCTGTTCGCGCTTAGCGATCAGCTCCTTAATCTTTTCTACTTGTTTGCTCATAATTAATTATTATGTATAATTTCTTTTTTCGTTTATAGTGATTTGAGATGATGGATATGAACCATCATCGCATAAATCGGGCACAAAGATACGAAAAAAACCGCAGATAGCGAACTATCTACGGTTAAATATTTAGAATAATGTGAAAAATCACCATTTTTGAGTGCTAAAACTCCTCGCTTTTAACTCCTTTCTCTCTGCTTTTAACTCCTGGCTTATCAGAATTCCATCAACACTCTTGCATTGAGCTGTCTGCCGGTGAGATAATTAGGCACGGCATACTGCTGATTTGTGACATCCGTTACCCAATAGTAGCTGTTTACATTGTCTATGCCGAAGAGATTGAGGCAATCTATGCCCACTGTAACATTCTTGAGGAATGTTCTGTGCTCATGATGGCGGTTGTCCAGTAACTGATAGCTCATTCCGATATCTGCTCGGCAATAGGCGGTGGCACGGAAACTGTTGGTTTCCAATTCTCTATGAGGTGCAGCGAATGGAAGTCCATCGGCAAAGGCAAGCTTGAGAGACAGGAGCCACTTCCTGCTGCCTGGGAAGTAATCGGTGAAGAAGAGGTTCACTGCATACCGCTGGTCGGTAGGAAGCGGGATGCTCTTGCCGTTGAGTTTCATCCTGGTATCCATCAGCGACAGGCTGAGCCAGGAATCCGTGCCGGGCACAAACTCGCCATAGAGCTTGAAGTCGAGACCTGCTGCATGACCGCTGCATTCGTTCTGTCCGTAATAAACTACCTTTACATTGCTGACAGAGTAGGGCACCAGATTGCTCAATGCCTTATAGTAGGCTTCTGCCGAGAACTTGTATCTCTGTTCATTTACCTTGAACCGGTAGTCGTAACCGGCAATGAAGTGGATGCTTCGCTGACTCTTGATCTTCCGGTTGAGTGAGGCGATGGTTACTCCATTGATGGTGGATGTATCTCTCAGCTCCTTGAAGAAAGGTGCCTGATAATAAAGTCCTGCAGCGAAACGGAGCGTCGTGTTCTCATGGCTTGCCGGAATGATAGCGAGGGAGACGCGTGGGCTCAGGATGGTTTCCCGGTTGAAGTTCCAATGGCTCAGACGAAGACCATAGTTCAATGTATAGCGTGTTTGCCTGATATCGCCAGACTGGGTTGAATCTCCTCCGCTAGTGAAGCGGTAAGTATCTTGAAGATAGGCTTCTATGCGGTTGGCATTCAACTCGTTTCTAGCCTTCATGGAATAGTACATATAGAGGTCTTTTCCGGTGTGAGGAATGCTGTATCCGGCAGAATCTCTCATCTCGTATTCTACGGAATTTTCTTCGATGTGCTCCCGTTTCAGCGTGACTGCAGTCTCCAAATCATGCTTCTTTACCTTATGTTTCAGCATCAGCTTGGCACTCATCACACGAGCCGTGAGATAGTTGCGGGCATGTTCGAAGTAAGTTCCTACACCTAGGTTTTCGGAGGTCTCGGTCTGGTCGAGCCAATACTGTCCCTGGATATCGTATTTTTCCTGTTCCCTGGTGTAGAAGGCACTGCCCAGGAGCGAGATGCTGGTGTTGGAGGTGATGTTGCGGGTGATGCCCAGTGTTCCGAAACAGGTGAGGAAGCGATCCTTCTCCTGACCATCGAAATACACTCTAAAGTTCTTGACGTTTTCCATTGTTCCGAAGGTGGTTTCACGGTCGGATGGTTCGAAATTGTAATGGTTGTCGGAGATGTTTCCGATGAAATCAATCTTCCAACGCTTGTTGGGCTGATAGCTCAGATAGGTTTGGTAGTCGAGATAGTTCGGCTTGTATTCTCCCTTGGTTTCCATCGAACCGAGCAGATAGGCTGTAGTCTTGTATCTCACACTGTTGAGCCAGGACAGTTTCCGGGTTCCCAATCCTATGTAGGCATCTGCTCCGAGCAGGCTGGCAGCAATGCTTCCTTCTACAATCGGGCTCTTTCCTTTCGACCTTAAGGTCTTGTAGGTGATGTCGAGTGCAGAACTCATCTTGTCTCCGTATTTGGCTGCATATCCACCCGTAGAGAATCCGATTTTATCTACCATATAGGGATTGATGATGGAGAGACCTTCTTGCTGACCGCTCCGGACGAGATAAGGACGATAAACCTCCACATTATTTATATATACGGAGTTTTCGTCGAAAGCACCGCCACGCACATTGTATTGCGATGAAAGTTCGTTGTGAGTGCTTACGCCGGCTTGCTGCTGGATGATGCCTTCTACGGCATTGCTGTTGGCAGAAGGGGCCAGTCTGGCGTCCTTGAGCTTGATTTCCTGCGTCTGGTCGGTCTGGATCTTTTCTCCCGTTACATTCACTTCTCCCAGCATGGCAGCATCGGTATGGAGGACGACTTGCAGGTTTTGCTTGCCTCGAGGTTTTCTCAGCACTCTCATCTTGCTCTTGTATCCTATCATGGAGAACTTGACCATCACGCTGTCGGCAGAATGAAGGCGCATGCTGAACTCTCCCTTCAGTGAGGTAAAGGCTACCTTTCCCTGGCTTGCCACGGATACGGTGGCAAGCTCTATAGGATGGCTGTCTTCATCAGTCACCCTGCCGTGCAGTGTAAATTCCTGTGCCATCATCTTCAGGGTGGCAATCAGGCATATCGTGAGTATGAATAATCTCTGTTTCATACATTATCTAACGCAGAAACACCTTATTTATTATAATAATGAAGTAGAATAATGGAATGGATAAAAATAAAAAAGGTGAGTCATTTCTTTGATGACTCACCTTTTTCATATAGAGTAGGGTAGTATTTTACTTGTTGCAAGCTTACTTGTTGCAAGCAAAATACAAACCGTCGTTAACAGCCATGCGGAGCTGGTAAAGACCAATCTCGTTCTGCTCTACGTTCATCTTCTGTCCGTTAGGCAGGCAAGCCTGGATGCTGCCATCCTCGTTGAAGCTGAAGAGCTCACGGATGTCTCCATCCTTGCTGTAAGACCAGCTCTTGTTCTTCTTGTCGAACACGAAGTAAGACTTCTCGCCAGCAGGGTCGGTAATCTCGTAGCCATTCTTCAGAGTCTTGATGGCATACAATCTGCCATCTTTGCCAGTAACATTCTGAGTCTTGCCAACATTGGCAATCACTTTGTCGCCTGTCCAGAACTCGATAGTGTTGAGTACAAGCAAGTCTGCTGCTGAGCAGACTGCATAAGCAGGGCTGATGACAATGAAAATCAACTCGTTGATGAACTTGTTGTCAGTTGCACGTTTGTTCCAGTTGAGCACATTGTTAGTCAAGCTGAAAGAGCCGATGCACGAACTTAAGCACATTGAACCCAATGCGAGCGCAATGATGGTGTTAACTGTAATTTTTTTCATGTTGATTCTTATTAATGAATTACTTTGCAGATTCGAATTCACGCAGGAATCGGGTGTCGTTCTCTGAGAAGAGACGAAGGTCGCTCACACGATACTTCAGGTTGGTGATACGCTCAACACCCATACCGAATGCATAGCCGGTATATACGTTGCTGTCGATACCACAAGCCTCGAGGTCGTGAGGGTCAACCATACCGCAACCCAGGATTTCAACCCATCCTGTATGCTTGCAGAAGTTACATCCCTTGCCACCGCAGATGTTGCAGGAGATATCCATCTCTGCACTAGGTTCTGTAAATGGGAAGTAGCTAGGGCGCAGACGGATCTTGGTATCTGCACCGAACATCTCGCGAGCGAAGGTGAGGAGCACCTGCTTGAGGTCGGTGAAGCTTACGTTCTTATCTACATAGAGACCTTCTACCTGGTGGAAGAAGCAGTGAGCACGTGCGCTGATAGCCTCGTTGCGATATACTCGTCCTGGGCACAATACGCGGATAGGTGGCTCGTGGGTCTCCATATAGTGAGCCTCGTCGTTAGAGGTATGGCTACGGAGAAGTACATTCTTGGTAACATCGTCGGAGTCGGTCTTCTCGATGAAGAATGTATCCTGCATGTCGCGGGCTGGATGATCGGCAGCGAAGTTCAGCATGGTGAATACGTGCTTGTCGTCATCTACCTCTGGACCCTGATAGAGAGTGAATCCCATGCGGCCGAAGATGTCGATGATCTGATTCTTCACCACGGTCAATGGATGGCGGGTTCCGAGCGCTACAGGATAAGCTGTACGGGTCAGGTCGATGTCATCGCTTGAAGACTCTGCCTCCTCCATCTGTTCTTTCAGACCATTGATTTTCTCAAGGGCTGCGTTCTTTAATTCGTTGATCTTGATACCAACCTCTTTTTTCTGGTCGCCTGGCACATTGCGGAAGTCGGCCATAAGGGCATTGATTTCACCCTTCTTGCTGAGATACTTGATGCGAAGCTGCTCTACCTCCTCTGCGTTCTGGGCAGTGAGAGCGTTGACTTCTTTCAAGAGTTCTTCGATTTTCTCTAATAACATATCTTATTATTTGTCTGTTTACAAAATTGAAGTTTAAGCGATTTGTCCGCCATAAATGGCTCGCAAAAGTCACTATTTCATCTATTTTGAGTGCAAAGATAACATTTTTTGCTTAAAATATGAAATATCTCAAAAGAAAGTTGTACTTTTGCATAGAAAATTTGAGAAATTTTATAAGTTTATGAAGAAACTCTCTTTGATAACAGTTATGTTGGCGGTGCTTACCATCGTTTGCTTCACCTCTGTAGGATGCACAGACAAGAAGCCGGCACCTGCCGTTGATTCGACTGCGGCTGATACTGCCGTAGCCGACACACAAGCTATGGACTCAACAGAAAAATTGATAGAGGAGACTCCGATGCCGAAGGCAGCTGATGAGTTGTTTGATGATTTCCTGTTCAATTTCGCAGCCAGTCGCAAACTTCAGATGGAACGCATCCATTTCCCTCTGGCAGTATATCGTAATGATAAATTAAAGAAACACATCGCGAAGCGACGTTGGAAGATGGAACATTTCTTCATGCGTCAGGATTACTACACGCTTATTTTCGATAACCGTAAGCAGATGAACCTGATGAAGGATACCACCATCGACCATGTGGTGATAGAGAAAGTATTCTATAGTAGAAAGGTAGTTCAGCAGTTCCTCTTCAACCGCATCAACGGTCAGTGGATGATGACCAGCATCAATTACAAGCCGATGTATCAGAATATGAATGCCAGCTTCCTGAAGTTCTATGGATCCTTTGCCACGGATACGGCTTTCCAGTCTCGCCATCTGCATAATCCGGTGAAGTTTACGGGTCCAGATCCTGATGATGATTTCAGTACGATGACGGGCGAGATTGAGCCTGAGACCTGGCCTGCTTTTGCTCCGCAGTTGCCTCATGGCATGATATATAATATCATCTATGGACAGAAATATACGGAGAGCAGCCAGAAAATCTTTGTGATTCGCGGTATTGCCAATGGAATGGAAACCCGTCTTACCTTCAAGAGAATCGGGGGTAGATGGCAGCTGATGAAGCTGGAGATGTAGTTTTTAGTTCACTGTTAATAATTTGACCAGATATGAAGGATATCCGAGACTATAGCCTGTTGGCTCACAATACGTTTGGAATTGATGCCAAGTGCAAGCGATTCCTGGAATACTCATCGGTAGAAGAGGCACAGCTGATTGTGGCTGGGCTTACGGCTGCCGATCAGCCGCTGCTCATCCTGGGCGGAGGCAGTAATCTCCTGCTTACAGGTGATTATCAGGGCACGGTGCTCCATTCTGCCATCAAGGGCATTGAGGTGCTTGAGAATGGCGACTTGGCTGCTGCTGAGCATGATGATGCCCTGCTGAATCCGGATTGGGTGTTCCTGAACTGTGGTAGCGGCGAGGTTTTTGATGATGTGGTGGCCTATGCGGTTGAGCATGACTTCTATGGTGCCGAGAATCTGAGCATTATTCCGGGCGAAGTTGGAGCAAGTGCTATCCAGAACATCGGTGCCTACGGAGTAGAGGCAAAGGATATTATATATAAGGTGGAGGCTGTGGAGATTGCTACCGGCAAGTTGGTAGTTTTCGATAACCAGGATTGCCAGTACAGCTATCGCCAGAGTAAGTTCAAGCATGAGTGGAGAGATCAGTATCTCGTTACCCATGTCATCTATCGCCTGAAGAAGACTTATGCCCCAGACCTGGACTATGGTAACATCCGTGCATCTTTGGCGGCTAAGAATATCGAGCATCCTACAGCGCGGCAGCTTCGTGATGTCATCATCGAAATCCGCAATGCCAAGTTGCCTGATCCTAAGGTGCAGGGCAATGCGGGCAGCTTCTTCATGAATCCTATCGTAGAGAAGGCTAAGTATGATGCTTTGGCAGCCCTGTATCCGGGTATGCCACATTATACCATCGACGAGGAGCATGAGAAGATTCCTGCAGGATGGATGATCGATCAGTGCGGATGGAAGGGCAAGAGCCTGGGCCGTGCCGGTGTGCATGACAAGCAGGCATTGGTGCTTGTGAATCGTGGCGGTGCTACGGGTGAGGAGATCGTCAATCTCTGTGAGACCATCAGGAAAGATGTGAAGCAGAAGTTTGGCATTGATATCCATCCGGAAGTGAATGTAAAGTGACAAGTGAAGAACGAAGAGTGAAGAATTCGGTTGTTTTTCAGAGAAAGATTTGAATATTAATGAAGATAACATTATTGGGAACAGGAACATCTAGCGGTGTTCCTGTTTTAGGTTGTGATTGTGAGGTGTGCCGCAGCAAGGATCCACGGGATAATCGTTTGCGCTGTGCGGCGATGATTGAGACTGAGCGTACCCGTATTCTGATAGATGCAGGACCGGATATCCGTCAGCAGCTCCTGCGGGTTCCTTTCCGCAAGCTGGATGGTGTGCTGATTACGCATATCCATTACGACCATGTGGGTGGTATCGACGATCTGCGTGGTTTCTGTGTTTATGGTGATATCAATATCTATGGCGATGAAATCACCACAGAGACATTGCCGCATACGATGCCTTACTGCTTCCCTAAGGATGCGGAAAAGCTCTATCCTGGTGCTCCCAAGTTGAAGCTGCATACCATCGTACCCCATCATTCCTATCAGATTGGAGATGTCGGGTTTATGCCTATCCGGGTGATGCACGATCAACTGCCTATACTGGGTTATCGTTTCGGAAAGTTTGCCTACATCACGGATATGAAGTCGATGAGTGATGAAGAGTATGCTTACCTGGATGGCGTAGAGACCTTGGTGATCAATGCGCTGCGCTTCGATAAACCTCATCATAGTCATCAATTGGTGGATGATGCCATCCGTGTGGCACGCAGGATAGGAGCTAAGCAGACCTACCTTACTCACGTTACTCATCAGATAGGATTGCATGATGCCGCCAATGCCCAGCTTCCTGCTGGTTTTTGCTTTGCCTACGATGGTCTGGAGCTGGAAATTGACGAAGAATAAGTCTTAATGAAATTGAAAGAAATAAAAAAGCACAACATATAAGATTAAAGAATCTTAAGAAAAAGCATTTTTTTTAGAAAAAGCTTGTGGAATTCGCAGATTCTTTCTACATTTGCATGTGTGTTTTTCATAGTATTAGATTTAAGGTTAACAAGGTATTGGGTCACGGCGGTGACCCTTTTTTGTTTTTATACCCTGTTAAAGACACAAAAAATGCGGTCTTTTGCAAGGCCGCATTTCTTATGATGGTTTTCATTCATATCTTTCTCTTGAGATAGAAGGATTCTCTTATTTCTTTTTCTTGAATTTCCGGTAGAGCTTCCACGCCAGCAGAGCTCCATCGAAAGCTCCCATACCAATAGACATCATACTTTGCAGTCTCTTGCCTCTGCTTGCGTCTTTCTTGAAGGCGTCAGGCTTGGTGAAGAGAGAGCTCCACAGGGTCTTGATCTTCTTGTCGTCTGCCTCTATGCTTTTGCGAAGTGCTTCCTTGCGCAGTCTGATGTCGTTGAGGCTGTTATACTGTGGGCAACTGTTGTCGTCGTCCAGGTACCTGTTGTCATTGTTTGGCTCATTTGTCATCATCATGCTCTTTATTTATTTTTGCATAAGCAGGCTGGCTAAGAATTTCACGAGTGGCTTTTCAATCCATTGATGTCGGAAAAGGATGAAGAGAACCAGTATCAATAAGTATGCTCCCGCCACGATGCAGAATGCAGGTGCCAAGCCTACGTAATCAGCCATGGCGAATGCGGCAGCAAACGAAAGATATATCAGAGCCAAGGTGAGGAGAGTCAGCAGCAGCGATCCCATGATCAGTGCAGCGAGCAGGCTTACCACCTTGTCAGCTACATCGAGTTTCATATACTCAGATCTGAGCCCGATGTAATGCTTGAGCACCTCTACGAGTTGCCCGATGGTTTCTACATTCTTATCGCTCGAAAACATTCTTATCGCTTATTCAAGTAATAATATGTTGTACTTGTCGAAATCTCAGGGTAGTTGGGTGGGGCTTAAACCTCAGGGGCAACATCCTTGATATCGTCAACCAAGTCGTCAACGTCCTTGCGTGTCAACTTGATGTCGTGCTTCTTGCAGAAATCTTCTACAGCTCCAGCAATCTTGCTGCGAGTATCCTCACCCTTCTCAGGAGCAAAAATCATACCGAGTGCTGTACCAGCGATAGCGCCACCGAGGAATGCGCCAATGTAACCTAATGCCTTCATAATCTAAAAGTTTTAAATGTTATACAATATATTGATGTTAATTGTGTGATGGCGATGGCATTTTGGAGTTTTTTCGTCCAGATGCACTTATTTCGCTTATCAATTGCAAATATACTAATTATTCTTCAAAAAACAAGCTTTTAAGTCTTAATATTTCGTTAAAAATGTTGTTTTACGTAATGTTTAACAATCTTTATGCTGAAAACGTTTCTTTCTTTGGGATATATTTTGTATTTTCGCAGAATAAAAGCGTAAGGCTATGTATTGCCCCTATATATAATAAGGTGTAGGCTGAACTCAAGTTGAGACGGCACTTATATATAATAAGGTGAAGCAATATAAAATATTAAAGTAAACACAAATACAATTTTAGAAAAGATTATGAAGAAATTATCAGTTTTGAGCTTAGGATTGTGTGCTGTTCTGGCACTCGCAAGTTGTGGTACATCTAAGGAAAGTGCCTACAAGAAGGCATACGAGAAGGCACAGCAGCAGGAGGCTCAGCAGGAACCAGCTGTTCAGGAACCAGTAGTTACTCCATTGGAAACAACAACTCCTACAGAGAGCACAACTACAGAAGTTGATAATGCTACTGTTCGCCAGGAGAATGTAGATCTCATCTCAGGTTCTGGCCTGCAGAACTTCAGCGTAGTAGTAGGTTCTTTCTCTCTGAAGGCTAATGCTGAGGGATTGGCTAGCACTCTGAAGAGCGCTGGTTATGATTCTCAGATCGTTTACAACAGTGCACGTAACATGTATCGTGTCATTGCTTCAACATTCGTAGATAAGGCTGGTGCAGTGAAGAGCCGCAACGAGCTCCGCGCTGGCAAGTATCCAGATGCTTGGTTGCTTTTGAAGAAGTAATTTTCACGTTTCACATAGAAGATTAGAAATTTCGTAACTGAATGCGAATTTTATCTATAGACTACGGTAAGAAACGTACCGGACTGGCAGTTACCGACCCATTGCAGATCATTGCTAATGGGTTGGCAACTGTTGCTACGCCCGAACTTTTCGAATTCTGCGAAGCCTATATCCAGAAGGAGCAGGTGGAGCGCATCGTCATCGGTAAGCCTACCCAGCCCAATGGGCAGCCTAGCGAGAACCTGGCGCGTGTGGAGAATTTCTTCAATCGCTGGCGCAAGGCTCATCCCGAGGTGCCTATCGAGTACTACGATGAGCGCTTTACGTCGGTTTTGGCACATCGTGCCATGATAGACGGCGGCGTGAAGAAGAAGACGAGAAGAGAAAACAAGGGATTGGTAGATGAGATAAGCGCTACCATCATATTACAAGACTTTATGCAATCAAGAAGATGATTTTACCAATTTATATTTATGGTCAGCCAGTATTGAGAAAAGTGGCTGAAGATATCACCCCCGATTATCCTGAGTTGAAGGAATTAATCAATAATATGTACGAGACTCTCGATTCGAGCAATGGCATCGGTCTGGCTGCGCCTCAGATTGGCTTGGCTATCCGCCTGGTTGTCATCGATCTCGATGTGCTCAGCGATGATCTCCCTGAGTATAAGGGATTCCGTCATGCCTTCATCAATCCTCATATCCTGGAGTATGATGAGGAGGCTGAGAAGGATTCTTCTGATGAGGGATGTCTCTCTATTCCTGGCATCAATGAGAAGGTGGTTCGTCCTACCCGCATCCATGTGAAGTATATGGATGAGCAGTTCCAGGAGCATGATGAGTGGGTGAGCGGCTACTTGGCTCGCGTGATGCAGCATGAGTTCGATCACCTGGAGGGCACGATGTTCGTTGACCGCGTGTCTCCTCTCCGTAAGAACATGATAGCTGGCAAGCTCAAGAACATTATCAAGGGTAAGTTCCGCTGCAGCTATCGTACCAAGATTCGTCGATGAAAAAGTTTATTTTCACTTTTGTGCTGGTGCTGGCTACTTTGTCAGCATCGGCGCAATATAGAGTTGACCGCCTCGTTACGGCGGGAAGAAGTGCGCTCTTCTACGAGGACTTCGTTCTTTCTATCAAGTATTTTAATCTAGCCATCGGTGCCAAGCCTTATCTCTATGAGCCTTGGTATTACCGCAGTGTGGCCAAGTTTAATCTCGATGACTATATGGGTGCCGAGAGTGATGCCTCAGAGGCTATCAACCTCAATCCGTATATCAACGATATCTACGACTTGCGTGCCATCTGCCGCATCCGTCAGCAGCGTTATGATGATGCCATTGCCGACTATAATTCTGCCATCCGACTGGAACCTCGCAACCGCAACTACTGGTTCAACCGTGCGCTCTGCCAGATGGAGGCGAAGAACTACGACAAGGCGCAGCTGGAACTTGATACGGTCATCACCAAGTGGAAGGATTATTCGAATGCCTACTCCCTGAAGGCTGAGGTGTATCTGCATCAGAAGGATACGGTGCAGGCTGAGAAATGGCTCGACCAGAGCCTGAAGCTGAATCCATACGATGGTGATGCCTGGATTACACGTGCCTATATGGCGCTTGCCCGGAAGGAATGGAAGGTGGCTGATGAGGCGCTCACCAAGTCGCTTCACTTCAAGCCGAACAATGTAAACAGTTACATCAACCGGGCATTGGCTCGTATCAACATCAACAATTTACGAGGTGCGATGAGCGACTATGATGCCGCTATCGACCTGGATCCGCACAACTTCCTCGCTCACTACAACCGTGGATTGATGCGTGTGCAGTTGGGTGATGACAACCGTGCCATCACCGATTTCGACTTCGTCATCAAGATGGAGCCGAAGAACTTCATGGCGATATTCAACCGTGCGCTGCTGCATGACAAGACGGGAAACCTGAAGGCGGCTATCCGCGATTATACTACGGTAATCAATCAGTTTCCAAATTTCTGGACGGGTCTTTCCGCCCGTGCTCATTGCTATCGCCGACTGGGTATGACGGCGAAGGCTGAGCTGGATGAGTTCCGTATCTTCAAGGCGCAGATGAACAAGCATCTCGGTATCCAGCCTCGCTGGAGTGCGAAGACCAAGAAGGAGATGCGCAAGCGTTCGGAGATAGACCCAAACAAGTTCGCTTCCATTGTGGTGGATGATGAGCCGAAGTATGAGCATAACTACAAGAGCGAGTATCGTGGAAGAATCCAGAACCGCCAGGTAGAGACTGCCTATCTGCCGATGTTCCAGCTCTCTTACTTCCCTAACACTCAGAATGTAAGTGGGGTACAGGCTTTCGACAAGGATGTGGAGGCGCTGAACCAGAAGATGAAGGACAAGGTTTATATCGTATGTTCCAAGGAGCAGTTGGATGAGAACAGTTCTATGAAGATCTTCTCTCTCATCGATAAGCTTTCGGCAGAACTGAGTGTGGCGAAGGATATTGAGCAGAAGAAGGCGATATTGATGCGTCGTGCCATCGCTCATAGCGTATTGCGCGATTTCGAGGCTGCCATCAGCGATTTCACCTATTATCTCTCGCTGGATGATAAGAATGCGCTGGCTTACTGGCAGCGTGCCGTCTGTCAGGCTGAGATGGATGAGTTCAACAAGGCTCAGGGCAAGGGAGTGGTGAATATCCATTCTGCCGAGGCTGATTTCAGCGATGCCATCCGCCTGAACAGCAACAATGCCTACATCTATTATAACAGAGGTAATCTGCATGCCGGAAGAAACGAGCTTTCCAAGGCGATAGATGATTATACCATTGCGCTGAAGATAGACAACCGTCTGGCTGAGGCATATTATAATAGAGGTATCGCACGTGCCAAGAGTGGCAACAAGCAGGCTGGTATCCAGGATCTCTCGAAGGCTGGAGAGCTGGGCTTGTATGATGCCTACTCGGTAATCAAGCGATTGAATAAGGCGAAATAAGTGCTTGAACAAGATGAAATAATAATAAAAAAATCCCGCAGAATTTTGCTCTGCGGGATTTTTTTGTAACATTGATTTTTATGCTTTCCAATACGATTGGTTTTATATTTTCTTTAAACCAATTTATATTCTCGTAACCTGCTTTACGCCTTTTACGGCGCTCAGTTTCTTGATGAGTGCATCCGTCTTGCCGGCATCATCGATCATCACCGTAACATTGCCCGAGAACAGGCCGTCCTTGGATGAGATGTTGATGCCTCTCATCACGAGCTTATCCTCTTTCGAGATGATGTTGGTGATGTTGCTCACGATGCCGATATCATCATTTCCGATGATTCTCAGGGTGATGGCATACTTCGATGTACCCTTTCCGCTCCATTTCGCCTTTACGATGCGATAACCGAAACGGCGGCGCAGCTCCTTGGCGTTAGGACAGTCGATGCGGTGGATCTTGATGCCCTTGCTGATGGTTACGAATCCGAAGATAGGGTCGCCGTAGATAGGGTGGCAGCAGTGGGAGAGCTCGAAGTCGATGCCCTTCAGGTGTTCGTCAATCACCAGTACGTCGTCGCTCTGCTTCAGCAGTTCCTCGGTAGGGTTCTCGAACTCGAAGTTCTCGGCACTTTCGGCAGGCTTGTTGGTGTTGCTGAGGTTGAGATCGTGGTCACGCTCTTCGATGTATTTCTCCACCACGGTGTTCACGTCGAGTTTCTCTTCCGCCACATCCTTGTAGAAATCAGAGTTCTCCTTGTATCCCATCTTCTTGATGATGCGCGCCATGGTGCTCTCGTCAATCTCTATCTTGCGGTTCTTGAATCGGCGCTCCAGCAGTTCCTTGGCATAGAGTCCGTCCTTCTTCTGCGTTTCCTTCAGGGCGAGTCGGATCTTTGCCTTTGCCTTGGATGTCTGCACGATGTTGAGCCATTCTCTTCTAGGCTTCTGGTTGCTCTGGGTGATGATTTCCACCTGGTCGCCCGAGTGCAGTTCCTGTCGGAAGGTTACCGCCTTGCCGTTGATCTTTCCGCCCACGCAGGTGTTGCCGATGCGAGAGTGGATGTAGTAGGCGAAGTCGAGCACCGTGGCTCCTTTCGGGAAGTTCAGCAGGTCGCCCTTAGGGGTGAACACATAAACCTCGTCTTCCTTCAGGTCGGTGGTAAACTGGTCCATCAGCTGCAGGTCGTCGTTGTTTTCCAGGGCGGCACGGATGTTGGCAAGCCATTCGTCAATGCCTCCTTCTCCCTGCTTGATGCCCTTGTATCGCCAGTGTGCAGCCAGTCCGTGTTCGGCGATATCGTCCATTCTTTCGGTTCTGATCTGGACTTCTACCCATTTCTTCTCCGGTCCCAGTACGGTGGTGTGCAGACTCTCGTATCCGTTGCTCTTAGGCACGCTGAGCCAGTCGCGCATACGCTTTGGGTTCGGCTGATACATATCTGTAATCAGGGCGAAGGTCTGCCAGCACTGCATATATTCCTTCTCTCTAGGTGCGTCGATGATGATTCGGATGGCAAAGAGGTCATATACACCTTCGAAGGCGCACTTCTGCTTCTTCATCTTCTGCCAGATGGAGTGGATGCTCTTGGTTCTTCCCTTCATGTGATATTTCAGTCCGGCAGCATCGAGCTTCTCCATAATAGGCTGGATGAATCGGGCGATATAGGCATCACGCGAAGCCTTGGTGGCATTCAGCTTCTCCTTGATCATATAGTAGGCATCGTGCTCCAGATACTTCAGGCTCAGGTCTTCCAATTCGCTCTTCAGCTTGTAGAGACCCAGCTTGTGGGCGAGTGGGGCATAGAGGTAGCTGGCTTCCTCGCTCACCTCGTGCTTTGCCTCCTTCTGGTCGGTATCACGTATCTGTCGCATCACGTTCACGCGGTCGGCTATCATGATGAGGATTACGCGCATGTCTTCTGAGAAGGAGATGAGCAGGTTGCGGAAGTTCTCGCTCTCGATGATCGGGTTGCGCTTGTAGAGATCGTGAATGCGGAGCAGTCCGCTGATGATATGCGCCACGCTGTCGCCGTATTTCTTCTGGATGTCTTCGATGGTCTGATAGCCGTCGATGACGCTGGTCTGCATCAGGATGGCGATGATGCCGTCTCTTTTCAGACCGATTTCGTTCACTGCGATTTCTGCTGTCTGCAGGGCTGCGAGTATAGGGTTCATGCCGAAGACGTTGCGCTTGATCTGGTGGTTGATGAAGGCATGCTGTATGTCTTCACGCAGATGCTGCTCATCGCCAGGCTTGAATGTGTCGCCCACGGCGGTTCTCAGGCGCTCCAGGATTTGGAGTGTCTGTTCCTTTTCTTCGGATGTGAATTTAAAAGGTGTTTCGTTCATTGTCGTTCCCTCCCGTTGATTATATATTATTGAGTTGTTATAACTCGTCTATCCATTTCTGACCTGATTTTGTGTTAAGCCAGATGGCGAAGCAGGTTCCTATCAAGGCTCCTAGCCCCATAAATATAGTATATAGTTCCATATTGTTTCTTATTTATCGTTATACTTCATAACTCTGTTTGCACTATACGCAAATACAAAAGCTGCTATAGCTCCAAGTACAAGGCAGAGTATATTATTTACTCCCATCTCGTCTCCGGTAATCATTGGAGATAATCCGCCTATACCGGTTCCGCTGATGAACAAGTTAGATACCCCATAGAGGTAATGTGATAGCCCCGACCTTCGGTCGTGCTCCTTTGATAATTTACTAACCATGTCGCAATATTCCATTTTAAATTTGACAAACACTGGCGTTTCAGCGTTAAAAAACGCGTACTTTGTTAAATTTTCAATGCAAAGGTACAAAAAAAAGCGGAAATATTTCTGATTATCAGAAAAAACTATTATCTTTGTAGCACATATAGTGTAAATTTAACATAAATATGGTATTATGAATCAGCAAGATCTAAACCAAATCGCTGCTCGCGGCATCTCCGAGCAGCAGATTGAACACCAGTTGGAACAAATCAAGAATGGCTTCCCATTCCTCAAGCTCGAGGGTGCGGCTGCCATCGGTAAGGGTATCATGGCTCCTACAGCTCAGGAAGTAGAGGACTACGAGAAAGCGTGGAACAACTACAAGGCTGAGGGTCACAAGATTGTGAAGTTCGTACCTGCTTCAGGTGCGGCTAGCCGTATGTTCAAGAATATGTTTGCGTTCCTGGATGCTCCATACGATGTTCCTACTACTGACTTTGAAAAACAATTCTTCGAGAATATCAAGAAGTTTGCTTTCCGCAAGGCACTCTGCGATAAGTGTCATGTAAACAACGAGAAGGGCATCATGTGCCTCATTAAGAAGGGCGATTACAAGGCTGTCGTGGCTAATCTCCTCAAGCCAGAGGGATTGAACTATGGTCAGTTGCCTAAGGGATTGCTCCAGTTCCACGAGTATGAGGATGAGGTTCGCACTCCGATGGAGGAGCACCTGGTAGAGGCTGCGCTCTATGCAAGCAGCAACGGCGAGGCAAACGTTCACTTCACCGTTTCTCACGACCACCTGGAATTCTTCAAGCAGATGGTAGCTGAGAAGGCTGATAAGTATGCACAGCGCTACGGCATCAAGTACAATATCTCTTTCTCAGAGCAGAAGCCTAGCACAGATACCATCGCTGCCAATCCGGATAATACTCCATTCCGCAACGAGGATGGATCTTTGCTGTTCCGTCCAGGCGGTCATGGCGCTCTCATCGAGAACCTCAATGAGATTGATGCTGATGTAGTATTCATCAAGAACATCGATAATGTGGTTCCTGATCGCCTGAAGGCAGAGACTGTTACCTGGAAGCAGGTGATTGCAGGTGTATTGGTTACTTTGCAGAAGCAGGCATTCGATTACTTGAAGGTATTGGATTCCGGACAGTACAACCACGAGAAGCTGGAGGAGATTATCCGTTTCGTTCAGCGCGACCTCTGCTGCCGCAAGGCTGATATCAAGGAGCTGGAGGATGCCGAACTGGTTATCTATCTGCGCAAGAAGTTGAACCGTCCTATGCGTGTCTGCGGTGTCGTTAAGAACGTAGGCGAGCCTGGTGGTGGTCCATTCCTTACCTATAACCAGGATGGCACTGTAAGTCTTCAGATTCTGGAGAGCTCACAGATTGATAAGAACAACGAGGAGTATATGAAGATGTTTACCGAGGGTACTCACTTCAACCCAGTAGATCTCGTCTGTGCAACCAAGGATTACCAGGGCAATGCCTTCGATCTTCCTAAGTTCGTAGATCCATCTACCGGTTTCATCTCAAGCAAGAGCAAGAACGGTAAGGACTTGAAGGCCTTGGAGTTGCCAGGTCTCTGGAATGGTGCGATGAGCGACTGGAATACCGTATTCGTAGAGGTTCCTCTCGGCACATTCAACCCAGTGAAGACCGTGAACGATCTGCTCCGCGACCAGCATCAGGCCGTAGAGGGTGGCATCAAGCACGAGCATCATCACGGCGAGGATGGCTGCTGCGGCAAGCACTAATCCCACGGATATAGATACGATAAAGGCTCAATCTCCGATTCTTCAGTCGAGGATTGAGCCTATATTGTTTTGTTAAGAGTAGAGGTTTAGAAATCGTAGAAACTTATCTAGCTGCGAGATAACAAACCTGCAAGGACTAGATCTTGGCGCTTCCTTGATTTCACTCTTAAAGGATTCTTGATGTACATGCTATCCAGGATAGCTGTACCAGATGATTGATTGAACCAAAATTCTTGTTTCTTTTCTATTATTGGATCCTAGCTTTTTCGGGAGATTTCCTGGAGTTTGGCTTTCCGATAATACTTTTTTGCTTGAATTCTAGTTGTACCAGATTTCTCCGCCCAATAAAGTTGGATACTCTTCTGATGTTGTTCTTTCTACAGGAGCTGTAATCTCTACATACTCACCATACTTCTTTGCTTTACTCTGCATAATTAAAAAGGTTTTTGTTGATTTATTAAACTTCGTATTTTATCTATGTTTCTTACGGCTGGGAATGTGCAATCGATTGCAACAAATTTTGCTTTCTTGCTCAAGATAACTACTTTTCATGCTGCAAAGATAAGAAAAATATCGGTACGATGATTTTTTTGTCCCAAAAACGTCTATGAATTAAACTTTTTTAATTAAAACCGAATATTATCTGCAAAAATATGCGCTTTTCTCGTAACTTATTGAAAAAGAGCACCTACCTTCCGAAGAGGTAAGTGCTCCTGAGTAAAAGAATTAAATTTTACACATCTTATGCCGTAATCTCTCCTGCAAGCGATTGCTTCAGCATCTCCCTTACCTTGCGGTTGTCATCAAATCTGCCTTGCAGATACATCATCTTCGTTACCATCGCCTCTACCGTAGAGTCGTGGCCGCTGATTACGTGAGCAGTCTTCAACTGGAATCCGGCGCCGTATCTCTCCATCTCCACGCTACCTGTCAGGCACTGGCTGATGTTCACGATGTTCACGCCTCGGTGGGCAGCTTCGTCCAGCAGTCGCATAATCCATGGAGTATGAGGGGCGTTTCCCGAACCGAAGGTACGCATCACGATGCCTCGCAGATCCGGCGATTCCATCACGTGGCGCACGATGTTGTCCTGAATGCCCGGAAAGAGACTGAACACAATCACGTTCGGGTCGAGTCTCAGGTGGGGTATCATCGGCTTGTCGTAATCCGGAGTGAGGATGTGGTGCTTGTGATACTGGAAATTGATGCCCACATCGCAGAGATGCGGATAGTTGAACGATTCGAAGGCGTGGAATCCCTCGGCATTGATCTTGATGGCGCGGTTGCCTCTGATCAGCTTGCCGTTGAAGAAGATGCATACCTCCGGCACCATCGGTCTGCCGTTCTCGTCCTTTGCCGATGCTATCTCGATGGCTGTCATCAGATTCTCCTTGCCGTCGGTACGCAGTTCGCCGATAGGCAGCTGGCTACCGGTCAGGATCACCGGTTTGGTTAGGTTCTCAAGCATGAAGCTCAGGGCCGATGAGGTGTATGCCATCGTATCCGTGCCGTGCAGGATCACGAATCCGTCGTAGTCATTATAGTTGTTGGCTATCATGCTCACGATTTTTGCCCATCTCATCGGGTCCATGTCGCTGGAGTCGATGGGTGGGTCGAATTTTCGCACGTCGATTTCTGCCTGGATGAGTTTGAACTCGGGCATGGATGAGACGAGATGGTTGAAGTCGAGCGGTTCCAGCACGCCTGTCACCGGGTCTTTTCCCATGCCGATGGTACCTCCCGTGTAAATGATGAGAATCTTTGGTGTTGCCATTTTCTTTGTTTCTTTACATTTTGTCACTTTGTCGGCTGCAAAGATACGGAAAATATTTGTTTTTCCAAAACTTATCGGCTAAAAAAGCACTTCCTTTTTGCAAAGTGTTATGGATTATCGCTCAGAAAGCAGATGAAGACTTCAATATGTCACCGTTTTCACCCCCGAAAATCCCCTTATATAAATAGGTATTAGCAAAGTTTAGCAAAATAAATGCATTTTTATTCGCTTGTTACAAAAAGAAATAGTACTTTTGCACACGATTTAATAAAAATACTAAGTTGTTATGGTAAAAATCACATTCCCAGACGGATCTGTTCGTGAGTACGAGCAGGGCGTTACTGGCTTACAAATCGCCGAGAGCATCTCACCGGCTCTCGCTCGCAACGTTGTATCTTGCGGTGTCAATGGTGAGACAGTAGAGTTGGATCGTCCTATCAATGAGGGCGCAAGTGTAGAACTTTACAAGTTTGAGGATGAGCAGGGCAAGCATACCTTCTGGCATACTTCAGCCCACTTGCTCGCAGAGGCTCTTCAGGAGCTTTATCCAGGCATCCAGTTTGGTTTCGGTCCAGCTGTAGAGAGCGGTTTCTTCTACGACGTGATGCCTGCTGAGGGTCAGGTGATCTCAGAGAATGATTTCGCTAAGATCGAGGCTAAGATGATGGAGCTCGCCAAGAAGAACGAGCCTGTGGTTCGCAAGGAGATTGCTAAGGCTGATGCGCTCGCTGAGTTCAAGGCAGATGGTCAGACCTACAAGTGCGAGCACATTGAGCAGGACTTGGAGGATGGTACCATCACCACATATACCCAGGGCAATTTCACCGACCTTTGCCGTGGTCCTCACTTGCTGAACACTGGTCTTATCAAGGCTGTGAAGATTACAAGTGTGGCTGGTGCTTTCTGGCGCGGTGATGCCAAGCGCGAGCAGATGACCCGTATCTACGGTATCAGCTTCCCTAAGAAGAAGATGCTCGATGAGTACCTGGTTGTTCTTGAGGAGGCTAAGAAGCGCGACCACCGTAAGATCGGTAAGGAGATGGAACTCTTCATGTTCTCTGAGCGTGTAGGTAAGGGTCTTCCTATCTGGTTGCCAAAGGGCACACAGCTCCGCCTGCGCTTGCAGGAGTTGCTCCGTTCGCTTCTGAAGCCTTATAACTATCAGGAGGTTATCTGTCCTGGTATCGGCGGCAAGAGCCTCTATGTTACATCTGGTCACTATGCTCACTATGGCAAGGATGCATTCCAGCCTATCCAGACTCCAGAGGAGGATGAGGAGTATATGCTCAAGCCAATGAACTGTCCTCACCACTGCGAGGTCTACGCCCGTAAGCCTCGTTCTTACAAGGATCTTCCTTTGCGTATCGCCGAGTTCGGTACCGTGTTCCGTTATGAGAAGAGCGGTGAGCTCCACGGTCTGACCCGTGTTCGTACATTTACTCAGGATGATGCTCACATCTTCGTTCGTTCAGATCAGGTAAAGTCTGAGTTCGAGAACGTAATCGATGTAATCCTGAAGGTATTCAAGATCTTCGGTTTCGAGAACTACGAGGCACAGATTTCTCTCCATGATCCTAAGGATACCGAGAAGTATATCGGTTCTGAGGAGATTTGGGCAGAGAGCGAGAACGCTATCCGCGAGGCTTGCAAGGAGAAGGGTCTTGAGACACGTGAGGAGGTTGGCGAGGCTGCCTTCTATGGTCCTAAGCTCGACTTCATGGTAAAGGATGCCATCGGCCGTCGCTGGCAGTTGGGTACCATCCAGGTGGATTACAACTTGCCTGAGCGCTTCAAGCTGGAATATACAGCCGAGGATAACTCAAAGAAGACTCCTGTGATGATCCACCGTGCACCATTCGGTTCATTGGAGCGTTTCACAGCCGTTCTCATCGAGCACACAGCCGGTCACTTCCCATTGTGGTTGGCTCCAGACCAGGTTGCTATTCTCCCTATCTCAGAGAAGTTCAACGACTATGCACAGAAGGTACGTCAGTACTTCGACAAGCAGGGTGTTCGTGCCTTGGTTGATGACCGTAACGAGAAGATTGGCCGCAAGATTCGCGACAACGAGTTGAAGCGTGTGCCTTACATGGTCATCGTTGGTGAGAAGGAGAGTGCCGAGGGCCTCGTTTCCATGCGTAAGCAGGGTGGTGGCGAGCAGGCTACCATGAGCATGGAAGAGTTTGCTCAGCGCATCAACGCCGAGGTTGCAGAGCAGCTGAAGGCAGCTGAAGAGTAAAAATAAGATATAAATCCGCAGGTTTCTTTGGAAATCTGCGGATTTTTTTAAAATAACCCGCTGAAAATTTGGTGGTTTCACGGAAAATGCGTAACTTTGCAGCCGTTTAATCAAAAAACGTTGAATATATCGAATAGTTAATGAAAAATGACAAAATGAAAAATCAGTACCGCGTAAACGAACAGATACGCGTACGTGAAGTGAGAGTAGTAAGTGAAGGCGGAGCTGAAGTGATGCCTACACGTAAAGCGTTGGACTTGGCACGTCAGCAAGAGCTTGACTTGGTCGAGATATCTCCTAATGCCCAACCACCAGTTTGCCGTATTGTTGACTATTCTAAGTTCCTTTACCAGCAGAAGAAACATGCTAAGGAAATGAAACAGAAGCAGGTGAAGGTGGAGACCAAGGAGATCCGTTTCGGACCTCAGACCGATGAGCACGACTATCAGTTCAAGCTCAAGCACGCTAAAGAGTTCCTCAACGAGGGTAACAAGGTACGTGCATACGTATTCTTCCGTGGTCGTTCTATTCTCTTCAAGGAGCAGGGTGAGGTTCTCCTTCTCCGTTTCGCCAATGATTTGGAGGAATGCGGTAAGGTAGAGCAGATGCCAAAGCTCGAAGGTAAGAAGATGTTCCTCTACATGAGTCCTAAGAAGGCCGGTACAGCTAAGAAGAGCCAGCAGAAGATGGACCGTGAGAAGCGAGAGGCTGAAGCTAAGGCTATTGCTGATGCAGAGCGCGCTGCCAATGCCGAGAAGAATGGCTTGCTCGCCAATGCCAAAGGCGGCGATGCCCTGAAGAAACTCGCAGAGAGTTCAGAGGAGGCCTAGTTCCCCTCTCACCCCCGTCCCGAGCGATTCCATCGCTCGTCCGTATTAAGAAAAAAAAGATGCGTAACGCCCTGGTATATGCGTTGCCATCGCTATAATAAATAACAATTTAAAATTAAAAGTAAAAATGCCAAAAGTAAAGACTAATTCCGGCGCAAAGAAGAGATTCCGTTTCACCGGTACAGGTAAGATTAAGCGTCATCACGCTTTTCACAGTCACATCTTGACTAAGAAGACAAAGAAGCAGAAGAGAAATCTCCTCGGCGAGACTCTCGTAGACCGTTCAAACTTGAAGCAGGTTCGCGACTTGCTCTGCCTTCGTTAATTATTAACTTTTTAGTCGAACTTTTAAAGAAAAAAAATTATGCCAAGATCAGTAAATCACGTTGCATCTAAAGCAAAGAGAACAAAAATCTTGAAGCTCACTAAGGGTTACTATGGAGCTCGCAAGAATGTATGGACAGTAGCTAAGAACACTTGGGAGAAGGGTCTTACCTACGCTTATCGCGATCGTCGTAACAAGAAGCGCACATTCCGCGCATTGTGGATCCAGCGTATCAACGCTGCTGCTCGCCTCGATGGTATGAGCTACAGCCAGTTGATGGGTGCTCTTCACAAGGCTGGTATCGAGATCAACCGTAAGGTTCTCGCTGACCTCGCTGTTAATAACCCAGGGGCTTTCAAGGCTATCGTTGCTAAGGTGAAGTAATTTGAAAGATTTTTAAAGGAATCCTCAGTTATCTTTGATAGCTGAGGATTTTTCTTTTTCAGGAATTACTATGTTTCCGCGATAAAGCAAATGAAAAACCCCAGCTATCCATCAAAAGATAGCTGGGGATCTTATCATTTATAAGCCTTTCGGACTTTATAAACTCTCCGCTTTACTTGATCAACTCAAGACCTGCCTCAAACTTGGTAGTCTTATCCATGATGGTAGGAAGCTGGTTGACAACAGTCTCCAAAATCTTGAATTGTGCCAAATCATCCTTGTCCATACCTGTAGTAGGAATCTTGTTAACCTGAGCAGAAAGCATGGCGATGATAGGAGCTACGAAATCCTTGTCAACATAGAAATATACCTTGTTGGCTGCTGGATAAGATACGTGTACTGGAATACCGGTCTTAAACTTATCCAACATATTGGTAATCATAGCCTTCTCCTGAGCATCGTCGATGTCTTCTGTAATCTTGGCTGTGTTCAGGAACAAGGTAATCTTATTCTCGTTAACTACCTGGTATGTAGCGTAATCGTTAGCTACCTTCCAGTCCTTGTCATCAGCCTCTTCCTTGTAGGTTGCAGAAATCTGACCCTTCTCATTGAAGGTTACATCCTGCAAAACGCTTCTGAGCTGGGTGTTGAGCAGCATTGGAGCCATTTTGATGGCATCCTTTACTGGATATGGCTCATCAAACAAGCCTGGGATAGTGATAACTGCATCATCAGAACCTTCCCACTTTAATACTACTGAACCTGTAGAATTGCCATTTGCATCAAAACCTGCATCTTGTACCTTCCAGGTACCTTCAATCTTCTCGTTGCGGTTGAAATCATTCTCATTGTTGTCATCATCGCTGCTACAAGCAGTGAAGAAGCCAAGGGTGCAAACCATGGCCATCAAATAAATAAACTTTTTCATTTTCTTCTCTTTTTTTGTTAATGAATAATTGTTTTTTTTATCTTTTTATCTCTCTTTGGCTATATATATTTTGGCTATATATATTAATGTACGCGTACATTATTATATAGATAGCTTCAGCAGAATATGATCTGTTACTTCAGCTGATACGTGATACCTATGCTGCCGTAGATAGGATACATCGTCTGCTCGATGGTCTCGAAATCTTTCTTGAAGATACTATTTAAGCCCCAGCTCAGATCAGCACAGATGCCCCAGCGGTTGTTCAATCGCCAGTCTATTCCGAAATCTACGCCCACCTGCCAGTTGCGCATATCGTCGCTGAAATCGTAATCACCACGTTCGCCTTCGTCATGACCCAACTTTACCTTCTGTCCGGTAGGATCGCCCTTAGGATGACCTTCCTCCTGGCGACGCAGGTAACCATCGTATGCCCAGCCCTCAAACTTCTTTGATGTTACATAGCTAACATACGGACCCAACTTGAAGCGGAGGTTGTCGCAAATATCGTATGTTGCCTGCAATGGTACTGTGATGAGACTCATGTCTACCTTCGTAACCACGTTGCCTGTAAATATACCTTTCAGTTCTTCTCCTCCACGTACTATTCTCATATAATAGTTTTTTACGCCTGCATCAATCTTCATGCCCTTGTTTTCAAAGTGCAGACCTCCAACGAATCCCCATTTGCCTGTAAGTGGGTGATAAGCATCGATACCCAGACTGAAGTTAGGTTGCAGGGTATAGCTGTGCAGTGTACGGATGGTAGCAGGAAGACCGATAGGGGCTGTGCCTCCAATATTATACGCCACGCGAGCCTGATACTGGTAGCCGTGAAGATATTTGTTCCACGAGGTGCGCTTGCTTTCTTCTACCTGCTTGTGCTCCTCAGCTTCTTGATTCTCATTTTCTCCTGCCCATGTAGCTGTGCCCCATGTCAGCAGGAGAGCTAATATTGTTATCTTCTTCATTCTATGTTTTCCTCCTTAGCTTATTTGCAAATCAACTTGAAACTGTCTATCCAAAGGGTACTGCCTACGGCACCCAGGAAGTTAGCTCCATCGGAACTGGACGAACTGACTATAGTGAGACTGTAGCCACCATTCTTCAACTTGATTGGGTCTATGGCTTTCTCATACTCGAAATCTACGCTGAAGTGATGCCATTCCGGTGTGTTTCCAATGGCAACTTTTCCGTTGTCATCATGGGTTTCACCTACCAGGGCAAGTGCTACTATCTGTTTGCTGGTCTGTACATTATCTCCGTAGAGCAATACGGCATTTCCCTTTTCATCGATGTTCTCATAGAGTACAGCATAGATGGTTCCGTAGTCATGGCGGTCAAGTTCCTTCATATTCTTGTCGGTGAATTTTTCGCCAGCCTGATACTTATACCATCCTTCTAACTTAGCAGGCTTGGCATCGAAACTGAATGGATGGCCAAACTTTGTTGCCTTCATCGCATCGCGCAGGGCATCGGTGGCATCAAACTGTCCGATGAAGAGGTTGCCGGCAGCGATAGGCTTGTGTACCATATCAGCGATCTTGCTTGTGCGTCGGGTTGTGAGTTGCACTCCCTTTCCCCTGTGTCCATCTTCTATCATCACGGTAGGATATTCTTCCGGTTTAGATGAACTGTTACTCATTTTGAATCCAGAGTTTCCTGTTGCCCAGATGTCGAGTTTATTGCCGTTCCAGTTTTCCTGCCAGTTGTAGTATCCCTTGCTGAGGTATGCGTTTTCGAAATCGAATTCAATCTCGTTTGGCATGGTGGTCTGACCCTTCTTGATGCTCACCTGATAGGTGCGGGTCCACTGCTTGTCTTCCGATGTAACCACGTATGTAACAGGACCTTTGGAGAAATCGTGCACGCTTCCGCTTTCCGGCTGGATGGTGGCTCCCGGGGTGAGTCGGAACATCGGTGCCTGCTTCTTGAGACTGGCGAATGGCTTCATGGTGAATTCTATCTTGTCCTGGTCGCTCTGTACGTTGACGAGCGTATCCGATGCGTTTGTGAACCACAGCTTCAGCCAGCTTCCTGGGTGGATGTATGCCTGCTCGATGTCGCATTCGGCATTGAGGGGTTCATCCTTGAAGCATGAACTGAGTGATAGGGCGCAAACCGTCGATAAAGATAGCGTTATAAATTTTCTAAAACCCATTGTCTTCATATCCTTTTCCTTTATTACATAAGAATCTCTATCTTTTGTTATAAGATTCTTTTCTTTATTATATACCTTAATTCCGCAACACTTTGATTTAACTTTATTTATAAGTTCCTGAGCAACAAAAAGTTGCTCAGGATTTTGCCATGTCAGATTTTTCACTTATCTTAGTGTTGCAAATCAAAACAAGCGTAAATCGTAACAAGACATGGCAAAGGTACAAATAAAATCTGAAAAACTCACACCTTTTGGAGGAATTTTTTCAATCATGGAGCAATTTGACTCCATGCTTTCACCTATTATCGACCAGACACTTGGTCAGAGATGCCGCAGTATCATCGGATACCAGTACAGCGAAATTATTCGTTCTCTGATGAGCGTATACTTCTGTGGCGGTTCATGCGTGGAGGATGTAACATCGCATCTGATGCGTCATCTCTCGTATCATCCGACCTTGCGCACATGCAGCTCTGATACCATCCTCAGAGCCATCAAGGAACTGACACAGGAAAACA